>SWCH01002958.1_pt1 | contig 197828 bp, 200 predicted proteins | sample 4690051 | NCBI WGS metagenome assembly SWCH01 (sample SAMN10267282, study PRJNA491770) | bioreactor metagenome | isolation source: DHS bioreactor inoculated with | place: Japan: off Shimokita Peninsula
CCCCCCAGTAAGGAGTCCAAGCCCATTCTTCGCCTTCTTAGCCGTCACCGGCACCTGGAACCGGGCCCAGGCTTTTTCTTGAGGATGCTGTGGAGCCGTTGCCGGATTCCAGGCCCAAAACGGGGCGGGGCAGGCCAAAAAAGCGGCTGCCCAAACGTCTCGAGAAGGGGGAAACCCCAACCAAATCAACAAATTACATGAATATGAGTGGTTTGGTTCGAATTTCCAGAGTGCGGCAAAATGCCCCACGGCATACGGCGGGTAACTCTAGACATTCAAGGGGGTAAAGTCCAGCCGGAATGCCGCATGTCACGTGGCTTGGGGAGGGTGTGCCCGGGCCGATTTATGCTAGACTGCGCGCCCCGTTTCGACCCCTGCGCAGGGATTCAGGAATGTCCAAAAGCCGTCAGATTTACAGGGTTATTTTCCTCAATCAGGGGCAGATCTATGAGATCTACGCCGCCCAGATCTATCAGAGTGAGCTCTACGGTTTCATCGAAGTAGAGGAATTTTTATTTGGCGAGCGATCGCAAATGGTGGTGGATCCGTCCGAGGAACGGCTGAAGAGTGAGTTCGCCGGCGTCCAGCGCTCGTTCATTCCCATGCACGCCATCATCCGGGTGGATGAGGTGGAGAAGGAAGGAATAGGTAAAATTACCGAGGCCACCGGCTCCAATGTGACCTCCTTCCCCATGCCGTTCGGGCCTGGCGGCAAGAAATAGCGGATCCGCCTCGGATGGTGGACACAAAAAAAAGGCGCCGGCGGTTCGTTCCGCCAAGCGCCCCGAGGGTTGCCTGATTATCTACAAGGGAGAAACTGCACAAGATTAGTCAGTGCCGTTGACGGCAAGTTCCCGGTAAAACCTCCAAATTCAGAATTTTTCCTCTTCGCTTTCTCCGGGCGGGGTTTCGGTGGCCGAGGCGGCGCCCGGTTCCAGGGTTTCCACCGACGGTGGGTCGATATCGCTGCTCTCCACCCGGGCCAGGGTGGGTTGGGACAGCCAGAGCGTGGCGGTGATCGCCAGCAGGCCTTGAATCGCCAATCTGGGCATGGGAACTCCTGATTATCCGTGTCGGTGGTTCCAAAGTCGCACCTTCAATGTGACGCCGGAGAAGAGCAGGGGTTCCCTCCGTGGTTTCGTTAGCGGGTCAACTGGAAGATGTCGATGATGGTCTGGGTGGCGTCCAGGACACGAACCACCTCATTGTCGATGACATAATCGGAGTAGCCGTAGCCACCGCGATAGCCGTCTCCGTAGTAGCTGTTGGGCAGGCGGTAGCCGAACCGGCGGAGATCATCGGACAGGCGGTGTCCGGACTGCAGTTTCTTGCGCCATCCCGGCGGCAGTTCGCCGGTGCGGGCCAGCTTCTTGCGCAGTCCCGGCGGCAGATCCGAATGGGAAGGGTAGCGCTGATAAAAGCGGCCAAGCCGGTCCCGCTCATCCCGGGAGAAGCGGTAGTCGCGCCAGTCACGATCGTTATGGTACTCGATCCGTTTTTCCACCTTATGGGGTTTGCCGTTGTGCTTGTTGCCGTTCCCGGCCCAGGGGGGCGGATCCGCCTGCGCCGCGCCGGTGACCAACAGGGCGCCCACAGCCAGTGTTGTAATCAGTTTGCGGCCCATGGTTGCGTCCTCCTTGTGGATTCTGTGCAATGTTCGTTTCTCCAATATAGAGCCGGATGGCGTTCGAGAAAGTGTGCCAGAGCCCGGGATTACGAGATTTTATCTTTGCCACGGTGTTATCGCGCCGTTTGATATGACGGGAGAGGAATATGTCGGAAGTTGAAGTGCGGACCGTGTCCTATGAGGTGAACGGAGCCCCCTTCGAAGGGCGGCTGCTGTATCCGGCGGAGGGTAAGCCTGACCGGGCCCTGCTGATGGCGCCGAACTTTTACGGTGTCAGCGATGCCGCCGAGAAGCTGGCTCGGGAACGAGTCGGAGAGCGCAATGTCATTCTGGTCCTTGATCCCTACGGTGTGGAGGTGCGCCCCACCAGCGCAGGGGAAGCAGCGGAGGCCATGGGCGCGATCCGCAACGACAACGCCGCGCTGCGTGCCCGGTTGCGGGCGGCGCTGGCTGTGTTGCGCGAGGAGGCGGGCAAACTGGGCGTGGCCGGGGACCGGGTGGCGGCGTTCGGTTTCTGTTTCGGTGGTGCCTGCGCTTTGGAGTTGGCCCGCGATGGCGCCCACATCCGGGCGGCGGCGTCGTTCCACGGCCTGCTGGAGACGCCGGAGCCGGAGCAAAGCGGTCCGATCCGCGGGCCGGTGCTGGTGATGAACGGCGCCGACGACCCCATGGTCAGCGCCGAAGCGATCGCCGCCTTCAAGGTGGAGATGGACAACGCCGGCGCCGACTGGACCTTTATCAATTACGGTGGCGCGGTGCACTCCTTCACCGATCCCAACGCCAGCAACCCGGGCACCAGCGAATACAACGCCAAGGTGGCGCGGCGTGCGTTTGCCGCCATGGACGACCTGTTCGATGAGGTGTTCGCCGACTGAGCCGCTGTGGGAAGCTGCCTTGGCGGCGAATCAACGTGTAAGCAGGGCCTGACCCACAACGGTGGGGCAGCGGTGGTCAGTCGAGCACGCTATGCAGGAACGCGGCGATGTCCTGGATCTCCTCCAGACACACCGCGTGCTCCATGGGGTAGGTTTTGTAGTCCGTGGAGTAACCTTTGGCGGTCAGCGTTTCCGCCGCCCGGCGGCCGCCTTCCTCGGGCACCATGGGATCGAAAGTACCGTGGGCGATGAAGATCGGCAGGGCCTGATTGGCATCGCTGAATTGGATGCTGTCGGCGGTGGCGAAGTACGTGGACAAGGCCATCAGGCCGGCCAGCCGTGCCGGATGGCGCAGAGCCACCTCATAGGCCACCGCGCCGCCCTGGGAAAAGCCGGCCACAACAATGCGTTCCGCGGGAATGCCGCGCTCGATCTCACGTTCGATCAGGGCGTCGATCCGGGCCGCCGAGCGGCGGATGCCGTCCTCGTCGATCGGCCCGCCGCCGCCCAGGCTGATGATGTCGTACCAGGCCGGCATGACCATGCCGCCGTTGACGGTCACCGGAATTTGCGGTGCGTGCGGAAATACGAAACGGGTGCTCTTGCGTGCCAGCTCCGGTACCACCGGCTCGAAGTCATGGCCGCTGGCACCCAGGCCGTGCAACCAGATCACGCTGGTTTCGGCGGGCTGCGGCGGTTCGATTTCCACACAGGGCAGATAGCTCATTCCGGCACTCCTTAACTCAGTTTCCGGCAACGATCACACGGACCGCTTCCAATTGCACCCGCGCCTGGTCCAGATAAGCGGCCAGGGCCCGGGTCTGCGTTTCCAGGAACTCGATCTCTTCGTCACGCACCGCCGGGTTCTTCTCGCGGAGTGCCTTGAGCCGGGCCAGCTCCGCTTGCTGATGGCGGTTCATCGCTTCGCGGGCGCTGTTGATATGCTCTTCTGCTGCTTCCCTGGCCCGTGATTCATTGGCGCGCAGCAGCTTTTCGAGTAGCGCCTTCTGGCTGCCAACCACTTTGCGGGCCAGCGGTTTTTCCAGCTTGTGGCACTGCCGGCACAGGCCCGGGAAGTCGATGGCCTGGGATAGATCACGCCCTTTGGGATCAAGCAGATGGCGGATCGTCACGGTGGGCAGGAAGCGGTCCAGCTGCAGATGCCGGGGAGCGCTGCACGACACTGTATAGATGGTTTCCACCAGCAGGGTGCCAGCGGGGATTTTGGGGTTCTTGAGCAGCGCCACCGAGGCCTTGCCTCGGGTTTCGGTGAGCAAGCGGTCCAGCACGCCGGTGACCATCGGGTGTTCCCAGGTCAGGAACTGCATGTCGTCCCGGGCGATGGCGGTGCCGCGCTGGTCGGTGACGGTGATGCCTTCTTCCGGCAGACCGGGGAAGGGTTCGCGCAAATGCGGCGCCGGCTTCAGAACCCAGGCGTGTTCGGAGTGGTCTTCCTGATCGACGCCGTAGTGTTCGAACACCTCGCCGAGGAACGCCATCGGTGTTTGCTCGTCTTCCCGCGCCAACTGATCGCGCAAGCCGTCGGCCTGTTCACGATCGCAGGATGCCATTTCCAGCAGGCGGTCCCGGCCTTCCTCCAAGCGTTGGCGCAGTTCATCGGTGACCTCCCGGGTTTGCGCCAGCAGGGCGGAGACCTTGGTGTCATCGTCCGGGGCGCGCAAGGCCTGTTCCAGGGCTTCCCCGCAGCGCTGGCCTATCTCGTGACCGGCGGGATTGGTGTGCTCGAACGCGCCCATGCCTTCGTGGTACCAGCGGAACAGGACTTGCTGGGCGTGGGCCTGGAAATGCGGCACGTGAATCTGAATGGTGTCGGTCTGGCCGATGCGGTCCAGGCGACCGATGCGTTGCTCCAGCAAGTCCGGATTGCGCGGCAGATCGAGCAGCACCAGATGATGGGCGAACTGGAAGTTACGGCCTTCGGAACCGATCTCGGAGCAGATCAGGGCCTGGGCGCCGTCCACTTCGTCGGCGAAAAAGGCGGCGGCGCGGTCCCGCTCGATCAGATCCATGTCCTCATGGAACACCGCCAGATTCAGCCCCAGCTTGTAGCCGCAGTGGGCGTGCAGGTCGATGGCGGTATTGCGATGCGCGCAGATCACCAGCACTTTTTCACCACGATGCTGCTTGAGGAACTGCTCCAGCCAGTCGGTGCGCGGATCCTCCGCGCACCAGCGGTCGTCCCGGTAAGCGGTTTCCGGGTACAGCGCCAGCTCCAGATCCTCGTCCTCGTCGAGGCGATAGGCCTCCGGCAAGGGCAGCGGGTAACCCTGAACCCGCCGCTCCGGGAAGCCGGCCACATTGTGCCGGGTGTTGCGGAACATCACCCGGCCAGGCCCGAAGCGGTCCAGCAATTCGCCAAGAATGGCGTCACGGCGGCTTTCGTCGATGTCTTCACCGGGCAGCCAGTGGGCGGCATTTTCGCGCAGTGACGCCGACCAGTTGGGTTCGTCATGCAGGGCGCCGGCCAGTTCCGCCACCTGCCGATACTGCTGTTGTTCCTCGATGAAGGCGTCCAGGCTCGGGTAGCGGTCCGGGTCCAGCAGGCGCAGGCGGGCAAAGTGGCTTTCCAGACCCAACTGCTCCGGTGTGGCGGTGAGCAACAGCAGACCACGGGCCTGACGTGACACCTGTTCCACCCGGCTATAAGCCGTGGAGGGCTGTTCCGGGCTCCAGGCCAGGTGGTGGGCTTCGTCCACCACCAGCAGATCCCATTCCGCCTCCGCCAGCAGATCGATGTCGCAGCCTTCCAGGAAGGTGGTGCTGCACAGGACCAGTTGTTCGGACAGAAACGGATTGTCCTGGGTGGCCGACTCCTGACCGGTTTCCTCGGCGATGATATCCGCCAGCATGTTCTTGATGCTGGCGGCGCTGGAGGCACCGAGCGCCTCCAGGCGGCTTTCATCGAAAATGCTGAAGCGCAGATTGAAGCGCCGTGCCATTTCCACGAACCACTGATGCACCAGGGCATCGGGCACCACCACCAGCACTCGCTGCGCGCGCCCGGTATAGAGTTGCTGATGCAGAATCAGGCCCGCCTCGATGGTTTTTCCCAACCCCACCTCATCGGCCAGCAACACCCGCGGTGCGTAGCGGCGCGCCACCTGCTCGGCGATATACAACTGATGGCCGATCAGATCGATACGGGCGCCACGCAGCCCCTGCAGGGGAGACCGTTCGCTCTGGGCCTTGGCCTGCAGCGCCTTGATGCGCAGTTCGAACCAGCGATTGGAAGACAGCTGGTTGGCCAGCAGGCGTTCCTGAGCACCATTGAGGGCCAATTGATGGCCGAGATGGGACTCGGGTACCGGCTGCACATTGTCCGGCTGATCCACCGGATGGGCGTGATAGACCAGCAGCCCGTTGAGGTCATTGACCGCCTGAACTTTCAGTTCCAGGCCGTCGTCGGTGGTCAGGGTCTCGCCCACATCGAAGGTGACCCGGGACAGCGGCGCGTTGTTTTTGGCGTAGGTCCGCTCTTCTTCCACCGCCGGGTAGTGCACGGTGACCAGGCGGTAGTCCACCTCCTTGATCACGCCGAGACCCAGCTCGGTTTCGGATTCACTTAGCCAGCGTTGCCCGGGAACAAATTCGGTCATGGATATGCGATCGCCTGGATGGTTGCGGGGGCGGGCGATTATACGGGTTTGTGGCGCCGGCTTCGATGCGTGTCGGTGAAAAACGAATCAACCACCGCCGTTCTCGCCCGCCTGTGTCCTGAACCACCGCGCCGTCGCCTCATCGGCGGGGAAATATTGTTCTATGCGCAACTCCTCCATCACCACGTCCACCGCGGTGCCGAAACTGGCCAGGGTGGAGAAGGCGTTCAGACGTTGCCCGCCGATGTTGAGCACCAGTGTCAGCATCGGGTCCGTACTCACCGGCATGTCCACCGGAATCCGGCTGAGATCGGCCAGCGTCGCCAGACGACGGTGCAGGCGGTGCAGTGCCGGGTCTGGTCGCGCATGCAGATCGCGGCGCAGATGGCGCAGCAGGAACGATGCCACCACCGGCCAGTTCTCGATGAACGGGCGGAAGCCGTCGGGATGAAATGCCAGTTCCATGATATTGGTGGTTTCCGGCAGCGGGCCGCGCTCCGCCACCATGGCCGCCACGATACGGTGCTGAGCCGGATTGGCCAGCAGCAGGTTCCAGTGCGCGTCCAGCACCACCGCCGGATAGGGCAGGTGGTTCTCCAGCATCAGATTCAGCGCCTGCCGCACCGGGGCCATGGCGGCCTCGTCCAGGCGGGTTTCGCCAAAGGCCGGCGGATGGCCGGCGGCGGTGAGCAGGTAATTGGTTTCCCTGAGGCTCAGATCCAGCGCCCCGGCCAGCCGTTTGAGCATGTCCGCGCTCGGGCGGGAGCGGCCATTTTCGACGAAACTGAGATGGCGGCTGGAAACGCCGGCGTTATTGGCCAGTTCCAGTTGGCTGATGCGTCGAGTGCGGCGCCAGTCCGCCAGTATCGTGCCTGCCTGCATGTGATTACCTCCGAGGTAATTGTTTTGATTACCCCTGGCGGGGATTCTGACTCTATCAGAAACCACGAAGGAGAATGATCATGCCCTGGCAATCCTTGAAATCCGCACTGCTGTTCAATGCCATTGTCTGCGCCGTGTTCGGCGTTCCCCTGGTTACCGCCGGCGCCTTCTTCGCCGGTCTGGCCGGCGCTCATGCCGGCGCTATCCCGGTGTGGCTGGCCACCGCCGCTGGTGCCGTGCTGCTGGTGTTGGCGGTGGATCTGGCCTGGGTCGCCACTCGCCGGCCGATTCCGCGTCTGCTGGCGCGATTGTTGACCCTGGCGGACGCCGCTTTTGTCGTGGCGATGCCGGTGGTGATGCTGGTGGCGGCGCCCTGGCTCTCCAATATCGGTCAATTGCTGCTGGCGGACCTGGTGCTGATCACCGCTTTCTGCGTGTGGTGCCAGTGGCGGGGCCTGCGGCAGCCGGCGCACGCATGATGTCCTGGGGCGGCGTCCTGGCGCCGCCCCGTTCACGGAGGATCCGCCATGATTCTGTTACTGCTTCCGGTGGCGATGGTGTTTCTGGTAATGGGGCTTGTCGCTCTGGCCCGCCCGCCAATGGTGCTGGCGTATTTCGACGTTCATGCCTTGCCGGCGCCGATGCGCAACGAAGTGCGTGCGGTGTATGGCGGTTTCGGCATCGCCATCGCCATACTTTTGCTGGTGGCCTGGGTGTCGCCGCTCTGGCGCGACGGCATTACCGTCACGGTGGCGGTGGCGTTGTTGGGGATGGCGGCGGGGCGTCTGGTTTCCTGGGCGGTGGACCGGGTCCTGCCGAAATGGCCGGCGCGGTTTCTGCTGCTGGAACTGGTGATGGCGGCGATGTTGGCGGCTGTTGCGTGGTGAGCGGGGCGGCTATGCTGAGGGGCTCTAACCTCACGAGGCCCGGCCATGGCCGATATCCTGCCCTTCAAGAAACCGGCGAAAAAGAAAGTCGCCAACAAAAGTCTGTGCCGCCACGGCTTTCATAAATGGGTGGTGGCGAAGGACACCACCTTTGATTCCAAACAGGGGCGACTGGTCACCCTCTACCGGTGCCAGCGTTGCGGCAAGACGAAAATCGAAGCGCGCTGAGGAGGCCCTCTCCCGGCGTGGGGAGAAAGGGGATGAACGAAGCACGGTCGGTACACATCGATAACGGGAAAGGCTATGCGGTGCCGGTCACCTGGGTGGCTGGTGGTGGCCCGGTCTTTCTGGTCATGGGCGCTCTCGGCGTGGCCGCGCCCTTCTACGACAAACTGGTGGCGGAGCTGGCCGCGCGCGGCTGGTCGGTGGCGCTGATGGAGCAGCGGGGCCTGGGCAGCAGTGCTCTGCGTCCCTCAAGACGGCATAACTGGGGTTTTCGTGACGTCGTCGAGGACGACGTGCCGGCGGTGCTGGACTGGATCGCGAAGGAGGCGCCGCGGCAGCCGGTTTACCTGTTCGGCCACAGCCTTGGCGGCCACTATGCGGCGATGTGCGCGGGTCTCTACCCGCAGCGTTTCGAGGGTATCGTCATGTGCGCCTGCGGCAGCCCCTGGATCACCGCTTATCAGGAAGCGGACCGCCGCCGGGTGCAACGGCTCACCCGCCTGATTCCGTTGTGCCACTTGCTGTTTGGCTATTACCCCGGTGACCGCCTCGGTTTCGGGGGGCGCGAGGCGCGTGGTGTGATGAGCGACTGGCGTCACCTGGCGCTGACCAATCGTTATCGGGTCGGCGCCGATGACCGCCGGGTGGATCAGGCCCTGGCGGACTACACCGGCCCCGCCTTGATGTTGCGTATGGAGAATGACCCTTTCGCCTCCGCCATCGCGGTGGATTCGGTGTTAAGGCGCTTTCAGCGTCATCGCCCGGAAGAGCAGGTGCTGAGCGCTGGCGAATTGAATGACAAGGCGGACCATTTTCGCTGGGCACGACGGCCGGCGGCGGTGGTGGCGCGTCTGGCGCGGTGGCTGGAAGCCGACCAGACAGGGCCCGCCGGAGTGGTCGCGCGCCAAATCTGAGACCACGTTCCCACAACGAACCGCCGCATACGGTGCGGTTCTTGTCTCGCACGGCTAACATGTCCCTCTTTTTTAAAGGCAAGGGGAGGGGAGCGTGCAGCAGGGAGTCACCGAAACCACGGATGCGTTGTGGCAAGCGCGCCAAAAGTACCAACAGGGGCTGTACCGGCAGACCTTCGATATTTTGCGTCGCGAACACGGTGAACCGGCTCAATGGCGAGACCCGGAATTGCAATTGCTGGGCGGCCGCACGCTGAACCATCTGGGCCGCTCCCGTACCGCCCTGGCGCTGATGCAGCGCGCCTGGCGCGGCGCACCGGAGCGGCCGCGCCAGCGCTATTATCGCGGTTTTCAATTGCTCGGCCGGCGCGGGCCCTGGGCGGCGCTGCGCTTCATTCAGCAACACGGCGAGATTCTGTGCGAGGACGACCCCCATCTGCAAGGGCTGTGGCTGGGTCATTTCGCTACGCTTTACAGCATCTACCGCGATTGGGAGCGCAGCCACGAGTTCCTCGAACGGGCCCTGGCCCTGCATCCGGATTCCTCCTGGTTGGCGCTCGAGCACGCCGTTATTTTGCAGCGGGAAGACCGTTATCCGGAGGCCATGGCGGTATTGGAGCCGTGGCTGGCGTCATCCGCGCCACCGCGTCCGGTGGTGGCCGCCGGGGCCGAATTGCTGTTGCTGCTGGACCAGCGGGACGACGCCGTGGCGTTGCTGGCCAAGCATGCCCCCCGCATGGAATCAGTGGAGCTGTGTCTGCGTCTCTATGATCTATTGCTGGAAAATGGCGAGCGTGACGCCGCCGCTGAAGCGCTGCAAAGAGCCCGCTCCCTGGTGCCGGAACTGCCGGGCACCGTGGACCGGGAACTGGTCTACCGGGAGTTCGAGCTGCACTATGAGCGCGGTGAGCTGGATCAGGCGCTGCAGGCCGCCGACGAGCTGAAGGATCCGTTCGTGGTCAGTGTCCGCGAGCGCCTACGTGAACGTCGTGACCAGCCGGCGGAGGCGTTGTTGCCGGTGGCCTTCGTGCGCCAGCATCACATGACCTGCGCGCCCGCCACTTTCGTGGCCCTGGCCCGCTATTGGGGGCACCAGTTCGACCACCTGGAGGTGGCGGAACAGATTTGCTACGACGGCACGCCGGCTTCCACCGAGCGGCGCTGGATCAGCGAACTGGGCTGGCATGTGCGTGAATTCGAAATGGATCACGACATCATTCGTGCCCTGGTGGATCGGGGCGTGCCGGTGGCGCTGTCCACGGTGGAGCCGGGCAGCGCCCATATGCAGGCCATTGTCGGTTACGACTTGCGCAAGGGCGTGTACAAAATCCGTGATCCGTTCTCGCCGCTGATCAGCGAAATGCTGATGGACGGTGCCGCCAAACGCTACGCTGCCACTGGCCCGCGCTGCATGGTGGTGGTGCCATCGGATCAGGCCGGGCGGCTGGAAGGCATTGAGCTGCCGGCGGCACGTCTGTACGACCACTACCATGATCTGCAACTGGCGCTGGAGCGGCACGACCGGCCGGCGGCGGTGACGGCGCTGGAACAGTTGCGCCAGGAAGGCGCCGAGCACCGCCTGGTGCTGTGGGGAGAGCGCAGCCTGGCCGCCTATGACCACGACGCGCCGGCCTCATTGAAGACCCTGGATGCGCTGCTGGAACGCTATCCGGAAGACCTCAACCTGATCGCTTCACGGGCCGATATGCTTGGTGAGCTGGGCCGTTTCCAGGAGCAGCGTACCTACCTGCGTGAGCAGCTGGAGGCGGGCCACAGCCATCCGCTGCTGATCCAGACGCTGGTCCATGCCCTGCGCCACGACTATCGGGTGGCGGAGGAAACCCACCAATGGCTGGAGCGCTTGTTGCGCTTGGAGCCGACCCGAGCCACCGCCCTCTATTCCCTGGCCGGGCTCAACTGGGACGAGGGCAAACGCGAGCAGGCGTTTGAACTGTATCGGTTGTGTGCCTGCCTGGAAGACAAGGTGGAGCGCTACGCCCAGAGCTACTTCAAGGCGGCCCGCTTTCTGCGCCAGACCGACCAGGCTCTGGACTGGTTGCGCCGCCGCGCCGACCGGCTTGGACCGTTGTCCGCCGACGCCCGGGTGACGCTGGCGTTGATGCTGGAGCAGCTGGATCTGAGCCGCGAAGCCGCGGAGGTGTTCGAGCAGGCGCTGAACGAGCATCCGCGCAACGTGTGGCTGGTCAATGAAGCGCTGATTTTCTATCAGAGCCGCTCCGATCTGGAACGCGCCCGGGCGTTACTGGCCCAGCGCCGCGCCGATCTGCCGGAAGCGATGGTGCTGGAGTTCGAGGGGGATATCGCCCGCCAGGCCGGAGACTTGGAGCAGGCGAGTGTTCACTTCCGGGCGCTGCTGGCGCTGCGGCCGTTCCACACCGGCGCGCTGCGCTTCGTTGCCGGGCAACTGCGGCGCGACGACAGTCTGGAGGCGGCACTGGCGTTCATCGACCGCCAGGGCAGCCTGAATCCCCATGATTACGGTATTCGCGGCGTCAAGCTCGACTTCCTCGAGGCACTGCCGCCCAGTCAACGCTGGCCGCAACTGGAGGCGTTGGCGGCGCAGGCCGGGGACGACAGCCGGGTGGCCCAGGCCATGGCCGATTGTGCCCTGGAGCGCGGCGATTACGCTCAGGCCCTGCGTTTCGCCAGCAGGGTGCTGGCGGAAGCCCCGGACGACCATCGGGCTCTGGTGATCAGCGCGCGCGCCCATCTGCTGGCCCAGGACAACGACGCCGCGGCACAGGCCTTCCGTGCCGCTATCCGGGCCAGCGTGGATCGGCCGGATGCCTTTCACGGCTTGCTGGAGTGTTATCCGGACGTGGCAGCCAAGCGCGAGGCGCTGGGCTTCATTCATCGGCAATTACTGGAACAAGTGACCTTCGGTGACGGTGTGCAAGCGTTCGTGGCGCTGGCCCGCCGTTTCCTCACGGATGAGGAGGTGGCGGCGTTCGTGGATCAGGTCATCGCGGAGCGTCCGGACCTGTGGCAGAGCTGGCTCGCCGCCGCCCATTTTCATCGCGATGTACGCCATCTGGACCGCGCCCTGGAGTGCATTCAGGAGGGCTGCCGGCGGTTCCCGCTGATCCCGCGCCTGTGGCTGGAAAGCGGTCGTTTGCGCTTGCTGGCGGACGACACCGAAGGGGCCGAGGCCGACCTGACCGAGTGTCTGCGGCAATCGCCGGACTGGGTGCAGGCGGTCATTTCCCTGTCCGATGTGCTGGAAGTGCGGGGCGACTTCGATGCCTCCGAAGGACACATCGACCGCGCCTTGCGGCGCTTGCCCCGGGAAGGCCTGCTATTGGGCTACAAGTCCGATCTGCTGTGGCGGCGCGGGCAGCGCGAGGAGGCCTTCGACACCATGGTCCGTGCCCTGGCCGAGACCCCGGATTACCATTGGGGCTGGGACAAGCTGGGTGAATGGGCGCGGGAAACCGATCGCCGTGGCGAGGCACTGGCGCTGGCGGAACGTCTCGCCAACGAGCAGGAGAGTAACGCTGATTTGTGGCGCCACTGCTATATGCTCACCGACGAGCAGGATCAGGAACTGGCGTTCATCGAACGGGCACGGGCGCTGCGCCCCCACGACCCCTCTCTGGTGATCGACCAATGCGAGGTGCTGCACCGGATCGGCCGGGAAAAGGAGATCGAGCCGCTACTGTCACGGGACTACTGGCGCGGGCCGCCGCCCACCGAGGTGCTGGGCTTCACCGCCTGGCTGCGTCATCAGCAGGGCGATCGCGACACCGCCATCAGCATGATGCGGGATCAGGTACTGCGCGATGATCCGGCATTCTCCCGTGGCTGGCGTCTGCTGGCCACCTGGTACAAGGACGTCGGTGAAGTGGAACCCTGTCTACACGCCAGCCGCCAGTTGGTGGCACTGCAGCCGGGGCATGCCGGTGCCCTGGTGGAAGCCGCCGAACTGATGCTGGAGGTGACCGAAGGCGCCGCCCGGCGGGCCATCGAGGAGGAAGTGTCCGATTACCTGGAGCGGGCCCTGGCGCGGGACTATTCCGACACCTATATCCAACTGACGCTGCTGGACCACTATATGGACAGCGGGCACCCCGAACGGGCGCGGGAACTGATGACCCGCATCCTGGTCGACGAGGGCAATGTGTTCGTGCGCGCCCGGCAGTTGCGGCTGGCGCTGGAGTCCGCTGAGCTGGACGCGGCCTGGCCGTTGTATCAAAGCGTGGTCCGGGACTGGCGCGATAACAACTGGTTGCTGCTGGAGCCGCTGGCATGGGTGGCGGCCGCCGGCGCCGATGCCCGCCAGGCGCTGTGGCGGTCGGTTCCGGACTGGCTGGCCGACCCCGACATGCCCGACGCCGTGGTGGTCGTCTGGGCCCGGGCCCAGGCGCTGGCCGGCGTATCCGGCGATGAACTGCTCGCTAACCTGGAGCGGCTACGCCGCGATCCGCGGCGCGGCGGGCTGTTCGGTTTCGCGCTGGAGTGGCTGCTGGACAGTGACGAGATCGATCCGGCGATACGTCTGCGTCTGGTGCGTCGCCACTGGTGGCGCCTGCGCGGTCAGGAACGGGTGGCCAACGCCGCCAGGCGCTTCCTGGCCGGGCAAAAGCACTGGCTGTGGTGGCTGTGGCTGCGGGTGGTGCTGTGAGCCGCCCGGTGTTGGTGTTCGATTCCGGTGTCGGCGGTCTGTCGGTGGTGACCGCCCTGCGCCAACAGGTGCCGGGCCTGCCGCTGGCTTATGTCTGTGACAACGCCGCCTTGCCCTACGGTACCAAGCCGGACTCCTGGCTGCTGCGCCGGATCGTCGACGTCTGCGTGGCGGCGGTGGCGGCCAGTGACGCCCGGGTGCTGGTGGTGGCCTGCAATACCGCCAGTACTCTGGCGCTGGAGGCGTTACGTGAACGGCTGGCGATTCCGGTGGTGGGGACGGTGCCGGCGATCAAACCGGCGGCGCAACTGAGCCGCACCGGAGTCATTGCCTTGCTGGCCACCACCGCCACCGTGACGCGTCCCTACACCGACCGTCTGATCGAGGAATTCGCTGGCCACTGTACCGTGGCGCGCGTCGCCGCCGACCCGCTGGTGGCCCAGGCGGAACGCTGGCTGGCCGGGGAGCCGCTGGACGCACGGGTGCTTGCCGAGTGTCTGGCGCCTCTGGCGGCGATTGCCAGGCTGGATACGGTGGTGCTCGGCTGCACGCATTTCCCGCTGCTGCGGGAATCCCTGGCCGCCGTGGCGCCAGGCCCCGTGCACTGGATCGACTCCGGCGACGCCATTGCCCGGCGGGTGGTACAGGTGGTGGGGGAGGTGCCCCTGCCGACGGTGTCCTCCGGCGCCTTCCTCAGCTGGGCCACGGCGCCGGACAATCCCGGGCTGGCCCGGGCCTTCTCCGGATTCGGCTTCCAGCCACCGGGAAAAATCAGTGAAAAGTGAGTAGTGAACAGTTAATAGCGAAGGTCAAAACATTACCCCTTACGGGGCCGCTCCAGGGTTTTCGCTGTTAACTGTTCACTATTAACTATTACCTGCTTTCCCTATTCCCCATAGTCCCGCAGCGCTTCCAGGTCCTGGATGTTGATGCGGCCGTATTCCACTTTCAGCAGGCCGTTGGCTTCCAGTTCGCGCAGGGCCTGGTTGGCGCGCTGGCGGGACATGCCGCACAGCTGCGCCACGTCCTCCTGGGAGACTTTCAGGCTCAGGGAGCCGTTGGGGTAGAGGTAGGAATTGAACAGCGTGGCCAGGCAGCGGGCCACCCGGGCCTCGGGGCGCAGCATGCGATCGAAGCTGACCATGGAGATGAACAGGCCGAGGCGCTCGTTCAGTTGCCGCAGCAGGAAACGGTTGAAGGCGATGCTGTTGTCCAGTAACCAGGTGAAAGTGACGCGGGGCATCAAAGCCACCCGGGTCTGGCCCACCGCGATACCATCATAGCGGCGGGGCTCGTCCTTGAGTAATGAGCCTTCTCCGAACCAGCCGCCGGCATTGACCCCGGTAAGGGTGATCGCCTTGCCTTCCGGCGACAGCACACTGAGCTTCACCAGCCCCTGAATCACGCCGATCCAATGGTCCGCCGGGTAACCTTGATGACAGACATACTCCCCCGGGCCCACCTCCCGCTCGGTGATCTGACTGCGCACGTGATCCAGTGCCACGGAATCCAGGTTCTGGGCCCAGATCGAGTCGCGCAGCATGCTCTCCACGTCGCCGTGGGAGGTGGTGATGTCATCGCTATGATCTTTGACGGACATGGTGTTGTAATCCCGTACTCCGGTCTGAAAAAGAGCTTCTTTCCCAGATTGTCGCGGAAACGACAGCTTGGTGCAGCCAGTCGATGATATAGATGGTCATGCGCTGATGCGCCGGCCCTGGATGATCCCGCGGACGCCGTTGTGCGGACCGCTTGCAAAAGGCCGTCAGGCGGGTAGCCTGAAACAGAAAAGAGTAAGTATAAGAACGGTTAATAACAATAACGTCGTGGTCCGAGCGGCCACGCAAAAGCTGGAGGTGAGAGCCTTGACGTGTATCCCTCGTTTGGCGGGCACTGGTGGCGCCAGTAGGTCTATTGAACGTGCCACGGCTGCCATGAGCACCGCGATTTCCTGTTATTCCCCTGTCCGGCCCTGCTCCGTCATCGCTTCCCGAGCCTGTCCGAGCCGCACCGGAATCTCCGTGGCAACCCCCTGTTTCACCGTGACCAACCTTCGGTTTGGTATGAGAAAAAAGGGAGGTTTCCGCCATGTCGGTCAATGAACTGGACACATTTCCCAAACTGCTGATTCATAACGCCGAGCATCGGCCGAATGTGGATGCCATGCGGGAAAAGGATCTGGGCATCTGGCAGACCTGGACCTGGCGCCAGGTGTACAAGGAGGTGGAAGCCCTGGCCGGGGGGCTGAAGGCGCTCGGGCTGCAGCGCGGCGACCGGGTGGCGGTGATCGGCGACAATCGGCCGCAACTGTATTGGTCGGTGGCCGCGGTACAGGCCATGGGCGCCATTCCGGTGCCGCTGTATCAGGATTCGGTCGGCGACGAAATGCAGTATGTGCTGCACCATGCGGAGGTCCGCTTCGCGGTGGTGGAAAACCAGGAGCAAGTGGACAAGGTGCTGGACATCAAAAGCCAGGTGCCGAGTCTGGAGACCATGGTTTATGACGATCCGCGGGGCCTGCGCAACTACCCGGAACCGTTTCTGCACGAACTGACCGGGGTGCAGGAAAAAGGCCGCGCCTACGCCCGTGAGAACAGTGATTTCTTCGCTCGCGAAGCGGCCCTGGGACAAGGGCCGGACCTGTCCATCATCGTCTACACGTCCGGTACCACCGGCCGGCCCAAGGGGGTCATGCTCAGCTATGACAATCTGATCGAGACCGGCAAGCTGGCGGTGAAGTTCGACAACATCACCGAGAAAGACGAAACCCTGGCCTATCTGCCGATGGCGTGGGTGGGCGATCACTTCATCACTTACGGCGAGAGTCTGATCTCCGGCTTCTGCTTCAACTGCCCGGAATCCCCGGAAACGGTAATGACCGATCTGCGCGAAATCGGGCCTACTTACTTCTTCGCGCCGCCACGGATCTGGGAAAACCTGATCACCAATGTGATGGTGAGAATGGAGAACGCCAGCCGTCTCAAGCAGATCATGTTCCAACATTTCATGAAGGTGTCCCGCAAGGTTGGCGTACGTCTTCTGGAAGGCAAATCGGTGTCGTTGTTCGAGCGGTTGCATTACGCCCTGGGTAACGTGTTGGTCTACGGACCGCTGCGTAATGTGCTCGGCTTCAGCCGTATTCGTCTGGCCTATACCGCTGGTGAAGCGCTGGGTCCGGACATCTTCGACTTCTTCCGCGCCCTGGGCATCAACCTTAAACAGCTGTATGGGCAGACAGAATGTTCCGTGTACCTGTGCCTGCAGAAGGACAACGACGTGCGCCCGGATACCGTCGGGCCGCCGGCGGAAGGCGTGGAAGTGCGGCTGGACGAAAACGGCGAGGTGTTGTTCCGCAGCCCGGGTGTCTTCATGGGTTACTACAAGAACGAAGAAGCCACTCGTGAAACCAAGACCGAGGATGGCTGGGTGCACAGCGGCGATGCCGGCATGTTCACCGAGGATGGCCATCTGCGCATTATCGACCGGGCCAAGGATGTGGGGCGTCTCAATGGCGGTACCCTGTTCAGTCCCAAGTTCGTCGAGAACAAACTGAAGTTCCACCCGCACATCAAGGAAGCGGTGGCGTTTGGTCATCAACGGGATTATGTCACCGCGTTCATCAACATCGACTTCGAAGCACTGAGCAACTGGGCGGAACGGCGCAACATCTCGTTCACCGGCTATATGGACCTGGCCGGGCGCGAAGAGGTGTACCAGCTGATCAGAGAAGAGGTGGAAGCGGTCAACCGGGATCTGTCCGAGGATCCGGAAATGGCATCGATCCAGATTCACCGTTTTCTCATCCTGCACAAGGAGCTGGACCCGGACGACGGCGAAATCACCCGTACCCGCAAGGTGCGCCGGCGCATCATCGCCGAGCGTTATGAGCCGCTGATTTCGGCGCTTTACGGCGGTGATGAGAGGGTGGACGTTGATGTCCGGGTGACTTACGAGGATGGCAGCACCGGTCAACTGCGTTCCACGCTGTCGATCAGTGACGCCAGTACCTATCAGCAGCTCAGCAAGGCGGGGTGAACCATGGTGGCAACGGTTTCCGATCTGACGCCACGCGAGCAGGCGTCGGAAGTACTGCTCAAAGTGGAAAATGTGGAGCTGCGTTTCGGCGGGGTCCGTGCCCTTCGTGACGTGGGCTTCGAAATCCGCAAGGGGCAGATTTTTTCCATTATCGGTCCCAACGGAGCGGGCAAGTCGTCGATGCTCAACTGCATCAACGGTTTTTATCATCCCACTTCCGGGACCCTGACCTACAAAGGTCAGCCGCGTAAGCATATGCGGCCCTACGTGACCGCAAGTCAGGGCATCGCCAGGACCTTTCAGAATATTGCGCTGTTCAAGGGCATGTCGACGCTGGACAACATCATGACCGGCCGGCATCTGAAGGCCAAGGCCTCGTTGCTGGAGAACGCGTTCTGGTTTGGCCGTGCGCGCCGCGAAGAACTGGATCACCGGCGCTTCTGCGAGGAGATCATCGACTTTCTCAATCTGCAGCATGTGCGCAAGACCCCAGTGGGCACCTTGCCCTACGGCCTGCAAAAGCGGGTGGAACTGGGCCGGGCGCTGGCGGCGGAGCCGGAATTGCTGCTGCTGGACGAGCCCATGGCGGGCATGAACCTGGAAGAAAAACAGGACATGGCCCGTTTCATTCTCGACGTCAATGATGAGTACGGCACCACTATTTGCCTGATCGAGCACGATATCGGCGTGGTGATGGACCTGTCCGATCGCATCGTGGTGCTGGATCACGGTGAGAAGATCGGCGAGGGCACGCCCAGGGAGGTGAGCAACGATCCCAAGGTGATCGAGGCTTATCTGGGTGTTCAGGAACAGGAGAGCGCATAGCCATGATGTTTTTTCTGGAAGTTCTCATCGGCGGCTTGCTGGCCGGGGTGATGTACGCATTGGTGGCGCTGGGCTTCGTTCTTATCTTCAAGGCCTCCGGCATCTTCAACTTCGCCCAGGCGGCGATGGTCCTGTTCGCCGCCATGTTCATGGGCGGCATGCACAACGACTGGGGCTTGCCGTACTGGCTGGCGATCCCGATCACCCTGGTGATCATGATCGGCGTGGCCTGGGTCATCGAGAGGGTGGTATTGCGCCCGATGGTGAACCAGGAACCGATCATCCTGTTCATGTCCACCATCGGTATTTTCTTCGCCCTGATCGGCTTCGCCGAGATTTTCTGGGGCAGCCGGTCGCGTACGCTGGACGTGGGTATCCCCTCCGATCCGATCTTTCTCGGTGACATGCTGCTGCAGAGCTATGACCTGATCACCGCCGCCATCGTCGCCGCGCTGGTGGTGGGGCTGGTGTTTTTCTCGCAGAAGACCCGTATGGGACGGGTATTGAGAGCGGTGGCGGATGATCACCAGGCGGCACAGTCGGTGGGCATCAAGCTGAGCACGGTGTGGGTGGTGGTGTGGTCCATCGCCGGGCTGGTGGCGGTGGTCGCCGGCATCGTATGGGGCGGCGCCCTGGGGGTGCAGCCAGTGATGGTGGACGTGGCGTTCAAGGCGCTGCCGGTGCTGTTGCTGGGTGGACTCACGTCGATCCCGGGTGCCATCGTCGCCGGCCTCATCATCGGCGCCGGCGAAGCTCTGGCGGAGGTCTATCTGGGACCGATCATCGGCGGCGGCATCGACAGCTGGTTCGCGTACATCATTGCCATGGCGTTCATGGTATGGCGGCCGGAAGGCCTGTTTGGCGAAAAAATTATCGAAAGGATCTGACCGCATGATTTATCGCGAATCCGGACAGTTCAAAAAGACCTATCAGGCGGACCAGGCGATCCTGCCGCTGCGCCAGGACCGTATTTTCCTGATCCTGGTGCTGCTGGTGGCGTTCCTGGTGATTCCGTTCACCGCGTCCAACTATGTGATGAACTCGTTGCTGCTGCCGTTTCTGATTTACTCATTGGCGGCCATCGGGCTCAACATCCTGGTGGGCTATTGCGGGCAGATATCCCTGGGCACCGGCGGCTTCATGGCGGTGGGCGCGTTCGCCGCCTGGAACCTGGCGATCCGCACCGACTTGCCGATGCCGGTGATCTTCGTGCTGGCGGGGTTGATTACCTCCGGCGCCGGGGTGCTGTTCGGCCTGCCGGCATTGCGCATCAAAGGGTTCTATCTGGCGGTGACCACGCTGGCGGCGCAGTTCTTCCTGGTTTGGCTGCTGCAGCGTCCCTGGTTCAATAACTACAGCGCTTCCGGGGTGATCTCGGCACCGGATTTCCACATGTTCGGCTGGAGCATCGAAACGGTTACCGACCGCTACTATCTGTCGCTGATTATCCTGGTGGTGATGGCACTGCTGGCCAAGAACCTGGTACGCAGCGCCACGGGCCGCAAATGGATGGCGATCCGCGATATGGACGTGGCGGCGGAGATTATCGGTATCCGGCCCATGCCCACCAAACTGAAGGCGTTCGCGGTGAGCTCGTTCTTCATCGGCATCGCCGGTGTGCTCTGGGCGTTCCTCTACCTCGGCCAGTTGGAGGCGGATGCGTTCAATATCTACACTTCCTTCGACGTGTTGTTCATGGTGATCATCGGCGGTCTGGGGTCGATTCTGGGCTGCTTCCTTGGCGCCGCCTTCGTGGTACTGGTGCCGATCTTCCTCAATATCATTCCCAGCGCTCTGGGGCTGCCATTGAGCACCGCCATGATCAGCTACATTGAAGTGTTCATCTTTGGCTCCCTGATCATCTTCTTCCTGATCGTGGAGCCCCATGGCATGGCTCGTTTGTGGAGCATCGCCAAACAGAAACTGCGGCTTTGGCCGTTCCCCTATTGATTACGACGGTGGCGGAAAAGGCTGTAACAGGAAGAATCGCCCGGTCGGGCGGACAATGAAATAACAATCAAGGGTCGGGGGCTTGCCCCCTTGGAGGACGATCATGAAAACAACAATGTTGAGGAAAGCGGCGCTGATGGGGCTGAGTGCCTGCATCGGCCTGACCGGCGCGATCTCCGCGCAGGCGCAGGAGGCCAAGGAGCAGTACCTGCCAAGCCTGGTGTACCGCACCGGTCCCTTCGCGCCCAGCGGCATCGGTTTTGCTGATGGCTTCGCCGATTACGTGACATTGATCAATGAGCGCGACGGCGGTATCAACGGCGTGAAAATTCGTCTTGAGGAGTGTGAAACCGGTTATGCCAATGACCGGGGCGTGGAATGCTATGAACGTCTCAAGGACCGCCACGGCGGCGCCACCGTGGTGGCGCCGTTGTCCACCGGGATCACCTATGCGCTGATTCCGCGTACCCGGGCGGACGGCATCACCATGAGCACCATGGGCTATGGCCGCGCCGATGCCGCTTATGGCCCGGTGCTGGATAATGTCTTCATGGTGCCCACCACCTACTGGTCCAGCACCACCGTGGTGATGGACTACATCGCCGAGCAGGAAGGCGGCTGGGAAAACCTGAAAGGCAAGGATATCGTCCATGCCTATCACGATTCCGCCTATGGTAAGGAGCCGCTGGGCGTGCTGCGCCACTATGCTGAGAAGTACGGCTTCACTCTGCACGAAATGCCGATCTCTCCGCCGGGTGTGGAGCAGCGCACGGTGTGGACTCAGGTGCGCCGCATCAAACCGGACTGGATCTCCCTGTTCGGCTGGGGCGTGATGAACCCCACCGCCATCCGTACCGCCTCTTCCATGGGCATCGACGTCAGCCGCATGATTGGCGGTATCTACGCCGCCCAGGACGATGCGGTGAAACCGGCGGGAGAAGACGCCAAGGGCTATAAGGCGGTTACCTTCCACGGTCCCGGTGCCGATTACCCGATCTACCAGGACCTGAAAAAGCACGTCTACGACAAGGATCTGGCGGCCGGTTCCGGTGATGCCAAAGGCACCATCGCCTATAACCGCGGCCTGATCAACGCCGGTTATATCGTCGAAGCCTGGCGTCAGGCTCAGGAAATGTCCGAGAAAGGCCGGCCCTCCACCCGCGAGGAAACGCTGAAGGCGTGGCAGAGTCTGGATATCCCCGAGGCCCGCACCAAGGAGCTGGGTATGGGCGGCCTGATGCCGCCGGTGCATATCACCTGTCTGGACCACGAGGGCCCCGGCATGGCGCTGATCCAGCAGTGGAATGGCGAAGCCTGGGAGCAGGTCACTGAATTCCGCAAGCCGAACAAGGACCTGGTGTTCCCGATGTACAAAGCGTCGGCGGAAGCCTACGCCAAGCAGGAAGGCATCACCCCCAAATCCTGCGACTAACGGTCCTGTGACTAACGGCGCGGTGCCGGAGCAGTAGACACTCCGGCACCGCTGACCGAACAGAGGAAAAACGACATGGCGGAACAAGCCACGGCTCGACAGGCCGAACAGACCCTGCTTTCCATTAATAACATCGAAGTTGTGTACAACCACGTGGTACTGGTGCTCAAAGGGGTATCCCTGGATGTGGGGCCGGGGTCCATCGTTGCCCTGCTGGGCGGTAACGGTGCCGGTAAGAGCACCACCCTGAAAGCCATCTCCGGTTTGCTAACCGGGGAACGCGGCGACATTACCCGTGGATCGATTCATTACAATGGTGAGCGCATCGATACCCTGAGCGCCGCCGACCGCGTGCGCCGCGGCGTGCTGCACGTGATGGAAGGACGCCGGGTATTCGAACACCTGAGCGTGGAAGAAAATCTGCTGGTCGGCGCCTACGGCCGGCGTGATGGCGCTGCCGCGGTGCAGCGCGACATGGAGATGGTTTACACCTATTTCCCCCGTTTGAAAGAGCGCCGCCGGTCAGTGGCTGGTTATACCTCCGGCGGTGAACAGCAAATGCTGGCCATGGGCCGGGCGATGATGGCGAAGCCGCGCATGATCCTGCTGGACGAACCGTCCATGGGCCTGGCGCCGCAGTTGGTGGAGGAGATCTTCAACATCGTCTCCACGCTGCGCAAGGAGGAGGGCGTGACCTTCCTGGTGGCCGAGCAAAACACCAATGTGGCGCTGCGCCACGCGGATTACGGCTACATCCTGGAGAACGGCCGCATCGTCATGTACGGCGATGCCGCCCAGCTGCGCGAAAATCCGGACGTCAAGGAATTCTATCTTGGCGTGGGATCCGGGGAAGGGCGCAAGAGCTTCCGCGATACCAAGCACTACCGCCGCCGCAAGCGCTGGCTGTCCTGACGCCCGCGTCGACGGGTACTCAACGTTGTTGGCGGCCCGCGCCGGCCGCCCTCAGGAGGAACAACAATGGCAAGTCATTCCGCGTATCTGGATGATCGTGAAACCCGCTCGCCCGATGAGCGGGCGGCACGGCAATGGGAAGCGCTGCGCGCGGCGCTGGCCCACGCCAAGGCGCGATCCCGCTATTGGGCCGGCGTGTTGGCCGATATCGACCCCGAGGCGATTCAAGGCCCGGCGGACCTGGCCCGGATTCCGCTGACGCGCAAGTCCGATATTCCCACGATCCAGGCACAGGGTGTACTGGGCGGCATGGAAGCGGCGCCCATGGGCGAGCTGTCGCGGATTTTTCTGTCGCCAGGACCGATTTACGAAGCCAGCGAGGCGATTACGGATTTCTGGCGCTTTGGCCGCGCCATGTGGGCGTCGGGCATGCGCCCTGGCGCTTTGGTGCACAATACCTTTTCTTATCACCTCACCCCCGCCGGCATGATGGTGGACAGCGGCGCCCGGGCGATTGGCTGTTCGGTATTTCCCGCCGGCGTCGGTAACACCGAGATGCAGCTCGATGCCATCCAGCAACTGCGTCCGAGCTACTACGGCGGCACGCCGTCGTTTCTGAAAATGCTGCTGGACAAGGGGCGTGAACTGGGCAAGGACACCAGTTCTCTGGTGGCGGCTTCGGTGGGCGGCGAACCGCTCAGCAGCAGCCTGCGTCAGGAAGTGGAAGCCCAGGGCGTCAAGGTGTCGCAGAGTTTCGGAACCGCCGAGCTGGGGTTGGTGGCCTATGAGTCTGAGGCGCGGGAAGGACTGATCGCCGATGAGGACGTGCTGATCGAAGTGGTGCGTCCGGGTAGCGGGGATCCGTTACCGGATGGCGAGGTCGGTGAGATGGTGGTGACCGTGCTGCGCAATGCCAGCTTCCCGATGATCCGAATCGCCACCGGTGATATGACCGCGATCATGCCCGGTGCCAGCCCGTGCGGACGCACCGCGCCACGTATCAAAGGCTGGATGGGCCGGGCCGATCAGCGTACCAAGATCAAGGGCATGTTCGTGGCGCCGGAGCAGATCAACCAGCTGATGCAGCGGCACCCGGAAATCCAGCGGGCCCGTCTGGTGGTGACCCGGGAAAACGAGCAGGACCGCATGGTGCTGTCGGCGGAATGCGACAGCAGCGATAGCGCCTTCGCCGAGAAAGTCACCGAGACTCTGCAAGTGGTGACCAAGCTGCGCGGTGGTGTGGAACTGGTGGCACCGGGTTCCCTGCCCAACGACGGCAAGGTGATCGCCGACGAACGGCAGTTCGACTGAGAGGCTTTAGTGCTTCGTAGCCGGGTCTTGCTTGTCCCCCGAGGTGTCCATGACCCGCCGTGAATATGTCCCTGTAGGCTTGCGTTCGGGGTCCTGCCTCACACAGTCATGGACACCTCGGGGGACAAGCAAGACCCTCGGTCACAGCCAGCCGAAAGGTTCCCCTTTCTTTTCACCGTTGTTGACTCGAAGCTGGGTATTTCAGAGCTCGAAGAGTGTCGCCGGTCAGAGTCTTCCAGGACACGCTACAAGTACATCCCTGTAAGCTCGTGTTTGGCCATCCCTGGCCAAACACGGTCCTGGGAGACTCTGACCGGCGACACTCCCCTGCTGGAAAAACTTCTCACTGAACCCTGATTAACCTGATTCTGGCGACTATCAGGCTAACCGTCCCGCTGATTCGGCGGTGTCAGCCCGTGCTTGCGCATACGACGGTAGACGGTGGGACGGGATACGCCCAGTTCCCGGGCCACCGCGCTGATCATCCAGTGGTGGCGTTTCAGGATCGACAGCAGGCCGGCGCGTTGCGGGTCGCCATCGTCGTCATCCTCCGTGGTGGCCGACGTGGTGCCGGGGCCGATCACCTGGGCCAGACACTCTTCCGGCAGATCGTTCACCGTGATTTGCTCGCCGTCACAAGTGGCCTCGGCAAAGTTCAGGGCGTTCACCAACTGACGGATATTGCCGGGCCACGGGCAGGCCAGCAACGCGCTCATGGCATCCGCGCGTAACTGCAGCCGCGGTTGCCCGACGGCGCGGGCCAGTTGGCCCATCACCGAGATGATCACATGTTGTTTGTCCGCTCGTTCCCGGAGCGCGGGCAGCCGCAGCGTGGCGCCGTTGAGCCGGTAATAAAGATCCTCGCGAAAATAGCCGTCGGCGATCAATCTGGCCGGATCCCGGTGCGTGGCGGCGATCACCCGGCAGTCCACCGATATGGGCCGCTCCGAACCCAGCGGCAACACTTCCCCCTCCGCCAATACCCTTAGCAGCCGGGTCTGTAACGTCAATGGCATGTCGCCAATTTCGTCCAGAAACAGGGTGCCGCCGTGGGCTTGCTGGATCAGGCCGCGCATGCCCTTGGCGCGGGCGCCGGTGAAGGTGCCCGGGCTGTAGCCGAACAATTCGCTTTCAATCAGGGATTCGGGAATGGCGGCGCAGTTCACCGCCACGAACGGTTTGTGCCGGCGCGGCCCGGCGTCATGAATGGCCCGTGCCAGCACTTCCTTGCCGGTGCCGGTTTCCCCCAGGATCAACAGGCTCACGTCCCGTTGCCGCAGACGCTTGGCCAGCTTCAGAGTGCGGCGCATGGCCGGATCGTCGGCCGCCAGCCGGTCCAGCTCAGGTACCGCCTCTTCCGGGATCAACGCTTGCGGCGCGGCGGGCCGGGCCGGCCGGCGCGGTTCGATGAGGCTGCCGAACAGGGTGCTGCCGAGAGCCTGTACCCGAAAGGCACGCACCTGATCTTCGCAGGCATAGGGGATGGACCAGATATCCCGGGCGTCACAGTCGAACATTTCCGGCAAGGCGATGTCGCCGTCGTCCGTGCGAGCCCGGGCCAGCAGATGCCGGCCGACGCCGTTGGCGGCGAGTACCCGGCCGTCGCCGTCGAGAGCGAACAGATACTGGCCGTTGACCTGCACCAGCTCCCGTGAGGTATCGCAGCGGAACACGGTGTGGTGGCGGTAAAGGCGCAAGAAGTAGGCATCCTCGATCATGCGCGCGTACAGGCGGATCAAATGCAGAGCGAAATTCTGGCTGTCCCGGGTCGGCGCGGAATCCAGGGCGGAAATGTCCAGCACCGCCAGTAGGCGACCCTGGGGATCGGTGATCGGCGCCGAGGTGCAGGTGAGGCCGATGTGGGTGGCGTCGAAGTGATCCTGGCGATGGCAGGTGAGTGCCTCGCCTTCGCGGATGCAAGTACCCACGGCGCAGGTGCCGGCGTGGTATTCGTTCCAGTCAGCGCCGAGATAGAGCCCCGCCTGGCGCAGCCGCTGGTCGTGTCGGCGGTCACCCAGAAACTGCACGGTAATGCCGCGCTGATCGGTGAGCAGCAGCACATAGCCAAGTCGCGCGATCTGGCCATACAACTGCTCGACGCCGGCCCGCGCCACATTGAGAAACTCGTCGGCGCTTTCCTGATGTTCCCGCAGGGTCTGATGGGTAACGATACGGGCCGGGCGGGGCCGCGCCGGATCCAGGCCGTACTCTTCGATACAGCGTTTCCAGGATCGGGCGATCATGGCGTCGCCAGGGGACACGGTGGGACGATAGCCGCCGTCCGCGTATCGCAGAATGTCGTCGATGTGGCGGCGTTGTTGCGCATGCAGGCTGCTCATGCCCGGGCCTCCGCGTTGGATTGTTGTTCTGTTTTTTGCCTGGGATTCAGCCTAGCCCCATGGCCCTGACGGCTCCATCCGACTTGAGTACTAAATGCACCCCGCGGACGTTACACCTGTAACGCAAAGCGTTGCGCGCCGTTACGCCTGAGAAGGCTATTAAACCTCTCCAAGAAACGTTGTCCTGTACCCGGTTCCATTAAAAATTCTGTTCCGAATCAATGCTCTAAAAGTCAATTGGCGGCCATGCCGGGGGATTGGCACGGCTTCTGCTCTTGTCCCTGCATCCGCCCCCGCGTCCGCATCGACCACGACGCCGGTGGCGGAACACGAAAAACAACAACGCATGCGAGGAGCAAATCATGAGTAATGCGAACACGCCGAACCAACAGGTGGAACACTGGCTTAGCGAATGGGAGCGTACCCTGAGCGGTGACAACCCCACCGCCGCCGCCGAACTGTTCGAGCAAAACGGTTACTGGCGCGATTTGGTCTCTTTCACCTGGAACATCAAAACCGTGGAGGGGCATGCCGCCCTGCGCGACATGATTGGAGCCACCGTCGCCAACACCAAACCCTTCGACTGGAACCTGGCCGGTGACGCCCGGGAGGAAAACGGTGTGGTGGAAGCCTGGATTACTTTCCAGACCGCGGTGGGACGAGGCCATGGCCACCTGCGTCTGCGTGAGGGCAAGGCCTGGACTCTGCTGACCACGCTAAAGGAACTGCGGGATTATCCGGAGCAACGTAATGCCCTGCGGCCCAAGGGGGCCCGCCATGGCGTGTTCAAGAACCGTAAAAGCTGGCTGGAGGAACGCCGCGAGGAGGAAGCGGAGCTGGGTTACAGCCGCCAGCCCTATTGCGTGATCATTGGCGGCGGCCAGGGTGGTATCGGTCTGGCGGCGCGTCTGCGGCAGTTGAATGTCCCCACCATCGTGGTGGAAAAGAACCCGCGCCCCGGCGACTCCTGGCGCAACCGCTACAAATCCCTGTGTCTGCATGATCCGGTCTGGTATGACCACATGCCGTACCTGCCGTTTCCCGATCACTGGCCGGTGTTTTCGCCCAAGGACAAGATCGGCGACTGGCTGGAGATGTACACCCGGATCATGGAGATCAACTACTGGGGATCCACTGAATGCACCTCCGCCCGTTTCGATGAGGAGAAGCAGGAATGGCTGGTGGAGGTGAACCGCGATGGCGAGCGTGTCACCTTGCGCCCGCAACAACTGGTGCTCGCCACCGGCATGTCGGGCATGCCCAATGTGCCGGAAATCCCGGGCATGGAAGATTTTCAGGGCGAGCAGCATCACTCCAGCAAGCACCCCGGAGGTGAAGCCTATGCCGGCAAGAAGTGCGTGGTGCTGGGGGCCAACAACTCGGCCCACGACATTTGCGCGGCCCTGTGGGAGCACGGCGCCGACGTCACCATGGTGCAGCGTTCCTCCACCCACGTGATCAAATCGGAAACACTGATGGAGCTGGTGCTGGGGCCGTTGTACTCCGAAGAGGCGGTGAATAACGGTATCACCACGGAAATGGCGGACATGACCTTCGCCTCCATTCCCTACAAAGTGATGCCGCAGTTTCATGTTCCGGTTTATGAACAGGTGGCGGAGAAGGACGCGGATTTCTACCGCCGTCTGCGCGACGCTGGTTTCATGCTGGACTTCGGCGACGACGGTTCCGGCCTGTTCATGAAATATCTGCGCCGCGGCTCCGGCTATTACATCGATGTGGGCGCCTGCGAGCTGGTGGCCAACGGTGATATCAAATTGAGAAGCGGTGTCGGCATCGAGCGCATCAATGCGCATTCGGTGACGCTGACCGACGGTTCCGAGTTGCCGGCGGATCTGATCGTCTACGCCACCGGTTATGGATCCATGAACGGTTGGGCGGCGCGCATCATTTCCCAGGAAGTGGCGGACAAAGTGGGTAAATGTTGGGGTATGGGTTCGGACACCACCAAGGACCCGGGCCCCTGGGAAGGCGAATTGCGCAATATGTGGAAGCCCACCCGGCAGCAGGCGCTCTGGTTCCATGGCGGCAATCTGCACCAGTCCCGGTTTTACTCGCAGTTCCTGGCGCTGCAATTGAAAGCACGGATGGAAGGCCTGGACACGCCGGTGTATGGCCAACAGGAAGTGCATCATCTGGCTTGATTGATTTGCGTCAGCGGCGGGCGGGCCTGTCCCGCCTATGCTGAACGCCGGGACTCATTGAACAGGAGCAGCGATCATGGAATTGAAAGGAAAAGTCGCCCTGGTCACCGGCGGTGGCCGGGGTATCGGGCAGGGCATTGCGCTGGCGTTGGCCGGGGCCGGCGCGGATGTGGCGGTGGCGGATCTGGATCAGACCATCGCCGAGGAAACCGCCGCCAAGGTAGAGGCCGCGGGGCGGCGTAGCGTGGCGATCTCCGTCAACGTGGCGCAGCCGGATTCGGTGCGTGCCATGGTGGAAAAGGTGGAGGTGGCACTGGGCGGCCTGGATATCGCCGTCAATAACGCCGGTATCATCAGTATTCAGTCCATCGAGGAACTCACCGCCGAGGACTTCGACCGTATCATGGCGGTGAACGCCAAGGGGGTTTTCCTCTGTACCCAGGCCGCGGTGCGGGTGATGCGGCCGCGACGCTGGGGGCGCATCATCAACGTGGCCTCCATCGCCGGCAAGATCGGCTTCCCGGATCTGTCCCATTACACCGCGTCCAAATTCGCGGTGATCGGCTTCACCAACGCGGTGGCCAAGGAAGTGGCCCTGGACGGCATCACCGTCAACGCGTTGTGCCCGGGCATCGTTGGCACTGGCATGTGGCGTGGCGAGGATGGTCTGGCCGGGCGCTGGCGGGAAGAAGGGGAAAGCGAGGAGGCATCCTGGGCTCGCCACCAGAAAACCCTGTTGCCCCAGGGCGTGGCGCAAACCCCGGAAGACATGGGGCAACTGGCGGTGTACCTGGCCTGTGCCGAACACGTCACTGGCCAGGCTATCGCCGTGGACGGGGGCTGTACGCTCTAGTTCAGACAGAGAAAGCTCTGAATCCAGAGATTGCTACAAGGCCGCTGTAGGCGGAGATTCTATGGTGCCCAGCAACACGAATGTGGTCTCCGGTGTTGGGAGATTCGCTTGCAGGCAAGCTTTTACAGCGGCTGCGTGGTCCGGCTGCTAGCCCAGCACCATGATGGCCTGGCCGGCGTTGATCTGCTGGCCTTCCTGCCGCGCTATATGCAGCACCTGGCCGGCTTCCGGGGCGGTGACTTCGATCTCCATCTTCATGGATTCCAGGATTGCCACCACCTGGCCGGCTTCCACATTGTCGCCCTCGGCCACGTTGAGTTGCCAGATGTTGCCGGCGGTGGGGGATTCCACCGGCGTGCCTTCCGGCAGACCGTCGCCGTCGTCGCCATTCAGATCCTGTTGCGACTCGAAATGAATCTGGCCGCTTTCCACCCAACGTTGCAGTTCCTCTTCGAAGGCCTGGTTCCGCTGCCCGGTGAAGGCCCGGATGCTGTCGTCATTGCGCCGCAGAAAATCCTGATAAGCATTGAGGCTGAATGTGGTCTCTTCCACCTTGAGCGGGTAGTCGCCTTTGGGAAAGTCCCGGCGGATTCGTTGCAGTTCCCCGGCGCTGACTTCGTAGAAGCGAATCTGATCGAAGAACCGTAGCAGCCAGGGTTTGGTGAAGGCCTCGGTGGTGCGATAGCGATTCCACATTTGCAGGGTGCGGCCGACGAATTGATAGCCACCCGGGCCCTCCATGCCGTACACACACAAATAGGAACCGCCGATGCCGACGGAATTTTCCGCGGTCCAGGTGCGCGCCGGATTGTATTTGGTGGTGACCAGCCGGTGACGGGGATCGTAAGGCGTGGCCACCGGGGCGCCCAGGTAAACATCACCCAACCCCATCACCACATAGCTGGCCTCGAACAGAATCCGTTTGACCTCGTCGATGCTGTCGAGGCCATTGATGCGGCGGATGAATTCGATATTGCTCGGACACCAGGGCGCGTCCTTGCGCACCGATTGCATATATTTCTGGATCGCCAGCCGGCAGGCCTCGTCGTCCCAGCTCAGTGGCAGATGAACGATACGTGACGGCACTTGCAAATCATCCTGTTGCTGCAAGGACAGTTCTGCTTCCTTCAATAGCGTTAACAAGGTGTTGCGCGGCAGCTGCCGTGGATCGAAATGAATCTGCAGGGAACGAATGCCGGGGGTCAGTTCCAGCACGCCGTCAATCCGCTGCTGCTCCAGCCACAGCATCAGGGCGTGAGCCCGGAAACGCAGGCGCAAATCCAGTTCCAGTGGACCGTATTCCACCAGCACATAACGGTCACCGGCGGCTCGGTAGACTACCTCCACACCGGCTTCCTCCTCCGGCAGGCGGTCCAGTACCGGGGTGATCACAGGGGCGGACTTCACTACCAGTTCGGGTGCGTTCAGGTGTTGCAGACAGCGGTCCTGTTCTTCACACAGACGGTCGGCGTCTTCCAGGGAGACCGGTTGAAAGCGGACTTTATCCCCGGCTTTCAGTTGTCCCAGTTTCCACAGGTCGGCTTTGATCACCGTGGCGGGACAGACAAAGCCACCGAGCGACGGACCATCCGGGCCCAGAATCACCGGCATATCGCCGGTGAAATCAATGGTACCCACCGCATAGGCGTTGTCGTGGATGTTGGAAGGGTGCATGCCGGCTTCGCCGCCGTCGCTGCGGGCCCATTCCGGTTTCGGCCCCACCAGTCGTATGCCGGTGCGGCTGGAGTTGTAATGGACCTGCCAATCGCCGCTGAAGAAGGTGGCGACGTCGTTGTCGGTGAAGAAGTCCGGGGCGCCATGGGGACCGTAGATGACTCGCAATGTCCAGGTATCGCGCAGCTTCGGCTTCAGCGCGGGTGGCACCTCGATGGCTTGCGGGACCGCGCCGTGCGGGCTCAGATGCAACACATCGCCGGTGCGCAGAGCACGGCCGCCGTGGCCGCCAAACTGACCCAGCGTAAAAGTGCTGCGTGAGCCCAGGTAGGGTTCGCATTGAATGCCGCCAGCCACGGCCAGGTAAGCGCGGGCACCGGTGCCGTTGACCTTGCCCAGCTTCAGCGTCTGGCCGGCGATCACCGTCACCGCCTGGTAGCGGGGCACGGACTCGCCGTCGAGCGTGGCGCCCATATCCGCGCCGGTCAGCGCGATCCGGGTGTCGCGGTTGAAGCGCAGGGTCGGGCCATTGAGCGTGCATTCCAGGCCGGCCGCATTCTCGTCGTTGCCCAGCAACCGGTTACCGAGGCGGAAACTGAGGCTGTCGAACGGGCCGGACGGCGGCACGCCCACCGGCCAGTAGCCGCCGCGCCCGGGATAATCCTGGACGGTGGTCAGGGTACCGCCGGCAAGGACATCCAGGGTATCGGGTTGGTAGCGGAAGTCGTTCAGATAGCGAGTGGTCATGCGGCCTTGCCGAAACGCCGGGTCGGCGAGGATCGCCAGCACATACTCGCGGTTGGTTTCGATGCCTTCCACCAGAGTGTCGCCGAGCGCTTGCTCCAGGGCAGCCAGAGCGCGCTCGCGATCATCCTCGTGAACGATGACCTTGGCCAGCATCGGGTCGTACAGCGGGGATACGGTCAGTCCCGCTTCGATCCAATGGTCCAGCCGCAGCCGTTGGCCGTCCGCTTCAGGAAAACGCACGGTGGTCAGCAGACCAGCACTGGGCTGGAAATCCTTGTTCGGATCCTCCGCATAGAGACGCACCTGGATCGAATGACCGCGCGGCGTGAGATCGCCGGCCAGGTGTTCCAGCGGCGGCAGTTCGCCGGCGGCCAGCCGCACCATCCAGGACACCAGGTCGGCGCCGTAAACCTGCTCGGTGACGCCGTGCTCCACCTGCAGGCGAGTGTTCACCTCCAGGAAGTAAAAGCGGTTGGTATCCTGGTCGAGAATGAATTCCACGGTCCCGGCGTTGCGGTACTGCACCGCCGCCATCAGACGCCGTGCGGTGTCGTGCAAAGTGCGCCGAACCTCTTCGGGAAGATTGGGCGCCGGGGTTTCCTCCACCACTTTTTGATGGCGGCGCTGGGCGGAGCAGTCACGCTCGCCGAGCGTCACCGCCTGGCCTTTTCCATCGCCGAACACCTGCACTTCGATGTGGCGGGCGCGCTCAATGTATTTTTCCAGGAACACGCCATCGTTGGAGAAGTTGTTGGCGCTGAGCCGGCGTACCGTGTCCCAGGCTTTGCGCAGCGATTCGGCATCGTGGCAAATCTGCATGCCGATACCACCGCCGCCGGCCGTGCTTTTCAACATCACCGGATAGCCGATGCCGGTGGCGGCGGCCAGCGCCTGTTCCGGATCGGTCAGCAGACCGGTGCCCGGCAGCAGCGGCACCTGATTGTCTTCCGCCAGCTGGCGGGCGGTGTGTTTGAGGCCGAAGTCCCGCATCTGTTCCGGGGTGGGGCCGATAAAGGCGATGCCTTGGGCTTCGCAACGCTCGACGAAATCCGGGTTCTCACTGAGAAAACCATAGCCGGGATGCACCGCATCCACCTGCTGTTCCGCCATCAGTGTCAGTAACTTATCCTGATTCAGATAGGTGCTGGCGGCGCTGCCGTCGCCCAGACAGTAAGCCTCGTCGGCCAGGCTCACGTGGCGGGAATCGGCGTCCGCGTCGGCGTAGACCGCCACGCTGGTGACGCCCAGGGTTTTCAGGGTACGGATGATTCGGGTGGCGATGGCGCCACGGTTGGCGATCAGTACCTTCTTGAACATGATGTCGGCTCTGCGGCGATGGCGGGTCGTCCCGCCGTAAGCGTCCGGCTTCCGGGGTCGTCCCCGGCGCCTTATTCCGATAGTCAGTGCCAGATCAGCACTTCGATGGGCGTGGGGTTGTAGCCGTTGCACGGGTTATTGAGCTGCGGGCAGTTGGAAATCAGCACGGTGATATCCATCAGCGCTTTCATTTCCACATACTTGCCCGGTGCGGAAATCCCGTCAGCGAAGGTGAGGCCGCCTTCGGCGGTCACCGGGACGTTCATGAAAAAATTGATGTTGTGGGTGATGTCGCGCTTGCTCAGCCCGTATTCCTCATTTTCGTTAACGGCCCGCATCCAGCTGTCCCGGCAGGCGTGCATGCAGCGCTTTTCCAGCGCGTAACGCACGGTGTTGCTTTCCGTGGCGCAGGCGCCGCCGAGGGTATCGTGGCGGCCGCAGGTGTCAGCGGTGATTTCCAGCATCGGCCGGTTGCGGTTGGAACGCAGCACGGTGCCGGCGGTGAGGAAGACGTTGCCCTGTTCGCGGATGGTGTCCATGGCGCTGTAGCGCTCGGCGGTGTCCTTGGCATTGAAAAACAGCGTGTCCGCCGCCTGGTTGCCTTCCAGATCGAGGATGCGCAGGGTCTCGCCTTCCTTCAGCACTTTAAGAAAGTAATCGCCGGCGGGGACGGTGTCGCGGAAATGAGCATCGGCGGGCTTCAGCTGACTTTCCCGAATCATGATGGTCTCCTAAAGGCCCAGGTGATAGAGGCGGTTGTTTTCGAAGGCGCGGGCGTTTTCCGGACGAAAATTCAGGCAGTAATCGTCCTTTGCCACCGGCGCGGCGGTGAGCATTTCCACCCGCACTGGTTTGCGTGGATAGTCGCTGGCGGGATTGAGCGGGTGCGGGCAGGTGTGCATCACCACCAGCGTGTCCATCTCGAAACGCAGGGTGATTTGCGCCCCGGCGCGGGCGGCGCCGGCGTCGAAACGCAGCTGTCCGTTATCGTCGGTGACCACCTTGCTGAACAGATTGAGATTGGCGGCCAGGTCTCGCTCTCCCAGGCCATATTTTGCCAACTCGGTGAGGAAACTGGCGTGGCCACTCAGAGTCCAGTCGTTGCGGTATTGCTGGTAATTGTGCTCACCGTATTTCTCCAGCAGGCGGGCATCGTCCAGGTTACCGCAGACGGTGTCGTGCCAGCCGAAGCTGTCGTCGACAATGGAAGCGAACACCCGGCCCATGTCGGAGTAGAGACAATTACCGCGGGTCAGTTTGAAGGTGTGCTGACCCTTGAGAGTGTCCGGAGCGTTGTAACGCTCCAGTTTTTCTTCCGGGTTGTAGAACAGCATGCCGACGTTGGCGCCGCCTTCCAGATCGGTGAGACGCAGAGCGGTGCCACGGCGCAGGCGAAACGACCAATGGGCGCCACCGGGCATGGTGTAGTCGTACAGCGGTTCGGTCATGAAGGTCTCCTTGTACGTTTCCAAATCAAAACGGGCGCTAGGCCATGGTGCGGGCGGTGGCGTCCGCCTGCTCCTGGATGGCCGTGAGCGTGCCTTTGTCGCAATCTCCCACTGGCAGGTCGTAGGTGATGCGCGCGCCGTAGGCGCCGGGGGCTTGCGGGTCCAGGCGGGTCTTGTCGAATACCCACAGCCGGGTACCGAGGTAAAAGCCTTCGGCGAGGTCATGGGTGACCATGAAGATGGTCAGGCCCTGTTGCCGCCACAGATCCAGCACCAGGTGATGCATGTCGCGGCGGATGCCGGGATCGAGCGCGCCGAAGGGTTCGTCCAGCAGCAAAATGCGCGGCCGTTTCATCAATGCCTGGGCGATGGCCAGACGCTGTTGCATGCCACCGGACAGCTCGTGGGGAAACTTGCCGGCGGCCTGTGTCAGCCCCACGGATTCCAGCATGGCCATGGCGGCGTCCTTCAAGGCTTTGCGTTTGCCGCCGAAGGCGCGGCCGATGAGTTTGTGTCGGTGCAACTCGTCGGCCAGCATGACGTTTTCCAGCGCGCTCAGATGCGGCAGCACGGAATAGCGTTGGAACACGATGCCGCGGGTCTCGTCCGGCTGATCCGGGATCGGCGCGCCGTCCAGCAGCAACTTGCCCCGGCTGGGCGATTCGGTGCCGAGCAGCATTTTCAGAAAGGTGGTCTTGCCGCAGCCGGAGGCGCCGACCAGGGTGACGAATTCCCCTTCCCGCACCTCGGCGTTGAGGCGTTCCAGCACCACCTGGTCGCCGTATTCCTTCCACAGATTGTTCATTTCGATGATAGCCATGGGCTTCTCCTCGCTTTGCTCAGTGGCTGCCGTGGAACCAGGGGTAACGCCAGCGGGAATAGCGGGCCAGCAGGAAGTCGATGGCGAACGCCAGCAGGGTGATCCAGAGCACGTAGGGCAGGATCACGTCCATGGACAGGTAGCGGCGCACCAGGAAGATGCGATAACCCAGTCCTTCGGTGGCGGCGATGGCTTCGGCGGCGATCAGGAACAGCCAGGCGGAGCCTAATGACAGCCGCACGGCGCTGATCAGGCGCGGCATGATCTGCGGCCACACCAGACGCAGGATGATCTGCCAGGTGTTGGCGCCGAGCGTTTGCATCTTGATCACCTGCTCGGCGGGGATCTCCCGGGCCCTTTGCTGCAAGTCGCGGATCAGAAAAGGCGTAATGCCGATGATGATCAGCATCACCTTGGCCAGTTCGCCCAGCCCGAACAGAATAAACAGGATCGGCAGGATCGCCATCGGCGGCACCAGCGACAGCCCGGTGATCAGCGGGGACAGCCCGGCGCGGGCATAGGGCAGGGTGCCGGTGACAATGCCGAAGACCAGTCCCATCAAGGCGCTGATGCCGACGCCGATGGCCAGGCGGGTGAGGCTGGCCAGGGTATCCGCCCATAACAGGTACTCGCCGCTGCGCTTGCTGGGTTCGAACGCCATGCGTTGAATGGCATCGCCCATGGCGCTGAACGCCGGCAGCAGTTTGTCGTTGGGGTTGGCTTCCAGGCGGGCGTCGGAAGCCAGCAGGTACACCACCAGCAGAAGGGCGAAGGGCAACAGCCCCAGCGCCCAGGTGGCGACCCGTCCGGGTTGCCGGTTGATCAACTTCTTCATGGCGACTCCTGTGGGCGGTGACAAGGCACGAAGGGCCGGTTACAGCTCACCCTCGGCGGCCATCGTCATATAGGTCGGGTCAAAGCGCAGTTTGATATTGCCGTCGTTGCCGTAGACGCCGGTGGGGGTTTCCACGCCAACGAAGCCGGCATCCGGGGCGCCTTCGCCGAGCAGACCGTGGTCAAAAGAGAATTCCGCCACTTTCTGCATGGTGTCCTTCAGCGCCGGGCTGTTGGTGAAGGTGACCGCGTCCTCGGCTTTGTCGAACAGGCGGGTGGCGTCGAGCTGCATCCGCAGGCCGTCCAGGTCGGTGGCGGCGACATTGGCCAGATGCTGGCGGAAGCCGCTGTCATTGAGGTGCCCCATGATTTCGTACCAGGCGCCGGTGAGCGCTTTGCCCAGGGCTGGATTGGCTTTCAGGGTGTCGGTGTTCACCACCATCAGATCGATGATTTCGCCGGGAATTTTGGAAGAGTCGAACACCAGATTGGCTTCCGGAGACTCCTTGATTGTGCCCAGCAGCGGGTTCCAGGTGGCCAGGGCAGTCACGTCGGGGGTATTGAAAGCGGATACCAGATCGGCGTCGGCGGTGTTGACCACGGTGATATCGCGCTCGCTGAGTCCAACGCTGTCCAGCGCCCGGGCCAGCAGGTAGTGGGAGACGGACAGTTCCACCAGATTGACGCGACGGCCCTTGATGGCCTCGAGTTTATCGGCGTCCTTGAGCACGATGCCGTCGTTGCCGTTGGAGAAGTCACCAACGATCAGCGCGGTGCTGTCGACGCCGCCGGCGGCGGGGATGGTCAGGGCGTCCATGTTGGTCATGGTGCAACCGTCGAACTGGCCGGCGGTGTACTGGTTGATGGACTCGATGTAGTCGTTGATCTGTACCACTTCGATGTCGATGTCGTACTTGTCCGCCCATTTGTCGACGATGCCTTCGGCGGCGCCGTAGTCCCAGGGCAGCCAGCCCACGTAGATGGACCAGCAGACCTTGAAACTGTCCCGGGCCTGGGCCTGGGCAGGGGTGGCGAGCGTCAGGGCGAGCAGGGCGGTGGTGCAGACGGTGGTGAGCAAACGGGTCATGTCGGACCTCCTGGGTTACGGACGAAGAGGAATCCAATGACAGGTGTCATCGTGTCCTCCCGGGCTTTTGTCCCGCCGTGTAACCTTCAGCGAAGGTCGACTGCTCTCGGACCAGGCATCGGCGGCGCCGATCGGAACCCTAGCGGTCTATTGGAAGCAAATTGTCGAGTGTGGATGGCCACCGGCCATTCGATTCCTCACGCCGGTATACCAGCAAGAGCGGTGCCAAATCGGTGCAGGCCAGGGATTGCGGGGGATCGGGGGAGGAAAAACGGGGTGGAGGGCCTGCGGATGGGGCGGGCATGGCGCCAGTTTGGTGCGCCATGCCCGAAGGTGGTGCATTCAGGGGCGTCAGGGTGTGCTATCGAGAAACTCCGTCAGTGCCCGCCAGCTCTCCCGGTCGGCTTCGGCGTCGTAGGCCAGGGGCATGTCGAAACGCTGACCAAACTGATCCGCCTCGGGATTGGTGAAGCCGTGCTTGGCGTCGGGGAAGCTGAGCAGCTGATATTCCGCGCCGGCGTTGTTCAGTTCCTCCACCAGTGCCGAGACCTGCTCCGGTGGCACCATGGGGTCGGCCTGCCCGGTGGCCACCAGGATGCGTGCCTTGATGTCGCCGGGACCCGCTGGATTTTGCGTCGCCAGGGTGCCGTGGAAGCTGGCCACGCCGGCCAGATCATTGCCCCTGCGGGCCTGCTCCAGCACCACGCCGCCACCGAAACAGTAGCCCACCGCGTAAATCCGGTTGTCATCCACATACTGCATCTTGCGCAGCAGCGTCTTGGCGGCATTGAAGCGGGCGGTCATCTTTTCCGGCTCGGCCAGGGCCTGCTCCATGAACGCCTTGGCGTCCTTGGGGTGCTGCGCCACTTTTTCGTTGTACATGTCCACGGCCAGTGCCACGTAGCCTTCCGCGGCCAGTTGCCGGCTCCGGTTGCGGATGTAATTGTTCAGTCCCCACCATTCGTGGACCACGATGACCCCGGCGGTAAGCCGTTCCTGGTCCTCGTCCATGTACAGTACGCCAGTGCCGACGCCGCCGGGGAGGTTCACTTTCTGTTCGATAATGTCGGCGTGGGCCAGGGAACCGAGCAGCAGCAGGCTCAGCGCGATCAGACGGTTCATGAGTTCTCCTTGTCCGGGGTGTCGGGGGCGGTGGTGGCGTCTTCCCAGACCCAGCGTAAAGGCTCACCGAAGTCGTCATAGATCAGCCGGCGGCGCGGCGCGGCGGATCGGGCGCGGCGGACCTTGGGCTTATGCTTGCGGGCGTCGATGGTGGCGGCCAGCCGTGACAAATCGGTACGCGGGGGCCTGGGCGTGTGGCTGAACGGAGATAATGGTCGGGCACCCCGCGGGGGCTCGCCGCTGGTGCCGGGGGGCACGCGCTTGATACTCCCGCCCCGGGACAGAAAACGCTCCATATCCCGGCGCAGTCGCTCGCGCTGCTGTTCCTTGGTGGTACGCACTTTCATGGGGAAGGCGAATCATCGGCGTGGACGACCTTCAAAGATAGCAGCGCGGCGACGGGAAGGCCACCGGCGAAGATCGCTGGTGGCGCATTTTCCGGGTTAAAGCGCGGTTCGTGGGCGTTTGGGAATAGTGGTGCTGTCCTCGGCGCCACTGTTGTCGGCGCTGCCACCGGCACGTAGGGGGTGACAGTTTTCAATCACCACCTGACCCTCCAGCAGATTGCCACGGGAGTATTCACGGAAAATACAGCGGTTGGTCTCCGGGTCGTAGTTCTCGATCCACAGATTATCGCCTTTCCAGGTGGCGGCGATGTGCTGCTGCCCCGCCGGTACGCTCAGCGTCATGGTGCCGCCGAGCCGCTTGACGAAGATCTGCTCGAGCCAGAAGTAATACAGCACGGTGCCCGCCAGCCACACCAGCACCGCCAGAATCACCGCCGGTTTCCACTTGCCCATGCGGGCACCGACCAGGAACAGACTGAGAAAAATCAGGATCGCAACCAGTACCCAATAGAGATAAGTAATCATGCGTGTCTCCGGAAATCCTTGTATTGTAGTGTCGCCGCCTTCGCTGGCGGAGCTGGGTATGTTTTGATAATAGCAACTGTCGACGCGGGAGATGTAAAACCATGCAACAGTGGTGGGTTTATATACTGCGCTGCGTGGACGGTTCACTGTATACCGGCGTCACCACGGATGTGGAGCGCCGTCACCGGGAGCACAATGAAGGCCCCCGTGGCGCCCGTTATACTCGGGCACGGCGGCCGGTGACCCTGGTTTGGCGGGCGGCGGTGGCGGATCGCGCCAGCGCCTGCCGGCTCGAAGCCCGCATCAAGGCGCAGCCGCGCACCGTCAAGGAGCGGTTGCTGGCCATTGGGCAAAGCAATACAAACGATGTTCAGGAAGTGCTGGACGTCCTCGGTTTGGATATGGAGACCCCGCAATGAAGCATTGGCGTTTTGTCCTGTTGCTGTCGATTCTGTTCGGCGTTACCGGCTGCGGCATCAATAACATTCCCACCTATGACGAGCAGGTGAAGGCCGCCTGGGGACAGGTGGAAAACCAGTATCAGCGGCGCGCGGATCTGGTGCCCAACCTGGTCAGTACGGTACGGGGCTACATGGAACACGAGCGGGATGTGCTGGTGGAGGTCACCGAAGCCCGCGCCAAGGTCGGTTCCATTCAGGCCGATGAAAGTCTGATTAACGACCCGCAAAAGCTGCAGCAGTTCGAGGCGGCGCAGCAGCAACTCGGTTCTGCTTTGCAGCGCCTGATGGTGGTGGTGGAGCGCTACCCGGATCTCAAGGCCAACCAGAATTTCCTGGCCTTGCAATCGCAGTTGGAAGGCACCGAGAACCGCATCGCCGTGGCGCGCCGGGACTACATCACCGCGGTGCAGCAATACAATACCGAGATTCGCACCTTCCCGGGTCGTATCTGGCACAGCATGCTGTACAGTGAGATGGAAGTACGGCCTTCCTTCGAAGCCATCACGGAAGGGGCGGAACAAGCGCCCCAGGTTAACTTCAACTGATGCGACTACTGCTCTGCACTCTGCTGATGCTGGTGCTGCCCTCCGCCTGGGCGGCACCGGAATTCCCCGCTCTGACCGGCCGCGTGGTGGATAATGCCGGGTTGCTGTCGCCGCAACAGGCCCGGGCACTGGAACAGCGCCTGGCCGAGGCGGAAAGCCGCACCTCCAACCAGGTCGTCGTGGTGACCCTGCCGGATCTGCAGGGCTACGCCATCGAGGACTATGGTTATCAATTGGGGCGGGCCTGGGGGATCGGTCAGGCCGAACATGACAACGGCGCCTTGTTGATCATCGCGCCCAAGGAACGCAAGATTCGCATCGAGGTGGGCTACGGCCTTGAAGGTGTGCTCACCGATGCGTTGTCCCACGCCATTATTCAGAACGAAATCCAGCCCGCGTTCCGTCAAGGGGACTACTTCACCGGGATCGAACAGGGGGCCGCGGCCATTCTTGCCGCCATCGATGGCGAGTACACCGCCCCGGCCAGGAAAGCCAATAAGGGCAGTAACCTCCAGGCATTGATCTATCTGATCGTATTGGTGGTGTTGACCATGCTGCTGACCTTCGGCGGCGGCGGACGCGGCGGTGGTCGTCGTGGGCGAGGCCTGCTGGCACCGATTGCCATTGGCGGAATGGGCGGCTTTGGCGGCGGCGGTGGTGGTTTCGGCGGCGGCGGCTTCGGCGGTGGAGGCGGCGGCTTTGGGGGCGGTGGCGCCTCGGGAGGCTGGTGATGTTATTGAATGAAGAGAACCAAAACCGGGTGTCCCGCGCCATTGCCGCGGTGGAAAAGGACACCGACGCCGAGCTGGTGACGGTGCTGGCCCGGCAGGCGGACAATTATCGCTATATTCCGATGATGTGGGCGGCGCTGCTGTCCCTGCTGGTGCCACTGATCCTCGCCTTCACACCGATCTGGCTGGCTCCGCTGGAAGTGCTGCTGGCACAGTGGACCACCCTGGTGGTGCTGGCGCTGGTGTTCCGCTGGCCGCCGCTGATGATGCGGCTGGTGCCCGCCTCGGTGAAACAGCGCCGCGCCGCGGACCTGGCCCGGCGGGTGTTTCTGGATCAGGGGCTGCACCACACCAAGGGCGGTACCGGCGTCTTGATCTTCGTCTGCGAAGCGGAGCACTACGTGGAAATCCTGGCGGACCAGGGCATTGCCCGCCACGTGCCCAACGAACGCTGGCAGTCCATCGTCGATACCTTCACGGCTCACGTGAAGGCCAGGGATACTCTGAATGGCTTCCTGGAATGCGTGGCCAGCTGTGGCGATGAGTTGATCACCCACGTGCCGGCCACCGAGCAGAAGAATGAACTGCCCAATCATCTGATTGTGCTGTAAGAAACGTGTTGTAAGAAAAAGGCGCCGTAGGGAAGGGACATGGAGAGCGTGGAGCTCGTATTCGAAATGACCACCTGGGATTACATCACCATGGTGTTCTGGTGGCTGTTTCCGTTGCTGTTCAGCGTGGGCTATACCTTTGCGTTCCGGCGGCGCCTGTATCTCCACCTCGGGTTCGCCGTATTGGCCACCGTATGCGGATACGCCGGCTATGCCGGTATACCGTTCATCTGGGGGCAATCCGGTCCGGTGGTCAATGCGCTCTCCACCTGGTGGGTCATCTGCTGCCCCTTCGTGCTACACCTGATCCGGCCCTTCCGGGTACCGGGTAACGCCTGCGGTTAGACGGAACTGGGTTTCTTGTACTCATATACGAGTAAAAAGAGCCTTTAATCTCGTTTTTTACTCGTATATGAGTAAAGCTCCCTTCGTGGTGCTCTATCTGAGTTCGTGCGCGTTAAGAGGCGAGTCCGGACCGTCAGAAACGAAAAAGGCTGCTCAACTGAGCAGCCTTTCCTGGATATTGGTAGCAAGGGGCGGACTTGAGCGGGCAGGCCGCCTGCGTCGACCCCAGCCCAGAAAAAGCAGGGTCGGCCCCTGGATCAGAACCTTGGCCCGCCTGAAACGAAAAAGGCTGCTCAACTGAGCAGCCTTTCCTGGATATTGGTAGCAAGGGGCGGACTTGAACGGGCAGGCCGCCTGCGTCGACCCCAGCCCAGAAAAAGCAGGGTCGGCCCCCGGATCAGAACCTTGGCCTGCCTGAAACGAAAAAGGCTGCTCAACTGAGCAGCCTTTCCTGGATATTTGGTAGCAAGGGGCGGACTTGAACCGCCGACCCCAGCATTATGAGTGCTGTGCTCTAACCAGCTGAGCTACCTTGCCATGTTTCAAGGCCGCGAATTGTCCGTGAGCTCCGGGGCGCTGTCAAGAACGAGGGAGTCGATCCGGGCCATTTCGGGAACCAACCGTCTATTTCTTGTTCAGACCTTTTTACATGAGAACGGTTATCAATTATTCTCCGATAATACTTGACTGATTTGGTTGGTCTTTATAGTCTGACTTCCTATTCACGTACCAAAGGTGTGGGTATGCGATTAACCACCAAAGGCCGATACGCGGTGACCGCGATGCTGGATCTGGCTCTTCATGCGGATGAGGGCCCGGTATCCCTGGCGGATATCTCCGAGCGTCAGGGAATTTCCATTTCCTATCTGGAGCAGCTGTTCGCTAAGTTGCGCCGGCGGCATCTGGTGAGCAGTGTGCGCGGTCCCGGCGGCGGCTACAGGCTGAGCCGGGACAGTGACGATATTGATGTGGCTTCGGTGATCGCCGCCGTGGACGAGTCCGTGGATGCCACCCGTTGTGGCGGCAATGGCGATTGTCAGGACGGCCACATTTGTCTGACACACCACCTCTGGTGTGATCTGTCGGATCAGATCCAGGATTTCCTGTCGCACATCACGCTGGGCGAACTGGTGTCCCGCAATGAGGTGCGTCAGGTGGCGGAGCGCCAGAAGATCACGCAGAGCCAACTGAACCGGGTGCCGGTCAGCACGCTTTGATCCTTCCATTATCAACACAGTAATCAACATCCATGTCGCAAGCGGTTTATCTGGATTACGCCGCCACTACCCCGGTGGACCCCCGGGTGGTGGAGGCGATGGTGCGTTTTCTCGGGCCGGACGGCACCTTCGGGAATCCGGCATCGCGCAGCCATCTTTACGGCTGGCTGGCGGAGGAAGCGGTGGAAAATGCCCGTCGTCAGGTAGCGGACGCGCTCAACGCCGATCCCCGGGAGATCGTCTGGACCAGCGGTGCCACCGAGGCCAACAATCTGGCCATCAAAGGTGTTCTGGAGCAGCGGGGCGGGGGACATGTGATCACCTCCGCCACCGAGCACAAGGCGGTGCTGGACCCCTGCGGCTGGCTGGAAGGGCGTGGCGTCGAGGTCACCTATCTGGCGCCGGAGCCGGATGGCCGGATCACCCCGCGGGCGGTGGAAGAGGCGATGCGCGAGGACACCGTGCTGGTGTCGATCATGCACGCCAACAACGAAACCGGGGTGATCAACGACATCGGTGCCATTGGCGCCTTGTGCCGGGAGCGTGGCGTTCTGTTTCACACCGACGCCGCCCAGACCATGGGCAAGTTGCCGTTGGATGTTCGGGAAACCGCGGTGGACCTGGTCTCCCTGTGTGCCCACAAGATCTACGGCCCGAAAGGCATTGGCGCGCTCTATGTGCGGCGCCATCCGGATGTCCGGGTCGCCGCCCAGATCCACGGCGGCGGCCATGAGCGGGGCATGCGGTCGGGCACCTTGCCCGCCCACCAGATTGTCGCCATGGGCGAGGCCTTGTCATTGGCCATGGCCAGCCGGGATGAAGAGAACGAGCGTATCGCCGCGTTGCGGGATCGCTTGTGGGATGGCATCCGGACGCTGCCCGGCGTGTCCCTCAACGGTGCCGGCGCGCCGCGTTTACCCGGCCATATGAACGTGGCGTTCGAAGGGTTGGAAGGGGAGATGCTGCTGACCGCGTTGACCGGCGTGGCGGTGTCCACCGGGTCCGCCTGCACCTCGGCGTCGCTGGAGCCGTCCTATGTGCTCAAGGCGATGGGGGTGTCCGATTCGCTGGCGCACGGCTCGCTGCGCTTCTCGGTGGGCCGCTTCACCGATGAGACGCAAATCGACACGGTAATACAGAATGTGACGCAGGTGGTCACCCGCCTGCGTGACGCCGCCGCTCAAAGGGGATAAGCGGCTCTTTTTGTCCGACGGAAGGCTCCGTAACCGGCGTGCAGCTTGCTTAGGTGTTATCACACCAAAGGACGGAGCCAACCATGCACGGAGTGATCCTTGCCCATCTGCGTCATTTCGTTACCGACCGCTATGGTCAGTCGGTATGGGATGACGTCAATCACCGAGCGGGCCTGACCGACTGCCTGCACGTACCGATTCAACTTTACCCGGACAACCATCTGGAAGACCTGGTGACGGCGCTGCAGTCGGTCACCGGGCTGCACCGTGATGATTTGCTGGAGGAATTCGGCGCCTGGGTGATCCCGCCCCTGATCAATATGTACCGGGCGATGATTCCACGGGAATGGGACGCGGTGGCGTTCCTGCTCAACGTGGAGGAACGCATCCACCAGCGGGTCATTCGTCTGAAGAACCCGGAGGCGACGCCGCCACGCATTGATGTCCGTGAGCTGGAGCCACGTGTGCTGCAGGTGGAATACCGTTCCCACCGGGATCTGAGCCTGCTGGCGCTGGGCTGCGTCCACGGCGTGGCGGCGTTCTACGGGGAGAAGGTGGAGATATTGGAGTCGGACCAGGTGGACGGCGGCGTGCGGCGCTTCGTGGTGCGCCTGGAACCCGCCGCCTGAGTGTTGGAAAGCCCGAGTCAGGCGGCCAGAGCCGCCGCTTCCTGCTTGATGCGGGCGACCATGGCGCGCAGGCCATTGCCACGGGTGGGGCTGAGATGGCCGAACAGGTCGATGTCCTGGAAGAAGGCGTCCATGTCCACCGCCGCGATCTGTTCCGGCGAGCGGCGGTTGAGGGCGGTGAGCACGATCGCCGCCAGCCCGCGCACGATGATGGCATCGGAATCCACCGCCAGATACAGGCGGCCCTCGCTGTCATCGTAGTCGGTGACCAGCCATACCTGGCTCTGGCAGCCGCGCACGAAGCGGTCTTCGGTGCGCAGGGTGTCCGGCAGTTCCGGCAGTTGCTTGCCGAGATCAATGATGTAGCGGTAGCGCTCTTCCCAGTCGTCCAGGAATTCCAGGTCGTCACGGACATCCTCGGCGGTGACGTTCTCACCGAGGGTGATGGCGCGAATATCGAAATCAGACAAGTTGAACCACCTTCTCAATTACTGCCGTCAGAACAGGCCCAGTTCCAGTTGGGCCTCTTCCGTCATCATATCCCGGCTCCAGGGCGGATCGAACACCAGCGCCACTTCCACTTTGTCCACATTGGGGACCTTGGCGAGCCGGTCTTCCACATCGCCGACCAGGACGGGCCCCATGCCGCAGGTGGGGGCGGTGAGTGTCATCCGTACCTGCACCACATTCTGGTCGTCCCTGCGAATCACATCGCAGCCGTAAACCAGGCCCAGGTCGACAACGTTCACCGGAATTTCCGGGTCGTAGATGGTTTTCAGGGTCTTCTGAAGATCCTCGTCCCGCACCGTGCCGTCCGCTTCGGGAGCATCGAAGTCCAGTTCCAGAGGCTGCTGGCCGATGGCGTCCGCGTCGGTGCCGTCAATACGCGCCATATTGCCGTTCACGGTCACCGTATAAGTGCCGCCCAGCGCCTGACGCAGATTGACGAAGGAATTCTTCTTGATGGTGATGCGGGTGCCGCTGGGAACCCGCCGGGCGGGTACATCCCGGCTGACCACCACGGTGCGTTGCTCTGAGGTAGAAGGGGCGCTGGTCAAGACCTTCAGACCTCGTGCACGGTGAAGCTTTCACCGCAGCCGCATTCGCCGGTGGCGTTGGGGTTGCGGAACTTGAACAGGCTGTTGACGCCCTCGGTGACGTAATCGATCTCAAGACCGTTGAGCATCACCAGCCATTTTTCCGGCACATAGAGCGCAATGCCGTCGATGTCGAAGCGCTTGTCACCCTCGCGCGGTTCGTCGACAAAGTCGAGCACGTACATATAACCGGAGCAGCCGGACTCATCCAGATTCAAGCGGATGCCGGCGGCGCCGGCGCGCTCGATCTCCTTGAGAGCCTGGCGGCGGGCGGATTCGGTCAGGTGAATTTGCGCCTGGCCGGGCACGAAAGTCTGTACCGTCATGACATCATCACCTATAGAAAAGAACGTACTTTATGGAGCGCCTGGAACAGGACGTCCACCTCATCAAGGGTATTGTAGATCGAAAACGAGGCGCGCACGGTACCGGGAATGCCGAGGCTGTCCATCAGCGGCATGCAGCAATGATGCCCGGTGCGCACCGCCACGCCTTGCTTGTCCAGCAACACGCCGACATCGGCGGGGTGGGCGCCGTCCAACAGGAACGACAATACACTGGCCTTGGTGGCGGCGTTACCGATGATTTTCAACCCCGGGAACGCTTCCGCCTGTTCATGGGCGGCGCTCAACAGGGCCCGCTCATGGCGCGCCAGCGCGTCCCGGTCCTGCCCCTGGAGCCAGCGGATGGCCGCGCCCAGACCGACCACGCCGGCGATGTTCGGCGTCCCCGGTTCGAATTTGTACGGCAACTGATTCCAGGTGCTTTTCTCGAACGTCACCACCTCGATCATCTCGCCGCCGGTTTGGTAAGGCGGCATGGCTTCCAGCAACTCACGGCGGCCATACAGGGCGCCGATGCCGGTGGGGCCGAACACCTTATGGCCGGAGAAGGCATAGAAATCACAGCCCAGCGCGCGCACGTCCACCGGGAAGTGCGACACCGCCTGGGCGCCGTCCACCAGGGTGATGGCGCCAGCGGCCTTGGCGGCGGCGATCAACTCCGCCACCGGCGTCACCGAGCCCAGGCTGTTGGAGACATGGGACAGCGCCACGATGCGGGTGCGTTCATTCAGCAACTGGTGGAACGCCTCGCTATCCACACTGCCGTCCTCGCGCAGTGGAACCACTTTGAGGCTGGCGCCGGTGGCCAGGCAGGCCTGCTGCCAGGGCACGATGTTGGCGTGGTGTTCCAGGGTGGTGATCAGCACTTCGTCACCGGCCTTGAGCCGCTCGCGGCCGATGCACTGGGCCACCAGATTGATGCCTTCGGTGGTGCCCTTGGTCCAGATGATCTCCTCGCGATCGGCGTTGAGGAACGCCGCCACGGTATCGCGCGCCGCTTCGAAGTCCGCGGTGGCGCGGTCACTCAGGTAGTGAGCGCCCCGGTGCACGTTGCTGTTGGTGCCCTGGTAGTAATCCCGTATCGCGTCGATCACCACCCGCGGTTTTTGCGTGGTGGCGGCGTTGTCCAGGTACACCAGCGGTTTGCCGTTGGCCTCCTGGTGGAGAATCGGGAAGGCGTCGCGCAGCGCGGAAACGTTCAGAGTCATGCCGCTTCCTCGTTGGCGCCGGGATACTGGCTCAATTCCCCCGCCAGCCACGGCTGCACCCACCGCGCCACGCTCTCGTCCGGCAGCGCCAGGATCAGTTCATTGACGAAGCCCAGGCTCAGCATGCGCTTGGCTTCCGCCAGCGCGATGCCCCGGGATTGCAGGTAGAACTGCTGGGCGGCGTCGAGTTGGCCGACGGTGGCGCCATGGGCGCACTTCACGTCATCGTTGTAAATTTCCAGTTCCGGTTTGGTGTAGATCTCCGCGCCGGGACTCAGCAGCAGGTTCTTGTTGCTCAGTTCCGCCAGGGTGCCCATGGCACCCTCGTGGATGTGAATACGGCCATTGAGGATCGCCTTGCCCTTTTCGCCGGCCAGACCCTTGAACACCTGATTGGAGGTGCAGTGTGGCACGCGGTGTTCCACGCACAGCTGATTGTCGATGTGGCTTTGGCCACGGGCCACGAACACGCCCTGCATGTTCAGTTCGGCACCGCTTTTTTCCAGCAGGGCACGTACGTCGTTGCGGCGCAGCCGGTTGCCGCCCATCAGCTGGTAGCTGTCGATGCGGCTGACCCCGGTCTGCCGGAACAGCAAGGTGCTGATGTGCAGGGTGTCTTCCCGCTCGCTTTGCAGCCGGTAGTGGGTGAGGCTGGCGTTGTCGCGGGCCTCGATCACGGTCACCGCGTTGTTCAGCACCGGGCCCTGGCCGATGTAATGCTCTATCAGGGTCAGCTTGCTGCCCGGATTCAACAGTACTTCCACCCGGGTCTGGCAATGGGCGGGCGTGTCGCTGGCGGCGTGCAGCAGCAGGTGCAGCGGCGCGCTGACTTCGGTGTTGGCGGCCACTTCCAGAGTGATGGCGTCCGTCAGCGCCGCGCCGTTGTAGAGCGCGAACGGCGTCAGCAACTCGTCACGCTGTCCGGCCCGGCGATGCAGTGTCACGCCTTCCGGCAACTGGCTCAGGTTTTCCTGCAAGCGGCCATTGCTCATCACCAGGCGATGAGCGGCCAGGTTCGGCAGCGGCTCGGGCAGGGCGCCGTCGGCGGCGGTTCTCAGATGGCCGTCGGTGAGCGGATGCAGGGAAGTGTATTTCCACTGCTCGGTTTTACGGTCGGGGAAAACGGCGGCCTCAAGGGCGTTCAGGCTGTCACCGCGCAACGGCGTCAGCGCGTCCCCGGCTTCGGAGCGGCGCGCGTTTTCCACCGCCAGGGTCTTCAGTTCGAGGCCCTGTTGTTTCGAAGGGAGGCTCATGCGGACTCTTCCTCGCCGGTCAGCCAGCCGTAGCCTTTCTGTTCCAGTTCCAGAGCCAGTTCCTTGCCGCCGGATTTAATGATGCGGCCATCGGAAAGCACATGGACGTGGTCCGGCACGATGTAATCCAGCAGCCGCTGATAGTGCGTGACCAGCACGATGCCGCGCTCCGGGCTGCGCAGGGAGTTGACGCCCCGGGCCACGGTTTGCAGAGCATCGATATCAAGACCGGAGTCGGTTTCGTCGAGCAGGGCCAGACGCGGCTCCATCAGCAGCATCTGCATGATCTCGTTGCGTTTCTTCTCGCCGCCGGAGAAGCCTTCGTTAACGCCGCGCTTGAGGAACTGAGCGTCCAGATTGACCTGCTTGCAGGCTTCGCGGGCCTTGCGCAGCAGCGTCACCGAGTCCCACTCTTCCTTGCCCTGGGCCTTGCGCACCGCTTCCAAAGCCGCTTTGAGAAATTCCATGTTGGACACGCCGGGGATTTCCACCGGGTACTGGAACGCCAGGAACAAGCCGGCCTGGGCGCGCTCCTCCGGTTCCAGCTCCGCCAGGTTGTGACCATCCAGAATGGCCTGGCCCCCGGTGATCTCGTAATTGTCACGGCCGGCCAGAACATTGGCCAGGGTGGACTTGCCCGAGCCGTTGGGTCCCATGATGGCGTGTACTTCGCCCGGGTTCACGGTCAGATCCAGACCCTTGAGAATGGCTTTGCCGTTGACGGCGGCGTGCAGATCACGAATTTCCAGCATGTAAATAACGCCTATAAATTAACTGTCTAAGACTTTCCCACAACGCTTCGCTGCGGAGGACGAGGCCTGGGGCCGGTTTTCGCTATTAACTGTTAACTAACCAACTGCCCCTTCCAGACTCACTTCCAGTAGCTTGCCGGCCTCCACCGCGAATTCCATCGGCAGTTCCTTGAACACTTCCTTGCAGAAGCCGTTCACGATCATGGAAATCGCTTTCTCCGGATCGATGCCGCGCTGCCGGCACAGGAACAACTGGTCGTCGCTCACCTTGGAGGTGGTGGCCTCGTGTTCCACCGTGGCGCTGGGGTGCTTGGATTCGATGTACGGGAAAGTGTGGGCACCGCAGCGATCGCCCAGCAGCAGCGAGTCACACTGGGTGAAGTTGCGGGCGTTCTCCGCGCGTGGGCCCATCCGTACCAAGCCGCGGTAGGCGTTGGAACTCTTGCCGGCGGAAATGCCCTTGGAAACGATGGTGCTTCTGGTGTTCTTGCCCAGGTGGATCATCTTGGTGCCGGTGTCCGCCTGTTGCGCGTGGCGGGTCAGGGCCACGGAATAGAACTCGCCCACGGAGTTGTCGCCGCGCAGCACCACGGACGGATACTTCCAGGTGATGGCCGAGCCGGTTTCCACCTGGGTCCAGCTGATCTTGGCATTGTCATGGGCGACGCCGCGCTTGGTGACGAAGTTGTAGATGCCGCCCTTGCCGTTCTCGTCGCCGGGATACCAGTTCTGCACCGTGGAATACTTGATCTCGGCGCCGGGCAGGGCCACCAGCTCCACCACCGCCGCGTGCAGCTGATTCTCATCACGCTGCGGCGCGGTGCAGCCTTCCAGGTAGCTGACGTAGCTGCCTTCGTCGGCGACGATCAGGGTGCGTTCGAACTGGCCGGTGTTGGCTTCGTTGATGCGGAAGTAGGTGGACAGCTCCATGGGGCAACGCACGCCCTTGGGGATGTAAACAAAGGAACCGTCGGTGAACACCGCGGAGTTGAGCCCGGCGAAGAAGTTATCGCTCTTGGGCACCACGGAGCCCAGGTATTTCCGCACCAGTTCCGGATGTTCCTGCACCGCCTCGGAAATGGAGCAGAAGATCACCCCGGCCTCGGCCAGCTTTTCCTTGAAGGTGGTGCCGATGGAAACCGAGTCGAACACCGCGTCCACCGCCACCCCGGCGAGCATTTCCTGTTCATGCAGGGGGATGCCGAGCTTCTTGTAGGTGTCGAGCAGTTCCGGGTCCACCTCATCCAGGCTTTTTGGCCGGTCTTCCATGCTTTTCGGCGCGGAATAGTAGGAGATAGCGTCATAGTCCACCTTCGGGTAATGCAGGTGGGCCCATTCCGGCTCCGGCATCTCCCGCCACTTGCGGTAGGCTTCCAGACGCCATTCCAGCAGCCACTCCGGCTCTCCTTTCTTGGCGGAGATGAAGCGGATGACGTCTTCGCTGAGCCCCGGCGGCAGGGTGTCGGACTCCACCAGGGTGGTGAATCCGGCCTCGTACTCGGAGCGGATGACTTTGTCCAGTTCGGCTTGGCTGCTCATAATCTCAGAATACCAGAGTAATTTAGTCAGGTATTATACGGGATCCGACGGCAGGGTGGAATCCAGAGTGGCGATGGGATCGATAGGCGGTGGCCCCGGGGGCCTGAAACCGGCGCCAACGGTATCATATTTAACCCCGGATGCGTATAATCCGCCGGTTTCAGGCCCCCGGATCGCGGCGAGGACCGCCCAGGCCGAGTCCACGGGCGCGGCCGGCCGAATGGCGCGGGCGCCTATTCACTACAAGCAATGCAAATTCATGCAATTCTGGAGAAGACACAGCGATGTCAGTAGAGCGTACTCTCTCGATCATCAAGCCCGACGCCGTGGCCAAAAACGTCATCGGTGAGATCGTTGGCCGTTTCGAAAAAGCGGGCCTGAAGGTCGTGGCCATGAAAATGCTGCACCTGAGCCGTGAGCAGGCCGAGGGCTTCTACGCCGAGCACAAGGAGCGTCCTTTCTTCGGTGATCTGGTGGCTTTCATGACCAGCGGCCCGGTCATCGTGCAGGTGCTGGAAGGCGAAGGCGCGGTACTCAAGAACCGTGACCTGATGGGCGCCACCAACCCGAAAGAAGCGGAAGCCGGCACCATTCGCGCCGACTTCGCCGAAACCATTGACGAAAACGCGGTACACGGCTCCGACTCCACTGAGTCCGCCGCCCGTGAAGTGAGCTATTTCTTCTCCGACGAAGAAATCTGCCCGCGCACCCGCTAAGGTGGTGGGTGAACGCCTCGCCGCAGGGCGGGGCGTGACGCCCCCGCAGGAGGAAGCCATGAGTGCCCCGCAAAAGGTCAATCTGCTCGGTTTCAGCCGTGAGCAAATGGAAACGTTCTTCCTCGAAATGGGGGAGAAGAAGTTCCGTGCCCAGCAAGTGATGAAGTGGATCCATCACCATCAGGCGGACCATTTTGACCAGATGACCGACGTCGGCAAGGCGCTGCGCCAGAAGCTGACCGAAGTGGCGGAAATTCGTGGCCCCAAAGTACTGCACGAAGGTATTTCCCGGGACGGCACCCGCAAGTGGGTGTTCGAGGCCGACGGCGGCGGCGCGGTGGAAACCGTGTTCATCCCCGATGGCCGCCGCGGCACCCTGTGTGTGTCCTCCCAGGTGGGCTGCGCCGTGGATTGCGGCTTCTGCTCCACCGGTAAACAGGGTTTTCAGCGCGATCTGACCAGCGCCGAGATCATCGGCCAGGTCTGGCAGGCGGGCCGTGCCTTCGGCCCACGCCGCAATCTGGGCGAGCATCCGATCACCAACGTGGTGATGATGGGCATGGGCGAGCCGTTGTTGAATTACGGCGAAGTGCTTACCGCCATGCGCATCATGAAGGACGACCTGGGTTACGGCATCGGCAAGAAGCGCATTACCCTGTCCACTTCCGGCGTGGTGCCGAAGATCGACCAGCTCAGCCAGGATCTGGATGTGGCGCTGGCGGTCAGTCTGCACGCGCCCAATGATGAGCTGCGCAACGAACTGGTGCCGCTCAATCGCAAATACCCGCTGGCGGAACTGATGGCCGCCTGCAAACGCTACAGCGACAATATTACCCACCGTCACAACACGATCACCATGGAATACGTGATGCTGCGTGACGTGAACGACAAACCGGAGCACGCCCGGCAGTTGGTCAAGCTGCTCAACGGCATTCCGGTAAAGGTCAACCTGATTCCCTTCAATCCCTTCCCCCACGCTGGCTATGAGCGCTCCCGGAAAAAAGACATCCTGGAGTTCCATAAATTCCTTAATGACCATGGCCTGCTGACCACGGTACGCACCACCCGCGGCGATGACATCGACGCTGCCTGCGGGCAACTGGTGGGCACGGTGCAGGACCGCACCCGTCGTGCCGAACGTTGGAAAAAATCGGTGTTTCACCGCACCGAACAGGCCGATGGCAATGCGGCGTCTGTATGATAAAACGACATTTTTCTTTGGTTGTGGTGCTGGCCGGAGGCCTTTGGCTGTCCGGCTGCGCGGTGGAGAGCAGTCGTAACAACGTCAAGGTGGATGAGGCGGTCACCAGCCGCGTCGCCGCTGGTCTTCAATATCTTCAGCAGGGCAATCCCAGCGAGGCCCGGCGACATTTTTCCCGGGCTCTGTCACTCAATGACAACAGTGCCAAGGCACACAATGCCATGGCCTTGTTGTATAACTACGAGCGCGATCCGGAGAATGAGGAGCGTCATTACAAACGCGCCCTGCGGATCGACGGCGATTACGCGCCGGCATTGAACAACTACGGAACCCTGCTGTACAGCCAGGGTCGGTACCAGGAAGCGCTCAAGCTGTTCGGTCGGGTCGCCAACGACCCGGGTTATGAAGGGCGGGGCAGTGCCTATAGCAATATCGGCCTGTGCCATCTGCGCCTGGACCAGCCGGAGCAGGCGAAAGAAGCCTTTATCAAGGCGCTTCGTCTGCAACCGCGATCCGTGACACCGAATCTGGAGCTGGCGCGGCTGTATTATCAGGAGCAGCGCTACGATCTGGGCTGGGACTATTACCAACAATACACCCAGCGGGTGGGTCGACAGGACCCCGCCGGGTTGTGGTTGGGGGTGCGGCTGGCCCATGCGTTGGGCCGTAAAGACCAACAATCCAGTTATGAGCTTGCGTTGCAGAATCTCCACCGGGGCTCCCGTGAATATCGGCTCTGGCAGGAGTGGCGCGACGCTCAGGAGGCACCTTAATGAGCGAGTCAGGGACGGAACTGCCCGGCGCCGAGTTGCGTCGAGTGCGTGAAGAGCGGGGTATGACCCGTGAGGAAGTGTCCGAACACCTGCACCTTTCGATGAGCTACCTTCAGGCTCTCGAGGACGATGACTACGGGCGTTTGCCCGAGCCGCCCTTTATTAAAGGGTATTTACGCAATTACGCCCGTCTGCTCGGCCTGCCCGGCGAGGAACTGGCGTCCCGCTTTCAGCAGCATGTGAACCAGAACCGCCGGGAGCCGGCGCCCACCGAATCCGTGCATGAACCGCTGAGTGGCGGGCGCGACTGGCGCTGGCCGTTGCTGCTGGTGCTGCTGGTCCTGTTGCTGCTGGCCCTGGCATGGTGGTTATGGCCCTCGGCCGGCGAGCCCGAGCCGGTGGGCACGCACCCCGATACGGTGGAAGAATCCGTGGTGCCGGAGCCGTCACCAGCGGCGCCGGCCGATACCGGGTCCGATACGGACCTGGCCCCGGCACCGCCGTCGGAGCCCTCCCCGGACTCCGGAACGGTGACCCCGGAACCTGTCATGGAGCCGTCTTCCAATACGGAGGATAATGGCATGGACAGCGGGGCCGCGGTGGTGGAGCCACAGGCGGGAACCCCGGAGCCGGCCGATGAGGCCGCCACGGACAGCGCGGACAGCGAAACCGGAGCCGCCATGGCGGAAACCAGCGGCGACCGGCTGGAAATGGCTTTTTCCCGCGATTGCTGGATCCGGGTCGTTGACGCCACCGGCAAGCGCCTGGTGGAAGGTGTGCAAAGCGCCGGGGATCGTGTGTCCCTCAATGGCGAAGCCCCTTATCGGCTGACCGTCGGTGACGCCGCCGCGGTCAGCGAGATGACACTCAACGGCAAGACGGAAACCCTGCCCGGCAGCGGATCCGGCCAGGTGCTGCGTTTCTCTTTACCGTAGCCCCGTATTACCGTGGCCGCCTAACGCTGTTGAATGCCCGGCCCGGTGTCGGGTCGCGATAAGTCGATCAGACGTTTCAGCTCTTCAGGAGTCAGTATGGAACCGGAAATTTCCATTCAACGCCGCAAATCCCGGCAGATTCATGTGGGATCCGTGCCCGTTGGCGGTGACGCTCCGATCTCCGTGCAGAGCATGACCAACACCGACACCTGCGACGTGGACGCCACGGTGGCGCAGATTCGCCGCCTGGAAGAGGTGGGGGCCGATATCGTGCGGGTTTCGGTGCCGACCATGGACGCCGCCGAGGCCTTCGGCAAGATCCGCAAACAGGTGCAGGTGCCGCTGGTGGCGGACATCCACTACGATTACAAGATCGCCCTGAAGGTGGCCGACGAAGGCGCCGACTGCCTGCGTATCAACCCGGGTAATATCGGTCGTGAGGACCGGGTGCGGGCGGTGATTCAGTCCGCCCGTGATCACGGGGTTCCGATCCGTATCGGGGTCAACGCCGGCTCGCTGGAGAAGGAACTGCAACGCAAATACGGCGAACCCACCAGTGACGCGCTGGTGGAGTCGGCGTTGCGGCACGCGGAGATTCTCGACCGCCACGATTTCCAGGAATTCAAAATCAGCGTCAAGGCCTCCAATGTCTTCATGACCCTACAGGCTTACCGCAAGCTGGCCACCCAGGTGGAGCAACCCCTGCACCTGGGCGTCACCGAGGCGGGCACGTTCCGCTCCGGCACGGTGAAATCCGCGGTGGCGCTTGGCGGTCTGCTGCTGGAAGGCATTGGTGACACCATCCGTATTTCCCTGGCCACCGACCCGGTGGAGGAAATCCGCGTCGGTTTCGATATTCTCAAGAGCCTCAATCTGCGCAAGAAAGGCGTCAATATCATTGCCTGCCCGAGCTGTTCGCGGCAGAACTTCGATGTGATCCAGACCGTCAACGAATTGGAGGCGCGCCTGGAAGACATCAACGAGTCCGTGGACCTGGCGGTGATCGGCTGCCTGGTCAACGGTCCGGGCGAAGCGCGGGAAGCCGATGTCGGTCTCACCGGCGGCACCCCGAACAATCTGTCCTACGAGGACGGCCAGAAAAGCCACCACGTCAAGCAGGAAGACCTGGTGAGCGAACTGGAACGGATGGTGCGCGCCAAGGTGCAAAAAATGCGCGACGACGAAGCCAAGGGTATTATCGCGCGTAGTGAATAAAGAACGCCGGGTGCCGGACGCCGGACGCTTGACGCCGAAAAGCGGCAAGTCTCCGGCGTTTGTTGTTTCCGGTCGGGTTTCAAGCGTCGGGCGTGCAGCGTCGGGCGTCGAGCGTTAACAAGGAGAACCGGTGGGTAAGAAGATCACCTCCATTCGCGGGATGAACGACATCCTGCCGCAGCAGACGCCGCTGTGGCAGTGGCTGGAAGATAAAGTGCGCGGGGTGCTGGCGGCCTATGGCTACCAGGAGATCCGCACGCCGATCCTGGAGCAGACCGATCTGTTCAAGCGCGGCATCGGCGAAGTCACCGATATCGTCGAGAAGGAGATGTACACCTTCGAGGACCGCAACGGCGACAGCCTGACCTTGCGTCCGGAAGGCACCGCCAGCTGCGTGCGCGCCGCGGAGGAGCACGGTCTGCTCTACAACCAGACCCAGCGGCTCTGGTATGCCGGGCCCATGTTCCGCCATGAGCGTCCGCAGGCCGGCCGTTATCGCCAGTTCCACCAGATTGGCGTGGAAACCTTCGGCATGGACGGACCGGACATCGACGCCGAGGTGATTCTGCTCTCCGCGCGCCTGTGGAAAGCCCTGGGCTTATCCGATCAGGTCACCCTGGAACTGAATTCCCTGGGAGACGCCGAAGACCGCGCCCGCTACCGTGATGCCCTGGTGGCCTATCTGCGCGAACACAGCGAGCGCCTGGACGACGACTCCCGCCGCCGGCTGGAACGCAACCCGCTGCGCGTGCTCGACAGCAAGGACGCCGGCACCCGCGAAGTGCTGGAACAGGCGCCGCGGCTGGAACAATTTCTTAACCACGATGCCCGTGAGCACTTCAGCAAGCTGTGTGCGTTGCTTGAGGCCGCCGGGATCGAATACCGCCTCAACCCTTATTTGGTGCGCGGGCTGGACTATTACGGCAAAACCGTATTCGAATGGACCACCCGGGCTCTGGGCGCCCAGGGCACGGTGTGCGCCGGCGGCCGTTACGACGGCCTGGTGGCGCAACTGGGCGGCAAGCCGACTCCGGCTGTGGGCTTCGCCATGGGCCTGGAGCGGCTGATTCTGCTGCTGGAACAACAAAACCCGGAACTGCCGGCGCCGGTGGCACTCTATATTGCTGCCATGGGCGAAGTGCAGTCCCAGGCTCTGGCCCTGGCCGAGCGCCTGCGGGACCGGTTCCCCGGCGTCGGCATCGTCGCCCATTGTGGTGGCGGCAGCTTCAAGAGTCAGATGAAAAAAGCCGACCGCAGCGGCGCCCGCTACGCGCTGATCCTCGGCGAGGACGAAGTGGCGCGCGGGGAAGTGGCGGTGAAACCGCTGCGTGAAGACGCGGAACAACAGCAATTGCCCGAGACCGACCTGGCCGACTGGCTGGCCGAACGTCTCGCAAGATCACAAGCGTAAGGAGAAACAGGGGTGGCCGATTACATCCGTGACGAAGAAGAACAAGCCGAGCGTCTGCGCAACTGGTGGCAGAAAAACGGCGTGGCCACGGTCGTGGTGATCGTACTGGCGGTGGGTTCCATGATCGGCTGGCGGCAATGGCAGCAGCATCAAAGCGTTGAAGCCGGCAAGGCCTCCGGCCTGTACGAGAAGATGATCGGCGCGATGCCGACGGGCGCCGGCGACGGCGATGCCGGCGTGGTGAAAACCAATGCCGAAGCCTTGATCGACCAGTTCGCCGGCAGCAGCTACGCCGGTTACGCCCATCTGGCACTGGCCAAACTGGCGGTGCAGGACGGCGATCTGGACGAAGCCGCCAGTCAACTGCGCCTGGTGGTGGACAAACCCGCCACCAAGGAACTGGAACACGTGGCCCGTTTACGCCTGGTGCGAGTGTTGATCGCCCAGAACGAGCTGGACGCCGCCGGCAAGGAATTGGGCCGTACCTGGCCCGAGGCCATGCAGGGGCAGGCCCTGGAGCTCAAAGGCGATGTCGCCAAGGCCAGGCAACAATGGGACGAAGCACGGAACGCTTATGCTTCCGCACTGGAAGCCATGGGCGGCCAGGGGGGAAGTGACCGCGTGCAAATGAAACTGGATGACCTGAACCGTCAATCGTGAGATTTATGCAGCCTCTTAAAGCCTCCCAAGCCTCCGGCGGTCTGCGCCGCTCCCTCACCACGCGCGGCCTGGTGGCCCTGGTGGCGGGCGCGCTGGTGCTGACCGGATGCAGCAGCAACCCCAACGCCATCGAGCCCAATGATCTGCCGGACTTCGACAGTGCCTACAAGGTCAAACGGCTGTGGAAAGCCAATGCCGGCGACGGCATGGACGAGACCTCGATAAAACTGAGCCCGGCGGTGACCAGCCAGCAAGTGTTCGCCGCCGACGTGCACGGTCAGGTCTACGCGTTCAACCGCGAAGACGGCGACCGGCAATGGCGTAAAAAGACCGAGGATCGCATCTCCGGCGGCCTCTTCGCCGGCTACGGCAAGGTCTACTACGGCACCCGGGAAGGCGAGGCGGTGGCGCTGTCCGCCGAGGACGGCAGCGAATTGTGGCGCCGCCAGTTGAGCAGCGAGATCCTCTCCGCCCCCACCGGCACCAGTTCCCTGGCGCTGTACCAGACCATCGACGGCCGTATCCAGGCGCTCGATAGTGAAACCGGTGAGCCGCGCTGGGAGTACGAGACCGCCATTCCCAACCTGATTCTGCTGGGCGGCACACAGCCGGTGGTCACCGCCGGGCGTGTCTACGCGGCGTTTTCCGGCGGCAAGGTGGTGTGCCTGGACGAACAGACCGGTTCGCCGATCTGGGAGCGCCGGGTGGCCGAGCCCACCGGCCGCTCCGAACTGGACCGTCTGGTGGACATCAACACCAGCCTGATCGTGGAGAACGGCGGTGTGTTCACCGCTACGTTCCAGGGCAAGGTGGCGGTGCTGGACTGGGAAAACGGCCGCCCCTACTGGGCCAAGGACATTTCCAGCCACCAGCGCCTCAGTTCCGATCTGGGCACGCTGTTCGTCAGCGATGATCAGGGCCTGGTTCGCGGCGTCGACCAGCGCAGCGGCACCTTCCTGTGGCAGCAGGACAAGCTCTATGGCCGCCGCCTCACCGGTACCGCGGTGCAGGACGACCTGGTGGTGGTCGGTGACTACGAAGGCTATCTGCACTGGATGGATCAGAGCGACGGCAAGCTGGTGGCCCGCTATCGCCATCGCGGCAAACCCATTGTGTCCGCGCCGATCCGCCACGACGACGTCATCTACGTGCTTGGCAGCGAGGGCCGTCTGGCCGCCTACCGACTGGAAGCCCGGGACTGATCCGGGACGCTCTTTTCACCCTCTCCCCTCAAGGGAGAGGGGGCGTTTGAGGAAAGGCGAAGCCATTCCGACACCATCGTCCCAGCCATTGCCGATTAATTTGGCAACTTTCCCGCTAAGTTAATACCATAGCGCCCCAATATACCGTCAGAGTGCCGCATGAAACCGGTTATCGCCCTGGTGGGCCGCCCCAATGTGGGCAAGTCCACCCTGTTCAATCGCCTCACCCGTACCCGGGACGCCCTGGTGGCGGACTTTCCCGGGCTCACCCGTGACCGCAAGTACGGGGACGGCCGCATGGGCGACCGGCCCTACATCGTGGTCGATACCGGCGGTATCGGCGAAAGCGAGGAGGGCATAGACCGGCCGATGACCGATCAGGCCCTGCTTGCCGTGGGTGAAGCGGACGCCGTGCTGTTCCTGGTGGACGGCCGCGCCGGCCTGACCGCCGCCGATCAACAGGTGGCCTCGGAGTTGCGCAAGCTGCCCAAGCCGGTGTTTCTGGTGGTGAACAAGACCGATGGCCTGGACCCGGATTCCGCCATGGCGGATTTCTACGCTCTGGGGCTGACCCAGGTGCTGCCCATCGCCGCCGCCCACGGGCGTGGTGTACGCGCGCTGATGGACGAGGTGCTGGCCGTCTTCCCCGAGCCGGAAGAAACCGGTGAAGAGGAAGAACCGGAAGCCCCGGACACCGTGCGGGTAGCGGTGCTGGGCCGCCCCAATGTGGGCAAATCCACGCTGATCAACCGTATTCTTGGCGAAGAGCGGGTGGTGGTGTTCGACCAGGCCGGCACCACCCGGGATTCCATTGAGGTGCCGTTCGAGCGCAATGGCCGGCCTTATGTGCTGATCGACACCGCCGGGGTGCGCCGCCGGGGAAAAGTCCACGAGACCATCGAAAAATTCTCGGTGATCAAGGCGCTGCAGGCGGTGGACGCTGCCCAGGTGGTGTTGCTGGTGGTGGATGCCCGCGACGGCATCAGTGACCAGGATCTGCACCTGTTGGGCTATGTGCTGGAAGCCGGCCGCGCCCTGGTGATCGCCATGAACAAGTGGGATGGTCTGGAAAGCGATCACAAGGAGTGGGTCAAGCAGCAACTGGATCGCCGCCTGCAATTCGTGCCCTGGGCCAAAATAAAATTCATTTCCGCCCTGCACGGCACCGGCGTCGGCGACTTGTTCGGTCTGGTGGAGCGGGCCTGGGATTCCGCTTTCATCAAGATCGGCAGCAATGCCCTGACGCGCATGCTGGAAGACATCACCCATTCCCATCCGCCGCCTCGCAGCGGCCGTTTTCGCGCCAAGCTGCGTTACGCGCACCTGGGCGGCTCGAACCCGCCGGTGGTGGTGATTCACGGTAACCGTACTGATTCATTGCCGGTCAGTTACCGGCGTTATCTGGAGAACCGGTTCCGGGAACTGCTGAAAATCGAGGGGTCGCCGATCCGGCTGGAGCTGAAATCCGGCGACAACCCCTACGAGGGGCGCAAGAATCCGCTGACTGATCGGCAGATCCGCCGTCGCCGGCGCATGATGAAGCACATCAAGAAATAACTCGGATTCCGATAGAAAAAACGGAGAACGGCTGCCGTCGTGGGGACGGCACGGTTCCGGATCAAGCGGGGGGAGCACGGGGTGCGATACCACTGTGGAATGCGGCTCTGGTCCGCCGCCGTACTGGCAAGTACGGTGGGGCTGAGCCATGCCCAGGAAATGGCCGGCCCGGATATCCCCCGGGTGCTGACCCCGGCCCGCCTCGATCAGCCTCTCTCCGAAGTCCCCGCCAGTGTCACCATCATTACCCAGGACATGATTCGCGCCAGCGGCGCCCGGGAACTGTATCAGGTCATGCGGCTGGTTCCCGGCATGAGCGTGGCCAAGGCCGACGGCAATGTACCGTCGGTGTCCTATCACGGCACCCAGGCCCGTGATCATCGCCGCATGCTGGTATTGCTGGACGGCCGCAGTGTTTATCGGCCGGGACTGGCGCGGGTCAACTGGAATGATCTCCCCATCGCTCTGGAGGATGTGGAGCGCATTGAGGTCACTCGTGGCCCGGCCGCCGCGGCCTACGGCGCCAACGCCTTTTCCGGGGTGATCAATATCATCAGTCGCGATCCACGCGACAGCGAAGGCCAGAGAGTGCGTCTGCGCGCCGGCAACAATGGCATTCGTGACGCCTATGTCAGCGGCGGCTGGCACCTCGGCGACAGTGCCTTCCGGATCTCCGTGGAGAGCCGCGCCGACGACGGTTACGACGCCGGCTTGCCGCCGATGGAGGACGGCGATGCCAAACGCACCCAAAGCGTTAATAGTCGCGGAGCCTGGGAACTGGATAATGGCGACGTGCTCAGCCTTTACTTCGGCGGTAGCCGTTCAAAACTGGAACGGGCGCCGGAAAGCAGTCTTCGCGGGCTGGGCGATTATCAGCGTCTGGCGATACAGCGCGACGACAGCGCCTTTGCCGGCATGGTGTGGGAACGCCAACTGTCTGACTGGCATCAACTTAAGGTTTCGGGTTACGCCCAGTATTCGGACGAAGAGTTGCCGCTGACCATGTGTTATTTCGACCCGCTCACCGGGCGGCACGGCGCTGGCGGCGGCCTGCTTTTCTCGAAGGAAATGCGCGACCTGTATCTGGCCCACGATGGTGACATTGACGCCACACTGGCCGCCGCGCCCGCCGACCCGGCGGTACAGCAGCGCTACGCCAACTTGCTCAGCAGCGGCGCTGACCGTTTTTGTGGCACCAGTTACCTGGACGTGCGCGAGCATCGTTACGACCTGGAAATCCAGGATACCGTTCAAATCAACTCGTGGGCGCGGCTGGTGGCGGGACTCAACCTGCGCTACGACCGGGGCAACTCGCAAACCTACCTCAGCGGCACCGCCGATAACGTCAGCCGCCGCGCTTTTGCCAATCTGGCGCTGAAGCCGCTGTTCCGGTTCACCGCCAATCTGGGCGGGTACTGGGAATATGATGACCTCAACGGCGAGCACTTCACGCCGCGCGTCGGTTTGTCCTGGCAACTGAAGCCCGGACACCATTTGCGTTGGGTATACGCCCGTGGCCTGCGCTCGCCGGACATCTACGAGGACCAGGCCCATTCCAACGCGCCGATCAGCCGGCTCAACGGACCTTTTGGCGACCGCACCGCGGACTGGCTGGGGTGGGATCCGGCCTACTTCTTTGTCAGCGAACAGGCCGATGGCAATCTGAAACCGGAACGTATCCGCTCTCGGGAATGGGGTTACTACGGCCACTTCGGTGACGTGGAACTGGATGTGCGTTATTTCCAGGAAGAGCTCTGGGACCTGATCAGCGGCCCCATCAGCCCGGTGAATTTTGACGCCGACAACAGCGGCAAGGTCAGCCATCGCGGTACCGAAGCGCAGCTCAGCTGGCGGCCCGGCGCGCATCACTGGCTGCGTCTCAGCGGCGCCCACATCCATACCCGCAGCAACCGTGACACGGAATTACGCTTCGCCGCCCGTGACAGCGGCAGTGCCCTGTGGGAATGGCACGTGCTGCGGAACTGGTGGCTTTCCAGCGGCTATTACCTGGCGAGGGACTATAACAATCACCCTTACGAACGCCTGGATCTGCAATTGGCTTATCGCCGTGCCCTGGGGGCGACCCACCTGGAGGCCAGCCTGTTGGTGCAGCACTTCCTCGAAAACGAGCCGGTGGTGTTCGAGGAAAATCGCTATCGGGCTGATGAACGGTTCTGGCTAACCCTGGCTTTGCGGTTCTGACTATGACGGAGCGACGCCTTTTCCATAACGTCCGACTCCTCGCCTTCACCGGCGGGGAGCGGATCGGTGTCGCACCGCGGGGAGGTCATTGAGCGTGCGCTGGTCAAGGAAGGCCCGGATTCTGCTCGCAACCCTCGCGTTATATTCGCTGTCGGCGGCGGCCGACGACCCGCTGCGCGTGCGCGTGATCAGCGACCAGCCGCAGCAGCGCGGCGCCTTTCTGCTGGCCCTGGAACAGGTGCCGTCCGCGCTGCCCTGGAGCCTGGTGGAAAGTGGCGCCGACGTTACCCTGGCTTTGGGCGCCGCTCCGTTTCGGCGCGCGGTGGAAGAGGGCGGCCCGGTGCTGGGTGTTTCGGTGCCGCCGGCGGTGGTTGACGAGGCCAGACGCCGGGATTGCCAGTGCAGCGCGATCTGGAGTGGCGTGTCGCTGGAACAACAGTTGCGCCTGATCGAGATCCTCTTTCCCGGAGTCAGCCGCGTTGGCGTTTTGTATGGCCCCGACAGCGCCTGGCAGCCGCTGCCGTCGGCGGCCACCGCTTCCCTGCAACTGGACTGGATGCCGGTTTCCTCCGCCGCCGGCATCGGACCGCTGCTGAGAAGGTACTTGCCACAGTGGGATTTGCTGTTACTGCCGGAAGACGAGACGCTGTTCAACGCCGGCACCGCCAAACTCATTTTACTCTCCGGCTACCGCCAACGCGTGCCCGTGGTCGGCCCTGGTCAGGGGTTCGTCAACGCCGGCAGTGTCGCCAGTGTTCATTCCTCTTTGCCGGCGTTGGCACGGCAAACATTGCGTTGGCTCGACCAATGGCGGCAACAAGGGCACTGGCCGTCGCCGGATTTTGTCGAGCACAGCAGTATCAGCGTCAATGAGCACGTGGCACGCGCCTATAACCTGCCGCTTTGGGAACCCCGGGCGTTACAACGAAAATGGGAGGAACAGCCATGATGGCCCAGGGGGGGATTCGCCGGCAGTTGCGCTGGCTCGGTGTGATACCGGCGCTGATCATGCTGGTTCTGGTGCTGGTGACACTCACCTGGCAGCGTCTGCAGGACGCCGACAACGAAGTGCGCGAACTGGGCGGCTTCCTGGCCCGCCAGCTGGCCGCCGCCGCCGAGTACGGCGTGCTCTCCGGCAACACTTCGGAGCTGCGCCGTCACGCCAACATGGCACTGCAACGCCCGGACGTCTATTACGTGGCGTTCCGTGACGAGACCGGCCAGGTGTTATTGAGCGAAGGCCGGGCCACCAGCGACGGGCGCGGCGGACTGCTGGAATTCCGCGCGGGCATCTATCGGCAGCCGCTGTCCGCTTCTGAAACCGAGCGCTATGTGGATCCCGGAGACCGGGTCGGCGAAGTGGTGCTGGGGCTGGCCCCGGAACTGCTGGCGGCGCGGCAAAAGGAAATCCTCGCCGCCAGCCTGGTGCCGGCCTTGCTGGCGATGATGGTGGGCCTGGTGTGTGCTGGTTATCTGGCCCGCCGCATCGCCGAGCCGCTGTCCTATCTGTCCGGTCTGGTGCGGGTGATTCGCGGCGGTGATTACCGCGCCCGCGGTGACCACCATCTGCAGGGGGAACTGTCGGATCTGCAGCGGGACATCAACGAACTGGCCTCTGGTCTGGAGCGCGCCCGCGCCGATCAACAACGGGCCATGGGGGAATTGCGGCAAGCCCATCGCAGCGCGCAGCAGGCCAGCCAGGCGAAAACCGACTTCCTGGCGATGATGAGCCATGAACTGCGCACCCCCATGAATGGCGTGCTCGGCATGCTGCAACTGCTGGAAACCACGAAGCAGAATGAGGAGCAGCGCGAGTACACCCAGGCGGCGCTGGAATCCACCGGCCACCTGCTGGAAGTGATCAACGACATTCTCGATTTCTCGCGCATCGAAGCCGGGCGCATGGACATCGATCAGACCTTCTTCGCCCCCGGCCCGCTGTTGGAAAACTGCATCGGCACTTTCCGCTACGTGGCGCGCCACAAAGGCCTGTACCTGGAGCTGGAAGGGCTGGAGCAACTGGAAGGCTATGACCTGTATTCCGACCCCACGCGCTTGCGGCAGATTCTCAGCAACCTGATCTCCAACGCGGTGAAGTTCACCGAGCAGGGTGGGGTGCGGGTGACGATTCAGGCCGCCGCCGACGAGCACGGCCTGATGAACCTGTCGCTGTCCGTCACCGACACCGGCATCGGTATTTCCGACGCCCAACGCGACCGCCTGTTCGTGGCCTTCTCTCAACTGGATGCGTCGCCGTCGCGCCGTTACGGCGGTACCGGCCTGGGGCTGGCCATTGCCCGGCGCCTGGCGGAAATGCTCGGGGGCGATCTGGCCGTCAAAAGCCAGCCCGGAGAGGGCAGCTGTTTCACTTTGCGATTGCGTGTGCGCGCCCGGGTCGCCGGGGAGCTGGCCAGCGATGGCCCGCGCATCGACGATGGCCTCCTGAGCGGCCGCGCTCTGCTGGTGGAAGACAACCTGGTCAACCGCATGGTGGCGGCGCGCATGCTGGAAAATCTGGGGCTGGAAGTGGTCAGCTGTGGCGATGGCGAAACCGCGCTCAACACCATTCAGGGAGAAAACTTCGACGTGGTGCTGATGGACGTGCAAATGCCAGTGATGGACGGCCTGGAAGCGACCCGGGCGATCCGCCGCTGGGAACGGGCGGCGGGCCGCTCGCCGGTGCCGATCATCGCGCTCACCGCCAACGCCTTGGGAGAGGAACGGGAACGCTGCCTCGCCTCGGGCATGGACGACCACCTGGCCAAACCCTACCGCCGGCAATTGCTGGCGAAGTTGCTCAGTCGTTATCTGAAGACGGCAGAAGCCGGGTGACTTTGGATTCGAAGCGGCCATCCGCCAGCCGCGTTTCCACGGTCTGGCCTTCCCGCAGGGTTTCCACCGAACGCAGCGGCTGGCCCTCGGCCAGCGTCAGCGAATAACCCCGGTCCAGCGTCGCCAGCGGACTGGCGGTGTGCAACCGCCGGCCCAGCCCGGTGAGCCGCTGCTGCAATTGGCTGCGCTGGGCCTGCAACGGCACCGGCAGCCGCCGTTGCAGGCCCAGCAGACGTTGCCGCTGCAGCGCCAGCCGCTGACGCGGGGACTGCTGCATCACCCGCCCTTTCAAGCGATCCAGCCGCGCTTGCAGCAGCGTCTGCTTGTGCTGCAGCGCCCGTTGCAGACGGGCCTGGTATTCGTCCACCTGTTGCCGGCGCTGTTCCAGCTCCCGTTGTGGGTGGCGCAACTGCAGCCGGTGGGCCAGCTGGCTCAGCCGCTGACGGCGGTATTGCAGCGTGCCCGCCACCGCCCGGTGCTGGCGGCGCTGCAACTGATCCAGCCGCGCCAGAATCGCCTCGCCGTCCGGGCTCACCAGCTCCGCCGCCGCCGACGGCGTGGGCGCGCGCAAATCAGCGGCGAAATCCGTCAGCGCCACGTCCACCTCATGGCCCACCGCCGAGACAATGGGAATCGGGCAAGCCGCCACCGCCCGCACCAGGGCTTCATCGTTGAACGCCCACAGATCCTCCAGCGAACCGCCGCCCCGGCCGATCACCAGCACGTCGCAATCCGCCCGCCGCACCGCCAGGTCCAACGCCCGGCGCAGCTGCATTGGCGCTTCATCGCCCTGTACCGCCGCCGGGTAGACCAGCACCGGAATGCCGGGGCAGCGGCGTTTCAGCACCTGCACCACATCGCGCACCGCCGCGCCGCTGGGGCTGGTGATCACGCCGATGCGGCGCGGCCAGCGGGGCAGGGGGCGCTTGCGTTCGCTGGTGAACAGCCCTTCCGCCTCCAGTTTCGCCTTGAGCGCCTCGAACTGGGCCCGCAGCGCCCCTTCGCCGGCCTCTTCCATGTGCTCCACCACCAGCTGGAAACCGCCACGCGGCACGTACAGCGTGACCCTGGCGCGCACCAGCACCTGCTGGCCGTCGCGGGGCTGGAAGCGCAGCAACTGATTGCGATTGCGGAACATGGCGCCGTTGACCTGGGCGCGGTCGTCCTTGAGGCTGAAATACCAATGGCCGGAACGGGGACGGGACAGATTGGACAGCTCCCCCTGCAACCAGATCAGCGGGAAACTGCCTTCCAGCAGTCCCTGGGCTTCCAGGTTGAGACGGCTGATGGAATAGGGTTCGGTGCGTGATGAAGTCATGCCGCGCAATGTAAGCGCCCCCCGCCGCCGCCGCAAGCGTCGCGGCCCATGGATGTGGGAGCCTGCCCGCAGGCGAATCTTCCCAATCCCTGAATCTGTCAATTATTGTGCATTGCCCGCGGCGGACGGACCGCGATCCCCGATTGCCGCGAAGGACCGCCATACCGTATAATGCCCCGCTTAATTTAACGGAGCCTTTGGTCCGGTTTGACGTGGCGGCGCCCCATGACCGTCCGGTGCCGCCCGGCATCTTCGGCCAGGCCGAATCTCCCCCAGCTCCCACGGTGCAATATGCTCAGAATTGCCCAAGAAGCCCTGACGTTTGACGACGTTTTGCTCCTGCCTGCCCACTCGGATGTACTGCCCAAGGATGTGTCCCTCAAGTCGCGCCTGACGCGGGAAATCGAACTGAATATTCCGCTGGTCTCCGCCGCCATGGACACCGTTACCGAACACCGCCTGGCCATTACCATGGCCCAGGAAGGCGGCATCGGTATCCTGCACAAGAGCATGCCGCTGGAGGACCAGGCCCGTCAGGTGCGCGCGGTGAAGAAATACGAATCCGGCGTGGTGAAGGATCCGATCACCATCAGCCCGGACGCCACCGTGGCGGAGCTGCTGCGCCTCACCGAAGCCAACAACATCTCCGGCGTGCCGGTGGTGGAAGGCGAGCAGGTGGTGGGCATCGTCACCAGCCGTGACACCCGCTTCATCACCGACTACGACCAGCACGTGGCCGACATCATGACCCGCCAGGAGCGCCTGGTGACGGTCAAGGAAGGCGCCAGCGCCGACGAAGTGCAAGGCCTGCTGCACAAACATCGCATCGAGAAAATCCTGGTGGTCAACGAGTCCGGCGCCCTGCGCGGCATGATCACCGTCAAGGACATCGAGAAAGCCACCCGCTACCCCAACGCCTGTAAAGACAGCCAGGGCCGCCTGCGCGTGGGCGCCGCCGTTGGCACCGGCGCCGGTACCGAGGAACGGGTCGCCGCGCTGGTGGAAGCCGGCGTGGACGTGATCGTGGTCGACACCGCCCACGGCCACTCCCAGGGCGTCATCGACCGCGTCGCCTGGGTCAAAAAGAACTTCCCGGACGTGCAGGTGATCGGCGGTAACATCGCCACCGCCGCCGCCGCCCGCGCCCTGGTGGAAGCCGGCGCCGACGCGGTGAAAGTGGGCATCGGCCCGGGCTCCATCTGCACCACCCGCATCGTCGCCGGCATCGGCGTACCGCAAATCACCGCGGTCTCCGACGTCGCCGCCGAACTGGAAGGCACCGGCGTGCCGCTGATCTCCGATGGCGGCATCCGCTTCTCCGGCGACATCGCCAAGGCCGTCGCCGCCGGCGCCCACGCCATCATGATCGGCTCCCTGCTGGCCGGCACCGAGGAAGCGCCGGGCGAAGTGGAACTGTTCCAGGGCGGCTACTACAAAGCCTACCGTGGCATGGGTTCCCTGGGCGCCATGGCCGGTTCCTCCGGTTCCTCCGACCGCTACTTCCAGGACGCCGCGGCCGGCGTCGAGAAACTGGTACCGGAAGGCATCGAAGGGCGCGTACCCTACAAAGGCCCGATGAGCGCCATCGTCCACCAACTGATGGGCGGCCTGCGCGCCTCCATGGGCTACACCGGCTGCGCCAGCATCGACGAAATGCGCACCAAGCCGGAATTCGTCAAGGTCACCAACGCGGGCATGAAAGAAAGCCATGTACACGACGTGACCATCACCAAGGAAGCGCCGAATTACCCGGTGGGGTGAGACGCGACCGAAGCACTGCTTCGCAGCGCGGCTCACGCCCGGCCATAGACGGCCGGGCAGGGCGCTCTGGAGAGGGGGCGTTGCGCCAGGGATGGCAAGCACGGTGCCCCGACGAAGCGCAACAGATATAGAACTGGCCGGCCCAACCGCCGGCCTTTGCATTTAAAGCCGGCCCCGAACCGCCGGCCCTAACCGGAAACGGACCATGCAAGACATCCATGCCCAGCGCCTTCTGATCCTCGACTTCGGCTCCCAGTACACCCAACTGATCGCCCGCCGCGTGCGCGAAATCGGCGTCTACTGCGAAATCCGCGCCTTCGATATCAGCGCCGAGGACATCGCCGAATTCAACCCCAAAGGCATCATCCTCTCCGGCGGCCCGGAATCCGTCACCGCCGCCGAAACCCCGCGAGCGCCGCAAGCGGTGTTCGAACTGGGCGTGCCGGTGCTGGGCATCTGCTACGGCATGCAAACCATGGCCGAGCAACTGGGCGGCGCCGTGGTGGCCGGTGAAAAACACGAATTCGGCTACGCCCGCGTCGCCAAAGCCGAAAGCAGCGCCCTGCTGGACGGCATCGTCGACCACGAAGAAGGCGGCCAGGAATACCTCGACGTGTGGATGAGCCACGGCGACCGCGTCGGCGCGGTACCGGAAGACTTCGTCGTTACCGCCACCACCGACAGCTGCCCCATCGCCGGCATGGCCAACGACGAAAAACGCTTCTACGGCGTCCAGTTCCACCCGGAAGTCACCCACACCCTGCAAGGCGGCCGCCTGCTGGAACGCTTCATCCGCGAACTGTGCGGCTGTGAAGCCCTGTGGACCCCGGCCAACATCATCGAAGACGCCATCACCACCATCAAAGAACAGGTCGGCACCGACGACGTCATCCTCGGCCTCTCCGGTGGTGTTGACTCCTCCGTGGTCGCCGCGCTACTCCATAAGGCGATCGGCGACCAGCTCACCTGCGTCTTCGTCGACAACGGCCTGCTGCGCCACCAGGAAGGCGACCAGGTCATGGAAATGTTCGCCGACCACATGGGCGTGCGCGTCATCCGCGTCGACGCCGAAGACCACTTCCTCTCCCGCCTGGCCGGCGAAGCCGACCCGGAGAAGAAACGCAAAATCATCGGCAACACCTTCATCGACATCTTCGACGCCGAAGCCGCCAAGCTCACCAACGCCAACTGGCTGGCCCAGGGCACCATCTACCCGGACGTGATCGAATCCGCCGCCTCCAAAACCGGCGGCGCCCACGTGATCAAATCCCACCACAACGTGGGCGGCCTTCCCGAGCACATGAAGCTCAAGCTCGTCGAACCCCTGCGCGAGCTGTTCAAGGACGAAGTGCGCAAAATCGGCCTCGAGCTCGGCCTGCCGTATGACATGGTCTACCGCCACCCCTTCCCCGGCCCCGGCCTGGGTGTGCGCATCCTCGGCGAAGTCAAAAAGGAATACGCCGACACCCTGCGCTTGGCGGACCACATCTTCATCGAAGAACTCAAAGCCGCCGGCCTCTACCACAAAACCAGCCAGGCCTTCGCCGTCTTCCTCCCGGTCAAATCCGTCGGCGTCGTCGGCGACGCCCGCCGCTACGAATACGTGGTAGCCCTGCGCGCCGTGGAAACCATCGACTTCATGACCGCCCGCTGGGCGCACCTGCCCTACGAGTTCCTGGAGAAGGTCTCCAGCCGGATCATTAACGAGATTCCGGGGATCAGCCGGGTAACGTATGACATTTCGTCCAAGCCGCCGGCTACGATTGAGTGGGAGTAAGTGATATTCTGAGGAAACTGGGGGTTACTATCAGTAGAGCAAACGTTGTTGACGAGAAGGAGCGCTGCGTACGCTCTGGTGCGACTACTTGAGGGTGTAATGCGTAATTTCGAAGAAGTTTTACATGACTGGCTAAGCAGAGAGGCTCCTGACAGAAATCTACAGCAGCCTTTTGGCGTGCCGATGGTTTTGTGCAGTGACATAGGAATAAAAAGGCGACAGAACCAAGATAGAGTTGCGGCGATGGCCGTTCCACAAAATAAAATCGGTGGAGGACTATTTTGTCTGGCTGTTTCAGACGGAATGGGGGGGATGCTAGGTGGGGCAGAATGTGCTGCGTTGACTTTATCTGGCTTCTTTGCGGCTTTGTTAGAAAGTAGGGGCAAGAAATTAATAGAAAGAGCTCTTCTGGCTGTGGAATACGTAAATAAGGAAGTTTATGACAGTTATGGCGGTAAAGGGGGGGCTACTCTGTCTGCGATAGTCCAAGACACGTCGGGGGATGCTTTCGTTATTAATGTTGGGGATTCTCGAGTTTATTCATTAGGAAAGGGCGGGGTAGAACGACTAACGATTGATGACTCGATGGCTGAAGCCCTGGGGGCACAGGGCCGTGAACTTTTGCAATTTATTGGCATGGGCGAAGGAATTCAGCCTCATATCGACCCGTTACCAAGAAATAATAATATTTTCATAATAACTTCAGATGGGGTTCATTACATAGAGCCTAAGATCTTTGATTCAGTGATTATTAATTCGGGTAATATGCGCCAAATGGCGGAAAGACTATCAGCATTATCTCGATGGTGCGGAGGGCAAGATAATTCAACTTTGGCTGCTGTTGATATTTCTGAGGTAAAAAATAAAATTTTCCAAGAGGGTCGAAAGCAAATTGGATTCTGGGACTTTTTTGGTCAACTTTCCATTCCTGATGATGCATTTTTTTTGAAGAGTAGAAAGGGTGTTCTGAAAGAAGAAAATGAAAGTATCGATTCGGAGGGAAAAAATTATAATAAAAAGAAAAGCGTAAAAAAAATGGAGCGGGGGAAAGGTGTGGCTGCTTCCAAAGAGAAAGATGGAAAGGTTCAGCTTGATATAAAGTTGGATGAAGAAGGGGGTGAAAATGGAAAAGGCGATAGCTGACCGGTACATACCTGAAGGAGCAAGCAGCAAAGGGGGTATGGGCCAGGTTTCTATTTATAATGATCGCCATCTTGATCGAAAGGTTATAATAAAAGAATTGCTTCCTGATGTTGAATCTCGCCGCTTGGTTGACGAGTTAAGATCTCTTGCACAGCTTAGATCTAAACATGTTGTCCAACTATTCGATCTTGCCGAAATCGACAGTGATGGCCTCCCTAACGCAATCGTATTAGAGTATATCGACGGCAGCGAGCTGGTTCCTGGGTCAATGCTGCCTGATACATCTTTTCTAAAAATCAGCTATCAAATTGCGTGTGGTATTCTAGATATTCACTCATTGAATATTGTTCATCGAGATCTAAAGCCTAATAATATAATGATTGACTCCGAAGGAGTAGTTAAAATTATTGATTTTGGCTTGTCACGCAATCAGGACGAGGCTGTTACAAAGGGGGCTGTCGGTACTCCTGTTTTTATGGCGCCAGAACTTTGGAAGGATAGTACTGTAACCTTTGACTATGCCGTTGACGTTTATGCCTTCGGTTTGATTTGTTTTATCTTATTGGATGGAAGTCTCCCCGATGAAGTGCGGAGTTTTCCTCCGCAGCCTATTCCGAAAAATGTTTATTGTGCTCCTTTTTCAGGATTGCCAGCGGAAGTTATAGATGTTTTTTATCAGTGCGTTTCTTTTGACCCCGGTTTGCGACCAAAAATTGGTTTGGTCCAAGAGTTAGTTAAGAAACATATTTTGAAGGACAGTCATAGGGCGACTGTGGTCATGGATGCGGCAATACATGAGTTGAATTCTAATTATAGAAAGATGACATTGAGTGCGAAGAATGTTGGAGTTATTTGTATCTACTATGATGGTCATTCTTTTTTGGTTGACTCCTGTTCCGGTCAAGTTTTTTTGAATAATAGTATTGCACAAAAAGGCCAGGAAATCCCTGGTTGTTGCGTTATCACCTTCGGGAGTGGGCCTGGGAGACGTTTTGTGACTTTTGATGTGTCTAACCCGGAAGTGGTTTTATGAGCCAGGATGTGTTGCTTTCTAACCGTTATCATGTTGTTGAGAGAATAGGTTGTGGAGGTATGCAGGAAGTCTTTCTTGCTACAGACACGTTGATAGGGTCTAGTGTCGCATTAAAAACTCCTCTTCCTGGCCAGGCTTCAAATGGCTTTGCGAAGAGCGCAAAAATATCCGCGAGGGTTAATAGCCACCATATCGCCAAGACACTTGATTATTTTGAAGAAGAGGGAAAACCATACCTAGTAGAAGAATATATTGACGGTGACGACTTAGATCAACGGTTGGGTCGCTTGGGTGTTTTTGAGCCTCATTTGGCGGCGAAGGTCTTTCATCATTTGGCTAAAGGCGTGGCTGTTTCTCACCATGCGGGTGTTATACATCGAGATCTTAAGCCTTCTAATATCTTGGTCGGGAAAGATATTAATCTAGATAATTTAAAAATTACGGACTTTGGTATCGCGGCTCTAGCTGAGGAAGTGTTTGAGCAGGCGGCTCAAGGGGGCGGGGATTTAACCCGGTCCACTTCAGGGACAATCCGGGGTGCGCTGCCATATATGGCCCCTGAAATGATGTTTCGCTCTGATGCTTTAAGACCAGATAAACCAGCTGACATATGGTCTCTTGGAGCTATGATGTTTAAGTTGCTTACAGGGCAAGTGCCGTTTGGGGTTTACTTGGAGGCGGCAGTGAATGTCAAAAATCAGCAACGAAAAGAATGGCCCGATTTTATGACTAGAAAAAGCCAGTATAAAAAAGTCGCTATAGACATCAAAGATGTTGTGGATAAATGCTTGGACTATGATCCTGAAAATCGCCCTACGGCTGATGAGCTGACTGAAAAAATAGGTAGTATATGTTATATAAACCAAGATCGGATGACGGGAAGAATCAATAATATGATTCAGAATGGATTTAGCGGTTTTATAACAGCTGAAGATGGTGCGTCGGTTTTTTTTAGCAAAGAAAGTGTTTATGGCCCTAAGTCAGCGAGCGCCAAAGCTGGGGACGAAGTTGTTTTTTCATGCTTTCCTGGCAGTCCTAAACCAAGAGCTCATCCAGTAATGGTATTAAAACGAGATTGATAGGGGCCAGATCAGCTCGGGGTGACACGTATGGTGTATACCGAGCAAGTAAAATTAAGAGCCAAGTCTAGGTTTTTAAGGTGCTTAAAAAAGTAAAGAAAGTTGGCAGCCCTTTTGAAGAACATGATCCTGATGTGTCTAGGGGCTTAATGATGCTTACAGTAATCCATAGGGTCAGGTCATGCCTTTTGCCTGGCTCTGGTCAATGGCGGGAAGTGCTTCTGCGGCATCCGGTTCTATCCGGAAATCACCCACACCCTGCAGGGCGGGTGCGCTAGCGCGAAGACGGCCAGGAAAATTTAATAAAAATTGTAGGCGCCGATACGGCCATCAGACTCCGCAGGCCCTCAGCACAGCCATTGCCAGCCACCGTGGCACTTTCCCCAACTTCCTTATGCCTACCTTCCCGGTTTGTGACTATGAAGGCGGGCACTGTAAACACCAGCGGGGAAGGCGAATACCCGACATCTGTCGGGTGCCCGCCCGCATTCCTGAAACGTAAAGTCGACCAATAACGTTGCGAATTTTGGGGAACAAAAGATGCGGTTTTCACAAAAAATACGCCACTGGCTGCTGACGTCCTGCTTGGTGGCGTTATTGAGTGCCTGTTGGGGGCGGCTTCGGTAGCTCGAATAACCCGCCACCATCGGGCGACGACGCCACCCCGCCAGACGAAGAGAACAACCAGGCCCCCAGTGCCTCGCTACAATTCCCGCTCGACGGCAGCCAAGTCACCTCAAATATCAGGTGCTGGATGCCGCCAACAACCGTGTGCTGGCGGCCGAGTTTCGCAGCCTGTTCGCAGTGGATCTGAACAGCGGCGACCGCAGCGTGATGTCCGGCCACGACCTGGGCCCGGATGGCGAATTCGACAGCGGCGATGACCAGCTGATCGGCGGTGGCAGCCCCTTCAACCCGTCCTCCTCCCCGACCGACACCGCGTCCGATGTCGAGGCAGGGGTTCTATATATCACCGATCAAAGCACCGGCAGCCTGATCGCGATGGATGTGGACAGCGGCGACCGGGTGCTGGTGTCGGGGTTTGATTTTTAGCGAGCGCGCGGCGTTGAGCCCGGCTCAGGGTGCGGCAACCAGAAAAACCGCCTTCCCCGGGGACGGCGCCCCTTTCGGATCGTTGAACGCCTCGGGCAGCGCACCAAGCGGCCAGCTGTCACTGACGATGGATGGCGTATCCGGATCTGCGAAGACCCGGGCCAGGTACGCCAGCTGTTCGGCGTTTTCCTGGAACAACACCCAGCGATAGCGGATGCCCGCCCGGCGTGCCGAGAGGCGCTTCCTGGCGTAGATCCCGCCGCTGGCGGCGAGGCCGCGCAGAACCCCTTTCTCCGTGGCCAGGCTGAGCACCGGATTGGTGGTGTTCACGTAGGCGCGGCCGGGGGTGTCGCGGCGGCGCAGGAGGTCCAGCAGCGGGTTTTGCCGGTGGTTATCGCCGGGGGCGGCGAAGTTGAGGATGATGTCGGCGTTGATGGCGGCCATGGCCGCCGGGTCCCGATAGTCCACGGTCTGGTCGGCGCCCAGGCGCCGTACCCAGTCCTGGTTGCGCTGGGAGGCCACGGCGGTGATCTGCGCGCCCCAGCGCCGGGCCAGCACCAGGGCGATGGAGCCCACGCCGCCGCTGGCGCCGTTGATGCACAGCTGCTTGCCCCGGGTGTTGTCGGCGGAGAGGCCGGCCGCGGCTAGCGCCTGCAGGGCGGTGAGCCCGGCGTAGCCCAGGCCGGCGGCGTTGGCGTCGCTGAGGGTGTCGGCGATGGGCGCCACGCATTTCCGTGGCAGATTGAAGACCGCCGCATAGGTGCCGCCAGTGCGTGGCGAGGCGGCCACCAGCACGCGCTGGCCGGGTCGCACATCGGTGACGCCTTTGCCCACCTCGACCACCCGGGCCACCGCGTCCCGGCCCGTGATCCGCGCCCCGGGCCCTTTGCGTTCCAGTAGCGGGGCGCCATAGCCCTTGGCCACCAGCGGGTCGATGGGGTTGATGGAGGTGCCGATCAACTCAAGCTGTACCTGGTCCTCGGCGGGGGCCGGCGGCGCTGGCATCTCGGTGGAGCGCAGCGTGCCGCTGTGCGAGTCGCCGATGATAAAAGCCTTCATTCGTCACGCTCCGTCTTTAATGGTATGACGTTGCTGGCCCAGGTTCAGCACCTGGTCGCGGCTGGTGATGGTGGATTCCACCACATCCCCGGCCTGAAGGTATTGGCGCCGGCGCTTTTGTGACTTTATAAAAAGCTGCCATTTTTTTGATTCGGGCAGCAAGGCGGCCACCTTGGTCACCGCCGGGCTGGGCAGGCCCAGGGCGCAGCCGGCGGGGGTGCCCGTCATCAGCACGTCGCCGGGGGCGAAATCGTGAATCAGGGAATACTCGGTGAGGGTCTCGGCGGGTTTGAACACCAGGTTCGCGGTGCTGTCCTGCTGCCGGGTCTCGCCGTTCACCGTCAGTTGCAGCTGCATCTCGTCCAGGTAGTGCATCTCGCTTTTTTCCAGCAGGCACAGCACCGGTCCCAGCGGGCAGAAGGTGCGGTAGCTCTTGCCCTTGTGGAACTGCATCTGCGGAATCTGCACGTCCCGGGCGGAGACGTCGTTGCCGATGCAAATGCCCGCCACGAACTCGTGCAGGTTGGCGGCGGTGACTTCCACCGGCCCGTCGGTTTGCTTGCCCAGCACCAGGGTCAGCTCGACCTCATAGTCGAGAAGCTGCACGTGGGCGGGCTTGACGATCTCGCCGCCGGGGCCGGTGATCGACCCGGAGGATTTGGTGAAGAACATGTTGAAGCTTTTGTCGTCCGGGTTCATGCCGGAGTCGATCATGTGCTGGCGGTAATTGGCGCCCTGGCAGAGCACCTTGGCCTCGTTGGTGATCGGCGATAGAAGCGTGACGTCTTCCTGTGCTAGCTCGGCGCCATCGCCGGCGGCCTTCCGGATCGCCTCATGGTCCTGTTCGATCAGCGCGGCGGTGGTGGTGCAGGGCAGGTCCAGCGGCTTGATGGTCGAGCCTTCCAGCAGGCCCCAACGGGGCTGGTCCTGGTGATCAAAGCGGACAAGGTGCAGTGCCATGGTCGTTTCTCCAGTCAGCCAAATATCTTGGCGAGCGTGATCAGTTTTTTCACCGACAGGTCCGGGCTGCGGCGCAGATTGCGCGTCAGCTCACGGAGTGCCGCCGGCGTCAGTTTGGGTTTGGTGAAGCTGGCCGGCATGGGCTGGCCCCACTGGGCCATGCCCTCCCGGCTCACCGGGTGCACGCCCATGGGCCGCTCGGCGGTGAACACATCGCCGTCGCAATAGTGCTCATGCTTGGCCGCCCAGGGGTCTTCCCAGTAATCGAAAATCTGGCTGCCGAGAACGTGCCGGCCAATGCCCCAGGCGTGGGTCCAGCCGGCGGCCTTGAGCACCCGCTGGCCCATGCCCACCGCGTCGGTATCGACCACCTCATAGGCGCTGTGGCTGTACAGCGGCATGAAACCCTGGGCCATGGCGATGGTGTGGTGATCCGCCGGGGTGTCGCCCAGATCCAGACGCAGGAACACCACCGCCGGCGAACCGTCCGGCAGCACCTGCACGTCGCTGGGAATCAGCCCGAAATGCTGCGTGTACCAGCCGCAGGTGGCCTGAAAATCCGCCACCTCCAGCACCACATGGCCCAGGCGCGTCACCTCCGGCGGGGCCACCGGCGGGCGCTGGGTGTCGTTCACCCGGGGTTGTTGTTCCGGGAAATTGATCGGCAGCGCGTCCCGGTGGGGCAGGGGCTCGGCCGGCGTTTGCCCGTGGATCGCTTCCACGACGAAACCAGACGGATCGGTCAGCCGCACCCGCTCGCCGCCGCCGGGGTAGTCCACCGGTTCAATCGCCGACGCGCCGGGCAGCCGGCCCAGCCGGTCCAGGTCCTCGCGGGCCGCCACCTCGAACCCGATGCCAATAAAGCCCGCATCGTCCCCCTTGGCCACCCGATAGCAGAACGGCTCCGGGCCGGTGCCGCGCAGGTAGAGCGCCTCCGGCGATCGGGACACCGTGTGCAGGCCAAAGTCGTTGAGGAAGCGCTCGGCCTTCTCCAGATCGGGCCGCTCGAACAACAGGTAGGCCAGCTTGCGTGCCTTCACCGTCGGCGTTGGGTGCCGCGCCGGTTGCGGGGTGGTTAGTTCGGCCATGGCGCTTACCTCGTCCAGGTTTGTTTCGGCGTGGGGGTCTTCTTGGCGCGCAGGGTCTGGCGCGCGGCCGCCACCGCATTGTGAAAGCCCGAGCTCAGCAGCTTGCCGGCGTCGGCCCGTTCCGCCTGCAGGCGGGCGGCGCGCTCGCGAGGCACCTGCTCCGGCAGAATGCACGGGAAGGCGGCGCCACGGAGTGGCCCGCCCGCCACCGATTCGTGCTTGTAATGGATCGGCATCCGTTTGCTTGACGGCGCATAGACCACGTCGTCGCCGGTCCAGCGCAGCGCCAGCGCGCGCCGGCGGCGGGTGCGTGAGGCGTTGCCGTAGGAGCCGTGCAGGGTCAGCGGATGGAACGCCAGAATGTCCCCCGGCTCCATGTCCCAGTCCACCAGATCGTACTGGTCCGGGTTGGCGTTGACGTCGGGGATGTCTTCCATGTCCTCGTCGATGATGCTGGCCACATAGTCCGGCGAAATGGCTTTAAAGCGCTGCGGCCAGCGGTGCGAGCCACGCACGTAGAGCAGGCCGCTGTTGTCCCGGTTCACCGGGTCGCAGGGAATCCAGAACGAACAGATCTGCTCGCCGCGGATCGGCCAGAAGCTCAGGTCCTGATGCCAGGGCGTGGGCGCGTCGGTGCCCGGTTCCTTGACGAACATCTGGTCGTAGAAGAAGCGCACTTCCTCGGCGCCCATCAACTGCCGCGCCAGGTGGGCGCAGGGGCTGTAATAGATCAGGTCGCGCAGAACATCGATGCGCTTCCACAGAAAGATGTCCATCTGATAGCCCTCGACCTTGCGCGACATAAACCGGCCCAGCAGCGAACTTTCCCGCCGCGCCTGCTCGATGCCGGCCTCCACCATGGCCATCCAGTTCGGCTCGAGAACCTGCTTGAGCATGATGACGCCGTCCTCCTGAAACGCGCGGATCTCCTCCGCCGTCAGATCGCGTTGGGGCTGGGCCGCGAAGGTCATGGACACCTCTTTCGTTGTTGTCATTGATGGCCAGCGGCATGCCGGTTCGAAGTAATTGAGATTGGATTCAATATTGAAATAAATGTCAATAAGGGATAAAAAGACCGCTTCCAGGGTGGAAGACCGGCCGGGCCACCCGTTTTCTTGCGAAGGGGGAAGATGGCGATGACAAAAAGAACCGACGCTCCGCCCCGCACCACGGACGTGCTGGTGATCGGCTATGGGCCGGTGGGGGCCGCGCTGTGCGCGCTGCTGGGCCGCTACGGGGTGACCACCCTGGTGGTCGACAAGGTGGCGGAGGTGATGCTGGCCCCCCGCGCCATCGCCCTGGACAACGAGGCCCTGCGCATTCTGCAAATGATCGGGCTGGGCGAAGACGCCTTCGAACGCATCGCGATCCCGGAAGTGAAGATGCACTGCCCCTACCTGGGCCAGTTCGGCCGCGCCAACACGTCCGGCACCCTGGACGGCCACCCCAAGCTGGTGACCTTCTACCAGCCGGACCTGGAGCGCGCCCTGCGCCGGCAGGTGGCCGCCTATCCCTGCGTGCGTTTTCGGGACGGCTACGAGCTGGTGGACCTGAGCCAGTCCGACACCGGCGTCACCGCCCATCTGAAGGACGCTGACGGCAACCGCCACGAAGTCAGCGCGCGCTATCTGGTGGGCGCGGACGGCGCCAGCTCCACCGTGCGCGGCCTGATCGGCCAGGACTTCCAGGGCGAGACCTGCCCGGAGGACTGGCTGATCGTTGACGCCAAGGCCCGCGAAGGCAAAGCCATCGACCACGTGGAATTTCTCTGCGACACCCGGCGGCCCACCCCGCACATGCCCGCCCCCGGCGGCCGGGAACGCTGGGAATTCATGCTCCAGCCCGGCGAAACCCATGAGGACATGGAGCGCCCGGAAAAAGTCGCCGAACTGCTGGCCCCCTGGGTCGCCCCGCAAGACCTGGTGGTGGAGCGCAAGGCGGTATACCGCTTCCACGCCCGCTGCTGCGCCACCTTCCAGCAGGGCCGGGTGTTTCTCGCCGGCGACGCGGCCCACATCACGCCGCTCTTTGTCGGCCAGGGCCTGGTGGCCGGCCTGCGGGACGTGGCCAACCTGGGCTGGAAGATGGCTTGGGTGGTCAACGGCCAGGCCGCCCCGGCCCTGCTCGACAGTTACGACCAGGAACGCCGCCCCCACGCCAAGAAAATGATCGGCCTGGCCAAGCTCATGGGCAGCCTGGTCATGCCCCGCAGCCGCTTCAAGGCGATCACCGTGCACGGCGCCATGCGCCTGGGCCGCCTGGTGCCGCTGCTGCGCCGCCAGCTCGAAGAACTGGAAATCAAACCGCCCAACCGTTTCCGCCAAGGCTTCCTGATCAAGGGCCGCGGCCGCAAGGGCGTCACCCGCGGCGCCCTGCTTGCCCAGGGCCTGGTCCGCCACGACGGCCGTATCCGCCCCAGCGACGACGTGCTCGGCGACCACCTCACCCTGATCGGCTTCGGCGTTGATCCCCGTGCCGTCCTCGACGAGGACGCCCAGGCCCGCTGGCAGGCCCACGGCGGCGCCTTCCTGCAGATCGGCCTGCGCGGCCAGCATCCGGCCACCGGCAGCCCCTTCGCCGAGGACCTCTCGGACTGCCTGGCCAACGGCCCCTCCCGGGGCACCCTGGTGGTGTGCCGCCCGGACCGCGTCATCCTCCACGACGGCCCGGCCCACCACGCGGAACGCATCGTCGAGGACTGTTTATCGGCGCTCACGGCCGCCTAAAGACACTTATGATGAAGGACTCTCAATATTGAGCTTTTCCCAGTATCATGACGCCACCCAAGCCCACGGTTGGAACGGTTTCATGGCAAAAAAAGCGACGCCCGGCACCCGCAAAGCCCCGGCCAGCACCCTCACCCGGGGCCACAAAAAGAAGGCCCGCACCCGGCGACAACTGCTGGACGCCGCCCTGCGCATCTACGCCCGCGCCGGCGTCGGCGACCTCGCGCTCAACACCCTGGCCGAAGAAGCCGGCGTCTCCAACGGCACCGTCTACAACTACTTTCGCTCCCGCGAACAGGTGCTCGAGGCCGTCGGCCTGGAACTCGCCGTCCAACTCTCCGAACAGATCCTCACCATCAGCGAAGCCGTCGACAGCGGCGCCGAACGCCTCAGCATCGCCGTGCGCACCTTCATGAACAAAGCCCGCACCGACCCGGACTGGACCCGCGCCCTCATCACCGTGGTCCGCTACGCCGAAGGCATGCGCTCCACCCTCGCCACCTACCTCCGCGCCGACCTCCAAGCCGGCCGCCGCCAAGGCGACTTCCACTACGCCCACGAAGAAATGGCCATGAGCATGGTCATCTCCGCCACCCTGGGCGCCATGAACCTGCTCGTGGAAGACGGCGAGGTGGAACACGCCGACCGTATTGCGGCGGAGATGGTGCTGCAGGCGTTGGGGGTGCCGCAGGAGAAGGCTAGGCGGATTGCCGGGTTGCCGTTGCCTGGGGAGGCCAGCTAGATAGCCTCGCCGCTCTGTGGAGGAGGCTGACCTGCGGTTTATCTGATTTGGTTAATTAGTAAGGGCTTACTTGAAAGGTCGTTGGCGCTTGGGCGTTGGCGGCCTTTTTTTGTTTTGGGGGACAGAGGATTGGTCGAGATGTCATGAGGAGGGGGCTCGAAGCGTTTGTCAGTGGGTGGCTTTTCTGGTTTTATTTTGTGTCATGGGGAATCAAGAAAAGAGATATGAAGCTGGCGCGTTCATTGGATATTCGAGCTGGCGTCCCAATACCTGTTAAGTTTCAACTTGGCTCCTTGACTATGGACGAAACCATCGAATCGCTGTGCGAAGTTGCGCAATCCTCGCGGGTGATAAAGCGGATTTGGGTCTTCGGAAGTAGGTATAAAGGGACTAACAGGGAAGACAGCGACCTAGACGTTGCTGTCGAGGTGGAGTGGGTCGAGGGGCATAAGTTGGGTTACTGTGCGGATGCATTCTCGCTATGGGAAGCCGCGGTACCATGCTTCGAGGAGCAACTTCGCCGGTGCTGCCCGTGGACCATGGATCTACAGCAATATGCAGGTGCATCCGATACACCGCGAATGCACCGCTACCTTGGCGATTCTAGCATTCTTATCTACGAAAAAACTTAACAATCGCATGTGGCGGACAACTTTCCGCTGGCGCTACAAGTTGCTCGCTAATGCGGGCGTTAGGTGCGAAAAGGGGCTTTGAGAATGTCTGTGCCAGACCATGAAATAGTAAAGATGTTTCAGCGGTACTTGGCGAGTAGCGATCCGAGCGAAATAGACAATCTTGATGCTCAGGAACTCACAGCTGCTGAGGCCCGGTTAAGCATTTGTGGCATGAATCGAACCTTCACGGCTGTGATGAAGGTTCAGATAGCGAAGCTGGAGCTAAAAGAGAACAGGCGTTACGACAGTAAGATCAGGGCGTGGAACCTATTTACTGGCTTATTGTTGGGGCTTGTTATAGCTGGCGCCTCCGCGTGGGCATTTGGCACCTAACAAAATGTCTTAGTTTGTTCCGGCCTGCGGCCTCCACCGGACGCCCCTGACGGGGCGCCGCTAAACAATAGCGTTATGCGCTTTAAGGAATTACGGTACGTATATGCACAAAAATAGCGACCACTGGCAGTTGTTATTCTCACTTGAAAGCCGGGATGTGGTTACCAAGTGGCATCGTAAAATCGTGGGTCGTGAGCTTAATGCGCGTCGAGCTAAGGAGATCAATTTCGCTGCAAAGCAGGCACGCGAGTTCTTTAGAAACGCCGATAGTTCAAACGATTCGGTAAAGCCTTTACTAACTTTCTATGGGGTTGCCAGCCTCAGTCGGGCAGTCATTCTCCTTCTGAGGCGTACCAGTGGGGAGGCGTCGTTGAACGCCGGTCATGGGTTAGAGACAGTCGGATGGCGTTCCGTTCTCGGCGGAGATCTGTCTTCTGGGTTGTCTGCGCTAGGGCAGCTCAAAATTAAGACATGCTCTGGTTTATTTTCAGATTTTCTAAGTGAAACCAAAAATCACATATGCATGCATGTGCGCTCTTCTGCGGTAGATTGGGGGTTGTCGTATGACATTCCTCCCGTCGGAGAGGAAATCACTCTCAATGATTTGATATCGCGGCTGCCAGACCTTCAAGCCCAGCATCAACGATCATCACATGAGAGATATTACGCGTCTGTTAACGAGATGTCGTACACGGAAAATGGGGGATTCCACGCTAAGGTTTCTGAAAATTATTTCGACGTTTTCAAAGATAGCTATGCTGATCTTGGGTACTCAGCATCCGAAAGCGGACACTGGTTAGATTTGAAGTGCAACGACGAAATCTTTAAAAGTTACACGCCACAGTACATGCACGCGTACGTGAACAAAAATTTTGGATCCATTCCTTCTCTATACATAGTGAAGCCATTTTCGAGAGAGTCTCGCTATTCGCAGATGGCAATAACATACATGCTTACGTATATCCTGGGTATGTTAAGCAGATATTTTCCCACTCATTGGATCTCTCTGCTGAGCGGAGAGAAGGGGGATGAGATGTGGCCCGTGATCCATGCGGCACAAAGATATGTAGATCAGTGCTTCCCGGAACTGGTTGTCGAGTTCATTCATGACAAGCTCGACGCGACAGAGGGAATCCAGCATAGATGGTAACTCGTATAACAATCGGCTGCACATCGACCAATTTTACGCCGCTCCGTGGCTCCAAACCGGTGCGTGAGCCCGGCGTTAAAAAGTTTCAGCTTAGGCTCTTGAAAATATCGTGAGCTGTATTTATATACAGTATTTCGCCCATTAAGAGAGCCTAAGTCTATGAATCCAGACACATACTTACGACGGAATCTTGTAATAACCTGCGTGGGAATTACAGGTTTTTTAGCTACCGCTTGGTACATCATGGCCTGCTTTCTGCTCACAATACACAATCAACTGCCTCACGATTCTTCGATTCCCCTTTTATCTGGTCTCGCAAGTTTGCCATCCCTTGTGTATCAGTATACCAGCTACCCTATTCTGAATTTAGCCTGGAGGTACGCAATAGAAATGCCCAGTGGTAGCGAGGGGTTAGAATTAAACCATGGCATATTAATTGGCACCGCTTTAGCCAGCGGTCTATTCGCCGCTTTATCAGGTGAATATCTCAAAGCTCGGGCTACAGTTAGGCAATATGAGCACGAAATAGAGCAAGAAAAGCTTCGTGAGGGTGTGCGAACGAAAAATGGCTACATTAATAAGCCGAGCGATCCAAAAGAGGATTTTATAATCAGCCTTCAGCCCCATAAACCATGGCATGAAAAGTGGTGGGGGAAACTTTTCGTTATAGTCGTTGGTGGGTTGCTGCTTGCTATTTGTCTCCAGATTTTTGGGCTCAAATAAGTTTTAACAATGCCATGCACCGGATGCCAAGACCTCCGTTTCGGTGCGGTTCTGACACCGGTGATGGCCGGCTTTAAAGATAAGGGGGAGAAATGGATCTGGCTACGATCACAGCTTCTGGATTTTTGGCGCTACTGATAAATGTGATTGGGGCGTTCTGGATCAAAGAACGGCTTCGGCAGTCTATTAAGTATGAATATGATCAAGATCTGGCCAAACTGAAAAGCCATCTGGATTTTGAGCTGGATAAGAAGAAACGTCTTTATGAAGGGAAGCTGACCCAGTACAAGAAATACTTTGCCCTCATGGATTCTTATTCGCTGGAGCAACGGAGCGCGCTGATGGACGGATTCCAGGAGGGGATCTTCAAGATTTTGGAGAACCCTTCGACCGAGAACACGATGGAATATATAAAAAGGATTTTCAACCTCCAGAATGACATTTCAGATAAGTTTTTGATGTTCAAAAACGAAATGAATGGCTTGCGGCTAGAGGCCGGGGAGTCTCTGCTTGAGTTGATTGAGTCTTATGTCTCAGCCCTAGAAAAAGTACAGGAGAGAACGGTATCGTTTCTGAGCTGGATGAACGAAAATGCGACGACATTTTTAGTCCAGCCAGAGACAGCGCAGGAAAAGGTTCAAGAATTCATGCAAGAAGAAGCTTCAGGGGAAGCTCAAGAATTGATTGATCTTCAGGAGCGGATCTTCAGAGAGATGAGGCGTGAGCTGGGCATCGTTTAACAAGCCAATCAAGTTCGCTCCCTGGCTGACGGCCGTGCAGCGGACGTCCCTGTCGGCTCGCCGCTTATTTCAGCGTTATGCATAGGGAGTACTAATGAAGTTCTGTTACTGCGACGAAACTGGTACCGGTGAGGAGCCATATGCGGTTCTGCTTGGAGTAGTAGTGGCCGGCTCCCGGATGCACCTAACCAAGAGCGATTGGGCAAGTTTTCTTTCAGAGTTGTCCAATGAAGTCGGGAAAGAGCTTCAAGAACTCCACACCCGGAATTTCTACTCCGGGAGCGGGGTATGGAAAGGTATCGATGGTCCAGAGAGGTCGCTAGTCATTGACCGGTTCATCAGTTGGTTTGCCAACAGGAAACATCATGTTGTTATGAGCGCGATTGATAAATCTAGATTTCAATCGATGAAAGATGATGGTGAGATACCAGATGAAATAGGCACAATATGGAAAGCTATGGGCTTCCATGTTGCCCTGGCAATGCAAAAAAGGTACCAGAACGAAGCGAAGAACAAGGGTAATACGGTTTTTATCTTTGACGAAGAGGTCAAAGAGGAGGCAACCTTCCAGAGGCTGATCCTGAATCCTCCAGAGTGGAGCGAAAGCTACTATAACAAGAAGAGGACTCATGCTCCGTTAAATCAAATCGTGGATGCGCCTTACTTTGCTGACTCCAAGAATGTTGCTTTGATCCAAGTCGCTGATTTCCTGAGCTACTTCGTTCGTAGGTACATTGAAATACAGACAGGAGCTGTTCCGGCTAAGTACGCGGAAGAAGAAGAAAAAATTCAGGGGTGGTTTGATATAATAAAATCACGATCCATTCCATATCAGAGTATGTATCCCAGAAACGGCCGTTGTGAGACAGCGGAGATGTTTTGGAGCTTGGCACCAGAGTGCATTAGAAATGCATAACCGGACTATGCACCGGATGCCAAGCCCTCCGCTTCGCTACAGTTTGTCACCGGTCATGGCAGGCGTTAGGTTTAAACCCAATGTCAGCCTTCGATTGACAGCGGCGCGTAATAAAAAGGGGCTGAGAAAGTTAGGGATCCGGTCGCTAATAGCTGCTCCAACAACTGCACCGTCAGTTTCTAAAGTAGAGAATTCAGATGAAAAAAAACTGGCAATCGACTAAATGAGCATCGCAGGAATACTCTCGAATCGTGGTGATATTTATCAGACACTTGTTGCCTTCGACTGGGCGCTAACTGTTCTGTCCGATCCCGAATTTGAATGGCTTGAGATAGATTCAACAACCTATCTGGTAGATGACGTTGTTGTTGGAAAATCTGACGGGTCTCTAATTTGTTGCCAGTGCAAGAAGAACCAGACCAATTTCAGGGCATGGTCGATAGCTGATCTTGCGGATGAGCTGGGCAAGGCGGTTCTAGCACTGACTAGAAATAAACAAGCCCAAGTCCGCTTCTATTCGCGTAGCGAGTTTGGCTCACTCGCCAAACTACGTGAATTCAGCACCCTCCATAGTAATGAGGCCGATTATCTTGCGAAATTGACCAGAGAGCATAAAAAAACAAATAGCGACTTGGCTGCTCGCATTGCCGATAAGGCGCCCAATCTTTCGACGTATGAATTCCTACGCCGTACCTCCTTCGAGATCACCGCTGACTTTGATCGCATGGAGATTTTACTACGTGAACGTTTACGCCAAATCGCAAGTAACTCAGATGCTACCTTTAACGCTCTCTGTATGCGCCTCGGTAAACTTGGTGGTCGTATGGAGGACGGCAATCTATCCGCTTCAACCCAGCATCGACTAACCAAAGACTACATTAAAGAGATTCTTCATCGCTCGGGCGCAATGCTGGTTCCGAGCATGGACATTTCAGAGGTAAGAAAATCGTTTGCCAGCACTTCGGTCATTGGAAGGCATTGGCATCGGCACATTTCCGGGCAGCGCATGTCTAGCCCTGTTGTGGGCGAGCTCCTAGCAGCTATCGATGCCAAGAAACGTGCTGTTTTGCTTACGGGACTACCTGGTTCTGGCAAAACCTGTGTGATGCTGAGCCTGCAAGAAGAACTAGAAAAGCGTATGCAAGCCCGATCTGACCTAGTAGCACTCTTTATCCAGTCACGCGAGTTCGCCGACCTAGCAACGGCGCAGGATCTCCAAGCACTGGGCCTGCCGGAGCATTGGGTAGAACGGGCTTCCCGTTTAGCTGAAGACGCACATGTTGTTGTAGTTATCGACTCACTCGATGTATTGTCCATCGCTCGCGAACACAGCATATTGACGTACTTTCTGGCGCAAATTGACCAGTTGCTACTGATTCCCAATGTTACCGTTATCACAGCTTGCCGCGACTTCGATCGTAAATACGACCGACGCATCGCTGCTCGGCAATGGGACTGCGAATTGCAGTGCCTGCCGTTGAACTGGGAAAAGGAAATCGTACCGCTTCTTAACAAGCTTGAAGTCGATTCGACGACTATTGATGCCGCCACCCGTGAACTGATCCGTAATCCTCGGGAACTTGCTCTATTTGTCGAACTGGCTCAGCGTGAAGGTAGCTTTAATGTAGTGACCAGCCAAGCACTGGGGCAACGCTACCTCGACACCATCGTGAAGGCCGATCCCACGCTGGGGGACACAGCCATGCAAGCAATTGAAGACATTGCCGGTGCAATGCTGAAGTCTCGCAGCCTGTCTATTTCAGCTCAACGCTTCAGAGCTTCGCAGGACGTCCTGCGACGGTTACACAGTCTCAATGTCCTGCTCGATACCCATGATGGTAAATTGACGTTTGGTCATCAAACTCTATTAGATGTACTGGTGATTAGTGGCGCCTTGCGCCGGGGCATCTCGCTCAATGAATTCATCCAAGACTTGCCACCCGTGCCCTTCGTACGACCAAGCATACGTAGTTTTGTTGCGCAGTTGGCGATAGGAGAGCGCCGCGAATTTAGGAAGCAACTGCGGACAGTATTGACGGGCAACTCTGCCTTCCATATCCGTCGCCTTGTTGCCGAATCATTTTCCCGGCAGATACCTCAAGATGATGACTGGCCGCTGATACGAGATTTACATGCCAACCATCGCGAAGTGTTTCAGGTGATTTACAACCAAGCAGGGTTGGTTGAGTGGCATTACTTTTGGCTTTCTCATCTGGTGCCCACGTTGAAGGAAATGCACGATGAAGAGGGGCTTACAAAACATGTTTATCGCATGGCGCAGTGGGCAAATGAAGATGCTGCTGGCGTATTGGCATTCTGGATGGATGCAATTGCTTTAGATTGGCTGGACGGCAATAGAATTGCAGAGCAATTGGCTTTTTCTCTATCCGACTTTCGCACAGAAAACTTACCACTCGTTGCCCCCTTACTAGAACGACTGCTCAGTGTGCCGAAGCCAGACCATAGTTTTTTAGGGCGTACTGTTGCACGTAGTGTCACCGCTGGTGCTATTGATGACAAAGCTCTATGGAGCTATATCACTGGCGAAATCAGCGATGATGAAATAATGAAGTTTGATTTTGACAACAAGCTACATTGCCAACCCCATGAGTTTGGTGAGAAGGGTGAAAATTTTCTTAAGCAGCGGATGGTGGAATCCACTGTTTTACTCGATTTAGCACTGGGATCAATCGAAAAGTGGAGCCAAATCCGATCAGCGCATTATGGTGTTACCCGAATAGGCTATCGCAGCGGGTTCCTGAATGACAGCTCTTATAGCGACACCCACACGCAAAACGATCATCAACACATAGGTGGTAAACGGGTTTTAATAGATGCTGTTGAAGCCGCTATTTTAGATCACGCCAAAAATCACTCTGAATGGTGGAAGAGTAACCGAGAACGCTTGTGTTTTAACCACGAAGGGGCGTTAGTTTACTTCACTGTCCTCGCTTTCATCGGCAACCCTGAGGCAAATATAGACTTGATCGGTCGTCTATTATGCGACAGAAATTTACTCGAATTTGAACTCTCCTACGAATTAGGATCATTGATTCGGACTGCATTTATTCACCTAGATAGCCATACGCAAGATTCAGTCATGGCAACAATAAGGGCTCTTTGGGAGGATGAATCGGTAAAGGATGGTGAGGCGCGTTTATGGGTTCTTAAGAAACGAGCTGAATATATATCCACCATTCCTTGCCATCTGCGTTCATCAGAAGCCCAAGCGGTACTAGATGTTTACGAAAAGTCATATGGGAGATTATATCGACAGCCATACATCGGTATGAAAGGTGGTATTGTCGCCGCTCCATTTTCATATGAGGTGTTCCTCAATGCTAGTAATGATGGAATACTTAATTTGCTTTGGCACTACACTGGATATGGCCGAGATTTTGATGACTTTTTGGTCGGTGGTGAACGAGAGGTCGGTTGGCAGCTACGCGAGGCTTCATCTCGCCACCCGTCGCGATTTTTGGGATTGTTGACTTCCCATTGGGGAAAGATTCCATCAGAATTTTGCAACGGCATCATGGAAGGTGTTGCAAGCTATTTGGCACATCGATATGGCAACTTGAGAACGAACGCTACTTGGGTACCAATTGATGAGCCTGATGCACCTACCTTAGCGAACCAAATCCTTGATGAACTGGAAAGGCATCCCGCTCACTGGCAACTTAATCGCTCCGCAGCCAAGACTCTGGAGGCCTGTGCCCATGTCATCCAGGACACACAAGTTGCTGAGCGGCTGGTCTTCTTGTCGATAGGCTTTGGAAATCTTAGAGAAGAAAGCACCATCCATGGGGATTCGGTCGATTTGCTCACCACTGGTATCAATATGATGACCGGGAATATTGCCGAAGCCTTGATGATTTTAGCCAAAAACTTTCAAGAACAGAATATTGAATTACCCGAGTTGTTACCACCAACACTACTTCGCTTTGCCAGCATGGAACATCCCGCAATCCGCGCTCTAATTTTACGACGCTTGCCGTACCTCCAAAGCCTGAACCCTCAATTAGGTTGGGATCTATTTGACCATGCCATGCAGGATTCCGTGGGTCTTTGGAAATCCGCAGAACGTTGTCTGTATTACGTCTATCGGGATCAGTTCGAGAAAGTTGCTCCCCTGCTTGAGCGCGCTCGCCGCGAGGGAAGCAAGGAAGACTTGGAAGCTTGGGGTCGAATCTCGGCACTGTCTGCCTTAGCGGGTCATATTGAATTTTCCGACTTGCTAACAGAATTGAACACATTAAACACTGCCGAAGCTTGGCAGGGTGCAGCAGGCGTTTGGACCCATACTGAAAATATCAAACAGCATCGAGAGCAATGCCTTTCAGGTATCGAGGCGGGACTGAAAGCAGACAGTCGTCATGCAGCGGTGGTTGCTCGATCTGCCGAGAGCATCTTTCAAGGCAAAACGCCACCTATCTCTATCCCGATAGAAATGATCCAACTGTGCTTTGCCGTGTTAGAAATCGATAGCGAAAACAAACATCATCGGCTGTTCGGGTTTGACGAATGGCTGAACGCTATTTCACAACGCGACCCCGATCTCGCCTTGGCCGCAGCAGAGGCTTATCTGACCTATGTAAGTCATGACAAGCCCTATTTTTACGACCACGACAATCACCTTGTTCAGCTAGTGACCCGGCTTTTCGCCGAAGCCGAAGAAAGGGAAGAATCCGATCACGGTGCGATGCTTAAACGCGTGGTATTAGTGCAAGACTTACTGTTGTCGCTGGGAGTTAATTCCATCGATGAATGGCTAAAGATCGCCGAGAGGCAATAACTGGCTCATCATGAAAGCGTAAACCCGCTCTTTGGTCGATTTTTGTATAGCTATTACGTTAAACAGGTGAGAACCGAGAAGGCTCGCCAGGGGGCTTATTCACGGTCTTTTGCAGGCTTTGGTATCGAGCGCAACCTATAGCAAGGCGCGCAAACCGTACGCATAGGAAAGCGTTAAAAAAGCGCACGGTCTGATTATGCTCCTTGACTTGACTACAGCTTTGACTCTGAACGATCCAGTAAAGCTGACTTTATCGCCTCCGCCCCCTTCCTATAACACACAACCGCAAGTAGCTCAGAATCAACCCAAATGCCCCAATAGCGACTCCTACGGTAGTGCCCAATCTCAATGTTCGGCTTGCTCGTTTTCATGGTGCCTCTATTGCCTGCTTGGTTAGCCATTGACTTCATCCATAAAGGTGCAGGCCCACTGTTCGGCGTGACTGCGTCCCAATAAAGCGAGCCTTTTGGTATTCACGATTGTTCTGTCTTCATGGTCGAGGGCATCCAGGCGGTTAGCCAGCGCCGAGAAAAGCGCCTCCAAATAGTTAAACTGCTCCACGGCCAAACTTGCCATATCGCGCGCCTCGACCCGCTCCGCATCGTACGGCTTGGTCATCTCCGTCTCCTTGAATTACTCTCCTTAAATCGACCCATCCAGTAGAGCGCAGACCACGAATTATGGTCTACAGACGATAAGTAGCACTTTCCCGCTTTGTTGAGACAACCATGATCATCTCCTCCACCCACGATTACCGCCTCGCCGCCAAACGCCGCCTGCCGCCGTTCCTGTTCCACTACATTGATGGGGGCGCGTACGACGAGCACACCCCGGCGCGCAATGTGGCGGATCTGCGCGATCTGGCGTTGCGGCAGCGGGTGTTGAAGGAAGTGGGGGAGGTGGATCTGTCGGCGCGGTTGTTCGGGGAGGCGGTGAGCCTGCCGGTGGCGTTGGCGCCGGTGGGGCTCACCGGGATGTACGCGCGGCGGGGGGCGGACCCTGGTGTTCACGGTGGATAGGCCGGTGCTGGGGGCACACTATCGCGATCGGCATTCGGGGATGTCCGGGCCCTTCGCGGCCTGGCGGTAGATGCTGCAGGCGGTGACGCACCCGCGCTGGGCGTGGGACGTGGGCCTCCGCGGGCGGCACTGGTGCACAGGGGATCAAGTCTTTGGGGTAATACCTCGTCGTGTATGAGGCGACCACATCAACCTATCTCCTCGATACCTCCCTTCAACCCCCAAGCCCCCAACGTTGCGAATCCTGCTCAAAACTCTCGATCAACAACTCGGTGAGCACCCGGATCTTGCGGGCGGGGTGCTGTCCCGGTGGCCGGATGACATAGGCGCCGGCCGGCGGGGGCGGGTGGTTGGTCATGATGGGTACCAGCGCGCCGGAGGCCACGTGTTCATGGGTGAGGCAATCGGGCAGGTAGCCGATCCCGATCCCGGCGACCGCGGCGGCGACCAGGGCGATGCCGTTGTCGGCCTTGAAGTTGCCTTGCGGGCGCACGGCGATGATCTTGTCGCCGTCCATGAGTTGCCAGGCCTCGGTGCCCTGCATGAGGGCCTGATGGGTGAGGAGCTCGTCAGGCGTTTCCGGCGCGCCATGCGCTTTGATGTAGTCCGGGCTGGCGACGAGCTTGCCGTAGATCGGGCCGACCCGTCTTGCGATCAGGTCCGAGTCCTGAAGATAGCCCACCCGTATGGCGCAGTCGTATCCCTCCGCGATCAGGTCCACGAAGCGGTCGCTGTAGCTGGTGTGAATATGAAGCTGCGGGTGACGCCGCGCCATTTCCGCGAGTACGGGGGCGAAGTGCGTTGGGCCGAATGAGAGTGGCACGGTGACTCGCAAGCGTCCGCGAAGGTCGCCGGTGGGCAGGAGCGTTTCCTTGGCCACGTCGATTTCTGCGCAAACCCGCGCCGCATAGTCCCGGAAGGTTATCCCTGCTTCGGTGAGCGCGGCGCCACGGGTGGTGCGTGCCAGAAGCTGGACACCCAGTTCCGCTTCAAGTCGCAACAGCCGCCGGCTGACGATGGACTTGGAGACACCGAGCCGGCGCGCGGCGGGCGACACGCCCCTGGCATCCGCGACTTCCACGAAGGTCCGTAGCTCTTCGATGTTCACTTTGGTGTTCCTCTTTGCGCGACACAGCGTAGCAGAAGGGAACGCTACCGCGTCATCAATGGCAATGCCAGTATCGGCTTCGACATCGCCGCAGCCGGCGCCTGTCTCCCGGAAAACTCATCTTACTCATACTGGCAGCAGAGGATGTATCCATGACCTTCCGCAACGGCCTTGATTCGCTTCTTCGTCCCGAAGATTCCGTACTGGTTTTGATCGACCACCAGCCGTACCAGCTCGCGAACCTGAACAGCCACGACCCACAAGCTGTGGTCAACAGCACCACCGCGCTGGCCAAGCTGGCGAAAGCCTTCAATGTTCCGACCATTCTCACCAGTGTGATCGCGGCGCGCGGAGGGTTTCTCTTCAAGCAGATCACCGACGTATTTCCGGATCAGGATGTCATCGATCGCACCTGGGTGAACACCTGGCAGGACGAAAATGTGGTGAATCGGGTCAAGGAGACCGGCCGCAAGCAGCTGATCATCGCCGGCCTGTGGACCGAGGTCTGCGTCGCAATGCCTGTCATCCAGGCCGCCGGCGAAGGCTGGGACGTGACCGTGGTCACCGACGCGTCGGGCGGGATTTCGAAGGAGTCTCACGAAGTGGCCATCCAGCGAATGATCGCGGCTGGCGCGAACGTGATGACCGTGATGGCGCTCGCTGGCGAATGGCAACGCGATTGGGCGCGTACCGGGCATGTCGAGGAGCTGACCGAGATCCTCATTCAGCACTTCAGCGGCAGCGGCATCGCCTATCTTTGGGAGCAGCAACTGCTCAACACACCGGTGCCGAGCGACGCCGGCTGATCCGAACCACGCGACCAAGAGGACGTCTCCATGGCGACCATCACCGCTCAGGACGGTACCCACATCTTCTACAAGGACTGGGGACCGAAGGACGCTCAGCCTATCGTTTTCCATCACGGTTGGCCGCTGTCATCGGACGACTGGGACAACCAGATGCTGTTCTTTCTCTCGCAGGGTTACCGCGTCGTCGCGTTCGACCGGCGTGGGCACGGCCGTTCCGACCAGACCGACACCGGCAACGACATGGACACTTATGCCGCCGACACCACGGATCTGGTGAAGGCGCTCGATCTTCGGAACGCCATCCATGTCGGGCACTCCACCGGCGGAGGTGTGGTCGCCCGTTATGTTGCCCGGGTAGAGCCGGGCCGTGTGGCCAAGGCGGTGCTGATCGGTTCGGTGACGCCGATCATGCTGCAGTCGGCTGCTAACCCGGAAGGCACACCCATGGCCGTGTTCGACGGCTTCCGCAGCGCGCTGGTATCCAACCGTGCCCAGTTCTTCCGCGACATACCCACGGGGCCGTTCTATGGATTCAATCGCGAAGGCGCCGAAATCAGCCAGGGGCTGATCGACAACTGGTGGCGCCAGGGCATGGCAGGCGGCGCCAAGGCCCAGTACGACTCCATCCAGGCGTTCTCGGAAACCGACTTCACCGATGATCTTCAAGCCATCGAGATCCCGGTGTTGATCCTGCATGGCGAAGACGACCAAGTGGTGCCGATCGCGGCCTCCGCTCACAAGGCGATCAAGTTGTTGCCCAACGGCACGCTCAAGACCTATCCCTATCTGTCCCACGGCCTGTTCGCCACCCATCCTGACCAGGTCAACGCTGATCTGCTCGAGTTTATACGCGCTGAATAGAGAGAACTTTACCCATGGCAAGTGAAACGATCCGTAATCCCCACACCGACCAACTGCTGACCCCGGAAAATTCAGCGTTGATCATCATCGACTACCAACCGATTCAGGTGTCGTCGATCCGCTCCATGCCCCGCGACGAATTGGTCTTCAACATCACCAGCGTCGCCAAGGCGGCGGTCAACTACGACCTGCCGATTGTCCACTCCACCGTCAACGTCGCGACCGGCCGCAACAAACCGCCGATCCAGGAACTGCAAGACGTGCTCGGCCATCTGCCGACCTACGATCGCACCTCCATCAACAGTTGGGAGGACACCGGGTTCAAGGAGGCGGTCAAATCGATCGGGCGCAAGAAGCTGATCGTGACCGCACTCTGGACCGAGGCGTGCTTGACCTTTCCGGCACTGGACGCCCTCCAGGAAGGCTATGAGGTTTACGTGCCCGTCGATGCGGTCGGCGGTACTTCGCTGGCCGCCCACGAGGCCGCGCTGCGGCGAATGGAGCAGGCCGGTGTGAAGCTCATCAGCCGTGTGCAGATGTACTGTGAACTCCAGCGCGACTGGGCACGCGAGGCGACGGTGCCGGGCTTTATGGGCGTCTTCGATAACTTCGACGGCTTCAACGTCGAGAAGGCCACTGAATAAGGCGCGCCCATCTGGGGCGATCAGGAGAGCGGACATGATTGAAAGGGTTATCGAACAGCGGCGGCGTTCTGCTCGGCCGCGCCTTCGTTTACGCCCTGGCCGCCGCCGGCGAGCAGGGCGTGGCCCATGTGCCGGACCTGATCGCCAGCGAGATGAAGGTGGCGATGACGCTCACCGGGGCGAGGGCGGTTGGGGCGATTTCGCGGGAGAGTCTGGTTAAACGTTCCACAAATCCGGCGATTCCACTTCCAGCCGCAACCGTTCATTACTGAAGGTCCGTTTCAGGAACCCGCCCAGGCCGGGTTTGGGGATTGCGCCCAGCAGCCGTTCGACTTCGTGGAACAGTGGGTCGGGCAGGTCGAGCCGACCTTCGGCGGTTTCCTCCAGCAGCCAGCGGCCATGTTGCCGGGCGGCGTCCCAATTGCCTTGGGCGCTGAGCAGGGTCATGTGCAGTACGGAGAGGTACGGGTCGAACACTTGGGGCAGCACGGTGTTGCTGACCTCGAGCGCGGCGCGCGGGTCGGGCGTGCCGAACCAGCCTTCGTCCAGGCCGCGGGCCAGGGCGTATTTGCAGGCGGTAAACTCGACAGGGGCGTCGTTGAGCACCGCTTTGGCTTCGGCCTGTTCGCCCCGGGCCAGGTAGGCGCGGGCCAGGGGCAAGGCGCCGTAGGCGTTGCCTTCGGCGATGGCGGCGCGGCACAGGGCCAGGGCCTGCTCGGAGTGCGGGTCGTCCTCCAGTTGGAGTTCGGCCAGGTTGAGCTTGCCGTCCGGGCCCTGTTCAGCGGTCCGGTGGAACCAGCGCTCCGCCGCCGCGCGATCTTGTGGAAAGCCACGCCGGCCTCGGGCCAGGCACCGCCCCAGCCAGTTGGCGGCTTCCAGGCCCTCCGGGCCGGGCCGTTCCGCCAGGCGGGTCAGCACGGCGGTGGCCCGCTCGATGTCGCCAGCGTCGACCCAGGCCAAGCCGAGGTCGAACTGGTGTGTGGGGTCGTCCGGGGCGGCGTCCACGGCGGCCTGCCAGCCTTCGGCGATCTCCCGGGCGGGGGCGTCCATGGAGGCCAGGATTTGTGCTTCCAATACCAGCAAGGCGGCGCGCGTGCGGCCGGGCGGGCAGTCTTCCAGGCCGGCGCGCAAGTGCCCGCGGGCGGTGACCAGGTCGCCGTCAATGGTGGCGGAGCGGTTGGCGCGCCACCACCAGTGCTCGGCGGTGAGGAGCTGGTGCAGTTCGGGGACGGTCATGGCGCGCTCGGCCAGAGCCACCACTTCGCCCATGTGCGCCAGGCTGCCACCCCAGCGGGCTTCGCTGCGGGCCAGGGCGCTGGACCAGGCGGGCAACCAGTTCGGGTCGGCCTCCGCCAGTTGCGCCAGCAGTTGTTGGTGGTCCTCTTCGGGCACGCCCATGACCGTGGCGGCCTGGCCGATGGCGGCCAGTGCCGGCCCGGGTTGCACACCCAGTTCCAAGGCGCGGGTCAGCGGGGCCTGGGCTTGGGTCAGGTACTCCGCCACTTGCTCCCATTCGGCCTCGGTGAGCTGGTCGGCGGTCTCCGTGCCGCGCGCATCGAGCCCGGCGTAGGTGGCCGCCATGCCTTGCGCCAGCCAGGGCCAGGGGTTGCCGGGCTCGGCGTCGGCCCAGGTGCCGAGGGTGTCGCGCGGGGCGCGGAGGATGGCGTGCAGCGTGCCTTCCAGTTGCACCAACGTGTGCAGGGACGGCGCGCGGCGATAGTCCGCGGCGCAGCGTTCCAAACGTTCGGTGAGCGCCGGCCATTCGCCACTCAGGGTGGCGGCGGTGATGGCGGGGTAGGCGTCGGGGGTGGCGACGTCGGTGATGTTCAGGATCGGGTGGTCGGACATGAAAAAGAAACTCTTGGCCGGTGCGAGCACTGAATCTTGTGGCGTGAATGCCATAACGCAACCCTCCACGACCTCCTGATGCGCTTTGAATGAGAGCTGTGTCTCACGCTGGACCGGGCGCGTCGGTGGTGGCGTCGACGATCCGGGGTGGAGTTGGGGCCTTCAACGGCGAAAAGGAATGGCCAATGACTCTGTTTTCCGAAGGGCTCCGGCATATTGCCGGTGGTGCGCGGGCGTCGATTCGCGAGGGTTCTTGCTGTCCGTACTGGAAGAGGGCTAATCCGGCTGATCGGTCTCCTTTGGCATTAAGATATCACGAGGCGCAGGTAGGCTGTTCCGCCCCTGTGCGCGACCTGAACGCAAGGAAACCACGATGATCGACGAGCGCCTGTTGCGCCGAGACGAGGTCGCCCTGGTCTGGGGGATCGACCGCAGCGAAGTGATCAAAGAGATCTATTCCCTCAAGGACGGCAAGCTGGTGCTTCGTCCCGAGTTTTACCATATGAGCGGCTGGCCGGAAGGCGAGGCCGAGCACTACACACCTATCCTGTTTGACTGCTTTGACCGTGGCGGTTGGTTCCTTGGTCTGTTCGACCAGGGCCGACTGATCGGCGCGGTGGTTGTCGATTCGCGCCGCTTCGGCCCGCGGGAGGAATGGCTACAACTGACATTCCTCCACCTCAGTCACGCTTACCGCCGCCGTGGCCTCGGCGCCCATCTCTTCCGTCTCGCTGTCGCCCGGGGCCGGCAGGAGGGAGCCGGCGCGCTCTACGTCTCGGCGACGCCGTCGCGTAACACCGTGGACTTCTACATGAGACTGGGCTGCCGGTTATGCGAGCAGCCGGATGAAGCGTTGTATCGGCGGGAGCCGGACGATATTCATCTGCTCCATGACCTCACGTGAACGCGCGGGGTGGAATGGAGAGAGGCAATCAACGTCCCGAGCAAAGCCTATCGCTCGGCACCGGCCAGTCGTTAGCGGCGCGGCGATGAGAAAAGGTGGGTTGCCGCCGGATCATGGGCGGGTGAATATAACGCTTCGCCGTGCCTGCCTGGCCTATCCGGCCTTTAGTCCCAAGCCAATACGGGAGGGCCGCCACTGGCGTGATGCCCGGAAGGTTTGTCAGGTGGGCGGGCGGCGATAAAAGAGGCCTGGAGCGATACGGGCCCTGTTGGCTGAATGGCTGGGCGAATAAGACATAACGACAAACCGTAGAAGGAGAGCAACCATGTTCAACCACATCATGATCGGTTCCAATGACATCGAGCGTTCCAAGAGATTCTATGACGCGGTGCTCGGTGTACTCGGCGCGCGCGAGCCGTTTCGCAACGTGGCGCCTTCCGGCCACGTCCGGCTGTTCTATATCCACGATGGCAGCACCTTCGCCATCAGTGAGCCGATCAACGACGAAGAAGCAACCTGCGCCAACGGCGGCACCATCGGTTTCAAGTGCGATTCGCCCGAGCAGGTAAAGGAATTCTATGACGTGGCGGTGGCTCAGGGCGGCAAGCCCATCGAGGATCCGCCGGGGCTGCGTGAAGGCAGCATGGGCGCCATGCATCTGGCCTATGTGCGTGATCCTGACGGCAACAAGCTCTGCGCGATTCATCGGGTTAAGTAAATCTCCACCCCCCACCCGCAAGTAGGTCTGAAACTCGTGGGTGGGGTTCATGCAGCGGTTGGCGAGGGGCTGTCGCACTGGAGGTGCCGGGTACCAGGGCGGATATCTTGGCTTTTGCCTGGGGCCATGGAAACAGAGAGAACCTGTATGTCTTTTTTCAAACATCGAGCCAGGATTGCTTCCCTCTGGGTAGTCCTGGTTCTCTCCTTAACTTCCTGCGCGGACACGGCTGATGAGGCGCCCACTCTCAAGACCGTAACGGAAACAGAATACAATATTGAACAACGCGATACGGTGGAGCCCGACCCTGCTCTCAAGGAAAGGGGTAAAACAGTTTCTCATTACGATGACAGTGGGAATATCACGAGGCGCGAATACTGGCTGAAAGGTACGCTCTTCGAGACCAGAACGTTCAAGAGAGACGACCATGGGCGCCTGCTGGAAATTGTTTACGCAGCGGCAAATGGAGAAGTGAAGAAAAGGCTTGTCCACGAACTTGATGAAGCCGGGCGTACCGTGGAAGTCAGGAGTTATTTTGGAATTGACCGCCTCTCCGCCATTCACTCCCGGGAGTACGACTCAAAGGGAAATATGGTTTCCGAGATCCACAAATCACCCGACTCCATTGTTTTGTCGAAAAGGCTGTTTGAATATGACAATAAAAACAATGTCGTGAAAGAAACCGAACTGCGCCAGGATGGATCGGTAAAGGTCGTGATGGATTTCAAGTACGATGATTCCGGCCGCCTGATTGAATCCAAAAGCATATCGGAGGATTGGGGAAATATCCCTTACACGATCGAATACACCCAGTATGGCGACGTGGCATCGAGAAGCTGGGTAGACGGCGACGCCGGAACACAGCGTGTTGTCTATGAGTATGACTACGACGAGTTCGGGAATTGGACGAACAGGGAAAAGTACGACAATGGTGCTCTGATCTACGTTCAGAAAAGGATCATGGAATATTATTGAAGAGCATAAACGGACAAGAGGTGAACGCATGACCGTGGAAGGCCAGAACGACATTGATGGGGTGCTGAACACCGGGCGGGTCGTCGCCAGGGTGCGCGATGCCATGCTCGATGCGGTTGAACCGGGCATGACGACGGCGGAGCTGGATAAGCTGGGAGAGCAGCTGCTGGAACAGTACGGCGCCAGATCGGCACCGAGGGTGACTTATGATTTTCCCGCCGCCACCTGTATCAGCGTCAATGAGGAAGCCGCGCATGGTATTCCGGGGCAAAGGGTGATCCAGGCCGGTGACATCGTGAATGTCGATGTATCCGCTGAACTGGATGGCTATTTCGCGGATACCGGCGGCACGACGGTTGTTCCGCCGGGGTCGGCGCTGAAGGCACGCCTTTGTCATGCCACCCGGCTGGCTTTGAAACGCGCCTTGGGTGAAGCACGAGCCGGTGCTCCCATCAATCGCATCGGCAAAGTGATTCAACATACCGCGAAGTCGCATCGCTTCAAGGTGATCAAGAATCTGGCCGGCCATGGTATCGGGCGGACACTGCATGAAGAGCCGGAGGACATCGTGGGCTATTATGACCGCCGCGATACCCGCCGATTGCGGCTCGGCCAGGTCATTGCCATCGAGCCGTTTCTATCCACCCGCAGTACGCTGGTGACGGAGGCAGAGGACGGGTGGACTCTGGTGGGCCATCCGGACAACCTTTCCGCGCAGTTCGAGCACACCGTTATCGTCACCAAGGGGGCTCCCATTATCGCCACGCTGTCGGAAAAGCGGGCCTGAAAGGCGCGCCGGCCGCGGAGTCGGCGTGGGCGAATCGACGGGAGCAGGGATGAGCTGGAACAAGAGGCGCCGTCGCCAGTACCCATTGGCGGAACTGGCCTGAGGGCGGCACGCTATGGGGCGCCGCGGTTGACAGCGGACCCCGCCTTGGCAAACTTGGGATTCGCTGAATCTCACCCACCTTGCTGCTCCCGGATAACGTCAGGAATGGAATATGACCGGAGAAGACAAGAAATCCTGTTTTGATGCACGTTTGCTTTGCCCCCGAAAGCAAGGCGACGGTGAGCCCTGGGCTTTCGTGATACTGCCCGGAGAGGTCAGCGCAAAGCTGCCCAGACGGGGCCGCACCTCCGTGGATGCCACACTGAACGGCCACGCGTTCCGGGTCTTGCTGGAACCGGACGGCCGCAAGAGCCATTGGCTTCGCATCGATCAGCCGTTGATGGAAGCGTCCGGCACCACCTTCGGCGATGTCGCCCGGTTGGAAATCAGTCCGGTGGCTCGGGAGCCGGAACCGGAGGTCCCCGAGGATCTGCGGGAGGCTTTGCAGGCTGCTCCGGAGGCCAGGGCGGTTTGGGAAGCCACCACCACTCTGGCCCGTGTCGACTGGATTCATTGGATCACCACCGCCAAACAGGCCAAGACCCGTGCCAAGCGGATTGATGACGCCTGCGACATGCTGGCCTCGGGCAAAAAACGGGTCTGCTGCTTTGATCCTTCGGGGTTCTACAGCAAGGCGATCCGGGCGCCGGAAGCCGTGAACTGAATCAAGACGCACACCTCGCTCCGCTGCTCAGAAGAGCCCCCAAAAGAAAGAATCAGCCGTAGCGGCGCCGGTAGGCCGCCGGAGTCAGGCCGGTGAGCCGCTTGAAGCCGCGCCGCAGAGTGGTGTCGTCGGCGAACCCCAGAAGATCGCTGATGCGCCCCACCGGATCGGTACTGGTGAGCAGGCGGTCGCTGACCTGGTTGAACTTAATCAGACGAATCAGATGGGCCGCGCTGTCGCCGGTTTCCGTTTTCAGGCGCCGGGCCAGAGTGCGCTCGGTGAGGTGCAGGTGGGCCGCCGCTCGAGGCAGGGTGAGATCGGTGGCCGGCGTGGCTTCCACCCAGTGCACCAGGCGACGGATCAGAGGGCTTTGTTGTAGCAGCGCGGTCAGGGTCTGAAACGGCGTGTGGTGACGTCCGGGCCGGGGCAACACCATGGCGGCGTGGATATCCTCGGCCACCGCGGTACCGCCATATTCCTCGATCAGCCGCATTGTCAGAGGCAGGTGGCCGTTGACCCCGGAGGCGGTAGCGTGGAGCGGGCCGTGGACGGCGGTTTCGGTCAGTTTCCAGTGTACCTTTGGCCAGTGTTTTCCCGCCACGGAGGCCAGCCACCAGGTGGTGGTGGCGGGGTGATCATCCAGTTTTCCGGCCGCCGCCACCAGGCAGACGCCGGTGCAGTAGCTGAGCAGGCGCACGTCATGGTCCAGGCTGGCCAGAGCCGCGGCCAGGGCATCGTCACCGGGAGCGGGCACGTGGTCGGCGTCGCGCCAGGCGCCGGGTATCAACAGTGCATCCAGACGGGCGTCGCCCAGCGGCTCGGCGGGCAGGGCCGGGCCGTTGGCGCAGGCCACCGGCCGCCCGTCCGGGCTCAGCCATTGGAAACGGAACAGCTTCCGTCCCAGACGCAGGTTGGCGGCCAGAAGCAGGTCAGAGGCGGCGAACAGCCCGGTGGGAAGGCAGCCAGGGTAAAGCAGCAGACCAAGATTCATGGTGGCTGAAATTGTCCGGTTATTGTCAGTTCTTGCCAGATTAGCCGGGCGCGTCCCTTCCTACAATGGCCCCTCGTTTGGAGGAGAGACATGAAACTGACCCAATTGCGCAACGCCACCCTGATCGTTGAAGCTGGTCCCCACCGGGTGTTGGTGGACCCCATGCTGGCGCCGGCCGGTGCCATTCCCGCCCTCAAATACGCCACCGCCCGCCGCCGCCGCAATCCGTTGGTGGACCTGCCGCCGGGCACGGATCAACGCTTGAACACCGTGACCCACGCGCTGATCACTCATTGTCAGAAGGGCCATTTCGACCACTTGGACCGGGCCGGCGCCAAATGGCTGCGTCAGCGCGGCATTGCGGTGTTCTGCATGGAAGGCGACGCGGATTTCCTCAGCGGCAAGGGGCTGACGGTGCGGCCTTTGCGCGAGAATACCCGTCAGCCGTTTCTGGGCGGGTGGGTCACGCCGGTACCTTGCCTGCATGGCCGTGGTCTGGTGGGGAGGATGATGGCCCATGGCCATGGCTATCACCTTGAGTGGCCGGATGAGCCGAGCCTGTATCTGGCCGGCGATACGTTGCTCACCGACACTGTTCGTCAGCACTTGCGAGAGCGGCGTCCGGCGGTGACCGTGATCCCCGCCGGCGGTGCCCGTTTCGACCTGGGCGGCGACATCATTATGGGTCGGGAAGCGGCTTTACAGGTGGCGCGGCTGAGCGCGGGGCGGGTGGTGGCCAATCATCTGGAAGCTCTGGACCATTGCCCGGTTTCCCGCGCCGAGTTGCGTGATGCCCGGGATCGCGCCGGTCTGCGACAACAGCTGCTGATTCCCGAGGATGGCGAGACTCTGGTCTTCGAAGCCGAGTCCGGGACGTTCGGTGAGACGGATGGGGAGGCCTTGGCCTAGCACCTTGGGGTAGGATAGCGGGCAATGAAAAAAGTCCGCGGGGAATGTCAGCCGGAACAGGCCGGTTCCTGGCGGGAAGGCGGAGCCGCCAGGGCGGCGATAAGGATGTTTGCCATTTCCGAGGTTTTCCATGCGCAGAATGACGTTGTTGTTTTTATGGCTGCCGCTTCTTGCGGTGTTGTCGGCGGGGTGTTCGGAGAAAACCCTCGAAGAGCAAAGGCAGGACCTGGAAGAACAGAAGGCGGAGTATCAGGCACGGATCGAAGCCCTGCCCGATCAGGACGTCAAACAAACACTGGCGTCGATAACCGATGTCATGTTCTGGATACGAGAAGGGGACCTGGAGCGCCAGGTGCCACCGGAGGAGGTGCAATATAGCACCTCGCCCTACGCGATCCTGGGTGATTATAAGGACACGAAGGACATGGCTGATCAGTTGGCCGCCGGCGTGCTGCTGACCCATGATCCGCGCTACCGCCCCGAGGAGGCGCGACTCGAGCTCCCGTTCGCGTATCCCTTTGACCTCAAGGTCAACTGGCAGCAGGTGGTGTTGGCGGATGGCACCGAACTGCCGGTGGTGGAGCGGGACCCGTTCACCGATCAAAGCAATCTGATTCCGGTGGCGTTGTGGAATACCTCATATAAGCGTTTCACCACCCAGGTGAAAAAACACGAAAACCTGCCCATTGGTCAGGTGCCGCCACCACCGTCACCGATAGCACGGGCACGTGGCGAGATGATCCTGACCGTGCCGGAAACACTGCCGGAAGTCGATTTCTCAGCCTCCGATGTGGGCGACCATCAGGAGTTGTCCGGGTGGCGCATCACCTTGGAAGAAGTCGAAGGGCATCGGGTTCGGTTGCTGTTCAAGATGCCGGAAGATATGGCGCTTGCCGAGGCGGAGGAGAGGTTCAATCAGATTGAGGTGGAGGCCAGTGACAGCACCGGTCGCCTGTTGTCGAGCAGCAGCACAGGGAAAGGGCCGGCCGGTGACGATACCCTGATCATCGAGATGCTGGACCAGCTGATCGACGCGGCGGAATCCGGCGAACTGAAGGACAAGGAGGCCATGGAGCAGCGCATGCAGGCGCAGCGGAAGGCCATGTTTGAGGGTGTGGATAGGCAGTTGTTTGTGGAGGTGGCGTTCCGTGGCACGGTGAAGCAGGTGAAAGTGCTGCTGCCAGGGCTTTCCGGTGAGACAACGCTGACCGTGCCGCTGGATCTGACGTCGGTACAGTTTGATGTGCCGGACAACCAGGCCGAGCCACGTTCCTTTGGTGTGCGGGCCCGGGTGTATGATCACACCGCCAGCGATTGGGAACTGGACCAGCCGCTGGAAGCCGACCCCGCCTTACTGGATGAACTGATCCAGGTGGAATTCAAAAAGGGGGTGAACCCGGGGCTATCGGATCCGATAGCCGACAAACTGTACTTTCATTTTCCGGAGCAAATGAGCAACCGCCTGGTGTCCGACTTTGATCGCTTCGATCATGTCGAGGAACTGGTTTTCCTGGATAAAGATGGTGAACCGGTTTACCGGTTTGATCCGGAGGATCGGAAGGGCCCGGTGAGATTCACCGTCAATCGGATCGAGTATCATCCGGATCGCTTCGAGCGGCCCCCAGTGCGCGCCCGTGGAGAACTGGATGTTTTGCTGCTGCCAGACATCAAGGTACGCTGGGTTGCCATCGATGATTTACCCGAAGGCTATGAAATGCATGGGAAACAGGTGCTTTTTGGTCCGGCGGCGGCGGATAATCATATCCCTGATTTGGTGCTTGCCCGGGACGCGCAGGGCCGTTATCTGAAAAAAATCGCCGAAGTTCGTCATTCATTCGACGAGGGGTGGCCCCGGCGCGCTTACCACTTCTATGATGAGCCGGTGGGTTTTCTGTTTATCGAAAAAGGCCCGGGCTCCCACGCCAGCTATTCGTTCGATATTCCCCTTCAGGATTGAATCCTGCCGGGCGGGGAGGAGACGGTGCCTGCTCCTCGCCTGTGCTTCTCTTTACGTCAGCTTCCTCACTTCCGACTGATCCGGGGGCAGCATATGGCCATCCTCATCCCGAGGGGTCATGAAGGGCACCGGCTTGCCGGTGTTCTTGTCGATCAGTAACGAATGGCGTTCGCCGCGGGCAAACAGGTGATGCTCACCCCATTGACGTAGCGCGACAACGACGGGAAACAGGCTTTCTCCCTTGGCGGTCAGCACATACTCCTGATAGGCGGTGCCGTCGGAAGCCGGCCGGGTGTCCAGCACACCCGCATCCACCAGGCGGCGCAGGCGGTCGGTGAGAATATTGCGGGCCATGCCGAGATCGCGCTGGAAGTCCCGGAAGCGACATACGCCGTCAAAGGCATCCCGTAGGATCAGCAGGCACCAGCGATCGCCGATCACATCGACGGCGCGGGCCACCGGGCAGGTGCTGTCAGAGCTGGAGCGGCGGGGCATGGCGTCTCCGATGATATCAGGTGGTGGATGTTGTGGTTGCATTTTAAAACTGGAATGCATAGCATCCAACCAGTTTCTATTTGCAACTGGTTGGATGCTATGACGACGTCCCCCGTTTCCTGTTCATCAACGGCGCGTGCTGTATTACCGCGTGCTCTGGTTCTGCTGTTCGCCGCCGCCAGCGGGTTGAGCGTGGCCAATGTCTATTACGCGCAACCGTTACTGGATACGCTGGCGCTGGATTTCGGTATCAGTCATGCGGCGGTGGGTGGTGTGGTTACCGCTACTCAGGTGGGGTGCGCCCTGGCTCTGTTACTACTGGTGCCGTTGGGGGATCGGCTGGACCGTCGCCGATTGATGGCGGGGCAGTTGCTGGCCCTGGTGATCGCGTTGATCACGGTGGCCCTGGCGCAATCAACGCCGGTGTTGCTGGCGGGCATGCTCGCCGTGGGGTTACTGGGTACCGCCATGACCCAGGGGCTGATCGCCTACGCTGCCAGTGCCGCGGCGCCCCATGAACAGGGCCGGGTGGTGGGCGCGGCCCAGGGCGGCGTGTTCGTCGGGTTGTTACTGGCCCGTGTTTTTGCCGGCGGTGTCAGCGATGTGGCTGGTTGGCGCGGTGTCTATTTTTGCTCGGCGGCAATGATGTTGGCACTGGCCTGGCCGTTGTGGCGAAGGTTACCGGTTCTGGTGGTGCTTTCGGATAGCATGAGCTACCCGCGTTTATTGCGTTCCATGCTCACGCTTCTGAGAACAGAGCGGGTATTGCAAGTGCGCGGTGTATTGGCGTTGCTGATGTTCGCCGCTTTCAATATTTTCTGGAGTGCACTGGTGCTGCCGTTGAGCGCTCCTCCCTATGAGTTCTCGCACTCCCTGATCGGCGCCTTCGGGCTGGTGGGGGCGGCCGGAGCCCTGGCTGCCGCCCGTGCCGGCTACTGGGCCGACCGGGGTTACGGTCAATACACCAGTGCCGCCGCTTTGGTATTACTGTTGTTATCGTGGATTCCGCTATCGTTGATGGCATGGTCGCTGTGGGCGCTGTTGATTGGCATCGTGTTGCTGGATCTCGGTGGCCAGGCGCTGCACGTTACCAACCAGAGCATGATTTTTCGCACGCACCCGGAAGCGCACAGTCGCCTGGTGGGTCTTTATATGCTGTTCTACTCGGTGGGCAGCGGTCTTGGTGCCATCAGTACCACGGTGGCTTACGCGTATTCAGGCTGGGTGGGCGTCTGTGCCCTGGGAGCGGTGGTGAGTTTGTTGGCGTTGGTGTTCTGGGCACTGACCCGAAAGCTAAAGCCCGGGGTGGGGTTTGAGGCTTGAGCGGAATGATGTTAGCGGCTTGAGAACAGGAGGTCTGGTCTTCTCTTTGAGCCCAAGACAAGACCAGACCTCACTTTGCGCCAATTTTCGATTGGCTCTCAGTTTCTGTTTAGGGTTACTCCAACCCCATGGCCTCCGCAACGCCGGTTTCCACCGAGGCTTCGGTATCCTGCCTGATTTCCAGGAAGCTGCCGTTGTCCTCGGTGTAGGCGGGCCACTGCAGATGGGCCGGGCTGGGATCGCCGGTTTTGGCGAAGTTGGTCCACATGGTCATCATCAGCTCCACCACGGTTTCATCGTCCTGGCCGTAGCTCATGGAAGCGAAGACATCCGCTACGTCGCCGTCCGTGCCGTCGATGCCGTTTCCGTTCAGATCACCGATTTCCGGCTTCTCGCCGTCCACCGTGTTGACCAGCCCAAGTTGATAGTTCTGCACCAGACCGGCCGGATGGTTGAACAGGTAGGGTAATTCGCACCCGTGGCAGCTCATGATGTCCCGGCTCAGCCAACCCGATGGAACCCGGCTGAACTTATAAACGTACTGGTCGGACTGATAATGCGAGGAACGCTGGCTCAGCCATACAGGCAGGGCCGCGCGCAAATGGGGATAGTCACCGGCGGTGACACCGGCCATCAGGGGGACGTCGCTGGGCATGCCGTCGATGACGTTTTGATAGTAGGTCTTGGGCTGATAGTAGTAATCCACATTGGGCCGGTAGGTTTGGCGTGGGATGCCGTGTTGCGCGTCGGCATCGGTGAACGCGGTCCAAGGTAACTGCCGGGCTTGCTCCAGGGTATCGACGCCGGCCCGGTCGAACAGGGCGGTGCCCACGAGTTCGGATTCTGCCAGTGAATCCCCTGGCGCGCCGCCCGTTTCCAGAGGCGCGAAGCCGCTCATCACGATGGCCTTGTGAAACAAACCTGCGGCCTGGGGGGAATTCATCAGTGAATAGGTTTTTCCGCCGCCGCCGGATTGACCGAATAGAGTGACGTTGCTGGCGTCTCCGCCAAAGGCGGCGATATTATCCCGCACCCACTCTAGTGCCATTACCAGATCCATCTGCCCATAGTTGCCGGAGCCTCCGTAGCCGCTTTCCTCGCTGAGTTCGGGGTGGGCGATATAGCCGAACGGTCCCAGGCGATGGTTGACCGTTACCAGTACTACTCCCTTGCTGGTGAGGCTGTCCGGGTTGTTGTACTGCCTGGAGTTGGCGGAAAGAATGGCGAAGGCACCGCCGTGGAACCAGACCATTACCGGCAGGTTGTCGGCGTTTTTCGGAGCGGAGATGTTGAGGTACAAGGAATCCTCGCTCATGCCGCCTTCATTGACGCTTTCCAGAGCCGTGGCCTGGGCGGATTGGTCGGCCCAGGCCACGGCGTCGCGGATGCCTTCCCAGGGTTCGGGCTTCACCGGCGGCCGCCAGCGCAGTTCGCCGAGGGGTGGTTTAGCGTAGGGGATGCCGAGAAATTGCCAGGTGTTCTCGTTTGCTTCGAAGCCACGCAGGTCACCGCCGGTGGTGGCGACGACGATCCGCCGGCTGATGGAGCGGGTGAAATGCTCCACTGCTTCGTCAAGGTAGCGGACACGTCGTGGGCGTGGATCGGTATCCGAGAAGGCTTGGTTGTTTTCCAGATCGGTGAGGATCGATTGCAGAGCCTCCCGGAACTGGTCGGGCGACTGGTTAAAATTGATGATCTCCGCGTTGTCGGAAACCTGTGAGCGAATCATATCGGTGATTTGAATGCCATTGTTCAAATCGCCATCCTGGTCCAGTGACTGCAGCATAATGAGTTTGTTGCTCACGCGTTCGTCTTCAGCGGAGGTGGCGTCCTCGGTGATGTTCAGCGGGGTGAGCTGGGGCGCCCCTTCCGCGCTGCCCAGTTTCAATTCACCAATGGAGAAAGTGATCTGCTCTCCGCTTTGATAGTGGAACTGACCGGCCTGGTCGGTGATACCCGCCACGGTTTCGGTCCCGACGTAATCGATCCCGGCCACCGGGCTGTCGATAAAGGTACCTGTCTGGGTATCAGGGCTGGAGGGGCCGCCGTGATTGTCGCTATCGCTGCCGCAGCCCGCGAGGATCAGGGGCGCCACGGCAATGAGATGTATCAGCCGTGAGCCTTGCCTTTGTTCTTTTTGCATGGTGATCTCCTTGATTCCAGTCACCGTTATCTGCCTTCAGTCACTCAGCACACTGCCGAGGCCGGTCTTCGCTTCGCTGTTGGCGCCTATTTCCACATAGCTTTCACTGGCCGCGTCATAAAGCGGATAGTCGATGTCACCCTCAATGCTCGGATCGCCGGCTTTTGCGAAGTTGGTCCAGATGGTGAGCATGCGATCGATTACCGCCTGATCGGTCTGGTCGAAACCGGCGGAGGCAAGAATATCGGCGGGATCGCCTTGGGATCCGGACACGCCGTTGCCGTTGAGATCATCAATGACCAACGAATCGCCGGTTGCCGGATCGATGACCAGGCCCAGCAGGTAGTGGGTGATGACGCTCTCTGGCATGTTGAACAGATAGGCCAGTTCGGCGGCGTGGTAGGCTTCCACGCCCCGGGCTTTCCAGCCAGCGGGCTGGTGAGTGAAATAGGTGGCGTAGTGATTGGCCGAACACAGTGGCGCCATCCAGGGAAACACCTCAATGGCGGTATTGGTGGGGTCCGGGGTATCGTTGGCGTTGATACTGAACATAAACGGCACGTCGTTCTGATTGCCGGATTCGAAAGCGACGCGTTCGGCGTAGGGTAGATAGTGGTTGTCAATGTTGGTGTAGGGCGCCAGCGTCGCCGCGGCAGCCGCTACTTCCTGCCAGCTCTTCTGGCGCATCTCAGCCAGAGACGAAGCGTCCAGTTCAGTTTGCAGTTGGCTACCGACGGCCTCGGCGGCCGCCAGGGTACGGGTATCCGGATAGAGCGTGCCACTCTGGCTGATCGCCCGATGGAACAGGCCGGCGGCGCGGGGAGAGGCCATCAACGACAGCACTTTGCGGCCGCCACCGGATTCTCCGAATATGGTGACGTTACCGGGATCTCCACCAAAGGCTTCAATGTTGTCACGCACCCACTCCAAGGCCGCGATCAGGTCCATTTGTCCGTAGTTGCCCGAGCCGTTATAACCGCTCTCCGCACTCAACTCGGGGTGTGCGATATAGCCGAACGGCCCAAGCCGGTGGTTAACCGAGACCTGTACCACGCCTTTGCTCGCCACTGCCTGCGGGTTATTGAACGGCTTGGTGTTACTGGTCAACGCGGTGAAGCCTCCGCCATGAAACCAGACCATCACCGGCAGGCCATCGGCGTTCTTCGGTGCCGTCACATTGAGATAAAGCGAATCTTCACTCATGCCGCCCTCACCGAACCGTTCCAGGGCGGTGTTTTGCGCGGCCTGATCGCTCCAGGCAACGGCGTGGCGGATGCCGGACCACGGCTCGGGATCCACCGGCGGGCGCCAGCGCAGTTCGCCCAATGGCGGCTTCGCATAGGGGATGCCAAGAAACTGCCAGGTATGTTCATCGGCTTGGAAGCCACTGAGCTGACCGCCGTTGGTTTCAACCAACCGGCGGGGGGAGACGGCACGTTGGAAGTTCTCCTCCGCATCATCGGGCGTGGTCAGCCGACGGGCTCTGGAATCGGTGTCGGAGAAGGCGCCGGCACTTTCCAGATCATCCACTACACTTTGCAGGGCGGCGTTGAAATCGGGGGTGGGCTGATCCAAAGTCAGGCTGGCGGCCTGCTCGGAAACCCGTTCCCGGATCCGTGGTGTAATCTGAATACCATTATGAAGGCTGCCGTCGGCATCCAGGGTTTGCAGCAGCACCAGGGTATTGATCATCGCCGGTGTCTCCGCCGGTGTGGCAGCGGGCGATAGATTGGCGACGGTGAGTGCTTTTGCTCCGGAGGTGCTTCCCAGGGTCAGATCGCCGAGGGCGAAGGTGAGTGTCTCATCCCCGGTATAGTGGAATTGACCCAACTCGCCGGTAGTTCGCCATGGCGCGTCACCCTGCCGGTAGCTGACGCCGGATATTGGAAGGGCGCCGAACAGACCGGAAAGTGGCTCTCCGTCGGAATCCGATGACGATGAGCCACCGCACCCGGACATCAAGAGCAATAACGAGGATAGAAAGGCGATCACGGCGGTGGAGTGCCGCTGACGCCGGTGGGGGACCTGCTTGAGCATGGTACAGTTCTCCTGACCCTTGTTGTTGTGATTTGGGCGAGCCGTCGTGATTTGGATGAAAATGCAATTATTTGATTTTTGGGCGCGCTCGCCGCGTCTGTTCTGATTGAGCTGACAAACACCAGGATGGATTAAAGCGGGTCGTCAAGAATTGAACGGTTTTGCCCTGTTACCGCAAAAACGTACAAGTCTCCAGGATCGTGCTTTCGGCTATGATGGAGTGAGCGGGGCAGCAGCTGGCCGTGGAAGACTAGGCCGCGCGGAGGAGAGATTCCATGGCGGTGAAACACTCGGAACGGGACAGTTCGGGGTTCGGTATCCTGTCCCACGAGGTGAAGGATAACGTCTACATGATGGGTCGGTCCGGCTTTATCTATACCGCGCCGTGGATCGATACCCGTGACACCCGGCCGCCGTCGGCGGCGGTCCTTCTTTCCGTTGGCGAGGGCCGGTTTACCGTGTCCGCTGGCGGACAGGAATGGCGCGGCCGCGCCATCCTGGTGCCTCCATTCGTTCCCCGCAGTTTGTTGGCGGCCAATGTGCCCTTGGTTTGTTTCCATGTTATGCCGGCTTCCCCCCATTATGATGCCCTCAATGGGTTGGCCAAGGGGCGGATATCGCTGCTGGATCGGGGGCAGTTCGGCAATCTGGAACAAGAGTTGGAAGCGCTGTTCCGGGGCGGATTACCGGCCTGCGAAGCTGAAGAGGTCTATCAAGAAGTGTTGCGGGTGCCCTTCCGGCACATGCCGGTACCGCCCCGGGTGGATCCCAGGGCGGGACGTCTTCGTACACTCCTGGAAGCTCAGCCAGAAGTTTCTCTGGCTCAACTGGCCGAACAATTGGGCGTATCCTATTTTTGGGCGTCGCGGGTGATCAGTGACGTATTCGGTATGTCTCTGCGTGACTACAAGGCGTGGAGAAAGCTGCAACGGGTATTTGAGTTGCTCCATTCGGACCGAAGCATCACTGAGATCGCCCATGCCGCCGGTTTCACTGATTCCGCGCATTTGTCACGTACCTACCAACGCTGGTTCGGGCAGCCGCCTTCATACAGCCGCAATCGGCGTTATGTGCGTATCTTACGCTGCTGGTAGCTGTACCGGCACGGCGATGTCGGTTTGGAACGTGGTAAAAGACGGAAAATGACTTTTAGTGTGTCTTGAGGGGTAGGGGTTGGACAGGTTCAGGTTAAAGCCTTTTCTTGATCAGTGGTTTCACTGGAGCAGAATCAATCGCTGTTTTTGGCCGGGACCAGGAGGGCGCTCCGATAAGGTGGACCCTCCGCTTGCACCGGTAAGAAAAATGTCAGGAATCTACGCCATTGCCTGGGGAACGCCGAAGGAGGTCCCTTGTCCCTCGGCAATCGAAGTGCGATACATCGGAATGACCGACAATTTCAAGAACCGGATGTCTCAGTTTGCGTCATCCGCGGGCATTCATTACGAAGGCCGTTATTCAGGGCATTCAGCAGCATGGAGGTGGCCGGAAGGAGCAAGTGAGAGGATGCATGTCGCTTTTTTCCCGCTTGAAGAGTGCATGGCGCCTCATTTGAAGGCCGGCTTTTTGCATTGGCAGGAGGCACTGGCCATCGATGCCTATTTTATCAAGCATGGCGGGGTTCCTCGATTGAATGCTGGCGGCGGGCTGATCCAACTTCGCTAGATGGAGGGTGAGGTCGGCTCCGGCGCCGTTCCAAGCCTTATTCGGGTGCCTGTCATTCATAACGGTATGTAACGGAAGGTTCATGCTTTCTGACTAGGATGGCTCCTTTTGACAAGGGTGGAGAGGTTTGCAAAAGCGATCACCGTCTTCCTTTCTTGTGACAAGAAACTCAATCCGATTCCATCTTTGATAAGTGAGCCGTCCATGACTTTCCATTCGTTGCCAGGAGAGCGTTCCAGTTCTCTGATTCTGGCTGCCGTGGCTGCACTGGCCTTGTCCGGCTGCGGTGGCAGCTCAAGCGATAGTGACTCCCCTTCCGATATCGATAAGCCTAATAAGCCCGCGGGTACCGGCAGTGAACTGACGGTGGCAACACCGTCGGTCACTTACCCCCTGCCTGCCAGCCGGTACGCCGAAAACAATGCGGATGACACTTTACGTTGGGTCATTGGTGACAACCCTGTTGCCAAGCTTCTCAGCGGTATCAATGACATTTGGAAGGGAACGTCGGACAGCTATCAGAGCGCGGCGTCAGGCAGTGGTCCGGACAGCTATCTGGCGAATCCGATCATCAATGCCGAGGTCTGGGCCGCCAACATGCGGTATGTCATCAATGTGACTCATGAGCGCTCAGACGAGCAGGCGATCCTGGCGTTTCTTGACGATAGCCGAAGCAAGAACTACAGCGTGATCGATGGCTACGGGCCGCTCACCGAGACTTATGTGGAGAACTCCGGGGCTTATGTGGATATCCCCGTTCCGACCATCACCCAGGTGCTGGAGGACGAGCACTATCAGCCGGGCTCCAATGACAACATCGTCTTTGCCGGGGATCAGAGCTCCACGCTGGGAGAAGTCGTCACTTTGGTGGATGCTTTCCGTCAGCGCTCGCCGGCATCCACTAACGCGTCCAAGTACATCTTCTCCACGCCGCGTCCCTGGCGGATGACCGACAATGGCGAGATCGATTTCCTGGGTACCGTCAAGGATTACACCTGCGTGGACAGCGCCGGCAATAGTGAGGTGCGAACGGTGGACAGCTATACCACCAGTGTGAAAGTGGTGCCGGGTCTGATGTGCGCCCGCCGTGCTCACAGTAGCGGTGATCATGACAAAGGGCTGTACACCGAGGACACCGAGAACCGTCGCAAGGATGGTGGCTATCCCAGTGGCCATACCAACGCCGGTTATCTTGCCGCCATGGCCTATGCCTATGCGCTGCCGCAGCGCTATTCAGAGATGTTGACCCGGGCTTCGCAACTGGGTGAGAGCCGGATCATGGCGGGCATGCATTCTCCGCTTGATATGATCGGAGGGCGTGTGCAATCCATGATCGTCGCCAGCTACGCGCTCAATCAGCCGGCTATCCTGGATCAGGCGACCGCGGCGTACCAGCGTACCCAGCAGTTCTTCGGTGACCTGGCCGAGGCCGAGGGGATGGATTTGTACCAATACGCCCATCGTTCGGTAACCGACCAGGCGGGACTTATTGACGGAGCCAATGTTCGCACCGAAGTCTACGACAACAATTTGTATGACGATCACGAGGCCAACAAGGAAGCGTACCGCTTCCGCATGACCTACGGTTTGCCGCGGGACCCGGGTAAGGCCGGCCAGGACCCGATCGTACCGGAAGGCGCGGAAGCCCTGTTGGCCACGCGCTTGCCGTACCTTACCGACGAGCAGCGCAGGGCGGTGCTTTATACCACCTCCATTGACTCCGGGTACCCAGTCCTGGATGCCACCAATGGCTGGGGCCGCCTGGATCTGGTGACCGCCGCGGATGGCTATGGCGCCTTCCTCGGCGATGTCTCCGTGACCATGGATGCCGGTCTTGGCGGGTTCAACGCACGGGACGCCTGGCGGAACGATATTTCCGGTGCGGGCCGTCTGCGCAAGGATGGTGATGGCTATCTGGCGCTGACCGGCGAAAACACCTACTCCGGCGGAACCCTGGTGGAGGATGGCACTCTGGCGGCGCTCTCCCCGTCCGCGTTCGGCGTCGGCGATGTGTATGTGGAGGAAGGCATGGTCTTGGTGGACGTGGATGGGGCTTTGGCCATCAGTGGTAATCTGACAGTGGACGGTGGCGGGCTGACGTTACGAATGGATGACGATGAAAGTCAGCTTACTGTGGGGAAAACCATTTATGTTGATGGCGGAAATCTGGTGCTGGATTTCCAGGCGCTCGCCCCGCAAAGCGGTGAGACGTTCACGTTGTTGAGTGGCGCGGCCGTGGCGGGAACGTTCGACGCCGTTGATGCCGGCGATGTCGCGGTGGAGTTGGTCTATACTCCCACCAGTGTGGTTGCCACCATCCAGTAAACCACAAGGAGATAAGGGCCCGTCGTCGACGGGCTCTTTCATTGTCAGGCCGCCTCGCTGCTATCCGGAGATCAAAACCGGTCCACCCGATATGGCGCCATGTCCACATCGGTGGGCTCGCCGTCCATCATTTGTCCGAGTAACTTCCCTGTGATGGGGCCCAGAGTGAACCCCTGATGGCCGTGGCCGAAGGCCAGCCATAGTCCGGATAAACCAGGCGCCGGGCCGATAATCGGCTTCATGTCCGGGGTACAGGGGCGCGCGCCCATCCAGGGTTGAGGGTCGAGGCGTTCGCCCAGAGGAAACAACTGGCGGGCGGTGGCTTCGGCGGCGGCCAGCTGTTGGTAGTGGGGTGTGGCGTCGTGGCGGGCCAGCTCGGCACCGGTGGTGAGGCGTATACCGGCGCGCATGGGGGCGAGCAGGTAGCCGATCTCGGCGTCCATCACCCAGTGCCGCAGGCGGGCTCCGCCACGGGCGCCGTAATGCATGTGATAGCCGCGTTTGACGAACAAGGGCACGGAAAGACCTTGTTGCGACAGCCAGTGTTTGGACCAGGGCCCCAATGCCAGTACGACCTGTTGGGCCGATCGAATCTCGTCGCCGATCTCCGCCCGCCAGGCGTTGCCGTCATGTCCCAGTTTTCGCAGTGCACCCTGAATAAACTGTCCGCCTTTCTCCTGAAACGCTTTGGCGTAGGCGGCGACCAGAGCGCCCGGATCCGTGACGGTCCAGGGCTGGGTCCAGTGAATGGCACCGGCGAGGCCGGCGGCGAGATCCGGTTCCATCTCGGCCAGCGCCGCGCTGTTCAGAACGCGATGGGTAACGCCATAGTGTTGTGCATCGGCTTGTGCCAGCCGGCATTCTTGCTCCAAAGCCTCGGTGCTGCGAAACACTTCGAGGTATCCTTCACGGCGAATCAGCGCTTCGGCGCCGGCCGCATTGATCATCGGCGCATGAGCGTCCAAAGCATGGCGGATGAGAGCGGCGTACTCGGGCACGATGCGGGCGTAGCGCTCGGGCTCGGAGTTACGCCAATACTGAAACAGCGGGCCGGCCGCCTGAACCATACCAGAGGGTTGGTAGCGGATGTCGATTTGCCGGTTGGGCAACACCCGTATCAGCGTGGCCAGGTCCCGGGGGAAACGGTAGGGGCGAACGGCTTCGCGTTGGATGATACCGGCGTTGCCGAAGGAGGTTTCCCGGCCTGGCTCGTTACGGTCGACCAGGGTTACCCGGTGGCCGCGTTCAAGCAGATGCCAGGCAGCGGATACACCGACCATGCCGGCTCCCAGTACCAGAATGTCGCGCGACATTATTATTTCTCCCTCTCTGCCGGCGTCTGTCCGCCGGGTTGTCCTGTCTCGCCTTTCCCTCACCGTATCCGTGTGGGATGGGATACTGGGAGCGTGCGTTTGATCGGCGCAAAAGGCAAGATGATGGGTTCATGGCATCTTTCTGGATCTGCACGGGTAACCCCGGGGCAGACTCCGGGGTGCTGGATCAAAAGAGAGAACACCGTAATGAGTGACAACTGCACCCACATCGTGCCGGTTCATAAAGGGGACTACCCCGACGATCATGCCAAGGTGAAGGAGATCCTTTACTGGTTCCAGAAAAGAGGCATGGTGGAAAATGCGCTGTCCGACTGCACCCTGGGTGAACCGGGCTACCGGTTTCTGCCGGAGATATCACGGATCTTCGATGAAGAACCACGACCGGACAGTTCGGAACATACGCTGCTGACCCATGGTCTGGAGCTGCATCATGGCAGCCGCCGGGTTTTCCATCCCATGGAGGGTGCCGACCTCCATTTTGCTTGCCCGGAGTGTAATCACGACATGGGCTGGGACGCGGCGGATGGCATCAGCGCCTGGTACGAAAGAGAAGACGATTATCCGCAATGCCGGAATTGCGCGAAGACATTTCATATTACTGAATATCGGACCGATCACGGCGGCAAGGAACCGCCCTGGGCATTCAGTAATGTGGCCATCACCCTTTGGAACGCCTTTGGCGAGGCGTTTGCTCCCTGGTTCCTGGACGAAATGAAGACGCTCTACGGAACCGATATTCTGGTGGTGGAAGTTCGTATTTAGATGTTGTGGAAGGGCGGCCACGCAGCCTGTCCTTTCAATACCGGACGTTATCGTCGCAATCCCGTCGCCAGCTGCAGAAACGGCTTGGAGGCGCGCGGTTTTGCCACAGTTGAGGTGAACTATGAGAGTCAAGCGCATCATGGCCAACATCGAGACATCGGATGTCGAGAAGGCCGCGTTCTTTTATGGGGAAATGCTGGGCCTTGACCTGTTGATGGATCACGGCTGGTTACGGACTTACGGCTCGGCCGAGACGATGCGGGTTCAGGTCAGTTTTGCCTCGGAAGGCGGCTCGGGAACCCCGGTACCTGATCTCTCCATCGAAGTTGATGATGTCGAGGCGGCGTTGGCGCGCTTCAAGGCAGCCGGGATCCCGGTGGAGTACGGTCCCGTCAGCGAACCCTGGGGCGTGCGGCGGTTCTATGTCCGTGATCCTTTTGGGAAGCTGATCAACATTCTCCAACATGAGTGATGGCGGGGCCGGCTACTCCAGTGGGGCCGGCTCCTCCAAATCCAGATTCACCTGATACTCCACGACCTTCTTGTCGCCTCGATACCAGATCTCAAACACCTCCGGCAGGCCGTTGTAGTAGGTGACGTCAACACCGGGGCCTTCGGTTCTTGGATAGTGAAGGTCCGTGACCTTGCTCAGATAGCGCTGGTCGGCGCTCTTGGCGAAAAACAGATAGGTCTTCTCGAAGCGGTCGTTGGTGCTTTCGGGCTTAAAGTCGGCATGGTCGATAACGATCATATTATCCACAATGCGAACGCCGTCGGGCAGGCTGTTCTTCTTGTAGCCTTTCTTGGTCAGATTCGGCGTGGTCACCACAGGCACGGTGGCGGAGAGGCGCACCGGTTTTTCCGGAAAGCGATCCGGGTTGTACTCGATGCGGCTAACCATGAACCGGTAATAATCCGGGTTGTCGGCGGGTACGTCGATGGGAGCGCCATCGGCATTGAAAAAGACAATCTGCCCGGGTGCCGGGTTGTCATAGCGATCGAACGCATCAAGGAAGCGATCGCTTTGTACTCGCGGGTAGTAGAGCTTTACCTTGGCGCTGTACTTCCGGTCCGCCGACACTTCATTTTGCCGGATACCGATCTCTTTCTTCATCTCCTCAGCGGTGAGATCGACCTTTTCCTTAATCGAGTAATTATAGACCGGGTGGAAAGTGGGGATGCGTTCCAGCTGATCCAGATCCACGCTCCGCGCCGGCTGACGCCTGGCCAGGTTGCGGATGGGCAAGTCGAGCTTCCGCTTGAAAGGGGCTTGCTTCGCGTCCCTGACAGGCAGGGTGATGCGGGCGATTTTCACGGAACCGCTGAAGAAGAAATGCTTGTGGAATCTGCCCCCATGCTTGTCATTCAATTCGCTCTGCATGTCATCGAAACGCTGATCTATCTGAGCCTCCGTCAGCGTGCCGTCAAGAGCCTGATCTATCAGATCATCGACGATAAGGTCGGAAACTTCATAGAGTTCAGGGCGTCCGGCGCGAGTACCGGTGCGAGAGAGGTAGCGCCCGGTTTTGTCGAGCGCTTCGCCGATCATGTCCTTGCTGTCCAACGTCAGGGGGGCTCCGTCGGCGGAGGACACTTCGACGGCGTAAGAGAAGTCATTGGCTTCCACCAGGGTCACCGTATATCCGTCTTTGGATTGGGGCTGGTCGATGTTTGACGGGTTGAAATCAAACTGGACGAGTTTTTGGGGAAGCCGAGCCGAGAACTCTCCGACCAATGACACGGGAGCCGGATCGTCGGGATCAAGGGACTTGCGATAGCAAAACGCGTTCCGGGCGCCGCTGTATTCTATTTCGGCATTGCGTGAAATACCCGAAACATGGCTGGGTAACGCCGTGGTCTCGCCATTGTCCAGACGGATGGCGCTCCAGGTCAACTGGTGCTGGAAAGGGTAAGTGAACGGTTGACGTGGCCAAATACAGCTTCTGTCCCGGTAGGTGGTGCCGGCGATCTGGTTGGCCAGGAACACTTCCGTCAATTCATCAATGCTGGAATAGTCGTCCAGACGGGTGAGTTTGGCGCGCGTATAAGCGGTATTTCGTGGCGGTACCTGGAAGTCCAGTTCCATCCCATCGGTAAACATGGCGTCGTATACCAGATTGGCGAGGGACTTCTGGACGGCCTTGTCCTTAACGGATTCCAATCGGTTGAGCCTGGCGTCCTTCTTTTCCAGCATCGCATCCGTCAGCGCCTGAATGTCCGGGGATTCGTCACTGGGGATCAGCAGGAAAGTGAAAATGGCGGCTACTGTTGAAATAGAAAGTACGATGAGGGCTTTCTTCATGATGGGATCGGGACTCCTGTCAAACCGGCTCCTGTGTACTGTTCCGTCCCCCCTGGTCGATGCCCGTGAACCACGGAAGATGGAGGAACGGGAAGCGCATGGCGCGGCATTGTCGCATAAACGGGAAGCGGACGCAGGCCAGCTGAAGTGAAGTTCGGTCAGGCGGGGGAGAGTACGCCGCCGCAAGCACGCGGCCGTCGGCGGCGGGTTTTTGGCGGCAGGCCTTAACCTCGGGCAAACACTTCCTTGCCCATTAGTACATCCAACCTGTGGACATGGGCGGGGTAGGCGAGTATCGCATTCATCCGCTCGACATCCCGAAAGATATCGCCGCCGCCCCCTTCCACGTGCGCCCGCCGACCGGCCAGATCCGGAAACACCTCGAAGATGCCGAATGTGGTTTTCGAATATCGTACCGCGTACCAGGGGCCGGTGGCGGGCTCCTCCCGCACACAGCCGAGAATATCTTCAAGCATGCGGATAACCTGATCTTCCTTGCCGGGTAGGGCCTCGATGTGAATATAGAAGGCCTTCGGCCCTTCCTCGCCATCCTGCCCCGAAACACGGACACCACGATGAGGGTGTTCACCATGCGACTGCGCGGTTTCGGGGGTGGGTCCAGGTGCGGTAGGGGTTGTAGTGGGGACTGATCTTGTTTCGTCTGTCATCGTTCACCTCCATTATTGCGGAGGCTTCACGATAGAACGGTGCGGTTCCCCGATGATGCCTGAACCTCGCGCTCTTTTGCCTGATTGTCCATTTCGCTTTACGTGGTCGAAGCCGGTGGGCAAGAATAAATCATGTCTGATGCTCTGCGTGACGCGGTCCTGCGTTATACCCAAAAGTACGCCGCTACGGATGGTGTCGCCGCCACTCCGGTGCCTGGCTTGTTCCTGGTGTGTGGTTCCTCGCCTGGTGAACTGGAACACGCTATCGCCAGCCCGCTGGTGTGTTTGGTGCTGCAAGGGCGTAAACGAGTCACCATCGGCGACAGGGATTTCACCTTCGCCGCCGGCGACTCGATGATCGTTACCGCCAATGTGCCAACCGTGAGCCGGATTAGTGAGGCGGCCATCACCGCCCCGTATCTGGCGATCGCCCTGGATCTGGACCCGGCGGTGATTACCGATCTGGATGTGGCCATGAGCACGGAAAGTTCGTCCCAGGAGCTTGTGGGTATGAACGTCGACGAAGAATTCGGGGATGCGCTGTTCCGACTGATACGGCTATTGGAGCGGCCACGGTCGCTGGCCGTTCTGCACAAGCAACTGATCAGAGAGATACATTACTGGTTGCTGCTTGGTGGCCAGGGGCGGGCGATCCGCCGCCTGGGTTTGCCGGACAGCCAGGTGCGGCGCATTGCCCGTGCCGTGGCCATACTGCGGAGGGAGTATACGCGGCCGTTGCCGATTGAACGCCTGGCGGCGGCGGCGGGTATGAGCCGGTCTGCTTTCCATAAGCATTTTCGCACGGTCACCTCGCTGTCACCGTTGCAGTTCCAGAAGCAGTTGCGACTGATCGAAGCCCGGCGATTGATGTTATCGAAGGGAAAGACCTCGAGCCGGGTGGCTTTCGAGGTCGGCTACGCCAGTGTGTCTCAATTTACCCGGGAGTACGCGCGCATGTACGGGCGTCCGCCGGTCCGGGACCGTAACACCTCGGTAACCTAGGCTGATAAACACCGGTGTTCATCCCATCGGCACGGCGTTTGTGGCGGCAACGGGATCCGATTAGGATGAAAACCCAAGCCTTCCACGGCCACGCTCAGAGTGCAGTATGGATACTCACACTCATACACCGAGAATCCTGGCGTCTCCGGGCACGAGTCCAGTCTTGGGCCGGGTGTATTGGGCGCCGGTCAAGTCGCTGTGGTATCTGGCGCATGTGTCGATAGCGATTGTCGCCGGTTATCTGACGTTTTCGCTGTCGTCTTTCCTTGTCTTTATCGGCTCAACGGGGATCACCTTGTGCCTTGGGCATTCCTTGGGGATGCACCGCCGGCTGATCCATAACGCCTATGAATGTCCGCTCTGGTTGGAATACATCTTCGTGCATTTAGGCGTACTGGTTGGCATGGCCGGCCCGCTGGGGATGATGCATCAGCATGATCTGCGTGATTGGGCGCAACGACAGACGGACTGCCACCCTTATCTACGGCATGGACAAGGGTTCTGGAAAGATGGCTGGTGGCAACTCCATTGCGATCTGGTGCTGGAACAGCCACCGGAGTTCCGGGCGGAGCCGCGCGTTGCTGGTGACCGGGTCCTCATCTTCATGGAACGCACCTGGATGTGGCAGCAGCTTCCCTGGGCGGTATTGCTGTTCTGGCTGGGGGGATTGCCCTGGGTGGTTTGGGGGATCTCCGCGCGGATCGCCGTTTCGGTGACCGGGCATTGGCTGGTTGGGTATTTCGCTCATAACCGTGGAGAGCGGGACTGGCACGTCGAGGGGGCGGCGGTTCAGGGATTCAACATTCCCGCCGCGGCTTATCTGACCATGGGCGAGAGCTGGCACAACAATCATCATGCTTATCCCGGCTCGGCATTGCTGGGCTTGCACGAGAATCAACTGGATCCGGGGTGGTGGGTGTTGACGCGCCTGCATGATCTCGGGCTGGTGTGGTCGATCCGGTTGCCGGAGAACCTGCCTCAACGGTCGGAGCTCAAGGCGTTGCCGGGGGCTGAGGGCAAGGAAACATCCCACCGGACGTTCAGGGGGGGCGTTGGTCGCCCTGATGCCTGAGAGGCCGGATGCGTTGAAACGGCGTGGCGCGCGCCGGGCAGGAGTGGCAGCCATGAAAGTAGTGGTCAATATCGATGTGCCGGAACTCGGTCGGGCGATCGAGTTTTACTGCGCGGCTCTGGGACTCAGGCACAGCCGTACCCTGGATAACGACGTGGCGGAACTGACCGGGGCATCCTCGGTGATCTATCTTTTGCAAAAGCCTTCCGGCTCAAAGGCGGCGGAGACATTGCTGGAGCCGCGCTGTTATGCCAGACACTGGACGCCGGTCCACATCGACTTCGTGGTCGATGATATTGAGCAGGCCGCCGGCCGGGCCCTTCGTGCCGGGGCGGTTCGCGAAAGTGAAGGTACTGAATGGCGGGCCTCGAAGTGCATTACGTTCTCGGATCCCTTCGGGCACGGGTTCTGTCTCATTGAATTCGCCGGAGAGACATACAGCGATACCGCCGCTCCGGACTAGGTCGAGTCGGCCTCGCCGCCGCCGTTGGCGCCCCGGCGTTGGGCCAACTGGTTGCGAGCGAAGGACAACACTTCCCTGAGTACCGGTTCCGGGGCTTCCTTGGCGATGGCAACCAGAGCCTCGCGCATCTGACTTTCCGTTTCCACCGAAGGAAACAGAAAGAACTCCTGTAACTCCACGCCCAGTACCTCGGCCATCGTCACCAGAGTGTCGAGGGAAGGAAAGTATTTGCCTGTTTCCAGCCGCGAGATATGGCGGCCATCCACACCAACCCCTTCCGCGAGATCATTCTGGGTCAGATGCCGGGCTCGGCGTAACGTGCTGATGCGCTGGCCGATGAGTTGTTTGGGGTTCTTCATGGTTGCTCCTCTCCTGCCGGGCAGTTCAGCAGATAGCGGAGCTTTCAAGAACGACGTTATATGGTGTTTATTGTAATTTTTATGATGTTGAATGTCCTATTTATCCATGTAGAATGTAGATAAATGAAAAAATATAGGCATATGGCGCCTATTTGGGTGCTTTTTGAAGGCTGTTCCCGTGCGCCGGTTACCCGCCCTCGGCTGACGCTTGGTGGACCTGCCGGTCAGAGCGACCGGGACACGGGGGGATAGGGCATGTTGAAATGGAAATGGCCGTGAGTAATGGTGGGATGGCATTGGCGGCGTTCTTGATCGGCGTTGTGTTGGTGGTATCGGGCTATATTCTGCTCTGGAGTATGGAATGGTTGGAGGACATCTACCTGATACGTCGGGAAAGCCGTTCTCAAAAGCCATCGTCGGGAAGGGAGGACGCACCAACTGTCCCGCCGGGAGACAACGCCGTGGTTGAGGGCGGGAGCGAAGTCGCGGACAAAGCGGAAAGCAAGTTCACCGATGGATGACATGAATCAGAGAGCCTTTCATGGGCTGTGGGAACGGACACTAGCAGCTTCTTCCATGTGGAACTGAGAGGCTGGTTTTATTTTCATGACCCAATTGGAAAGGTGACGTTATGGGCCTGTGGTGGCGTCCAGGCAAGGTGGTACTCCGGGAAAGCCGTGATCAGAGCGGCTACCGCTATTTTGCCGCTGAATTTCAGGACAACGGTGATCTGGTCTTCGTGGGACAGGATCTGGGAGCCGGGGTGAATGAGGCCTTCGGTTGCCTGGAATACGAATGGCTGTGGACCATAAAAGCTGTGGACGTGCCCAAGCTGAGGGCGGCGCTGCAAAGCCGGCGCCCGGTTCTGGCGGCGCTCAAGCGGCGTTTCAGTGGCGAGGAGGCGATGCGTCTGTACGCGTTTCTCAGTGCCAGTGGCGTGCCGTTTGAAACCTATAGCCGGATCGGTGACTGAGGCCCAGACCGCGCGGGTATCGCAATCCTCATTCAATAATCCTTGGACCGGAACGCGCTGGCGGCTCGATAACCGCCGGGGGAATGGCCGGTGGCGCGTTTGAAGGCGCGGCTGAAAGCGGCTTGGGAACCGTATCCGAGTCGCTGCGCGACATCCTCCACCGGCAGACGTTCACGAGCCAGCCACTGACTGGCAAGGCGCATACGCAGTTCGGTGACGTAGCGCAGCGGCGTGATGCCGGTCACCGCAAGGAAGCGTTCGGCGAACACCGAGCGGGATACGCCCATCTCCCGCGCCATGGATTCCACCGTCCAATGCCGGCCAGGTTCCCGATGCAGTGCGGCGATCACTCCGCCCAGGCGTGGGTCGCGCAATGCTTCCACCCAGCCGCTGGCATCTCCGCAGCCGCATTCCACCCAGCTTCGTATGATGGCGGCGGCGACCACTTCCGCCAGCCGGGTGAGGATGCTGGCGAAGCCCGCCCGCTGCCCGCAGACCTCCTGTTCCATGGCTTCCAGAATGGGGAGCAATTCCGACTGCCGGTCCGCTTGAGGGTCCACCCGCATGACCGCTGGCATCAGTGATACCAGGGGATGCAGGGAACCCAAATCCAGCTCCATGCAGCCACTGAAGATCAAGGTGTCCTGGCTGCGGCAGGTGTCCGGGTCGCAGGACCGGACATCATCGACCGCGTCGCACAAGGTGGCGGTTTCGAAGTCGGTGATGTGACGGCACGGCAGCGCCGGTTCGGAAAGCAGGGCGTGGGGGCCGTCGCGGGGCATCAGTACGGCGGCACCCTGGTTCAGTTCACTCAAATCGCCCTCTTCGCCGCGCAAATAAGCCCGTCCCCGGGCCACGAAGTGGAAGTGGGCACGTGGCGTGTCCCCCTCGCCCAAGCGCACGCCGAAAGGCGGCGTCAGCCTCAGACGGTGGTAGCGCAGGCCTCGCAGCCGCATTCCCGCCAGCAATTCACTGATCAGATCAGCGCGGGCAGGGTGGGGCGGGTCAGGTTGAGATTCGGACGATTGATCAAGCATGAGCGACTATATGGCATGGATCGTCTGGTTTGTCCACTCTATTCTGGCGCCCTTCGTGATGCTATCCAACAGAGAAGGGAGACCCATGAACAAGTCTGATACTGCGCGGGAGAACACGAGCGCCCCGGTGACCGCCGCCTGGGGAGCGGTGATTTCCCTGACCCTGGGTGTGTTCGGGCTGGTCACCGCCGAATTCCTGCCCGCCAGTCTGCTGACGCCGATGGCGGCGGACCTGGCGGTCAGTGAAGGTCTGGCGGGCCAGGCGGTGTCCATCACCGCGGTGCTGGCGATGATAACCGGTCTGTTTATCGCTTCGGTCACCCGGCGGATTGATCGGCGCCATGTGTTGGTCGGCTTTTCCGTGCTGCTGGTGGTGTCGAATCTGCTGGTGGCCTATGCGCCTAATCTGATTATGCTGCTACTGGGACGGGTGTTTCTTGGTATCGGTATCGGTGGCTTCTGGGCCATGTCCGCGGCCACGGTAATGCGGCTGGTGCCGGAAGCGCTGGTGCCACGGGCGTTGTCGCTGTTGTTCAGCGGCGTGTCGGCGGCTACGGTGTTCGCGGCGCCACTGGGCAGCTATCTGGGTGATCAGATCGGCTGGCGGAATGTGTTTCTGCTGGCCTCCTTGCTGGGGATCCTGGCGTTGCTGGTGCAGCTCGCCACCCTGCCACGTATGGCGCCCAATGGTCACACCCGTCTGCGTACCATGTTCGAGGTGATGATGCGGCCGCGCATGGGTTTCGGCATGTTGGCCTCCTTGTTGGTGTTCACCGGCCACTTTGCCTTGTTTACCTACGTCCGCCCCTTCCTGGAAAACGTCACCGGGGTGGCGGTGTCCGGCATTTCAGCCATTTTGCTCGGTTTCGGCGTGGCCAATTTCATTGGGACTTTCCTGGGCGGCGCGCTGGTGGAACGTAACATGCGCCTGACGTTGGCGGTGATGCCGCTGGTGATGGGCGTGGCCGGCCTGAGTCTGGCCATGCTCACTGGTACGCCGGTCAGTGACGCCATTTTGGTGGCGTTGTGGGGCATGGCTTTCGGTGCCGTCCCGGTGGCCTGGTCCACCTGGATTACCCGTACCGTGCCTGATGAGGCGGAAAGCGGTGGCGGGCTGATGGTGGTGGCGATTCAGTTCGCCATCGCGTTGGGGGCCGCCGCCGGCGGCGCGGTGTTCAACGTCAGTGGCGTCCCGGGTGTATTCGCCATAAGTGGTCTGGTGTTGATCTTCGCCGGGCTGCTGGTGTCCGTGGGGTTGCGTACCGAACCGTTGCCGGCCAAAGCCTGATTCCCGGTGTCCGCCGTGGGCCGTCCGGGATGACCGGGCGGCCCGCCTGCGTTAGGGTAAGTCCCCGTCGTAAATTGCTCCGGGTGACAACGCCGACCATGGATGCCGCCGCCTTCAATCATGAACTCGATGCCCACCTGGCCCGCTCCGGCAGAGTGGATCACGATACCTTTGAACGTCTGCTGCAGGCGCATCAATACGGTACCGCCACGCCGATGCAATGGCTGGAAGGCAAACTGCGTCTTTTGCACAAGCGCCTGAGTTCGGGGCAGGCACTATGGCTTTACCAGCCCTGCACGGGAGCTTGTCTGGAATGTCATACCGAGGCGGATTTTATGGGTTGGGCCGGACAGTATTTCCCGGAAGCGAAAGTGGACCAACCACGGGGTATGTCCTGAACGGGATCCTGGCTGGACCACCAGATGTGATAATTGCAGAGAACGCAGTCACAGATCACGCTGGTGATGCTGTCCATCCGGAACCATTTGACCGGCAAAGCACTCCAGTGGAAAGGGGACTCCGGCCGCTATCGTGTAGGCAAGCATCGGCAAGGCCGGTTCCTCCCCCCCCCTCAATTCATACCATGGCGCGGACACCGGGCGCCGCGCCGGAGAAAGACGGATGGATCAAGCGGCCAAGAAGGCGCTCAAGGCTGAATTCAAAGCAAAACGGCGCGCGGCATTATGCGCTTCCTTGCCGATGCCATTGGCACAATTGAAAGCACTGTTCTCCTTTCTTGATCGTACCGATGCCCCGCCTTGCGACCATTCGCTGACCCGGACACGGGCATTCCTGAATCAACAGGGCCTGGCGTCGGAGCAGGTGGTGCCCTGGTTGAACGAACACGGCGGCTATTGTGATTGTGAAGTGCTGGCCAATGTCCACGATGAGGTGGGTGACTTGATCGGCTGGCACTTGGACGAGGAGTATTGAGGGGAAGGCGGAGCGCACGGATGATCGTGTTAGACTCCCGCCATCGTCAGTCTGTCAGCCGGAATTCCCTGTTCTAATGAGCGCATCAGCTTCCCGACGTGAAACCCGTTATCTGCAAGGCCCGGCGGGGCGTCTTCGCCTGACGCTTGATCATCCCGATGAGCCGCCCCGTGGTGTGGTGCTGGTGGGCCATCCGCAGCCGTTGCTGGGCGGTTCCCCCGCCATCCGGTGCCGCATGCCCTGGCGAGGGTTCTGCGCGACGCCGGCTGGCTGGTGGTAAGACCGAGTTTTCGTGGTGTTGATGACTCGGAAGGGGAGCACGGTGCCGGTGAAGGGGAAGAGCAGGATACCCTCTTGATGATCACGGCCTTGCGTGAGGAGTATCCGCGGCTTCCCTTGGCGCTGGTGGGCTTTTCCTTCGGCGCCTATGTGTTTGCGCGGGCCGCCACCAGACTGGAGCCCCGGCAGCCGGTGGATGGGCTGGTGTTGATGGGATTGCCGGTGGGACAGGTCCCGGATGGCCGCTATTACCAGCCGCAGCCCATCCCCGATAATGCACTTTTGCTGCATGGCGAAAACGACGAACGGGCGCCGTTGACGGACCTGCTGCAATGGGTCCGCCCGCAACAACGGCCGGTGGTGGTGTTCGCCGGTACCGACCATTTCTTCAAGGGCTGTCTGCCTCGCGCCGCCGCCATGGTGGTCGAACACCTTGCCGCGATTGCCGTCCGCTGATCCCGCCGATCCATCAAGGAACGTAAAAAGTAGCCGAAACGGCATACGGGTACACTCAGGATGGTCGCGGTCACGAGCATACTGGTGAACCCGCTTGCCCGGCGCTGACAGGGTTGCATGTCATGCTCCATTGTTGTGATGGTGGTGGTAAGGGCGAACCGGCGATGACCAACCGGAGGAAGAGGTAAAACCGGACTATGATTGATGAGGCAGTAAGAGAAGAAATCATGCGCCGCATTCGCGACGCGGAGCAGGAGCACGGGGTCCGTGTGCTTTATGCCGTGGAATCCGGCAGCCGGGCCTGGGGGTTTGCCTCCCCGAACAGTGACTATGATGTGCGCTTTATCTATGTGCACCCCCACGACTGGTATCTCAGTGTGGATCTGGAAGACAAGCGCGATGTCATCGAGTACGAAATCGTCGACGACATCGACATCAATGGCTGGGATCTGCGTAAGGCATTGAAACTGTTCTGGAAGTCCAACCCGTCCTTTGTCGAGTGGATGCAGTCCCCCATTGTCTATGTGGACGATCGTACCTTCTCCGAAGGCGTCCGCTCGCTGATGCCGGGTATATACTCGGTGGCGAAGGGCGTGCACCACTACCACAGCATGGCCAAGACCAACTATAAGGGATACCTGAAAGCCCAGTTGGTGCCGTTGAAAAAGTACTTTTACGTGCTCAGGCCGCTGCTTGCGATCCGCTGGCTTGAGACCCATGGCGAGCCCGCCCCCATCGAGTTCGAGCGCCTGCGTGAAACTCTCACGGACGCGCCGGGGGTAAACGATGAGATCAGCAAGCTGTTGGAACGCAAGAAGCGCAGTCAGGAAAAGGAATTCGTGCCGGTGATCCCGACCTTGAACCGGTTTATCGAGAAGGAGCTCTCGCGCCTGGCCAGTTATCAGGAAGACCCCGCCGAACGAACCGAGGACCTGACCGCCTTGAGCCGGTTTTTCCGCTCCTTCCTGAAGTAGCGGATCCACTAAGGAACCATGGGATGACATCAAGGGGCGGAATCTGATGGACAACAGTTGGAGGCTGGGTGATGCCCAGGCGCTGGCGGATCACTATCCCTACACTTTCTACAAGCCGTCGCCGGAAGCCATTGCCCGGCTTCGCATCGGCGATCTGGCCAAGCTGATTTTCGAGTTCGACAGTGACGACCCTCAGGCGCCAGGGGCGGAGCGGATGTGGGTGTTGATCACCGACATCCATGATAATCATCGTTTCAGCGGGAGCCTGGAGAATATCCCTCTCTATATAAAAGACCTGCGAGCCCATGATCCGGTGCGGTTCGAGGCTCGTCACATCATGGGGGTGCAGATTCCTGATCCTGTTCCCAGCCTTGCCGACAAATATCTGCCACGCTGTTTCGTCACCAGAAAAGTGTTGAGCGATGGTGAACCGGTGGGCTTGCTCTACCGGGAGACGCCGGAATCCGAGGATGACAGCGGTTGGCGCATTCTTGCCGGCAACGAGGATCCTGCCTATCTGGATGATCCGGACAATGCCGCCTACGTGTCCCTCGGCGCGGTGCTGACCGAGGACGACAGCTTTATCGGGCTGCTCGACCGGGAAGTGGGCGCGAGATTCGTGCGGGACGGCAATGGCGCCTTTATTGAGCAATCCGAGCCTCCGGTGTCGACGGCGTGAGCTTATTGGTGGCCCGCTATTGTTTGGGAGAAGGGGAGCCGCCCCGCTATCTCGCCGCCATGCACACGGAGGCGTCGTCGGGGGAACTGGTTTTCGCTGGCGGCGGTGAGCCGCGTCATACTCTGAAGTTCTCTGACCAATCCGAATTGTACCGCCAGCTACGGCAACTGTTGGCGAGCCGCCTGCCTGTGGCCGCCGGCGGTATGATGCCGGGACCAGTGGATGAGGTTGCGGCCTTGCTCGCCGTGGGCTGCTTGGAAGGCCCTTATGTGGAGCTCGCCTGGTCAGGGCCGGGCCAATGGATTCTCCGAGAGCACATCGAAGGCGCTGAGGTCTGGCGCAAGGTTGCGGATTCCGCGGACTGGGTTAATGTGAAACTCCCGTTGAATTGAGAACGCGGAGGACCGAAGTTCCCGCGAGGAGTAGAGCAATGACGATTCTGGTGGTAGGCGCCAACGGGCAGATCGGACGGCAATTCTGCCAATTGGCGCAAGATGCGGCGGTCCCGTTCCGGGCCATGGTGCGAAGTACGGAACAGCAAGCCTGGTTCCGGGAACGGGGCATGGATACCGTGCTGGCGGATCTGGAAGGGGACCTTGACCATGCCTTCGACGGCTGTGATCAGGTGTTGTTCACCGCCGGCTCCGGGCCGCATACCGGGGCGGACAAGACACTGCTGATCGACCTGCACGGTGCCATGCGGGTGGCCGATCTGGCCAAAAGCAAGGGGCTGTCCCGCTATATCATGGTGAGCGCCCTGCGCGCCGACGATCCGCTGCGGGCGCCGGAGAAGTTGCGGCCCTACATGGCGGCGAAAAAAGCGGCGGACGATTACCTGAAGAACCGGGGCGTGCCCTACGTTATTCTCAAGCCGGGCCGTCTCACCGACGACGCGGCCACCGGCAGGGTGGCGACCAGCGTGGAGGAGGCCGGCGACAACGTGGTGTCCCGCGCCAATGTGGCGGTGGCCTTGTTGTATCTGGTGCGGACACCGTCTCTGGTGAACCGGGAATTTGGTCTGCTGGACGGGACAAAGACGCCGGAGGAAGCGCTGGTGTAAGGCGCGACCGGGGGACTGAAACATGGTGCCACTGCAGGATCTGATTATTTTCGCCGGTGCGGCGTTGCTGATGGTGCTGACACCGGGCCCTAACATGATCTATCTGATCTCCCGCTCGATTTGTCAGGGGCGGCGGGCTGGTGTGATTTCCCTGCTTGGCGTGATCGCTGGTTTTCTGGTGCATATGCTGGCGGCGGCGCTGGGGCTGACCGCCCTGTTCCTGGCGGTGCCGTTGGCTTATGAACTGTTGAAGTGGGCCGGTGCCGCGTATTTGCTGTGGCTGGCCTGGCAGGCGGTGAGGCCGGGTGCCCGTTCGCCGTTCGAGCCCCGTGATCTGCCGGCGGATTCCGATGGCAGGCTGTTCCTCATGGGGTTTCTGACCAATGTGTTGAACCCGAAGATAGCGGTCTTCTATTTGTCCATTTTCCCTCAGTTCATAGCCGTGGCGCACGGCTCGGTGTTCCTGCAAAGTATCACGCTGGGGCTGACGCAGATTCTGGTCAGTTTTTCCGTCAACCTTGCCATCGCGCTGTCCGCCGCTGGTATTTCCGGCTGGTTCGCCCGTAACCCGCTGTGGCTGGCGTTGCAGCGCTATCTGATGGGCGGCGTGCTGGCGGGTCTGGCGATCCGGCTGTCACTGGAAGAACGTAAATAACGGGAAGGGCAAGGAGGACGCCATGATTCTGTACGATGACCCGATATCCGGCAACGGTTACAAGATCCGTTTGCTGCTGGCGTTACTGGGGATTCCCTACCAATACGTGCCCGTGGACATCCTGCGCGGCGAATCCCGTACTCCGGAGTTCCTGGCGAGGAACCCCAACGGACGCATTCCAGTATTGCAATTGGATGACGGCACTTTCCTGCCGGAGTCCAACGCGGCACTGTTTTATCTTTCGCAGGGTACCGATTACTGGCCCGGGGATAAGGTGGAGCAGGCGCAAGTGATGCAATGGCTGTTCTTCGAGCAGTACAGCCATGAACCGAACATCGCCACCGCCCGCTTCTGGCTGGCGATCAAGGGGCTTGAAGAGACGCCGTTCAATCGCCAACTGCTGGAACAGAAACACAAGGCCGGTAATGAGGCGTTGGCGGTGATGGACCGGCACTTGAGCACGCGCACGTTCATGGTTGGCGAACGCTATTCAATTGCCGACATCGCCCTCTATGCCTACACGCACGAAGCTCATGAAGGTGGCTTCGATCTGTCCCTGTATCCGCATGTTCAGGCCTGGCTGGATCGGGTAAGCGGGCAACCGGGACACGTGACCATCGAGCAGGTTCCAAAGGCGTAGGGCGGGGTATGCCGATTCGATGATGTGGCTTTAATGTCGAAACGGCGAGGATCAACTCGACAACCATAAAACGGGGTCACCACCGAGGGCCTGCCATGAGCGTATTGATTCTCTTCCTGCTGTGCATTGGCGCGGGCATTATCGCCGGCGTCTTCTTCGCGTTCTCTTCCTTCATCATGAAAGCGCTGGCCGGGCAACCACCGGAGCACGGTGCCGATGCCATGCGGCGTATCAATGTCACCGTGCTCAATCCCGGGTTTCTGGGGATCTTCATGGGCTCGGCAATCCTCTCCGTTGCCGCCATCGTGGCGGCCTTCGTGCCCTGGCACGCCGGGCGGTCGCTGTGGATGATCGCCGCCGGGGTCTGTTATCTGCTGGGTACGTTTCTGGTCACCATGTTGTTCAACGTCCCCCGCAATGAGCGCCTGGCGCGAATGACGGATGGTTCGCAGGAGGCCCACCGTTACTGGGCTCTGTACTTGCGTGAGTGGACGTTCTGGAACCATGTGCGGGCTCTGGCGGCGGCTTTGTCGGCCGCCACCGCGGCGATGGCGCTGTGGTTGATGCCCTGACCCTTGGGCGCGAGCCTCAGGCTTCGGGTAGAACCCGGATGTCCTCCACCCGATCCGGATAGAACGCCAGGTATTCCTTGATTTGCGCTACCGCGGGGAAAGGCTTCGGATAACTCCACACGGCGTTCTCTCCTTGCTCTCCGGGTAGACTGAAGTAGCTCGCCTCGCCTTTGTACGGACAGTAGGTTTTCAGTGGTGTCGGCGTCAGCAACGACAGGTCGGTATCGGCGCGGGGAATGTAATACACATCCGGCAGGTCGGCCTCGCTCACCGTCAGTGTCGCGCGGCTGTCGGCGACGATGGCTCCGTCGGCGATCACCACCACGCGCCCTGGTGTGGGATGGATGTCAATCGGATGATCGGGGCCGGGTTGTTTGATCGGGCGGTCGTTCATGAGCATGACTCCCGCAAGACGAACGGGTTAATGGGTGGTTTTGACTGCCCTGCCGCGAGGTGCGCCGCTGACGGGCTCGCGCGCCAGAATGCCTTCCGCGTCCAGGGAGGCGATGGCCACCCGGTTGTCGGCGGGGATGTCGCCACTCAACTGCAGGGCCAGGTAGCGCATGGCGCAGACACGCAGGAAGGACGTGAAATTTCCGAGATCATGGCCGGCGTCGATGGACTCATGATAGAGCCGGGTGATCATCTGCGGCAGGTTCATGCCGTCCCGTTCCGCTACCTCCTCAAGCACGCGCCAGAAGGCGTTTTCAATGCGCACACTGGTGACCATGCCGTCGATGCGGAGGGAATGGGTACGGCTGACCCAGAGTTGCGGGTCGGCGTTGATGAACAGCTTGCACATGATGAGGTCCTTCGGGTGGCCCCGAACCCGTGGCCGGGGCACCCGCACTGGCCCGGTTATTGGTCGAGCAGCTTGAAGAACTGGGCCAGCCAGGCCGGGTGGGCCGGCCAGGCCGGTGCTGTTACCAGATTACCATCGGTTACCGCATCGTCAACGTCGATGCCGGCATAGGTACCTCCGGCCAATTCCACCTCCGGCTGACAAGCCGGGTAGGCGGAGCAGGTGCGGCCTTCCAGCACCCCGGCGGCGGCGAGTAATTGCGCGCCATGGCAGATGGCGGCCACCGGCTTGTTGGTGTCAAAAAAGTGCCGTACCAGATTTTGCACTTCGGTGTTCAGGCGCAGGTATTCCGGCGCCCGGCCACCGGGCACCACCAGCGCGTCGTAACGGGCGGGATCGACACCGTCGAAGTCGGCGTTCAGGGCAAAACGGTGCCCCGGCTTCTCGGTGTAGGTCTGATCCCCTTCGAAATCGTGGATGGCGGTGGCCACGGTATCGCCCGCCTTCTTGTCCGGGCACACCGCATGGACGGTATGTCCGACAGCTTGCAGCGCCTGGAACGGCACCATGGTTTCGTAGTCCTCGGTGAAGTCACCGGTAATCATCAGAATCGTCTTGGCGCCCATGTCGGCCTCCCGCTGTTGTTGGTATGGACTGGGGAAAAGTTAGCAGGGGCCGATGGCTGAGAGGTATTACACCGTTACTACGTGGGGCTGGCGCTGTTCGAGAAGCTGTTGCAACTGCCGGTGAAAGCGCGGGGCGCTGTATTCGAAGGTACCGAACGTCAGCGCTTCATTGGCGCCGCTGGCGAGCCCGCTCTGGATCGACTCCGCCAGATCGTAGTCTTCCGCCAGGGTGCGGCGGTACAAATCCACGTTGGCCTGCCAGTAGCTCCGTGCTTTTTCGCTGTCCGGGGCTTGTGGCAGAAGCGTGGTCTCATGGACCCGGGTGAGGCCGGGAGCCAGGGGTTCGAGGGTACTGAACTGGGTGTGGTCCGGTTGCACCAGGAAGGTGGTGTTGGGAAAGAAATAGTAGATGATGTTGCCGTAGTCCCGTGGCTGGAACCGGTCGCGAGGTGGCGGCGAGGCTGGATCGAAATTGGCCTTGAGCAGGTACAGACGGCGGTTCAGATCGAACTCGTCGACGATCTGAAGGTTGTCGGTGAACATGTGGGCGATGGTGTTGCGGTGGGCAATTTTGAAGTGATACGCCTCGAAGGCGCCGTCCACCAGCAATTTCCAGTTTGCCTTCACCAGGTAGGAACGGGAGGCGAAGCCCTGGGGCTGTGCCAGGTCCTGGGTCTCCAGCTCCGTCATTAAGGGATCGAGGTGTGTGTCGATATCCTGATCGGCCTGATCCGGATCCAGAATCAGCCAGATCATGCCGGCGCGTTCGCTCACCGCCAGCCGGCGCAGGCCCGAGCGTGATCGGTCCAGGCAGGGAAAACCGAAATCCTGCGGCAGCCCCTTGAGGTCGCCGTCCGGTTTGTAGGTCCAGGCGTGATAAGGGCAAACGAAAGACCGCGCACCATGACCGCGCCCGGCGGGCACCACGCGCGCGCCACGATGACGGCAAACGTTGAGGAAGGCCCGCACCGTACCGTCGGGTTGGCGTACCAGCAACAACGGGGTGTCATAGCAATCCAGGGACAACCAGTCACCAGCCGCCGACAGCTCGGACGCCGCCGCCACTGGAAGCGGGCGACGGCGGAGCAGGTCCCTTTCCTGTTCGAAAACAGTCCTGGACAGATAGCGGGAGACTGGAATCGAAGCGGATGCCTGGTTGCCCTCCGGACGTTCTCCCGAGAGCGAGGCGAGGGCACGCTCATAGAGATTTTTCCGATCAGCTTGTTTCATTTTTATGCTGCTGTGGTTTTTCAGGGTAACAATGCGATTCAAAGTGCCCTAGACGATGGTTACTGTCAATTACCAGACTTGAATCCGGTTAGGGTGTTGGTCATGGACGATGGGGATACCGGAGCGCTCCGGCAGCGAAGCCGCCGGAGGTGAGGAATAAAGGGCAGGGGCATGGAGGGAACACAAGCGGTTGTTGCCCCGGCCGGCTCCCGTTTGATCAGCTTTCAGGCAGCCCCAGAAAACGGAATGGCGGCGTATCGACGAAGCGGTCGGTGGCGTCGCCGGAGTAGGTGTGGTTCTGGTTGGTGCCCAGATCCAGTTTCTTGACCCGGCCACTGTCTTCCGAGAAGTCGACTTTCTTCAGGTCGACCCAGAACGTATTGGGTGTCAACGCCGACTCAAAAAAATACAGCCGCCGTTTGTGATCCACTACTGTGCGCCAGCGGGTGGAAGAAATGTTCGGCTGGTTGGGAGTGGAAATGCCGTAGGGGACCGATACGTTGCGGATTACGCTGAAGACACTGGCCAGGGCCCGGTCGGGATCCCGTTCGCGGGGGATGGCGTCGACGTAGAAGGCGGCGCGAGCGAAACGATCCGAGGCCCGATTGGTTCCAGGCAACATCACGGTGCCGCCAATTTGTTTCCAGTATTCGTTCAGGGCCAGTTGCTCGTCGAAGGTGGGGGAATTGGTCATCACTTGGTATTGGCGGCCGTGGTGAATAACTTGTTTCCCTTCAATGTACTCGACAATGGCGCTATCGCCGGATGAATCGGATAACGATAGATGCAGGGTGGCGAGACGTTCCTCTCCCGGGACTTTGTCCGTGACGATTGTGAAGGGCTCTTCACGCAGCGCACTTACCGCTTCCTCCACCGTGGCGAAATTGTCCAGTACATACTGTGCCCAGGCGGCGATGGTCAGCCCCGGCTTTTTTCCGGTGAATTCAGGGTATTGGGATTCCACCAGCCATAACACATTGGCCATCAGGCCGGCCTCGTTGACGCCGTCGGTGGTGGAGATGTCGTAGCCGGAAGCGATAACGCTGCCGTAACGGGAGGTCCAGTGCAACGACCGGTTGCCTGCTTCGCCACTGCGTTCCATGCCCCGCGGGAAGATCCAAAGATGCGTGGCGATGTCATTTTTCCAGTCCATCGATCGGGCGGTAATGACATTGTCATTCGGGCCCAGGTAGACCAAACGGGTGCACGCCTGGGCGGTGGCGTACAGCGTCGTGGCCAGAGTCAGCGCAGTGGCGAGACGGAGCGCAAAAGAGCGGTTGAACCGGACCATGTTTCTTCCTCCTTGTGAAACCGGGCTGAACGGGATGTTTTGCGCGGCCTATGGGTATAAAGTTCCTGATACCGACCGGGGCGACCAACACCATGCACTGTCTCTGATTGGGCACGGCATCGTAATCGCTGCCCATTTTTTCAGTGCTGGTTTCGTCCTTTAATAGCACGGGGAGAGCGGAGATGAAATACACTCGACTGGGGCGTACCGGCCTGAAGGTGTCCAGGCTTTGTCTTGGATGCATGACCTACGGCATTCCCGATCGCGGCAAGCATGCCTGGACCCTGGATGAGGAGCGCAGCCGGCCGTTGATTCGCCAGGCACTGGAGTCGGGTATCAATTTTTTCGATACCGCCAACGCCTACTCCGACGGCACCTCGGAGGAAATCGTCGGGCGTGCCATTCGTGATTTTGCCCGCCGTGATGAGATCGTGCTGGCCACCAAGGTATTTATGCCGATGTCCGGCGATGCCAATGGCGGCGGCTTGTCCCGTAAGGCGATCATGCGGGAAATCGACAACAGCCTGACACGCCTGGGTACCGATTATGTGGATTTGTATCAGATCCATCGCTGGGATTATCACACCCCCATCGAGGAAACCCTGGAAGCGCTGCACGATGTGGTGAAAGCCGGCAAGGCTCGCTATATCGGCGCGTCGTCCATGTACGTCTGGCAATTCGCCAAGGCGGTGTTTACCTCGCGTCAGAACGGCTGGACTGAGTTCGTCAGCATGCAGAACCATTTAAACCTTCTGTACCGGGAGGAAGAGCGGGAGATGCTGCCGTTCTGCGCCGATCAGGGCATCGGTGTGCTGCCGTGGAGCCCGCTGGCACGAGGGCGTTTGGCGCGGGAGCCGGATCAGGACAGCGATCGGCAGCGTACCGACGAATTTGGCAAGGGGCTGTACGTGCAAATGGCGGAAGCGGACCGCGGCGTGATCGAGGCAGTGGGCGAGGTGGCCATCGCCCGCGGCGTACCGCGTGCGCAGGTGGCGTTGGCCTGGCTGCTGCATCAGTCTCCGGTGACCGCGCCGATTGTCGGTGCCAGTAAACCGGCGCAACTGGACGATGCGATCAATGCCTTGTCCCTGGAGCTGTCCGGGGAAGAGATCGCCGCCTTGGAGCAGGCGTACATTCCTCATGATGTGGTGGGATTCAGCTGAGCCTCCGGTAGAAAGGGCTGATCCTTGCCCGTTCATTAAGGAAGGAGGAAAAATGAGATTGGAGAGTCCGATTCTGGATGCCGGAAGGGAAGCCACGCCGGAGGCAATCGAAGAGGTGGTGCGCCGGCTACCGGAAAGCGACGACCCCTTTGTCATTGTAAGCGTGGATAGTTTGACCTACATCCAGGCGGTATGGGCCGAGTCTGGATTTCTGGTGGAGCATCAGGAGGGAGACCTGAGCCGGCACTACCTTTCCGAACGTGATGATCTGAGCGTGTTCGAGTTGATCGATTTGCTCAAAGCCTATGCGCGAAAGGACCAGGATTGGGCGCGCGGCGTCGCCTTCGAGCACATGGTGTTGCCGGAGCCGACGCCGCGGCAGGGCTTCCTGGCGCGGATATTCAGCCGGCTGTTTGGGCGTTCCCATTGAGTCATGGCCACAGACTGACGATCAGCATCAGCAGTAGAAGCAGCAGGTAGGCCCGGGCGTGCAGCCGGTCATTAATCACCGGGATACAGTGTTTCGCGAACAGCATTCCAGCGACGCCGGCGATCACCAGAACACCGAAAATCCTGGTGTTAACGTATCCCAGATATTCCGCGCCAAGCGACTGGTCTTGTCCGAGCCAGGCGTACATCACCGTGCCAACGATAGCCACTGGCATCGATAACGGGTTGGCGGCGCTGACGCAGTACTTCATGTCATAGCCATGCCGGCGTAGCAGTGGAACGGTCATGACACTGCCGCCAACACCCAGTAGTGTGGCGATAGCGCCGATCAGCGCACCGCCCGCCCAGCGGGTTGCCGGGCCTATGCTGCGGGGCGCGGATTTACCCAGGAACCCCTTGCGCAGCAGACCATCCAGCAGCGTTCCCGCCAGATAAAGACTGAACAGTATGCGCAATAGTGAATCTCCGAGAAGATCAGCCAGACCAGCACCCAGCGCGGCGCCCACGCCTATGGGAACAAGGAGCGGGGTGAGGGCTTCGCTATGCAGATGCCCCCGACGCCAATTGGTGTAAGTGGCATAGCCGGCGTTCAGGATCATCACCGCCGTGGACGTGGCCACGGCCACGCGCATACCATTGCCTTCGCCAACGCCGGTGGTGTTGACGAAATGATAGACGAAGGGGACCACCACGAAGCCGCCGCCGAAGCCGAACAGCAAAGTGGTGATGCCGGTGGCGAAGCCCGCCATGGCAATGACGATAAAGTAGTCCATGATAGCTGGGCTCCGTTGCGCCCGGATTATTTTGGAGGTGGCCAGCATACGTCGCCGGCGTTGAGCGGGTATCATCGATCCGGCCAACTCTGATCGTGTTTCGGCCAGGGTGAGGCAGGATGGGTACAGGGGCTCGGAAGAAGGCGATGCGAAACATCCCTATCGACGACATTGACGATACGCCGCGTCCTTTGGTGGCGATCCACACTGATTATGCCGATGGGCAGGTGTTGCCCTGGCACCGTCATCGCCGGGTGCAATTGCTCTACGGCGCTACGGGTGTGATGCACGTTGCCACGCGGGCGGGGAACTGGGTGGTGCCGCCCGGACAGGCGGTCTGGATTCCGGCCGAGGAAGCGCATCAGGTGCGCATGCTCGGGGTGAGCACGCACAGCCTTTATCTGGAACCCGACGCGGTGATCAGGCCACCGCCTGTGTGCCAGGTGGTGAAAGTATCGCCGTTGTTACGTCAGCTGTTGGCGGAAGCAGTAAAGCTACCTTTGCTGTATGACCTTGACGGTCGTGACGGTATCTTGGCGGATCTGGTATTTCATGAGCTGGCGCGGCTGTCGTCTTTGCCGTTCCATATCCCGCTGCCCGGAGACGAGCGCTTGCAGAAGGTCTGCCGCGCGTTCCTGGATGAGCCGGATATTCACGCTCGTATCGACCACTGGCTGCCGCATCTGGCCATGAGCGAACGCACCTTCAGCCGCCTGTTCAAACAGCAAACAGGCCTGTCGTTTCTGCGTTGGAAGCAACAGGCCTGCGTGGTGCTGGCGCTGGAGCGTTTGACGGCGGGGGAATCGATCACCCGCATTGCCCTTGAATACGGCTACGACAGCCCGGCGTCGTTCTCCACCATGTTCCGGCGGCGGTTCGGCCAGCCGCCATCCCATTACCGTCCCGACCGCCCAGGGCATCGTCCGGACTGAGGCGATTGCCTCACTTGTCTTGCGACAGACGCCGGGCCGCCCGGCGGGTGGCTTCCCAGCGTGCCGGCATGGCCGCGGCCATGGCGTCATTCACTTTATTCAGTATTGGTGCCGGTGCTGTTTCCGGACGACCCGCGTTGAAGGGGGGCTGTGGCGCGTATTCCAGCCCGAGCTGAATCGATTGGGCGACATCGGCGCCGGCCAGTTCCTCGATTACGGTAAGCGCGAAATCAATACCCGCGGTCACCCCGCCGCCGGTGATCAGATTGCCGTCGCGTACCACCCGCTCCGGATCGGCGATGGCGCCGAGCTCACCGAGCATGTCCCGCCAGGCCCAATGGCAGGCGGCCCGCTTGCCGCTCAGCAGTCCGGCGGCGCCGAGAATCAGGGAGCCGGTGCACACCGAGGTCAGATAGCGGGCACTGGCGGCCAACCGTCTGAGTTCCGACAGATAGGCTTGATCCTCCATTACCGCCATGCAGCCCAGGCCGCCGGGTACACACAGCACATCACAGTGGGGGATATCGGTGAGTGCCGCCAGCTCGGCGAATACCAGGCCGTCGGCGTGCACCGGATCACCGTGCAGAGAGGCAACCTGGATCCGGGCACCCGGCAGCCGTGCGAAGAACATATGCGGGCCGGTGAAATCAAGATGAGTAACATCATCGTAAACGGCGAACACGATATTCAAAGTTTGCGTCATGGTGGGTCTCCTGCTTGACGCCCCCAGATTAGGGGAGCAAGGTGATGGCGCCAATGACCAGTTTCCCTCGATTTGCGCCATGCACCGAATTGCCTTTTATGTCTTTCCCGATTTCCAGTTGCTGGACCTCAGCGGTCCGCTGGCGGCCTTTCAAAGGCTGGACCAGCTGGCCCCCGAGCAGGCCTACGATTTGCGCGTGCTTTCCCGTCAGGGAGGTGGCGTGCGCAGCACCGCTGGTATCACCATAGACACCCTCAAACCCGGTCGCGCTATGGTCGATACGTTGATCGTGGTTGGCGGCCGGGGTGCCCACCGGTTGGCCGAGCAGCGTGAAGAGCGGGAGGCTGTCCGGCGTCTGGCGCGGCGGGCCAACCGGGTGGCCAGTGTCTGCACCGGCGCGGTGATTCTGGCTGCGGTGGGGCTGCTGGATGGGCGCCGTGTGACCACGCACTGGCGTTATGCCGCTCAACTGCAACGGCGCTATCCGGCATTGAAGGTGGAAGGCGACCGCATCTATATCCGTGACGGCCATATCTGGACTTCCGCCGGCATCACCGCTGGTATCGATCTGGCGCTGGCCATGATCGAGCAGGATCTGGGACTGGAATTGTCGCGAGCCGCCGCCCGGGAGCTGGTGGTACAGCAACGGCGCTCCGGTGATCAGTCCCAGTTTTCCGAGGCGCTGGCGCTGGAGCCTGAATCCGATCGTGTTCGCATGGCGCTGGATTTTGCCCGCGCCCATCTGCATGAACCGCTGCCGGTGGAACGCTTGGCCGAGGCGGCCTGTTTGGGAACGCGCCAGTTCAGCCGTTTGTTCCGTGCCGAAACCGGAGAGACCCCGGCGCGGGCGGTGGAACGGCTGCGGGTGGAAGCGGCCCGGCACCGGGTGGAAGCCGGCCATGAGCCCATCGAGCGGATTGCCATTATGTATGGGTTCAATGATCCGGAACGCATGCGTCGCGCCTTCGTTCGTCGTTTTGGACATCCCCCACAAGCGTTGCGGCGTCAGGCACGCGGGGATACCCGGCGTTATTGATCCAGATCACTGATCAATCCGGTTTGTCATCGCCAGCTGTTGGGCCGGTTCGCCCATTGATACCGGTCAAAACATAAAGATTCATTTAAAATGCATATTTAATCCAGACCGCGACGGAGAGCCCGATAGCCAAAGTGAGGGTCGGCCATGAAGTCTGGATTAACATCACATACCGTACTGAAGCAGCTCGCCGGGGGGATCGCTCTGGCACTTCTCTTGAGTGGATGCACAACCGGCAAGACGGTGTCCGAAGCGCCGCTTCCGGTGGAGCAAGCGCAACTAACGGCGCCACCTATGGTGCCACCACCGATTTCCCGAAAAGGGCCCGCCAAGGTGGTGGTGGACCTGGAAATGGTGGAACAGGAAATGCGCCTTTCCGATGGCGTTACTTACGAGTTCTGGACTTTCGGTGGCACGGTGCCCGGCAGCTTCATCCGGATCCGGGAAGGCGACACCGTGGAGTTCCACCTCAAGAACCGCCATGACTCTCATGTGGCGCACAATATTGATCTGCACGCGGTCACTGGAACCGGTGGCGGCGCGGAGGCCACCTTCACCCTGCCGGGCCACAAAACGCAGTTCACCTTCAAAGCTCTGAATCCCGGCCTGTACGTCTATCACTGCGCCATGGCGCCGGTGGGAATGCATATCGCCAACGGCATGTACGGCCTGATTCTGGTGGAGCCGGAAGAGGGATTGCCACCGGTGGATCGTGAGTACTACGTCATGCAAGGCGACTTCTACACCGAGGGCGACCACGGGGAACCGGGGCTGCAACCGTTCAGCCTGGAAAAGGCGGTGGACGAGCATCCCACCTACGTGGTCTTCAATGGCAGCGAAGGGGCGCTGACCGGGGAAGGGGCGCTGACCGCCAACGCCGGCGACAAGGTTCGTCTGTTCGTCGGCAACGGGGGCCCCAACCTGGTGTCCAGCTTCCACGTAATTGGTGAGATCTTCGATCGCGTCTTTTACGAAGGGGGCAGCAAGTATCAGGAAAATGTGCAAACCACGCTGATTCCGGCCGGCGGGGCCGCCATGGTCGAGTTCACCACCGATGTCCCGGGCAACTTCATCCTGGTTGATCACAGTATCTTCCGTACTTTCAACAAAGGTGCATTGGGCATTCTCAGCGTGGACGGAACGATGAAACCGGAGATCTACACTGGCCAGCAGTTCAGTGGGGAATACCCTGAAGCCGAAGGTGGGAGATAGAGAATGAAAGGGAAGGGGAGCTGGATTCCATTGCTGTGTTTACTCACCACGGCGGCGCTGGCGAACGAGTACGTTCCGTTGTCCGGCGGCCCCTTCCACTCCAGCTTGCGGTTTGGTGACAACGGCGGGGAGGTCGTTGTCGAAGGCTATCAACTGATGTCACGGCCGGTACGCGAAGCGGAGTTTTTGGCTTTTGTCCAAGCGCATCCACAATGGCGTCGGGACCGGATTCCCGGACTGTTCGCTGACGCCGGCTACCTGTCTCACTGGGACAGGCCGCTGGCTCCGCGCCCCGGCACTCTGAATTTCCCGGTGACACGGGTGAGCTGGTTCGCGGCGGATGCCTACTGCCGTGCCCAGGGCGCGCGGTTGCCGACCTGGCTGGAGTGGGAATTCGCCGCCGCCGCCGATGCCCGCCAGACGGATGCTCGTGATGATGCCGATCGTCGCCGCCGGATCCTGACTTTGGGTACCCCCGGCGCTTACCGCGCCGCTGGAGAGAGCGTGCCAAATGTGTATGGCGTGCACGATCTGCATGGGCTGGTCTGGGAATGGCCCTGGGACCACGCCAGCATGATGGCCGCTGCCGATAGCCGCAACGTCGATACCGAAAATCCGCTGCGGTACTGCGGTGGCAGTGCGCTGGCCTTCAGCGATCGCCGCGACTATGCGGTGATCAAACGAGTGGCCTTGCTGTCGGCCCTGTCCGCGCGCACCACCTTGTCCAATCTCGGCTTTCGTTGTGCCAAGGAGCTACCATGAAAGCGAATCGTGAAAAAAATACCCAATCCCGTCCTGCCGTGTGCAGGCCCTGGGACTGCCTGAGTGTGCTACTGCCCTTGCTGGTGTTGGTGATGCTGATGCCTCAGGCGGTACGTGGCGAGCAAAGTCCGCCCGGCAACTCAGTCTACGCGCTGTCCGCCACGGTGCAGAATGAAAAAGGGGAGACGCTGCGGTGGCAGGATCTGCGTGGCCAGCCCCATCTGGTTTCGATGGTCTATACCCGCTGCCGCATGAGCTGTCCGCTGATCATTCACCAGGGAATGAGCGTGCAACAGCGGCTTCTGGAAGAGGGTTCGGCGGTTCCCCGTCTACTGATCATTTCCATGGACCCGGACCATGACACTCCCGACGTACTGGCGGGAACCATGGCCCGATATCGGCTGACGCCCGGACGGGCCACTTTCCTGCGGCCCCGGGATCATCAGGAGCGAACCATAGCCGCGCTGCTGGATATCCGGTTCCGTCAACGTGACGACGGCGGCTTCGATCACACCAATGCCTGGCTGTTGCTGGACGCCGACGGCCGCATCGTGGCACGCACCGAGAAAATGGCCGGCGCCCCGGACCCGGCTTTCGTCCGTGAGGTCGAGGCGGTCATGGCAGCCTATCACTCCCAAGCCCAAGGAGATCACTGATGAACATTGCTTCTTACGCCTCTGTCGGTTTACTGATCTGGGGATGCTCCTCGCTGGCGCAGGCCGCCGACAACTGCCATGTTGCCTTGCGTGGCGACGACAATATGCGCTTTGATCAAACCCAGCTTACGGTATCCTCCCAGTGCGAAGCCGTGACCATTGAACTGGTGCACAGCGGCAAGCTCGGCGCGAACGTCATGGGACACAATGTGGTGGTGACGCTGACCGGAGACTTCAAGGACGTGGCCAAGGCTGGAATGAAGGCCGGGCCTGGGAACGGCTATGTTCCGGTCAACGATGGCCGAGTCATCGGCGCCAGTGACATGATTGGTGGTGGTGAATCCACCTCGCTGACGATTCCGGGGAGTCGTCTGCAAGCGGGGGAAGACTATACTTTCTTCTGCAGCTTTCCCGGTCATTGGACGATGATGAAAGGGACGCTGGTGGTGAACTAACGGTCACCCTGGAATTAAGGCCGGATACTGATACCCTGAAACGTCATGCCGGACTCGGTCCGGCATCTTCCTCGACGAAGCCATGCGTCTTACAGAAGGAGATTCCGGGTGCCGCCCGGGATGACGGAGGTTTTCAGAGGTTCCCCAAGCAAACAGGCGGTGAAAGAGGTGATCAGGGATGAAAACGCTCTTCGAGAAAATACTGGACGGGGCCGGCTTGTTGACGCTGTTCGGGGTCGGCTTGTTGTTTCTGGCGGCCGGGTATTTGTTGGCGACCCTCGCTCTGATGGGGGGTATAAAAGTCCTGATAGGATTCCTGATCCTGGCGGCGTTGGTTGGATTGATGGAAGCAGGCGTGGCCGCGATTCTCATGCTTCCATATCGATTGTGGGTCCGTATCTTCGGTAACAGGACCGAGCCGGCTGCCCCCGCTTCCGACGAAGGTAAGGCCCAAGGCCGCAGGGTGGGGCTGTATGCCTTATGCCTGCTGGTTTTGGGTGCCATGCTTGGCGTGGGCCAGCACGTTGTCGAAAAGGTCAACTGACATGGCGGGAAATAAGAACGCGTATGTGGAAGCCAATAACCTGATGTCGGCTGTCGAACGCCAGTTAATCAGGGAAGATAACGTCGTGGAGGCGAAATGGACCTTGGCAAAAGCAGTGTCCGACTGTCGGGGTGCATTAACAGATGAGGAATACGCGGCTGTGTTGGAGCGGTCATGCCGACTCATGAGCCTGCACTGTGGCAACCATGAAGAGCTGGAAGCATTGGAAGCAATACTGGACTGGCTTTCCGATGCCGATATCATCACCGAAGAGCAGTATGCCCGTATCGTCCGGGAGACCGATTGTGGCCGTTGGCTATAGTGTTGAACCCTCCACCGAAGCACTGACGCTATGGGGGCGCGATAGCGCTTTTAATGTTCAGAAAGTGCTCTGGTTGCTGGATGAGTTGGAGCTTGAGTACCGGCACATCAGCCTGGGCGGCGACCACGGTGGTTTGGACGATCCTGAATTCCTGGCCATGAATCCTCACGGGCGAGTGCCGGTGCCGCGCCATCCGGCGGTATTCGACTGGTATCGGCGTTTGAGTGAGCGTTCCGCATACCGGCGACGAGTTCTGATTCCTTTTGACCAACTGTACGGAAAACTGACGTACTGATAGGGTTCTCGTTCGTACGGGTGATGTCCATTTTGGAGAGATAGGAAGGGTATGGAAACGTTTTTGGCTTCGACCGAGGTAGTGGATTGGCACCACCCGGATGTTCGGGCTTTGGCCGATGAGTTGTCGCGTCAGGAGGAGGATCCCACGGAGATAGCGCAGCGGTGTTTCCTCTGGGTGCGCGATGAGATTCGGCATTCCATCGATTATCAGCTTTCCCCGGTGACCTGCTCAGCTTCGCAAGTGCTGCGCGAACGCAGCGGCTTCTGTTACGCCAAGAGCCACTTGCTGGCGGCACTGTTGAGAGCGAATGGCTTGCCCGCGGCCTTTTGCTATCAGTGCCTGAGCGTCAATGACGACGGAGCTCCGTATTGTCTGCACGGACTCAACGCGGTGTTCCTGCCGGAGCACGGCTGGTATCGGATAGATGCACGCGGTAATCGGCCGGGAGTCGATGCCCGTTTCGAGCCGCCGGTGGAGCGCCTGGCGTTCCCTCTTGATCTGCCGGGTGAGAGGGATCTGCCCGGCTATTATCCCGATCCGCTGCCGGAAGTGGTGGCGGCGCTGACCGCGTACGACGATGCTCAAGTGCTCTTGAAGCATTTGCCGGACCGCGAGTAAGCGGTATCGCGGTCCTTTCCGTGGAGCTGCCGGGCGAGACTGGCGGTTCCTGGATTGTCGGGCAGCAGTGATCCGTATGGGGTTCACCTGGAAGATATCGCGGTCTCATCGTCCCCCCCGGGAACCAGCCCCTGACGTTGCAACTCGCTCCTGACCATTGGTGGGCAACGGGAGAAGCATAGTGCCAGAGCTTCCACTGAGAGCCCTGACAGGAAAGCATCCCGCAATTGCCGGCTCTGTTCCGGCGTCCAGGGACGGTTCAGGTAATAAGGTCCCTTGACCACGGGCACCGCTGCCCGGTTGTCTCTCAGGGTGATGGCGGAGGCGCGCCGGTAGCGAATGTCTTGAAGACAGGTGAACAGAGCCCGGGTTATATCCGGGTGAATGTAAGGCGAGTGTTGCGGAAAGGGCTGCCCGGTGACTGGATCAACGCCTTCCGCCAGATCCCGCAGGACTTCCAGTGCGTGTCGGATTTCCATATCCGTGATCTCCTAATAAAGTACGAGAGCACAGCCGAGAGTAATAAAATTGTCATAGGGTAGCTATCAGCCAGAACGGAATTTCTCGAGTAAAAGGCTTACAAGACAGGGTGGCCTTTTCCTATTGACTTTTCGGCGCAGCAATTGCTTGTGAATTCCTTGATGGAAGATGATCCGCCGTACAACCTGCCGTGAGAAGAGCAACGAAATGAAATCCAAGCCGCCGGTACTGGAATCCTATGGCCGTCTCGCCGCGGATTATGATCGACGCTGGTCCGGGTATTTGCGCCGAAACATCCAGGAGACGCTGACGCGGATGCCTCTGCATGGAGGAGAACGTGTCTTGGAGGTGGGGTGCGGAACCGGTGCCCTGCTGGCGGTGTTGGCTGAACGCCATCCGCCACCACTCCTGTCCGGTATCGATCCGGTGCCGCAGATGCTGGCGCGGGCGCGTGACCGTTTGCGCGAGGAAGTGACCCTCAAGGAAGGCTGGGCGGAGCAACTACCGTTCGATGATGAACAGTTCGATGTCGTGGTCTCCTTGAGCATGTTTCATTATATCCGTGACCCTGACGCCGCTCTGGCGGAGATGTTCCGGGTGCTGCGGCCAGGCGGAAGGCTGGTGATCAGCGACTGGTGCCATGATTACCTCAGTTGCCGCCTGTGTGACTGGTATCTGAAGTGGTCGGATCCCGCTCATTTCAAAACCTATCGCAGTGCTGAATGCGAGAATCTGCTGCGCGAAGCTGGCTTCCAGTCGGTGGCTTCGGAGCGCTATAAGATCAACTGGCTCTGGGGCATGATGACAGCGACCGGGAAAAAGCCAAGCTGGTAGCGAAGTGTGTGGGGAAAGATGGAAAGTCATCGCGGACCTTCGCTGCCTTTCCTTTGGGGCACTCCGATAAGGGATGACCGGAAAGCGATCAGAGTTCCAACTGGTCCAGAACCTGATCCGCCCAGCTGTTGATTTCATCCGTAATGTCACCGGCGCCGGGCGCATTCTGATGTTCCAATCTCAATACCCGCACTTGAGTCAGGCCGATGATCGCCAGAACGTAGCGCAAATATGAGGACAGGAAGTCTCTTTGTTTCCCTGTTTTTCGGCATGTTTCTCCTGGTATGTCATCCAGAAATCCGCCGCCACAGGCACTGATCACCAGGACTGGCCGGGCACGAAGCAGACCGATTTTGCCCTCGGGACTCAACTGGAATGTCCGGTATGGCCGTACCACATGGTCGACCCAGGCTTTGAGCGCGGAAGGTACGGTAAAGTTATGCATGGGAGTGGAGATCAGTACCAGATCCGCGAGTTCCAGCTCGCGAATCAGGGTCTCCGACAATGCCAGGCTGTGCGCATGCCGTTCCGTATGTGCTACGGGGGGCAGTACGGTGGCTTCCACGAAGCCGGCGTCCAGGTGGGGGGGCGGCCGGGTTGCCAGATCACGTTCCACGATATCCAGAGAGGGGTGGGATTCACGCAGTCTGGCTAATACCATGTCGGCGGCCATCCGGCTTCTGGATGACGCTTCCCGGGTGCTGGCCGAGACATGCAGGATCCGGATCATGATGCTCTCTCCAAGATGAAATTGAAGCGCAGGGCGGTGGCCAACAGGCCGTTACGATAGTAGAAGCGATGACCCAGAACATTGCTCAGCGGTGTATCCAGAACCACTTTCGCACAACCTTCCGTTTCTCCTATCGACTTTATTTCCGTTATTAACTTTTCGCCCAGCCCACAGCCACGGTGGCTCTCATCGGTAACCAGGTCATCCACATAGAGAAAACGGCCGTACACCAGATTGTTCTGGAGCCGATATCCGGCCAGGGCGACGAAGTGGTCCTCTTGCCGTAACCCCAACAAACGGTAGCCTTCCGCACTCTGAGCACGCCATCGGGAAACCCATTCCGCTGAACTGGACAGATGGGGCCTGAGCTGCTTTATAAGCGGGAAGCACGTCGATACCTCGGACTCGTCTTGCAGGGTGTGCAGGGTGTAGGACGGACACATCGGGCTCTCTCCCTTCATGTTCATTGCCTTCACTGCCGCCCCGTTGCTGGCGATAGAGAAGGGCTTTGTGTATTATCAGTGCTCTGACATCATATAAGAGTGCTGATAATATGCGCAAGACATCGCCGCACGTACCGGATATCGGGGAAGGAAAACGGGGAGAGCAGGGGTACCTGGGCTATCTACTACGCCAGGCCAGCGCCGCCCACAGATTAAGAATGGAAAGGGCGCTTGCCGACAAGGAGATCACGTTACCCCAGTTTCTGACCCTTACCATGCTGGAGGCCTATCCCGGGATTTCCAATGCTGATCTGGCCCGGCTGGCCATGCTCACCCCACAGACCGTAAGCGTGATCATCAATAATCTTGAGCGAGCTGGCCTGGTGCGGCGACAGCCGCATCCGGTACATGGGCGTATTCAGAGAATCGAGGCCAGTGAATCGGGCCGGCGGCTTTTGAAACAGTGCAGAGCAAAGGTGAATAAGGTAGAACAGGCTTTGATGAAAGGGCTTGGTGCCGAAGAGGAAAATGTCGTCAGGCGTTGGCTGGTCGCCATTGCCGACGACGGCCAATCTTGACCTTCCGCGCGCTGGCCGCTTGCCTGAAATGCTTTCAGATATGGAATCACGGAATGTCCGGTCGCGCTGTCTTTATGCTTCTACTCTCCCTGTTGGCGGTGTTTGTCGTCTGGATGGCTGTCGAGCCCCACGATCGTGCGGACTGGATGCTGGAAAACGCCTTGGTGTTGTTGGCGGTTGTGGCGCTGATTGTCACCCGGCGCTGGTTCGTTTTCTCCAACCAGGCCTATCTGTTGATCTTTGCTTTTCTCGCCTTGCACGAGCTGGGCTCCCACTATACCTATTCCCTGGTGCCCTACGATCCGGCGCTGAGGAAGCTGTTCGGCTTCAGTCTTGATCAACTGATGGGCTGGGAGCGCAATCAGTTCGACCGGCTGGTGCATCTGGCCTACGGGTTGCTGTTAACCATACCTCTGTTTGAGTTCTGCCGGCGCGCGGTCGGTCTGGGGCGTGGCTGGGGCTACGTGTTCGCCAGCGCGATCATCATGGCCACGTCGATGTTATACGAACTGATCGAGTGGATTGCCGCGGTCTGGTTCGGTGGCGATCTGGGGCAGGCGTTCCTGGGGACTCAGGGCGACATCTGGGACGCGCAGAAGGATATGGCGCTGGCGTCGATAGGAGCCGTGCTGGCGGTGGTATTGCACGTGCTCCTTCAACGGCGAAGCGCCGGCGCGGATACCGGCGCTCCATCGCGTTAGCGGGTGGCTCCGTTCTGCTTGTCCGGCAGAGCGAAGGCAACAATGTAGTCGCCCCGGTCCGGAGATTGCCGGGAGCCGCCGGCGGAGATAACCAGGTACTGTTTGCCGCTGGCCGGGGAGATGTAGGTCATTGGCGTGCCCTGGGAGCCCACCGGGAGACGATGTTTCCACACTGTTTCCCCGCTGGCCACGTCCATGGCCCGAATGTTGTAGTCCAGAGTGCCGGCATAGAACACCAGGCCGGAAGCGGTGGACATGGGGCCGCCCACCGTCGGCATGCCCACGGGAATTGGTAAATGCATTTTCAGTCCCAGGGGGCCGGTATCCTCCACGGTTCCTAATGGGATCTGCCAGACCACTTCGCGCCGATTCAAATCGATGGCGCTGAGGGTACCGTAAGGCGGCTTCTGGCAAGGCACGCCCAGCGGCGACATGAACACATACTTGGAGGCGCCATAGGGCGTACCGTGTTGAGGAGATAAACCGGTATGAGAGGCCGAGGCGTCTTCCTTGTCCGCTTCCTCGCGCGGTACCAGCAATACCCGCTGAGGGGAACGGGTGTCATTGACGATCAGATAGCCGCCGGGTTTGTAGATGGTGTTGCTGCCCCAGTTCATACCGCCGAAATAGCCCGGCCATTGCAGGCTGGGAGTCAGTCCTGGCGGAGTGAAATCGCCTTCGTAACGCAGTTTGCGAAACTGGATCCGGCAGTACAATTGATCGAACGGGGTAGCGCCCCACATGGCGGCTTCCGACAACTTTTCCGCGCCGATGGCGGGCATACCCACGGAATAGGGTTGTGTTGGCGAGGTCCAGTCGCCATCCACCGCGCCCTGTGGAACCGGGCGCTCTTCCACTTCGGCAATGGGGGTGCCGGTACGCCGGTCGAGCATGAAAATCTGACCGCGTTTGGTGGTTTGAATCAGCGCTGGCACGGTATTGCCATTACCGTCATCCACATCGAACAAAGCGGGTTGGGAGGGCACGTCGTAGTCCCAGATATCGTGATGCACGGTCTGGAATTTCCAGCGCTCCCTGCCGGTATGAAGATCCAGGGCAACGATGGAGGATGAATAGTCTTCATCCGCATCGGTGCGGTGACCACCATAGAAATCCGGGGTGGCATTGCCGGTGGGCAGATAGATTAATCCCAGTTCCTCATCCACCGCCGGCGTGGACCAGACATTCGGTGTGCCGCGGGTGTAGGTCTCGCCCTCCGCAGGCAGGCCGGTGAGTGCTGGATTGGCCAGGTCCCAGGCCCAGGCCAGTTCCCCGCTGTCGGCGCGAAAGGCGCGGATCACACCGGAGGGCTCGCCGGTCATCATATTATCGAACACCCAGCCGCCGATAATGATCAGTCCCCGCGCCACCGTGGGCGCCGAGGTCTGGAAATAAAAGCCGGGCTTCACCTCTCCCATGCCCTGTTTCAGGTCCACGGTGCCGCCATCGCCAAAGGAAGGGCAGAGCGCGCCGGTTTGCGCGTCCAGCTCGATCAGGCGGGCATCGATGGTGGACAGCACGATGCGGCCGGCGCAGGTCTCTTCGTTGTTGGAAGCCTGGTAATAACCCAGGCCCCGGCAACGTTGCCACAACGGTGAGGACGCTTCGGGGTCGAAGCTCCATTTCTGTTCACCACTGTCCGCGTCCAGGGCGAACACTTTGTTATGCACGGTGCAAACATAAAGCGTATCGCCGACCTGGATCGGTGTGTTCTGGTCCTCGCCGCCGGCTCCGGGGGGGTTGGCATTGGGAATATCACCGGTGCGAAAGGTCCAGGCCACTTCCAACTGGTCCACGTTATCGGGTGTGATCTGATCCTGCGGCGCATAGCGGGTGCCATCCTGCTGGCGCCCGTAGTGATGCCATTCCCGAGCCTGATCCGTCACTGTCAAGGAGGGCGGTTCGGTCTTGCTGGCGATGATGGGGCCGGGATAGAAAGCATGAAAAATCGTCGCCGCCAGACCAAGCAGAATCACCGCCGCCACCGGATAGGCGGTGCCGCCACTGATCGGTTTGCCCCGCCGTAAAGCCGGCGCCAGCAGCGCCAGAAGGAACAACAGCACCGCCGGTGCGAACAGGCGGGACACCTGGGGCCAGAAATCCAGACCCACTTCCCACCAGGCCCACAACGCGGTGCCCATGAAAACGACAGCGTATAGCCAGAACCCCAGAACATGGCGGGCCATCACCAGACCGCCGGAGATCACCAGGCCGATACCGGCGAGGCTGAAGTACCAGGAACCGCCCAGCAGGATCAGGTAAATACCGCCGCCGAGCAGCCCGATGCCGGCGACGATCATGAGCAGGCCCACCAGGACGGTAACAATGGATACCCAGGACGATGTTTTTTCTTTTTCGTTCATCAAACCAGCCTCCTATCCGGATGATCTGCTTCGAGATTGCCACAGTGCGGACCGGCGGACCACTGTCGACATGTCGAACCGTACCGTCGGCAAGCGATTAACCAGAGTCCAATCCAGACACGAGGAGTCAACGATGGGCAACCAACTGACGATCACCCCCTGTCTCTGGTTCGACGGCCAGGTCGAACAGGCAGCGCGCTTCTACGTCGAGGTGTTTCCCGATTCACGTATCACCACCATCAGTCATTACGGTGAGGCGGGCAAGGAGATCCATGGCCAGCGTCCCGGCGATGTCATGGTGGTGGCCTTCGAGTTGCAAGGAAACCCTTTCGTGGCTTTGAACGGCGGGCCACTGTTTACTTTTAGTGAAGCGGTATCGTTTCAGGTTCCATGCCGGAGCCCGGAGGAACTGGATCATTATTGGGGGGCCTTGTCCGAGGGGGGCGATCCGAGCGCGCAGCAGTGCGGCTGGCTGAAGGACCGTTTCGGCCTGTCCTGGCAGGTATTTCCTGAGTGGCTGCCGAAGGCGCTGGAAGAGACCGGCTCCACTGCCGCGGCGCGGGTCACCGAGGCGATGATGGCGATGAAGAAACTGGACTGGCAGGCGCTGGAGCGGGCGCGCCGGGGGTGATGCCGGGCTCGGAGGGAGCCCGGCGTTGGGTCACGGGGTTTCGGTTTGCGTGGTGTCATTCGGGGCGGCCGGTATGGCCTGACGGCGAGCCAGCAGCCAGCCCACCATAATCGCGGTGATGGCAACGATCGCCGCGCCGATAAGGGCATTGGTGTGCAGGGCCTGGGTAAAGCCCTCACGCGCCCCCGACAGCACCAGATCGGACACGTCCGGCGGCAGCTGACTGGCGGCATCCAGAGCGCCGCCCAGAGTGTCACCGGCGGCCAGAGCCAGATCCGCCGGCAGATCCGGCGGCAGGACTCCGGCCATGTGCGCGCGGTAAACCGCGGCGCCGGCACTGCCGATCACCGCGATACCCAGGGCCATGCCCAGTTCCGTGGCGGTCTCCGATGTCGCCGAGGCGGCGCCAGTCTTGTTGGGTGGAGCGGCGCTGACCACCATGTCGGTGCCCAGGATCATCATCGGCATGACTCCGACTCCCATGATCACCATGCCGGCCACCAGCCAGGCCATGTTGTCCATGCCGGTGACCATGGCCATGGAAAGAAAGCCGAACACCGACAACAGCAGGCCGACACTGACCAGCACGCCTCGACTCATATAGCGGGTCAGGCGTGGCACCAGCAGCGACACGATGGTCTGGATCACCGCCGGCGGCAGCATCACCAGACCGGCATGTAACGGCGACAGCCCCAACACGCCCTGCAGATACTGGAACACCATCAGCCAGGCACCGGACAGCGCCAGCACGGTGAGCAGCATGGCCACCACCGAGGTGCTGAAAGTACGGTTGCGGAACAGCGCCAGATCGAACATCGGCTCCGCCAAACGGCGTTGCCGGCGCACGAACAGCATGCCGATCACCAGGCCCGCGGCGATGGACAGCAAGGGCGCCCAGGATACGCCGTTGCGGGCCATGTCCTTCAAGCCATAGATCACCGCGATCACCATGGCCACCGACAGCAGGGCGCTGAGAAAATCCTGGCGGCCGGCCTGCTCGTCGCGGAATTCCGGCAACAATAATGGGCCGCACACCAACAACAGCGCCATCACCGGCACACCCAGCAAAAACACCGAGCCCCACCAGAAAAATTCCAGCAGAGCGCCGCCCACCAGCGGGCCGATGGCGCTGCCGACGATAAAGCCGGTCATCCACACCGTAATCGCCACGGTGCGCTCATGCTCCTGATGGAACATGTTGCGCAGCAGCGACAGGGTGGAGGGCATCAAGGTCGCGCCGGCGATGCCCAGCAGCGCGCGGGCGGCGATCAGCATTTCCGCGCTGGTGGCGAAGGCCGCCAACGCCGAAGCGGCACCGAAAGCGGTGGCGCCGGCCAGCAGCAGTTTACGCCGACCGATGCGGTCACCCAGCGTGCCCATGGTCACCAGGAAGCCGGCGATCATGAAACCGTAGATGTCGAGAATCCACAGCAACTGATCACTGGTGGGGTGCAGGTCCGCGCTCAGCTGTGGTACCGCCAGATGCAGCACGGTCATGTCCAGGGCCAGCAGCACCGTGGGCAACATCAGCACCGCCAGACCCAGCCACTCACGCCGCGTGGCGGCGGGTGGTGACGCGTTGGAAGCTTCCATATTCTCCTGTGTCACAGTCGTTATCCTTTCACTTACTACAAGATGCCGCGCGGTACGCCACCATAGGTTAGTTGGAACGGAGGTGGCGGGAACGGGCCGACGGTTTCCCGTTACCGCAACGCGACAGAGGAACCTCCATGAGGTTCGGGTATGCCCGAAGGGCAGTGTGAAGAGCGTGGGTCAGTCGCTCGGCGGGTTGGTCGGCGAACCGGACCGGTTACATGGCGCGGCCGTCGAACCGCTGCACGGGAACCGAATCCAGGTCGACACCTTCCAGACAACGTATGTTGATCGCGGCCATCCGATTGCCTTCCGGATCCACCCCCTCACCGTAGGGGTGAATGCCGCACTTCGGGCAAAAGTGATGTTGGATCACATGCTGATTGAAGGTGTAGGTGGCGATGTCGTCCTCCGCCGTCAGCAGCCGCAGGTGATCCCGGGGAATGAACCACATCAGGGATCCCTTGCGCTGACAGATGGAGCAGTTACAGGACATGGCGCCGTCCAACTCGCCTTCGGCTTCGAAGGCGACGTTTCCGCAATGACAACTTCCTTTGTAGTTCATCGGTCTCTCCTTTTTTTTTGAGTCGTCATTGAGTCGAACGACGAGGTGGGGAATTCGACATCGTGTCCAAGGTTAACGCCAGGAAATGACATAGGGAAGACATCGGATGCGGAAAAGATCGCGGCGTGTGAGCCACGACACCCATGCGTCTCGCCCGGCGTCAAACCGCCTGTGGTGCCGGCGCCGCTGTCAGCCCGCCGCGCTCCCGGAAGTGTTCGATTTCCGCCACCAGCCAATCCCGAAACAGCAGCAACAACGGATTCTCCGCCTTCTGTTCCGGCAGGATAAAGTGGTAAGCCCAGGAACTGCGGTAGCTGTGCGGTAATGGAATGATCAGCCGTCCGGAGGCCAGTTCCTCGCGGATCAGGAACGGTGGAATCAGGGCAATCCCCATGTCCTGCATGGCGGCTTCGGCCAGCATGGTGAACAGTTCGAAACGCGGGCCGGTCATATCACGCTCCACCCGCAGACCGGCGGAATCGAACCACTCACGCCAGGCGTAGGGGCGGGTGGTTTGTTGCAGCAGGGTGAGGCCGGCGATGGTCTGTGCATCCAGCTCCCGTTCCGGGGCGATCAGACGCGGGCTGCACACCGGCATCGGTTCCTCATGCATTAACAAGGTGGCTTCGGTGCCGGGCCAGTCGCCGTCGCCGAAATAGATCGCCGCGTCGAAGCGGGTTTCGGCGAACAGAAAGGGTTTGGTGCGGTTGGTCAGATTAACGGTGACGCCGGGGTGGGCACGGCGGAAGTCCTTCAGCCGCGGCAGCAGCCAGCGGGTGCCGAAGGTGGGCACCACCGCCAGTTCCAGGGTGTTGGCGGCACCGTGGTCCCCCATCACCGCCAGTGTATCCCGTTCCAATTCATCAAGATGGACGCTGACCCGGCGGCTGTAATCGCGACCCGCTTCGGTGAGCCGCACGCCCGGGCGTGAGCGGCGGAACAGTTTGACGCCCAGAAAGTCCTCCAGGGCCGCGATCTGGCGGCAAACGGCGCTTTGCGTCAGGGCCAGTTCCTCGGCGGCTTTGGTGAAGCTCTGATGGCGCGCGGCCGCCTCGAAGCCGATCAAAGCGGCGGTGCTGGGGATCTTGCGTCGCATACGGGTCTTCCCGGTCGGTTTCCATTCACAAGTGATAAAATAGCACAAAGGCGTGCGAGAAAGTGGCTTGTTCTGACCACCGCGGCCTGTATAGCATGGCGCCAAACCCGCCCAAATAGCGCCTTCGTGCCTGACCGGGCAGTCTCTCATCCCTTCTTGAAGTGAAAAGGTGGAATAACCGTGGCCAATAATGCAGCCTTTGACTGGGCGAGCCCCCTCCTGCTGGATCAGCAACTCACCGAAGACGAGCGCATGGTGCGCGATACCGCCTACCAGTACGCGCAGGACAAACTCATGCCGCGGGTGCTCAACGCCTTCCGCAACGAGCACACCGATGTGGAAATCTTCCGTGAAATGGGCGAACTCGGGCTGCTGGGCGCCACCATTCCGGAAGCCTACGGCGGCGCGGGTCTCAACTATGTGTGCTACGGCCTGATTGCCCGTGAAGTGGAACGGGTGGATTCCGGTTACCGCTCCATGATGAGCGTGCAGTCTTCCCTGGTGATGGTGCCGATCAACGAGTTCGGCAGCGAAGAGCAAAAGCAGAAATACCTGCCGAAGCTGGCCAGCGGAGAATGGATCGGCTGTTTCGGCCTGACCGAGCCGGACCACGGTTCCGACCCGGGCAGCATGGTCACCCGCGCCAAGAAAACCGACGGCGGCTACCTGCTCTCCGGCGCCAAGATGTGGATCACCAACAGCCCCATCGCCGATGTGTTCGTGGTCTGGGCCAAGACCGAGGATGACAAGATCCGCGGCTTTATTCTGGAAAAAGGCTGGGAAGGTCTGAGCGCCCCGGCGATTCACGGCAAGGTCGGCCTGCGCGCCTCCATCACCGGTGAAATCGTCATGGACAATGTGTTCGTGCCGGAAGAAAACCTGATGCCGGGCGTGTCCGGCCTGCGTGGTCCGTTCACTTGCCTGAACTCCGCCCGTTACGGTATTTCCTGGGGGGCGTTGGGCGCCGCCGAGTTCTGCTGGCACACCGCCCGTCAGTACACCCTGGACCGCAAGCAGTTTGGCCGTCCGCTGGCCGCCAACCAGTTGATCCAGAAGAAACTGGCCGACATGCAGACCGAGATCACCCTGGGCCTGCAGGGCTGTCTGCGTCTGGGCCGGATGAAGGACGAAGGCACCGCGGCGGTGGAAATCACCTCCATCATGAAGCGCAACTCCTGTGGCAAGGCGCTGGACATCGCGCGGCTGGCCCGTGACATGATGGGCGGTAATGGCATCTCCGACGAGTTCGGTGTGGCCCGCCACCTGGTCAACCTGGAAGTGGTGAACACCTACGAAGGGACCCACGACGTGCACGCGCTGATTCTCGGCCGCGCGCAAACCGGCCTGCAAGCCTTCACCAACTAAGGGACTGTTATGAGTGGCGCGCTGTCGCACCTGCGCGTGCTCGATTTGTCCCGCGTTCTGGCCGGCCCCTGGGCCGGCCAGATCCTGGGCGATCTGGGCGCCGAGGTGATCAAGGTGGAGCGGCCCGGCAGCGGTGACGATACCCGTATCTGGGGGCCGCCCTACGCCAAGGACGCGGAGGGTCACGACAGTGACCAGTCCGCCTATTATCTGTGCACCAATCGCAACAAGAAATCGGTGGCCATCGATATCGCCCACCCGGAAGGGCAGGCGCTGATCCGTGAACTGGCCGCGCAAAGCGATGTGGTGATCGAGAACTTCAAAAAAGACGGCCTGCGCCGCTATGGTCTGGATTATGAATCCTTGTCCGAGGACAACCCCGGGCTGATTTATTGCTCCATCACCGGCTTCGGTCAGACCGGGCCTTACTCCAGCCGCCCCGGCTACGATTTTCTGATTCAGGCCATGGGCGGGTTGATGAGCATCACCGGCCATCGTGACGGTGAGCCCGGTGCCGGCCCGATGAAAGTGGGCGTGGCGCTCACCGATATCACCACCGGCCTGTATTCCACCATCGCCATTCTCGGCGCGCTGGAACATCGCAATCAGACCGGCGAAGGCCAGCACATTGATATGGCGCTGCTGGATGTGCAGGTCGCTTGTCTGGCCAACCAGACACTCAATTACCTCACCACCGGTCAAGCACCGACGCGCATGGGCAATGCTCATCCCAGCGTGGTGCCGTACCAGGATTTCCCCACCGCTGATGGCGATGTGATCCTGGCGATTGGCAACGACGGTCAGTTCGCCCGCTTCTGTGAGGTGGCCGGACACCCGGAGTGGGCCGCGGACGACCGCTACGCCACCAACCGCGCCCGCGTGGACAATCGCGACACCTTGATTCCGTTGATGCGGCAGACCACGGTAATGCGCACCACCCGGGAATGGATCGAGGTTCTGGAACAGGCCGGTGTGCCCTGCGGGCCGGTCAACAGCATCGCCGATGTGTTTCAGGATCCCCACGTCCAGGCCCGGGGCATGCAACTGGAAATGCCGCACCCGAGTCTGGGCACGGTACCGCAGGTGGCCAGCCCGCTGCGGCTGTCGGCGTCACCGGTGGAGTATCGCACCGCGCCGCCGCTTCTCGGTGAGCATACCGACGAGGTGCTGGCGCAAACCCTGGGGCTGTCCGCCGAAGCGATCCAACGGCTGCGTGCGGAGCGTATTGCCGGTCAGAACTGATTGCGGCTCGCTTCCCTTGGGGAGAGCTACGAAGCCGCTGTGGGAGCTTGCCCCGCAAGCGAATTCTTCTAATGCAGCGTAATTCGCTTGCGGGGCAAGCTCCTACAGTGGTTTCGTAGAGCTCCTTCAATACCGCCCTTCCTCGCGCAGTGCCTCCTCGACCGGCCTCACTTCAATCGTGCCCAGCCGCGCCGACGGCCAGCCCTGGGCCAGGCGCAGGGCTTCATCGAAATCCTGTGCTTCGATCAGGAAAAAGCCGCCCAACTGCTCCTTGGTTTCCGCGAATGGACCATCGGTGACCGAGACCTTGCCGCCACGGACGCGGGTGGTTTTGGCCCGACGCGCGCTTTGCAGGGCGTGGGTGTCGACCAGGTGCCCCCCGGCGCGCAAGGTTTCCACATAGTCCAGCGTTTCCTGGCGCAGCGCCTGCCATTGTTCCCGCGTCAGATCGGTGAGAGCCTGTTCCGCTTCATAGGCCAGACAGAGAAATTTCATTTTTTATTCCCATGGGATGCTGATACCACTGAAGAGTAGAGGGGCGCTGCACAAATGTTCCAGACGCACCCCCGTCCGGGGTTGTATTGATGATCAATTGCACTAACCGATTTCTGTATCTATTTCTGTACCTGTTTCTGTAATAGTAATGACACCACGGGGCGAATCCGCTCCAGACAGTGGCAAGGAACGGCAATGACGTCCACCAATTGGGTTGATCTGTCTCGCGATCCGGAAACCGGGATCGAGAGTTTGCGCGCCCATTTCGAAGGTCACGCCTACGATCCGCATTGGCATGATACCTATGCCATCGGGCTCACCGAACAGGGCGTGCAGCGGTTTCATCTGGGGCGCACCCGCCATGAGAGCACACCAGGTAAAGTGATTCTGCTGGAACCCGGTGATGTCCATGACGGCCACGGGCCGACGCCGGAAGGCTTTACCTACCGACTACTGTACATTGATCCGCAATGGCTGCATCAGCGGTTGGGAGGATTGTTCGAACAGCGCCCCGATCATTATCGCATGGCGTTTCAGGATGCCATGAGCAGCGACGTGCGGCTGGCTCGCGCCATCGGTACTGCTTTCGATGTGATGCATCACGGCGATTTTCGTATCACCCGGCAGGCGGCGTTGGATACGCTGCTGGAGCGGCTGACCTGCCATGTGCAATGGCGGCGCCGGCCGCAGCCGCATCCGGCGATGCCGTTGCTGGCGGCGAAGACGCGGGAATTCCTGCATGCTCATATTGCCGAGGATATCGGCATGGACGACGTGACGCGGGCGCTCGGCTGCGACCGTTTCCGTATCACGCGGGCCTTTAAAGCGGCGTTCGGCATGTCGCCGCACGCTTATCTGGTGCAACTGCGTCTGGTCGAAGCCCGCCGCTTGCTGGCTCGGGGCGAAACACCGGCGGAAGTGGCGGCGGCCACCGGGTTCGCCGATCAAAGTCATCTTGGACGCTGGTTTCGCCGTGCTTATGCGATGACGCCGGCCTATTACCGTAATCGTTGCTCAAAGCTTCCAGACTGACAACGGCCGCTACGCGACGATAGCCCTCCCATCTGGTTGAGGGTTGGTGTCATGGAATCCCTGGTCGCGTTTTTTCTGTTTGCCTTTGTCGCCTCGATCACGCCCGGTCCCACTAATGTTCTGGTGATGAGCAACGCTTCCCGTCATGGCTGGCCTTCGGCGCTGCCCATGGTGATCGGCGGCTGCGCCGCCGCCGCCACCATCGTGCTGTTGGTCGGCAGCGGCCTGACCCGCTCCCTGGCGGAGCACCCCCAGATCCAGCGGGCCATCGCCTGGACGGGTGTGGCCTGGCTGAGCTGGATGGCCTGGCATCTGTTCCGCAGCGATTCCCTTGGTGACGACGAACGGGCGCTCGGCCGCGGCCGTGGCTTCACCGTGGCCGCCACCCTGCAACTGGTGAATCCGAAAGTCTGGATGATGGCGCTGGCGGTCATGGGGGTGTTCGTCACCCCGGGCGCCGGGCAAGGTGGTCGCGTGGCTTTGTTGTCGCTGATCTTCTTTCTGGTGGCGCTGCCGTGCATGGCGATCTGGGCCTGGCTGGGCATCAAAGCCGCCGCCTGGACCCGTTCGCCGGGGCGCCTGCGCTGGTTCAACCGCGCCATGGCGGTGCTGTTGCTGCTCACTGCCTGGTCCACGGTGGTGGACGTTCGGGTGTTGTGAAGAGCGCTTGATATCACACGTGGTCCTGGCCGATCAAACCCCGGATGAGGCATACTTCGCGACGCTGCCCGCGATTAAAACGGCAGCACGATTGCCTGGCGCGTTCCACTCGAAAATCCCGGAACACTGTCCGAACAAGTGGCGCTACCCGTTGAGGCGCCCCTCACGATAGACAGTGTCAAGTCATGGACTGGAAAGACTCCGAATGATGAATTGGATCCCTATAGTTTTCTTTACGTTCAAGATTGTCGTGTTCGGCACGGGCATGTTCTTCGCCATCAAGTGGCACTACGACAAAGGGAAGAAGAAAAAAGAAAATAACGAAATCAGCCGACGGTAAGCGCCCGCCGATAGGGATGGTGGGCGCGGTTTCCATTTTGGGGCGTCAGGCGTTATGCCCCAACCTGCGCAGCCGCTGCAACAGCACGCAGGACACCACCGCCGCCGTCAGGTTGTACAACATGGCAACGACGAACGCGTCCACGTGGGCGGCGGCAGGCTCCGCCGCCGGGGCGGCCCGCAAAGTGCCGAGGAACAGCATGCCCATGGTGCAGACGCCGAGGGCGGCGCCCACCTGTTGCAGTGTGGAGATCACCCCGGAGGCCATGCCCGCCTGCCGCCGTGGCACCACCCCAAGAATCAGATTCAGCAACGGGGTCATTACCAGGCCCTGACCAAAGCCCACCGCGATCAATGCCGGAATCCACCAGGCCAGCAGGCCTCCCTCCGCTGTCCACTTCACCTGCATGATCAGTAAGCCCAGGGAAACCGCGTAAAGACCACCCCCGGCTACCAGTGTCGTGGCGCCATAGCGTGATACCCAGCGTGAAGCCAGCAATGACGACGCCATGAAACCAGCACTGGCCGGTGCGAACAGCGCCCCGGCCTGGAACGGGTCCAGCCCCAGCCCGGTTTGCACCAGTAGCGCGAAGCACAGGAAGAAGGAGCTGGAGGTGGAATAAATCAGTGTGACCAGCACACAGCCCAGGGCGAAAGCCGGTTGTCGCAGTAGCGTCATATCCACCAGAGGGAGAAGCCCCCGGCGTTGCCGGCGACGTTGCTGAAGACTGAATTGCGCCAGCAACAGGCCGGATAGTACCAGCGCGCCCCAGCACCACAGCGGCCAGTGCCGGGCCGGGCCTTCCAGCAGTGCTACCAGCAACAGTGTCAAACCGGCGGCCACCAGCAGCACACCGACACCATCCAGATCCGGCCGCTGCTCCAGGCGGGATTCGGCCACGCGCCCGCCGAACAGCAGTGTCAGCAGCCCGATGGGGAGATTGATCAGAAAGATGGTGCGCCAGCCCAGACCGGCCAGGTCCAGATGCACCAGCCAGCCGCCCAGCACTTGCCCGGCAATGGCCGCAAACCCCAGTGTCATGCCCAGCCAGGCAAACGCCCGGCGCTGAGTGTCGGCGTCGTAGAGCACGCGCAGAGAGGCGTAGATCTGCGGAAAGAGCAGAGCAGCGGCACCGCCCTGGAACACCCGGGCGGCGATCAGCGCTTCCGCCGTGGGGGCGATGCCGCACAGCAGAGAAGCCAGGGTGAAAAGCGCCATCCCCCAGAGATACAGACGCCGCCGTCCAAAGCGGTCGCCGAGACGGCCGCCGGTGATGAGCAGAGCGCCGAAGGCCAGTTCATAGCCAGCCAGCACGAAGCCGATTTGCGCGAAACTGGCACCCAGGTCCCGCTGCATGCTGGGGATCGCCACGTTGACCACGAACAGATCAAAAATGGTGACAAAGCCGCCGAGCAACAATAGCGGTAGACCGGGAATGCCCTTGCCATGGGGAAGGGACGAAGCAAGGGGGGAACGGGATGCCATCATGGTCTCCTCTTGTGGTTGAAGAGGAGCTATTCTGGCGACCCTTTATCGCATTACAATTTAGCTGTTTATCCTATTACACGAGGTAACCCCCATGGCCACGCCAAGGCTGCAGCGCACACGCCGGGAACTGGCTGCTTTTCTGCGCGCCCGCCGGGAGGCTATCACTCCGGAGCAGGTGGGGCTGGCGGACAGTGGACGCCGGCGCACGCCCGGTTTGCGCCGTGAGGAAGTGGCCACGCTCGCCGGGGTCGGGGTGACCTGGTACACCTGGCTGGAGCAGGGACGGGAGATCGGCGTGTCCGCGCCGGTACTGGAACGCATCGCCCGGGTGCTCAAACTGGACGGCGCCCAGCGCCGCCATCTGTTTTTGCTGGCACAGAACCGGCCGCCGGTGGAACCGGGCAAAACCTGGTGCTCGGTGCCCCCGCTGGTACGGCGTTTAATGGACGACTGGCCCCACCATCCGGCTTACGTGCTCAATTTGCGCTGGGATGTGCTGGCCTGGAACGCGGCGGCCCAGACCCTGTTTGATTTCGAGCAGCGGCCGGCGGGGCAGCGCAATCTGCTGTGGCTGTTGTTCACCGCCGAGGACCTTCGCGGCGTGTTCGTGAACTGGGCCGAACAAGCGCCGCGCATGCTGGCCAGCTTCCGCCGTGATTTCGTGCGCGCCACCACCGATCCCAGCATCACCGATCTGGTTCGGCAATTGGAACGGGCCTCGCCGGAATTCCGCCAATGGTGGCCCGGCCAGGACGTGCAAGCGCCGTGCACGGGCAGCCGGGAGTTGTTTCGCGATGGGCAAGTCCAGCGCTACCAGCACACCACCCTGATCGTGGACGAGGATCGCCATCTGCGTCTGGTGGTGTACGCGCGGGATGAACACTCTTAACGCCGGGGCGCGGGGCGCAGGCGTTCGCCGATCACCGTTTCCAGCCACTGGGAAAACACCTGGAAGCGGTGCGACAGATGCAGGCGCTGCGGATACAGCAAAGTGATGTCCATGGGCTCCGCCCGCCACTCGGGCAGTACCTCGCGAAGCAGGCCGTTGTCCAGATCCTCGCGAACATCGTAGGCCGGCACCTGGATCATACCCAGCCCGGCCCGGCAGCAGGCGATATACAGCTCGGTGTTGTTCACCGCCACGGCGCCGGGTATCTCCACCTGGTGGTATTCACCATCGCGCAGATACTCCCAGGGCTCGGGGCGGCCCTGGCTGGGCGCGATATAGTGCACCGCCCGATGTGACGGCAGTTCTTCCACTGTACGTGGTGTACCATGGCGCCGCAGGTACGCCGGGCTGGCGCAATTGATCAGCTCCAATTGCCCCAACGGCCGGGCGATCAACGAGGAGTCGGCCAGTGGACCGACGCGGATGACACAGTCCACCGCTTCCTGCACCAGGTCCACCTGGCGGTCGGCCACGCACAGATCCACCTTGATATCCGGATAGCGGTCAAGAAAGGCCGGTAGCGCCGGAGCCAGGACCAGCCGGCCGATACGGGCCGGCACATTGACGCGGATGCGGCCGGCCGGGGCCTTGCCGGGGCGGAACAGCTCCTCGGTTTCTTCGTAATCGGCAAGCAGGCGCACACAACGATCGTAGAAACGATGCCCTTCCTCGGTGACGGTGACCTGGCGTGTGGTGCGATGCAGCAGCCGCGCGCCGACACGCTGTTCCAGCGTTTTGACCGCGCCGGACACCGACGAGCGCGGCAGCGGCAGGGTTTCCGCGGCACGGGTGAAGTTGCCGCAGTCCACCACACGCACGAAGATTCTGAGCAGTTCCAACCGGTCCAGGGCGCGCCTCCATTGTTCGTATCGCTCGACAAGTGGAGTGAATATAGCGCTTTTATGATTGCATTAGCGACACATGGGACGGCGGAGGCGGTTTCCTGGGACGATCCGGCGTGAACGGATACACTGACGGGCGATGGTGTTCTCGCGTGGAAGGCGCTAATGGAAGGAAGTCCCTTGAAAACCAAGCAACGGCAGCGGCAGGTGAAGCCCGCGGAAGTACGTCTGGATGAATTGGTCAGTGCGGCCCAGGTGTTGTTTCTGGAAAAGGGTATGAAGGCCACCACGGTGGACGATATCGTCGAACGGGCCGGTGTCGCCAAGGGCACTTTCTACCATTACTTCAACACCAAAACGGACTTGTTGCCGGCACTTCGCGAGCGCTTCGCCCGTCGTTTCCTGGAACGGGCGTCGGAAGCGGTGGAAGCCTGTGCCGAAGACGACTGGCGCGGCCGGCTCAGCGCCTGGTGCCAGCGCAGCCTGTCGATCTGCGTCGAGGACTTTCGGCTGCACGATCTGGTGTACGCCGATCACTATCATGATCGCAGTGACCCTGATCTGAACCAGGTGCTGGATCAGGTGGAGGCGATTCTGCGCGCCGGCGGTGAGGCCGGCGCCTGGCCTCAGGCGGATTGGCGGCGGCTGGCGGTCATCGCGTTCTGGAGCATGCACGGTCTGGCCGATGACCTCATCGCCCGCGGTGGGGACAGCGAGGAGGTGGGGCGCTTTCTCAGCCAGCGGCTATTGGCCATGCTGGGCGGTACCGGAACCTGATCAGGCTTCCCCGGGGAGTGGCTGGTACAAGGGCCGGCGGCCGAGAACCCTCAAACCGTCGGGCCCGCTTTCCAGCAAACGGTATTCCTCGTTCGCCACCTGGACGGAGAGCTGGTAGCCGGAGGCTTCGGAGAAGCAGCCTCGCACCTGTTCCATGGCCGCCCTGGCGTCGGCGCTATCGGTTTCGAAATGCCCCAACAGCCGACCCCGGTGGTGGATGGTCAAACGGTACTGCGTCATTGTTTTTGCTCCCATTGATCCCGCCACTGAGTCATCAGCCGTCGCGCCGCCCGAATCAGAGAATGGCCGTGTTCCGCGGCGTCCCGGCGCAACTGTTCCAGATCAATGCCGGCCCCCGACAGTTCCAGGGTGTGGCCGATCAGCCAGCGCTCCAGCTTTTCCGGGTCCGCTTCGATGTGAAACTGCAGGCCCAGCGCGTGGTGGCCGGCGGCGAACGCCTGGGTCGGGCAAGGCGTCGTCGTGGCCAGACTGGACACGGCCGCCGGCAATTGAATCCGGTCGCCGTGCCAATGCAACACCGGCACGTCTTCCAGAGCGGTCAGCGGCGAGGCCAGGCCGGCGCGGGTCAGTTGAACGGGCGCGAAACCGATTTCCTTTTCCGGCATGGCGCTGATCCGGCCGCCCAGGGCCCGGGCCATCAATTGCGCGCCGAGACAGATGCCGAGCAACGGCTGCCGTTGTCGCAGACGTTCGCTGATCAGGGCCAGCTCGGATTGCAGATACGGATAGAGACGGTCGTCGAAAGCGCCGATCGGACCGCCGAGTACGATCAGCAGGCCAGGCGGGGCATCGAATAAATCCTCGAGGGTGTCCACGCCGATATCGCGGTATTGGATTTGCCAACCCCATTCGCGCAGCAGGGGTTCGAGCGTGCCCAGATCCTCGAAAGCCAGGTGGCGCAGGGCCACGGCGGTGTTCATCGTCATTGGGTTTGCTCCGCTTGCGGTGTGGGAGAAGAAGCCGCGTCCGGCCAGTAGTGACTGTCGGGCAGGGGACGCGCGCCGAAGATGGCCTGACCCACCCGAACCACGGTGGCGCCTTCCTCGATGGCGGTTTCAAAATCACCCGACATGCCCATGGATAAGTGCGTCAGATCGATCCGGTCCGGCGCGCTCTGGCGTAGTTGGTCCCGCAACTGGCGCAACCGGACGAAGCAGGCGCGCACCCGGTCGGTGTCGGACGACCACAACGCCAGGGTCATCAGGCCTCGGACCCGCAGGCAGGAGAACGACGTCAATGCCTTCAGAAATGGCGCCACCTGATCCGGCGCCAGGCCATATTTGCTGTCCTCGCCGGAGGTGTTCACCTGCACCATGGCGTCCAGGGCGCGGCCTTCCTGCTGCAACCGGCGTTCCAGTGCCTCGGCCACCCGGATGCTGTCCAGGGCCTGGAATTCGCTGGCGAAACGGGCCACGTAGCGGGCCTTGTTGGTCTGCAGATGGCCGATCACCGACCAGCGCAGGTCGGTCAGATCCGCCAGCGTCTGATGTTTATGGCGGGCTTCCTGAACCTTGTTCTCGCCCAGTTCCCGGCAACCGGCGGCGTAGGCCAGCCGCAGCCGTTCCACCGCCACGGTCTTGCTCACTGGCAGCAGGCGTACCGTGGCCGGGTCCCGGCCGCACCGGTAACAGGCATCGTCGATGCGCCGGCGCACCGACGCCAGATTGGCGCGAATCCGCGCCTCCGTTGCCGCTGGCGGGTAGGATGAAGGGGGCGTTTGGGTTGGGTCTGGTGTCATCACCGGGCTCCCATGGGCACTTGGAGAGTGCTTAGTTTATGATTGTCACAGGTCAAAATCCATATTGTCATAGGACAAAAAATGGCGATTACGGGACAAAGCGCGGCGGAGATCGTCGACAGCGTGCGGGCCGAGGTGCGAAGCGGTGCCCTGGAACCGGGCCAGGCGCTGCCGCCGGTGCGGGAACTGGCGGCGCGGCTGGGCGTGAACCGCAATACCGTGGCTGCTGCCTACAAGCGGCTGGTGGTGGTTGGCGTGGCGGAAACCCGGGGGCGGTTGGGGACGCTGATTCGAGAGCCTGCCGCACCAGGCCCACGGGAAGGCGCGGCACCGGACTCGCCGTTGATGGATCTCGCCAGCGGTAATCCGGACCCGCGCTGGTTGCCGGACCCGCGCGCCCTGGCGGCGGCGCTGTCCGGGCAACCGCGCCTGTACGGTGAGCCACCGGTGTCGCCCCGATTGGCGGCTCTGGCGGAGCCTTGGTTCCGGGACGTGCCCTGTCCAGATCCGGTGCTGACCGTGACCCACGGAGCGGTGGACGCCATCGAACGGCTGCTGACCGCCCATCTGGTGCCCGCCGATCCGGTGGCGGTGGAAGATCCCTGTTTCCTCAGCAGCATCCATACGCTGCGTTTACTGGGCCTGCGTCCCATGGGCGTGCCGGTGGACGGGGAAGGCATGACCGTGGATGGCTTGCGTCAGGCCCTCGCCAGCGGCGCCCGTGCCGTTTTGTGCACACCGCGCGCCCACAACCCCACCGGGTGCAACCTCAGCGCGGGTCGGGCCGCGGCATTGCGCCAGGTGCTGGCCGAATATCCGGACGTGCTGGTGATCGAGGACGATCACTTCGCCCCGTTGTCGCGGGCGGAATACCAGCCACTGGCGTCGTCGCGGAGCCGGCATTGGGCAGTGGTACGCTCGGTATCAAAGTGTTTTGGACCGGATCTGCGTCTGGCGCTGGTGGTCAGCGATGAGGACAGCGCCAGCCGGCTTGGCCAGCGGCTGGCCTCCGGTACCGCCTGGGTCAGCCATTTGCTGCAGGATATGGTGGCATCGTGCCTGGAGAGCAGCGCGGTAATGGCGCGGGTGACGGAGGCCGCCGCCGATTACCGGCGGCGCCGGGATACCTTGTCACGGGCTCTGCGGGATCAGGGGCTGTGTCCGTGGGACGGCGATGGTCTCAATCTATGGATACCGCTGCCGGGGCCGGCGGCGCCGGTCACCGCGGCGCTGGCTCGGCGGGGTTGGCTGGTGCGCGATGACCGGCCTTTCCGTCTTGGCGCCGGCGCCGGCGCTTTGCGCGTCACCGTGACCGGACTGGAGCCGGAGGTGGCGCGCCATTTCAGTGCGGATCTGGCGCGGGTGCTGGCGGCCGGCTGATCAGGGCGTCCCAGGCGGCCAGGCCGGTATCCGCCACGCTCATCAGGGTGGCGCCGTCGGCGCCATCGCGTGCCAGGATCGACATGCCGTGCTGCAGCGTCGCCAGGTATGTCGCCAGGGCCTGGCAATCCGTTTCCGGCGCCAGTTCACCCTCGGCGACAGCCCGTTCGAAGCGCTCCCGCAGGACGCTGATGTTGCGCGTCCGGTGCTCCCTCAATATTTCGCAAATGGCTGGACTGGCGCCCTCCGATTGCGGCGCGGCGAGTACGATCAGACAGCCTGGCGGACGGTCTTCATGACTGAACGCCCGAGCCGATTGGCGCAACACATGAGCCACCGCCTCACGGGCACTGGCGCTGTCCGCCACCGGTTCCCAGATGCCGCTGCCGCCGTGCCGCCGGTACAGCTCCAGGACTTCGCGGAATAACCCCTCCTTGCTGCCGAAGGCGGCATACAGGCTGGGCGGGTTCAGCCCCATGGCGGCGGTGAGGTCGGCCATGGAGGCGTGTTCGAAGCCTTTGCGCCAGAACACGTCCAGTGCCTTGCGCAATACCGTTTCCCGGTCGAAGTTGCGGGGTCTGCCGCGGGGTGGCATGGGGGCTCCTTTTTATGTATCGATCAATAAAAAATAACTTGACGGCGTCGATTCCGCACGTCATTTTTTATTTGTATTGATCACTACATATTTGGAGAGAGTCATGACGGATTTGAACGGTAAAGTGGCCTTGGTGACCGGTGGCAGCCGGGGTATCGGGGCCGCCATCGCCCGTCGCCTTGCCGCCGACGGCGCCCGGGTGGCGATCACCTACACCAGCCAGCCGGCCGCTGCCGAGGCGGTGGTGGCGGATATCGAAAGCAGAGGCGGGCGGGCGCTGGCGTTACGTGCCGACAACCGCGACAGTGAGACTCTGGCGGCGGCGGTGCGTGAGGCGGCGGACGCTCTTGGCGGGTTGGATATCCTGGTCAACAACGCCGGCATTTTCGAGATGCGCCCGATCAGCGAACTGACCCTGGAGGATTATCGGCGGGTCATGGAGGTGAACACCCAGGCGGTGTTCGTCGCCACCCGGGCGGCGGTGGACCTGCTGCCGGAGGGAGGACGGGTGATCAATCTGGGCAGCAGCCTGGCGGTGCGGGTGCCCTGGGCGGGGCTGACTTTGTACTCCATGAGCAAGGCGGCATTGATCGGTTTCACCAAGGCGCTGGCCCGGGATCTGGGTGAGCGTGGTATCACCGCCAACGTGGTGCATCCGGGGTCCACCGACACCGATATGAACCCCGCGGGCGGCGACCATGCCGATGGCCAGCGGGCGCTCATGGCGATTCCCCGCTACAACGACCCCGATCATCTGGCGGCGCTGGTGTCCTGGCTGGCCGGCCCCGAGGCCCGCTCGGTGACCGGCTCGGAGTTCGCCATGGACGGTGGCGCCAATATCTGATCAGACATAGCCCAGGGTAAAGCGCTGATCCCGGTGTTGTGGGTTTTCCAGTTCGTCGATCATGGCTACCGCGTAGTCCTGCACCGAAATGCGGCTGTTGCCGTCCTGATCGGTGATCAACTGGTCGCCGCCGAGCTGAAATCGTCCGGTGCGCTCGCCAGGGAAGATCTCCGCCGCCGGGGACAGCATGGTCCAGGTCTGTTCGCTCTGGCCGCGCAACAGTTCCAGAGCCGCCTTGGCGCCCTGGGCGGTGGCCTTGTACTGCTCCGGAAACTCCGGCGTATCGAACAGCAGCTTGCCAGGAGCCACTTCCAGTGACGCGGCCCCGCCGACGATCAGGAAGCGCTTGGCGTCGACGCTCTCCAGGGCGCGCAGGATCGATTCCACGCCCTTGATGTAGTAGCCATAGACGTCGTCCTGGGCATGCCCGCTGAACGCGCTGATCACGGCGTCATGGCCGGCCAGCACCTTGGCCAGGGCTTCGCTGTCCATCACGTCCGCTTTCGCCGGCGTCAGATTTTCGTGTTGCGGCAAGCGTTCCGGGTGAGTGACCACGGCGGTGACCTGGTGGCCCCTTTCCAGGGCCTCGTTGAGCAGGGCGGAGCCGATGAAGCCGCTGGCGCCAATCAGTGCAATGTTCATAACCAACTCCTTATGAGGAAGAGATTGCTCGAAAACAAAGCCATGGTGGCACCGGTGATTGATTTGAAAAACAGCCCAATCAATAATTCAGTGTTTTTAAATTGATAACAATGGGGCTGACCATGGCCGCCGTGGAAGATCTCGACTACAACAGCCTGCCGGTATTTATCGCCCTGGTGGAAGCGGGCAGTTTCACCGCCGCCGCCGAGCGCCTGGGCTGCACCAAGACCCGGGTCAGCCTGCAGATCCGTCGTCTTGAGGAGCGCCTGGGCCAGAGCCTGTTTCATCGCACCACCCGGCAGGTGCAGCCGACCCCGGCCGGCGAGGCGTTCTATCAGCAATGTCGGCCGTTATGGAGTGGCCTGGAAGCGGCGCTGGGCACTCTGGAAGCGGACCGGCAGACCTTGACCGGTGAGTTGCGGATCTCCGCTCCCGAGGACTACGCCATGCAGACTCTGGCGCCGGTGGTGGCGGCATTCAGTGCCGAGCACCCGGGATTGCAGGTGGAGTTACGCGGCGGCGACCGGATCACCGATATGGTTCGCGAAGGCATCGATCTGGCGATCCGTCTCGGTTGGCTACGGGATTCGACGCTCCGTTCCACTGTGCTGGGCCACTTTCAGCAATGGTTGATGGCCTCGCCGGAGTATCTGCGCAAAAGAGGCACACCGGCCACGCCGGAAGCTCTGAGCGACCATGACTGGGTCGCCTTCACGCCGTTGCGCTCGCCATTGACCTGGAACTTTCGCAAAGGCGAACGGCAATGCAGGGTACAAATGCAGGCCCGGTTACGCACCAACGCCACCGGTGTCCTGCGGGAAATGCTGGCGCGTGGCGCCGGCTTGTCGGTCATGGCTCAGCCCACCGCGGAAGCGGAGATCCGGGCTGGTCGTCTGGTGCGGGTGCTGGCGGACTGGCGGTTGCCGGACGGCGGCATCCACGCGGTGTATCCGCCAGGGCGTTATATTCCGGCCCGGGTGCGGGCCTTCGTCGACGCTTTTCGCGCCTCTTTGGAACAGGAGAATCAGCAATGAGCTACAACGAAATCTTTGTGGCGCGGGAGCCGGAACGAGAGGAAATCGATGCCGGCAAGGGCAATCTGGTACTGGAATTCGGCACGCCCTGGTGTGGCCACTGCCTTGCCGCGCAACCGCTGATCCGTGAGGTTTTGGAGCGCGCCGCCACCGACCATATCCGGGTGGAAGACGGCCGGGGCCGGCGGTTGGGCCGCTCGTTCCGGGTCAAGCTGTGGCCGACGCTGATTTTTCTGCACGACGGTGAAGAGATGGCGAGAGTGGTGCGCCCCACCGATATCGCCGTGATCCGTGAGGCGCTGGCGCGATTGGAGCAGAGCGATTAATCAATGGCACCGGTGGTGGCGCGGTACGTGGAGGGCAGTCTTGTTCTTCTGCAATGTCGAATAAGTACAAGTAATTCCTGTTTGCAAATGAATCTCAATTTCACTCATTATAGGGAGGACGATCCGGACGGACCCGGCGTGGGTCATTGGAGGAATTGAGTGATGCTTGGCAAGGCGATTCGGCTGGTCCTGGTTGTGGGGATCGGCGCGGCGCTGATCATGCTGTCGGCGATGACGCCGGCGATAGCCGGGGACAAGTTCAAGGTGGTCACCACCTTCACGGTGATCGCCGACATTGCCCGCAACGTGGCCGGGGAGGCCGCCACCGTGGAGTCCATCGTCAAACCGGGGGCGGAGATCCACAACTATCAGCCCACCCCTGGTGATATCAAACGCGCCCAGGGCGCGCATCTGATCCTTTGGAACGGCTTGAATCTGGAGTCGTGGTTCGAACGCTTCTTCCGCCATTTACGGGATGTGCCCGGGGTGGTGGTGTCGGACGGCATCGAGCCTCTGGGTATCGGTGACGGGCCTTATCGCGGCAAGCCCAATCCTCACGCCTGGATGTCGCCGGTTTCGGCGTTGATCTACGTGGATAACATTCGTGATGCACTGGTGCGTTACGACCCGGGCAACGCGGATACCTACCGGCGCAACGCCGAGCAATACAAAGCCCGCATCCGGGCGCTGGTCGAGCCGATTCGCCAGGAACTGGCGGCGGTGCCCGAGGCGCGGCGCTGGCTGGTGACCAGCGAGGGCGCGTTCTCTTATCTGGCCCGTGATTTTGATCTGAAGGAACTGTATCTGTGGCCGATCAACGCGGATCAGCAGGGCACGCCCCAGCAGGTCCGCAAGGTGATCGATACGGTCAGGGCGGAAAACATCCCGGTGGTGTTTTCCGAAAGCACCGTGTCCGCTTCCCCGGCCCGTCAGGTGGCGCGGGAAACCGGTGCTGCTTACGGCGGCGTGCTCTATGTGGATTCCCTCACCAGCCCGGATGGCCCGGTGCCCACCTATCTGGATCTGCTGCGGGTCACCGCCGCCACCATTACCAAAGGACTGACTCAATGAACGCCGTTGCCGCCCGCCTCGCCGAATGTGTTGCCCGCCAGCACGGAGAGGGGATCGCCGTGCAACAGGCCACGGTGACCTACCGCAACGGCCATACCGCGTTGCGTGACGCCAGCTTCCGTATCCCGCGTGGCACCATCGCGGCGCTGGTCGGTGTCAACGGCTCGGGGAAGTCCACGCTGTTCAAATCGATCATGGGCTTCGTGCGTCTGGCCCGGGGCGACATTCGCGTGCTCGGCATGCCGATCCGGCAGGCGTTGCGGTGCAATCTGGTGGCCTATGTGCCGCAGGCGGAAGAGGTGGACTGGAATTTCCCGGTGTTGGTGGAAGACGTGGTGATGATGGGACGCTACGGCCATATGGGGCTGTTGCGCCGGGCCCGGGCCGCCGATCACCAGGCGGTGGAGACGGCGTTGGCGCGGGTGAATATGACCGACTTCCGCAAACGGCAGATCGGCGAGCTGTCCGGCGGCCAGAAAAAACGGGTGTTTCTGGCCCGGGCGCTGGCCCAGGACGGCCAGGTGATTCTGCTCGACGAGCCCTTCACCGGCGTTGACGTAAAAACCGAGGAGCAGATCATGGCGCTGCTGCGGGAGCTGCGCGAAGAGGGCCGGGTAATGCTGGTCTCGACGCATAATCTCGGTAGTGTGCCGGAGTTCTGTGATCGCACCATTCTGATCAAGCGTACCGTTCTCGCCCATGGCCTCACCAGCGAGGTGTTTACCCAGCGTAATCTGGAGCAGGCGTTTGGTGGTGTGCTGCGCCACTTCGTCGTCAATGAGGCGGGCAGCGGCATGCCGATCCCGATTGGCGTATTCACCGACGACGAGCGGCCGCTGATTCTCAGGGACGGCCGGGCATCGGCCCGCGCGGCAGGGAATGGCGATAACCCATGAGCGCCTTGCTGCTGGAACCGTTCGGTTACCACTACATGGTCAATGCCATGTGGGTATCCGCGCTGGTCGGCGGTGTCTGCGCGTTTCTGTCCTGTTTCCTGATGCTCAAAGGCTGGTCGCTGATCGGTGACGCCTTGTCGCATTCCATCGTGCCCGGCGTGGCGGGGGCCTACCTGTTCGGGCTGCCCATGTTTATCGGCGCGTTCTTCTCCGGTGGCCTGGCGGCGGCCGCCATGCTGTTTCTCAATCAGCGCACCAAACTGCGGGAGGACGCGGTGATCGGCTTGATCTTTTCCGCGTTCTTCGGGTTGGGGTTGTTCATGGTTTCTCTATCGCCCACGGCGGTGAACATCCAGACCATCGTGCTGGGCAACATTCTCGCCATCACGCCAGCGGACACGCTGCAACTGGCGGTGATCGGCCTGGTCTCCCTGGCCGTGCTGCTGATCAAATGGAAGGACCTGATGGTGACGTTTTTCGACGAGAGCCACGCGCGCTCCATCGGTCTCAATCCAACCCGGCTCAAGATCCTGTTCTTCACCTTATTGTCGGCGTCGACGGTGGCGGCGTTGCAGACCGTGGGCGCGTTTCTGGTGATCTGCATGGTGGTGACGCCCGGCGCCACCGCTTATCTGCTCACCGACCGCTTTGCCCGATTGCTGATGATCGCCGTGGCGATCGGTGCGCTCACCAGCCTGACCGGCGCCTACGCCAGTTATTTTCTCGACGGCGCCACCGGCGGTGTGATCGTGGTGCTGCAGACGATGATTTTTCTGCTGGTGTTTCTGTTGGCGCCGAAACACGGTTTGCTGGCCGCGCGCAAAAGGGCGGCACGGGCCTGCGCGGAGCCGGTATGACGTTGATCGATACTCTGCTGGCGCCGTTTCAGTTCGATTTCATGATCAACGCCTTGATCGTCGCCATGCTGATGGCGATACCCATGGCGCTGCTGTCCTGTTTTCTAGTGTTAAAGGGCTGGTCGCTAATGGGCGACGCCATGTCCCACGCGGTATTTCCCGGGGTGGTGGTGTCCTACCTGATCGGTATTCCTTACGCGGTGGGCGCGTTCATCGCCGGCATGCTGTGTGCAGTCGGCACCGGCTTTCTCGATCACCACAGCCGGGTCAAACAGGACACGGTGATGGGCGTGGTATTCGCCGGCATGTTCGGGCTGGGTCTGGTGCTGTATGTGAAGATCCAGTCGGAAGTCCATCTCGATCACATCCTGTTCGGCGACCTGCTTGGTGTCGCCGGCCCGGACTTGCTTGCCGCGGCACTGATCGCACTGATTACCACCGGTGTTATCGGGTTGAAATGGAAGGATCTTTTACTGCACGCGTTCGATCCGGCCCAGGCTCGGGCGGTGGGGTTGAAAACCGGCTGGCTGCATTACGGGCTGCTGGCGCTGATCTCGATGACCATCGTCGGGGCGCTGCAGGCGGTGGGGGTGATTCTCGCCATCGCTCTGCTGATCGCGCCTGGCGCCATTGTCTTCCTGCTCACACGCACTTTCGGCGCGATGTTGCTGCTGTCGGTGCTGGTGGCGGTGTTCGGTGCTTTCAGTGGCGTTTATCTGTCCTTCTTTATCGACAGCGCGCCGGCGCCCACCATCGTGTTGATTCTATCGGTGCTGTTCGTCGTCGCTTATGTGCGCGCCGGGCGCAAGGCCCGACACGGGCAATCGGCGGAGCGAATCGGGGCACGGACCAGGGAGGCACGCCGCCGGGCGGCCGCGGAGTGTTGTCCTCTGATTCAGAATCGACAGGGTTTCTGAGCAACATGCCGGTACCGCCGTGGCGTGCCGGGCGGCACCGGAGCAGTGATGGAAGCAAAGGACCGCGTGTTTCAGTCCGCCGGGTAGAGGGCCCGGTCCAGGCTCAGGTTGCCGCCGCCGGAGACCAACAGCGAGACCGAAGCCGCCAACAGCGCAAGCCCGAATTCGTAGCCGTTGTTGCTCATGAACAGGCCGTTGCCGATATGGACGGTGACAATCGCCATCACCATGGTGAAGGCAAGTGCCAGTGCCGCGGGCCGTGTCAGCAGGCCGATCAGTAACAACAAGCCACCGAAGAACTCAGCCGAACCCGCCGCCAGAGCCATCAGAACGCCGGGTTCCAGGCCGATGGAGGACATCCATTGGCCGGTGCCTTCCAGGCCATGGCCACCAAACCAGCCGAACAGTTTTTGTGCGCCATGGGCCATGAAAATAATGCCCACGGGGATGCGCAGCAGCAGCGGTGCCCAGGTGCTACGAGTCTGCAGAGCGGGTTGCAATAACGTCATGATCGAAAGCCTCTTAAAGGTTGAGAGTGGCACCGGCCCGCTGGACCGTGCGGTGATGGGGGTATTAAAAGGGCAGGTGATTAGATGAAAAACAGGGATTATCTGTTTTCTTTGTTCTGATATTTAGATCTTTTTGTCAGCATCGAAGATGCTCAATGGTTGGTACCGAATACTGTCCATTGGTATGCTAACCGGATGACCAGTACATCTCGTCCACTCACTGCCGATCTCGCCGATCCGCTCTACTACCTGCACAACTTCCAGACCGTGCTGGATTGGGTGGGGGAGCGCCATGGCGATCTGCTGGCGCCGGAGGAAATGGCATTCCTGGATGCCTTTCGCGCTTTGCCGGAGCCCAGCCGTGCCTTGCTGGCGCGGATGGTGATGCGCAAGGGCGAGTACTTCCGCCGGGACCGGCTGGGCTACCGCGAAGTTGGCGACACGGCTACCGCCATGGCGCCGCTGATCAGCGCGGGCTGGGTTGATGGCGACCCGCTCCTGACCTTGGAGACGCTGTTTGCCCTCTGTACCCGTGATGAGTTGAAGTCGGCTTTGCACCAGCGCCTGGTGGAGCGGGGCCTGGCGCTGTCGGCGCGCAAGACGCTTTGGCTGGCGGCACTGCGGGAAGACGACGATCAGGCCCGTACCGCGAAGGCGTGGGGCTGGGACGGTGTGCCGGTCTATCAGTTGCGCATTCGGCCACTGTGCGATCGCCTGCGTTTGATGTTCTTCGGCAACCTGCACCAGGACTGGTCCGAGTTCGTGCTCGCCGAACAAGGCACCTTCCTGTATGAAACCGTGACCTTGTCCCGCGCCTCACGCCCCTTTCAGAGTCGCGAGGAAGTGGATGCCTATCTCGATCTGGCCGCCTGCCGGGAGCAGTTCGATGGCGATGGCGATCTGGAGGCGTTGGAACAGGCGCTGCTGCCGCGCCTGGAAGCGTTGCCGGATAACCCGTGGTTGCGCGAGCGCGGACATAAGTTGTTGTTCAAGGTGGCGCGGGAGAGGGAGCGGCGTGGCGAGGAACAGGCTGCCCTGGCTTTGTATCAGCGATGCCATTACGCCGAGGCCCGTGCCCGTGAGCTGCGGGTCCTGGAAAAAATCGGCCGCTATACCGAGGCTTACCAATTGGCCCGGAGCGCCGAGGCGGAGCCCCGCAATGAAGCGGAGTGGCAGCAGGTGCAGCGGGTGTTGCCCCGTCTGCAACGTAAACTCGGGCATCCCGTGCGGCGTGCCGGGGCAATACCGACGCATCATGAGTTCGAACTGACGCTGCCGTATTATCCGTGGGTGGAGCTGGCGGTGAGGAACCATATGCGGACCGCCTCGGAGCCGGTCTACTACGTGGAAAACACCCTGATCAACAGTCTGTTCGGGCTGCTGTGCTGGGAGGCGCTGTTCGCGCCCCTGCCCGGTGCCTTTTTCCATCCATTTCAAAGCGGGCCGGCGGACCTCTATCGGGACGATTTTGTCAGCCGCCGCCGGGATCTGTTTGAACAGGCGCTGGTGCGCCTGAATGATGGCAGCTATCGCGCCGTGATCCTGCAATGTTTCGAGGAAAAGCAAGGGCGTTTGTCGCCGTTCCTGTTTTGGGATGCGCTCGATTCGGAGCTGCTGACTCAGGCATTGGACTGCATTCCCGCCGAGCATCTGCGCCTCTGCTTTGAGCGACTGCTGGCCGATCCGCGCGCCAATCGCTCGGGGTTACCGGATCTGATTCAGCTATGGCCGCGACAGCGCCGTTATCGAATGGTGGAAGTGAAGGGGCCCGGCGATCGTCTGCAGGATAATCAGCGGCGCTGGCTCGACTATTTTCAGCGGCACGATATTCCGGTGGCGGTGTGTCATGTGCGTTGGCGGGAGACGGAGTGAGCCGCTATACCGTGGCGGTGCGCGCCCTGGCGGAGTTCACCGCCAAAAGCGGCGACCTGGATTTGCGTTTCACCCCTTCGCCCACCGCTCAGGAGGGCATTGCCGGGCACACCACCGTCACCGGCCGTCGCGGTGAGGGTTATCAACGGGAAGTACCCTTGGCCGGTGACTACCGCCACTTGCATGTGCGTGGCCGGGCCGATGGTTACGATCCCCGCCGTAACCGCCTGGAAGAAATCAAAACCTTTCGTGGCGATCTGGAGCGGCAGCCCGCCAACCATCGGGTGTTGCATTGGGCGCAGTTGAAGATATACGGCGCTTTGCTGTGCCGTGAGCGCGGCCTGGACCAGGTGGAACTGGCGCTGGTTTATTTTGATGTGGTCAAGCAGAAGGAAACGCCGCTGCGGGAAGTCCACGAGGCGGAGTCCCTCAACCGTTTTTTTGATGAACACTGTGAACGTTTCCTGCAATGGGCGGACTGTGAGCTGGCCCATCGTCAGGCGCGGGATCAGGCCTTGACCGCGTTGGCTTTTCCGCATGCCCGGTTCCGTTCCGGCCAGCGTGAACTGGCGGAATCGGTGTATCAAAGTGCCTGCACTGGCCGGCCACTGTTGGCCCAGGCGCCCACCGGTATCGGCAAGACCCTGGGGACCTTGTTTCCGCTGTTAAAGGCGGCGCCGGGGCGAGCGCTGGACAAGGTGTTTTTCCTCAGCGCCAAAACGCCGGGACGAAAGCTGGCGTTGGACGCGGTGCGCACGCTCACCGGCGACGGCACGATGCCGTTGCGTACCGTGGAAATGATTGCCCGGGAAAAAAGTTGTGAACATCCGGACAAGGCTTGTCATGGGGAATCCTGTCCGCTGGCGGCGGGTTTTTATGACCGTCTGCCCGCCGCCCGGCAAGCGGCGGTCGAATCACCGATACTGGATCGTCGGCAGCTCCGCGAGGTGGCACTGAGGCACCACATCTGCCCCTATTATCTGAGCCAGGAAATGGCGCGCTGGAGTGATGTGGTGGTGGGGGACTACAACTACTACTTCGATCTTTCCGCGCTGTTGCACGGGCTCACCACGGAAAACCAGTGGCGCGTGGCGGTGCTGGCGGACGAAGCCCACAACCTGGTGGACCGTGCCCGTGGCATGTATTCCGCCGAACTGGATCAGATCGCCTTTCGCCGCCTGAAAAAACAGGTGCCGAAATCCCTGAAAGGCGCGTTCGAACGCATCCACCGGCACTGGAACGCGCTTAATAAAGAGATCGAGGAAGCCCAGCCTGACACCGACTATCGCGTTCATGATGATCCGCCCCAGGGATTTCTTTTCGCCTTGCAGCAGGGCGTGGCGGCGATCACCGATTATCTGGCCGAACAACCGGAAGCTCTGGACAGCGATCTGATCCGTTTCTATTTCGATGCGCTGCATTTCAACCGGGTGGCGGAACGATTCGACAGTGATGCCTTTCTGTTTGACAGCCACTGGCGTACACCGTCCCGTGGCCGGCCCGGTTCGTGTTTGTGTTTGCGTAACGTGGTGCCGGCGGCCTTGCTGGCGCCGCGTTTTGAAGCCGCTTCGGCGGCGGTGCTGTTTTCCGCCACGCTCAGCCCGCCCCGTTACTATGCCGATCTGCTCGGGCTGCCGGACACCACCGCCTGGGTGGATGTGCCGTCGCCGTTCCGGGCGGAGCAATTACAGGTGCGCATCGGCCACCGCATCTCTACCCGTTACCGCGACCGCCGGGCCTCTTTGGCGCCGATCGCCGCGTTGATCGGTGATCAGTTCCAGCAGCGCCGTGGTAATTACCTGGCGTTCTTCAGCAGCTATGAGTATCTGGAAGGCGTGCTCTCGGTGTTCCGCCGGGCCCATCCGGACGTGCCGGTCTGGTCCCAGCAAAGACGCATGGACGAAGAGGCTCGTCAGGCGTTTCTGGATCGCTTCGAAGAAGGCGGGGAAGGAATCGGGTTCGCGGTGCTCGGCGGCGCCTTCGCCGAAGGCATCGACCTGCCCGGTCGGCGCCTGATTGGCGCTTTCGTGGCGACGCTGGGGTTGCCGCAGATGAATCCGGTGAACGAACAATTCAAGACGCGTTTGGCGGCGCTGTTTGGCGACGGCTACGACTACACCTATCTGTTCCCGGGGCTGCGCAAGGTGGTCCAGGCGGCGGGGCGGGTGATCCGCACCGGCGATGACGAAGGCGTGGTGCATCTGATCGACGACCGCTTTGCCCACCCCAGGGTGCGAGCGCTGCTGCCATCATGGTGGCAGTGCGGCTGACACCCTTGCTCACGGCACGCTACCGATAACACGGGGGATGGCAATTGACAGAGGAGGGAAAGGACTTCTAGGATGAATGCGACATTTAATAAAAATGACGCATTAAAGAATAAATTTGAAAAATGATGCATAACGATACCCCACTGACCCGCGCCCTTACTCAGCAGGAAGCAAAAGTACAGGCGACGCCACTGGATGCGCTCAAGCTCGCCCGCAAACATTGGCTCGAACATTCGCGCCTCAATATGGGCTCACTGGCGGAGGAACTGGGCGTCAATCGGGCGACGCTGTTCCGCTGGGTCGGTAACAAGGATCTGTTGCTCGGCGAAGTCCTGTGGTCGTTCTATCGGGTGCTGTTCGATCAGATCATCGAGGATGCGGAAGGTGAAGGTGGCGAGTATCTGGCGTGGGCCTGTGAGCAGGTGGTGGTGCGCATCATGGAAAACGAGCCGCTACAACGTTTTATCCGCCAGGACACCGAATACGCAATCCGGATTCTGACCTCCAAGTCCAGCATCATTCAGGGGCGTTCCATCGAGGTCATTCGCGGCCTGCTGCAAAGCGAGGCCGACGCCGGCCGCTGGCGGTCGCCGATCCCACTGGCCGAACTGGCCTACCTGATCGTACGTGTCGGCGAGTCCTTTCTTTATGGCGACATCATCAGCGGCCACGACACCGCCATGCCGCATGCCCGTACCGCCTTCCGTTTACTGCTTGGTGCTCAACAACCAGCTCCATAACACAGACGAATTACAACAAGATCGGGAGAGATCACGATGAAAAAGACAGGTGTTTTTATCACTGGCTGGACAGTGGCGAAATACGCGACGGGAATCGGCGTTCTGGCCTTGTCCACGCAGGTGGCGGCGCTGAACATCATGCTGGTCAATGATGATGGCTGTGCCGCGCCGGGAATCAACGCCCTGGCCGAGACACTGCAAAGCCGTGGGCACACCATCACCATGTACGCTCCGGCAGGGCCGCAAAGCGGTCAGGGGTCGCGGCTGACGCTGCCCAGTGGTGATTGCGGTGTGCGTTTCGAAACGCTGACCTCGGATCTCAAAGGCGATGAGCCCGCCGCTGGCGGCTACTGCGTCAGTGCGGTGTCGGTCTCCAACGGTGAAGATTGTGGCACCGTGGATCATTTGCCGATGCCGTTTCTGGAACTGGGCCAGCGCGTCAGCGCGAGCCCCGCGGACAGTGCTTATGTCGGATTGCGCTTGATGGGGGAGGCGCCGGATCTGGTGGTGTCGGGCATCAACTCCGGAGAGAACGTGGGCAGCTCCACGTTGCATTCCGGTACCGTGGCGGCGGCGGTCTCTTCGGTGCAGAGAGAGGTGCCTGCCATCGCGGTCAGCCTTTCCGTGCGTTCCGATAATTACGCCGCTGCCGCCGCTTTGGTGGCGGACGTGGTGCAGAAACTGCAGGATAACGCCAAAGGGGACAAGTTGTTGCCGCCGGGGGTCGCGCTCAATATCAACTATCCGGCGGGCACCCCCAAAGGCCTGTTGTTCACCGACGCCGGACCACACTCCACGTTATCCATTGACCTTCAGCCGCAGGACGACGGTACCGTTTCCCTGGACGGTTATGTGTTCGATTTTGCCAGTCAGGACATTCCCGCCGAGGAGATCAGTGAGGAAGGCATCGCCCAGCGTGAAGGGTACATCAGCATCAGCACGCTCCATGCCAGCTTCAATGGTCCCCGGGCCGCCAAGGCGCTGACCCGGGTTTCCCTCCATGGTATTGGCGACGCCGAAACCGATTGAGCCGGAGGGTGGAACGATGAGCGAATTGAAATCTCTTGGCGTTGCGTTGTTGGCGTTGTCGCTGACGGCATGTGGCGGCAACAGCGGTGATCATTCTCCCGCTGGCACGCCGGCGTCCCTGGCTGGCCTCTATCAAGGCGCTTTCTTTGCCGACGACGGCGGCGCCAACTGGATCACGGCTCTGGTACAGGAAGATGGCACCGCGCTGTTGGCGTTTGACGACGAGGCCGATGGCGCCCGGATTCTGCTGGAAGGCCAACTGGATGACACCGGTTTTGACGGCATCGCGGAACAGGACGGAAAGGCGGGCGAACCGGTGCATTTTACCGATGACGATGCCGACGCCGCCGTGGTACGCGGTGAACTATCACTGGGAGACCTCAACGGCACCTTCGTGTTACAGCGCGATGAGAAAAGTATCGCCGACGACCCGCTGGCGGGGGACTACGTGTTCGTGGACGAGAAGGGCACGTTATGGTCGGTGCGCATTAGCGATCAGGGCCTGGTGTCGGCGCAATCGGGCGACTGCGCCTTTGAGGGCAGTGTCACCACGGCGGGCAGTGGTGATCCGGCCTCGCTGGCGCTAACCGCCGGTGCCTGTGGACCCTTTAGCGCCAGCGCCAACGGAGCCCTCTATCTGCAGAACGCGGTTATCGGGGAACGGGACGCGCTGCGGGTGGTGGTGTCGGCTCAACAGCAGCCCCACGACTATTTGTGGTTCCGTGACTAGGGCCTGTTCACCCTATTTCCACCGCGCCTGTTGCGGCTAAAACGTCACCAATCCAGGCACGAGGAGAGAAGTTTGGTGATTCCAAATGAACGACGAGTAACGCGGAGTGGTGACGTTTTAGCCGCAACCCGAAGGGCTGGAGCCCTTTTTACCTCCCGCGTCGTTGTCGGTTGCTCATTTGGAATGACCAAACCGCGCGCCCTCCGCCTGGCTGGAGGCAAAAAAGGGCATCCAGCAGGCGCGATGGAAATAGGGTGAACAGGCCCTAGCCGGGGCGGATAAGCAGGAATCCGGTGGGGCCGTGTCGGAAGTGGCGGTCCTGCCGGTGTTTCCCCCGCCGTTGATCAGCCGTCTTCCAGGAACCGCGCCCACAATGCTTTGGCTCTGACCTGATAGGCGCGCACCTGATCGATCAGACGATGACGTGCATCGCCGCCCATCAGGGCCTCGGGCAGCAGCGGATCATGAATGATCAGGCGAATGGCGGCACGCCCCAGCAACAGACTGTCGCGGGCAGCCTGTGCCAGTGGCAGCGTGTCCAGGGTCGCCTCGCTGGTTCTCAAGCGTTGGCCGATAGTCTCATAGGCCGAGGTCATTGCCCGGGTATCCCACTGCGCCCGAATCAGCGTTTCATCCTGCCCGGATAACGCACTGACGCCAAAGACCCGTGCCGCCGGGGCCAGGCCCAAGCGTTTCAAATCCTCCCGCACCGTCGCGACGCCACCGATCAGGTTGTCCGGGCGCAGCCACAGGCCGCTGTTCGCCAGGGCACGAAATCCCCTCAACGCCAACGCCCGTTCATGACGGCGCCAGGCGACTTTTTCCCGTCTTGGCACGGCGGCGTCGATGACACCGATCCAGCCGCCATCCCAGGCCACCGCCTGTTGCTCCTTGCGTAGCCAGTTGCGCACATCCTCGATAAGAGAATTGCCCTGGGGATTGAGCGCGTAAATTCCGCGCGCGGGGCTGGTGATCTTGCCATGACGCAGCAAACGATTCACCGCCACCCGCACGTTCTGCGGCCGCAGGCCGCAGGCCTCGCCCGCCCGGCACAGCGCGGCAATCGACAGCTCCCGGGCATCGTGGGTGGATAGCAGATCAAGCACCAGATCCGAAGCGGTCGGTTCCATGCCTTCAATGTAACTGATTTTTCCTATGTTGGACATTTATTGAAATATATCCTAGCTTCGAAAAATTGCATTTTGGTGCGGCAAATGGCGCGCGGCGCATGCCTCAAAACCGTACAGACCTCAAACCAGGAGACAACCCATGTCCAATTCGCCGGTTATCACCCACACCGAGGGTGCGGTTCGCACGATCATCATTAACCGCCCTGATAAACGCAATGCCGTGGACCGGCCCACCGCCGACGCCCTGCGTGCTGCTTTTGAAGCGTTCGAACAGGATGACAGCGTTCATGCGGCGGTACTGGCCGGGGCCGGCGGCAACTTTTGCGCCGGCGCCGATTTGTCCGCCATGGGCGATGAGCAGCGCCGCAACGAAGTGGAACCCGAAGGCACCGGTCCTGGCCCCATGGGTCCCTCGCGCATGCTGCTGAGTAAGCCGGTGATCGCGGCGGTGTCAGGTTATGCCGTGGCGGGCGGCCTGGAGCTGTCACTGTTGTGCGACTTGCGCGTGGCGGAAGCCTCGGCGGTGTTCGGTGTGTTCTGCCGCCGCTGGGGGGTTCCGCTGATTGACGGCGGTACCGTACGGCTTGCTCGAATCATCGGCCAGGGGCAGGCACTGGACATGATTCTCACCGGTCGCCCGGTGCAGGCGGATGAGGCGTTGCGCATGGGGTTGGCCAACCGGGTGGTGGCGGACGGCGACGCCCTGGCCCAGGCCCTGGCCCTGGCCCGGGAGATCGCCGCGTTCCCGCAACGGTGCCTGCGCGCGGACCGCCTTTCCACCTATCAGCAGTGGGATCACGATCTGACGGAAGCCCTGCGCCGTGAAGGCGCCGGCGGCTATCCGGTGGTATTCGCCGAAGCCATCGCCGGGGCGCAACGCTTCGCCCGGGGAGCAGGGCGCCACGGCAGCTTCGACGATCACGGCTAGCGGCCGGTGGTCCTCTCCTTGCGCCATTGCTCCAGGGTTCCCGGCGCGCCCAGGTGATAGCCGTTCACGGTTTTACCGTAGTAATCCATGGCCCGGTTGCCGTGGAAGTCTTTAATGGTGGCGTCGAGATCCCCTTTGAAGCGCGGGTCCTGTGGCCGTGGCTGGCTGGTGATGAACGCGGCCAGATCCCAGGCCTGCTGTACCGACAGACTGCCCGGTTTGCCCAAGGGCATGTTGGCCTGGATAAAGGCGGCGGCGGTGTTGACCCGGTGCATGCCGGCCCCCCAATTGAAGGCCTGATCTCCCCACAGCGGCGGGAATTGGTAGCGGCGTTTCGCCAAAGCGGTGCCCTGGCCGTCGTCGCCGTGACACAGCGCGCAATGCTCCGCGTACAAGCCGGCCCCCCGTTCCGGTGAGAACGGCTGCGCCGGCTTGTCCAGTTCCGGATAGCCCCGGCCCGGCAGAGCTTCCCCGGTCGGGGTGCTCTTGGATTGCCAGAACATGAAACTCATCAGATCAACAATGACCTGACTGTCCGCCGCCGGCGCCTGTCCCGCCTCGGAGGCCTGGGCGTTTTGCGAATAGGTGAAGCAACCCTGAAGGCGTTCCGCCATGGTGTTCACCTTTTGGTTCTTGCCGCGCCAGGCCGGGTACTGTCCCCAGGCCGCCCACATTGGTGCGGCGTTGGCCTGGCGGCCGTTGTTCATGTGACAGTTGACGCAGCTCTGGCTATTGCCTACGTAGCGGCCGGCTTCGGCATCGGTGCTGGTGTGGCGGAAAATATCCGCGCCGCGACGTACCGAGGCACCGAATTCGTTATCGGGTAGATCCTCCAACAGCGGCGGCTGGAAGTAATTGTTGAGGGCGTCGGCGACACGGGGTGCCGGATCCGGCCGGGCATGCTCCGGGATCTCTCCAGCGGTGGGCAGGGCGGCGAGATAGGCGGCGACTTCCTTGATTTGTTGCTCGGTCATGGCGTTTGCCACTGCCGCCATCAGCCCGCCGGCGTCGTTTTTGCGTTGCCCGCTTTGCCAGGCCTTGAGCTGGGCTTCCAGATAACCGGCATGTTGCCCGGCCAGCGCCGGGAAGTGGTTGCCCACCCCACGGGCACCGTCACCATGACAGGCGACGCAGGCGGGCTGATTGGCCTGCCAGTGTCCATTCACCACCCAATCGCGCCCTGGCAAGGCAGCGGCCTTGTCGCTGCTTTGCTGATCGGTTTGACCGGAGCCGGCATCGAGGCCGGCGTAGTACTCCGCCACTGCCTGGATCTGCTCGTCGCTGAGCGCCTTGGCGATCGGCGCCATGATCGGATTGGCGCGCTTGCCGCTGGCGAAGTCATGCAGTTGCTTGGCCTGATAGTCGGCACTGAGGCCGGCCAGGGAAGGGAAGCCGCCGGCCGCGTTGCCGCGCCCATCGGTGCCGTGGCAGGTGACGCAGGGTGGCGCGCCGCTGGCGCCCTGACGGGCCAGGGTTTCTCCGGAGTCGGCGCCGCGAGCCGCGAGGGCTGAAACAAACAGAAAGGGGATCAAGCTGAGGCGTAGCGCCCGCTTGCTGGCAGGTGAAGCTGGCATGACGGAACTCCCTGGCGTGCGGTCAGAGCGAAGGTCCTGACCGAAAAAGCCCACAATAAATGTATTGATATAAGCTTATATTAAAACGCGATTAATAATGAGGCAAAGGAGTTGACGCAAAATCTGGCTTGGGGGCCTGGGGTTCCCTCTGCACGGCGCTACAGAACCGCTGTGGGAGCCAGCCTGCTGGCGAATACGGCCTCCAGCGTGACCCATTGCTTGCAGCGGCCCGCCGCCCGGACAAGCTCCCACAGCGGCCTTGTAGCAATGTCTTAATGGAGGCTCCAAAGACCTTAAAGATGGCCGCCATAAAAAGCCCCCGGCGACCCCGGTGCCACGGCCGTGGAGAGGACGATGGCGGAGCCATCACCGTGGCGTTGTCCCTGGCGCGTAGTGGGAACGCCAGGGACGCCGGGTCGTCGGAGTAACGGACGAAAAGGTGGGCGCCCGCGAACGGGCTGTTACAGGGCCTCCAGGATGGTGGCGATGCCCTGGCCGCCGCCGATGCATTGGGTGGCAAGGGCGTAGCGGGCCTTTTCCCGCCGCAGCAGGGTGGCGGCTTTGCCGGTGATGCGCGCGCCGGTGGCGCCCAGGGGGTGGCCAAGAGCGAGCGCGCCGCCGTCCAGGTTCACGGTATCCGGGTTCAGTCCCAGATCGCGGATGCAGGCCAGGGCCTGGGAGGAGAACGCTTCGTTGATTTCCACCACGTCCAGTTGCTCCACACTGAGACCGGCCCGTTGCAGTGCCTTGCGGGTGGCGGGAATCGGACCTAGCCCCATCACCGCCGGGTCGCAACCGGCGGTGGCCACGGCGCGGATCCGGGCGCTGGCCGGCAGATTGTGGCGCTGGGCGAAGTCATCGCTGGTGACCAGCACGGCACTGGCGCCATCGGTGAGCGGTGAAGAGGTGCCGGCGGTGACCACGCCGTTTTCATCAAACGCCGGCGGCAGTTTCGCCAGAGCTTCCAGAGAGGTGCCGGGACGGATGCAGCCGTCGTCTTCGATCCGGTTCGCGCCCGTTCCCGTATCGATGGCGATGATTTCATCGCGCAACAGACCGCCGTCCCGCGCGGCGGCGGCCTTGCGGTGGGAGACCAGAGCCAGTTCTTCCTGCTCGGGCCGGTGGATTTCATAGCGTTGGGCCACGTTCTCGGCGGTGCGTCCCATGGATACGTAAGCGTCGGTATGTTCCCGCAACCAGGGGTTGGGGGAGAAGTTGAAACCGCCCTGGGGCACCATGGACATGCTTTCCACGCCCACGCACAGGTAAGCGTCACCGATGCCCGCCTCGATCTGGGCGGCGGCGATATGGATGGCGGACATGGACGAGCCGCAAAAGCGGTTGATGGTCATGCCGCCGACCTCCCGGGGCAGGCCTGACAACAGCCCGACGATGCGCGCCATGTTGTTGCCCTGGGCGGCCTCCGGGTAGGCGCAGCCAAGAATCACGTCCTCCAGCAGCGACGGATCCAGATCGGTACGGGCGAGCAATCCCTTCACCACCTGGGCGGCGAGATCATCCGGGCGTACTTCGGCGAGCGCCCCTTTGCGGGCGAAGTGGAACGGGGAACGGGCGTAGCCCGCGATAACGGCTTTCATGATTATCTCCTGATCAGCCAGGGAATACTGTTGACCGCCGCCAGTGCCACCAGGGAGGCGGCCATCACCGCGCACAGGGCCACCAGATCGCCGGGAAACAGTGTCGTCATCAGAGTGCCGCCGATGCCAAGAACAGCAAGGCGGGTCAGACTGGCGGCGATCGGCCACTGCATACGGCCGACGCCTTGGGAAGCGAAGTACAGCGCCATGCCGACGCCGAAGAAGCCATACACCGGCGCCACCGTGCGCAGGTAAATGGCGCCGGTGGCGATCGCCTCGGCATCGTCGGTGAACAGGCCGAGCCAGGCGGTGGGAAAGGCGGCGGCGAGCAGGCCCACGGTGCCGGTGGTGGCGGCGGTGAGGGCGGCGCCGATCCAGGCGATGCGACGGGCGCGCTGGATCTGGCCAGCGCCCATGTTCATGCCGACCATGGCCACCAGGGCGGTGCCGAAACCGAAGCTGAGCGGGATCTGCAGGTATTCGATACGAATACCCAGGCCGAAGCCGGCTAGCGCCGTCATCCCGGTGCGGGCGACGAAGAAGGTGGCCACCACCACGGACAAATTGGAGAACACGGTGTTCAGGGCGGACCACAGGCCGACGCCGAGGATCTCCGCGAACAGGGTTTTGCGCAGCGGTGCCCGCAAGTCCAACCGGACGCCGCCATGGCCGCGCATCAGGGCCACCGCCAGAATCGCCGTGGCGATCAGATAATAGGCGGCCAGCGCCAGACCAGCGCCGGTAATGCCCATACCCGGCAGTGGACCGATGCCGAAGATCAGCAGCGGCGACAGCACCAGCAACAGCAACACGCCGCCGGTGAGCACCAGCGCCGGCATCAGCATATTGCCGGCGCCGCGCATTACCGCCGACAAGCCGTTCATCAGCCACAGAAAGGTGACCCCGGCGAACAGGGCGTTGGAGTAGGCAAGGGCCGCGTCCAGGGCCTGGCCGCGGCCGCCGAGCAGTGCGTAGAGAGCGGGACCGGAGCCGATCACCACCACTGAACAGAGCAAACCCAGTACACCGGTGATGACCACCGCGTGCAGCGCCAGGGCGTTGGCCTTGTCGGCATCGCCGGCGCCGAGGGCGCGCGCCACCGCCGAGGAAATACCGCCGCCGATGCCGCCGCCGGACATCATCATCATGAGCATCACCAGCGGGAACACCAGTGCCGCCCCGGCCAGGGCGTCCACGCCGATCAGGCCGACGTAGTAGCTTTCCAGAAAGTTGGCCAGGGCCTGAGCCAGCATCACCACCAGATTGGGCAGCGCCAGTTTCAGTAACGTAGGCAGTACCGGCGCGTGCAGGATTCTGCGTGCCCGCTCTCCGGCATTCGAAGGGGGAGGGGACAGGGGCGCGGTGGCGACAGCGGCTCGGTTCATCGGCGTTTACCGTTGCATTACCAGCAACGTTGAGGTGGCGCTGGCATAAAGGCGGCCCTCGCTGTCGGTGAGGCGGGCCTCGGCGAAGGCCAGGCGGCGGCCCATGGTAATGATCTTGCCTTCCGCGCGTACCGGGCCGGTGTCCTTGGTCATGGCCTTGTGGTAGGCCACTTTCAGTTCCGCGGTGGTGTAGGCCTGATCCACCTCCAGGTTGGAATGCACGGCGCAGCCGCAAGCGGAATCCAGCAAGGTGGCGGCGTAACCGCCATGGACGGTGCCGATCGGGTTATAGACTCTTTCACTGGGCGAGCCTTCGAACACGACCCGTCCCCGCTCCACCTCCACCAGAGTGAAGTCCATGGTTTGGCCGATGCCGGCGCGGAGATCCTTCTCCATCATCATCTGCAGTGTTTCCAGGCCAGTCATGGCTTTCATGGCGGTATTGGATTGATTCACGGTTTACTCCTTGGCGGGCTTCCCGGAGGAAGCCGGGGTTGCGGAAGCGGTGGCGCCGAGCAGTTGCTGGCGTACCGCGTCGAGAATTTCGCTGGACAGTTCCGGGTCATCCACGGCGCGGGACAACACCAGGGCGCCGACCAGACTGGACGCCGTGGCCAGGGCCCGGCGCCGGCGGTTGGCGCGACGGCCAGGGAGCCAGTCGGCGATCATGTCGGCGAACTTGCGGAAGGTGCCGGTATAGGCGTGGCGCACTTCCGGCGTTTGCCGGGCGGTATCCACCGAGAGCGCGGCGAACAGGCAGCCGTGGCCGGGCTGGTCACGATGGCGCGGGCTCAGGTATTGCTCCACCAGTACCTGAAAGGGGGGTTGCTGGCGTTTGGCCGTGAGGCGTTCCCATCGGGTACGGATATCGCCGGAGGAGGCGCAGGTTTCCGCCATCAGCGCTTCCTTGGACTCGAAGTGCCCGTAGAAGCCGCCGTGGGTGAGGCCGGCGCTTTTCATCAGGTCCGCCACGGCCACGCCGTCGTAACCTCTTTCCCGAAACAGCCGGGAAGCCTCGGTGACGATTCGGCGCCGGTTGGCGGCGGCTTGTGCTCGGCTGACACGCATGGCGGTCCTCCTTTTTTGATGATGGATATAATTTATAAATGCATGATGGGTATCATGTAAATGATTTTTTCTTGGCGCCGTGGCGGGCGCGGCTGCCGGTTTGTGTCATGGGTGTCTTTCCTTCGTGGCGGGAAACCCGTTCAATATCGGTACATCACCGATCAACAGAGGACGAGGAGAACGCCATGAACCATCCGGATCTGGGGAAACTGATCCTGCGCTTGAGCCTGGGCGGCATGTTGCTTTTGCACGGGATCTCGAAAATGCTGCATGGCGTGGGCTGGATCGCCGGCTCGCTGCAAAGCATGGGATTGCCCGGTTTTTTTGCCTACGGGGTGTTTATCGGCGAGGTGATCGCGCCGCTTATGATCATCGTTGGTTATTACACCCGGGTAGGGGCGGCATTGATCGTCGGCAACATGCTGGTGGCGTTGGTGCTGGTGCACATGAACGAGCTGTTCGCGATCAATGACAACGGTGGCTGGGCGATTGAGTTGCAGGGATTCTATCTGTTCACCGCTGCGGCGTTGTTCTTCCTCGGTGCCGGCAAGTACGCAATGAGGAATTGATGGGCCCGGCCTTGGAATACGCTTAAACGCAACCACTGTTCGCTGGCCGGCAAGTTCGCGGCAGCATCATTGTCACTTCCACTAGACTCTTCATTCAGAAGCGAGCCGGAGGAGTTCCTCCGGCTCGCAATAAGCCTCCAGCATCTTTCAGCTCCCCCCCCTAAATAGGGAAGGGTATGGGGTGGAGGGGTGGTTTATCCTCGCACGAAAAGCACACAGTTCTTGTTGGGAAAAAATCAACTTCAGGGCTGTTGATAATTCGAACAACCCACCGGCTGGAGGCCAGTGCCGTGCGATTACCCTTACGACGTTTTCCACTGAGAATAAAATCGGCAAGTCAGGTCGGGTTGCTCATGTTGTGCTCGTTGGTGCTGGTGAATTGCAGTTGCGAGGAGCAACCCGAAATTGCTTGCAGCTTATCCGATTGCTGGGCTGAGGACGGAAACTGCCAGCTCGAGGTGTGGGTGTGGGAAGGTTATCCCATTGTCAAGGCATTGCCGATGGGGCCCGATGCTCTGGTGTATGAAGGGAAAGATAAGATAGATGAGACCTCGATAGCTCTTCGGGAACAGTTCAGAGTGGTGGATTACTACACCTACTCGTACACCCCCGTTGATCCCTCTGACGGAGCGTACGGCTATCTTTTGCAGACTCAGGATGCACTAGGCCGAATTCATCAATGTACGGGCACTCTACCGGCAACCAGGCAGGGAATGAACAGTTTGAGCGTGGCTCTTCAAGAGCCCTTCCTGGTGTTGGATAACGAAAGCGGGCCGGTGCCATTGCCCGACTATTGGGTGGACGGACCTCTTTCCGAGGTGGCGGAGGGCTCATGGTCCGCCAATGAACCGGACTGGGCCATCATTGAGGAAGGCGGTACGCAATACCTGCGGTACATGGGAACGGCAAGGGAAGCCAGCAGCCCCAGCGCCGCGACCTTGACGGTATCCGCCACCGGCTCCGACGGTACGAGGGACTCCGCATCGGTGGCTCTGGCCGCCCGTTACGTTCATCCGAGTCTGGAACTTAATCAGGAATACGCGCTGCCCGGAGACGACATCGTCGCCACTTATTGGAGTGGTTTGGATGATAATGGAGAGACGGACGGCAACGGCGCAACCTGGGAATTGCTGCTGACGCCGGAAGGGGGGCAAACGGTGGATAAGTCCTCCGAGCTGCTGACCACGGCGCTGCCTGAAGAAAGACACTTTGTTGCCGGGGAAGTCGGCCGTTATACCGTTAAACGAACCCGTGCGGGCACGGATGGCGACGTCACATTGAGCGAGGTGGTCACGGTGCTTGAGCCGGTCGTGAATGTGGTGTTTCGCCCGCCGCCGGCAATCATCAATATGGGGGAGCTGGTGCTGTTCGATGCCAGTGGCTCGACGGTACCTCCGGGAGCGGAGTTGCGGTGGGCGGTCACGGAACGTCCCGGCGGAAGCAGCGTGGAGATGGTGCCCGACGTCAACGCCAAGAGGGCGACCCTGACTCCGGACGTAATGGAAGGGACTTATACCGTCGAAGCCCGATTGAAGTTGCCGTCCCGGCCGGATCCAATTATCAGCAGCCAGTCGTTTTCCTTTGTTTCCACGCCCGTGGCCGGTCCGGTGACCGATGAGACGGAGCACTGGGTTGGTGACGAGGTATCCTTCGATTTGGACCGCTCATCTTATCCTGGTGGTTCTTCCTTCAAGTACACGCTGAGCTCCGCGCCGGAGGGGAGCAACGCGGAATTGGTGATTTCAGCGGACGGTACGCAAGCCAGTCTGATAACGGATGTGGCGGGGGGCTACGAGGTCAAACTGACCATCACCAATGCCGAGGGGGAAACCTCCAGCCATGTCACCTCGATCACCGCGGAAGAATCCAGTGCCGTTCCTCTGATTTTGAGCAGTGCCTTGCCGGTAGTCGACGACGATGGCGACCTGAGCGTTATCGTTATCGATATCGACGGGGACAATCGTTTGACGGCCACCGCCGCACAGCCCGCGGTGGGACCGGACACCGCCCTATTTTTGTATGGCTATTGGTCCGGAGAAAACTCCGCCAACCTTTACGACAGCAGTGGCGAGCCCTTTGCTCTGGTGAACCTCGAGAATGGCGCGGTACTCGATGCTGATGTCGGCCATACCATTCAATTGAAGCGGGATAACGGCGCTTACTACCAACTGCAAGTGACGTTCGAGACCGGCGATATGGAAGGTGACGCGACCGTCACCGCACTGAGCGGCTATTACTGCGGTGAATCCTTGAGTGATTGTCCCTGAACGGGGGATCGATGAACGGAATCGGGTGGATAAAATGAACTACATCAAATTGGCATTATCGATCACCTTGCTGCTCCCTCTTCTGTGGGGGTGTGGAAGTGATGACCTCAGTAACCCGGAAGGTGGGGACGTTGTACAGCCTGAGCCGGAGCCCGGGCTGGATATTTCCGATGTGGAATTGACGGCGGAGGAGAAGGCGCTGTTGGCAGCCATCGAAGACAACATCCAGGGCAACCGCTACGCGGAGGCGGCGACGGACATCGTGGCACTGCTGGAGGCTCACCCTGGCAGCGAGCAGATCAAAAGACTTTATTCGGATGTCCTTGCCATGCAATCGGGCATGGCGCCATCGGAATTCGCCATCAAGGTCGGCGCGGTACCCATTCAAATGGCCGATGAGAACGGTGACAGGATCGAGGTTTTTTCTTCCATGGCTTTGCAGGACATCCTCATTGAGCAGGCGGCGGTCGAGGACAGTGATAATTATCGGGTGCGTTTTCTGAATGGACGCCAGGCCCTGCGACTGCGCCTGGAAGGCGAGACGGTCTCGGAATTGCCTACCCGGGAGCAGGCCGATATCGGTGTCATGGCGTCGATTCACGCTACCCGTCTTGCTTATGCGGCGGTTGGTGGCGCGGCGGAATTCGAATACCTGGAAGAGAACCCGGAAGAGCTGGAAAGTGCGGTGGCCGGGCATTTACCCGAAGTCGAGCGGGAACTGGTGGAGACCCTGAAGGTGGTTGTCGAGACCTCGGAAGCCGTTCATCAGCACTATCCGATACGGGAACTGAAAGAAAACCCGGTAGGCATGTCGATGGCAAAGAATGCGTTCGCCAATACCATGTTGGATGACGGCGCGCTATCCACCGAAGAAGCGATGGAGCTCTATCACTTCGCCGGCGGAGGGTAGACGCTTCAGGGGGAAAGGAGGAAAGCCATGAGAAGAAAAAGACCGCTACACCGTATCGTGGCAAGAGTACGGGGAGGCCATTTGTTGGGTGACTTGTTGCTGACGGCGACACTGGGGACCTTGGCCGCCGGGGTGGTGCTGGTGCTGGCCGGTTAGGGCGCCGCGGAGAAACCTCGCCGCCCCTTCCGAATCCATTCAGGTCCAGCGCTTGCGGCTGTTGGCGGTGGCGATTTGCTCGTTGAGAGTGAGGAAGTCGTAGAGAATGCCCAGCCCGAACAAGCCCAGGGTCAGCAGGTATATCAGCCCGGTCACCCATTTGCCCATATAAAAACGGTGCAGGCCGAAGACGCCAAGAAAGGTCAGCAGCAGCCAGGTGATGTTGTAATCCACCGGGCCGGAGACATAGCGATGATCGGCGTCGCGGTCCATGGACGGGATCAGGAACAAATCGACGATCCAGCCGATGAAAAACAATCCCAGGGTGAAGAACCAGATCACGCCGGTAATTTGCCGGCCATAGTAGAACCGGTGTGACCCCATGAAGCCGAAGATCCAGAGGGCATAGCCAATGATCTTGCTGTGGGTATCGTCAATCCGCGGGTTCATAGATTTACCTCGATATTGGTAATCACGGTGTTGGCTTTGACTCTCGCGCTTTCGATGCTATCCGCTTTCGCCAGAGCGACGCCGAGGCGGCGGCTGCCATGCACTTCCGGCTTGCCGAACAGGCGCAGGTCGGTGTCCGGCTCCGCCAGGGCCTGATCCAGATTGCCGTAGCGCATGGTTTCCGAATCGCCTTTTACCAGCAGTACCGAGGACGCGGACGGACCCCGCTGTTCGATATTCGGTATCGGCAGCCCGAGAATGGCGCGGGCGTGCAGCGCGAATTCGGAGAGGTTTTGTGACATCAAGGTTACCAGACCGGTATCGTGAGGGCGTGGTGACACTTCACTGAACCAGACCTGGTCCCCGCGCACGAAGAACTCCACACCGAACAGGCCCCAGCCGCCCAGGGCGGCGGTGATGGCGCCAGCCTGGCGGCGGGCTTCCTCCAGCGCCGCGTCGTTCATCGGCTGCGGTTGCCAGGATTCTCGGTAGTCGCCGTCTTCCTGGCGGTGGCCGATGGGCGCGCAGAAATCGGTGCCATTGCGGTGCCGTACGGTGAGCAGGGTGATTTCGTAGTCGAACTCGACGAACCCTTCGACGATGACCCGGCCCTGGCCGGCGCGGCCGCCGGATTGGGCGTACTGCCAGGCGGCGTCGATCTGGTCCTCGGTTTTCACCAGGCTCTGCCCCTTGCCGGAGGAGGACATCACCGGCTTGATCACGCACGGCAGGCCCACTGCCTTCACCGCCGCCAGGTATTCGTCCTTGTCACCGGCGAACCGGTAGGGCGAGGTAGGCAGGCTCAGCTCTTCGGCGGCGAGGCGGCGAATGCCCTCGCGGTTCATGGTCAGCCGCGCTGCCCGGGCAGTGGGGATCACGGTGAACCCTTCCTGCTCCAGAGCTTCCAGTTCGGCGGTGGCGATGGCCTCGATTTCCGGCACGATCAACGCCGGGCGCTCTTCTTCCACCACTGCCCGCACCGCGTCCGCGTCCAGCATGTCGATTACGTGCCAGCGCTGCGCCACCTGCATGGCCGGCGCCCGCGGATAGCGGTCCACGGCGATCACCTCGCAACCCAGGCGGATCAGCTCGATGGCCACCTCCTTGCCCAGTTCACCGCTGCCCAGCAGCATCACGCGGGTAGCGTTGTCGGAATAAGGGGTACCGATGGTGGTCATGCCGTCTCCTCATCGAACAAATCGTCGAAACAATGGCTTCCGCGGGGGCCAACCCCGCCTGGATGAACAAGATTGTAGCGAAAAGCGCCGCCATCGCGAGGGAAGAGTTTCACCCCGGCGCCGTCGCGCCTACCATTGGCGCCGAAAGCATCCCAATCAACCCCGGGCGGACAAGTGGACGATCAATATTGGATGGCGCGGGCGCTGGCCCTGGCGGAACGCGCGGCGGAGCAGGGCGAGGTGCCGGTGGGCGCGGTGCTGGTGCGTGACGGCGAGATCATTGGTGAGGGCTACAACAGGCCGATTCTCAGCCATGATCCCTCCGCCCATGCGGAAATTGGCGCATTGCGTGATGCCGCCGCCCGCGCCGGTAACTACCGGCTGCCGGACAGCACCCTCTACGTCACCATCGAGCCGTGCACCATGTGTTTTGGCGCCATGATCCACGCCCGGGTGGCGCGATTGGTGTACGGCGCCCGCGAACCTCGTGCCGGGGTGTGTGAAAGCCAGTTGGGATTGCCGGAGAGGGATTTCTACAACCATCGCCTGGAAGTCACCGGCGGGGTGCTGGCGGACCAGGCGTCGCAACTGATGCGGGACTTTTTCCGGCGCAAACGATGAGAGAGGCAGGGAACAGTTAACAGGGAACAGTTAATAGCGAAAGACAAACGAATCGCGGCTCGTGAGCCGCGATTGGCTTTTATTGAGCGGTTACTCCGCCGCTGCCACCAGGGTAGGGCGGTGGCGTTCGGAGTTTTCCGCCCACACCAGCAGGTCGTAGTAGCCGCGTACGTGGCGCACATACGCCACCGCCTGGCCGCCACGGGCGGGGCCGTAGCGCAATTGGCCGGCGTAGGCGGGTTTTGCCAGCATCGGCAGACGCTGTTTCACGTCTTGCCAGCGATCCGGATCGCCGCCCTGCTTCTGGGTCAGGACCCGGGCATCTTCGAGATGGCCAAAGCCCACATTGTAGGCGGCCAGGGCCAGCCAGGTGCGGTCCGGTTCGGCGATGCGTTCGGGCATGCGGTCGTGTAATTTGCGCAGGTAAGCGGCGCCGGCGTGGATGCTCTGGGCCGGGTCGGTACGATCGGTAACGCCCATTTCCCGCGCCGTCTGATTGGTCAGCATCATCAGGCCCTGCACACCGGTGGGGGAGATGGCGCCGGCGTC
>SWCH01002437.1_pt1 | contig 195573 bp, 175 predicted proteins | sample 4690051 | NCBI WGS metagenome assembly SWCH01 (sample SAMN10267282, study PRJNA491770) | bioreactor metagenome | isolation source: DHS bioreactor inoculated with | place: Japan: off Shimokita Peninsula
GAAGTTGAAGATCAGGATGAAAAGAATGAAATTTTAAGAATCATAAAGGAAAAAGCATATGAAAAATCAAGCTTACTTTCTACAGAAGAGTTTGCCGAAATAGTAGAAAGTGTTACAAAACAAGTAGCAAGTTGTGAAAGTATATAGCCAAATACTTGTAAATAGTGTATAATAATGATAATAAAGGTATTACCACTAGATATATAAACCGAAAACTATTGTAGGAGTGAAAGATATGCTAAAGCCTCTCAAAAAAAGAACGTTAGCCGAAGACATAATAGGCTCAATAAAACAACTTGTCGACAGTGGAGAACTAAAGTCAGGAGATAGATTGCCTGGTGAAAGGGAGCTGTCAGACCAACTTCAAGTAAGTCGAGCTAGTGTTCGAGAGGCCTTACGTGCCCTTTCATTTGCTGGAATAATCTCTATTAAACCAGGGGATGGGACTTATCTAAATGAAAGTGCAGGTTACAACTTTACTGAATTACTTAATAAGAAGTTAGGCCTATTCATTAGAAAAAATGACTATTTAATACTTATGGAGGCTAGAAGGGTTTTGGAAACTCAACTTGCTAGATTTTCAGCAGAGAGAGCAACACCAGAAATTATTGCAAGTCTAGAAGAAAATGTAAAAAAAATGGCGGAAGATTTGGATGACCCAGATATTTTTGTACGAGAAGATGTTAAGTTCCATGTGACTGTTTCAGAAGCAGCTGAAAACGAAATATTGAACCTAACTATGGAAGCAGTAAGAGAATTACTATTAGACGTTCAAAAACTTGTTGCAGAAACACCAGGTTTAAGGCCAAAGTCATTGAGATTTCATCGAGAGATACTGGAGAGTATTAAAAAAGGTGACAGTGAAGAAGCAGCAAAGGTCATGGATGAACATTTGGCCAACGTAGACGAATGTGTTAGAGAATGTCTTAAAGATGAGTTATGGTTTGATGGCGTTAAAGAGTAATTAAAATATATAAATTAACCCACTGGAATATTAGTGGGTTAATTTAATAATGGAGGGTTAGGAAATGGCTAATAACTACTCTTTTCCAATAATTGAGACCGAAGGAAGTCCATATGATATTGGTTTTATGCATGGATCTAAAGCTAAGAAACAGATTGAGAATACCATAGAAATATACAAATCTATGTTTGCAGAATATGCAAACTTAGAATGGGAAGATGCGAAAAAAAGGGCATTAGTCTATAAAGACTATATTGAGAATTTTGATAGTGAGTTGTTAGAAGAAATAGCTGGAATTGCCAAGGGTTCAGGTCGGGAGCTTGAAGAATTACTAATTCTCAATGCACGGAGTGAAGTTATTTTCCAAGGAACTAATATAACCGATGGATGTACTTCTTTAGCACTAACACCTGAGATTACGTTGAATAATGAAACAATAATCGGACAAAACTGGGACTGGAAGCCTTCGATAATGGATTCCATGATAGTTCTGAAGATTAAACAAAATAATAAACCGAATATTTTAATGATAACTGAAGCTGGGATTATCGGCAAAATAGGTTTAAATTCTTCCGGCCTTGGAGTATGCTTAAATGCCCTTGGGACTGATAAAAAAGTAGAAGGGGTTCCGTTACATATAGTTCTAAGGGGTATACTGAACTCACATACCTTAAATGACTCTATAGACGTAGTGGCAAAGGCCAAAATATCAGGTTCCGCAAACTATCTAATTGCTCATTCAGAAGGTGAAGCTGTAGATATTGAAGTAGCTGCCGAAGACTTTGATGTAATTTTTGCTGAAGATAATTTCTTAGTACATACAAATCATTTTACAAGTTTAAGGCTCACTCATATTAAAGATACTGGAAAAATAATCTTGCCAGACTCGTTTACAAGACTTGGGAGAACTAAAAATATATTAAAAGAAATAATAAAAGAAAAAGAGATAAGTATAAGAGATGTACAAAGTATTTTTAAAAATCATATGGGGTATCCAGACTCCATATGTAGGCACGAGGATTTAAAAGATAAACCAGATCAAAGACTGGCAACAGTAATGTCATTGATTATGAATTTGGACAGAAAAGAAATATTCTTATCTCCAGGATCTCCTTGTTTCAATACCTATAACTTATACAAATTATAAAGGAGGGTAAGTCATGAATAAACCAGTTGAATTAACTAAAATCAGAATTATTCAAGAAAAAAGATCCGATAGGATCAGACGTGCATACGTCGGTAATTTCGATGAGCCTTTGTTTTTTGGAGTGCATGGTGGTGTAAAACAGTTTTATGGTGTTGAGCCTGAAAAAGAGCATCCATCAACTCTAGATCATATCGTAGCAGCAGCAGGAGGATGATTAGTGGGAACGCTAGCAGGCGCACTGGAGGTGCGTGATATCCCATCTTTTCCTGACAAGCTATATGCTGACGTTGTAGGGACAATAGACGAAGTAGATACAGTATTAAAAATTACAAAAATTAAGTGTCATTATCATCTGAAGATACCTAGAGGAAAGCGTGAAAAAGCAGAACGTGCATTATCAGTATTTGAACGATCTTGTCCTGTTTCTCAGACTCTTAAAGGCTGTATTGAATTTATTCACACTTGGAATATTGAGGAAGAATAGAAAAGAATAAAAAAATGAGAAGGATTGTTGAAAGATTCAACAATCCTTCTCATTTTTAAAGCATATTTATTTGACTGTAGAATTTACATATTTAGACATACGAAAAACATTTCATATTAGGGAATATTATAATATACTATATTTATGGAATTTAGCAAAAAAAATCTGTGAATGTAGGGTCAATTTAGTATTGACGTTCTAAAATTATGAGGTGACACATATGGCAACTTTAAATCAAACTATCGTACTATTTTTAATACTTCTTATTGGATACTTGGGAAAGAAGTTCAAGATCATAAGTAATGATATGAATAAAGATATAAGTAATCTTATTCTATATATAACTTTACCAGGTATGATTATAACATCTTTGAGTAGTTATGACTTTTCTAAAGAGCTACTAATCATAAGTGGAAAACTTGTGGCAATATCTTGGAGTGTATATGCACTGTCTATAACTATATCATACTTGTCCACCAAGTTATTTAATATTGATGGTACAACCAAAGATATATTTCAATTTGGAATTGTCTTTTCAAATGTATCCTTCATGGGACTTCCTGTAATTAATTCTGTCTTTGGTTCAGAAGGGATTTTTTATGCAGCTTTATATAATATGCCCTTTAATTTTATACTATGGACCTATGGAGTAATGGTTTTGAGTAGAACAAATAAAGAAGAACCCAATCAAGTATTAAATAACAAAGGAAGTCTAAATACTAAGCTACTCCTTAATCCTGGAATTATTGCGGTTCTTATTGGGTTTAGTATGTTTCTCACTTCCATAAAATTGCCATCACCTGTATTTGAAGCCCTAAGTCTACTAGGCAAGTCAACTACTCCGATGTCCATGATATTTATAGGTTCTATTTTGGCTGATGTAGATGTGAAAACTATATTTACAAACAAGGCTACTTTTTTAGTTAGTGGGATAAGGCTATTAGTACTACCATTGATTATATTGCTAATATTAAAGCAATTTAATTTAGACATGATAACAGTAGGTGTACCGGTAATTATCACAGCTATGCCCATTGCAGCAAATTGCACTATTATGGCAGCAAAGTATGAAAATGACTATTATCTAGCTTCGCAAGTTGTGTCTATGTCTACAATGCTTTCAATGATTACCATTCCTTTAATTGTAATGTTACTATAGTTTAGCTTAAATACGTAGAATTTATAAATGCATCGGCTATTACTTGAGCCATTTTCATAATGAGACTTAGTCTGATATTATGTATGGCTAAGTAATCCTCATTATTGATTCTATCAACTATACCTATTATAGATACATGGCCTATCCCTGGGAGTTTTTTACCTACGCCCTTTCCAGGAAATACAGGGCCTTTTTTTATGTGAATATTACCCACAGCATTTTCATTTCCTAGGCAAGCATCTATTGCCATAACAAAAGCATTAGGATGAAGATCTTGAATTTTTTTTATAGATGATTCTAGGTTTACTGCATGGATTGGATCATCTAAGGTACCATACACTGGTAGTCTAAAATTTCTTTCCTCTAGCATACTGCCCACTAAAGGTCCTAAGGCATCTCCTATACATCTATCGGTACCTATGCAAATGATTATGGTATCCTCTCGTAAGCTTCCCCGAATGGCTTCTGCCAAAAGCTCCACAGCCTTTTCTTCTTTATGTCCTATTCTTATACCAATTGGGTTTCTGTTTAGATAGTCATTCAAAGAGAAAACACCCCCCTATATGAAATATATATGGGAAAAAGTAAAATATACTAAAAACACATATTTTTTTTCTATATCCTAATAATAATATTAGACAAATTAAAGAGGTGATTCTCTAGTGAAAAAAAGAAAAAGTATGTATATTATGACTTTGATATGTATTACATGTATCACAGTAGTGGGGATACTGGGTATGCTACCTAAAGAAGAGGCTATATTACCATATTTGAATGGATTTAAGTATAAAGAGCCTGAAAATTCTACAGGAGTATATCTGTTTGAAAAATCCGAGGATGATTTTGTAATAGGGGATAAGATAGTAGATAAGTTTATAGAGGTTTATGTAAAGGGTATTAAGAAAAAGGACCAAGTTAAGAACCTCACTCCATTAGATAAGCATGAGATAAGACTTATACTAGAGGATATGGGGTATAACAATAGTACTAGACTAAGAGATGTTTTATCTCAGGAAATAGATATACATACAAAGATAGCAGTAAGTGGTATTTTAAATGAGAATTTATTTGATTATGATTTTGAAAGGTTAGATAGGATATTGGGAATAGAGAAGGGCAATTAATAATTAAAAATGAATAATTAATAATTATAAAATAAAAAGTCAAATAATAAAATAAATCTTTGAAAGTGTCATTCTGAGTGAAACGAAGGATCTGTGTAGTTGCAAGACTTTCAAGATTCTTCACTTAACTACGTTCCATTCAGAATGACAAAACCAAAGACTTTTTCAGTGACCTCAGCTTAACTCCCGTTTTTTATTTTGCATACATAGGTAATATCTCATAGGTTACTTTATCTTCATTTACTGTAAATAACATATAGTTCAGATCTTTAAATATATCTATGCCATTATTTTCTGGATAGGATTTTAGACTGACATAGCGTATACCTTCGTCTAAGGTAACTTTATACTCGTTTTTTCCTCCTTGAAGTACCCAAACATCAACGTTTTTGTCTTTCTTAAGCTTTTGAAGTGTATCTTTAAATAGTTTCTCTTCTAGTTTATCATTGAAACTTAAGGTTTTTGGTAGTAGTACAAATACATTTTTAGCATCGGTATTATCCACAGTATTTATAAACCAAGACCATTGGTCAAAATTACTTTCTCGAAGACCTCCCTTAGTATTGTTTAACTGTATAAATAGAGTATCTTCATGTTTAATGGTTTTATGACCTTCGTTTGCATTAATCAAGGTATTTTTTATATTTTGTGTGATTCTTGAATCAATCGTGTCAGTGAAAACACTCACTGGACCACTATCATTAGACAGATTTGTAAGCTTTTTTATAACCAAATTATCCATGAGTGTGTCGATATTTGTAACAGCTCCATAGGCGGTAAATCTAAAGGCATTATTTCCTTTTAGCTCTGTGTGTATTTCTCTAGGGTCTTTAGGTAGTTCTACTGTATTCTCTACTGATTTAGGTAATGATATGGGATATTTTGCTGTGATATCATCTACATATATAGCACCCTTTGTTTTCAATGTTGGATCAGTTTCTACTGCATAAATTCTTTCTAGCTTTATAGGAGCTTTTAATGAGGTTGGTACAGCAAACTCCACATACTTCCATCCAGTCCAGTCTACAGATGGTGCTACATCTATATTTTGAACAGTCCCTTCAGCATCAATAAGCTTAGCTCTAATCCATGGATTTCCTGATTCATCACCATATAAGTACATGCCCAATCGACTAGGTCTCTGTTGGAAATGAATACCCCCATTCTCAAAGAGCATATATGCTGCCCTAGATTCATTAGTGGTAGATAAGTCATAGGATAATTTTCCTGAGTACCTACCAGACTTGTTTTTATTACTTAATTCATAGTTTCCTGTCACTGTTTCAGGATATGAAAGGAAAGAAACGTTGTTATTAGTTTCAAAGTCATCCACAATAGTTTCTTTAAAGCCTACAGCCACAGGTAAAGAAGTAGTCAAACTTCCTAAAGATGCCTTTATAACACCAGATTCCCCGTGGGAAGATGATATAAAGTATCCATCCTTATCTACAGAGCCTAGGTTTGTAGGTATATCTAGTTTTAGATCTCTAAAATTTACTGTAGCCTTATATCCTTCACTATCCACTGCTAAAACTTCTATTAGTCTTTTACTGTTAGCATTTATGGTAAGAGTTGAAGGGTTTAAAGTAAGACTTACAGGGTCTTCTAAAACCTTTACTTCCATGGTAGCATATGCTCCCTTGTACTTGGCAGCTATTACAGCATCTCCAGCTGTTGAAGGTTTGAAAATATTATCATCAAAACTGCCTTTTACTCCTGTAACATACCACTCAATATCATCATAATCCACATCAACAGGATTATAGTTTTTGTCATAAGCCTTTAGTTCAAATTTTCTAGTTGTATCGACAAATACGCTGCTATCAGAAGTTTCTAGCTTGGCACCTTCGATTATGTTAGATTTTGGACTTGTATTAACTATACCTATTCCATTCATTAGGTTTCTTTCGGTTGTACCTGAGATATTATTAATTACCTGTTTATTTGGATTTCCTTGAGGTCTCAGGAACATTTCAGTTGATCCTCCACCATCAAGATTGATAGCTTCGTGTGCTCCTAAAGATACCATGATTTCCCCTAGATCTCTTTGAGAAACTCCTGTGTAGGAAGAAGTTCTACCATCTATAGTTACTAAGATTATTTCTTCTTTATCTTTGGTGATGCCTAATGCTGTTCTAGGATTGTTTCCCTTTATTTCATGGGTGAATACAGATGGAACTGTACCATTATTTACTATTTTAGCACCACCACCCATGGTAAGGGCAATTTCATTGAAGTCTGGTGTGCTTTGTATTTGAAGATCTACCTCATCACCTATCATAAAATATTGCTGAAGGTGAGATGCAAATGAACCTGTGGCTAGGATAACATAGCCATCCTCGGGAATTATGCTACCATCCTTTGAGGGTACTATATTAGTTATTTTGTTATTCTCTACTATGAAGTCCACAGCGTTTGTGGCATTTTTAGGGGGAACTGGAGATTTTTCGCCCCATGCTTTGTCGAAAAGCACCGCCGTATCTATGTTGTCTGATTTTTTATTTATAGCCATAAAAGTAAACATGGCAGGTCTGGATTTATTTACAATGTCTAGTTGGGGAGTTGTCCAATATGTGATAAACGGTTCTTGGTCTTTAGAAATATTAAAGCTAGCCATTTTATCGGGCATGTAAAAAGGTGTAGAGACCAGTTTTCCATCTTTAACTATAGGGCCTAAGGTTTCAGATGAACTCATATTGAAGAAATCTCCATTTACAGCACCTACTACGCTTTCATTTTGATTTACTAGCTCAGATAGTTTGCCTTTTGTGCCTAATCCAGTTTTATGGGTTAGTACCTGTAGGGAATTGTCTCGTTCATTAAGGTCAACTCTTAAGACGTTTAGATTAAGCCACCCTTGATCGGTAAATTTAAGAATATTTTCATGTATAACTCCGTTGGCTATATATTCAGATAAATTTTTCTCATAGGCTACATTTTTCCAGTCAGCATGAGAAAAAGGTGGTGGAGTTATAGTGACCATGCTACAAGCAATAACAACTGATGCGATTATTTTTTTAGTTTTTTTCATGATATGTACTCCTTTCATAACTAGTTAAAAGTTAAAGTAAAACATTAAGTATTACATTAAGTTATATCAGTAAGAAGGGCTTCGTTATGTAAACAAGCCCTTCGGGTTATGTAAACTTAATAGAATTAATTTACTAAACTCTACAATATATTAGACGCAAATATATAATAAAAGTTTCAGGATAATTATTCCTATAAATCACATTCTTTCAACTTAATTATATATTAGAATCAGAGGGGTTGATATTAAGTTAATATTACAGCTTAATAGTTAAATTTCCAAAACTTTGTAGAAAATATTACTTCATAAAGTCCCTTTGGTACTATATAATAATTAGTAGGAAGATTGTTGATTAATTGTAAAGGGGACAGTTATGGATCTGTTATTTGACTTTTTATCTAAAGAACTAATGGTTTTGTTGGTAGCAGCTATGCCAGTGGCAGAATTGAGGGCGGCTATTCCTTTAGGGATATCCTTGGGAATGAATCCTATTCATGCTATGGTACTAGGAATTGTAGGTAGCGCCATACCGGTGCCTTTTTTATTATTTTTTCTAAAACCAATATTTGTATTTTTACGAAAAAGTACTTATTGGAGAAAAATAGTTGATAAAATTACGAATAGAACATTGAAAAAATCAACTCAAATTCAAAAATATAAAGCTTTAGGATTGTTACTTTTTGTAGCTATTCCAATACCTTCCACAGGTGTTTGGACAGGTTCGTTAGCAGCACTTTTACTAAATATAAGAATAAAGCATGCCTTTATGGCTATACTTACTGGCAATATCATTGCAGGTATTATAATGACAGGCTTAAGTCATATAGCAGTGAGCTGGTAGTAGCGCAGTTATAAAGAGCAGTTACTAGTTACGAGTTACGAGTAAAACCTTAAAAACCTAAAAACCTAAAGACCTAAAGACCTAAAGACCTAAAGACCGCTAACGGCTAACCGCTAACCACTAACCACCACCAAGGAGAGATTTAATGATAAAGAATTTTAAAATAGCATTAATTTTACTATTAATAATAGCAATAGTAGGGTGTGCTCCAGCTGAAGATATTCAAACAGAGACGGAAGCTAAAAAAGTTTTAGAAGTTCATTACATAGATGTAGGGCAAGGGGATGCTATATTGGTTAAGACTCCTGTAGGAGAGAATATACTTATTGATGCTGGGAAAAATAGCGGTGCCGATGATCTTATTACATACCTTGAAAATCAAGGAATAGAATCGTTTTCTGCTGTTATTGGTACACATCCTCATGAGGATCATATAGGTGGACTAGACAGGGTAATAGATGAATTTGATGTACAAAGTGTATATATGCCCAAAGTTCTACATACAACAAAGACTTTTGAAGATGTACTGGATTCTATAGAAAGAAAAAACCTAACAATCAAAACAGCTAAAAATGATGTGAATATTCCCCTTAATGGTATAGATGCTTTATTTGTTTCTCCAATTTTTGAGGAGTATGAAGAACTTAATAATTATAGTGCAGTGCTGAGATTGCAATATGAAGAAAATGTATTTCTTTTTACAGGAGATGCAGAGGAACTAGCGGAGATGGAAATGTTCAATTTTAATGAATCAGAGATTGGAGAGGAATATTCTCTAAAAGCTGATGTACTAAAACTTGGACATCATGGTAGTAGTACCTCCACATCTGAAGCTTTCCTGGCAAAGGTGTCTCCAATTTATGGTGTGATATCCTGTGGAGAAGACAATAGCTACGGACATCCACATGATGAAATAATAGATAGGTTAGAGAAATACAATGTTAATGTTTTAAGGACAGATATTGATGGGAATATTATAATAAAAAGTGATGGTAAGAATATTGAGGTATTGAAAGAAGGGAAATAGAATGTTTGTTGTAGATAGTATTATAGGAGATATGGTAGTTATAGAATGGGATAGAGAAACCTTCAATATCCCACTTGCTCTACTCCCTGAAGGTGTTAAAGAGGGGGATTGTTTAGATTTTGATATAAAGATAGATAATGAAAGTACTAAAGAGCGGATTGAAAGAATACAAGACAAGGCAAAAAGACTTTGGGAGTAGGAAGACGCATAATAGGGATTATGCGACGTAAACGTCGCAGGTTGACGGTTTAGGTTAAAGTCAAGATCAAAAGCCGGTTTGACACATGGGTCAAACCCTACAATTTGTAGTGTCGGACCTATGTGTCCGACATGGCACGGAAATAATATTTATGATGGTAGGGGCGACCTGTGGTCGCCTTGGTTTTGACATTCAATCCAGGCGACCACAGGTCGCCCCTACAACTTCAATTTTTTTGTGTCGCATAATCCCCAAAATATGCAAAAAAGAAGGGTAAAACTATCCCTGAACTTGAAGATTTGTCTATTGACATTAGGTATTGATTGTGATATTATTTAGTTCGATTAAAAAGTTAATATAAATCTTGATGCCTTATCAAGAGTGGTGGAGGGAATGGCCCTATGAAGCCCGGCAACCGGTGTATAACACGGTGCTAAATCCTACAGAATTTTTATTCTGAAAGATGAGGACTATATAAAAAATGACCTCTTCTTGTGATGAAGAGGTTTTTTATTTTTGATTAGGGCAAAATAAGACAAATTATGTGATTTAGGGAGGGAAAAACAAATGACGAGAAGATTATTTACTTCGGAATCAGTTACAGAAGGACATCCAGATAAGATCTGTGACCAAATATCAGATGCTATATTAGACGCCATTTTCGCAGAAGATCCACAGGCACGTGTTGCGGCAGAAACTTCTGTTACTACGGGACTTGTTTTAGTAGCGGGAGAAATTACCACTAAATGTTATGTAGATATTCCAAAGGTTGTAAGAAAAACTATAGAAGAAATCGGATATACTAGGGCAAAATATGGTTTTGATGCAGATACATGTGCAGTACTAACTGCTATAGATGAACAGTCACCAGATATTGCTATAGGTGTAAATGAAGCTCTTGAAAGAAAGCAAGGGAGTATGGTAGATGATATAGAGGCTATAGGTGCGGGAGATCAAGGTATAATGTTTGGTTTTGCATGTAATGAAACACCTGAGTTAATGCCAATGCCAATATCCTTAGCGCACAAGCTTGCAAGAAGATTATCAGAGGTTAGAAAGAATGGAACCTTAGACTATATCCGTCCAGATGGAAAAACTCAGGTAACTATAGAGTACATAGATGATAAGCCTGTTAGAGTAGATGCAGTGGTAATATCAACACAGCATAGTGCAGAAGTCTCTCGTGATCAGATTGAAAAGGACTTAATTGAACATGTTGTTAGTAAGATAATACCTAGTGAGCTTTTAGATGATAAAACAAAGTACTACATAAATCCAACAGGAAGATTTGTTGTAGGTGGACCTCAAGGAGATGCAGGACTTACAGGTAGAAAAATTATAGTAGATACCTATGGAGGTTATTCAAGACACGGTGGTGGAGCATTTTCTGGAAAAGATCCAACAAAGGTTGATCGCTCTGCAGCTTATGCAGCTAGATATGTGGCTAAAAACATTGTGGCAGCAGGTTTAGCAGACAAGTGTGAGATTGAGCTTGCATATGCTATAGGTGTAGCTCAACCAGTATCAATATTAGTTGAAACTTTTGGAACAGGTAAAGTAGATGAAGATAAATTAACAGAGCTTGTTAAAAAACATTTCGATTTAAGACCAGCTGCTATTATTAAAAATCTAGACTTAAGAAAACCTATATATCGACAGATAGCCGCTTATGGACATTTCGGAAGAACAGATATAGATTTGCCATGGGAAAAGACAGACAAGGCAGAACTTCTTAGAAAAGAAGCTTTGGGAGAGTAAGTTTTAAAATAAAAAAGGTAGCGGAGAATTTTTTCTCCGCTACCTTTTTTATTTTAACTGTATATTCGACAAAATCTTTAAAGAATCTTTAAACAATCTTTAACAAATCTTTAAAGTTTAACATGGAAAGTTCTAGTAGAATTAAACTAGGATCAATATACTAGTCTCGATTTAGGTCTAATGTACTAATTAGTGAAATTTAGGTTGATTAGTAAAATCACATTTTGAAGGAATTTGATAAAAAAGGAGGAAAAATGTAGTTTTGTTTTTACTTTTAGAAAAAATATGTATTAGGGGGAATTTTTTAAATGAAAAAAAATGTAGCTTTTTTATTGATTATAGTAATGTTAGCAAGCTATATACCTATAAGTATTCAAACATCACAGGTATATGCAAATACATCTGATGAAGAATTTAATGTATTTGATGCCTTAGGGATTGATGATTCTGTTAATCCAGAGGGTTTTAATTCTGATAATAATGATAATCCTTATGGAGTAAGTACAATAAATATTAGGCCTGTAAGTGAACTTTTAACTGCAGACGACAGTAGTAAGAAGCTATATGGAGATGATAAGACATTTTTAGAAGATGGAGATCCATACTATTCAGGTCAAACTGTATCTGAATCGGTTTATACTGGTGATATGAGCCATTTCAATGCTATAAGTGGTGATTTTACAGGCAATGGGTTAAATAGTGATATAGTTGTATTAGGTGCTGGTTTTAAAGATACATATGAAGATATCACCGATGGAGAAGGTAACGTTACGGGTGAAGAACTTATTAACAGCAAAATCAATACTTATAGATTATTTTTTGAAAGTACTAAAAATGATACTGAGCCTCCAAATACAAAGGAGCTTAAAGTAGACAGTGCTTCTGACTTTGGATTGGTTAGTGAAGAATTTAAAGATGATAAAAACCTTATTTATAATTATTTAAAAATGTCAGCTGGAGATTTTACAGGAGATGGTATAGATGAAATAGCAGTTTTTTTACCTGAACAAGGTAGTTCTAGGGTAATGATTTATCAATTACAAATACCAAATGGCGAAACAGCTGAAACAAGTTGGAATGATTCTAATAACTGGGATGTATTATTTTCTTATCCGATAAATTCTAATGGATTAGTCCCCGATAAAATAACATTGTTGGCATCAGACTTAACAGGGGATGGTGTTGATGATTTAGGTGTAGCTTGGGGTATGGTTAATGGTAATGATAAAGTAAAAAGTAATATACAAGTACTCAAAGGTTCTAAAGAAAGTAGTGACAGATTTGATGTTATTAATGTTGAGATTGACGATTTATACAGAGCATCTATAGCCATAGGGGATATAGATGGTGACAGAAAGAATGAATTTGTTGTTGTAGGTGATCCTGCAAAATATTCAAATCAATATGTTCACCTTGCATATTATGAATATGATGATGACAATGAAGAATTTATACGCCGCAAAAATAATAACCTAGTGTCCTTTGCCAGTAATAATCCACCAGGTGATTTCACTACTCTATTAACAACTTTCAATAAAGAAGGTATGGGGCAAAAAGAGTATATATATATTGACGGTGCTGTTTTTGAGCTGAAAGATGGCAGTTTTAGAAAGAATTCAGGCAACAGAACAACTGCGTGTTATGAAATAGACTCTGCCGATTTAACAGGAAATGGAAAAGAAGAGCTTTTATCTAAAAAAGCATATTATAGTAGTGATGACCAAACTTATAAAAATATAACTAGGATATATAAATCTGATAATTTAAGTACTGAGTATGAAGTTTTTTCTAACCAAAAATATGCAGCATTTTGTAATACCGACCAAGATACAGTTCAGATGAAATTCATAGGTAAAAGAGTAGTTTATTCAGATCCTAAAGTACTGGCAGTTCTTGCATCTCCTCCATACTTTAAAGATTTAGAACATCTAGAGGGTGGGGACAGTTATGTAGGGAACAGTGCAACAACATACGGTACATCAGAAGGAAGTTCAAGTTCAAAGACACAATCTTCAACTATTAGTGCTGGTACATATGTTTCTTTTGAACAAGAATTTAGCTTTTTTGGTATTAGTTTAGGAAGTGTTCAGGCAGAAGCAGAGTTCTCAAAATCATGGACAGCTGAAACAGAAAAAACTAGCTCTAGAACTCAGACTATAGAATACTCCACGGCAGGAGGACAGGATACAGTAGCTCTTTACTCTATTCCTCTTGTTATATATGAGTATGAAACTAACTTCCCAGTCGTAAAAAATGGTGAGATGTCATGGCAACCACAAAAATCTACTATTACTGAACCTAGGGAAGCAACGGTTAGAACCTATACACTTGACGCATATGATGAAATAGCAAAATATTACGATGTTCTACCTACTATAGGTGGTGACATTTTAAAGCATGAGCTTGGTAATCCTGCTACTTATCCTACAACTACAGCAGGATATAGAAATGTTAATCAGCCTGATGGCCCTAGCATAGGTGTAGGATATGGTTCTGGGGGCTCTATAACTCAGACTCTTGAGCTAACAGAAGAGAATAGTGTAGGAACAAGTTCTAGTATGTCTATATCGACAAAAGTTGGTGCAGGTGCTGGTGGAGTTACTGCTGGTGTAACAGCAGGCGCAGAATCAGGTTCAGGTACTGTTAAAACTAATCTTAATGGTAAATCCTTTTCTACAACAATAGTAGGTATGCCTGAAGAAGCCAGTGAATATGGGTATGATTATAATGTTAAGATGTTCCAGTATACTAAAAATCATTGGGGACAATCTATTCCTGTAGTAAATTATGTGGTTTCAGAGCTTTCAATGCCTCCTGTAGTTCCTACTGATTTTGGAATGGATGGAGAAGGTACAAGCTCTAATCAAGTAAAACTAACATGGACAGATGAAGCTAACGGAGATAGCGTAGTAGGTTATCAGATTTTTAAACAATATGATTTTCCAGATGGTTCAGCTGATTTTCCTATTACATTTATAGAGGCAAATGAAAAAGATAGTAATGGTGTATTCTCTTATGTAGATACTAATTTAACACCAAATACAGAATACAAATATAAAATACAAGTTTTAACTAATGAAAATCCTGATAGAAGTGTTAAGAGTGATACTTTAACAGTTAAAACAAGACCAGATGTGGGAAGTCCTGAAATCTCATTAAATGGTATTGAAAATAATGTTGCTATTGTATATCCTGATGTTGAAAAAACAATAAAGGCAACTGTTACTAACTCAGAAACTAATGTTGGAACACCTGTGTATCAATGGCAAAAATATGTAAGTGGACAGTGGAGAGACCAGAGTGGTAAAACATCAGATACACTAACTTTTGTAGATGCCAATTTATCTGTTAACGGTCAGTACAGATTAAGAGTGAATCAGTTTGTAAACGAAAATGCTGTATCTGTTTTTTCAGATGTTTTTAGCGTTGAGTTTTTAAAAAGAGATGTCGAAAGCCAGGGGATTGCTGTAACAGATGAGGGTGAGACGATAATTGTTACTTTGTCTAGTAACAGTAACACTAAGCCTACAGGTAATGTAGTTTTTGATATTACAGGAGAAGGCTTCAGCAAAACCGTAGTACAACCTATAGATGAGCAAGTAGCTATAGTTGAAAACTTAGAATTACCTAAAGATGGTCTTTACAATATTAACGCTTATTATAGTGGCAATAAAATATTTAATTCAATCAATATAACTACAAAGTATCTTAAAGGTAATGATACTTCATACTGGTTAGAAGTAGATGATATAGAATATGGAGAAGAAGTATCTCCTCTAATTACTGAATACAAAAACGAAGATGGTGGACAAACTTCAAATATAATAAATGGTGACAGCAACTATACTATTGAGTATACGTATACAAATAAAGCTGATAATACTACTGGGGAAGCTGTGAATGTAGGGGATTATACGGTAGAGGTAGTTGTTAAGCTTAAGCCAAATGAAGATTTAGTAGCGACGCTTACTGAGGAATTTTCTATCTCTCAAAAACCTATTACAATTACTGCACCTGATTTAGAAAAGACAGAAAGTCAAGCTGTAACTCCTGAATTAACCGCATTAATAGTCAGCCCTAATCTGGTTAACAATGACATAAATGATTTAGGTTTAGAAATTGTTTGCCTAGATAACAGTGGTAGAATAATACCTGAGTTTGGTACTGGGGAACCAAACCCTCTTCCAGGTAGATATACAATAAGAGCTATATCTAAACCTAGTGGAGAAATCACTGATACAGAAAGAACGAAACAATCTAACTATGAAATTACTTTTGAAGATGGAAAGTTTACAGTAACTGGAGCGAAACATCTAGTAACCATGATTGCAGATGAATCGTTAGAAAATAAAAGTGTGGGGAGTATAGAACTTATTTCTCCTGAAGAAGTTCAAGGTCTTGAATTTCAACAAAACACATCATTAACATTTAGAGCAACACCAGATCCAGGTTATGAAGTTAATAAATGGTTTGTAAATGATGTGCAGGTTGATCCTACTGAAGAAAATAAGAATATTTATAAACGTGATATGCCAGGGGAAGCAATAGAGGTTAAAGTATCTTTTAAAGTAAAAGATACAAACATAAACTTTAGTGCCCCTAATGGAACAATCACTTGTGTTGAAATTCCTAATTTAAAAACAGGAGATGTGGTAACAAAAAATGCTACATTTACCTTTAATGCAGTTGCTGATGAAGGATACCATTTTGTAAAATGGCAAAAGATAGAGAATAATAGTACTTCCTATCCTGTTGGGACAACAAATGATAATGGTAATCCTCAATTAGCAGTAACCATAGGTGATTCAGATGTAACTGTAGTGCCGGTTTTTGAACGAGACAGTTACCAACTTAGCTTAAGTGATAATTTAAGAGCTTACTATATGGTTGGAAATGATGAAGTTAATATTACAAATAATGTAGTTGTGGGAGATACTGAGGTTATTATAGTGCCGACTACAGGCTATGGTGTTTCGCGAGATGAAGAAGGAGATTATCAGTGGAACAGTAATGTAGTAGCTGACATAGGTTCAGATGGACAATCATATACATTTATAATAACAGAAAACACTATTGTAGAAGCAATACTGGAAACAGTAGGGTTAACAGGGAACATTGACATAACTGAGGAAAGTTTCGGAGATAGTGAAATTGTTTTAAAAATAGATGGGATAGAAACCCCTTATACCTTAGGTGAAGATTTTAACCTGCAAAGTGGAAGTACTATAACCTTAGAGCCAAAGCTTAGCTACGGCACAAAATTAAAAGAATACAAATACGGTGATACTACTTCAACTGATGAAATTTTAACCTTAACTCACGTAACAGAAAGTCTTGAAATAGCTGTTACCTTTGAGGAATTAGATAAGTATGAGATAGACTTTAGTAAAGTGGACAATAGACTTCATGGTAACTTAGATATTGAAGTAATAGGACAAAATGTAGAACTAGATGATAATAATATACTACCAGTATACAAAGGAGATACTGTTTCTATAACAGCAGAACCTGATAGTGGATATATGGTAGGGTATTGGACTATTGATAATGTAAGAACTTCAACTAATGAAAAGATTAAAACAATAGAAGATATTACGAAAAGTTATGATGTAACATGTGAATTTATCCCTCTTGTGTACTATGATTTGAATTTTAGTGCAGTGGATAATGGTGATGTTACCGTAGAAAAGGATAATAACTATTCAGTTAATACTGGGGCAGATATAGGTGGAGGCTCTAAGTTAGAGTTTACGGCTAGTCCTAATAATGACTATATGGTAGAAAAATGGGTAGTAAATGGTAAGACTATATTAAATGAATTTAAAGAAACTTATGTAGATAAAGTTTATACTATTGATGCACTTTCTGAAAATACCAATGTTACTGTATCTTTTAAAGATGAAGTTACACATGAAGTGACTGTAAATGAACCTGTTGGTGCTACAATAACAGGAGAATTTTTACCAGATGATTATCAGTCCACTGATACAGTACGTGATGGAGCAGCTTATTTAATTACTGCTACTCCTGATGAGGACTATAGAATAGAAACAGTCACTGCTGTAGTATACAATGAAACTGTTAGTTCATCAGTTTACAATCAGGTAACCTTTGATAGTGTAGTTAAAGATATTAATGATCCTTGGATTTGTACTATAAACAATGTAGATGGAGACCTTACAGTTTCATCAATTACTGCAAAGCTATATGATTTAGTGCTGGGAATATTCCAAGGAGGAACAGCAGATATTACTCCTTCAAGAGCTCCTAATACTAGCAGAGCAGTTAAAGGCGAAAAGGTTTCTGTTACAGCAACGATTTCTGATGGTTATAGATTTGATAAATGGATAGTTGAAGATGAAGAAGGTAAAACAGTTAGCCTAAATGATGAAAATGAAGAAAGTACAACATTTAGTATGCCAGGAGAAGATGCAACCGTTACACCTAGTATATTAAAGCTTTATGAAATATCAAAAGGAACATTCCAAGGAGGAACTGTAGAAATTGCACCTACAGTAGAACCTAATGGTGACAAGGCAGTTGAAGGCGAAGAAGTTTCTCTTACAATAACAATTTCAGATGGGTATAGATTTGAAAAGTGGGTTGTTGAGGATGAAGAAGGTAAAACAGTTAGCCTAAATGATGAAAATGAAGAAAGTACTACATTTATTATGCCAGACAAAGATGTTACTGTTACTCCGACAATTGTAAAGCTTTATGACGTAAAGTTGGAGGCAAATAAAAGAGGTACTGCAAATATAACACCTTCAATAGCAGCTGAAGGAGATACGATTAGCATTACAGCTACAGCCTCAGATGGTTATAGGTTTGAAAAATGGATAGTTTTAAATGAATCTAGCAATACAATTACCTTTGAAAATCAAAACAAAAAAAGTACTACATTTATTATGCCAAATGAAGAGGTTACTGTTATTCCAATATTTTCAAGTATTGGTGGTAGCGGAGGTAGCAGTGGCAGTGGGGGAGGAGCTAGTGTAGAACAACCTCCTGTGGATAAAAGTCCTATAGAGAAAGCTATTGAAGAAGGAAAGAAAAATGCAGAAGGCAAAACTGTAGGAAGAGTTGAAGTGAAGGATGCAAATGAAGAAGGTTCATATGAACAAGAAATACCAAATAATTTCTTTGGTAAAGGAGATAAAATACTTGAAGTAGCAACTCCAGTTGGTTCAGTAGCTTTACCAGATGATATGTTTGATGAGTTACATGGCGAAGATGTTCAGCTAAGTATACAGCACGCAGATATAAATGCTTTAAATTTATCACAAGAAGCAAAAGAGCAGATAGGAAATAAACCTATAATCGATATTAATATTTTAATAGGTGGATCAAAAACTAAATGGGAAAGCGAAGATAAAGAAATAAGCGTAGCTATTCCATATACATTATCAGATGAAGAAAAAAGAGAGCCTCACAAGGTTATAGCAGTATACATTGATGATAATGGAAATATAACACCACTTACAGTAAGTGATTATGATTTTGCTAAAGGTGCCATTGTATTTAAAACAAAGCACACTAGTCATTACTCAGTACAGTACGTAGATAAAAGCTTTGATGACATTGGTAACTACACATGGGCAGAAAAGGCCATTGAAGCTCTAGCAGCAAGAGGTGTAATAAACGGAGTATCCAAGACAGAGTTTGCACCGCAGAATAATATTACAAGAGCAGACTTTGTGGTATTGATAACTCGTTTCTTAGGACTTAAGAATAGTGGTTATACTAACTTTGCAGATGTTGAAACTAGCACATACTACTATAATGCTGTTGCAACTGCTAAAGATCTTGGCATTATTACAGGGTCTGGAGAGAATATATTTAACCCACTAGAACCGATAACTAGACAAGATATGATGGTTATTATTGAAAGAGCTTTAAAGACTGCTAAAGTTACAGGTAAGCTTACAACAGATACTGGTAAATCATTAAATAGTTTTACGGATATGGAAAATATATCAGATTATGCTACTAATAGTGTTGATTATCTTATCAAAAAAGGTATTGTATCAGGAGATGGAATGAATATTAATCCTAGATCCAATACTAAACGGGCTGAAGTAGCAGCACTGCTTTACAAATTATTAGAACAATTTAATAAATAAGTATTAAAAAAGCAGGTGTTAATTATATAATTAGCACCTGCTTAATTTTGTTAGTGCAAAAGTAAATTGAACAATAAAATCTGTGTGGAAGTGATCTGTCAATTCTTTAATAGCTGTAACTTTAAAGCTTACCATTTCATATTATATACATAAAGGGGAAAATCTTATGTATACTGGATTGGTAGGTGCTTTTATATTATGGGTATTCTTTCTATATGGTATTTTTGAATTTATTAGAAAAATATTATTTGAAAGTCAGCTTACCCTAAATAAAGATACATCTAATTCAAAGCCTTTGCTTGTTATCAAAGAGCAGGAAGAAAGTATAGAATTAATCCTAAGGATTCTCCATAATAATGGAATAGAGGTAGATGTTCTTACTCTTCCTTCTAATGACGATACCTGGGAGATTGTGAATAGGTTTTCAGAGGATCTAGATATAACTCGAACTATAATTAGTAGAAAGGTTCAGGATTTATAAAAGTATATAATCAAGAGGGAACTTAAAAATTTACTTATTCAAAGACGATGCAGACTAGTTCTAGCTTGTCTTTTTTATTTTTTACATACTAATAGTAGGATATTCTTAGGCCATGATATTTGAAGAACCGGTTCTTCCATTAAATTGGGAGGAAAATATGGAATATCAAATGAAGGATTTAGTCTTTGAGTGTAAAAAAGGAGATTCTATTGCAAAAGAAGAAATCCTAGAGCGGCTAAAACCATTAATTTTAGCATCCATAAAAAAATACTACTATGGGAATGAGGATATACAAGATTTGCTACAGGAGGGATATGTAAAAGTTCTTATAGAAATCAATAAATTTGATACTAATAGAGGTATACCTTTTTTGGGATATATTAAGCTCCAATTAAAGTACTTTTATATGGAAAAGGGGAAAGCAGATTGTTTAATTGATTCTAAAATCCATAATTCAGTTATAGATAAAGAAGTATCGCTAATGGACATAATTCCAGGTGATGAGGATATAGAGGAAAAGATATTGAAAAGTGAAAAGTTTAATATACTTGAGCAAGCTATAAGGGCTTTAACATACAGGCAAAAGCAAATAATTAATCTTTACTATATAAAGGGTCTAAAAATGCCTATAATAGCTAAAAGATTAAAAATAAGTTATTATACTGTAGCAAAAACAAAAGAAAGAGCAATTAAAAATTTAAAAGAAAAATATAACAAGATTTACTTAAAACCTCCATCTATATAATGAAAGGAGGTGATCCTTATGGCAGTTAGTGTTAATCCTAAAGATTCAAAACTAAAGATAACTTATAACCTTGGAACAGATGGGGTTACAGGTAAACAAATTACTACTTCTAAAACTTATTCTAGCATAAAGTCAGATGCCACAGATGAGAGTGTTTTTACAGTGGCAACAGCATTGATCAGTCTACAGAAGAATTCTGCACTAAATGTAGAAAGACTTGATCAGAAAGAGATAGTAGAAGAGTAGAATAAATATTTTGATTAGGACTAGAAAATAGAAGGGAGGTATAAAAAATGGTTACTCAAAGACTAGAAATGGTATTTAAAAATGCTTTGGGAAGAACTAACAAGTTGAGTGTAGATGATGTAGCAGATGATTTAACAGAGCTTGAAGTACAAACAGTTATGCAAAGTATTGTAGATGCCAACATATTTGACGCCAGTGGAGGAGAATTTGTTGGAATTGATTCTGCAAGAGTTGTTACTACAGATATTGTAGATATAATTGAGTAAGCTAAATAAGGGCTGTTAAAGAAGCTTTTAGGTTTGTCATTCTGAATGTAACGAAGTGGAGTGAAGAATCTTGAAAGTTATGCAAATACACAGATTCTTCGTTCCACTCAGAATGACATTTTCGGGGATTTGTCATAGTATTTGATTTTTTCAGTGATCTCGCTACACTTAGAATGACATTCTCCAAAGCTAATCATATTAGTTGGCTTTTGCAACAGCATTTATATTGCTCTATAAGAAGGGAGGACCTATGGAAGAGCTATTTGCAAATATTGCTAATCTAGGGTTTCCAATTGCTGTTTCCATATATCTTCTAGTGAGAATTGAAGGTAAATTGGAGACTCTAAGCATTAGCATTAATGAGCTTGCAAAAGTTATTGCAGGTCTAAAATAAAAAAAGGTCAGCATATTTATAAACATGCTGACCTTTTTTTATATATATGCATATATTAGGGACAGAAAGAGGGAGATGTTTTTTTTATAGACTTTTGTAAGGATAAGATATATAATAAACATATACGAACATGTGTTTGAGGTGAGGATATGAAAAAGTTGGAGGAAATTATAGATGAAGGGATTAGCTGTTTGATTCCCATATATGAAACTGGAAATGGTAACTGTACAAAAATAATAAGCAATAATGGAAATCAATTTACTGATAGAAGGACTTTAAAGACAGTATTACGAAGTTTATGTCAATACTATACAATACAAGTAGAGTATTGTAGGAAAAAGTATGGTAAACTCTTACAACAAAGTATTTGTATACCTATATTAATCCATAATAAGTTACTGCTTATTCCCTTAAAAATGAGAAAACCTTTGTTTGAAAAGGATGGAGCTTATGGATATGTTAATTTTCATGAAATAAAGTCTATAGAAGATAAAAATGGCACTACAATTATAAAGTTGAATAATGGTTTAGATGTAACATGTATTCAAAAAATTAAATCTGTTAAACAGTATATAACAAAGGCTAAACTGGTTGCAAGTAGTGGATATGATCTTAATCTATTGGACAAGCCCGAGAAAGCAAAAGAATTTTTTCAACAATACAATGCTCCTGCCACCAAGGGAGATATAGCGTTTTTACAAAAAGAGATACTAGAGTTAGGTAAGATATTAAAAGGTGTGGCGGAGAAGGAAGAATAAAGGGGTTAGTAGTAAGTGGTAAGTGGAGAAATCAAAGATAGTTAGTAGTTAGTGGTTAGTTGTTAGTGGCAAAATGAAAGACAGTTAGTAGTAAGTGGTTAGTGGTTAGTTGCAAAAATCAAAACTAGTAAAGATAAAAAAGAACGAAGTGTTTTTTTATATTTTGCTAACTACTAACCCCTAACCACTAACCAACCCCTATGTTATAATAAAGTTATCAAAATCAAGGAGCGTTTAAAAATGTCTGTGGAGATACGAGGAATTTTATCTGAATTTATATTTAGAAATGAAACCAATGGGTATACAGTTGCAATAGTTGAAACTGAAGATGAAGAAATAACAGTAGTTGGATATATGCCCATAGCAAATCAAGGAGAAACTATTTTGTTTTCTGGGAATTGGAATATTCATCCCACCTATGGTAGGCAATTGGAGATAGTTTCATACAGACAAGTTACTCCCAATACCTTGGAAGGAATAGAAAACTATCTTTCTTCTGGAATAATCAAAGGCATTGGAAAAAAAACTGCGGAAAAATTGGTTCAAAAGTTTGGAATGGATACTTTGGATATCATGCAGTATAATTCTAATTTGTTGACTCAGGTAGAAGGCATAGGGGATTCAAAGGCTAATATTATAGCTCAAGCTTTTGAAGAGCAGCGAGAGATTAGAGATATTATGCTGTTTTTGCAACAGTATGGAGTATCAACTAATTATGCACTGAAAATATATAAAAAATATGGTGAAAACACAATTAGATTAATTCAAGAAAATCCCTATAGACTAGCTGAGGATATTTTTGGAATAGGCTTTAAGATAGCAGATACCATAGCTAAGAGAATGGGAGTTGACCCTAGCTCTCCTTATAGAGTTATGTCTGGTATAAAGTATGTATTAGGACATCACAACCTAGAGGGTCATACCTATACACCAAAGACAGAGCTAATTAATTTAACTGAAGAAACATTGGGAGTTAAGAAAGATTTAGTAGAAGAGGCCTTGACACAATTAGCATTTTTAAATGAGGTGCAGCTGGAAAATCTAGAAGGGGATATCGTGGTATTTATAATGCCTTTTTATTATGCGGAATCTTATGTATGTAAAAAGCTTTTTGACTTAGCTCAAGTGGAAGTTAAACCACTTTCTGAGAATATAGATAATGAAATTTGCGATGTAGAAAAAGAAGATGAGATTAGCTTGGCACAAAACCAAAGAGAGGCAGTGAAAGAGGCTGCTTTGAAAGGGATATTAGTAATTACAGGTGGACCAGGTACAGGAAAAACAACTACTATCAATAGTATCATAAAAATGTTTGAAAACCACAACCATACTATCGCATTAGCAGCTCCTACTGGTAGGGCGGCTAAGAGGATGAGTGAGGCAACAGGAAGGGAAGCTAAAACTATTCATAGAATGTTGGAGTACTCTTTTATGGATGAAGTTGGAGGTATGAGCTTTGGAAAAAATGAAGAGGAGCCTTTAGCATATGATGTGGTTATCATAGATGAAATGTCTATGGTGGATATTTTACTTATGAAGGGATTGTTAAAGTCTTTATTACCAGGAACACGACTTATACTGGTTGGAGACGTGGATCAGCTTCCTTCTGTAGGAGCTGGAAATGTACTTAGAGATATTATAGATAGTAATATTATAAAAGTGGTAAAGCTAGACCAAATATTTAGACAAGCCCAGGAAAGTATGATTGTAGTCAATGCTCATAGAATAAACAAGGGAGAGTACCCTCATATAAACAAAAGAGAAAAGGACTTTTATTTTATTTCTAAACGCAAACATGATGGCATAGCTGAGACTATAAAAGGACTTTGTGTAGATAGATTACCGAAGTTCAATAACTATGATCCAGTAAAGGATATTCAAGTCCTTACTCCAATGAAAAAAGGAACCTTGGGTATGATAAAACTTAATCAAGAGCTACAGTCTACCCTGAATCCGCCAAATTCCTACAAAAATGAAAAGACTATTAATGACCGGACTTTTCGAGTAGGAGACAAGATTATGCAAATGAAAAACAACTATAATCTTAAATGGAAAAAAGAAGATGCTTCTGAAGGAGAAGGGGTATTTAACGGTGACTTTGGATATATACAAGAAATTGACAATGAAGAAAAGGAAATGAAAGTATTATTTGATGAAGAAAAAATGGTAACTTATGATTTTTCTCAGTTAGATGAGTTGGAGCTGGCTTATTCTATAACCATTCATAAAAGTCAGGGCAGTGAATTTCCTGTAATTATAATACCTATATGCTATGGTCCTCCAATGCTTTTTACAAGAAATCTACTGTATACAGCAGTAACTAGGGCGAAAAATCTAGTGGTAATGGTAGGAATGGAGGGAGGACTAAAATATATGGTGGATAATTATAGAATTATTAATAGATACTCTGGTCTAAAGGCTAGGTTACAAAGATTAATTAATGAAGATTTTATTGAAATAGAATAAGCATGCATAAACGATGTAGATATGGAAAAGATAATCCTGAATAAATATTAGGAGGGAGAATTATTTATGGGTGTTGTTACTGATAAAAATAATAACATGCAAGCATGTATAGATGCCTGCATGAAATGTTCACAAGCTTGTTATGAATGTTTTAATCTATGTCTAAATGAACCTGATCTTAACGCTAGAAAAAACTGTGTTAGTATGCTGGTTGAATGTGCTATGATGTGCCAAATGTCAGTATCTATGATGTCAATGAGTGGACAGTTTTCAAAGGAACATTGTGAATTATGTGCTAAGATTTGTGAAAAATGTGCACAAGAATGTGCTATGTTTAAGGATGACCATTGTCAGAAATGTGCTGATATATGCCGTATGTGTGCAGAAGAATGTAAGAAGATGGCGTCAATGTAATTGTAACTTATATGTTAAAACAACAAACACCCTAATATGTTAAGCTTAACTGCATATCAGGGTGTTTGTAATTTAAAAATAAATAATACAAGAGTAGAATATTAACATTTATTACATTTTATTTTCATACAAAGGGAATTTTTAAATAATAAAAATAAACTGATGATTTAATATTAAGTGAAACATAATTTATAAATCTTATTGACTCTACATAGATAATGGTCTATATTAATATATAGACCATTATCTATGTAGAGGTGATTAAATGAAACAAACCTATGAAGAAAACGCAAAGATATTTAAGGCATTATCAGATCATAATAGACTTAAAATAATTGATATTTTATCCTGTGGTGAAAGATGTGCCTGTGATATACTTGAACATTTTCAGTTCACTCAACCAACACTATCTCATCACATGAAGGTTTTAATTGATTGCGGTTTAGTTAAAGGTAGAAAGGAAGGCTTATGGAGCTACTACAGTTTAAGAAGCTCCAATTGTGAAAAGCTTATTTTATTTCTTAGAAATCTTGTGATAGAAGAAGATGAATGTATCTGCCATATGATTGATAAAGGAATATGTAAACTAAACAAATAGTCTTCGATTTTATTAAATGAGTTGTGAAAAACTAAGGGAACTTTTAGAATAGAGTTTATCTAATAAATAAAATATATGAGAAAGGTGGAGTGATCATGGAAAATGAAAATCAACAATCTGGAATAAGTTTTTTTGAAAGATATCTGACACTATGGGTGGTTCTTTGTATGGGAGTTGGGATATTGATAGGCGTGTATCTTCCAGGAATACCTGAATTATTAAGTAAATTCGAATACGCCAGTGTTTCAATACCAGTGGCAATCCTCATATGGTTAATGATCTATCCAATGATGTTAAAAGTAGACTTTCGCAGTATAAAAAAAGTTGGTGAAAACCCAAGGGGGCTTATTGTTACGTGGGTTACTAATTGGTTAATCAAACCTTTTACAATGTATTTAATAGCAGCCTTTTTCTTCTATATTGTATTTAAAAACTTAATTCCTGTTGACCTTGCTAAAGACTATCTAGCAGGTGCTGTACTATTAGGTGCAGCACCATGTACTGCTATGGTATTTGTCTGGAGTCACTTAACTAAAGGTAACCCTGGTTACACATTGGTTCAAGTAGCAACAAATGACATTATAATACTAGTTGCATTTGTTCCTATAGTTGCATTTTTACTAGGTGTCAGTGATATTTCAATACCGTGGGCTACGTTATTTCTATCTGTTGTGCTATTTGTAGTTATACCTTTATCAGCAGGGTGGATATCTAGAATAGTAATTACTAAAAATAAAGGATTAGATTATTTTGAGAATGTTTATATTCCTAAATTCGGAAATGTTACTATAATGGGACTACTACTCACACTAGTAATTATATTCTCATTTCAAGGTCAGATAATTGTTGATAATCCATTGAATATAGTGCTTATAGCAGTACCTTTAATAATTCAAACTTTCTTTATATTTTTCATTGCATATCTTTGGGCAAAGGCATGGAAACTACCTCACAATGTTGCTGCTCCAGCTGGAATGATTGGAGCATCAAACTTTTTTGAGTTAGCAGTCGCAGTGGCTATTTCATTGTTTGGTCTACAGTCAGGAGCTACCTTAGCAACGGTTGTTGGAGTTTTAGTAGAAGTACCTGTAATGCTAACATTAGTGAAGATAGCAAACAATACGAGAAGATGGTTTAAACCAACAAATTAAGCTTTAAGGTGATTTTTAGAAATATATATATTTAATGAATTTAACTAGAGGTGAAAGAAAATGAAAAAGACAGTAGCATTTGTATGTATTCATAATTCCTGTCGTTCTCAGATGGCAGAGGGCTGGGCAAAGAGTCTAGGCTCAGATGTATTAGAAGTATATTCAGCAGGTACAGAAGAGTATCATGAGGTAAAACCTTTGGCAAAAGAGGTAATGGATGAATTAGGTATTAATATGAGTAAGCATTATGCAAAGCTTCTAACGGATATTCCAGAGGAAATTGATATTCTTATTACAATGGGTTGTGGTGTAGAATGTCCTTTTGTACCCTGTAGCCATCAAGAAGATTGGGGTTTAGTTGATCCTTCAGGTGGATCCATTGAAGATTTTAGAGCAACAAGAGATATTATTAAAGAAAAAGTTGAAAATCTTATTAAAAGAGTTAAAATGGGGAAATTATAGTTATTCAAAAACAGACTATATGCTTTAAATAAGCATGTAGTCTGTTTTTGGTATTACATATATCATGACCTGCATGGAGAGTTTACTAAGTTATATTCATTATTATGTGAACAGGATTACTAGTGTTTATATACAGGATGATTTTTGTGATCAGCAAATAATTCAAATAAATATTAAAAATAAGGAGATTTTAATAGACTGACCCAGGGTATAAGTAATATAAAATAAAGAATAAAATATTAAGAACAAGGTAGAATATCAATAAAAGGTGGTGTGAATATGCGAAAAGATAAAGTGTTGTGGACTATGGTATTAGTAGGATCGATTATACTTTTAATTGTATATAGTTTGTGGGGAGCTACTCTGTTAAGAAATACAAACTATGGATTATACGGTCAGAAAAATTACGATAGAGGAATGATGGGAAGATGGTTTAATAATAACGATAGTCAATTAAATAGTGGTGAAAAACTGTCCGTTGATGATATAGGGGATATTGTTACTGACTATGTAAAAGGTTATGACACTAACCTGGAAATATCGGATATATTTGTATATAAGGATACAGACTATTATGTTTCAGTAGAAGAAAAGGAAACTGGAAGAGGTGCCATGGAACTTTTAGTAAACCCATATACGGGACGAGTATATCCTGAATATGGACCAAGTATGATGTGGAATGAAAAGTATGGAATGCGTGACGGATATGGAATGCATGATGGATATGGCATGATGAACAATGATAGATGGAATATGATGGGAGGTACGGATCAACACGGTAATTATAGCAATGGTGATAATAGAACTTCTTCAAAATCAATTAGTAGAGATCAGGCTATAGCTATCGCCGACCAGTATGTGAAAGATAATTCACAAAGGGAAGTTTCTGTAAACGGAGAGGGTCATGAGTTTTACGGATATTATACATTCCATATAAGTAAGGACAAAAATACAGTGGGGATGATAAGTGTTAATTATTATACTGGTGATGTGTGGTATCATGATTGGCATGGAGAACTTGAACAAGTTATTTCAGCTCACAAAGAATAGAGAGGATTGATAAAAATGATGGGATATGGATACGGTATGATGGGGGGATTTGGAATGATTATTCCTTTGTTATTAATAGGTTTGATTATTTATGCATCAATTAGGTTATCACAAAGCAATCATCAAAATTATGATAATTATAAAGGAGGAAACAATGCCATGGAAATCTTAAACCAAAGATATGCAAATGGCGAAATTTCAGAAGAAGAGTATGCTAAAAAGAAAAAGATGTTAAGAGATTGATAAGATAAAAGTTCATTCTTTGGTAAACAGCTAATTGTTTAACGAAAGAATGAACTTTTATAATTTTAAGAAAAAAAATTTAAAATATGTATTGGTATGTAGAATGAGATGTGAATTTTAATAGTGATATTATAAATAAATCAACTTCTATAAGTATAAAATATTTTTGCTGGAATTTAGGTTATGTAAACATCATAATTAAAATTTAAGCTTAAAGGGAATAATAAGTGAACTCAAAACATTATTCGAAATGATTGAAGGGAAGTAGTGCTATGATAGACAAATTTAGCAATTTTCAAGAGAAACGGATGTATATATTTGGTGAATTAGTTAGGCTATACTGGGAGGGTAAATTAAGTAATGTCAAGGATTTAAACCAACTAGCTGAAAAAGTAAGGGAAAAGTTCGGTTTTGATGAAAATGATATGCCATTTATTAAAAATCATATTCGTATAGCAATGGGCCAAGACCCTAAGGGTGATATTGAGTTTGAGGATGAACTGAATATAATCAAAAATACTAAGACAATTGAAAAACCAGTGGTAACAAAAGTAGATGGTGTATGTGATTATTGTGATGAGGCGAGCTGTAGGTGTGTGGCTGAATGCAAGTATGAAGCCAATGTATATAAAAGAACTAAAGAACCAGTTATAGTAGATGACAAGTGTTTAAGCTGTGGACATTGTGTTACAAGCTGTGATTTTGGTGCAATGGCAGATAAACTAGAGTTTATTCCTATTATAGATATATTAAAAGATAAGAAGGTTAAAGTGTATGCAGCAGTAGCTCCTTCCATAGTGGGACAATTTGGTGAGGATATATCAATGGGACAACTAAGAACAGCTCTTAAAGTTTTAGGATTTCAAGATATGATAGAGGTTGCATTATTTGCGGATATTTTAACTATCAAAGAGGCATTCGAGTTTACTGATTTAGTAAAGACTGAAGAAGATTTCTTTCTAACAAGCTGTTGCTGTCCTGTATGGTTTAATCTAACGAAGAAGAAGTATCCTGATCTTTTTAATCATATGTCTCCTACTGTATCTCCTATGATTGCCTCTGGAAGGATATTGAAGAAACTATATGATGATGTAAAAGTTGTATTTATTGCACCCTGTATTGCCAAGAAAGCAGAGATTAAAGAGCCAGAATTAAAAGGTGCTATAGATTTTGTTATCAATTTTAGAGAACTTAAAGAAGTTTTTAAAGTTATGGGAATAAACCCCAATGATTTACCTTCAGGGGATAAAGATCAAGCTTCATTTGGAGGTAGAGTTTATGCTAGAACTGGAGGAGTAAGTTTTTCTGTTAAGACCGTGGTAAATAGATTAGAACCAAAAAGACTCATTAAGCTAAAAGCTAAAAAGGTTGATGGTGTTAAAAATTGCAAAAATGTATTGGATGAACTAACCAAAAGTGATGGTGTTGATTATAACTTCATAGAAGGTATGGGGTGCAATGGAGGTTGTGTTGGAGGACCTAGAACAAATATTGATGATGTAGAAAAAGCTACAAAACTAGTTAATGACTTTGGGGAGGATTCATTGATTATGACACCTTTTGATAATTTGAATGTAATGAGAATATTAGAACAGTTCGGTATTCAGACTGTAGAAGGAATTATGAATAACGAAGAGTTTATTAATTTACTTAGTAGAAAGTAAAATTCTAGTATAGTTTTGTGGACATTCTAGTAAATCTCAAAAATGAAAATGTGGATTATATACTACAATGATTGTGTCATATGGTATAGGTAATCAGCTTACGAAAAAAAATCGTATCCGATTTATATAATATATCCTATATAATTTTGATGAATGGGATATTAATTGATATATTTTTAAATAAAAAACTGGCATGAAATTTGCAAATATACTTTACATATATAGAAGGGAGGAATTATTATGAAGAAATGGTTTGAAAAATTTCTTAAAAATTTAGAGAAAGCAAATAAGAAAAATTTTGGGTCTGAAAAACTAGACTGTTGTGATGTTAACCAAAAAAGCTATAGTTCAAAAAGGAATAAAAAATAAAAATATAGCATTTATTTTAAAAAAATTATAGGGGGAATTTTATAATGAAAAAGAAAAGTATAATACTTATAATTTCAGGAATATTAGTCGTAGGTTCTATCACAGGATTTAGTTATGCAAAAGATATTAATAACAAAGATTTAAAGGAAGTCAATATTGAAGTTGTAAAGGAAAGTAAAAAGGCTAATGATATGATAGAAATAATAAAAGACAGTAGATATGAAGATGTAGAAAAATTCATGAAAAATAGAGATTATGAAGCAATGGACGAATTTATGAATAATCTAACAGACCAAGATTATGAAAACATGATAAAAATCATGAAAAAAAATGGTTACAGTAGTATGGCAAGGATGATGGAAGGCATAGATAAAGATCAGATGATTCAAATGCATAATTCTATGGGTGGAGCCAGAGGCTGTCACTCAAGTTCAACACAATACTAAGAAAATGTAAAAGCTCCTCCGAAGATTTTCAAGGAGGAGCTTTTAATATACTGGATTTGTATTAATATCATGTATAATAATTATATAAGGCAGCATTCATATAAAACTTGCCATTAGCAACTGTAGCAAATGATACAGTAACTGTAGGATTTGCTATACAAAAGTGAATGAATTATTGACATTATAGTTATGATATACTAAATAATAATAATTTTGTTAGGGGTTAAATTATGGTTTATAAGGGAAAAAATAGAGGTTTATGGTTTATAGTAGTAAGTTTAGTTATCATTACGCTACTACATTACTTTACTACAACATCTAAGTGGGATATACACGAATTTTACAGGAGACTTTATTACATACCTATCATTATCGGTGCTTTTAAATTTAGGTTGAGGGGAGGGGTCTTAACTTCCCTAGGGGTATCTTTGCTCTATGCACCTCATCTTATGATATACTTGGGAGAAATTAATATTGTAGTCTTAAATCAAATCCTTGAAATCATCATGTTTATAGTCGTTGGAACTGCCACAGGTTTTCTAGTAGAGTCAGATTACAAGAAAAAAAATCTGCTAGAAGTACGGATAAAACAATTAACTAACTTAGAAAATTATACCCAAAACATACTGGATAGTATCACCAATGTATTTGTTACTCTTAATAAGAACTTAAAAATTCAATCCATAAATAAAGAAGGTAGAGATATATTCAATTTATCTGACTCTGATATAGGTAAGGATTTAGATTTTATTTTTGAAGAGTATGACGAAGTAGAGCAGATGTTAAAAAAATTTTTAATTGATAATAAGAAATATGCTACTATTGAAACAAAATGTTTTTCTAATATCAAAACAAGTATGTACTTTAAGCTTTATATATATCCATTAAAAAATATTCTAGGTAAGATAGAGGGAGTAGTTCTAGTTTTTGAAGATATCTCTGAAATAAGAAAATTAGAAAGTCAGGTAAGACGGGCAGAAAAACTTTCAGCAGTAGGAGAGCTAGCTTCAGGAATAGCACATGAAATCAGAAATCCATTAGGTATTATAAAGACTATTTCTCAAACTATAAAGAAGGATATATTAGATGCAGATATTAAAGAAGGAATTGAAATCATTATTAATGAAGTGGATCGAGTGAATAATGTAATAAAGGGTCTACTTGATTTTGCTAAACCCAGTATTGGAGAAATTAAAACTACAAATATTGATTTGATAATTAAAAATATTATTCTAATCACCTACAAATACGCTCAGCAACATAATGTTAAAATAAACTATCAACCTGACAGTAGTACAATAGCTATGATAGATGGAGAAAAATTAAAACAGGCATTTATTAATATCATTTTTAATTCAGTGCAAGCTATGCCTTCCGGAGGGAATATAGATATAGAAATGACTACTCAAAAGGATTGGGTAAAGATTTCCTTTAAAGATGAAGGAGTAGGTATTTCATCAGATAAATTAGAAAAAATATATGAGCCTTTCTACACCACAAAGAACACAGGAACAGGACTAGGTTTACCAATTACTCATAGAATAATTGAGGAGCATCAAGGATACATGGAAGTTAGAAGTATAGTGGGAACTGGAACAACATTTGATATATATATTCCTGTAGTTAATAGTAAGGAGTGAAAATATTGTTGAAGAAAGTTTTGATAGCGGATGATGAAAAAAATATGATATGGGCTTTAAAAAAGGCTTTAGCTGGTGAGGAGTATAAAATACTTACGGCCTCCGATGGAATAGAGGCTATAAATAAAGTGAAAACCAGTGAGCCAGACTTGGTTTTATTAGATCTAAGAATGCCTAAAAAGGATGGAATGGAAGCTCTTAAGGAAATTAAGGCTATTAATAATAAAGTTCCTGTGATAATGCTTACTGCCCATGGTACAATGGAGTCTGCTGTGGAGGCTATGAAGATAGGGGCTTTGGACTATATTTCAAAACCATTTGATATAGAAGAATTAAAAATACAAATTCGTAAGGCTTTAGATATAAGAGGAATGCAGGAACAAATTGACTTATTAACAGAAGAGTTAGAATCTAAGACTGGGAAGGTTATTATTGGAAACAGTTTAAAGATGAAAGAGGTGCTAGATTTAGTTGATAGGGTAGCAAAAAGTAATGCTACTGTTATTATAACTGGAGAAAGTGGCACTGGAAAAGAGCTAATCGCCAATGCTATTCATTTTAATAGTGATAGAAAAGATAAACCTTATGTAAAAGTGAATTGTGGTGCCATACCAGAAAACCTGGTGGAGAGCGAATTGTTTGGACATGTTAAGGGAGCATTTACTGGAGCTGTAGCTAGCAAGTCTGGGAGGTTTGAAAGAGCACATAAAGGGACTGTTTTATTAGATGAGGTAGGAGAACTTACACCTGCTGTACAAGTAAAATTATTAAGAGTGCTTCAAGAAAAGGAAATAGAGCGTATAGGAAGTACAGAAACTTTGAAGGTTGATGTAAGAGTTTTGGCTGCAACTAATAAGGATTTAAATAAGATGGTAGAAGAGGGTTCCTTCAGGGAGGACTTATACTATAGACTAAATGTTATTCCCATAGAGCTACCACCTCTTAGAGAGAGAAGTGAGGATATACCTGAATTAATAAACTATTTTCTTGAAAAATTTTGCAAAGAAATGGGAAAGGACAAGATGAAAATAGGTGAAGAAGCCATAGAACTATTGAGGACATACGAGTGGAAAGGAAATATCCGGGAACTAGAGAATATAATCGAAAGATTAGTTATTTTATCACAAAATAATGTAATAACAATAAAAGATTTACCAAAAGACATACAAATAAAAGATATTAATGTAGAAGAGTTTGAACTCCCTCAGAGAGGTATAAACCTAGAGGAGGTTGAAAAAAGCCTAATCCTACAAGCTTTAAACATAAGCAATAATAATCAAACTAAAGCGGCTCAACTCCTAGGTATTAGTAGGCATACTTTAATATATAGAATGGAAAAGTATAAGATAAAATGAATCCCATTAAATAGAATATATGCTCCTTGTAAATAAAAACTCATCAATTAATTTTAAAGGATGAGTTTTAAAATTCACTTTATATATTATAGTTTAATAAATGGTAAGACTGGGTATTATAGCTAATGTCTTACAATATTTTTTTTTTATATTTAAAAGGAATATATTTTAAATTACTAGACATAGGGAGGAGTGTAGGTTGTGGACGAACATAATCATAATGAGCATCAAGAGCATGATAAAATGAACCATAAACATAATGAAAACAACAAACATAATCATGAAAATCATGACCAAGGAGAGCATGAAGGTCATCATGATCATCATGCTATGATGGTAGAAGATTTCAAACGAAGGTTTTTTATTTCATTAATAATTACTGTACCAATATTAATTTTATCACCAATGATTCAGACTTTTATGAGTGTGGATTGGAGATTTGCAGGTGATTCATATATATTATTTGCTCTTGCTACTATACTTTTTATTTATGGTGGAAATCCATTTCTTACTGGTGCTAGAGATGAGCTAAAGAAAAAAGAACCTGCTATGATGACACTGATAGCCTTTGCAATATCTGTAGCATATATATACAGTACCCTTACAATATTTATTTTAAAAGGTAATGACTTTTTCTGGGAATTGGCTACTTTAATTGTGATAATGTTATTAGGACATTGGATTGAAATGAAATCCATAATGGGTGCTTCAAGGGCCCTTGACGAATTACTTAAACTAATGCCTGAAGAAGCACATCTTATAAAAGAGAATGGTGAAACTGTTGATGTTCCAGTAAAAGAATTAAATGCTGGCGATATGGTTTTGGTAAAGCCAGGAGAAAAGATTCCAATAGATGGGATTGTAGAAGATGGAACGTCTGAAGTAAATGAATCTATGATAACAGGGGAGTCAGTTCCAGTTGAGAAACAAAGTGGAGAAGAAATAATCGGAGGCTCTATTAATGGTGAAGGAATATTAAAGTTTAAAGTAAGTAAAGTAGGAGATGAAACTTTTATATCTCAGGTTATTAAACTTGTAAGTGAGGCTCAAGAATCTAAGTCAAACACACAAAGATTGGCAGATAAGGCGGCCAAATGGTTGTTCTACATAGCTGCAACAGCCGGAACGGCGACTTTTGTAGTATGGTTTTTAATTGGAGAAGATATAAACTTTGCTATTGAAAGAGCAGTAACAGTGATAATAATTTCTTGTCCTCATGCCTTGGGTCTTGCAACACCACTTGTTACTTCAGTTTCAACAAGTATAGGTGCAAAGAGAGGTCTATTGATAAGGGATAGAGTGGCTTTTGAAAATGCAAGAAATTTAAATGCTGTTGTATTTGATAAAACAGGAACTCTTACCAAAGGAGAGTTTGGAGTAACTGATATTAATGAAATAGATATATATCGGGAGGAACTTCTTTCAATTGCTTATTCAGTAGAATCAAATTCTGAACATCCAATTGCAAAAGGTATTGTAAATGAAGGTAAGAAGTTAAATCTTAAGTTAAAAGAAATTTCTAACTATAAAAATCTACCAGGTAAAGGCTTGAAAGCAAGTGTAGATGGTAAAGAGATTATGGTTGTAAGTCCAGGTTACATGAGAACTGAAAAAATTTCCTTTGATCAAGAGCATTATGAAAAGCTTGCACAGGAAGGCAAAACAGTTGTATTTATATTACAGAATAATACTCTTTTAGGTTATATTGCACTATCTGACATAGTAAGAGATACGGCAAAACAAGCTGTAGATACATTGAAGTCTATGGATATAGAGTCCATAATGCTAACCGGAGATAATCAAAGAGTAGCATCTTATGTAGGTAAGAAAATTAAAATAGATAAAGTAATTGCTGAAGTATTGCCTCAAGAAAAGTCAGACAAAATAGATGAACTGATAAATGCAGGTAAGAAAGTTGCCATGACTGGAGATGGAGTTAATGACGCACCGTCATTGGCTAAAGCTGATTTAGGTATAGCCATAGGAGCAGGAACAGATGTTGCTATTGAAACTGCTGATATTATCCTTGTAAAAAGTAATCCATTAGACGTAGTAAATATTATAAAGCTTTCAAAGGCTACTTATAAAAAGATGATACAAAACTTGATTTGGGCTACGGGATATAATGTGGTTGCTCTTCCCTTGGCGGCGGGTATTTTATATAATCAAGGAATTGTTATAAGCCCAGCCTTAGGTGCAGTTCTTATGTCATTAAGTACAATTATCGTGTCTATAAATGCAAAGTTTCTTAAGATTGATTAATAAATTATATACTCAAAAATCAGACCTAGGTCTGATTTTTTTATTTGTATACCTACATTAAAAGTTGGCATTGAATTTGCGTTGTATTAACTATCATATTTGAATGAAGGAATTATGATGAAAAAGTGGTTCCGAAAATTTCTTAAAAGCTTAGAGGATGCCAACAAGAAAAACTTTGGATCTAAAAGATTAGACTGCTGCGATGTTAATCAAAAAAGTAATACCACTAAATTTGGTAAAAAGTAAAACATAACTTTAAGAGTTCATATCAGGAGGAGAATATAATGAAGGAATTATTTAGATTAGGCAATATAAGCATTTATCTATTTGGAGTAACAATAGCTTTAGGCATCTTGGCTGGAATAGGGATAATGCTTAAAGAGGCAAAAAGAAAAGAATTAAACACAGAAAAAATGTATGATTTAGTAATGTACACAATAATAGTAGCTATGGTTGGTGCTAGATTATACTATGTTTTGGCATTTAATCCAAAGTACTATTTAAAAAATCCTATGGAAATACTACTTGTTCACCAAGGAGGTTTGTCTATCCAAGGTGCGCTTATAGCTGGTATTTTAGTAGCCTTATGGTATGTACGCAAAAACAATCTTAACTTTTGGAAGGTAGCAGATACCTTTGCACCAGGAATTATTCTAGGCCAAGCCATAGGCAGAATTGGATGCGATGTTTTTGGAATACCTATGAAAACCATTTATCCATGGGGTGTAAGGGTAGGTTCACAAATACTCCATCCCGCTCAGCTTTATGAAGTGTTTTTAGATTTAATATTGTTCACATACCTCTGGAAAGGTAGAGGGAAAAGTAAGTATAACGGTGAGATATTTATTAAATATATCATTGGATTTTCAATAAACCGTGGTATAGTAGAGTTTTTCAGAACAAATCCAATGGTTTTTAAACCATTTAGTATAGCACATGTGACAAGCTTAATAATAATTATAATTGCATTAATAGTTAATCAAAAGATAAAGAGTAAATCTCTTGAAGAAAAAGAAATTGTAGCAAATAACACAGTAACTGTAGGGTTTGCCGACTATAGTTTGATTTTAGGCATAGCAGTTATAGGAACTTGGTTCTATTATTTTATTCACTAAAGGAGAAAACAAATGACAAAGTGTGATAAGGTTCTAATAATTTCTGTGCTAATTCTAAGTATGGCAGGTTTAACTTTTGTATCAGCCGTGAGTATTGATAACAATGAAAAATATGTAGTTGTTCAGGTAAATGGTGAAATAGCAAAAAAAATCTCAGTAAATGGCACTGAAAAAAATCAAATCTATGATTTTGAATTTGGAAATGGTAATAAAGGATATATAGAAATAGATAATGGACAGGTAAGAATGTTGGAAATGGATAGGGAGATATGCCCCAAAAGTATCTGTTCTGATTTAGGTTGGATATCTAAAAAATATCAAAGTATTATTTGTCTACCAAATAAAATATCTGTAGGTATTGAACAGAAGGCAGAAGAAGAGTTAGATATAATTTCATACTAAGAAAACACAAAACTCCTCCATGAATTTTCAGGGAGGAGTTTTAATATGGATTAAATACTTTACACTTCCAGCGATTTTATCGTTGGTTTTTATTTTTTTCAAAACTCTTGACATCTATATAAGATATTAGTATTATAAATATACCATGTAAATCATATCGGAATACTATGGATTGAAAAGGGGTTAAAAATATGATAAAACTACAGAATTTAAAAAAGAAGTTTGGTGAAATAGAAGTATTTAAAAATATTGATCTTAATATTAAAGAAGGAGAATTTGTAGCGCTTCTAGGACCATCAGGTTGTGGAAAATCCACATTGATAAATATAGTTGCTGGTTTGGATAAAGCTGATGATGGTAAGGTTTTAATTAATACTGAGGAAGTTTATGGAACAAGCACAGATAGAATTATGGTTTTTCAAAGTGCTGCTTTATTTCCTTGGATGAATGTGTATGATAACGTTAGTTTTGGACTTAAGAACATTTGTAAAGATAGAGATGAAATAAAAATAAAAGTTGAAGATGTACTGAAAAAAGTTCACTTGTCTAAGTTTAAAAATCATTATCCTCATGAGCTTTCAGGAGGAATGAAACAGAGAGTATCTATTGCAAGGAGCTTAGTGATGGATCCTAAGGTTTTATTAATGGATGAACCCTTCTCGGCATTGGATGAGCAAACACGTATACTACTTCATCATGAGTTGCAGCAGATATGGATGGAAACAAGAAAAACAATCATATTTGTAACTCACAATATCAGAGAAGCTGTTAAACTGGCGGATCGAGTAGTCGTAATGGGAATACGACCAGGTCGGGTGGTAGATGATATTAAGATAAAAATTCCCCATCCAAGAAAGAGTACAGATCCTAATTTATTTGATCAAGAAAAAATCGTATATAAAACCTTGAAGGAAGAAATAGAAAAAGTAGCAAGGGAGGAACTAGGTAATGAATACAGCTTTGAAAAGGATCCTATTCCTTATGAGTTTAATAATACTATGGGAGGGGGTATATAGGCTTCAGTTATGGCCAAGTTTTATGTTTCCCTCCCCTTTTACAGTATTTAAAAGCTTATGGAATGGGATAATAGATGGAACTTACTCTATTGCTTTACTATATAGTCTTAAAAGATTATTACTAGGGTACATCACTGCAATAATAATGGGGATTATAGTAGGAATTTTACTGGCAACCAACAAAACTCTTGATGAAACCTTTGGTTTGTTGATTTTATCTTTTCAATCAGTACCCAGTATTGTATGGCTGCCCTTGGCACTTTTATGGTTTAAGATGGGTGAACCGGCTATTATCTTTGTAGTTATTATTGGTGGTTTGTGGAACATGATTATAAGTACTTCCTCAGGGGTAAGAAATGTTGCTCCTGAACTAATAAGATGTGGTAGAAACTTAGGTTATAAAGGAGGTAGCTTATTTGCAAAGGTAATTTTGCCTGGGTCTATTCCTCATATTATCACAGGAATGAGATTAGCTTGGGCCTTCTGCTGGAGAGCATTGATGTCAGCAGAGATACTAGGAACTGGCAAGGGTCTTGGGCAAATCCTTATGTGGGGGAGAGATATGGGAAATATGACCACAGTATTATCTATTATGATAATTATAGCCTTTACTGGACTAATAACTGATAATTTTATTTTCAAAAAAATAGAAACAATTATTTATAAAAGATGGGGATTAAATTCATAAAAAATTAAGAGGAGTGGGAAATTATGAAAAAGAAATTAGCATTGATAACCTTGATTATACTTACGGTTTTAGTATCCGCTTGTTCTAGTCAAGAAACTGGAAAAGAGGTTGAGAGTATCAAGGTAGGTTATTTTCCTAATGTATCCCATGCTCCAGCTATGGTGGGGATAGAGAAGAATTTTATTAGTCAAAAGTTAGAAAATATTCAAGTGGAAACTATGACATTTCCAAATGGTTCATTATTTATGGATGCATTATCAACAGATCAAATTGATATAGGTTATGTAGGTCCAGGCCCTGTCCTAAATCGTTTCCTACAGGGGCAAGAAGTAGTAGTAATTTCCAATGCAAGTAAAGGAGAAAATGTATTAGTGGTTAGAGCTGACCTTGAATTTTCTGATATTAATGATCTAGATGGAAAAATAGTGGCTACTCCCTCTACTGGGTGTACCCATGATCTAATTTTGCGAAAAATGCTTCAAGAAAATGGAATGGCTACTGAAGAAAATGGTGGAACAGTAAAAAGAATTGCTCAGAAACCTGCAACTATGATTGGGTTATTTCAACAAAAACAGATAGATGCGGCTTTAGTATCAGAACCCTGGGCTTCCCTGATGGAGGCACAAGGAGTGGTGAAGGTTGTTAGAGATGCTAAGGAAGTTGCATGGGAAGGTAACCTCCCGGCAACAGTATTAGTGGTTAAAAAAGATTTCTTAGAAAACCCTGAGGTAATAGAGCAGTTTTTGGAGGCTCACCAAGAATCTATAGAGTTTATAAATGAAAATAAGAAAGAAACTATCAAAGTAATAACAAATCAAATTAAAAAGATAACAAATGAAGAAATCGATAAAGCAGTAATAGAAAATGCTTTGAAGAGAGTGGAATTTACTTCAGAGCTTGACAAAAATATAATACAAGAATTTGCGGATTTTTCTGGAGAACTTGGATTTATTGAAGGAGATACAAGTTTAAGTAGATTACTAAAAAATTAGTTTAGGGAGAGAAGGATTTACCTGACTTCTCTCTTATCTTTTAGATATCAGAAAATGTTGATATTTTATAATATATATGAGGGTTATGCATCTTCAACTACTAAGGAACTATTCTTGTGTAATAATAATTACTCCATTAGCAAGACCGTAAACATTTCCACCTAGCACTCTAGCGATTTCAGAGGAAATCTTTTCTTGTGTTTTTTTATCAGGAGCTAAAAAAGTTGGAACTCCGGCATCTAAAACCAACTTTTCATCTATAGTTGTTATTGCTAAAATGCTTCTAGTTTGGCTTTCTTTCATATATATTCTCCTTTAAGAACTTTTTGAGTCAATCTTTTTATTAGTTTCTAAAATTGGTATATTTAGAATAATATCCTTTAATCTCTGAACATCTTTTACAATGGGAACGATCATTAGTGCTACTCGTCCATTGTCAAAATCTCTTCTAGTAGCAACATATCTTTCAAGACCTAATAGTCGGGAACACTCGTGTACTATGGCGGTTCTCTGTCCGTCGTGATTTAATATCACTTTTTCGTTATCATTATCGTTAGCTGGGTTTAAAATAAGGCCAATACCATTTTTAAGGATTCTTTCTCTAGTAGCTGATAGACCGACATTCATAACATAGATATCGCCTACATAGAGATTATCTCCATCTTTAAATTCAAGAGGTGCTTCTTCTATTGTAATAATATCCTTAAGGGTATGACCTTTAGTATATTGCTTAAGTAAATTTAAAACTAAAAATCCAATTATAGTAGCAGGTATAAGCACAATGAATGTCTTTTTAAAGTAACTCCTAAGGATAAATGCTGATAACGTTGTTATTAAGGAAACAATCATAACAATATAATTACGAGCTTCAAAGGTTTTAGCAATTCCATCAATATAGGAAGCTCCCCTAGGCGCATAGCTATCTCTCTCTAAAGAGATAAGTGTTTCCTTTTCCATCTTTCTTATATCACGAAACTGTTGAATTGCTAATGATAAAAAAGTGACCGCTACATAGTTTTTACCAAGGAGTGCAGGATATGCAACAGCCCCCATTGCAGCCGCTATAAAACCTGTTGTCAAATTTATTAAATAACCATTAGGTCTTGTTGGATACTGTCGGACATCACCTCGTAACATCAACCATCTACTTATGAAGCCTACTATAATACCAGTTAAAATAAAAAGCATAACATGACTTTCTAAAACCTGCTGTTGTTCCATTGGAAAACCTCCTTAATCGGGGTATTGATATTATTTTTAGCTAATTAATAAATATTATTCTAAACTCATGTGACAAGCTATTGATATTTTCAATATAAACCAACACCTATTAAGAGGGTGAGGAATATAATGATAGTGATGGTAAATACATCTAAAAAATTAAATATGTTGTACTAGGGGGAAATGATATGTCAGAATATTATCAACAGGAAATGACTATGAACGAAGATATGTATCGTAATAATATGAAACATAATGATATGCACGAAAAGTTACTAAATACCATACAAGATTGTGAAGCAATCTGTGAAGAAATGACTACAATGCTTAAAAGAAAATCTGATGGATATATGAGAGTTATGCAGCTTCAATTATTAAGAGACTGTGCTGATATTTGTGGTTTAACTGCAAAATATATTGCTCGTTATAGTGTGTTTTCTAAATGCACAGCAAATTTATGTGGCTATATTTGTGAAGTATGTGGTAGTGAATGTGCAAAGTTTAATGATGTAGAGTCTCAGCATTGTGCTAGAGTATGTATGAGCTGTGGAAAAATGTGTAGAGAATTTGCAATGATGTCCTAAGTGTATTTAGTAAACTAAAACAGAAAGTAAAGCCTACTTTTGCAAACTATAAGTAGGCTTTTGTTATTGAATATATTTTTATAGTAAAGAAAATAATTTTCAGAAATACTTTGTTTTGATTTTTAGTTAGAATGATATAATATAATTAAGCTAAATGAAAAATATAGTTTTATGGAGGATAATTTAATGGATAATAAAAGTTTGGGCTGTAATGACAACTCATGTCACAGTTGTAATATAAGGAAATCCCATCATTCTGAAAAAACAAAACAGGCTCTTATTGTACGTCTTAACAGAATTGAGGGACAAGTAAGAGGAATAAAAGGTATGATTGAAAAGGATACTTACTGTGATGATGTGCTTATACAAATGGCAGCAATACAATCAGCTTTAAAAGCTGTAAGCAATCTTCTACTAGAAAATCATATGAAAAGTTGTATTGTTGAGAGGATACAAGCAGGAGAAAATGAGGTAATAGATGATTTACTGCAAACAATAAAAAAAATGATGAAATAGTATAAATTAGAATTTAGATAAAAATATTTTGCGAAAAAAATATTTAGTTAATTAAATATTAATATCAGACTCTCTAGGTATATGTAAATTAGGGAGTCTTAGACCCCCTAAAAAGACAATTCTTAGAAGCCTCCAAATAAACCACCAAGGCCTCCTCCAAATAGTACAATTAAAAGTAAGAAGAAGAACAATAGACTGTCGTCTCCTCCACCAAAGAAGTCGCCGAATCCGCCGAATCCGCCACCGAACAAGACTACTAGTAATAAGAAGAAGAATAACAAGCTTTCATTTCCTCCTCCGAAAAAGCCTTCTTTTTTAACATCAGACATTAATTTTACCTCCCTTTATATTAAAATCAAACAGGTGATTTTCATGCACCCTAGTACAATTTATTCATAACCACCTCGTTTTGTTACAAAGGATGCTTGAAGTTTTTAATAATACTAAGGATGTAAAATATGGTATAATTATCTACAAGAAAAGCAGTTACGGGTTACGAGTTACGAGTGAAACTACTAATCACTAACTACTAACTACTAACTACTAACTACTAACTATTAGCTACACTACCTTTACTTCCAGTATTTGGAGGGATGCTATATTATAAATGAAAAAAAATTATATACATATTTTGATAGTTTTTTAAATTTAATATTTCCTCGAAATATATACTGTATTATTTGTAATGAGGCAATTGAAACTACTGAAAAATATTCCTTATGTCATAAATGTAGAAAGAAAGTTTCTTTTATATCTTCAAGGGAGTGTGAACAATGTGGGAAACCCTTAGAGCCACTATATCTACCTACAAAATGCCCAGACTGTGTTATGGTTAAACATAAGTTTACTAAGGGATACTCCTGTGTTGAATATAATGATGAAATGAAACAGTTAGTGTACAAACTTAAATATGCTAATCAGCGTTATTTATCATATCATATGGCAGAAATAATGGTGGATAAACTAAATAAAGTAGCACTAGAAAATATTGATATAATCATACCAGTACCTCTACATAAAAGTAAGCTTAAAAAAAGAGGTTTTAATCAAGCTAATCTTTTAGTAAAATATATAAGAAAAGCTAAGAATTGGCCTGCCGAGAATAGAAGTTTAATTCGTGTTAGAGATACCCATTCACAAAATGAGCTTAAAAAAAATGAACGAAAAGAAAATGTTAAAAATGCCTTTAAAATAGTTTCAACAGAAGTCTATAAGGATAAAAATATATTACTGGTAGACGATATATACACAACAGGAAGCACTATAGATTCCTGTTGTAGGGAACTACTAAAAGCAAAACCAAAGGCGATTTATGTAATAACCTTTGCTACGGGAAGGAATAATTAGGAGGAAGTTAGTTGTTAATGGTTAGTAGTTAGTTTTTTGCATTTGACCGCTAACTCTTACCTTTACAAGGTTACCAGACCTTAGGTTTTACTTGTAACGAGCAACTATCTTTTACCGTTTAAACGATCTTAAAATAGGGGGAGATATAGATGGATTTTAAGAATTGTAAGGAGTGTGGAAAGGTATTTAGGTCTAATGGTATTTCTAAAATATGTCCAAAATGTGAGTTAGAAGATGGGGAAAACTATGAAAAGGTAAAGGAATATATATATGACCATCCAGGAGCTACTTTGCCAGAGGTTTCAGAAAAAACAGATGTGTCAGAAGAAAGGATTCTCTACTATTTACGAGAAGGGCGTTTAGAGATCATTGGTACAAGCTCCATGATTTTAGACTGCGAAAGATGCGGTAGAGGCATTACCACAGGTAGGTATTGTAAGGAATGTGCAAGTGAATTAGAAAGAGGTCTTAAAAGTGGATTCAGTCAAATTGAAAATAAAAAGCCAACAAGTAGATCGAAGAATAGAATGTATACAGCAGAAATTAAAAATAAAAACAAATAAAAATCCAATAAAGCTATTAACAAACACTCTGGTTATGCCGATACTAATATTAGTAAATCGGTTGAAACGGGGTGTTGTTTTATGAAAATAACTAATAATCCAAATATCCAAAAAATAATGGGTGTATATAAAAAAAATATAGAGGGGTCTCAAAAGACCTCTAAAATCAGTCAAGAAAAAGACAAAATAGAGATATCTAATAAGGCAAAAGATTTTCAGTTAGCTCTTAATGCCTACAAAAACCTACCAGAAGTTCGTCAAAACAAGGTAGATGAATTAAGTAAACAGATTAAATCTGGTACTTATAAACCTAAAGGGGATGAAATAGTAGATAGTATGTTTGATAGAAAAATATAAAAAAATTGAGGGTAGGATTACCTTCAGTTTTTTGTAAAAGGGGGAATTAACATGACTAAGTCAATAGAGCAATTAATCTTGGCCCTCACTAAAGAATGTGACTTGTATAAAGACTATTTGGAGATAGCAACTAAAAAAAAGGACTTAATAATCAGTGGTAATGTAAAAGAATTAGAACGTATAACTAATATTGAACAAAATATGATTGTAAGTATGGGAAAAGTAGATCATATTCGTAACAGTATCATAGGCAATCTTCTTGTAGAGTTAAATATAGAATCCGTAGATAGCTTATCAGAACTAGCAAACCAACTTTCAGAAAGCTATAAATCTGAAGTTCTAGGGCTAAAGGACAAGCTAGAGAAAACTATAAATGATATAAAGAATACAAATGAATTAAATAGCTCTTTAATTAAACAATCACTGGACTATATTGATTTTAATATGAATTTAATGCTCAGTTTAGAAGATCAAGGGAGTACCTATGAAAGTAATGCCAGTGAAAAAGACATAAAAAAGAAAAGTAATTTATTTGACGTTAAAATATAAGGTGGGATAGTTAATGAGTGGAAGTTTTTTTGGGTTTAATATAGCCAAATCAGGGCTATTTGCCAGCCAAAGAATGCTTAATGTAACAGGACATAATATAGCCAATGCCAATACACCAGGATATAGTAGACAAAGAGTTGAAATAGTCCAATCTAACCCAATGATTCTTCCAAATGGTCAAGGCATGCTAGGCTCTGGGGTAGATAGCAAAAGTATTACAAATATACGAGATCAATTTTTAGATTTAAAATTCAGAGGTGAAAATCAAGCCTTTGGAGAGTGGAGTGTCAGAACTGATGTATTAGAAACTGTTGAAGCCATTATGAATGAACCATCTGATTCAGGAATTCGTACAGTACTAGATCAGTTTTTTTCTTCATTACAGGAGTTAAGTACGAAGCCAGAAAATTTGACTGTTAGAGCTTTAGTAAGAGAAAGAGGAGTAGCTCTGTCTAAAACTATGAACCATATGGGCTCACAGCTAGAAAAGCTTCAGGGAGATCTAGATTTTCAAATAAAAACCGTAGTAGACGAAATAAATGGCTATGCAGATCAAATAGCAGATCTTAATAAACAAATTATGAAGTTTGAACTAGGTGGAAACAATGCTAATGATTTAAGAGATCAAAGAAATCTTGTGTTGGACAAGCTTTCTGAATATGTAGAAATTAATTCATTTGAGGATAGTCAAGGTAGACTTCAGGTAATGACCCAAGGAAAGCTTTTGGTTTCTAATGGGAAATCCAACCACTTAGCTACTGAAATGAGAAATCATGGAGATAAAAATAATCAGGCTGACATAGAAAATCTTAGTGATGTGGCATGGGCTGATGGAACAGGTTTTACTCCTACAGGAGGTAAGCTTAAAGGGTTGCTAGATGTACGGGATGGGGTTACTAATGATATAAAGGGAGTTCCATATTATTTAGAGCAGTTAAACCAATTCGCAAAAACCTTTTCAGCTCAGATAAATATAATTCATAGAGAAGGTTATGGTATAAATGGAGCTACAGGTACAGACTTCTTTGAAATGAATGGAGAAGATTTTTTTGATATTACTAACAAGGTAAATAATTTGATGAGTTCAGGTTTAAGTGAGGCTCAAGCTATTTTGCAACTAGAAAAACAAGGTGGAGTAGACCTAGAAGCAGAATTAAGTATGGGTATAGATTATGATTCTATTTCAGTTGTTAAGGTAATAGAAGGTGGAGAAGATAAGTACTATGTAACCCCTAAAGTAACTGCTACAACGCTAAAGATATCCAAGGCTATAGATGAAGATCTAAATGCCATTGCTGCCAGTAGTACATATGCAGGACTACCAGGAGATGGAGGGAATGCACTAGCTATAAACCAACTAAAGGATAATGGCAATATGTTTGACTGGGGTAAACCTGAGGACTTTATGAAATCCCTAATATCTAACCTAGGAGTAGATACTCAACAAGCTACAAGAGTTTCTGAAAACCAAGGAATTTTATTAGGTCAAATAGAAACCAGAAGACAATCCTTATCAGGAGTATCCCTAGATGAAGAAATGTCAAATATGGTCAAATTCCAACACGCCTACAACGCCAACGCCAGAATGATAACAACCATTGATGAAATGATAGATGTATTAGTAAATAGAATGGGACTAGTGGGACGGTAGAGCACGGAGTGCTGGTTGACGGTTGACGGTTCTGGGTTATCGGTTAACTAATGAGAGAGGTTATATCAATGTCAGCAATTAAAAAATTTGAAGAAATTGAATCATGGCAGATGGCTAAAGAGTTGGTAAAAAAAATATACGCAATTTCAGTGCATACTTCTTTAAGAAGAGATTATGGATTAAAAGACCAAATTCAAAGAGCTAGTGTTTCAATAATGTCAAACATTGCAGAAGGTTTTGAAAGAGGAAATCCTAAAGAATTCAGATATTTTTTGCGGATTGCTAGAGGATCATGTGGAGAGGTTAAAAGTCAATTGTACGTTCTCAAGGATTTAGGATATATTGAAGAACAACTCTTTGAAGAATGCTATAATCTAGCTGTTAAAATTGGTAAATCTATTAATGGATTTATAAGGTATTTAGATGGTTGTAAATAAGATTTTAACCGTCAACCGTCAACCGCCAACTGTCAACCATTTTTTATGAACGGAGTGAATAAAAACATGCGAATAACCAACAACATGATGGTTTCAAACATGATGAGGAATTTGAATAATAATTTAAATAGATTAGATAAGCTTCAAAATCAGATGGCTACTGGAAAAAAAATAAGTAAACCTTCTGATGATCCTGTGGGTATGGCTCAAGTACTAAAGCTTACCTCTGATACAATGACAGCAGAGCAGCATAAGAAAAATGTGGATGAAGCTATATCATGGCTAGAAACCACGGAGATATCTGTAACACAGCTTAAGGATGTAATGCAAAGAGTAAGAGAGTTAACCGTAAGAGGTTCAACTGGATCCCTGGCAGATGAAGATAAACAAGCTATACAAAAGGAAATTACACAGCTAAAGGAGCAAGTACTATCTATAGGAAACTCTACCTTTTCAGGTAGATACATATTTGGTGGTTACAACACAATGGAACACCCTTTTTCGGTGGAAGATACAACAACAGGAGAAAAATTAAAGTATAATGGAAAATTTGTAAGTCCAGGAGGTACTGTAGATAGCACTGTAAGTGATACAGACTTTATAGATTTTCTAGTAAACCCCAACAACAAAGAACTAACAAATGAGCAAATGGCTGATAAGCTTAGGATAGAAATAGGCATTGGAGATACAATGAATGTTAATGTAAATGGTAATGAACTATTTGAAAAAGGCTTTGGTGGTGTATTTGAAACCTTGACAAAGCTAGAGAATGTTTTAAATGGCGTTGAAGATTATAAGCATGGCTTTGTAGACATGGAATTTAAAACAGCCACTACAGTCTTAGGTGCTGGAGATTTAGATAATACTACAGGTGATAAGGAAATTAACATAAGCTTAGGCAATGATACTTTTAATCTTAAACTTCCTAGCGAAATACTAACTCAGGATAGAGTTCAGCGAGCTATAAATTCAAATGAATATCTAAAGAAAAATGGAGTTAAAGTGCATATAGACGGTTCTGATATTTCTTTTTCAGCTCAAGAAAAAATTACAATAAATGCAAGCTTAGGTGGGTCAACTATCACCGATTTAGAAGCAGAACAAAATATAGCACCTTTATTAATAGGTAGCAGAATAAGTAGTACACTAGAAACTAATGCTACAAGTACGGATTTCACATTAAATGTAGGAGCTAATAGTTATAATATCGACCTTCCAGACAATAAAGTATATAGCTTGGGATCAAATGGAGGAAGAAATGAACTCATAAGAGATATTAATGAGCAGCTAGGTACTTTAGGAATAGATAAAGAAGTTGAAATATCCTTCACCTCAGATAATCGACTTCAGTTTAAAGGCCAGTATAAAGATGCAACCTCTCCAAACTTTGATGATATAAATATAAGTGGTGGCATAACAACAAGCCTAGGCTTTGTAGACGGACAGCAGTCAGAAAAGGCAGTGATTAAGTCAGAAACAATAGCAGATAGTGAAATGCTAGGAGATATAGATGAAAATATGGAGAATCTACTAGCTAAGCTTTCAGAAATAGGAGCGAAGAGTAATAGGCTAGAGCTTAGTAAAAATAGATTAGATGACAATATACTAAATATAAAATCCCTACTATCAAAAGTACAGGATGTGGATATGTCTGAAGCCATAATGAACCTTAAGATGGAAGAAATGGTATACCAAGCCTCCCTATCCACAGGAGCCAGAGTAATCCAACCAACACTAATTGACTTTATAAGATAGCCGTCTGGGGACATACCTCAAAAAGAATGACCGTCCTGCAGAGGTGTGTCCCCATAAATAAACCTAGCAAAGGGAAATATCATTTGCTTATCTGAGATTTGTCGCTTGGGGACATACCTCAAAAAGAATGACCGTCCTGCAGAGGTGTGTCCCCATACATAAATCTACCAAAGGAGGATACCATATGGGTTATCTAAGCATAACCACAACTCCAGCCTTAATAGGAATCAAAACAACTTCAGCAAAACAAGAAATCCAACAACCAAAGGCAGAAGTAAAACTAAACATCCAGCACCCCAAGGTAGAAATAGACTCAGAACAAGTTCAGGTAAGGATTGACCAATACCAATGCTTTGCCGAGTCAGGACTTAAAAACTACCTAGATCTTACCAAGGACAATGCCGCTTTTGCCCAACAAAAATTTTCTGAAGCTGTGGCTCGTATAGTAAGGCAAGGAGATGAAATGGTTGAAAACCTCCATAAAGGTAGAGATATGATTCCAATCCACGCTATGGAAAATGCCATAGCAAAAAATAGCAGACAATTTAACATGGTAACAATGCCTAAAAGTTGCCCCAAAATTGATTTTGTAGGTGGTACTGTAGATATAAATGTAGTAGAAGGAAAAGTAGACATCCAAGTAAAAACAAATAAACCCATTATAGACTATAATAGGGGCAATGTAGACATATACCTAAGGCAAAAAAATAGTATTGATATAGAGTATGTAGATGGTAAAGTGGATGAAATAGGATAATAAAGTTAGTGGTAAGTAGTTAGTGGTTAGTAGGGAAAGCTAATAGCTACTGGCTACTAGCCCCTAGCTAAATAAAAAAGCAAAACCAGCCAAAACCGTCCCTTTGGTCTTGAGGTTTGTTGTGATTGTCCCCAAAGTAAAAGCGAATTCATTCGCCGGTATAGCCAGACAAAGCTCACAGGGTTTTGATTTCAATGTTCTTGAATTCTAATTATTAATTATTCATTATTAATTTCTTTAGAAAACAATAGAGACAGTTTTCCGATTGGGGACATACCTTAAAAAGAATGACCGTCCTGCAAAGGTGTGTCCCCATAAATAACCAGACAAACTCAATGCGGTTTTGATTTTGAACTTTAATTATTAATTATTAATTATTAATTTTTTTATTATAAGGAGGTAAAACATGCTTCTAAAAACAAAACACTTCGGAGAAATCGAAATAAACAAAGACCAAATCATAACCTTTGAAGAAGGACTTATGGGATTTGAAGATATAAAGCAATATACAATAATCCTAAATCCAGAAACAGAAGTGCCATTCCACTGGCTCCAATCCGTAGACGAACCTAACTTAGCCTTTGTCATCACAAACCCTTTTCTATTCAAAAAAGATTATACCTTTGATATTCCAGATAAGGTAGTAGAACAACTTAGTATACAAGATAAAGAAGATGTAGCAGTATTTTCTATAGCTGTAGTCCCAGAAAACATAGAAAATATGACCATTAACCTTAGAGGTCCAGTTATAATAAATAGTGCAAAACAAAAAGGAAAACAAATAATCCTAGACAGCGAAAACTTCCCCCTTAAATACAATATCTTTCAGCCCACAGTGGCAGACAAGATAGGATAGGGGGCAGAGTGCATGTTAATCTTAACAAGAAAAAAAGATGAAAGTATAGTGATAGGAGATAATATAGAAATCAAAGTAGTAGCCATAGAAGATGGTAAAGTAAAACTAGGCATATCCGCCCCGAAAAATATAGAAATCCACAGAAAAGAAATCTTCCTAGAAATCCAAGAAGAAAATAAAAAAGCCTCAGAAAGTAGTTTGAATCTGGGGGATTTAGGGAAACTGTTTAAGAAATGATGGTTACGCGTTACGAGCTGCGCGTTACAAGTTAATTCAAGTAATGAACAAGATGAGATAAAAGCACTTAATTATAAAACGCAAACGTAGTGGCGGACGACCCTGTCCGCCTAACTATTTCTTCTAACCCTAAACGAAGTGAAAGATCTTTGCTTTTATTATTTACCCAGTAGCTAGTAGCTAGTAGCTAGAGCCTAGTAGCCAATAAAACTGTTTCAACCTAACCCAGCATGGTATATCTATATCAACATTAAATTTCAACATTTTTTTAGAATTTACTAAAGTCTTTCACCAAACCATCCGATAATATCAATGACAGCAAATTCATTAATAAACCTTATGGCGGCCGACATAAGAGCTTACTAATGAATTTCTAATAAAACCTAAGGTTGCATGTTTTGAATTTGGTTTTGAACTTCAACTTTTTATTATTTAAGTTCTTAACCTTTAACATACAACATTCAACCTTCAACATTTATCCTAAGACAAGGATGTCAAAGGAGTAAAAAAAATTCAAGGAGGAATTTATAATGAGAATTAATAACAACTTAATGGCAATGAACACTCACCGTCAGTTGGGCATGGGACAAACATCAGCGTCAAAATCTATGGAAAAATTATCATCAGGCTTAAGAATCAACAGAGCTGGGGATGATGCAGCAGGTTTGGCAATTTCTGAAAAAATGAGAGGTCAAATTAGAGGTCTTAATCAAGCTTCTAGAAATGCTCAAGATGGTATTTCTATGATTCAAACAGCTGAAGGGGCCTTGAGTGAAACCCATGCTATTCTTCAAAGAATGAGAGAATTAGCTGTACAATCTAACAATGATACAAATACAACAGAAGATTTGGATGCTATCCAAAAAGAAATTACTCAATTATCAACTGAAGTTACTGAAATAGCTGGAAGAACTGAATTTAACGGAAAAAATCTGCTAAAGGGTACAGTTGGACTTAAATTAGATGCTGTGGGTGACGGTGATGCTGATACAGTACTATCTGGACATACAGTTGATGTATCTGGTGCAGAAGCTAATAAAACTTATACATTTAGTTATACTGATGGTGAGACTAAAATATCATTATCAGATGGAACTACTAGTCAAACTGTTAACTTATCAGGTGCTGGTGGTGCGTACGCAGCCGGAGAAGTTTTAGACTTTGACAAATTGGGTGTTAAAGTTACTTTAGGTTCTGCAGATACATTTGCAGCAGCTAGTGTCGATATCGATGGTAAAACATTAATTACTGAAGATGATGCTGCTACTGCTTCTAAAGCTTCTGTTCAAATTGGGGCTAATACTTCACAAACTCTAGATATTTCTATTGGCGATATGCAAGCTACTGCTTTAGGCGCTAGTGCTACACCATCTTTTGCATTAGATGGTGTGGACGTTAAAAGTGAATCTTTTGATGATAACCTTAAGGTTATTGACCAAGCTATAAAAGATGTATCTTCTGAAAGAGCTAAACTAGGTGCATACCAAAATAGATTAGAGCATACTATTAAGAACTTAGATACTTCATCAGAAAACTTACAAGCTGCTGAATCTAGAGTGAGAGACGTAGATATGGCTAAGGAAATGATGGAATTCACTAAGAATAACATCTTAACTCAAGCAGCACAATCAATGCTTGCTCAAGCAAATCAAGCTCCTCAAGGAGTACTTCAATTATTAAGATAATTGAATCTCTAATAATAAATATAGCAACAATAGAGGGTCAGAGAATAATTTCTCTGGCTCTTTTTTAAAAATAAGGATGAGTATGTATAGGCAAGTGGGGACGGTCCTTGCTTGCCTACCAATGTTATATAGGCAAGTGGGGACGGTCCTTGCTTGCCTACCAATGTTAGAAAGTAATATAGTGTAGCAAATATATAACAGGAAGCGAGTATCTCCGTTATGAAGGTGGCAATGGATGCAGGAAAAACTAAGAGGAAAGCTGTAAAACTATAAAACTATAAAACTATAAAACACATTACAGTTACAAAGACGCTAAAGACAATCTAGGGTCTTTTTTTTTTAAAATATACTGATTGAAAAAACGAGAAACCAAGTATGGAAAGAAATAGTTACAAAGCCCGATTTGTGGTAATATATAAATATAGAAGAAATATTCTGACGGGAAGTGATTAAGATGAAATTATTAAGTCCAATGAATGATTTTGTATTTAAGGCCCTGTTTGGAAGAGAAGATCAAATAAGTAAACAATTACTAATAGGTTTATTGAATGATACCTTAAGAGCAAAGGGAGAAGACTTAATTGCAAGTGTAAAATATCTTAACCCATTTAATTATAAAGAGCACGAATTTGATAAGTTATCCGTACTAGATATTAAAGCAGAAACAGAAAAGGGCGAGAGAGTAAACATAGAGATTCAAGTTAAGCCTGAAATAAGCTATAGAAAAAGAAGCCTTTATTACTGGTCAAAGACATATGCAGAAACTATAGGAGAAGCAGAAACCTATGAAGAGCTAAAAAAGACTATTGTTATAAATATCATGGATTATAATGCAATACACGAAAGTAATAAACTTCATACTTATTTTAAGATATTAGAAAACGAAGAAAACTTTACATTAACAGAAGATCTACAAATTCATTATCTAGAAGTTCCAAAGTTGACAAAAGATAAAGAAATAGAAGAATTAGAAGGAATAGAGCTATGGATTGCTCTATTAAGAGAAGCTGGCAAAGTAGGAAATGAGGAGAAAATTGAGAGGTTAAAAAGGAGGAACGATAGTATGCGTAAAGCAATAGAATCCTTAGAAACTGTAAGTGCAGATGAGAAAATGTTAGAAGCATATAGAGCGAGAGAAAAAGCTAGAAGGGATGAGATTTCTAAGCTTGCTTATGCAGAGAAGCAAGGAAGAATAAAGACAGCAAAAAAATTATTTGTAATGGGATTAGACATATCAATGATAGAAAAGGCAACAGAATTAACATTAGAAAAGTTAAAAGAAATAGAAAAAGAAGTAAAATCAGAACGTAATTAACTGTGTTTTGGTAATTACAGGACTATCTCTTGAAAAGTTAATAGAGATTCAAAGAAAAATAAAGGAAGAAAATAATTGATACAAGATTAAGGAAAAAAAGGCTACTGCTTATAACTCTACTTATTGGGTATAATTATATTAAACAACAATAAGGAGATGATCTTTTTTGAAAAAGAAAGAATTAGAAATCATCAAACAAGCTATTATCAATGAGGTAGAAGGATACGAATTCTATAATTTAGCTGCTAAGGGTGCCACTAGCAAGGAAAGTGAACAAGCCTTTAAGGAGCTTGCTCAAGAAGAGTTAAAGCATGCTGAGTATTTAAAGGAACTTTTCTCTAAAATAAATAATGAAGAAAAGGATTTTTTTGACTTGGCATGGGTAGTGGATCCACCATCCCCCAAAATATTTGATTGGGAAAAGATTAATGTAAAACCAGGTAGTTTGACAATGTCCATTTTTAGTATAGGTATGGATATGGAGAAGGCATCTGTTGAATTTTATGAAAATGCAAAAAAGAATACAGAATATGAAGCTGCAGCAAAATTATATGATATTTTGATAGGTTGGGAAAAAGTTCATTTAGATCAATTTATGAAAGAATATTATAAATCCAGAGATGATTGGTGGAATCAGCAAAGTTTTGCACCATTTTAAGAAGATCCTTTATAGGGTCTTTTTTATTTGCAAAAAAAGTAAATATAAAATAGTTTAAAAGATATTAATTTATCCGATGGCTAACAACTCTAATACTCCCGTTTTTCCAAGCGGAAAATAAGAGTTGTACAGCCCCTGGATAGGTTCAACTAAAATTCAGCTGGAATTAAAACCCCATCTTAATTAAGTTTCACTTTATAAAAGTTCCTTCTGTATCTAAAGTATTAGCTCATTTTTACCGATATAGTTGGTAGAAAATTTAAATAGGTGGTGTTAAGAATGAGAGTTGAAGGGAATTCGCCAATTAGCACTAATGTTAATATTAAAAATACTAGCAGTGAATCTGGTAGAATGCAGATGCAGGAGCATAAAACAAATAATGAAGAGTCTAAAAACGAAAGTTTTCCTGGTGAAAAACAGTTAATAGAAGCCATTGAAAAATCAAATGAGGATTTTAAAATGGCTGATTCTAGTTTGAAGTTTTCCATACATGAGAAAACCAAGGCAATAATGGTAAAAATTATAGACAATAACACAAAAGAAGTAATTAAGGAGCTTCCACCAGAGAAAATCTTAGATATGGTGGCAGCTATGTTGGAAGGAACGGGTTTGTTTTTAGATAAAAAAGCATAGAAGAACTAGATAGATAAAAAAGCAAGTTTGAGAACCGTCTGAGACTAGTGAAAAGTCTTTGGTTTTGTCATTCTGAATATAATGAAGTGAGATGAAGAATCCTGAAACCTAGCCAAATACTAAGATTCTTCGCTACACTCAGAATGACATTTTCCAGGGTTTGTTATATTATTTAATTTTTTCATTGGTCTGGAAACGTCCTCAAATTTGCATTGGGAGAAGGAGGATTGTGATATGAATACTCTTCGGATATCGGGGATAGCATCGGGTATGGATACGGAGACCATGGTCAAGGATCTTATGAGAGCTGAGAGAATGCGTCTTGATAAATTCACTCAAAGTAAGCAGTTGACCCAATGGAGACAAGAACAATACAATGATGTAAATAAAGATTTTGCTAACTTTATTATAGATATGAGAAAAGAATTAGAGCTTACCACAAGTACTTCTACGGGAGTTACTTTAGCTAATAGTACTTCAAATCTTGGCTGGGTAAAAAAGGCTATATCCTCAGATGAAGATGTTTTTTCAGCTACAGCTACTTCATCGGCTATGAGTGGAACTCATAAGATAAAGGTAGTGAGCTTGGCAGAGGGAGTTAATATAGCCAGTAAGAATGAAGTTAAGACATTAACGGATACCAAGGCAGATTCTAGCAGCCTTTTATATGAATTAGGTGTTAGGGGCTCTGCTACTTTACAATTTGAAGTTAGTGTTGGAGGGTCACCAGAACAATTAACGATAAATTATGATTCTGACAGTACGATAGAAGAACTGATACAAGAAATAAATAATGCTACAAGCAGTGATGGAAAAAAACAATTGCAGGCCAGTTTTGATAATACTACTGGTAGATTGTTCCTTTCAACAAAGGGGACAGGTTCAGAAGCCCAGATTAAGGTTACAAAAGATTCAGTTACTATTGAAGATAAAGATGGAGTTGAAATTCCAGGTGCGGGTTTATTCACAGGAGTGGGGAATGTATTTAACTTGAATAATACGTCTGAAACTCCATTACTTTCTATAGTGGCAGAAGAAACAGAACAACCAGACGGATGGATAAAGGGAAATGATGCAGAAATAGAATTTGATGGAGCTGTAGGGCTAACGTATTCATCAAATAATATAATGATAAATGGAATACAGCTTGATTTAAAAGCAGTTTCAGCTACTGAAATGAACTTAAGAGTGGATACTGATGTAGATGGAGTGTATGATAAGGTTAAAACCTTTGTGGATAAGTATAATGAACTTATTGATAAAATGAATGGTATAGTATCACAAAAGAAGTATAGAGATTATCCTCCATTAACAGATGAACAAAAAGAATCATTATCAGAAGATGAAATAAAAAAATGGACAGAAATGGCTCAAAGTGGATTACTTAAAAATGACGAATTTATTACCAAAACACTAGATACTATGAGGAACGGCTTGTATAAAAAGGTTGATGTTATAGAAGGTAAATTCAATCAAATTACAAATATAGGTATAACCACCGCAGAGTGGAAGGATAAAGGTAAGTTAGTTATTGATGATACAAAACTAAAAAAGGCTATTGCTGAAGATGTAGATGGAGTTATAAATCTTTTATTTAAGGAGTCTTCAATAACAGGTTCAGATTCTTCTTTAACAGCTGAGCAAAAAGAAAATAAGAGAAATGAGTCAGGGCTTGTAAATAGATTATTTAATGATATTGTCTATGGAATGAAGGATATCATCACTAAATCAGGAACAGGAGATAATTCCAATCTATATAGAAGTATACAGAGTAATATCTTAATAGATTTTGTTACCAATATGGGTTCTATAAGTAATTTGGATAAAGATTTAATGAATGTGGAAAAAACTCTAATGAGGGAAGAAGATAATTTAGAAAGAAAAGAAGATTCTTATTGGAGGAAGTTTACAGCTATGGAAAAGGCTTTGCAGAGAATGAACTCCCAAAGTTCATGGCTTATGCAACAGTTTGGAGGACAGTAAAGGAGAGGATAAAAAATGGCATTACGAAATCCCTATAACGCATATAATCAATATAAACAAAATAGTGTTGCTACAGCAGCTCCAGAGGAGTTAACTCTTATGCTATACAATGGTATGGTAAAGTTTGCAAATCAAGGAATAATAGCTATTGATGAGAAAAAAATTCCTCAAGCCCATGAGGCAATCACTAGGGCTAATGATATTGTAAATGAATTAAATAATACATTAAATATGGATTATGAGGTTTCTAAAGGTTTAAGGCAACTATATGACTTTATAAGTGATCAATTAATTCAGGCAAATATTAGTAAGGATAAAAAGATTATAGAGGACATATTGCCTATAATAACTGAGTTAAGGGATACATGGAAGCAAGCCATGGAATTGGCAAAGAAGAAATAGTGGTGGAAAATATGGATAATAACGAAATTATTTCAGTATTAATTAATTTGACTCAAAAAAAAGAAGAACAGCTTCAAGACATACTAAAACTTACTATATCACAAAAAATACTTATAGCAAATGGAGATATGCAGAAGCTTTCAGAAGTTATTGAGCATAAGCAAGTGCTTATGGAAAATATTCAAGGCTTGGATATGAAGTTTTTAGAGCATTATACTAAGCTTAAAGAAAGACTTAATATAGAATCTATTGAAGAAATTGATTTAAAAGAATATCCTCAGCTAAAAGATTTAAAGTTACATATTAAAAATATATTAGAGATTTTAAAACAAATAGACAGTCTGGATAAGCAAAATAAGGAAAAGCTTAGCACTGATTTTGAAAAAATAAAGGAAGAGATGAAAAAATCAAAGCAACAGCAACAAAGCACAAAGCTAACAGCCAATTACCAAAAGAAATATCTTGGAGGTCAAGGTGCTTTTGTAGACAACAAGAATAAGTGAAATTAATAATGTATAATGAATAATTAATAATTAAAACCTTAAAAACTTAAGACCTATATTGATTTTGCCCACAAAACTTTAATTATTAATTTGTTTTAATTTTTTTCATTATTAATTATTAATTAATTGGAGAAATTTAGTTATTGATTGAATTATTCTATGTGCTTGAAATAAATTGAAAATGTGTGTATAATATTATGTAGACTATATTTAGGTCTGTGGTTGAAAGTCCATGCCAGTCGCAGGCAAAAGGATCCACGTAAGATAACTTAAAAATGAGCTTATTGAGCATGGTGCGGCTTAGAGGTAAGACCTGCCAGATTTTAATCTGAGAGGGGTAGTAGTGATGGTAACCCCAGAGCAAACCCTCCTGCAGGCGAGTGTGGGGTCAAAGACCAGGTCAGCTAAATATAAGCTAAAAATAGCCTTAAAATAATCAAAAGATTATTTTAAGGCTATTTTTTATTCTGGTAGAAAAATGATTGCTATAATGAATAAAGGGTAAGAATATTCTAAATATACACACTAAGTGTTGTAGAAATTTGTAGATTTGTGCATAAAACTAGTACTTGCACTTGAGACTCAATCTCAATTTGTCGGTTTTTACAGTTTTTCCACTTATAGTACACATCTTTTCCACATAAGGTGTATTGGAAAATAGGTTATCAACAAATTTATCAACATTATCCACAGAAATATTAACCACATACTAACAACTTGTGGACAAACTGCATAAATTCATAAATTAGCATTTTATAAAGAAAACCTTAGATTATTAAGTTGAGGGTGAAGATAATAAAAGTATGTGTCGATTATTGAAATAAAATTCTTTGTTTTTTATAAAATGTAGAAATATGTCAATTTATATAAAAAATATTTTATTTGTTTTAAGGAATTACAAATGGGTAAAATAATAATATAATACTTGTCCAACAAAAAATATTATCTTTCCATAAAGTTTAAGGAAAGGAACAAGTTGTAAAGGAATAAGTATATATAATCAAAAGTTATACTTAATATGTTAGGTTTGAGTTAGTAGTACTAACTCAGTAATATATATTTGGAAGGAGCTGAAGTACATGGAAGTAAAAGTTAGTGGAAAAAATCTAGAAATAACGAGTGCTCTAAAAGAAAATGTTATATCTAAGTTAGAGAAATTTGGGAAGTACTTTAAGGAGGATACAGAGGCTCAGGCAACATTAAGTGTAGAAAGAAATAGGCAGATTATTGAGATTACTATACCTATAAATGGCTCTATTTTGCGAGTTGAAGAATCTACTGACGATATGTACTCCTCAGTGGATAAAGCTCTAGACAAGTTAAATAGACAAATTAGAAAGCATAAAACAAAACTTGAAAAAAGATATAAAGGTCATGATACTATAAGGTTTGAGCATATACCTGATATGAAGCAGGAGGAATTCCAACCAAGTGTTGTAAGAACAAAGAGGTTTCCTGTTAAGCCAATGGATACTGAAGAGGCAATACTTCAAATGGAGCTTTTAGGTCATAGCTTTTTTGTATATACGAATGCAGATAGTGATGATGTGAATGTTATTTATAAAAGAAAAGATGGGAATTACGGTTTAATTGAACCAACATATTAGTAAAAAAGCAGCCTAGGCTGCTTTTTTTTATTAATATAGTTTCGTTTTAAACTTATAGTAGGCACGAATGAATTCGAGCCTACTGTTGTTAGGATATTTTTAATTTAAACTAACAGTAGACACGAATGAATTCGTGTCTACTGTTAGTGGGGATATTTAAAATCTATAGTTTAAACTTTAGGATAAAATGCAGGAGATAGTAAATAGAAGTCGAATATTTTACAAAGAACGGAATAACTATCAGGAGGGGTCAGTAATGTTTATAGAAGGAACTATAATTGGATTGATAATAGGAAAGATTCGCAGAGGAAGGTTTTCAAACCTAGAACACTTATCTATAAGAGCTTGGCCATTGATTGTATTAGCATTTTTAATACAAATATCCCCTATCTTTTCTAAAGAACTTCCTATACTTCAAAAATTAGAACCCTATGCTTTTCTGATTTCCCTAGTATTATTAGCCATTGTTTTAATAGTAAATTTAAGAAAAAAAGGTACATGGGCTTTACTTTTAGGAGTTATACTAAATATAATAGTGATTATTTTTAATAAATATAAAATGCCTATATCTTTGGAGAGTTTAGAGCTAGCTGGTTTGTACCCTATGGTAGAGGGGATAAAAAGTGGTGATATAGTCAATTATATATCATTAGAGCAGGTAAACAACTGGACAAAAATATTGGGTAAATATATTGTTATTCCACAGCCGTATCCTTTATCTAAGGTACTAAGTATTGGAGACATATTCATAACCTTAGGATTGATTCTTTTAATACAAGGAGAAATGCTAAAAGATAGATTTAACTCAAGAAATAAAATGATAAGATTTGGTTATAAGGTAAAAGTATAAGGAGAAACTTAGTTAGTGGTTAGTAGTAAGTTGTTAGTAGTAAAAGCAAAGGCAATAATAGTATTTTCTTAAAAAGTACGAAGTACTTTTTATCTCTACTAACTACTAACCACTTACCACTAACATAGAATTTTTTACTACTAACTCGAAACCCGTAACGCGTAACTGCAATTTATGTTACAATATAATTTAGGATATAATTATAAAGAGGTGAGTTTATTGAGTTTTTTAGAAAAAATATTTGGAAATTTAAATGATAAAGAAGTTAAAAAGCTTTTTAAAATTGTAGAAAAGGTTGAGGCTTTAGAAGAAGAGACGAAGGAACTATCTGATGATGCACTAAAAAACAAAACAAATGAATTTAAAGAAGCTTTAAAAGAAGGAAAAACTCTTGATGATATATTGCCAGAAGCATTTGCTGTAGTAAGAGAAGCATCTTCAAGAATTTTAGGAATGCGACACTTTCCCGTTCAACTTTTAGGAGGTATAGTTCTTCATCAAGGACGTATAGCTGAGATGAAAACAGGTGAAGGAAAAACTTTGGTGGCTACCTTGCCAGTGTATCTTAATGCTTTAGAAGGAAAGGGAGTACATGTAGTTACTGTAAATGATTATTTGGCAAAGCGTGATATGGAGTGGATGGGTAAGGTTTATAACTTCCTAGGACTGTCTATAGGATGTATAATTCATGGTCTGACTACTGAGCAAAGAAGAGAAGCATATAATTCTGATATAACCTATGGTACTAACAATGAGTTTGGCTTTGACTATCTTAGAGATAATATGGTGATATATAAGGAAGAAATGGTTCAAAGAGAGCTTAACTATGCCATTGTAGATGAGGTAGATAGTATTCTTGTAGATGAAGCTAGGACACCACTTATTATTTCTGGTGCTGGGGATAAGTCTACTAAGTTATATTTTATGGTAAATCAGTTTGTAAAGTCTTTAAAAAAGGAAGAAGACTATATAGTAGATGAAAAGGCACATACAGTTATACTTACTGATGAGGGTGGAGTTGTTAAGTCTGAAAAGCACTTTAATATTGATAATCTCGCTGATCCAGAGAATATGGAACTGTCACATCACATAAATCAAGCTCTAAAGGCTCATAATCTTATGAAAAAAGATAAGGAATATGTGGTAAGAGATGGAGAAATCATCATAGTAGATGAGTTTACTGGACGTCTTATGAATGGTAGGCGATATAGTGATGGACTTCATCAAGCAATAGAGGCAAAAGAGGGTTTGGAAGTACAGAGAGAGTCTAAGACCCTTGCTTCAATAACTTTGCAAAATTATTTCAGAATGTATAAAAAGGTTTCTGGTATGACAGGTACTGCCAAAACTGAGGAAGAAGAATTTAAGCATATATACAATATGGATGTAGTTGTTGTTCCTACTAATAAGCCTATAGCTAGAGTAGATTTGCCTGATGCAGTATATAAGTCGTTAGAGGGTAAGTTTAATGCAGTTGTAGAGCAGATAGTGGAAAAACATGAAAAGGGTCAGCCTATACTAGTAGGTACTATATCTATTGAAAATTCTGAACTTCTTAGTATGCTCCTGAAAAGACGTGGAGTTAAACATGAGGTTTTAAATGCTAAACACCATGAAAGAGAGGCAGAAATAGTTGCCCAAGCTGGACATTTAGGAGCTGTGACTATAGCTACTAATATGGCTGGTCGTGGTACTGACATTGTCTTAGGTGGTAATGCTGAGTTTATGGCTAAAAATGAAATGAGAAAAAAGGGCTATAGTGAAGAGATTCTTTCTATGGTTACTAGTTTTGCTCCCACAGATGATGAAGAGTTAATAGCTGCTAAAAAAGTATATCAAGATATACTTAGTAAATATAAAAAAATAACTGATGAAGAGCATAAAAAGGTTACAGATGCGGATGGTCTTCATATTATAGGTACAGAACGTCATGAATCTAGGCGTATAGATAATCAGCTTAGAGGACGTTCTGGTAGACAGGGAGACGCAGGGTCTTCTCAATTTTTTATTTCCTTAGAAGATGATTTAATGCGTTTATTTGGTAGTGATCGTATAAAGGGAGTTGTAGAAAAGCTCGGCATGGAGGATGATCAACCTATAGAGGCAAATATTTTGTCTAAATCTATTGAAGGTGCTCAAAAGAAGGTAGAGGGAAGGAACTTCTCAATTCGTAAGCATGTACTCCAATATGATGATGTAATGAATAAACAAAGATCTATTATTTATGGTGAAAGACAGAAGGTTCTTGCAGGGGAAAATCTTAGGGATCATATAATGGGTATGGTTTCAGAAATGGTATCATCTGCCATTGAATTGTACACAGCAGATGCTAAATTCCCTGAAGAATGGGATTTAAAAGGGCTAGAAGATAATCTTCATTCAGTATTTTTGCCTAAAGAAAGTCTAAAATTTAAAAATATAGAAGAATTAACTAAAGAGGCTTTGACAGAGCATATCATGAAGATAGCTGACACAATATATAGTGCAAAGGAAGAAGAAATTGGGTTAGAAAGAATGAGGGAGTTGGAAAGAGTTATACTCCTAAGAGTTGTTGATACAAAATGGATGGATCATATTGACGCTATGGATCAGCTACGTCAAGGTATTGGACTTAGAGCCTATGGTCAAGAAGATCCTGTTAGAGCATATCAGTTCGAAGGCTTTGATATGTTTGATGAGATGATAAACAATATTCAAGAAGACACTATCAAATACTTGTTTAATGTAACTGTTCAAACGGAAGCTAAGAGAACTCAGGTTGCAAAGGCAACTGGAACAAGTGGGGGAGATGAAAAGGTAGTAAATAAGACCATAGTAAAAGAACATTCAATAGGCAGAAATGACCCATGTCCATGTGGAAGTGGGAAGAAGTATAAGAAATGTTGTGGGAAGAATAATTAACGTTACTAGTTACGCGTTACGAGTTACGAGTGAAAGATTTAAAACAAATATAGTGAGACAAAAGGTTGGGTTAGTAGTAAGTAGTTAGTAGCAAAGAACCAAGAGCTAAGAGCCACTAACAACTAACTACTAACTATCACTTTCGAAAGGTGTGATTATATGATTCAATTAGAGCAGTTAAAGACAGATTTGAGTGCTTTGGAAAATCCAATCAGAGATTTGAGGGCTTCTCTTTGACATAGATGGATTATTAGTCAAAGCTGATGAATTGGATAAAAAAATGATAGAACAAAACTTTTGGGATGATCCACAAGAGGCTCAAAAAATTGTTCAGCAGGCAAAACATGCAAAAGATAAAATTAAAGAGTTTACTGATTTAGAGCAAAAGTATGAAGATCTATTGGCTTTATTAGAAATGGCAATGGAGGAAGAGGATGAATCCTTAGAAAAGGATTTACAAAATGATTATGAAATTCTGCAAAAGGATTTGGATCGACTAACAGTGGCAACCCTCTTAGCTGGGGAATATGATAGAAATAATGCTATATTGTCCATACATTCTGGTGCAGGAGGCTTAGATTCTCAAGATTGGGCAGAAATGCTTTTGAGAATGTATACTAGATGGGCTGAAAAAAAGGGTTATGGTATCAAAACTTTAGATATACTGCCTGATACTGAGGCTGGGATTAAAAACGTAACTCTTTTAATTGAGGGTGAAAATACTTATGGGTATCTGAAAAGTGAAAAGGGTGTTCATAGGATTGTAAGAATATCTCCTTTTGACCCTTCAGGGAAAAGGCATACTTCTTTTGCTTCAGTGGATATTATGCCAGATCTTGATGAAGATACAGATATAGATATTAATACAAGTGATTTACGAATAGATACCTACAGAGCTAGTGGAGCTGGTGGTCAGCACGTAAACAAAACTGAATCTGCAATCCGCATAACCCACATTCCAACGGGAATTGTAGTGCAATGTCAAAATCAACGATCTCAGCATAGTAATAAGGATACAGCTATGAGAATGCTTATGGGAAAGTTAATTGAACTAAAGGAGCAGGAACAGAAGGAAAAAATAGAGGATATACAAGGTGACTATAGTCAAATTGCTTGGGGTAGTCAAATTCGTTCATATGTATTTCATCCATACAATATGGTTAAGGATCATAGGACAAATGAAGAAATGGGGAATATCCAAGCAGTGATAGATGGAGATTTAGATTCGTTTATAAATGCCTATCTTAAACAAAGAGCTATAAAAAACTAATCCTCTCTCTTGAGAGGATTTTTTGTCCTAAGAACAATTAAATAATAATGGGGGTAGATTATGAAAATTACTAATCAGTTAGCAAAGGAATTTAATATAAAAAGTAATCAAGTAGAACAAACTATAAGCCTTATAGATGAAGGCAATACTATTCCTTTCATTGCTAGATATAGAAAGGAAGCAACAGGAGGCTTAAGTGATGAAGTTTTAAGAGATCTTTTTGATAGACTTACATATATAAGAAGCTTAGAAGAGAGAAAAGAAGAAGTTATAAGATTGATTGATGAACAGGGTAAGCTAACTGAGAACTTAAAGAAGGAAATAGAGAATGCCCAGGTACTTCAAAAGATTGAAGACCTGTATAGACCATTTAGACCGAAAAGAAGAACCCGTGCTACTATTGCGAAGGAAAAGGGTCTTGAGCCATTGGCTGAATTAATCTTAAAACAAGAAATTTCTAGTGGAAGCATAGAGGATTTGGCAAAACCTTTTATTAATGAAGAATTAGAGGTAAATTCGATTGAAGATGCACTAAATGGTGCTAAGGATATTATAGCTGAAAAAATATCAGATAATGCTCAGTATAGAGAAAATATAAGGGGCATGAACCTGAGAAAAGGGATTATAAATACTGAAGCAGTAGATAAAGAAGAAGAAACTGTTTATGAGATGTATTACGGTTTTACTGAAGGTGTAAATAAGATAGCTAATCATAGAATTTTGGCATTAAATAGAGGTGAAAAGGAGAAAAAGCTAAAGGTTAAGCTTTTAAGTCCTGATGAGGAGATAAATACCTATTTAACAAAGGAAGTTATAACAAATAGTAAGGCAATAACAACAGAATTGCTTAGGGAAACTATAGAAGATGCCTATAAAAGACTTATAGCACCATCTATTGAAAGGGAGATAAGAAATTTACTTACGGAAAGGGCAGAGGAAGAGGCGATAAAAGTCTTTGGAAAAAATACAAAGCCATTACTATTAATACCTCCTGTTAAAGATGTGAGAATTTTAGCAGTTGATCCTAGTTATAGAACGGGATGTAAGCTGGCAGTTTTAGATGAAACTGGAAAGCTTTTAGATTACACCACGATTTATCCTAATGCTCCTCAAAATAAGATCCAAGAAGCTAAAAAAGTAATGAAGGAATTGATAGATAAATATGAAATTGATATAATTCCCATAGGAAATGGTACTGCTTCTAGGGAAACAGAACTTCTTGTTGCAGAAATGATAGGTGAAATTAATAGAAAAGTGTATTATACAATTGTAAGTGAGGCAGGGGCATCAGTTTATTCAGCCTCTAAATTGGCAACAGAAGAGTATCCTAATATAGATGTTTCTATAAGAGGAGCTATTTCCATAGGTCGAAGACTACAAGACCCTTTAGCTGAACTTGTAAAAATAGACCCTAAAAGTATAGGGGTAGGTCAGTATCAGCATGACTTAAATCAAGGTAAGCTAGGGGAAACCTTGAAAAATGTAGTGGAGGATTGTGTAAATAGCGTAGGTGTGGATTTAAATACAGCTACACCATCATTACTCCAATATGTGGCGGGTATTTCTTCTTCTGTTGCAAAAAATGTAGTTCTGTATAGGGAAGAAAATGGTAAGTTCAAAAGCAGGAAAGAGCTTAAAAAGGTTAAGCGACTAGGGGATAAAGTTTTTGAGCAATGTGCAGGATTTTTAAGAATTGCAGATGGAGTAAATCCTTTAGATAATACTGCTGTTCACCCTGAAACTTATAAAACAACTATGGAGTTAATAGAAAAACTAAATTATAGTAAAGAGGATATAAAACAAGGGCAATTAAGAAATATAGAGGAAAGAATATTAGAGTATGGAGACAAAAAGGGGTTAGAGGATAATCTGAAGGTGCTTTCAGAAGAGCTAGAGGTAGGATTACCAACTCTTAAAGATATTATTATGGAAATAAAAAAGCCTGGCAGAGACCCAAGAGAGGAAATGCCTAAGCCTTTATTTAGAAGTGATGTGCTGAAAATGGAAGATTTAAAGTTAGATATGATTATGACAGGTACCGTAAGAAATGTAGTAGACTTTGGAGCTTTTGTAGATATTGGTGTAAAGCAAGATGGATTAGTTCATGTTTCAGAGTTAAGTAATAAATTTGTAAAAAATCCTATGGATGTGGTTTCTGTGGGGGATGAAGTAGAAGTTAAAATTATAGGACTAGATGTAGAAAGAGGAAAAATCTCTTTGAGTATGAAACAGGTCTAGAAAGGATATAAAATGACTATTAAAACAGTATTATTTGATTTAGATGGAACATTATTAGATACAAATGATTTAATAATACAATCCTTTAAGCACACATATAAAAAACACTTAGATAAGCATGTGGAGGATCATGATATAATTAAAAATTTTGGAGAGATACTACTTACTACATTAAAAAGGGAGTGTCCATACTGTTCAGATGAAGCACTGGAAACCTATAGGAGTTTTCAAGTGGAGAATTTTGATAAGCTAATAACCATACATACAGGTGTGAAGGATGCCATAAAAAAGCTTTATGAAAAAGGATATAAGCTGGGAGTTGTAACCTCTAGAATCCATGAATCAGCTGTGAGAGGTTTAGATCATTTTGGTCTAACAGAATACTTTGGTTCTATTATAACAGCCGATTCTACCAATAAACATAAACCTGATCCTACATCAGCATATATGGCATTAGAAAGCTTAGGGGGAACTAGTAAAGAAACGGTATTTGTTGGAGATAGCCCATATGATGTACTATGTGCAAAAAATGCAGGAATGGTTTCAGTAGCTGTAAGTTGGAGTGCACTACCTAAAGAGATGTATATGCAACACAATCCAGATTATGTTGTAGATACCATGGAGGAATTAGTAGAGTTGATAGAGGGGTTATAAAGCATAGAAAAGGAAATAAGGCTATCAAGGGCAAAGAAAACCCAACCAGGAGTATCTCTGGTTGGGTTTTCTTTGCCCTTGCAGAATAATAATAAATAATTTACCACCCATATACCCGTAGAGGCGAATTCATTCGCCGGTCTTACGACGCATAATCCCTATTTATTTTTTACCTTTTTTAGCAAAAGCTAAGATTCCACCTAGAGCTGTAGAGAGGAATGAGGCCATTAGAACTCTGTATTCAGCAGGTAGAAGGAAGGTTACTGTGTGTGCTGGAATCCAAAATATAGGAATAGTTTTCACATACACAAAGCTTATCAAGCTCTTCCAATCTATATGATTTACTACATCTTCAATAGAGACATTTTTAAGGTTTTTAAGTTTGCCATCACAGAGTTCTATATAGGTATCTGTAATCCTGTGCAGTCCCATGAAGGTTGGGGCAAAGGCTAAATTCATAATTGCACTTATAAAGATAGCTGTTGAAAGGTTACCATCTCCAAATGATGGTAAAAGACCCGCCGCTATTATGGCTCTAACTCCAGCATCAAATATTGGAAAAACTGCCGCAAAGACAATACCAAATAAACCCCAGATAAAGGCTCTCCAAGGTAATCCTACCGGGGTAGCCCACTTATTTGCAATAATTCGTAATGCCATAAGCTCACCCATTGTAGCTAAGATAGCTACTTTTACAAAGCCCATTAAATACGGATGTGCTTGGGTAAGTCCTATAAAGATAACATGTGTAGTAGGTATAACAAGTATAGCGACAATAGCTAGTAATACAGATATCCAAATAAAATCTCCTTTTTTCATAAAATACTCCTTTCAGATTAACCAATTTTACTTAATAAATTTTATGGTTTAAAAAATTTTAATATTCCATATATAATTATAAACTATTTTAAAGATAAAGCAAAGTAGATATTAAAAGATGTAAAAACTTACAGACCTTAATAATTGAACATTATATGGTAAAATGATACAATAAATATTGAAATAGGGAATGAAATCTAAAGGCATTAAATTTGAAATAAGAAATACTTTAGTATAAAATACCTTTAGTACTCGTTTGTAGATTGAATGGAGGAATTAGATGTTACTTATTAAGAATGGTAGATTATTGACCATAGAAGGAAAAACCTATGAAAAAGGAAGTATCCTAATAGAAAATGGTAGGATAAAAGAAATAGGGGAAGAATTGGTAGTACCTTTAGGTGTGGAAATAATAGATGCTCATGATAAAATAATTATGCCTGGAATAATAGATGCCCACTGTCATTTGGGACTATGGGAGGATTCAATAGGTTTTGAAGGAGCTGACGGAAATGAAATGTCAGATCCTGTTACTCCTCATTTGAGAGCTATTGATGGAATTAATCCTATGGATAGAACCTTTCAAGAGGCTTATGAGGGCGGTATTACCTGTGTTGCTACAGGGCCAGGAAGTGCTAATGTAATAGGGGGGCAATTTGTAGCTATAAAAACCTTTGGGGATAGAATAGATGATATGCTAGTAAAGGAGCCTTTGGCTATGAAATGTGCCTTTGGGGAGAATCCTAAGACAGTATACCATGACAAAAAACAGGCACCTGGCACCAGAATGGCAACAGCAGCTATTTTAAGGGAAACTCTACATAAAGCTAAAGTGTATATGGAAAAATTAGATGCTTCTAAGGATGATTTATCAAAAAAACCTGAGTATGATATGAAAATGGAGGCACTACTTCCTGTAATGAGGGGCGAAATGCCTTTAAAGGCTCATGCTCATAGGGCAGATGATATTTTTACTGCTATTCGTATAGCTAAGGAATATGGAGTAAAAATTACCCTAGAGCATTGTACTGATGGACATTTAATAGCTGAAAAAATAAAAGAAGAAGGACTTTGTGCTGTAGTAGGACCAAGTTTAGGAGATAGGAGCAAGTTTGAGTTAAAAAATTTAAGTTTTGAAACCGCAGGAGTTTTAAGTAAAGCTGGGGTCAAAATAGCTCTTATGACAGACCACCCTGTTATACCTTTACAATATCTACCTATTTGTGCAGGTTTGGCTGTAAAAGCAGGTATGGATGAAGATGAAGCCCTGAAAGCTATCACAATAAATGCCGCAGAAATATTGGGAATTCAGGATAGAGTAGGTAGCTTGAAAGAAGGCAAAGATGCAGATGTAGTAATATGGGACGCTCATCCCTTTGAATTAAAGGCTAATGTTGTATGCACTATAATAAATGGAAAAATCGTGTATAAGAGAGATTGAAAAATGTGTCGTGTAATAGGGATAATGCGACGTACCGACGCATAGGTTGAGGTTGAGGATAAGGTTAAAATCAAGAGCAAAGACTGGTTTGACACATGGCACGGATATTCATAAACATATCCTGTAGGGGCGACCTGTGGTCGCCTTGGTTTTGGCATTCAATCCTGGCGACCACAGGTCGCCCCTACCGTTGTCTGGTGTAGTGGTTGATGCCCACATCGACCCGGGAATGCGTATATCCCCGCGGGGTGATGTGGGCATCCCCCCCTACACACGTACCATTATGTTTTTATGTTTTAACCTTAGCCTTATCCTTAACCTGCGACGTTTGTGTCGCATTATCCCTAAAATGTTCATTGTTAATTTTATAATTCTTAATTTCTTTTCATTAAAGGGGAGTTTTGGGATGGATATAATGCCGATTTCGGTGGTTATTTTTGGGGTAATACCTGAGGCGATTTTAGTGGTATGGGCAGGATTAACTATGTTAAGCAAAAAGCCAGACTTTAAAAGATTGGTTTTAGTAGGTGTTCTTCAAGGGATTTGTACTTACTATACTAGAAGATATATAGATTTTGGGCCTCATATGGTCATACAATTTATTATATTGATAGCATTAATAGTGTATATACTGAAAGTTAATCTAATGACGGCCTTTCTAGCAATGTTAATTAGTTTTACTATAGTAGTGCTAGTAGAGGGGTCAACAACAGTACTATTAAAGGCTGATATGGTATATGTTCTTTCCATGGGTTGGAAAAGAATACTATTTTTACTTCCCCATAATATTATTCTGGCGTCAATTATTTACATATGTAATAGATACAATGAGTCCTTACTAAGTGAATTTAGCTTTTTAAATAAAATAGTAAAATAAGTATTGCATAAAATTGAAATATTGGTTATAATGTTAACGATAACAAATTTAATATATTTATCTTCAGGGCAGGGTGAAATTCCCGACCGGCGGTAAAGTCCGCGAGCAACTTTTGTTGCAGAACTGGTTTGATTCCAGTACCGACAGTAAAGTCTGGATGTGAGAAGATGATTTTATGATTGATTTTACGCGCCTGAAGAATTTCTCTTCAGGTGTTTTCATTTATATGAAAAACTACCCCTGAAGAACCAAAATTAACAAAACAGGAGGAGTTAAAAATGGAAAACAATGTAACAGTAAAAGGAATTTTCGGTATGAATCAAATTAAATCTACAAATGCTATGGTGAAAATTTCAATACTATCAGTTATTGCCTATGTAATTATGTTAGTTGAAATCCCAGTTATCTTTTTCCCAGGATTTTTAAAGATTGATTTAAGTGATCTTCCAGCACTTATAGGCGGATTGGCTCTAGGACCTATGGCAGGGATAATGATTGAGCTTTTAAAAAATATCCTACATTTTATAACTAAAACGCAAACTGGTGGAGTAGGAGAGTTTGCAAACTTTGTAGTAGGAGTAGCTCTAATACTACCAGCTACAGTATTATATACCAAAAATAAGTCTAAGAAAGCTGCTATGTTAGGTATGGTTATAGGTATTGTGGCTATGGCTATAGTAGGCGCCTTGGCAAACTACTATATTATGCTACCATTTTATGCAAAGATGATGCCTTTGGATGAAATAATTGCCTGGAGTGCAGCTGCAAATGGAGCTATAGTTGATATGAAAACTTTGATTTTATACGGTATTGTACCATTTAATATATTAAAAGGAATAGTTGTAGCAATCTTAACAAGTATGTTATATAAACGTATTTCCCCGATACTTAAATCTAAGTAGATAAAAAAGCTCTTGTAGAAAACAAGAGCTTTTTTATTTTTTTTGTAAAAAATTCCAAATAATAGTTGTTTAATACTGTATTAAAGAGGTATATAATAATAAGAAATTTAAAAAAACTGCTGTATAAGAAAATATTATAAAGCTTGACTATGAACAAGTGTTCGTGATATAGTTATATAGAGAAGAGTAAATTTTATCTGATGGCTAATAACTTTAAGACTCCCCTTGTTAAAGCGGGAGATAAGAGTTGTACAGCCCTTGGATAGGTTCAACTAAATTTTGTTTGAGTTAAAACTCCAGCAAAATTTAGTTTCACTTTATAATGGGGAGAATTATAGATTAAAAAATGGAGGGGATATAGTGATTAATATTGAGTCCAAAAGACATTTAGATAAAATAGACATATATAGAAAAAAATTGGAGAAAATGATTGATGAAAAAAATATGAAGTCTGATGCCGAAACAGTAAAGCTAAGTCAAAAATTGGACAAGCTTATAGTTAATTACTATAAAAAGAGCTCAGATTCTGAAGAAAAATAATAAAAATGCTTCAAGGATATTTAAATGCCCTTGAAGCATTTTTTGATAAAATATATAATTAGTGTATAAATTTGGATAAGATACTAATATAAGAAATATGAATTGAGGTGCGTTGTGAAAAGGTTAATTAGTAATAATGAAGAAAATACATATGAAATAGGACTTGAAATAGGGAATTTATTAAAGGTGGGGGATGTAGTATGTCTTACTGGTGATTTAGGAGCAGGAAAAACAGTTATGATAAAAGCTATTGCTAAGGCTTTAGGGGTAGAAGAAGATGTAACTAGCCCTACATTTACTATTATTCATGAATATACAGGTAGGATACCGATATATCATTTTGATGTCTATAGGATCAAAAAATTAGAAGAGATGGAAGACTTGGGATATGAAGAATATTTTTATGGCGAAGGAGTTTGTCTCGTAGAATGGGCCTCGGAGATAGAAAGTATTATACCTGAGGAGAGATTGTGGATTGATATTAAAAGAAATGTTGGGGACAATTCTAGAACTATAGATATAGAAGGTAGTACAAAACATTTTGAGAACATAATTGAGGAGTTGAGTTAATGATTGTTTTAGCATTGGATACATCGTCTATAGTCTCTAGTGTAGCTTTGATGGATGATGAAAAGCTAATAGGCGAATACACAATTAATCATAAGAAAACCCATTCACAAAAACTAATGCCTATGGTGGCCGAACTCTTAGAAAGCTGTGAAGTAAGGATTGAGGCTGTAGATTATATAGCAGTTGCAGAGGGACCTGGTTCTTTTACAGGTTTGAGAATAGGTGTAGCTACTGCAAAGGGTTTAGCCCATGCTGTTAATATTCCAGTAGTGGGAGTATCAACATTAGATGCACTAGCCTTTAATCTAGCATTTTCACAAGGACTAATCTGTCCTATTTTAGATGCCAGAAGAGGGCAGGTATATACTGGGATATATAAATGGGAGCTGGGGGAGCTTTGTCCTATAGAAAAGCCTACAGCAACTACTATAGACGAACTTGTTGAAAAGCTTACAAAAAGATCTGAAGAGGTTATTTTTCTTGGAGATGGGGTAGGAAAGCATAAAGATATGCTTGAAAATAGATTAAAGGATAGAATGGAAATAGCTCCTATAAGTGATCGTATGCCTAAGGCATCCTCTGTTGCAGAGCTAGCTTTTAAACAAATTAGGAAGGGCAATGTAAAAAGCTACTATGAGCTAGCGCCAGAGTATTTAAGAAAATCTGAGGCGGAGCGTCAATATGAAGAAAGAATGAAGAGGTAGATGCTTGATGGGAATTGTAAGGATTAGGAAGATGGTTCCAAGGGATATAGAGGCAGTAATGGAGGTTGAACATAGATGTTTTTCAGTTCCCTGGGCAAAGGATGCATTTTTACTAGAAATTGAAAAAAATAGATTTGCCAGATATTTGGTAGCTGAATTAGATGGATTAGTTATTGGATATGGAGGTTTATGGATGATTATAGACGAGGCACATATTACAAACATAGCAATACATCCAGACTATAGAGGAAATGGATATGGAAATAAAATAGTGCAAGGGCTAATTGATATAGTCAGAAAAGAAGGAATTATAAAGTTAACTTTAGAGGTTAGAAGGTCTAATATAGTAGCACAAGAATTATATAAGAAATTTGGTTTTATTGCTGCTGGAGTCCGGCCTGGTTATTATCAGGACAATCAAGAGGATGCTATAATAATGTGGAAAGAGTAAAGACTATATAAACAGGTAAGTAGAGTTTTTAATGGTACTTATCTGTTTTTTATGTCTCATCATACTTTTATTATAGTAGATCGTATTATAAGTGTAGTGTAGGAATTAATTTAGAAAAAACGAATAGTAACATACAAAACTTATTTTTTTCCGTAATATTAAATGAAAGGAAAAGGGAGGTGGAGGCCATAGAAACCACTGATCAGGAGATAGTAGAAAAGATATTAAAAGGACAGGGAGAGTTATACGAAGAAATAATAACTAGGTATAAAAACGGTGTTTATTCTCTTTGTATGAGAATGATAAGAAACAATGAGGATGCAAAGGATTTATCTCAGGAGGCTTTTATAAAAGCGTATCAGAATTTAGACAAGTACAATCCTGATTATAAATTTTCCACATGGATTTTTCGAGTGGCTTCCAACCTTTGTATTGATTATCTCAGAAAAAATAAAACAAAAACCTTACCTTATGATGATAAATTAACCATGTCTCATGATATGGCAAGTGCAGAGGATATGTATATACATAGTGATAATAAAAAACAAATAGAGAAAGCTATTAAAGATTTACCTGAGGAATATAGAGTTTTGATACTACTGTATCATAAGGAGGGATTATCTTATGAGGAAATGGGTGAAGTATTAAAACTACCTATGTCAAAGGTGAAGAACAGATTATATCGTGCAAGAAATAGACTAAAGGACTCATTAAAGGATATTAGAAGGGAGGAATCTTTATGGACTGCACAAGAGCTTCAAATTTAATGATGGGCTATTTTGATGGAATGTTAAAAAATAGTGAAAAAATAGAACTATTTAAACATATAAAAGAATGCACTTTATGCTCAGAAGAGTTTAAAGCATTAGAAGAAGTAATTTCTGGTATAGAGCAATTAGAGGAGTTAGTTATACCTGACAATTTCCAGGAAGAAATTTTAGATTCTATTGATTTTAATAGATTTGCAGTAGCCAAAAGAAGAATCCCAACTGTCCTCGGTGTAGTAGGAACTTTATTAGCTATATCCCTTTTAAATATCTTTGTATACTTTAGGTATGGTTCAGTGGATAGTACAGGTATTTATAAATATCTATCTTCTTTAACTCAGTTTGTGAATGTCTCCACAATAGCAAATCATTTTTTGACTATGACTTCTACAGCAGTAATGGATTGGTTACAGTTTTTTAGTCATACATCTTTGTACTTTAAGGGAATGATAGGTGTATATTTTATTATATTAGTGTTGTTATGTGTATTCTTGCTTGGAATCCATGTGGCACTTATTAGACTGACATCGGGACAGAGCATAAAGGGAGGTAGTATTTATGAAAAAGAGTATTAGGAAAATAGTTTGTACAGCTGCTATTTTAGTGATAGCTTTATCTGCAACCGTTTTTGCTACGGATACAAGAGATGTAACAGATATGGTAGGTTTTTTTCGTAATATCCATGTAGAAAACAATGAGGAAATCCATGGCAATACTGTTGCCATATTTGGAAATGTAGATGTGGATGGTAAGGTGAATGGTGATGTGGTATCTATTTTCGGTAATACTAGGGTAAATGGCATGGTTATGGGTACGGTAGTCTCTGTCATTGGAGGGGTGGACATTAATAATGGAGGCGTAGTTCAGGGAGATGTAGTTCAGGTTTTAGGAGGAAGAATTAATGAAGAGCAAGGCTCTAGGATTCATGGTTCCAGAGTGGGTATATCCAGCTTTGGAGTACCAGGTGTTACTGGAGTACCCCTATTACTACTTATAATCATTCTCTTTACTTTGGTAAAGTTAGTAATAGGATATTTAATGTCTGTAATTGCTGTGATGATTTTCCCTCGGAGATTTGAAAATATGTCAAAATGGGCATCAATAGATATAAGTAGAAGATTTTTAATAGGTATTTTAGTAGTGGTAGGGTATTATGTGGTGGCAGCCTTGCTACTGATGGTGGTGCTGGGAATTCCTTTTGTACTACTTATTATACCGATAATGGTGTTGCTGGGTTTTACTGGAAATACAGCAGTTAAGCTTGCCATTGGGAATAGAATAGGAAAATCTATGGGAAAAGATTTTTCACAGATGATGAGTTTATTCATAGGAACCTTAGCATATGCTATAGTGGATTTAACTATTATCGGAAAATCAGCTATTTTTGTGGGAAGAGCCATAGGTATTGGTGCAGTTATTGATAGTAATATAGGAGGTAAGAATCCATTTACACCTAAGCCAATGAGCCTATCATTAGATAAAAAAGAAGAGAAATAAACTAGCTACTAACCATTATCTAATTAGGAGGGAATATATAATGAAACGAATTTTCGTGATTGTTTTGCTATGTTTTTTAATCATGACATTATCAGCTTCCGCCTTAGTCCAAGAGGACAATGGTGACACTTTTGTAATTCAGAAGGATGAAATGGTAAAAAGTGATGTTTTTGCTGGAGCAGGATATGTTAAAATACATGGTAATGTAAATGGAGATTTATTTGCAGCAAGTGGGGAATTTCAACATGATGGACATGTGACAGGGGATATCCTTCTATTGGCTGGAAATTCAGATATAGGCGGAATTGTAGATGGAGATATTCGAGTTGGAGCTGGCAGAGTGGTTATAGATGGGGAGGTTCGTAGAAATATTACAGCTTTCTCTGGTGATGTATCACTTGGAGAAGATGCTAGAGTTTATGGAAGTATTACAGCCTTAGCTGGAAGAATAGCTATTAATGGTTTTGTGGGAGGAGATTTTCGAAGTGGTGAAGCTGAAGAAATTTTAATAAATGGTGTTATCAAAGGTGATGTACAAGTAGGGAAATCTAATTTCAAGTTTGGTCCTAAAGCAAAAGTACATGGAAATTTTACCTATGCAAGTGAAAATGAAAAACAAATACCAGAAGGGGTAGTTGAAGGTGAAATAATTTATAAACAGTATGTTAAAAAAGTAAATGTAGAAGAGGTAGAAAAAGGATTTAAGATTTTTAATATAGTTAAAGGAGCTATATTTTTACTATCATATTTAATAATAGGTACATTGGCAGTTTTGATTTTTAAAAATTTTATAAAGAAAACAGCCATTACTGTTGAACAAAATCCATGGTATACTATAGGAATAGGCTCAGTTGGCCTGATTGTAACACCAATAGCAGCAATATTAATAATGATTACGGTTATTGGAATTCCTATAAGTATAATTTCATTAATGTTATATGGAATTCTTGTTTACTTGGCAAAGCTACCTTGTGCTTTGTGGATAGGGACTAAAATATTAAAAGATGAAAAAAAGCCGTTATTACCAATATTGATAGGAATATTTATATTAAGGTTTGTTTCATATATTCCTTATATAGGATTTTTAGTTACTTTGGTGGTTACAACCTTTGGTTTAGGTAGTTATTTAATTAATATAAAAGAGGAATTGCAAAAATCATAAACCAAGGAGACGGTTCTTGCGGGTGCATTGCAACCGCAAGAACCGTCTCCTTGGTTACAAAAGAAGAGGTGGAATTGTGAGTAAAGTATTAGCACCTAAAAATGGAAAGTATTATCTGACACTGGCATTAGAAACTAGCTGTGATGAAACCTCTGCTGCAGTATTGAAAAATGGTAGAGAGATTTTATCAAATATTATATCCTCACAAATAGATGAACATAAAAAATATGGAGGTGTTGTTCCTGAGGTTGCATCTCGAAAGCATATAGAAAATGTAAATATGGTTATACAGGAGGCCTTAGATTATGCAAATGTAAGCTTAAAGGATATAGATCATATTGGAGTAACTCACGGACCTGGACTTGTAGGGGCACTCTTAGTAGGGTTATCCACAGCCAAGGCAATGGCCTATGCTCTTAGAATCCCATTGGTTGGAGTAAATCACATAGAGGGACATATTTGTGCAAACTACATAGAACACAAGGAGTTAAAACCTCCATATTTATGTTTGGTAGTCTCAGGAGGGCACTCTCATATAGTGTATGTAAAAGATTATGGGATATATGAAACATTAGGAAAAACAAGGGATGATGCAGTTGGAGAGGCTTTTGACAAGGTGGCCAGAACTTTAGGCTTAGGATATCCTGGTGGGCCTTTGATTGACAAACTATCGAAGAAAGGAGATCCCCAAAGTATTCACTTCCCGAGAGCATATTTACAGGAGGATAGCTTTGATTTTAGTTTTAGTGGGGTAAAATCTTCTGTTCTTAACTATATTAATTCTCAAAAGCAAAAAGGAGCTACGATCAATGTAGAGAATGTGGCTGCAAGTTTTCAACAGTCTGTAGTGGAGGTATTAGTAAATAAAACTATAAGGGCAGCTGATTTAAAAAAGACTAAGAGCATAACTTTAGCAGGAGGAGTAGCAGCTAATAGTCAGTTAAGGGAGCAACTACAAGGTGAAGGAAAAAAAAGAAATTTCAGTGTAAAGTATCCGTCATTACAATTATGCACGGATAATGCAGCCATGATTGGTTGTGCCGCTTATTATAGTTATATAAAGGGATATCAATCCGATTTATATCTAAATGCAGAACCTAGTCTTAAGTTATCAAGATATTAACAATGTATAATGTGAATAAAAAACAATCAAATGTGGATAACTTCTGAAAAACTGTAAAGTACTAACAATTATTGTGGATATACAGCAAAAAACTGTGGAAAACCTGTTGAAAAGTATAAAAAAGTAGTTTGGATAATCCAAACTACTTTTTCTCCTCTACATACTTAACAATGTCACCAATAGTTTTAAAACCTTCAGCATCTTCATCAGGTATCTCTATGTCGAAATCATCTTCTATAGCCATAATAATTTCAACTGCATCTAGCGAATCAGCCTCTAAATCTTTCATCAGAGATGTTTCCATTGTGACTTCTTGATCATCATCTAGTCCTAACTGATCTAGAATGATTTCCTTTATTTTTTCAAATACCATATGAAATTCCTCCCCTATTTAAGTATTTACTTACTTCTTGAAAAAAGGTTACTTTTGACGTTGTTATTTTACCATATCTACTTTTAAAATACTATATATTATTAATAATTATGACTGTTTTTATATCAGTCAAATTCTTAAATTTAGTTTAACATATAAACATATTACTATACATTATTTTTAATCTAATTATTTAGACATAATATATCATTTTAATACAAATAGTTCTACTCTAAAATTTCCTCCCATTCCTCATACATTTTATCCAAATCTTTTTTAAGTATGCCTACTTTTTCATGAATTTCCATGCTTTTGTCAGGATTAGAGTATACTTCTTCTTGACACATAAGTTGATGTAGCTCATTAAGGTCAGTTTCCAAGAGGTTTATTTTTTTTTCTAAATCTTGTTGATAAAGTTTATTTTTGCGAGTAATATCAAGTTTTTCTTTTTCTTTTCGTTTTTCTTCTCTAAGCTGAGTTTTGGTTTTCAAAGGTTGAGAGTTTTCATTTATCTCATCTAGTAATGCATTCTTTTTTTCATAATAATAGTCATAATTTCCAAGATATTCTTTTATGCCGTCTTGAGATAGGGAAATTATTTTGTTGGCAACTTTATTTAAAAAATATCTGTCGTGGGAGATAATTAAAAGTGTTCCTTTATAGTTTACTAGTGCTTCCTCTAGTACCTCCTTTGAAGCTATATCTAAATGATTTGTAGGTTCATCCATCAATAAAAAATTAGCTTTGGATAGCATGAGTTTTAATAAAGATACTCGACCTTTTTCACCACCACTTAAATTTGATATAAGCTTAAATACGTCTTCACCAGTAAAAAGAAAAGAACCTAGTAAAGATCTAACTTCAGTTTGAGTAAATCGTATATTTTCCTCCCAGATTTCATCAATGATAGTATTGTTTGGGTTCAGTAGTGCCTGTTCCTGGTCGAAATAACCCATATGAACATTATGGCCTAATTTTACATCTCCAAGATAATTAGGTATAATACCTAAAATGATTTTAAGCAAAGTAGATTTACCTATTCCATTAGGGCCAATTAAAGCAACTCTTTCACCTTTGTAAATTTTAAATTCTATATTCTCGAAAAGAGTATTTTGATCAAAGTTTTTTGACAAATTTTCAACTGCTAGGACATCATCTCCACTTTTTATTTGAGGCTCAAAGCTTATTTTTGCTCTGTTTTCATTATAAGTAGGTTTTTCTACAAGGTTTAAGTGTTCTAATCTCTTTTCCCGACTTTTAGCACGTTTAGCTAGCTTTTCTGTTCCATGCTGTTTAAATCGTCTTATGATTTCTTCTTGACGTTCTACGTCTTTTTGTTGTTGGTTATACTCTTTTAGTCGTTGTTCATATAAGATTTTCTTTTTATTGACATAGTCAGAATAAGTGCCATTATATTGAAATAGTTGTTTGTTTTCTATTTCAAATACCTTTTGAACAATTTGATCTAAAAAATATCTATCATGGGATATTATTAGGACTGTACCTTCATAAGTTTTCAAAAATGACTCTAACCATTCAATAGCTTCCATATCTAAGTGGTTAGTAGGCTCATCTAATAATAATATGTCAGGTTTTTTTAATAGTAGTTTGGCTAAACTTATACGAGTTTTTTGTCCACCACTAAGTTGAATAACTGGTTGTTCAAATTCCGCCTCTGAAAAACCTAATCCTTTTAGTACGCCTCGTATTTCACTTCTATAGCCATAGCCATTAAGATTCTGAAACTCTTCTGATTTGTGAGAATAGATATCCATAAGCTTTTGCAGCTGATGAGAGTCTGATTTAGTACTTTCTTCAGATATCTGATGCTCTAAATTTCTTAGTTCAGATTCCATTAATATAAGGTTTTCAAAAACTTCAAGTGTCTCGTCAAAAACTGTATGCTCAGAGTGTAGCTCAGTATTTTGTTCCATATAACCTATTTTTAACTCTTTAGATAAATACATCTCTCCACTATCAAATCCATATTGACCAGTTAGCACCTTAAATAAGGTAGTTTTACCAGTGCCATTTGCCCCAACAAGACCAATTTTTTCTCCTGCATTTATAGAAAAGCTAATATTTTCTAAGATTACATCTATCCCAAAAGATTTGCTTATTTCATTACATGAAAGTATAATCATTAAATCTCTCCTCAATTTTGATAAATCAAATCATTGCATTACTATTTTACCAAAAAAACTATAAAAATGCTAAAGTAAATCTGGCTAGCATTTGAGAATAAGACGCTAATGAATTGTAAATCTTAATATCAAGAATCAAGAATCATTTTCTTTTAGTAAATTGTAAAAACAACTATACTTAAAGGATAATATAGTGTATACTATTTAATTATTAAGATAATGAAACAAATTTGATACTCAGATATTGACAAAATTATGTCAATATGATATTGTTTAGAAAAACTTTATAAATGGGGTTGGATAGATGGAGAAGAATAATAATAGTAAAATATCTATGGCTGTAATAAGAAGATTACCTAAATACTACAGGTATTTGAAAGAACTACTTGAAAAAGACATACGAAGAATCTCATCTAAGGAGTTTAGTAATATTATTGGATTTACAGCATCTCAAATTCGTCAAGATTTAAATAACTTTGGTGGGTTTGGTCAGCAAGGTTATGGATACAATGTGGAGTCTCTTTATCTTGAAATAGAAAAAATATTAGGACTTGATAAAGTTTATTCTACTGTTATAGTCGGAGCAGGTAATCTAGGTCAGGCAATAGCCAACTATACAAATTTTTCTAAGACTGGCTTTGCCCCAAAAGCAATGTTTGATGTTAATCCAAGATTGGTAGGTTTAAAAATTAGAGAATTAGAAATAATGGATTCAGACTTGATGGAAGAGTTTATTAAGAAGAATAATATAGATATAGGCATCATTTGTACTAATAAAGAAGCAGCTCAGGGGGTTGCAGATGAATTGGTGAAAAGTGGTGTTAGAGGAATATGGAACTTTGCACCTACAGATATAAATGTACCTGATAACCTAATAATAGAAAATGTCTATTTAAGTGAAAGCCTTCACACTTTATCTTTTTTATTAAGTAATAAATAGGACTAAATAGCTAACAAAATAGTGTAGGTAATATCTACACTGTTTTGTTTTGAATATAGCTGAGTAGGGGCGTGATATTATAGCCAATTACTATAATGGAATAAATAAACTTATAGACAAATTACTTCATAAAGGTTTGGCACATAATCTTGAGGGTTTTAAACTAGGGGTTAAGGGTGAAACTTTAAATTTTTTAGAGATTATCATTCTTCGTAGAGTTGACATAGACCAAGGTCAAAGGATTTCGGAATTAATTGAAGATATAAATATTAATAGGAATATTATAACTTCACTAATAAAAAAAATGATTGGAAGAGGCTATATTGAAAGAACTCAATCAACAAAAGACAAAAGAGCCTACTTATTAAAGCTTACAAAGTCTGGTGTTGAAGTAGTAGAAAAAAGCTATATACTTCAAAAAAAGAATCTGGATTTTGTATTAGAAGATATTACATTAAATGAAGAAAAAGCGATTTTGAAATTTTTAAGTAAGTTAAATCAGCTAGATAGAATTTGAACATATAATAATACCCTCAGATTTTTTCCGAGGGTATTATTATATGTATTATACTTCGTTTTTTTACGCTGGGTTTGGAGAGTCTGTAGGGCATACACCTGCACAAGCTCCACAATCAATACATAGCTCTGCATCTATTACATACTTGTCATCACCTGCACTAATTGCATCTGTTGGGCATTCTGGTTCACAAGCTCCACAGCTAATACAATTGTCATCAATAAAATAAGCCATTTTTATTCCTCCTTCTAATTGATATCTTTTGAACAATTGTATTATAACAAATTGGATAATTAGCAACAATAAAATATCAAATTAAATATGATAAATCTATATAATATATAATGATTATCATTTGAAATGATAATCATTATAAAAATAAAAATATTGAATAATTTATTCATTAATAGTAATCTATAATATAGATTTTCCTTTATGAATATTTAAAAAAATTTTGGTAAAAAATATGGAGGAGTTTATATGAAAGTAGTAGCATTAGTTGGTGTTAGTGGCACCGGTAAAAGCTATAGGGCATTATCTTTAGCTCATGAAAAAGATATAGACTATATTATTGATGATGGGTTACTTATAATGGGGAATAAAGTCATCTCAGGAAAATCTGCAAAGAGAGAACAAACTACTGTTGGAGCAGTTAAAACAGCACTTTTTACTAAACCTGAGCACAGGGAAGTGGTTAAGAAAGCCATTAAAAATGTGCAGCCAAAGGGAATTTTAGTTATAGGGACATCTACTAAAATGGTGGACAGAATAGCAAATGAACTGGAGATAGGACCAATAGATGAATATGTATTTATTGAAGATATCTCTACTGAAAAAGAAAGAAATATTGCAAAAAAACAAAGAAAAGATCATGGAAAGCATGTAATACCAGTTCCTACCTTTGAACTTAAAAAAGATTTTTCGGGGTACTTTTTAGATCCCCTTAAGATACTAAGAAGGAGAACTGATAATAGTGTTCAAATTTCTGAAAAGTCAGTTGTTAGACCTACCTTTAGTTACATGGGTAAATATACAATATCGGATAAAGTGATAAATGATTTGACAGTACATGCCATATCAAAAGTAGTTGGGATCTCAAAATTAACATCAGTAAATGTTAATAATTATACAAATGGTATAATTATTAATCTAGATGTAATTATGATGCACGGAAATCCTCTTAGAAAAATAGCCATAACAGCTCAAAAGCAAGTGAAATATGAAGTGGAAAACATGACATCTTTAAATATTCTGTCAATTAATATCTTTATTAAAGGACTTATAGTAAATTAAGAATTAGCATTTACAAAAAAAATGCACTATGTTATAATTGCTTTGGGGTTGAGAAAAAACCTGTAATGCTTGAAAACTACAAAAGGAAAATGTTTTCCCACACAAAGCAAATACCAAGAATTTTCTTGGGTTTGAGTTAAAGCTAAAAAATAACAAAGTTTATAATGTTACAGTAGTATACATTAATAGACAATGTTATTTTATAATAAAGTATTTTCAATAAAATAAAAAGATACATAATAAGGAGGTTCTTGTAATGAGCATGAATGCTAAAATGTACATTCAAGATGTAATGGAGAAAGTAAAAAAAAGGGATGGGGATCAGCCTGAATTTATTCAAGCTGTAGAAGAGGTTCTATATTCTTTAGAACCAATTTTAGAGCAAAGACCTGAATATATGGAGGCAAATATTTTAGAAAGATTTGTTGAGCCTGAAAGACAAATTACTTTCAAAGTTCCTTGGGTTGATGATCAAGGTAAGACACAAGTAAACCGTGGCTTTAGAGTTCAATTTAATGGAGCTATAGGACCATACAAAGGTGGTATTCGTTTCCATCCATCTGTGTACATAGGAATCATAAAATTCCTAGGATTTGAGCAAATATTGAAAAATTCCTTAACAGGACTTCCTATTGGTGGAGGAAAAGGTGGATCTGACTTTGATCCTAGAGGAAAATCAGATGGAGAAATAATGAGATTCTGTCAAAGCTTTATGACAGAATTATATAGACATATAGGTCCTGATGTAGACGTACCAGCTGGAGATCTTGGTGTAGGTGGAAGAGAAATAGGATATATGTATGGACAGTATAGAAGAATCCGTGGTGCATTTGAAAATGGTGTACTTACTGGAAAAGGTTTAGCTTATGGTGGAAGCTTAATCAGACCAGAGGCTACAGGGTTTGGTATTGCTTATTTCTGTCAAGAGATACTTAAGCATGAAGGAACTTCTTTCGAAGGTAAAACTGTAGCATTATCTGGATTTGGTAATGTAACTTGGGGAGCAGTTAGCAAGATAACTGAGCTAGGTGGAAAGGTTGTTACACTTTCAGGCCCTGACGGATATATTTACGATAAAGATGGTATATTTGGAGAGAAAATTGAGTATCTACTAGAAATGCGTGCTTCAGGTAGAGACAAGGTACAAGATTACGCTGATAAGTTTGGTGCAGACTTCTTCCCAGGTGAAAAACCATGGGGTGTAAAAGTTGATATAGTAATTCCATGTGCAACTCAAAATGATATTCATTTAGAGCATGCAGAACAAATTGTTGCTAATGGAACTAAGTTTGTATGTGAAGGTGCAAATATGCCATGTACAAATGAAGCTGTAGAATACTTACAATCCAAAGGAGTTGTTGTTGGTCCTTCAAAAGCAGCTAATGCTGGTGGCGTTGCAACTTCTGCTCTTGAAATGGCTCAAAATAGTATGAGATATGCTTGGACAGCTGAAGAAGTAGATGCAAAGCTTCACCAAATTATGGTTAATATCCATGATAATGCAGCTAAAGCATCTGAAGATTTTGGATTTGGATATAATCTTGTTGCTGGTGCTAACTTAGCAGGTTTCGTAAAAGTTGCAGATGCAATGATGGCTCAAGGAAACTATTAAGAAAAGATAAATATAATAAAAAAAGAGAATCCTAAAAGGATTCTCTTTTTTATGTATAATTTAGGGAAAGTGCGACACAAACGTCGCAGGTTAAGGATAAGGCTAAGGTTAAAACATAAAAACATAATGGTACGTGTGTAGGGGGGGATGCCCACATCACCCCGCGGGGATATACGCATTCCCGGGTCGATGTGGGCATCGACCACTACACCAGACAACGGTAGGGGCGACCTGTGGTCGCCAGGATTGAATGCCAAAACCAAGGCGACCACAGGTCGCCCCTACAGGATATGTTTATGAATATCCGTGCCATGTGTCAAACCAGTCTTTGCTCTTGATTTTAACCTTATCCTCAACCTCAACCTATGCGTCGGTACGTCGCATAATCCCTAAAATGTGTACAGATATATTCAATCAGACAAACGAAATTCCCCACAGTCTGTTCAGGTTCTATTTTTTTTATTCCAACAAATTCGGTTGTATCTTTTTTCGTTTTCATACCAAGCAACAATTCCTATTACTGAATTAATAACTATTAGTAACACTAAAATTTTAAATAACGCACTACTAGATAAAGCATTTACTATGTCAATGGGGGTAAGCCCATTACCAAATAATTGTCCTATACTCACAATTAGTATCATAAGTATAAGAGAGCGTAGACCTTCTCTAATAGAATTTATGAAAAGTCCTTTTTCCCTTGATTTATTCCATCGTACATAGAATCTTTCATCTAATTTCTTATTCCAATTAAAAACTTCCATAAGAAATAGTGATGTTACTAATAAAATCATTACTATATAATAAAAATTGGTATAATAAATATTACTAAATAAGGGAAATGTTAATAAGATCAAAGAAAATATAATTTTTAAAATTATTCGTTGAAACTTAGATAGTATCAATTATTGCAACCCCTTTTTAAATTGTATATCCAAAATGCCTTGCAACCATAGAATAAACAGGTGCATCCACACCAAATTTATATGCCAATCTTACCACTTCAAAAATCAATCCATCCATTTCTGTCTTATTACCTGCTTTCATATCTTTTTGCATTGATGATGTAGTATTAGCAGGAAATGAATCCAAAGTATTTATATTTGTTTCGGTTATATCTATATCCATATCAATTTCAAGTTTATTGCCAATTTGTTTAATCTCCTGGCAAAGTTCCTTGAATGTCTCCCTATACTTGCCTTCTTGTTGCATTTCTCCAGCTGTTATATCATAATATGCCCCACAAGATGCAAATGCAGAAATAAAGGTAAATTTTTTAAATGTATCTCTCTTTATATTGTCTGACACAATTGTATTTATTCCACAATCACGCAATGTATTACCAATGTCATTTAATAAACTAGGCTCAACTGAATCTCTATTTTGGATTCCAAAAACAATTTTAATTAGAGTACCTAATTGAGTAATTGATCCTGGTGCATCAATAAAGGCTGAAATATAAATACAACCGTCAAGTACATGTGCAGCATTAAATTTCTTGGATATTTTTTCTCCTATACCAAAACCATTAGCTGTAGGAATTATTATAGTATTTTCATGAGAAGACTTCTTAATAACAGGAATAATATCATCAATAGAGTAAGTCTTAACACAAACAAAAATCACATCGGCTTTGTCAGCATATTCTTCAGCAGAAAACACCTTTATTTTTGGAAGATATATTTCGCCTTTAATACCAGTTTTAAGCTTAATTCCATTTTTTTTTATCTGTTCAAGATTTTTTTCTCGTGAAATGAAAGACACATCATTGTTTTTTGAAGCTAATAATCCTCCTATGCACGCACCTGTACCACCTGCACCTATGACTAAATACTTCATAATACTCCTCCTCGCTTATTGAAAAATTCTTACTGATATTTTATTAATGTATGTAAAAAATCATTGAAATTCATTGCCTTGTCTACCATTATATTATAAATTATTTTACTGTTCAATTAAATGGGGAACCAGATAAAAAAACATCCCCTGTCACATACGGTAGTATGTTAGAGGATGATTTTGTGATTTTTCACTTTATAAAGTCTTACTATTTAATCATTTTTTATTATATAATTCAATAATAGATTTATTTTGCACATTTTAATTTTGCTATATCATTCCAGTTTTTGGATCTAACAATTTCAACTGTATTTAAATCATTTCTTATACCTTTGATATCTCCTTTGATTTCGGCAATGTCGAAACTCATTTTATCCTGTACAGCTTTTTGAACCTCTACAGAATGCTGAAGAGATTTTAGCATTTGAGTATTTTCAGATACTTGAGATTTCATATCTTGTATATGTGTTTTCATATCTTTAATTTCTGTTTTTACATCTTGTATATCTGTATTCATACCTTTTATTTCACTTAAAATTTGTTTTAGAATTTCTTCCATGAAATTCACCTCTCTTGAAGATATTATACCATAGAATGGGATTACTAATTAATATTATTCTAACAGTTAGTCTTCTACATGCTCAGAGATCACTACCCCTATCAAGCCAGGTCCTGTATGAACAACCATAACTGGACTGATTTGAGTGAATACAGTATCCTTTACATTTTTAAACTTTTTAATTTTTTCAAGTAATTCATGAGCTTCTTCATAGGCATTACCATGAGCTACTGCTATATTTATCATTTTTTTGCTTGCTTTTTCCTTTACTAAATTATATATTTCTTGAATAGATTTATCTCTGCCTCGTATCTTTTTTAAAGTATAATATATTCCATGTTCATTAATAGAAATAATAGGTTTTATATTTAGGAATTCTCCAATAGTTCCTTCTACCTTTCCAATACGTCCACCTTTTTTAAGGTATTCTAAAGTTTTTACTACAAAATAAACCTCTGTATTTTTTATAGTCTCTTTTATTTTATGAACTGTTTTTTCAAAATCATTTGATTTTTTTAGTTCTTTTGCACCTTCTAGCACTGGAAAACCCAATCCCATGGTAAGTGCTTTAGAATCAATAATTTCAAAAATCATGTTCTCAAAGTCCTCTGCAATATTACGAATCATATTCATGGTTCCACTTAATCCAGTGGATATTGTGGTTACAATTACATGAGTATAACCTTCTCTTTCTAACTTCTTAAAAAGATTAGTCGTATCCTCAGGAGAAGGTAATGATGTAGTAGGAATATCTTTGTGAAACCTTTCATAAATGTCCTCAGGGGTTATTTCTACTCGATCCCTATACTCCTCTACTTCTGAATATACTACTTTTAGTGGAAGTATCTTTATGTCATACTTTTTTACTAATTCATCTATCAGGTCACTGGTGGAATCTGAAACAATAGCTATCTTGTTCATGTTTTTCCTCCTCATAATTAATATTATGTAACTATAGGGTTTTATATATTTTAGATAATTTCTATCTAGTGATATCACTAGATAGAAATATTTAATTACTAGTTTATATGATTACATTTTATACTGTTTTTATATTGTATGTAAATAGCTACTAATGATTTTATTATATTTATATTTTTATCAATCACATGAAAATTTGATTATAATCAAGGTTTATTTCTGAGAAATGGGTATTATTTAATTAAACAAGCTATAGATAGTATTCTGATGAAGAATACTAATAATAAGTAAATAAAAAATAAGAGAGGGGAATACATAATGACAAAGTTTAATGCTAATCAAAGTTTAGGGGAAATAGTGGCTATAATGCCAAAGGCAAGTGAGGTTTTTAAAGCTTATAATATTGATTTTTGTTGCGGGGGGCATAGACCTCTTGCTGAAGCAATTAAAGAAGGAAAGTTAAATGAGGAAGAATTACTACAGAAGTTAGATAAAACATATGAGGAAACTAAAAAGATCTCTCGTCAAGTTGATTTTAGAAAAATGTCAAATAGTGATCTTATTGATCATGTTGTAAACACCCATCATGTTTATTTAAGGAAAACCCTGCCTCATTTGGGAGAATTAATTTCAACAATATTAAGAGTTCATGGGCCAAACCATGAGGAGCTTTTTAAAGTTCATAAATTATTTAACAACTTAAAAACAGAACTGGAGCAACATCTTATTAAAGAAGAGGAAATACTGTTTCCTATGATTAAAGAGTATGAAAAGACTCCTTCTGAGGAATTGTTAAAAAAGATTGCAAAGGTTGTAAAAGAAACCGAAGATGAGCATGATGCTGCTGGAGATATTTTAAAAGAACTTAGAAAAATAACAGGAGAATATTGCATTCCAGATGATGGCTGCACTACTTATGGATTAAGCTATGATACTCTGAAGGAGCTAGAATCAGATCTTTTTGAACATATCCATTTAGAGAACAATATACTTTTTAAGAGACTAGGAATAAATGTCTAATGGTATAAAAGAATAGACGCGAAAGGAGATTAATGTTGTATAATTTAGGGATAATGCGACGTACCGACGCAGGTTGAGGTTAAGGATAAGGTTAAAACCAAGATCAAAAACCGGTTTGACACATGGAACGGATATTCATAAACATATCCTGTAGGGGCGACCTGTGGTCGCCTTGGTTTTAACATTCAACCGAGGCGACCACAGGTCGCCCCTACAACTGGTTTTAATCTTTTAACCTAAACCTCAACCTTAACCTGCGACGTTTACGTCGCACTTTCCCTATAATGCGACGTAAGATAATGGTATGTGGTAGGGGACGATGCCTACATCGCCCCTCGGAGATATATGTATTCTGGAATTCTTAATATTTATTGTATTTGACAAAATATGAATCTGCTGTATAATTGAATTAATTTTACTTCGACTAATGAAAGGATAGCAGAATGAGTATATTCCTCTTTATTCTTACTAATAATATTGTGCCAGTTTTTATATTGATAGGTATTGGTTTTTTTCTAAGCAAAAAATTTGCTTTGGATATATTTACTCTTACAAAGTTAAATTTTTATGTCTTTGTTCCATCCTTCACCCTTGTAAATCTATATACTACAGAGATTCCTTTTGAAATGTTTAAAGTGGCTATAGTTGTAGTTGCGATTTTAATTGCAAATGGAATAATAGCTATGATAGTTTCTAAAATTTATGGATATAAGGAAGATCTAAAAAATGCATTTGCTAATGCTATAATGTTTTATAATGCAGGAAACATAGGTATTCCATTGATAACTTTAGTATTTAGCAGTGGATCCTTTGCGATTAACGGAGAGACACCTTATCTTGATATTGCCCTTACTACTCAAATTATGATTATGGTGATACAAAATATCACAATTTATAGTCTCGGGTTTTTAAATGCAGGTAAAGCCATGTTTCACTGGAAAAAATCCCTTGTTAAGGTTTTCAAAATGCCAGCAATTTATGCAATGCCTACAGCTTTAATCATGAAGTCCATACCCTATGACTTTGCTAGTCTACCTATATGGCCAGTGCTAGAGTATGCTAGAGAGGCTTTGGTTCCTGTTGCTTTATTAGCCTTGGGGATACAACTCACTCGAACTACTTTTGAATTAGGTAATAGAGATGTGTATCTAGCCAATATCATAAGGCTTCTTATAAGTCCTTTGATAGCATTAGGACTTATTTATATACTTGATTTTGATGGTGTCATAGCTCAAGTTTTAATGATTGCTTCAGCCATGCCTACAGCAGTAAATTGTGCCATGATTGCAGTGGAATATGATAATTGTCCAAACTTTTCTTCTCAGGTGGTTATGACTTCTACACTTCTTAGTGGTATTTCTCTGGTTTTAGTTATTTTTTTGGCAAATATATTATTTCCCATAGTATAATAAAATAAAATTTGCATCTTCAAAATTTCTCCATATTTAATTAGTATAATCTAATCAGAAAGACAAATATAATTTAAGGAGATGTTAGAAGATGAAAAGAAAAACATTACTTACACTGACATTAGGAGCTGTTTTGGCATTAGGAAGTCTGGGGGCTGCATTTGCCTCAGAGGATACTGTGGAGACAACTGCTGCTAGAGGAAACGGAGTAGCTATATATTCATCAGCAGATTCAGTTGAAGACTTACTTGATCAAAAACTTGCTTTGATTGATGAAATGGTTGCTGAAGGAAAAATAACTAAAGAAGCAGGAGAAGAGTACAAAGTAACAATTTCAGAAAGAATGGCTGATTGTGAAGAAATTGGAGCCAACAGAGATAGCAATGAAAGATTAGGTATCGGATTTGGAAGAGGTTCTGGGCAAGGGAAAGGTCAAGGTTTGAGAGATGGTTCAGGTAGAGGCATGAGAGGAATGGGATTTGGAAGGAATAGTGTAAATAAATAGTATTGGAATATATTATATTTAAAAAGGCAGGTTTTGGGGCGACTAGACGCCTTCTTAACATCTATAATTAAAAATTATTACAATAAGAAAAAAGAAGCCACAAATTTGATATAAAGAATTGAAAACTCTATATGTAAGATAAAAAAATGAGAAACCACCAGTTGATTCTGGTGTTTTTTTCATATTAACATAAATATTTTGACTATACATTTTAATGTATAACGAGTATGGTAATATAATAAAGGAGGATCATCCTCAATCATTTATTCAAAGAAGGTGTATATATGTGGTTGATAATTACAATATTAATTGGAATAATAGGTGCTCTTATTGGTATCAAGTTAAAAATACCAGCTGGAGCAATAATTGGTGCATTGATTTCAGTAGTAATATTTAATGTTTTGACAGGAAAAGCTGTATTTCCACAGGAATTTAAAATTATTACGCAGATGGGAACAGGAGCATACATTGGTTCTCAAATCTCTAAAAAAGATGTTCTTGAGCTTAAAAAGATCGTAAAACCAGCAATAATATTAACTACTTCACTGTGTGCATTTAATATAGTTGTAGGTGTATTTTTAAGTAAGAATACCAATATAGATTTAGTGACGGCACTTTTTGCAACAGCACCGGCTGGACTTACAGATATGACTTTAATCTCAGTAGATTTTGGAGCGGATTCTTCAAAGGTTGCTGCATTACAACTAGTAAGACTGATAACTGTTGTTACCTTTATGCCTACCCTAATCAAATATTTTATACTAAAAACAAACTTTGGTAAGAATCATAGTCAACCTAAAAATGTAAATGACAAAACTAGTCATAGCAAGGATAGTGATAAAGAAATTCATAAACCCATTGGAGAAAATTTTAAAAGAGAAATTTACACTTTAGGAATAGGTGCTATTTCCGGAACTATAGGATTTTTTGCAGGTGTTCCTGCTGGAGTAATAAGTTTTTCTATGATTGGGTGCGCATTTTATAATATACAAACCTCAGAAGCATATATGTCAATTAATTTAAGACGAGGGATTCAAGTTTTAGGAGGATGTCTTATCGGTGCAAAGATCACAATGCAACAAGTGATAAGTATGAAGGAGCTATTGCCTTCGGTTGTAATTATATTAATAGGATATATTACACTTAGTTTTCTATTGGCGTTTTTGATGACTAAATACAGTACACTAGATATGATAACTGCTTTATACTCATCTACACCAGGAGGGCTTACTGATATGACTATAATTTCAAGTGAAATGGGTGCAGATGCTCCTAAAGTTGCATCAATGCATTTTGCAAGAGTTTTTAGTGTTGTTGCTTTTTATCCTATTATAATTAAGGCTCTTTTAAAGATATTGTAGGTTGAAATTTTTCTAAAGTGTATCTCTCATCTTTGTAGAAAGTAAGTCTAAAGGTATAAATCCTTAGAGCTTGCTTTTTTTATTTTGTAATAACTTCAGATAATGTATAATGATATAAAAGGTAGGTGATATAGATGTCTATAAAAGTAGTACTCTTAAATACCCCCATGGTGCATATAGATAATGAGCCAGTAGCATTTCCTTTTCGCAAAGCTGAGGCTTTGTTTTACTATTTAGCTGTAGAAAAACATGCTACTAGGGATGAACTGGTAAATATTCTTTGGGGGGATATGGATGAGGAGAACGCTAAGAAAAATCTTAGGCATGCCATGTATAAATTAAGAAAAACTTTTGATATGGATATCGTTATTTCACCTCAAAGATCCGTTGTAATGTTAAATAATAATATTTTAATGGATATTGATATAGATAATTTTCTTGAAAATAATTTGGAGGTATATAAAGGAGAGTTTCTCCAAGGGTTTAATGTGAAGGATTCTGTAGAATTTGATGAATGGATGATGCAGAAAAGAGCGTACTTTAAAAATATATACATAAATAGGCTTCATCAGAGGATAGAATTAGCTTTAAAAAATAATGACGAATTTATAAAAACAGAACAATATTGTAGATTGCTTATTACAGAAGATCCTTTTGATGAAAGAGCATATAGAACTTTGATGAAGATGTATGCAAGAGAAGGAAGTTTTTCTAAGGTTGCTAATATATACAGTTTACTTACAGAAGTGTTACAAAAAGAGTTGGGGATTTCTACTGATGGGGATACAAAATCTCTTTATAGTGAATTGATGTTAGAACAAAGTTTAGAAGTTTCAGCTCAGGATAAAGGAACAAAGGAATTTTTCTATGACAGAAGACAAGAGCTTAGTAAGATGAAGTTGTTTTATGATAAGTTCATGGAAAATAAATTATCTAAATCTATTGTAATACTTGGAGAAGCTGGTATTGGGAAAACTAAGCTGAAAGATTATTTTTTAAGAAATATAAAGGAAAAGAATGTTTGCATATTGGAGTCAAGCTGTTATCAGGCTGAGGAAGAATATTATTTAAAGCCCTGGAATAGTGTGTTTGAAAGACTGGCTGAGATTATATATAAAGATGAAATAGACATTCCACTCTTATGGAAAAATGTAATATCATATATGTTTCCTATATTTGAAACAGGCTCAAATATAGCTAATATTAATCCAGTGGAAAAAATAGAATCCTTAAAATATCAAGTTTCAGAGGAAGCTATTATAGGTGTATTAAAAAAAATTAGCGCAAAGAAAAAAATAATATTAGTCTTTGATGATATACAGTGGATGGATCAGATGAGTCTTAGACTTTTAAAGAGTATACTTTTGAGACAGCAAAAAAGTGATATTTTCTTTATATCGACTTGTAGAAGTGGATATGAAGAAAGAGTTGATAAATTTATAACTGATGGTGTAAAGTATGCTTTTCTTGAAAAAATAGAGATAGAGAGATTTACACAAAGGCAGGTAGAGGACTTTGCTAAGCATGCTTTACCTAAATACATATGGTCTGAAGATATAATTAAAAGGATTTACAATGAAACAGAGGGGAATACATTTTTTTTAGTAGAGATAATTAACGCTATAAAGGAAAATTGCGATATTGGAGAAATGTCAGCAAAAATGCAAGATATTATAAAGAGTAGATTTTTAGGTCTTTCTGATACCTGTAAAAAAGTATTAAATATAGCCTCTTTATTTTTTGATAGATTTTCTTTAGATATAATTAAGAAGATTAGCCAGAACGATGAGTTTGAGCTTATTGATATTATGGAAGAGCTACAAAAAAGGTATATCTTAAAGGAATTTACTGATGGAATGAATATATACTATGAGTTTACCCATCAGAAGTTAAGAGATTATATATATATGAACCAATCTTTGGCAAGAAGAAAAATACTGCACAATAGGATTGGACAAGTTCTTGAAACTACTTTAAAACACAATGCCGGGGATCGTTTTATATATCCCAAACTAATATATCATTTTAAAAATGGGGGGAACCCCTGTGCCACCCTTGAATATCTCATTAAGAACCTAGAGGATTCCTTTAATCTAAATCATGAAATGTTTCCAGTTTTAAGTGATAGTAGCATGGATGAAAAAAAGTATATCCATATAAATAATGATGATGTAATAAGACAGTTCAATGAAATAGAGGTTTTGTTTAATAAACTAAATGAGGATGAAAAACACCTTGCCCAAAGTAAAACATTAGATATGGCTTTTCTTCATATGAAAGGAAGATATTTAATATATGAAGGTAAATATGAAGAAGGGACAAGCTGTATAGAAAAAATGATAACCAGTGCCATAAAAAAAGAAAACGGGATTTTTGCTGCTAAAGGCTACCGACAAATGATATACTATTGTATTCAAACTCATAATATTAGGTCTATGAAAGAAAACTTAGATAAAGGAATTGATCTTGCCAGGAGAAATAATCTACAGAAGGAAACTGGTATATTATTAAGATTAAAAGGGTTGTATGAAACTATGTGTGGAGAATATGAAAGAGCTGAGGAAACATTGAAACAGTCTATAGGAATATTTAAGGCTATAAATCAATATGAAGATAGATATTCTTTAAATATTGCAGCAGGGTATAATTATATAGGCGAAATACGAAGATATAATATGAAATTTGGTAGTGCCTTGGAATACTATGATAAAGCTATGGAGATATGTGAGGAAAATAAGATTTTAAGAGGTCTTAGTATATTTAACTCTCATGCAGGACAAGCTGCATTGGATATGGGAGATTATGTTAGAGCAGTAGCCTATCTGCAAAAGGCAATAAAATACTATAATCAGTTGGATACTTTATGGGGAAGATTCACTGCTGAAGGTTATTTAGCTTTGTTGTTGGTTAAAGAAGGAGATTATAAAGGAGCTTTAGTGCATTTAATAAATGCTGAGAAGTATGCAGAAAAGCTCCAAAGTCCTTATGAGATGGGATTAGTATACAGGGTAAAGGCAGAAATAAAGGCTAGTATGAAGAAGAATAGTAGTTTAAGACAAGCGTTAGATAGTTATCTGCCTTTAGATCTAGGAGAATATTGTTATAAAGGCATTAGATTGCTGGAAGAAGTTAAAGAGTCCTATGAAGTAGATATACTTAAATCTATACAGAAGAACAATGGATAAAAAAAGGTTTGTACCTAAGGGGGATACAAACCTTTTTTGTATTTAGCATTCAACGAAAATTAAAAGAAGTAATACAATCTATCATAAAACAGTATAATTATAAATATATATAGTTTAAATTAAAGCAGGAAAAAGGAAATGTGTGGAAAAATACTAACTATTCAGAAAATTATATTAATTATTTATTTTATTTTGTTTTTTATTTATTTCTATAAAATAATATACAGTAAGCTGTATAAGGTTTAATTGTTTAGCTTAAATTGGCATAAGCTCTCCTTTCATTTTTTGGTTTTGAGTTATACACATTTTGACACTGTATATATACCAAAAAAAAGGGGGGAGGCTTGTTAATTGTGAACAGAACATTAAATGGCTTATAGGGTGAAGATTCTTTTTTTATAGAAAAGAGGTTGTAGAAATTCAAACTATGATTAGGAGGATCAAAATATGGAGTATGTCATTCCAAAAACAATTAACTCAGCACTTGGAGCATTGTTATCTGCAAATGGCAATGGGTGTATCGTTGCAGGTGGTACCGATGTGGTGATTGAAATTGAAGAAGGTAAACGAAAACCAGAAAAGATAGTCGATATTATGAATATTCCAGAACTAAAAAAAATTATAATTGATGATAATAACCTTGTTATCGGAGCAGGTGTAACACTTACAGAAATAGTTCAGTCAACTTTAATAAAGAAATACTTTCCATCTTTATCAAAGGGGTGCTCTGTTATTGGGTCTTTGCAAATTCAAAACACAGCAACATTAATTGGTAACATAGTTAGTGGTCAACCTGCAGCCGACGGTGCTATGGCTCTTGCACCTTTAAATCCATTATTTAAAATTGTTAACTTAACTGGAAAAAGATACTTAAGTATGTCAGAAATGTATTCTGGATTCGGGAAAAGTGCTGTTGATTACAGTAGGGAGATCGTTACGGAAGTGCGAATTCCATTGATGGAAATGAATGAAGCAGCTGCATTTTACAGACTTTCAATGAGAGATAATCTAAGTCTACCGATGCTTAACACTGCAGCGATAGTAAAGATTGAGAATGAGAAATTTATATGGGCAAGAATTACAATGGGACCTGTAGGTGTTGGTCCAATCCATGCTGTAGAGGCAGAAAATTGGTTGGCCGGTAAAGAAGTTACTATGGAAAATCTTACAGTAGCTGGAAAACTTGCACTTGAAAATGCAAAACCGCGAAGTAATCCTTTACGTGGAAGTAAGGAATATAGGGAACAAACCCTACCTATTATCGTTAGACGTGTACTTACAGATGCTGTTGGGCAATTGGGTTTATTAACAGAGGAGGTAGGGGAATGAGTGAAAAACAAAAATTGAGAGTCACCATTAACGGTGAATATATGGAGGAAGATGTTTACCCTGAAATGATCCTTGCAGATTTTCTGCGTGATCAACTTTTACTCAATGGAACTAAAATTGGATGCAAAAAAGGTGAATGTGGTGCTTGTACAATAATACTTAACGGTTGTGCTGTATTATCCTGTATTCTCCCAGTGATGCGCGCAATGGATGCTAATATTACAACCATTGAAGGTCTTTCAGATGGAGATCGTCTCCATCCTCTACAGGAGGAGTTTATCAACTGTGGTGCAGTTCAGTGCGGATTCTGTACTGCGGGTATGATTATGAGTGCAAAAGCTTTGATTGACAGTAATTCCAATCCATCTCATGATGATATCAAAAAGGCCCTTGGCGGTAATATCTGTCGTTGCACAGGCTATGAAAAAATTGAAAAAAGTATATTGCGAGCAGCAGCGCGAATGAGGGAGGTATAATAATGTCAAATTATGTTGGTCAAAACATACCCCGTAATGATGGCTGGGATAAGGCAACAGGAAATGGAATGTTTACACATGATGTAAAGGTTCCTGGTATGCTCTATGCAGCAGTGTTAAGAAGTCCACATGCCCATGCGAGAATTATTTCAATTGATACTTCAGAAGCAGAAGCTTTAGCAGGCGTTTACGCCGTTGCAACATATAAAAATACAACAAGAAAGTTTTTTAGTACATCAGTCGCTATGGTAACAACAATTCCAGGAGAAGAACCAGTGCTTGATCAGCAGGTTTTCCCAGAAATTGTGAGATATATAGGTGACGAGGTTGCTGCTGTTGCTGCCAAAACAGAGAAGATTGCAAGAGAAGCTCTGAAATATATAAAGGTTAAATACGAAATTCTCCCAGCTATATACGACCCTATTGAAGTCATGAAAGAAGGAGCTCCGCAAGTTCAACCGAATATTTCTCCAGGCAACAATGTCTGTGGTGGACCTATAGAATTCGGTTTGGGTGATTTCGCACAGGGATGGGCGGAAGGAGAGGTTTTTTCGGAGATAACTGTGGTTCTCCCGAGAGTTAAGCAGGCACAACTCGAGACACACGCAGCTGTGGCTACATATGCAAATGGATATCTTAAAGTTATATGTACAACACAAACTATTCATCCAACAAAAATGATGTTGGCATATATTTTTAACATACCTGAAAGTAAGATAATAGTTGAAAATCCGCCATATGTTGGTGGTGGATTTGGCGTACGAATAGGTATCAGCGGAAAGGCAGAACTTATTGCTTCACAACTTGCGATGCTTTCACACCAACCAGTTAAATATGTTTACACTCGTGAGGAGGATTTTCTTGCAAGTGATACGCGTCACGGTGGCTATATTACTTGTCGCTTGGCGGCGAAAAAAGATGGTACATTCGTAGCATTAGATACTAAAGCTATTCTTAACACGGGAGCCTACGCAACCTTTGGAGTTGAGCTCGTTGGCGTGACTGGAGCATGTGGAACTGCGGGAACATATAGGATTCCAAATTTACATTACCTTGGATATCCTGTTTACACGAATCAGCAGACGGCTGGGGCCTTTAGAGGTTTCGGTACACCCCAGGGTACCATGGCAGTAGAAACAGCAGTTGATGATATTGCAAAACAGCTAAATATGGATCCGATTGAATTAAGAAAAAAGAATACTGTGAAAACTGGTGATAGTTGGTGGTTCCCATTTCCGGTGGGGTCAACAGACCTTAATAAATGTATCGATGCAGCTGCTCAAAGCATAAATTGGAAAGAAAAAAGAGGCAAAAAACAAGTTGGTAAAATTCGACGTGGTGTTGGTATCGCTGCTGGTACACATGTTAGTAACGCTGCACCTTTCTGCGTGGACTATAATGCGATATACTTAAGAATTGAAGGTGACGGGACCCTTCATGTTGCAAGTGGTATTCCTGAAATTGGTGCTGGATCAACAACTGGAATTCTTCAAATTGCAGCTGATGTCATAGGTGTTCCTATGGACACCATTCATATGGAGTTTGGTTCCACAGCTTCTTCACCTTTTGATATCGGAAGCCACGCTACCCGTACGTTATACACTGTTGGTCATCTGCTTACTTTAGTAGGGAAAGAACTAAAAGAAGATATCCTTAGCTGGACCGCAGATTTTTTAAACAATAACCGTTTATATATCGAATCGAATCCAAAGATCCAATGCGATAGAATGAGTAATAGCGGTTGGCCAAACGTAGAGGCCGGCTCTTTAAATATGAATGAGGGTATTATTTGTGGTGAAAATATAGATATTCCACTTTATACCATTGCCTACGAAGCTCATATTCGTGGAAAACAGTTTATTGCAACCAAATGCACAGTTCCTCCTAATTCACCTCCATGGCACGCTCATACTGCTGAAGTTGAGGTGGATATGGAAACAGGTATGATTCGTGTACTGAAAATAGCAGCTGCTCATGACATAGGAAAAGCTATTAATCCGATTTTAGTAGAGGGGCAAATAGAAGGTGGCGTAGCAATGGGTGTCGGCTATGCAATTCGAGAAGAAATGACCTATGTAGAGGATAAAGGATTTTACAATAGCGGTTACCATAAATACATGTTACCTACTATTGACATGATGCCTGAAATCGATACAATCTTATTAGAATCTAATGATCCGAGTGGTCCTTTTGGTGCTAAGGGAATTGGAGAATGTGGACTTATACCTACAGCTCAGCTATAGCTTCAGCAGTTGAAGATGCCATCGGAATACGATTTTATGAAATTCCAATGACACCAGAAAAAGTATTGAAGAAGATTATGGATGTTCATGGAACCGGTAAGTAGTTTAATATATTAATTTGACTCATTTGCTTCTTAAAAGAGTGATGATAGTTGAATTAGTTCCGGTGCCAGTCACCAACTTATCAACCCTCATGACTAGCGACACAATGGGGAATGATAATGGACTACGACTTACTAAATAAATGTAGTTAAGTACTGAAATAGCAAGGAACTTGTTTTTAAATACTCCTTTCTGACCATCATAAGGTACTCTACTTAACCACTTTTAATCAACTTAGGGGAGAGTAAAATATGAATGATAAGCTAATAAGAAGATTGTTAGATAATGTTGAGAAAAATCAAGGTATTGCCTTAGCAACAGTTGTTGACAGTAAAGGGTCAAGTCCCAGAGGAAAAGGTAGTATGATGATTGTAGATCAAGAGGGGGATATACTAGAGGGAACTGTTGGAGGAGGAGCTGTTGAAGAAAAAGTAAAAAAGCAATGTAAAGAGTGCATCTTAAAATCTGAATCTAAGCTATTTAATTATGACTTAGCCTCCCTTCCTATGACTTGTGGCGGAAGTGTAAGTGTTTTTATAAAGGTTTTTAATTCTAAGGATAAAATTTTAATTGTTGGAGCCGGTCATATAGGCTCGAAATTAAGTAAACTTAGTAAAATCCTAAACTATGAAGTAACGGTCGTAGATAACCGTCCGGAATTTGCAATCGCAGATAGACTTCCGGAAGTAGATAATATTATAACGGGTAACATAGTGGATATATTAAGAGGCTACCCTATAGATAAACGTACCAATATAGTGATAGTCACTCAAGGACACAAGTATGATTTGGAAGCCTTAGAGGTTGTAATACATAGTCAAGCCAGATATATAGGGATGATTGGAAGTTTACGAAAAGTTACAATTTGCATAGACGCATTAAAAGAAAAAGGAATTGATGAAAACTTGCTAAAGAAAATATATGCTCCTATAGGTCTAGATATTGGTGGAGAAACACCAGAAGAGATAGCCTTAGGAATTCTTGCAGAGATACAAGCCATTAAATATGGAAAGAAAGCAAATTTTCTAAAATGCACTATGGGATAAGTAGGGATGTGATAATGTGTTCCGAAATTATAAAGTAATAATAAAGGGTGGGGGAGACTTAGCAAGTGCAGTAGCATATAAGTTATATCGAGCAGGATTTCCTGTGATAATTACAGAGCTAGAAAAACCTAAAATGGTTAGGAGGACAGTATGCTTTGGAAATTGTGTATATGAAGACCAATGGACTGTAGAAGGTGTAACAGCAGTCCTTGTCCATGATGTGGATGAGATAGATAATATATTGAAGGAAAGAAAAATACCAGTGCTTATTGACCATTCTTGCAAAGTAAAGGAAAGCGTACATCCTTTTGTTTTAATAGATGGAATTCTAGCTAAGAAAAATTCTGGTACTAAAGTTACTGATGCTCCCATAGTAATAGGTTTAGGGCCTGGTTTTACAGCAGGTAAAGATGTAGATATGGTTATAGAAACTAATAGGGGGCATGACTTAGGTAGGATGTTGTATAAGGGTAGTGCAGAAAAAAATACTGGGATACCAGGTTCAATCAAGGGATATACAACCGAAAGGGTACTGAGAGCAAGCTGTAGGGGGGTAGTGAAAAACAAAAGAGAAATTGGTGATATAGTAAAAAAAGGAGATATTATTTGCTATGTTGGAGAAAAGGAGATAAAGGCAAATATTGATGGGATATTAAGAGGGTTAATCCATGATGGGATAATAGTAAAGGAAAACGAAAAAATTGGAGATATAGACCCTAGAGGAGAGCGGGACCACTGTTATAGCATAAGTGATAAGGGGAGAAATATAGCTGGCGGTGTTTTAGAAGGTATTCTTGTTATGATACAAAGCAAGGAAAAAATTGTAGATAGTGTAAAGTAGCCTATGAAAAAAACAAGGCAAAAAATAGACAAATAAGATATTTAAAAATCACAAAATGAGTGGTTAATGGTGGCTGGCTTAAGATTGCGTAAAAAAATATTACCTTTTGCAATATTATTCAAAAAAACCAAGAAACAAGCAGCATTTTGTATGTTTTATAAATTTAATTGTATAAATATTATTAAAAATTCTGCTTTTACGCAGTCTGTCGTTCAGTAGTGTTAATACCCAATGAAGATTTAGATTAGGAATACAGTTTTTAACTTTACTTAATATAATAAGGCAAATATGCAGTGTTGAAAGTATTTAAAGGAGTTTTTTGAAATTTGGAGAAAATAGTTTGTATCGTAGGTACGAACTATTTTTTTGTTTTAAAATTATACTTAATATAGGTACAAATATATTAAAAGTTGGTGAAGCATAGTGAAGCTGTATAAGGAACTGGATATAAACTTAGGTAAGAAAGAGTTAATCACATTTGTAGGTGCTGGAGGAAAAACTTCATCAATGTTTTGTTTGGCAAAAGAGTTAAAAGAGCTTGGAAAAAAGGTTTTGGTTACAACAACTACTGCTATTTATTTTCCCGATAATGGAGATTATGATCTTGCAATAATAACTAAGGAAAAAGATTATAATGTTTTATTTTCATTAAAAAATGGAAATATAACAGTAATAGGTAGGGAATTAACTAATGAAGGAAAGCTAAGAGGATTTGCAAATATTGACATAGATCAATTATATATGAACTCGAACTTTGATTATATAATTGTGGAAGGAGATGGTTCAAGAAAAAAACCTATTAAGGCCCCAGCTGAATATGAACCAGTAATTCCTTCTCTCACTGATTGTACTATAGGGGTAATAGGGATGGATTCTATAGGGAAGCAGATAAACCCTACAAATGTACATAGGATTAAGGAATTTTGTAATATAGTAAATGAAGTAGAGGAGAATATCATTGATGAAAAAATAATTACAAAGCTTGTCGTTCATAAGCTTGGAATATTTAAAAATACACCTAAAAATTCAAGAAAGTATCTACTGCTTAATAAGGTAGAAGAAGAAACAAAGAAGTCGGCAAAGAAAATTGGAGAAATTTTAATAAATGAAAATATTAATTTAGATGGAATAATTGTAGTTAGTTTGATAAAGAATAGCCTGCATTTTAACTGGAGGGGAAGAAATTGATCTCAGGAATAATACTTGCTTCGGGACATGCCATAAGGATGGGAAAACAACAAAAACTATTACTAAATATAGGAAACAAGCCAATGATAGAAAGAGTTATTGAAGCAGTTATAAACTCTAAAATTGATGAAATAATCATTGTATACAGTGACTATAGAATTAAATCAATAGGAGAAAAATATGGGCTTCGTACAATAAATAACCCTAACTCCCACGATGGACAGAGTAGCTCTATAAGAGAGGGTGTGAAAGCTACGTCTTCAAATACTGATGGATATATGTTTTTTGTTGGAGACCAACCCTTTTTACAGGTGGAAATTATAAATAAGCTCTTAGAGGTATTTAATATGGGAAAATACTCAATCCTCCAACCCCTTTATGATGAGCAAAGGGGTAATCCTGTCCTTTTTCATAGAAAATATAAAAAGGAGTTACTTAAAATTAAAGGAGATGTAGGGGGGAAAAACATTATAGCTGAAAACATGAAAGATGTTGGATTTATATCATTTGATAATCCTATTTTTGGAAAGGATATAGACACTTGGGAAGTTTATGAAGAATTTAGAGATAGAGGATAAAAAAACATTTGAAAAATAATGAAATAGTTAAGTGTAGGGCGAAATAAGTATATAATGGATAATAACTGACTAAAATTAGGGTTAATAATAAAATATGGTCTAAAATGGGACTTGAATAATTAACATACATATAATAAATTATAATTAGCACTCAACTAGAGTGAGTGCTAACAATATTGGAAAACAAAAAATAAATATATATAAGGAGGAATTCTAATGAATATTAAGCCATTAGGAGACAGAGTTGTAATTAAGAAGCTAGAAGCTGAGGAAAAAACAAAGAGTGGTATAGTTTTACCTGGGCAAGCTAAAGAGCAGCCACAAATGGCAGAAATCGTTGCTGTAGGTCCAGGTGGAGTTGTAGAAGGTAAGGAAATCACTATGGAAGTTAAGGTTGGTGACAAGGTTATATTTTCTAAGTACGCAGGAAATGAGATTAAGTACGATGACAATGAGTACACTATCCTAAGACAAAGTGATATCTTAGCAATAGTTGAGTAGTAAGAAGTGGATTAAAAATACTACATATTTTGGGAGGTAAGAAATTATGGCAAAAGAAATTAAGTTTAGTGAAGAAGCTCGCCGCAAATTAGAAAAGGGTGTAAATAAATTAGCTGATACAGTAAAGGTTACATTAGGTCCTAAGGGAAGAAATGTTATTCTTGATAAGAAATTCGGTTCTCCTCTTATTACAAATGATGGTGTAACTATTGCAAGAGAGATTGAGCTAGAAGATGCTTATGAAAACATGGGTGCTCAATTAGTTAAAGAAGTTGCAACAAAAACTAATGATGTAGCTGGTGACGGTACTACAACTGCAACATTGCTTGCACAAGCTATTATACGTGAAGGACTTAAAAACGTTGCTGCAGGTGCAAACCCAATGGTTCTTAAAAAAGGTGTTCAAAAAGCCGTTGATGTGGCTGTAGATGAAATCAAGAAAATTTCTAAGACTATTGAGAGCAAAGATGCTATTGCTCAGGTGGCTTCTGTTTCAGCCAGTGATGAAACCATAGGTAGCTTAATAGCAGAGGCCATGGATAAAGTAGGTAAAGAAGGCGTAATAACAGTAGAAGAATCTAAATCAATGGGAACTACATTAGATGTGGTTGAAGGAATGCAGTTTGATAGAGGTTATGTATCAGCATATATGGTAACTGATACTGAAAAAATGGAAGCAACTTTAGAGAGCCCATATATACTTATTACTGATAAGAAGATTACAAATATCCAAGAGATCCTACCTATATTAGAGCAAATCGTACAACAAGGCAAAAAGCTTTTAATTATAGCTGAAGATATCGAAGGTGAAGCATTAGCTACACTAGTTGTGAACAAATTAAGAGGTACATTTGAGTGTGTAGCTGTTAAAGCTCCTGGCTTTGGGGACAGAAGAAAAGCTATGCTTCAAGATATAGCAATACTTACAGGTGCTACAGTTGTTTCTGAAGAACTAGGATTGGATCTAAAAACAACTACAATCGATATGCTTGGTAGTGCTAACACAGTAAAGGTAGATAAAGAAAATACTACTATAGTAGATGGTGCTGGTAATAAATCTGATCTTCAAGATAGAATTAAACAAATCAAGGCACAAATAGAAGAAACTTCTTCTGACTTTGATAGAGAGAAGCTTCAAGAAAGACTTGCTAAGCTTTCAGGTGGAGTAGCAGTGATACAAGTTGGTGCAGCTACAGAAACTGAGTTAAAGGAAAGAAAGCTTAGAATAGAGGACGCATTAAATGCTACTAGAGCTGCTGTAGAAGAGGGAATCGTAGCTGGTGGTGGTACTGCGCTAATTAATGCAATTCCAGCTGTTGAAGGTCTATTAGCAGGACTTAAAGGTGATGAAAAAACTGGTGCTGCAATCATTAGACGTGCATTAGAAGAGCCGTTAAGACAAATTGCAGAAAATGCAGGTGCTGAAGGTTCAGTAATAGTTGAGAAGGTTATTAATAGTGAGACAGGAGTAGGATTTGATGCCTTCAACCAAACATATGTAAATATGATAGATGCGGGAATAGTAGACCCTACAAAGGTTACTCGTTCTGCATTACAAAATGCGGCATCTGTTTCAGCAATGTTACTTACAACTGAAGCGGCTGTTGTAGATATAAAGGAAGAAAATGATGGTGGAGCAGGAATGCCTCCAGGAATGGGCGGCGGAATGCCTGGCATGATGTAGTAAATCCATATAGCTATTGAATTCAATAGCTATGAGATTACTAAAAAGTGAAATGATAACATTTTGCTAGCATTAGAAGCTTTTCATTAGTTCACTGAACTTTTGGAAGGCTTCTTTTTTCATATTTTTGTTAAGCTGAGATAGATATTTTTATAGTATCGTAATCCTGGCGACTTAGCCTATTCATGATTTCTTGAAGTCCTACCCATATCTGAGTAGAAGGAATGGGTGAAGTGAAAAACGCCAGTTTTTAATTACTGACGTTTTTCAAGACCAAGATATTCTTTTAATGCAGTTTGGAGAATGTATGAGAAATTCACTTTGTTTTCTTCTGCAATATCGTTTAACCATTTTGGAAGAGTAAGAGTCTTTTTTATAGATTTATTTAACATATAGTCTCTAACAGGTATCATCCAAACGTCAATTAAAACAACTGTCTGGTTAGATTCCAGTTTAAAATCTGTAGGATTAGAAGAGATAGGTATTTCATTGTTTTCTTCTTCAATTCCATACATATGAAGTTCTAAGGCTTCTTTAGCATTTTTAAAAGCTTCTTCAGTAGTATCCCCACATGTAAGACAACCAGGAATATCAGGAAATTCAACAGAAATACCGTCACCATCATAAGTTAAAATTGCTGGGTAAAGATAATGATTTTTTTTCATAGTACATACAACTCCTTTCTAAAAAGTTTATATTTTTTAAAGGGAGGAGCAGGAAACCTAATCTTTTATTTTGATTCCTGCTTGATTAAAGATACTTTTTACGGTTTTAACCGGGAGGTTTTTCTTAGGATGTGGAACAGTGACACTTCCTGTTTTATTGTGATGCTTGAATTGATGGTGGTCACCTTTAACTCGTTCTATGTACCAACCATCTTCTAAAAGTATCTTTACAATTTCCCTTGAGGAATAAGCTTTCATGTATTATCTCCTCCCTTAACCAGATTATAACACGTGTTATTATACGTGTAAATAATTGTATTAAAAAATTATTATAAAAAAATATAGGTTTTAGAATGCTTTTATTTTGTTAACACATTATAGACAAATCTATTCCCCTAAATAAATCATATAAATTTTAAATGCTGATTTTACTGAGTTTGCTAAACTTGTATCTTTTTAAATTGCTTGCAAAATTGCGAAATTTAATACTGGGAATGATGTAACAAAACCAAAAAAATAAAGATGTAGGAGAAGCTCCTACATCTTTATTTTTTTGGTTTGTAGGTTGACCAACCTAACATGTCTTGTACAACTCAATAGCCAAGTATACCTTCAATTATAAGCAATGAACCAAATACTATTCTAACTGTTCTGCCAAGATTACCAATATTTCTTTTGAAAGAAATTATCATAATAAACCACCTCGATAATATTTTCTGCGTAATTATTAATTATATTCTTTTTAGATAAGAAAAGGCATACAATAAAATTCTACAATATTGGAAAATGTAATGCAGTTAAAATTTTAATAAAAAGAGGGGTAGAGTTCAAAGATAGGGAGAAAAATGTCAAAATTCACTGGGAAAATATAGCTTGACATATTGCTATAACAAGTGATAGCCTATACTTATAAATACAAGAGAATATAAAGTGAATAAGTGATACTTCTACATGAGGTAGAGAGGGAAGCTGGTGAAAATCCAGCACGGTCGCGCCACTGTAAAGGATAGTCAGGCTACAAAGAGGTCACTAGAGTGTATCTGGGAAGACGTAGCTATGACAACAACCCTAAGTCAGGAAACCTGCTTATTTATATTTATTAAAACTTGCCCACGCGAAAATGGGAAAGGTGATTTTTTTATACCTTGATTCTATATTGAGAATCCCTTTTTGCTATATATGGCACAAAGGGATTTTTTTATTGGGCGTTGGAAGGAGGAACAAGGAATTTGTTAGTAATACAGTATTTTATGAGTTTTTAAAGATAAAAAATAGGAGGGCTAAGGAATGAAAAATAAAAGTACATTTTTTTCTAAGAAATCACCAGTATTTAAGTATATTTCGTTTATTCTTATATTGATGATGTTAGTAGGCGGTCAAGCTTATGCTGCTACAGAAGGTCAGCAAGGTTCAGAATCAGAAACTAAAGAAGAAACAGTATCTGAAGTAGTTTATGGGATTGGGGAATATTATAAAAATGAAAATCCGACTTTGACAAATTGGGAAGAGGTTTTAACTCTGGATTTGGCAGGATATGATTTAAATGAAGCCCCATGGAATATAGATAGTTGGGATATGGAAGAAATAGAAGATAGTTCTCCTGCAACAATTTATGCTGGACGAATATTAGGTTTGCTAGCAGTTGGAGAAAATCCTATCAGCTATGAAGATAGAAATCTCTTGCAAGAATTAGTTAATAAACAGCAGGGAAATGGTTCTTTTGGGGGTTCTATTAATAATACTGTTTGGGCAATGATTGCTTTAGATAAGGCAGGTGTTGTATATAATGAAGAAAAAGCTATAGAATATATATCTAGCCAACAAAAACCTGATGGAGGCTTTAGTATATCAGATAATACTGGTGACCCAGATACTACAGGAGAAACACTTTTAGCTTTATCTAATCATAAGGGATTATCAGAAGTAGACAATATAATAGTTAAAGCAATAGATTTTTTAAAGAATGTTCAATTAGAGACGGGAGGCTTTTCGTCTTTAGGAAGTGAGAACTCTCAAAGTAGCTCTAGAGTTATTTTAGGTTTACTTGCAGTAGGTGAAGATTTATTAGATGAAGAATGGAAAAAGAATGACATAACAATTATTGACGCATTATTAGAATATAAGCTTTCAAATCAGTCATTTATGTATTTGCTAGAAGGGAATAGTAACTCAATGGCTACTAAGCAGGCTTTTAGAGCTTTAGTAGAGCTAAATGCTGCAGGATATGGAGATTATGAAATAGTAATTGTGACAGGCGATAGCCAAGAACAAGATAAGAAAACTGTAAGGGTACGAGTAGAAGGTTCTACAAAAAGTCTTGCAGATGAAATAGTTACTGTAGAAGGAACAACCTATGACGCCCTAGTAGAGGCTGTTGGAAGTGAAAATGTAGTAGCACCAGGTGGGTATGTTAATACTATAATGCAAGAAAGCGGGGAAACATTAGAAGGTGGAATAAATACTTCGTGGATGTATTATATAATAAGAAATGGAGAAATCTTTAGTAGTGATGAAATAGAAACTGGAGATGAAGTAATCTTTTATATTAGTGCATTTGATAGTAATTGGAATGGAAAAACATATTTTCCAAATATAAATATAAATCCAAGCACACCAACCGCAGAACAATTAATAACAATAAATATAAGTGCTCAAAAAAATGATTGGTCTTTAGGACTTTTAGAGTTAAATGATGAAGAAGTAGAGGCTATTGGAGATTATACAGTAAAGATTGGAGAAAAAGAATATATAAGTCAAGATGGTAAGGTAACAATATCTGACCTAGATGTAGGTGTTTATGAATATAGTATTACAAATAAAAATGAACTCCAATATCCAGATGTTATAACTTACAAAGGAAGTATAAATGTCATTGAAAAAGAAAATGATGGTGGGGCACCAACTCCTACCGATGAAATCACAGTAGATGTGGAAATCGTAGGTAGGGATAATAAAAGCTACTACGATGATGAGGTAGATTTACCTAAAAATAAAGCTAATGCCTTTGAAGCGTTAAAGGCTACAGGAGTTTCATTTAAAGCTAGGGATAATAATTCATATATTTATGAGATAGCAGGAGAGAGGGAAGATTCAGGTTCTACAGCAGGTTGGAAGTATAAGGTAGGATCTAGGATACCAGGAATTTCAGCTATGGATTATACATTAGATGATGGTGATAGGGTTTTATGGTTTTGGGCTGAAGATTATAATTCTACAAAACCTAGCTCTAAACCAAAACCAATTGAACCAGAAGTTGAAGAAATTATCATAGAGGAAGAGGAAAAACAACCAGTTACTTTTGCAGATGTAAATGAGGATAGCTTCTCCTGGGCACTAGAAGAAATAAGCTATTTGTCAGCTAAAGGTATTATAACAGGAGTAGAAGATAATACATTTGAGCCAGCTAGAGAAGTTACTAGAGGAGAGTTTACTGCTTTGCTGGTTAGGGCTTTAGGGCTAGATTATAATATGGAATATCAAGGTAAATTTGAAGATGTAAAAAGTGATTCTTGGTATGCAGGCTTTGTCCAGGCTGCAGTTGAAAATGGGATAATTAAAGGTATTAGTGAAAATAATTTTGATCCTAATGGTAAGCTTACAAGGGAACAAGCTGCAGTTATGGTAGCAAAAGCTTTAGAGATTAGCAAAAATAGCATAAGTACAACAGAGTTTAAAGATAAATCTAGTGTATCTGATTGGGCAGGAGAAGCCATAGAACAGGTTGTTTCTAATGGGATTTTCAGTGGATTTCCAGATAAAACCTTTAGACCAAAGGAAAGTCTTACTAGGGCTCAAAGTGCTGTAGCAATCTATAAACTTATAGTAGATGAAGAGAATTTGGATATTGAAAATTAGTCTAAATAATATAATAAAAAGTTAATAGTTATTACTTACAATAATTTAAGTGGCAGATAAATATCTGCCACTTAAATTATTAAAGTGTTTTATGTTTTTGCCATTCTGAATGTGGCATAGTGTAATGAAAAATCTTGAAATTCATTTAAATACTAAGATTCTTCGTTGCACTCAGAATGACAACTTCGAGGATTTATTTTTAGCTTTGATTTTTTCAATGATCTTGGACAAGTACGTTGTGCATTTTTGTTATTATTTCAATTCACTTAGCATTTGATTGTATTTAGATTTGGCACTTTCAACATCTTGAGAAGGTGCTTGTTTTACAGGATACCATCCTTTTTGATTCATGGCTGTAAAAATAGATTCTTGATTAGCTAAAACATTTTGCTCACATTTTGTTAAAACATTCCGCAGATTAGCACATGAAGATTCAGTTATACCCACGGTGTATGCGGAAGAAACTTGTTTTTCAGACATTAATAAATCATTTAATAACTCTTTTTCAGTAAAGCTTGATTGATGGGTCATTAAAGTAACCTCCTATTTAATAGTTTAGTGGGCTTAAATTATTGATGAGAATTAAGATAGCTTAAAAGCTCATTATAATTTTGCTTATGACTTTGTGCCCCTTGTCTACACAAATTTTTCAAATTAGGATCTGTGCAATACTCAGCATACTGACTAAGTTTTTTGTTCATCATAACCTCATAGCCTAATTGATCTTCTAAAACTTTTAAATTTGGAGCATCTAGCTTTGGTTTTCCCATATTATTAATATCCATACTACATCCTCCTTGATATGATAAATTTTTATAACAGTTATATTATTTGAATAAAAGCATGTACTTATAGCATGAAAAATATATGTATGATTACAAATTTAAGCAATTTTTTTGTAGTATTAAATATGTGGATAAGATAATGCAAGAGATCAAATAATATATTTAAAAAGATATATATTTTTAGGAGGTAAAGTGATGAAAGATATTCATGGTGAAGAATGGCAAGATGTAGAAAATAATTTGCGAAGACAGTGGCTAAACTCAAATAATGATCCTTCTCTAGTATGGGAAGATGTAAGAGAAATTGTTAAGTTTGGATGGACAAACTCAAAAAATGAAGAAAGTAGAGAGAGTATTCATTAATTTTTGTTGAAATATCTCCCAGATTAATTTAAACTTAATATATCATAAAAACCAATAGAGTTTATTGGTATTAGGAGGATTTTAGATGGAAAAGGTATTATACTTTGATTGTTTTTCTGGAATAAGTGGAGATATGACAATAGGAGCATTGTTAGATTTAGGTGTAGATAAGGAAAAGTTTCTCTTAGAACTGGATAAGCTAAGTATTGATGGTTATAGTATTGAGATAAAAAGAGGACAAAAAAATGGTATAAGTGGTACAGACTTTAATGTGATTTTAGAGCATCATCATCACGACCACGACCATGAGGATCATCACCATCACCATCATGATCATAGAAATCTTCATGATATTAATCATATAATTGAAGAGAGTTCCCTAGAGGAAAGAGTTAAAAATTTAAGTAAAAAGATTTTTGGTCTTGTGGCAGAAGCAGAGGCAAAGGTTCATGGAAAACCTATAGAAGAAGTACATTTTCATGAAGTGGGAGCTGTTGACTCAATTGTTGATATAGTTGGAACTGCTATATGTATTGATATGCTTAAAGTAGATAAGATTTATGCCTCGCCGTTACAAGTAGGCTCTGGATTTGTAGAATGTGCTCATGGAATTATACCTATACCTGCTCCTGCAACTATGGAAATATTAAAAGGAATACCTATTTACAATAATAATATTAAAACAGAATTAGTGACACCTACAGGGGGAGCTATAGTAAAGGCTTTAGCTACTGAATTTGGGGATATACCTAATATGAAGCTAGAAGCAGTAGGATATGGGTTAGGCAAAAGAGATCTAAAGATTCCTAATATGCTTAGAGTTTCTATGGGGTTAAAAAAAAACCAATAGTTAAGACTTTTATTTTGGAAACAAATATAGATGATATGAATTCGGAATTTTATTCGTACATAATGGAGAAGGCTTTTGAAAATGGAGCTTTAGATGTTTTTATGACACCTATAATAATGAAGAAAAATAGACCAGGAATTACATTGTCTATTTTATGTAAAGAAGTGGATATTAAAACTTTAGAAAAAATACTTTTTTTAGAAACTACTACTTTAGGTATAAGAAAATATAGTGTAGATAGAAGTACACTAGAACGAGAAGTTATAGATATTGAGACAAAATATGGGAGTATACCTATTAAGATAGGAGTACTAGAGGGTAAAAAATTAAAATCTGCACCAGAGTATGAGGAATGTAGAAGAATCGCCAAGATATATGATGTTCCGATTAAGGATGTATATGAGGAGGCTGTCTATGTATCTAGGGAGCTTTTAAGTAAATAATAGGGTAATTATTCTGAATATAATCACTTCTTGTCTTAAATATTGACAAGGTCTGTTATATTTGGTACTGTAGATAGAAATATAAATACAGATTCCCTCATATATGTCTGAGAATAGGGCTTAGACGTTTCTACAAAGCTACCGTTAATGGCTTAACTATGAGTGGAATTATTATACTTTCTATATATAACTATGGAATCCACATAATAATTTCACTCGTGAAATTATTATGTGGATTTTTTAAAAGTATCTGGGGTAAATAATGAAAAAATAATATTTTTTAAAAAAGGAGAGTAGGAACTTATGGAAGATAAGTTTATTAAGGAAGGATTAACCTTTGATGATGTTCTACTAGTACCTCAAAAATCAGAGGTTCTACCTAAAGATGTAGATATTAGAACCAGATTAACACAAAAGATTAAACTAAATATTCCTATTATGAGTGCTGGAATGGATACTGTAACGGAAGCAAAACTTGCTATAGCTATGGCTAGAGAAGGTGGAATAGGTATTATCCACAAAAATATGAGTATAGAACAACAAGCAATGGAAGTTGATAAGGTAAAAAGAAGTGAACATGGAGTTATAGTAGATCCATTTTATCTAGCCCCTCATAATATTATAGGTGATGCATTAGAGCTTATGGAACGATATCATATTTCTGGAGTACCAATAACTGATGAGAATATGAAGCTGGTAGGAATACTAACCAATCGGGATATAAGATTTGAAAATGATATGAACAAAAAAATCGAAGATGCCATGACTAAGGATAATCTTGTTACAGCAAAAGAAGGAATATCTATGGCAGAAGCCGAGTTAATTTTAAAGAGTAGAAAGATAGAAAAACTTCCTATTGTAGACGATGAAGGTTATCTAAAAGGTTTAATAACTATTAAAGATATAGAGAAGTCCATACAATATCCTAATTCAGCAAAAGATGAAAGAGGAAGATTGCTAGTAGGGGCTGCATTAGGTATAACAGCAGATTTACTAGAAAGAGCTGAGGCTTTAGTCAAGGCAGGAGTTGATGTAGTTGTCCTAGATACAGCTCATGGTCATTCTACAGGAGTTATTGAAGCAGTTAAGAAACTTAAAACTATATATCCAGATATTCAGTTAATAGCAGGAAATGTAGCAACAGCTGAGGCAACAGAGGATTTAATAAAAGCAGGAGTAGATGCTGTAAAAGTTGGTATAGGACCAGGATCTATTTGTACCACCAGAGTAGTAGCAGGTATTGGTGTCCCTCAAATAACTGCAGTAAATGATTGTGCAAAGGCGGCTAAAAAGTATGATATTCCTATTATAGCTGATGGAGGTATTAAGTATTCCGGAGATATTCCTAAAGCTATAGCTGCTGGAGCTGATATATGTATGATAGGTTCATTATTTGCAGGCACAGAGGAAAGTCCAGGAGAAACGGTTATTTATAAAGGTAGAAGCTTTAAGGTCTATAGAGGTATGGGATCTACTGCTGCTATGTCTGCAGGGAGTAGGGATAGATACTTCCAGGAAAATACAAAGAAGCTTGTGCCTGAAGGAGTAGAAGGAAAAGTTCCTTATAGAGGACCATTAAAGGAGACAGTGTACCAATTGATAGGTGGATTAAGAGCAGGAATGGGTTATTGTGGAACTCCTTCAATTAAGGAACTTAAAGAGAATTCTAAATTTATTAAAATAACCTCAGCTGGACTAACAGAAAGTCATCCTCATGATATAAGTATTACAAAAGAAGCTCCAAATTATAGTGTGAGGGATTAAGGGGTCAGGTGCGAGGTGCGGGGTACGGGGTACAAAATCTTTTGTACTCTGTATCCCGTACCCGGTACCTAACACTCTGAGGGTACATGAGGGTAAAAGATAAAGTCCAAAAGTATAGTTGCAAGTTACAAGTAAAACATTAAAACCTTTTAAACCATAAACAGTAAAACCAGTACCGGCGAATGAATTCGCCTCTACATGTTTTCGAGGGAAATTTAATTGTCATATATGTGTAGAGGAGATTTCAATCTCAGGAGTGACATGAGGATAATAGGGTAAAAGAACTGTTAAACGATAAAAGTGTAGGGACAGACCTGTGTGTCTGTCCGAAAGCAGGTAGGCTATATTCAATCTAAAGGAGGTTCGTAGATGAACGAACAGGAACTGATTTTGATAATGGATTTTGGGGGGCAGTATAAAGAACTTATAGCAAGAAGGGTAAGAGAAAACAATGTATATTGTGAGGTAATCCCTTATAATTCCCCTATAGATAAAATAAAGGAAAAAAATCCTAAAGGAATTATTTTTACTGGAGGACCAGCTAGTGTATATGGAGAAAAGTCTCCTGCCTGTGATAAGGGAGTATTTGAACTAAATGTTCCGGTTTTAGGGATATGCTATGGTGGTCAACTAATGGCTCAAATGTTTAATGGAAAAGTTAATAGAGCAACCACTAGAGAATATGGAAGAGTAAGGCTTAATATAAATAATAGAGAAGGTATATTTAAAGATGTTGCAAATGATTCCAAGTGTTGGATGAGTCATACTGACTTTATAGAAACTGCTCCAAAGGACTTTGAAATAACCGCTACTACAAAAGGTTGTCCAGTAGCAGCTATGGCAAATAAAGAGAAGAAACTATATGCTGTACAATTTCATCCTGAGGTAGAGCATACAGAAAAGGGTAGGGAAATAATCAAAAACTTCTTATATGAGGTATGTGGTTGTACAGGTAATTGGAATATGCACGACTTTGCAGAACACTCTATAAAAGAAATTAAGGAGTTAGTTGGTAATAAGAAGGTTCTATGTGCACTTTCAGGTGGAGTAGATTCCTCTGTAGCAGCTGTATTAGTTCATAAGGCTATAGGAGATCAACTGACCTGTATTTTCGTTGATCATGGTTTGCTAAGAAAAGATGAAGGAGATCAGGTGGAAAAGGTATTTAGAGATATGTTCCACATGAACTTAATTAGAGTTAATGCTCAAGAACGTTTTCTTGGTAAACTAAAAGGTGTAACAGACCCTGAAAGAAAGAGAAAGATTATCGGAGAAGAATTTATTAGAGTTTTTGAAGAAGAGTCAGGAAAGCTAGGAAATATTGATTATCTTGTACAAGGTACTGTATACCCAGACGTTATAGAAAGTGGTACCGATACAGCAGCAGTGATAAAAAGCCACCATAATGTAGGTGGATTGCCAGAGGATATTGAATTTGAGCTAATAGAGCCATTAAGACAATTATTTAAAGATGAAGTTCGTAAAGTAGGAGAAGAGCTCGATATTCCTGCAGAAATTGTTTGGAGACAACCTTTCCCAGGACCAGGACTTGCTATAAGAGTACTAGGAGAAATTACAGAGGACAAGCTTCACATAGTAAGAGAGTCAGATGCTATTTTAAGAGATGAAGTAAAGAAGGCAGGACTTGAAAGAGAGATTTGGCAGTACTTTACAGCATTACCTAATGTTAAAAGTGTAGGAGTTATGGGAGATGAAAGAACATATAGTCATACTTTGGCTATAAGAGCAGTAACATCTTCTGACGGAATGACTTCAGATTGGGCAAGAATACCTTATGACGTTTTAGAAAAAATATCTAATAGGATAGTAAATGAAGTAGATGATGTAAATAGGATAGTATATGATATAACAAGTAAACCACCAAGTACCATTGAGTGGGAATAAGGTAACGTTTAAACATCCTGAAAAGGTGATATTTGACCTTGATTCAACATTGCTTAATACTTATGGCAAAGCTTTGTTCCAGGAGGTTTATTTTTCGCCAATGGAAGCGATGAAAATATCTTTAGGCTAAATTATTCTAATATGGGTGAAGAGAGAATAGTAGGATGTATAAAAGACTTAAAAAAGTCTTAAGAGAAAGTATATAAATGAACATAAAGGGCAAAATATTTTGTTCATTTAAAAGGAGAATAAGAACTTAGAATTCTAAGTTCTTATTCTTCTTTTATTTTTATTATAATGGCTGTGCCTTTATTGATTTCACTCACCAGTTTAATCTTTCCATGGTGGTGTTCTACTATATGCTTGACAATAGAAAGACCTAGACCTGTGCTTTGGGTTTTCCTTGATCTACTCTTATCCACAGTGTAAAATCTTTCAAATATTCTACTTTGCTGGGGAGTAGAAATACCTATACCTGTATCTTTGACTTTAATAATAGCCCAACTATCTTGACTTTTAATCTCTAAGTCCACACTTCCACCAGAAGGAGTATATTTAATTCCATTATCTAAAAGATTGTATATCAGCTCTTCAATCATATTTTCGTTTCCATTTATAAAAGTAGATTTACCATGGAGATTTAGATCTATATTTTTTTCCTTTGCAATAAAATTCAAATTTTCCATAGTATTCTTCCCAATATTGTAAATGTCAATAAGATTAAAATCTTTATTATATTCTTCCTCTTCAATTTTAGATAATTTAATTATAGAATCAATAAGATTTAATAATCTAGATCCCTCAGTTCTAATAGTAGAAGCGAATTTTTTAATGTCTGAATCTTTTGCCATTCCATTCTGGATCATTTCTGCATATCCATTAATAGATGTTAAGGGAGTTTTTAACTCATGGGAGACATTTGCAGAAAATTCCCTACGCATTATATCAAGTTTGTATTTCTTAGTAAAATCAACTACTAGTATAACAAGACCTACTAATCTATTATTACTTAAAACAGGATTAATATATATATTTAAGTACTTTTCTCCTTGGTTTAATATTAGCTCTTCACTTGAATTAGTATCTATTGCTTTTTCCAAGGTCTCATATAGTTTAATACTTCTAGATAATTTTATGAAGTCATTACCATAATAGGATACATTATCCTTACCTTGAAGAAGTTTAATACCACTATCATTTGCAGATAATATTTTCTTATCCTTATCTATAAGTATAAGGCCTTCCCCCATACTAGAGGTTATTACATCCATAAGAGCAGCTTTTTCTTCTAAGGTTTTAATATTATACCTTATTTGCTCTTTTTGAGTTTCAACCTTTCTTATAAAGGGCATGATTTCATCATATACAGTAAATTCATCTAATTCTTTATTTTCTACGAGGCTCTCCATATTTTTAACAATGTTCTCTACTGGTGCTATAATTTTTTTAGTGAGTATGGAAGATGTAAAGAATGATAGCAATAATATTAAAAATACAATTATAAATATAACAGGCAATATATTTGTAAAATGTGAGAATATATTAGCCCCTTGACGGGATATTCTAAGTATGGAATTGTTTGCAAGGAGAGTAGCATAATAATAAGTGTCTTTATCTAGAGTAGCAGAATTTCTTACTGCCTCTCCCTCCCCGAATTCCAAGGCATTCTTTACCTCTGGCCTGTCTAGATGATTTTCCATAGTTTTAGAATCTGCCATATTGTCAAATAATACATCACCATCTAAATCTATTATTGTGATTCTAATATTTGGATCTGTATTTTTCTTTAAGGAGTCAACAGTAATATCATCTAAAGGAGCTAAAATATCTGACATTATGTTCCCATAGTCCTTTAATGCTTTTATTTCATTTTTCACATGAAAATTATAGAAGGTAAGGAGTAGAAATCCTGTAACTACTATGGCAACTAAGGCAGATAAAATTGCTATATTTAAGTAAATTTTTCTTTTCATAAAATACTCCCTACCTTATATCCAACATTTCTTATAGTTTGTATTAATTTCCCCTTTTCTCCAAGTTTTTGCCTTAAGGTTCCAATATGAACATCCACAGTTCGGGTTTCACCTTCAAAATCAAACCCCCAAATTTGATTCATAAGTGTTTCTCTTGTTAGAACTATATCTTGATTTTTTAACAAAAAGTAGATTAGCTCAAATTCTTTATAGGTCAAATTTATTGTTTCTCCCCCTACAGTTACTCTTCTTTTTTCATAGTCTATAGAGATGCCACTGAAAGAAAGACTGTTTGAATGAGGAGATGTATTAGTTCTTCTTAAAACAGTCTTCACCCTAGAGATTAGTTCCATAACGCCAAAGGGTTTTGAAATATAGTCATCGGCACCCATATCAAGGCCCTTTACCTTATCAAATTCAGAAGCCTTTGCGGTAAGCATTATTATAGGAGTGTCCTTTAAAGTAGTATTACATTTAAGTTTTTCTAGGATTTTCAAACCATCCTCCCCAGGGAGCATAATGTCTAAAAGAATTAAATCAGGAACAGAACTATAAACTTTAGAAAAAAAATCATCTCCATCTTCAAATCCCACAGCTTCAAACCCAGCATTTTCTAAAGCATAGACTATTAATTGCCTTATACTCTCATCATCTTCCACGCAATATACCTTGGACATATTATCACTCCTGTTGTATTAATTTACATGATCACCTGTAATTGAAAATAAAACCCATTCAGCTATATTTTCTGCATGATCGCCTATTTTCTCGAAATATTTAGCTATCATAAGGAAGTTAATAGCTTGTTCTCCATTATTTACATCTTCACGAATTAAAAGGATGAGTTCATCTTTTATTATATCAAATAAATGGTCTACTTTATCATCAAAATTGATTACTTCATAGGCTAAATCCATATCACGATTTACAAAGGCATCGATACTTTTTTTTACCATATATACAGTAGCCTCAGCCATTTGGGGAATATGGGTTAATTCCTTTATATACTTTTCACTTGAAAAAAGCAAAGATATTTCAGAGATGTCTTGAGAATGATCCCCAATTCTCTCAAGATCAGTTATCATCTTTAATATGGAAGATATAAGTCTGAGATCTCCGGCTACTGGATGTTGCTGCAATATGAGTTTCAAACACTTGGATTCAATATCCCTTTCCATATTATCTATTTCAATATCTCTCTCAATAATATTTTTTGCCAGATTTACATCTCGATTTATTAAGGCTTCCACGGCACTTTTAATTCTATCCTCTACTAAACTCCCCATCTTTATAAGTTCATTATTAAGCAAATTTAATTCTTTATCAAAATTACTTCTCATAATTACACCCCTTTTAAATTTTTAACCAAATCTACCAGTAATATAGTCTTCTGTACGCTTATCATTTGGTTTTGAAAATAAGGTACTTGTATCCTTAAACTCTATAATTTCTCCATTTAGAAAAAATGCAGTTTTATCAGATACCCTAGTAGCTTGTTGCATATTGTGAGTGACTATTATAATAGTGTACTCATTTTTTAATTCTTGGATTAAATCTTCTATCTTTCCAGTGGAAATGGGATCCAAGGCACTAGTAGGTTCGTCCATTAATAGTACTTCAGGCTCCACTGCCAAAGCCCTTGCTATACATATCCTCTGCTGCTGTCCACCAGACAATCTTAAGGCACTCTTTTTCAAATCATCTTTTACTTCATCCCAAATAGCAGCTTTCTGCAGACTATCTTCCACTATTTCATCTAATTTAGACTTCTTTTTTATATTATGAGTCCTAGGCCCATATGCAATGTTGTCATATATACTCATGGGGAAGGGATTAGGCTTTTGAAATACCATACCAACTCTTTTTCTCAATAAGTTTACATCTATATTTTTAGAAAATATATCTTTATCATCCAAAATTATCTCCCCTGTAATCTTACATCCTTCAACAATATCATTCATGCGATTTAAGCTCTTCAATAGAGAAGACTTACCACAGCCAGAAGGACCTATAAGTCCAGTTATTTCATTTTCTTTAATATCCATGTTTATAGTCTTTAAAGCATGAAAATCTTCGTAGAATAAATTCAAATTTTTTACACTTATTTTATTCATTATATCTTCCTTTCCCAAGTTTATTACTCATATAAGTTGACAAGCCATTTATAATTAAAATTATAATTAGTAATATAACTCCTGTTGCATAGGATTCATCCACATGCAATCCCTCTGAAGACAGTAAATACATATGAAGGGATAGAGTTCTACCAGAAGAAAACAATCCGTTTGGTATTTTAGATGCTGTTCCTAGAGTATATATAAGGGCAGCAGTTTCTCCAATTATCCTACCTACTGACAATATAATGCCTGATAAGATCCCAGGTATGGCAACAGGTAGAACAATTTTAAATATTGTTCTAAGTTTACCTGCACCAAGACCAAAGCTGGCCTCTCTTAGACTGTCATCAACAGATAAAAGTGCTTCTTCTGTAGTCCTTATTATAAGGGGTAAAACCATTATGGTAGCAGTCAAAGTTCCAGCTAAAAGAGAGTATTGAAAACCTAGTTTAATGACAAAAAACAACATTCCAAATAGGCCATATACAATAGATGGAATTCCTGAGAGAGTTTCAGTTGTTATTCTAATAGTTTCAACTAACCCACTACCTTTTTTAGCATACTCTATTAAATAAAATCCAGTAAAAACACCTAGAGGAGTAGCGATGATTAAAGTAAGTAATATTATCATCATAGTGGTTATAATTGCAGGGAAAAGTGATGCATTTTCTGATGTATATTCAATTTCAAAAAGTGACAGTTGTAAATGTGGAATACCTCTAATTAAAATATATCCAATAATAAAAAATAGGATGCTAAAAGTTAAAAAGGCAGATAATTTGATTGCATATCTAGTAATTTTACTCAATTTAAGGTCCTCCTTTTAACTATGGAAAAGACTCCATTTATAATTAATATAAATATAAATAATACAAGAGCAGTTGCAATAAGGGCTTGTCTATGGGTATCGGCTGCATATGCCATTTCAATAACTATATTAGTAGTAAGTGTTCTCACACCTTTAGTAATTTCAGCAGGCATACGAGCTTGATTTCCAGTTACTAATATAACTGCCATAGTCTCACCTATAGCACGACCTATCCCCAATATAATAGAGGAAATAATACCTGATTTTGCTGCTGGGAGAACTACCCCCATTACTGATCTCTCATGACTAGCTCCTAAGGCTATACTTCCTTCATAATATCCTTCAGGCACGGCTCTTATGGAGGACTCAGATATACCTATAATGGTAGGAAGTATCATTATTCCTAAAAGTATGGATGCGGTAATAATATTCATCCCTGTTCCTCCAAATATAATCCTAATAAATGGGACTATCACAGTTAGGGCAAAAAAACCATATACAATAGAAGGAATACCAGCCATTAGGTTTATACAAGGTTTTAAAAATTTATATAACTTTCCGGTGCTAAATTTTGCAAGATAAGTGGCAGTTAATACTCCAATAGGAACTCCTATGATAATAGCCCCTAGGGTAATATATAGGGATCCTAATATCATAGGGAGTATTCCATAGGAAGGGGGAGTATTAGATGGCTTCCACTGTGTTCCAAGTAAAAAGTTTTTTAATCCATACTCTTTAATAAATGGAAATCCTCCACTAAAAATGAACACACAGATTAATATAATAGCAATAATTGATGTCATTGCAGATAAAATAAAAATAAATTTCATAAATTTCTCAAGTGATTTCTTTTTCATAGATTTCTCCTTTGTTTTATTGTATATAAATAAAGTAACAAAACTGTGTAAAATCTAAGGACAAATACATGTAAAATGTATGTAAAAAAAATAGCCTAACAAGAGTTAGACTATTTTTTTATATCATCCCAAGTAGTTATTTCGCCAGTATAAATTGATTTGACTTTATCTAAACTAATAGATTCAAAGGGGTTTTCATTATTTACTATTACTGCAATACCATCTATTGCAATAACTTCATGGGTTAATACTTCTTTTTCAGAGTCCTTTAGTTGTCTTGATGCCATTCCAATGTCAGCACTGTCTTCCATGGCAGACTGCATACCTGCAGAAGAACCTGTAGATTGAATTTCAATTGAGACTTTAGAATTTAGTTCTTCATATTTCTCAGCCAGTTTTTCCATAACTGGACTAACTGAAGTAGAACCTGCTATTATTAGATTTCCTTCTTGACTAGAACCATCGTAACTTGTCAAGTCTGTACTAGCTTCTACGTAACCTTCTTCTACTATTATACCTTGTCCTTCTGAACTCATTATAAAACTTAGAAAATCGTCTGCAAGAGGACTCAAATCTCCCTTATATGCGATATTAAATGGACGAGAAATTTTATAAGAATCATTTTGAACATTTTCAGATGTAGCTTCTACATCATTGATTTTTAGAGCTTTAACTGTATTATTTAAAGAGCCAAGGGATATATAACCAATAGAATTTTTATCACCAGCTACAGTAGTCATTACAGCGTTTGTGCCATTTTGAATTATAGCTTCTTCATAGGTGTTGTCAGTTTTGTTGCCATCTGAGCCCTTTTCTAAAATACCTACTATTTCAATAAATGCACCTCTTGTTCCAGAACCATCTTCTCTACTTACCACATTGATGGTATCTGAAAGATTTGAATCCTCACCATTCCCTGTATCTCCTAGAGTACATCCAGTGATAAGAGTAAATGATAGAGTTAAAGCCAATAATAAAATAATTTTTGTTTTCATATAATCTTCCTTTCTATTTGAATTTAATTAAATAATATACTAACAATGTAAAATCCAATAGTAAAGTAATGTTAAAACTATGTAAAATGAAATAATTCTAATTCAGCAATATATAGATAGTCCAAAAATGAAAAGATACTCCTTTAAATCTCTGTTGTTTCAATATGATAAAGCCATAGATGGTTTTACAAGATATTATCAATACGAGGAAATAGAAGGCTATGAAAGGATAGAAAAAGAGTTAATTCCTAAAGAAGTTTTTAGAGAGACTGCTGCGAATGCAATAGTTCACAGAGTATAGGATAAAAATTCATATATACAAATACTAGTTTGTGGGTGATGGATGATTTACTATTATTAATTTGTAGAGGTGATCTGTTGTCGCCTTAATTTTTACATTCAACCTTTAACATATTTAACAATGGTGGGGGACGGTTTCTATGCAGTTCCAGGAAAACCCACGGGCTGGCATGGAAACCAGCCCCTACAATATCGTAAATGCCATATTTGTACCATATCGTACCCAAATACGTTCCATTATCCTACTAATGTGACGCCAAATAGGGATTATGCGACGTAAACGTCGCAGGTTGACGGTTGTCGGTTAAGATCAAAGGAAAGATCCTTCGCATACGCTCAGGATGACATTTGGGGCTTTTTCTCTCGCCTGTCATCCTGAGTGAATACGAAGGATCTTGTTTTTAAGATTTTAAGGTTTATTCTTTTAATCTTCAACATACAACATACAACCTTCAACTTTTTTTACGTCGCCTTTTAGGGAATATGTTCATTAAACTGTTTCAATATAATTATTGATTTTATCATATCAATAACCATATAATTTAACAATATACTTAAATATAATCTAATAATTTGGTTTCTTGATTTGAAACTAGAATATAATATAGACTTATGATAGATTATATTTTATAGGGGGTATGGTAATGTGGACTAGGCAAGATATTAAAAATTATGCAAAGGATTTTTTGCGTAAGCACTATTGGAAGGCGTTTTTAGTATGTCTTATTGCAACTTTACTTAGTGGTGGTGGAGGAAGTAATAGTAGTAACAACAATAATTATAATAATGACAACAACTACTACTATAATGAACATAATATGATGTATGAATTTGATGATAGCGTATATTTTGAATATGATAATCCTATATTTAATTTTGCAACTAGAAGAATTAGAGCACCGTTATTTTTTATAGGTGGAGGAGTATTATCAATCGTAATAGTTATTTTTGTAATTCTTTTAATAACTGTGGGTTTTGCCATTGAAGTAGGCAAAAGTAGATTCTTTCTGCGAGGATTTAAAGGAAATGTTAGTATTGGGAAGTTGTTTTCTACCTTTAATTCTAGGGAGTATTTACCCATTGTAAAAACTCAATTTTTAAGAGGATTTTATAATTTTTTATGGACTTTACTACTCATAATACCAGGAATAATAAAGTCCTATGAATATAGATTTGTTCCATATATTTTATCTGAAGAACCTGATTTATCTTCAAATGAAGTAATTACACAAAGTATAGAGATGACAAATGGACATAAGATGGATATGTTTGTGCTGGATCTATCGTTTATAGGCTGGTATATACTGGGGGGGTTTTTATTTGGTATAGGAGTTTTTTTCGTAGATCCCTATAAAGAAGCAACTTTTGCTAGGCTTTATAATATTTTATCTGGTAATGATGATTTAGATAATGATGAGTATAATATGCTAGTTAAAAAAATAATTAAAATAAGTAAAAGGGATGTCAAACTTTATAAAAGTTAACTATGAACGGGGTCAGGAGCTTATGGAATTGGTTAATATAACAAGACAAGAACCAAAAGTAGGCAGAAATGATCTATGTCCCTGTGGAAGCGGGAAAAAATATAAAAAATGCTGTGGAAACAAATAAATCTGAGGATTAGGATAAATTTGTAAGAAATAGGTCTTTTGTGGTATAATTAGTTAAAACTTTAATAAATATGTGAAGTAAGTAAAGGTAGTAGCAGGTTAGTGAGTCTAAATATGCAGTAGCGGATTGAGATAAGCTAGGGTTAGGAGCGAAACTTTACTGAGAAACATCTTGGTAGAACTGAGGTCTGTTTAGGTTCGAGAGGACATAAACTATACTACATCTATGTGGTGTAAAGTGAGTCTATAAAGGGCGAAACTTAGGCACTCTAACTCTATAGCTATAGAGTTAGAGTGCCTATTTTTATTTAAAAATGGTAATAATAAAATAAAACCTGCTGCTGAGATTAAAATTTAAAGGAGGAGCATATTTTGAATATTTCTGGAAAGACGCCATTGTTTAGGGCGAAAAAAATTGAAAGTGAATTAGGTATAAAAGAAATTTATCTAAAGCTAGAGGGAACAAATCCATATGGAAACAAGATTGACAGGGTTTCTGAAGTCATAATTAGAGATGCTATGATTCAAAACAAAAAATATATTTTAGTGGATGGTTCTAGGGATTACATAAATTCAATGATATATTTTGCTGAAACAAGTGATCTTAAAGCAGTAGTGCCACAATTTAAAAATGAGAAATGGAAAAAAGCAAAGTACAAAGACGATAAGATTATTAATATGACCAAAATGAAATTTGAGAATAAAGCAAGCTTTATAGAAGAATATTGTTTAGAGAATAATTACTATAATGCAGCTAATGGTCATAATAACAGACATTTAAGCATAATAGCTCTTGAAGATATTGGAGATGAGATAACTGAAAAATTAAAAGGGAATGTTAGTACAGTTTTCACACAATTAGGATATGGTCATACCGTGTCTAGCTTATATAATGGTTTTGTACGAAATTGGGTTCAAGGTGACATTGAAAAGTATCCAAAGATAGTTTCTAGTACAATTCCTAAGGGAAATGCAATATATGATGACTATAAGAAAAATTTTCAATTAGAAGATTTAGATAGCTATGATATAGATGTAAATAAATATACAAGACATTTATTTACGGAAGACAGTATGCTCTTAGAAGAGACGCTAAAAGCAGTGCATGATACAGGAGGAACTATATTATCAATAGGTACTGACCTTCTTATAGAAAGTGCAAACTATCTAAGAAAGAAGGAACATATAGTCCTAACCACAGAAGAAGCATATTCCTTTGCCGGATTTTATAAGCTTGCTAAGGAAGGTAAAATACAGGATGGCAAGCATGTGATTATATTAAATAATGGAAAAAGTGATATTCAGATAGAACGAATAGACAGCTTTGATAAATATTCTCCAGATGAATTAGTAGGGTTTGTTACAGAGTGGCTAATGCAATACAAAGATTCAGTAGAGGAAACTAAAGATGCTATTTTAAATGCAATGAAAAATGGATATATCTATGTAGCTTATAGAAATGGAAAAATTCAAGGGATATGTGTTATTGTAAATCTAGGCTTTAAAGACTTTATACCTAGTTATCATCTAGCATATATAGCTACTAAGGAAGGAAATAAAGGTAGAGGTATAGCTTCAGAGTTAATAAGTCAAGCTGTAGAGGTTACAGAAGGAAGTATTTCGCTACATGTAGATATAGGCAACTCAAGAGCAGAAAAGCTTTATGAAAAATTTGGATTTAAGCATAAATATAACAGAATGATTTATACAGGAGAGTAAATAATAATAAAATCCTTTTCTTATTAAAGAAGGGGATTTTAGTTTTTACAGCGAATAAGTACATATAATTATACGAGGAGTTTGAATATGAATATTTCTTTGGTAGCAGGATTAGGAATTATTTTCATAGTTGTAGGAGTACTTATTTCTATGTTGTTTTATAAAGTAACATTTGGATCTGTCTTATTAATTATATTGGGGTTAGGATTAGTCATGTGGAGCATACTTGACTATTTAAAGCTTGAAGGTATTTATAAAAGGGAAGTTGATATAATAAGGAAGGTATTCTTCGCTTTATTTATAGCATGGTTGTTTTCATTTCTTGTTATAGAAGGCTTTATACTAACAGCAGTAAACCCTGATGGAGAAGCTAGAGTAGATTATGTAATAGTACTAGGAGCAGGACTTAGAGGTGAGACCCCATCTCTTACACTACATACAAGGTTAATGAAAGGTTTAGAATACTTGAATGAACATCCTGAACTAAAGGTAGTAGTTTCAGGAGGACAAGGTCCAGGAGAGAGTATAACAGAAGCTGAAGCAATGAAAAGATTTTATATGAATAAGGGTATAAAAGAGAGTAGGATTATCAAAGAAGGTAAATCTACTAGTACCATGGAAAATCTAAGCTTTTCTAAAGAGATATTAGATAAAGAAGAAAAGGTTTCAAAGAACAGGGTTATGATTGTTACCAGTGATTTTCATATGTTTAGATCAAAATATTTAGCTAAAAAACTAGACTTTATTCCCTACGGTATGCCAGCAAAAACACCTTTTTATTTATGGATGGATTATAGTGTTCGGGAGTATTTTGCAGTAATTAAGTCATTGGTATTTGATTAATAGGGGAGAACATTATATTTAAAATTGAAACATAAAAGGGGGAGGAATATTTATAAATAACACATTGCTATATATCAAGGATGTTGTACAGCAATTTGCAGAAGCTGCAAGTGCTGCTTTAAAAGTGGATGTTGAAGTGTTTGATAAAGACCAAAGAATTGCTGGTACTGGAATAGCAAAGAATTTAATTGGGAATTCGATTTTGTCTCATGGAATCATCAATAGATTTATGTTTTCAGATACTTCAGTTAAAAAAATTATTATAAATAATCCTGGAGAAGATGAAAAATGCAATCTTTGTCCTAATTATGGAAGCTGCTTTTATAAAAGAGCTGTTTATGCTGCAATTGAATATAGGCATGAGATTATAGGTGTGATAGGTATTACTGCAATGAATGATGAACAAGTGAGTTTAATTGAATACAATAATTATGCCATGCTAGGATTTGTTGATAAAATAGCTGAGCTAATAAGTACAAAGTATAAAGAGTATGAAATACTTAAACAACTAAAAGCTTATGCAGGGCTGATGGATACAGTGATTAATAGTATAAACAAGGGAATAATCGTATTAAACAAAGAATTTAAGATTATTAGTGCAAATAATTATATACTAGATAAATTAATGATCCAAGAAAAACAGGTTTTGAATAATCACATACATGAGATTTTAGAAAACCTAACTATTTCTATGGATGAACAGCTAAAGTCTTCAGGATATCAAGAAATTGTTACAAATGTTAGTGGAAGACAAGTTTATTTACTATGTATGGTGAAACCAATCTATGTTAATAAAGATATAGAGGGAACGGTATGTTTGATAGAAGACTATAAAGATACTACCCAATTTGCATATGCCATAGCTTCAAAGCAAAATGAAATCATGTTAAAAGATATAAAAGGAGAAAATGAAGGTTTTATAAATTTTAAAAATAAGGTTAAAAATATTTCAGTTAATGATTCAACAGTTCTTTTAACAGGGGAGACGGGTACTGGTAAAGAGCTGTTTGCAAGAGCAATTCATTCGGAAAGTAGGAGGAAAGAATATCCGTTTATATCTATTAATTGCGGAGCTTTACCAGATACTTTAATAGAAAGTGAATTGTTTGGGTATGAAAAAGGTGCCTTTACTGGTGCTAATAATATGGGTAAACATGGTAAGTTTTACTTAGCTAACAAAGGTACTATTTTATTAGATGAGATTGAAACCATGCCACTTTATCTTCAACCTAAATTATTAAGAGTTATTGAAAGAAGAGAGGTTGAAAGAATTGGGGGTAATAAGAGCATACCTATTGATGTAAGGATTATTGCCGCTACAAATATGAGATTAGATCAAATGGTGATAAACGGTGAATTCAGAGAAGATTTGTTCCATAGGCTTAATGTTATTTCTCTTTTTATACCACCTCTAAGGGAAAGAGAAGAAGATGTACTAATTTTATCTAACTATTTTGTTGATAAATTTGCTTCCAAGTTTCAAAAGAATATTATAGGTATTTCAGAAGATGTAAAAAATATCTTTCTTAATTATACCTGGCCAGGTAATGTAAGAGAGTTACAAAACACAATTGAGTATGCAATAAATATGGAGCCAAGTAATTATATCACTGCAGAAAATTTACCATTTCAATTTAAGGAATATCCAAGAACCAAGTTGATTAAATCACTGGAAAGAGTTGAGAAAGAACATATTATTAAGGCATTAAACCAATATGGCTGGTCCGAAAATGGAAGAATCGAAGCAGCAAAGCATTTAGGTATTAGTAGAGCAACTGTTTATAGGAAGATAAAAAAGTATAACCTGATATAAAAAACATATCAAAAAGAGATGTACATCTCATTTTGATATGTTTTTATATTCTACAAAAGAAAGCGTTTAACTTATGTAAAGATAATAGTAATTGAATTACATATCACTTTGAGATGTAAAAAATACATAGTTTTAATAAAAAATAAGCTAAGTCTTGAAAATCCTTGAAAGTTGTGGAATGCTAAAGAAGTTTTTAATAAAGAATAATTGGCATGAGATTTGCTCTAATATATTTCAAAGTATAAATTACAAGGAGGAAATTGTTATGAGTAGATCTGTAGAATTTCTATATTTACAACAGGAAGATTGTATTAAGGCTGGAGGATTTGATATGAAAGATGCTTTGCAGGCCACAGAAAGATCATTTTTTCTTCATGGTAAAAATGATTTCATTCAACCTGGAAAACCTGTGATTAGATGGGGTGGACCCGAAACCGAAGAAACAATTGGTAGAATTATGTCGATGCCATCATTTTTAGGAGGAGAAATTTACTCGGAGGAATTAAAAGCTAGAAATTTAATTGGCCCTGTAAACACCTCGGGTATCAAATTTATTCCAAGTAAACCCCATAATCCTTCAAAATATAATTTGCCTCGTGCCAATGCACTGATTATTATACTAGATCCGGAAACACTTATGCCAGCATGTATTATGGATGGAACTTTGGTTAGTGCTATGAGAACGGGGGCTGCTTCAGGTGTCGCTGCAAAATATCTTGCAAATCCTGATTCTAAGGTAATGGGGCTAGTAGGAGGAAGTGTTCAAGGGATCACTCAAACTATGGCATTAAAAGAAGGAGTTCCCTCACTAGAGGTTTGTAAGGTGTTTGATATAAACAAAGAGACAAGCAAGCGTTTTATAGAAGAAGTTAAGGACAAAATCGATATGGAGTTTATTATTGTGGATAGTCCTGAAAAGGTGTTTAGAGAATCTGATGTTATAAGTACAGCAACCATGGCTAAGGAGCCTTATGTTAATGGAGAATGGTACAAAGATGGGGCTTGCCATTGTGAAATATCTTTCTGGGATACACCACCAGAGGCATTAAGTTTTTTTGACTTTATAGTAGTTGATGACTGGTATCAGGTAAAGCATCATGGAGTGGATGTGAGCTGGAGAGCAGTAAGAGATGGTATGATACCAGAAACTAAAATTCGGGGAAATCTAGGAGAAATTGTTGCAGGTCTAAAGGAAGGTAGGAAGGATAAAAAGGAAAAAGTATTTTTTAATCCCATAGGTATGGGAATACATGACTTATCAGAAGCCCATAGAGTATATCAGAATGCTGTGAATATGGGGATTGGCCAAAAATTAAAGCTATGGGATAATCCGATACTAGGGTAAAGAGGTACGAGGTACAAGGTGCGAGGTTCTAGGTACCCCGTACCCTGCACCTCGCACCTTTTTTAAATTATGTAAGTGAAGCTTGTTTAGTTTTTTTATTTCTTAAAAGGTTACTTGTAATAAAGAAAGCCATTAAAGATATACCGATTAAATCAGTTTGAAACCCTGGCTTAACTAATAAAACTGCTGCTGTAAATGCCATAAGCCTTTCATATGTTTTTAATGGAGATTTGAAGTAATTCTCTGCTGCCGAACCGAGGCAAATGATACCAAGTATACCGGTTGTTATTGTTAATACTAGTCTCCAAATCACTACATTTTGCATTAGAAGAATAGGAGAGTAGACAAACATAAATGGAATCATTATTCCAGCAAAAGCCAGTTTAAATCCACTAAAGGCTACCTCTGTAGGATTAGCTCCTGAGATTCCAGCAGCAGTATAGGAAGTCAAGGCAACTGGTGGAACCACAGCTGAAAGGGTACCATAGTAAAATGCAAAGAAATGAGCAGCTATAGGTAGTACTCCCATTTTAATTAAGGCTGGGGCAGCAACACTGGCGGTAATTATATAGCAAGCTGTTGCAGGAAGACCCATTCCTAGAAAAATAGAGGACACCATTACGAGTATAAGGGCTAACCAAAGCTTACCAAAGGATAATTTCATGATATTTAAGGCGATAACCTGACCAAGTCCTGTCATAGCAACAACACCTACAATGAATCCCACTACTCCACAGGCAATAGCTACCGATACAGCAGTTTTTGCAGCTTCTTCTAGGGAAGCAATATATTGTTGTAGGTTCATCCGAGTATTTTTACGAAGTGAACTAATTAGTATTACAGCTATTAAACCAAAGAACGCAGCATATAAAGGGGTAACTCCTTTGATTAAGAAAAATAATATAACACCAATAGGAATAACCAAGTGACCTTCGTTTTTTAAAACTAGTTTTATATCTGGTAGAGTAGAACTATCCATGCCAGATAAGCCTATTTTTTTAGCACGAAAGTCAACCATAACAAATATAGCGAAATAATAGAATATAGCAGGGATTATACCAGCATACATTATTTTCAAATATGGAATACCAAGGAAAGATGCCATTATAAAGGATGCAGCTCCCATTATAGGTGGCATTAGTATCCCTCCTGTGGAAGCAGCCGCCTCAACAGCTCCAGCAAATCTTGGAGAATATCCAACCTTTTTCATGAGGGGAATTGTAAAAGCTCCTGTAGTAGCCACATTAGCCTGTGCAGAGCCACTTATAGTTCCCATTAGTCCTGAAGCCATTACTGCCACCTGGGCAGGCCCGCCTCTTAGCTTACCAGCGAATGCTAATGCAAAGTCATTAAAAAATTTGGCAGTCCCTGAATATTGAAGAAAGGAACCAAAGAGTATAAACATAAAAACATAAGAGGCAGAAACCATAATGGTTACACCAAAGAGTCCTTCATTGGTCATATACATTCTAGTAAGAATTCGCTCCCATGAAAAACCCCTATGGGCTAGAATTCCAGGAAACATTTGTCCAAATCTAGCATATATAATAAACATTATTGATAAAATTGGTAATATAATACCTACGGCTCTTCTTGCAGCTTCTAGGGTCAAGAAAATTGCTATAACAGCAAAAACATAGTCAGTGGTGTTAGGTATTAATGTTCTTGCCACTAAACTATCATAAGTAAAAAAGATGTAAATACCTATTGCTAATCCTCCGGCACTTAAGATCCAGTCTAGGATTGAAGGTTTTAAAGGATCGGATTTTCTTGTTGCAGGGTACATTAAAAAAGTAAGGGCAAGCATAGTACCCAAATGCAGAGCGTTCTTTTTTATAACCATCATAAGGCTAAAGCTATTCATCCAGACATGAAATAAGGAAGTTACAACGGCAAAAATAGTAATGAAAAGAGCTATCCTTCCAGCAAATTTTCTTTCGCCTATGGGCTCTTTTTTTGGAGATGTAGGTGAGTTAGATTTTTTAAACAGCATTGTTTTACCTCCTTTTGTAAATATTATTCATTAGAAGAATTTACCCGACCAGAGTATGATCGGGTAAACTAATACTACTTAGGCATTAATTCCGATGGAATTTCTATTCCTTTTTCCTGATAGTATTTAACAGCACCAGGATGTAGAGGTACAGGAGGCAATCCTTTAATAGCATTTTCTAAAGTAGCAGACTCTAACGCCATATGAGAATCTTTTATTGAGTCGTAGTTTTCATACATGGTTTTAGTTAAATTGTATATTAAATCTTCATCAACAGTGGCATTGGTGAATAGAGCACATTTGATACCAACAGTTTTAACATCCTCATCAAGTCCTGGGTAAAGACCACCAGGGACTGTGTAGTACCCATATTGAGGTGCAGCAGCTTTTAACTTGTTGAAATCTTCTTCACTAAACTCTAACATTTTTACTTTAGTTTTACTGGCAAAAATTTCTGATACTGAAGAAGTAGGGATACCAGCTTCTGCGTTCATAGCATCTAGTTGACCATTCTGCATTGCTCCAGATGCTTCTGAGTAGCCAAGATGCTCTGCTCTGAATTCCTCTGTGGAAAGACCACCAAGAATATCTAACATTTTTAATGTTCCGTATTCAGTCCCAGATCCAGCACCACCAACATTAATGGAGTGATCTTTCATATCTGCTAAAGAGTTTATTCCAGAGGATTCTGTTACAACTATCTGAGATAACTCAGGCCAAAGACCAGTGATCATTCTTAGATCTTCAAACTTATTACCAGTAAATTGCTCTTGACCCATCAAAGAAAAATATCCAAGGCTGGCAACAGAAATTCCTAATTGAGCTTCTCCGCTCTTTAACATGTTAAGATTTTCTACTGAACCACCAGAAGATTGTGCAGAAGCAACAACTCCAAGGTCCCCAAGCTTATCACTCCATAAAGTAGCATAGATTGTTCCAACTGGATAATATGTACCTCCTGTTGAACCAGTTACAATAGTAACATATTGATTTTCTGGAGCTTTAGGCTGGTCTGTTTCTGATCCAGTAGACTCTTGTTTAGAAGTACAACCAGCAAGAGAGGCTACTATAAGCATAAAAACCAATGTAAGAATTAAAGTTTTCTTTATTGACATTTTTTCTCCTCCTTTTTTATTAATTCACTTTATATATACGCAAATGTTATGCCAATAATAGTTAAGGAGGGTTTAGTATGATATTACAAGCCTGTAGGAAATTAAGGGTATAAAAAATACATAATTAAACCCTGCAAATTTTGCAGGGTGGCAAAAAAATCCTTATTTTGAGTTATATTCAGCTAATTTATAACGCAAACTTCTTTCGCTAATACCCAGAACCTGGGAGGTCTTCTTTCTGTTGCCATTCATAACAGATAAGGTTTCAAGAATTACCTGCTTTTCCACCTGTCCTAGACTTTGTCCTGTTTTAATTTGAATTATACCTTGACTTGATGGAGGCAAAGAAATATTTTTATCCGATTTTAATTCAGCAGGTAAATCATCAGGAATTATGAACTCATTATCTGTAAGAGTTAATGCCCTTTCAATTATATTTTCAAGTTCCCTGACATTACCTTTATATTCATATTGTTCTAATAGGTTTAACACCTCATTTGTAATACCTTTAACGCTCTTTCCCAGCGCTTTATTCCATTTTTTTATAAAATATTCGATGAGCAAAGGAATGTCTTCAAGCCTTTCATTCAGGGAAGGCATCTTTATTGTGACAACATTTAATCTGAAAAACAAGTCCTCGCGGAAATTACCATTTTCAACTTCATTCTTCAAATCTTTATTAGATGCTGCAATAATACGTACATCTATCTTTTTATGCTCTTCGCTTCCTAAAGGAGTTATTTCTTTTTCTTGAATAACACGAAGAAGCTTAACCTGAAGATTAATATCTAGCTCCCCGATCTCATCTAAAAATATTGTACCCTCATTTGCTAATTCAAATCGGCCCTTCTTTTTTTGATGAGCATAGGTAAATGCACCTTTTTCATGGCCAAACAGCTCACTTTCTATTAAAGTAGAAGGTATAGCAGCACAGTTTATTGCTTCAAATTTTGTTTTTCTTCTTTTGCCTTGATAGTGAATTGCTTTAGCTACTAATTCTTTTCCACTACCACTAGGTCCTTGAATTAATACATTAACATCTACGTCCTTTACTTTATCAATCAAATAAAATATATCCTTGATTTTTTTTGATTTGCCAATAATTCCATTTTTACTATACGTAGAGTAGATTTCTTTTTCTAAATAGCTAATTTTTTCATTTAAGCCCCTATACTCAAGTGCTTTTTCCAATAATAAATCTAATTTTTTCATATCTAAAGGCTTGACGATATAGTCATAGGCACCTTTTTTTACAGCTTGAATTGAGGAATCAATACAACCATAGGCGGTCATGATTATAACAATAGTGTTATTTTGGATATTCTTTATGTAATCAAGTATATTTAGTCCACTTATTTCACCAAATCGAAGGTCTAATAGAACTATATCTATCTCAAATTCTTCAACGTATTTTTGCACCTCATATATAGTTTTAGCAGTTAAAACTTCATAATTATCCTCAAAGGCGAACTTTAATGAAGAACAAATAGTAGCTTCATCATCAATTATAAGAAGTCTATACATTTACGACACTCCCTTCTTTAACTAAGGATGGAAATTTCATATACATACTAGTACCCTTGTCTACATGGCTTTCAGCATGAATATCACCGTCATTTTCTTTGATAAATTGGTAACTAATAGACAAACCTAAACCCGTTCCTGTTTCCTTGGTGCTAAAAAAGGGTTCGAATATTCTGTTAATATCATTACTATTTATTCCACAACCGTTGTCTTTGACCACAATGTTGATATATGGATAATCCAGTTGTGTATATAGCATTATTTTAGGATTTTCCGTGCCCTCAATCGCTTGAATAGCATTTAGAAGCAAATTAATTACTACTTGCTTGAATTGTTGTTTATCTACATAGATAAATATATTTTTTTGGATATTAAGAACAAGCTGTATGTGTTTACTGTGGAATTGATTTGAAAAAAAGCTGAGTGTATCTTGAATGGTATTATATATGTCTAAGAGTTCTTTTTTTGGTTCTCTAGGCTTTGAATATTCAAGTAAGCTTGTAATAATATTATTCAAACGTTCAATCTCTTCAGGAACATCTTCGGAAATTTTTTGACGAAAGTCTTTATTGTCGTATTTTGTTGGAATTAACTCAATATATGTTTTGATTGATGTAAGAGGGTTTCGAAGCTCGTGGGCAATACCGGCCACAAGACGACCTAAGGATTCCATTTTATCCTGAATAATAAGCTTATCACGCATAAGTTTTTCTTCTGTTATATCTTTGAATGTCAAGGTTATCCCGTAAATATCGTTATCAGATTGGGAAAGAGGATATAGGTTGTACTCAAATATCCTTTTTATATCTCCGTTTTGTAGAGTTTTTTCCACATTCATGCGTTCTTTTTTTGTTTTAAGAACTTTATAAAAGTCTTCTTCATAAAAAAAGTCTTTAATCGTTGTATTTTTAAAATGTTCTCCAATTAAATTTTCTATAGGATAGCTTATAAATCCAAGCATCTTCTCGTTTGCTGATAAAATATAACCATCGCTATCAAATGTAATTAGAGCACTAAAAATACTATTAAGTGTCTGTTCTTTAAAGGAAGACTCTCTATATAGGGCTTCAGTTCTTCTGTGAACTTCTTTTTTTAACAAATAATTCCATTTGTAAAAAATATAAATTACTATTAGAGAAAGAAGTAGACCAAGTAAAGTGATATAAAGTATTCTTTTTAAGGTTGAGGTGGGTATACTTAAAGACTCGCCAAACCACTTTTTATATATTTTATCATAAACACCATTTGTTTGTATTCGTTCTAGGCCCTTATTAAAGACTTTTAACAAATCACTATTATCCTCTAAGACAGCGATGCTATATTCAAGAGGTAAAATTTCCTCGCCAACTATCTTTATCAAGTCCCGATAGCCATTTTTTTGAACAATATATTGTCCTGCTTGACGATTACCTACAAAGGCTTGTACTTCACCTTCGATTAATTTATTTAATGCCATTTCTTGATTTTCAGTTTCCACAAATTTAATATTTTTGTAATCCTTTAAAGAGTCAAGTGCAGCATCGTTTTTTTGAATGGATATCTTTTTTCCATCTAAATCTTCTAGATTAATAATATATTGATTATCTGAGAGCACAAAAATTGCTTGAGAAGAAATAAGTAAAGGATCAGAAAACTCATAAAAGTGGTCTCTAGAGGTTGAGTATTTCATTCCTTGTATTGCATCAATATTTCCATTTGAAAGAGATAGAAGGGTCTGAAACCATGGCATAGGATGGATTTCAATATCAAGACCTGTTTCGATTGCTATGGCCCTAATGATATCCACATTAAATCCTTTGTATACTCCGTTTTTATCCACATATTCAAAAGGTGGAAAATAATTATCCCCACCAATTTTAACTGTTTTTATTTCTTCAATAATAGATTCATCATCAATTGCAAAGGAATTTGAGGGGAAGAGGGAAAATATTATTAGGAAGATTAAGATTGATTTAATAGATGAATTCATATCACTCCTCCTCGTTTTACTATAATATAAAACCTAATTTCATTATATATTAAAATTAGCTAGAGAAACACCACAAATATAACTTCAAATATGACATTTAACAACAATAATAGTCAAAGGAATTTATCAATATTAGTGTAATTAATATCATAGGAGCTAATATTTTATTAATATTTAGGTAAGGGGTTGGGTGTAATGAGTTATAAAAGATCAAAAGGTGAAGGTAAATACGATTATTTTTATAATGAAATTTGCCTGTGTATAGAGGAATATATCAATGATATTTCAGCCATTGGCTTTGGTACACCTGAAATTAATTCTCTATCTAAATTGGAAAGTAACATTGATGGAATGCTTATGGCAGTTAAAACAATTATGGATTCTAGCTTAGAGCTAAATAAACTATTAGAACACAGTCCAGATAGTATTTATGTTGCAGATGGCAATGGAGAAACTATAAGGGTTAACAAGGCCTTTGAAAGTACTGGAACAGTTAAGAGAGAGGAAGTTATAGGTGAAAATGTAATCGACCTAGAAAAACAAGGTATATTTAAACCATCAGTATGTGCTTTAGTGTTAAAAGAAAAAAGAAATGTTTCTGTTCTTCAAGAAATGGTGGGGGGCAAAGAAACTATTGTATCTGGCGTACCAATTTTAGATAAGAGCGGAAAAATTGATAGGGTAATAACTAATGCTAAATTGATATCTGAATTTAATAATATAAACGTATATATAGAGAGTACAAAAGGAAATAATGAGCATATTAGAAAAACCAAAGATAGCGAGCTGATAGCAGAAAGTCCAAAGATAAAAGAAATTTTAACGACAATAGATAATGTATTAGATGTGGAATCTACAATTTTACTCATGGGAGAGTCAGGGGTTGGAAAAGGTGTGTTTTCAAATTATATACATTCGAAAAGTAACAGGTCTAAAGGAAGATTAATTGAAATTAATTGTGGGGCGATTCCAGAAACGTTGTTGGAATCGGAACTTTTTGGCTATGAGAGTGGAGCTTTTACAGGTGCAGGGAAGAAAGGAAAGCCAGGCTTAATTGAGCTGGCTAGTGGAGGAACCCTTCTTTTAGATGAAATAAGTGAGCTTCCATTAATGTTACAGGTGAAATTGTTACATTTTTTACAGAAGAAAAAGATAACAAGGGTAGGGGGAACAAGGGAAATTTATGTAGATGCTAGAGTAATTGCTGCAAGCAATAAAAATCTTAAAGAAGAAGTCGATAAGGGAAGATTCAGGTTAGATTTGTTTTATCGAATAAATATTATTCCAATAGAAATTCCACCATTAAGAAAACGAAGAGAAGATATCAAACCCGCAGCTAAAAAATTTTTTGAAATATTTATGAGGAAATATAATAAGGAACTTTATATATCTAAAAATTTTTTTGATGAACTTTTAAAATATGAATGGCCTGGAAATATGAGAGAGCTAGAAAATTATATTGAAAGGGTAGTAGTCACAAATAGATCAAGTAAAACATTATGTATCAGCAGTGATAGTGAAGAGATTGAAAAGGAAGATGAACATAATATTGATTTGGATAGTGATAAGACAATGCCCTTAAAAAAGGCAATAGAAGACTTAGAAAAAAAACTTATAACCAAGGCCTATAGAGAATATAAAAATAGCTATAAAGTAGCTGAGAAATTGGAAATAAGTCAAGCAAGTGCTCATAGGAAAATTTCTAAATATATAAAGGATTAGATAAGGATTCAAAAATGAATTATCGAATCTAAATTTTTTGAACTTTGGAGTAGTCACAAAAAAATAATAAGAAAGTTAAACGCTATAGGGATTGAATATTCTGAATTCGATCTCTTTATTTTATGTGTTTTATGTTTTTATATAAGAAATTGCATAGCAGATGGCATAGATGTTGCAAATATTTAAGATTAAGTTAATAAGATAGGAGGCTTTAAAGTGAAAATTGATGCTGAAAGACTTAAGAAAAGAATGGACATTATAAATAACATTGCGGTTACTAATGATAAAGGTATGATGCGACTGGCTTTGACCGATGCTGATAAAAAGGCTAGGGATTTTTTAAGAGAGTGGATGGAAGAGGCTGGAATGAAAGTGTTAATTGATGATATTGGGACTATGTATGGATATACAGAGGGATCTGACACCAGTGCACTTCCCATTTGCTCAGGAAGTCACTTGGATACTCAACCTAATGGAGGAAAATATGATGGTACATTTGGTGTAATGGCAGCTCTTGAAGCAGTATGCACACTAAAAGATAATAATATTACCACAAGAAGTCCTTTAGTGGTAGTAAACTGGACAAACGAAGAAGGAGCCCGTTTTGTACCACCAATGTTGGCTAGTGGTGTTGTTGCTGGAAACTTTGAAGCAAATTGGGTTTATGAAATTAAGGATAAAGACGGAGTAAGCTTTATAAATGAACTTAATCGAATTGGTTATTTAGGAAAGAAAGAAAATAGATTAGAAAAGGCTAAGTTTTATATAGAGGCACATATAGAACAAGGGCCAGTATTAGAAAAAGAAGGGTATAGCTTTGGTATTGTAAATGCTGCTTTAGGTATAACAGGACTTGACGTAACAGTCATTGGTGAAGCTGACCATGCAGGACCTACACCTATGAAATTGCGAAAAGATTCATTGATGGTTGCATCAGAGGCAATGCTTAAAGTTAAAGAATTTGTTGCGAATTATGGAGATCCCGCTGTTGCAACTATGGGCACTATTTCTGTATATCCTTCAAGTAAGAATATTATTCCTGGGGAAACACGTTTTAGTATAGATATGAGATATGACTCTTCTGAGGGTTTGACTGAATTAGAAAATAAAATAAGAGAAATTATTGAAGAAGTGTGCAAAAAACAAGGAGTAAAGTGTGAAATTGAAAGATATTGGCGTGCAGAACCTGTAAATTTTGACAATAGAGTCATTGAAGCTATTAAGATATCATCTCAAAAGCTAGGACTTCCTCAAAAGGTTTTAACTTCAGGAGCAGGGCATGATGCAGTGTTTATTAATAGAATTATTCCAACTGGAATGTTATTTGTACCGAGTATTGGGGGGAAAAGTCACTGCCCGCAAGAAGATACAAACTGGGAGGATATTGTAACAGGAGTAAAAGTATTGGCACAAACGATTATTGAATTGGATAAATAATTCATTTATGAATTAAAATTCAAAAATGAATTAAATTAGTATGAATTTCATTTGAAAGGAGAAAAAAATGGAGATAGATATAGTGAAGGATTATTTAAAAAAATGGAATGATGAAAACAAAGAATATTTTCACAAGATTTCTGAAGAAATATGGGAAACACCAGAATTGTCCATGCAAGAGCATAGTTCGGTTAAAGTTTTAATTGATGCTTTAGAAGAAAATGCTTTTAATGTAGAAATAGGTGTTGCAGATATACCTACTGCTTTTATTGCTAGTTATGGTGAGGGAAAACCTGTTATAGCATTTAATGCAGAATATGATGCTTTGCCTGGTTTGTCCCAGAAAAAAGATATTTTGAAAAAGGAAGCATTAATCGAGGATGCTCCAGGTCATGGATGTGGTCATAATTTATTAGGAGCTGCAGCAATTAAGGCAGGTATAGCGGTTAAAAATGCTATGAAAAAATTTAATATTAAAGGAACTATAAAGATTATTGGAGCTCCTGCTGAGGAATTGTGTTTAGGTAAACCATTCCTTGGTAAAGCTGGTTGTCTTGAAGGGATAGATGCCTTTTTAGACTGGCATCCATGGTCATATAATAGAGCTGACTATGATAGCTGCTGTGCATACTTCAGTGTTAAATATCATTATAAAGGAAGAACCTCACACGGTAATTCGCCTTGGCACGGGAGAAGTACTCTTGATGCAGCAATGCTTCAAGCACATGGTGTGGAAATGCTAAGAGAGCATATATATCCAGGCTCTCCTCCAGATGCAGCAAATACCATTAATTATACTTTTACCCATACAGGTCCTGAATTTCCAAGCGTAGTTCCAGATAAAACAACAGCTTGGTATATAGGAAGGTTTCTCACTACTGAGGAAGCTGAAGATGCTCTAAGGAGAGTAACCAATTGTGCAAAAGGTGCAGCTTTATCTACAGAAACAGAAGTTGAAGTAGAAATTATAACAATGACTAATCATAAGATCCCAAATAAAATTTTAGCTGAAGTAGTGCATAAAAATTTTGTGGAAATTGGAACACCGAGATTTACAGATAGAGAGCATAATATAGCAAAAGCTATTCAAAAGGAAATGGATGTGGCACAAACAGGCTTAGCAACTGAAATTATGCCTTTTGAAGGAGGCTATACAGTAGTGTGTGATACTTCAGAATATAGCTGGAATGCCCCATATGCTACCTTATGGGTTGCAATGGGTCCAGAAAATACAGGCTGGCATCATTGGGGGGTAACTGCTTGTGCAATAGAAAGTATTGGTCAAAAAAGTATGGATGTAGCAGCTAAGGTGATTTCCATATCAGCAATAGACCTTTTAAGTAATCCAAAGCTATTGCAAAATGCAAAGACTGAGTTTAATGAAAGATTGGGGGGAAGAAAATATAAGTGTTTAATTCCGAAGGAGTATAAACCTCCTGTAGAACTAAATGCAGCTACTATGGAGAAATATAGAAAATAGGGGAAGGGTAATATGAATACAAAAATGAAAGGGGAAAGCGTATGAGTATTATAACTATATCCAGTATTGTAATGGTATTATTAGTAATAATGTACATCTGGATGGGATTTTGGTTCAAAAGAATGGCTACTTCATCTGAAGACTTCCTTTTAGCTGGTAGGAAAGCACCATTTTGGTTACTGGCCACAGCTTATTTAGGAGGATATGTAGGAGGGGCTAGTGTATCTGGGTATGTAAACCTAGGTTATAATAGTGGTATTTCAGGAATGTGGACTTCTCTATTTGTTGTAAGTGGAAGTGTGGCATTTATTGTTATATTTGCAAGAAGATTAAACTATTTTGGTCGAAAAACTGGAGCTGTAACTTTAGCTGATTTTGTTTGTACTAGATATGGTGAGTCGCTTAGACTGCCTATAGCTATAGTAGGTTTTATGAGACCAGGATTCCTTACTGGAATGCAGTTTCTTGCAATAGCAGTGGCTCTAAATGTTGTATTTGGATTAAATTTAAGTATTGGTGTTGTCGTATCTGCAGGAGTTATACTTTTATATCTGATTACAGCTGGTCAATATTCAGCGCTTGTAACTCAATGGCTTCAATCTATTCTCCAAGCTCTAGGTATAACATTATTTGGAATAGTGGCATTTAAACTAATAGGAAATCCTACTGAGGTAGTAGATACAATGTTTAGGTCTCTCCCTCCACAGTTTATGAATATGTGGACTGTTGATTTTAATGTATTCACAGTATGGTTTTTAACATTTGGATTATTTTATCTTGTGGACCCTTGGATTTATATGTGGGCATATATAGGTCAATCTCCAAGAGTAAGTTCAAATGGAATGTTGGCGGTTCTAGGGGGTTCTTATTATAACGTGTTACCATTTCTTTCAGGTATGGCAATTTTAGTTGGTGTAACTATCGGAAAAATATCTATGCCTCAAGGGTTAGCAGGAGATGGATTATACACGTGGTTTGCTGTAAATACTACAGGTACATTAGTTGGAGTTATTATAATCGTAGGATTATTGATGACCATAATTTCATGTGGCTCATCCTTTGCGATGAATGGGGTGACAATTTTAACTAGAGATATTTATCAAAAAACAATTAAAAGGAATGAAAAACCTACTGAAAAGCAATTACTATTCGCTAGTAGAATGTCCCTTGTAGTTGTAGTACTAATAGGTATAACTAGTGCTCTATGGCTTCCGATTTTAGTTCCTTTATGGTCATTGGCTCAGGCTATAGGAATTTCTGGTCTCTTTGCCACTACTATGTGTGCGTGGTTCTGGAAAAGGTCCACTTCTAAAGGTGCTCTTGCATCTACTGTAGGTGGAGGATTAATAGCATTTGGATGGGCAGTATATGCTTGGCTAACAACTGGTAATCCAGGAGCATTAGTAAATGGTTTGCATGCAGCTCACGTAGGACTTATAGCAGCTATTCCACTTATGCTTATAGTAAGCCTAGCAACTAAACCTGAATTTGAAAAAGCAGAGGCAACCAATTATAAAATGTTAGGAGAAGAAATGAAAAATAGTCCGCTTGTAGTGGAAAAAGTAACTAGAAGGGGTATGTTTGGTTGGCTTGGAGCAGATAACTTGTCATGGAAGGTATTCTGGGTAATAGTATTTGTTGTGTTTGGACTTCACTATGTATTATCTTTCTTCTTCCAAGTGCCTTCAATTGCTTTAACTATGATTTGGATTTCTCTTGTTATAGGAGTTATAATGATAGCTATGCTTGCTGTTCTTGGACTAAAGGACGTTGTACAAATGATTAGGGACTTTAAAGAAAAAGAAAAAAGTACGAATGTATAGATAAATAAAAATTAGCTCGTGTTTAAAACAGCACGGGCTAATTTTTATTTTATTAATTAATCTGACTATATAAGCGTAGTATGAAAAGAAGGAGAAGCAATATAAAATGTTTAATTAATAATGCTAAAGAGGCAAAAATGAATTTTTAAAATATTACATTAACAATTGAAAGGAAGATGGCTTTGAAACGGGGAGTGGTTTATGGGTTTATCATGATTTTGCTATTTCTTTTTTTATTTTTCAATAGATATTTTGAAGTTAAAAATGATAGAAGCTTAATTGATTATTTTAGAGAACCACAAACTCTAATAAATGAAGAAAAACAGTGGCTTTCAAATAATTCTCCATTAATATTTGGTGTAGTTGAAAATAATCCTCCATTTTTTATAAAGGAAAGTAATGAAACTGTAGAGGGTTTAATGATAGATTATTTAAAGGAATTAGAAATAGAGCTAGAAGTTTCAATAGAACCCAAGTTTATAAAAATAGAAGAAATTGATGAAAAATTAAAAAATAAAGAAATTGATTTTGTTGAAATGGTACCTTCTTTAAATAAAGATAAAGACTATGAATTTACTTATCCCATATTTAGAACCAGGGGAATTTTACTTTCATCAAGGGATTCTGAAGATATAAAGTTTTTAGAGCAACTTAACGGCAAAAAGTTAGTTGTCAGAAGCGGAGATTATGCCAAAGAATTTTTGCAAGAAGAGTTTGAAGAGATTAACTTGAATAGTACTCAAAATTTGGAGCAGGCTTTTAAATTTATTGATGCTAATCATGGCAGTGTACTAGCAGGGGATGAAGTTGGAATTATGTATTACCTAAAAACACTTAAATTAGAAGAACAATTTCATATCTCGTCAAAAGCTTTATATGAAAAAAACTATGTTTTAGCAGTTGAAGAATCTAATGAAATGCTCTATACCATATTAAACAAAGGAATATATAATTTAAACTATAATAATACAATGCAAGATATCCAAAGAAAATGGTTTGGTATATCCGTTTCAATGTATCAAGAGAAAATCTCTGATCGAATTAGTATAATTGCACTGATAATTATAATGGCTATATCATTAATATCTTATTATTTTTATGCCTCTAACAAGACTTTATATAAAGAATTAGAAACAAGAATGGAAGAGCTACTTATAAGTAGAAATGATCTTCAAATAACATTTGATGGCTTGACTCATTATATGTTAGTTATTGACAAATCCATGACTATTTTAAATATAAATGAAGCCTTTTGCCAATTTATGAATATTACTAAAAATAAAGCTATAGGAAAATACTTTATGGAGTTTTCAATATTAGAAGCTTTTTTATTAGAGGAAAGTGATCGAATAGTAATGAGAACCTTCAACGATGGCTGTCACTATAAAAGAGAATTTACTAAAGATGAAAAAATTTTTGAGATAAATACATTTCCATTAAAGGATAAGAGGGGTCGAATACCAAAGAGTTTAATTATGATACATGATATTACTAACACACGAATAAATGAAAGACAATTACTTCATGAGAATAAAATGGCAGCAATAGGACAATTAGCTGCTGGAGTTGCCCATGAGATAAGAAATCCATTAGGCTTAATTAGAAATTATAGTTATATATTAAAAAATAATATTAAATCCCAGGATAGCATCACGCAAAAATCTATAGAAACTATAGAAAATGCAGTAGAAAAATCAAGTAAAATTATTACTAATCTTTTAGAATTTTCAAGGACATCTAAAATACGATGGGAAAAAGTTAATATTTATAAGTTTATTAATTCAATTATTACTCTTCAAAGTAATATACTTTCAAAAGATAATATAGCAATAGAATTAATATGTGATGAAAAAACAGAATGTTATATAGATACAGAGGCAATTGAAGGAGTACTAATCAATTTAATAAGTAATGCAGTAGATGCTACACCTCAAGGTGGGAATATAGAAATAGAATGTAGCAAGAGAGATGATATTTTAAAGATAGTATGCAGAGATTTTGGGATTGGCATTGCTGAAGAAAATTTACATAATATATTTAATCCATTTTTTACTACAAAGCCAAGGGGTAAAGGAACGGGTTTAGGGCTTTATATTATTTATAATGAGGTTAAAAAACTGGGAGGAGAGATAGAGGTATCTAGTAAGATAAGTAAGGGAACTTCATTTACAATTACAATGCCTGTAAAGGAGGACATATATGTCTATTAAGAATAGTAATTTTAGTGTATTGATTGTTGATGATGAACTTGAATACAGAGAAGTTTTTGAAATGATACTTGCTTCTAAAGGGTTTTGTACTAGAACATGTTGTGATGGTAAAGAAGCATTATTACAATTGGAAAAAAACCATTTTGACTTGGTATTAACAGATTTTATTATGCCGGAAATGGGTGGGTTAGAATTATTGAAGGAAATAAAGAAAAGAAATTTGGATACTGAAGTAATTGTTATAACAGGTTATGGTTGTGTAGAAAATGCAGTGGATGCTATGAAGGAAGGAGCATTTACTTATATTATAAAAGGAAATGATCCAGAGGAAATGCTTATTGAGATCGAAAAGATAAAGAAGATAAAATCATTAGAGTATGATAATGAGTATCTTAAAAGGAATTTAAAGAAGTCGGATTTTCTTATGGCCACAAAAAATTATAAGTTTAGAAAAACCATATCAATTGCCGAAAAGGCTGCTGATAGCAATTCTAATATTCTTATACTAGGAGAATCTGGTGTAGGAAAAGAAGTAATTGCCAGCCATATTCATCAAATGAGTAGTAGGAGTAATAATCATTTTGTTGCAGTTAATTGTCATGCTTTATCGAGTACATTGCTAGAATCGGAGCTTTTCGGACATGAAAAGGGTTCCTTTACTGGAGCAACAGAAACAAGGAAGGGAAGATTTGAGGCAGCTCATGGAGGGACATTGTTTTTAGATGAAGTAGGAGATATTTCTCAAGATATACAGATAAAACTACTCCGAATTCTAGAATCTAAGAAAATAGAAAGAGTAGGAAGCAATAGGTCAATTGAAGTTGATTTTAGATTGATTTCTGCTACTAATAAAGATCTGAGTTTTGAAATAGCAAATAATACATTTAGGCAAGATCTTTATTATAGATTGAGTACAATAGTTATAGAAATTCCCTCTTTGAGGGAACGAAGAGAAGATCTGCCGGCTTTGATTAATTTTTTCTTTGAAAAATCTAAAATGGAATTGAAAAAACCTATTAATACAATAGAACAGTCAGTTTATGATTTTTTAAATAACTATACATATCCTGGTAATATAAGAGAATTAAAAAATATAATTGAACGTCTAGTTGTATTATCAGAATCAGGAAAGGTTAGGAAGTCAGATCTTCCAGATATCAATGTCAGTAGCATAAAAAAATCTGAAGAGTTACAGATTAAACCATTAAAAGATATAAGGAAGGACTTCGAGTCTGAATATATAGCCCAAGTTTTAGAAAAATGCGATTATAATATCACAAAAGCTGCAAAAAAGTTATCTATAACTAGAAGGCAATTATCAAATAAGATCAATGAATATGGACTAAAGTGAAAAAACAAAGATGGAAACTTATTTCCTAGCTTTTAGGAAATTAATTTCCATCTTTGTTATATATTTGTTAATTATTGGCATAGTAATTTCACAAAAAAGTTTAATAAAGCATTGAAAACAAGGTGTTTTTGAAGATGTTATAAAATATTCTGAAAATGGCATGAGTATTGCGTATTACTTATGTAAGGTAAGTTGGTATTAATAATTTATTCTATCACTTACCAAAAAGTAAGGGGGATGAGTGCATGAAAGATGAAAGACAAAGCTTGAGTAAAGTGTTGGGACGTACTGACGTACTAGCTATGGCCTTTGGTACAATGATAGGCTGGGGCTGGGTAATGCTTGCAGGATACTGGGTAAAAGAAGCTGGTGTTATTGGAGCTATGGTTGCTTTTATAATCGGTGCTATTATGTGTATTTTTGTGGGTTTAACCTATGCTGAGTTAACACCTGCTTTGCCATTGGCTGGAGGTGAAATGGTATTTGCCTATCGTGGAATGGGTTATGTAGGTGGATGGGTGACAGCTTGGGCTATAGCTTTTGCATATATAGGTGTGGCTGCATGGGAAGGAATCGCCATATCTACAGCAATTGACTATATCTTACCAATTCCAAGTGTAGGCCATCTATGGGATGTAGCAGGGTATGAAGTTTATTTCTCTTGGGCGATTATTGGAATTTTAGGAGCATTAGCTTTATGCGTATTAAATTATTTTGGAGCAAAGACTTCAGCAATTTTTCAAATAATGGCTACAGCGGGGTTGGTTTTAGTAGGAATTATATTTTTCTTTGGGGGAGTTGCATTTGGAAGTACTGAATATATGATACCTGCTTTTACAAGTGGCGGTGGCATGATAGCAGTTTTATTAATGGCACCATCTATGTATGTAGGATTTGACGTTATACCACAGACAGCTGAGGAAATGAATATACCTTTAAAACAAATAGCTGGTGTATTGATAGTGTCTATAATTATGGCTACAGCATGGTATATTATAATGATATTAGGAATTTCTTTGTCTGCACCACCTGAGGTTAGGGACTCAGCAAGTGTTCCTGTGGCAGATGCTATGGCATTTGCTTTTAAATCTCCTGCATTTGGAAAACTTCTTATTGGAGGAGCATTGTGTGGAATACTTACAAGTTGGAACGGCTTTATAGTTGGTGGTACAAGGGTTTTATTTGCCATGGGTCGAGCAAAGATGCTTCCAGAGATATTTGGGAAAGTTCACCCTAAATATAAGACTCCAACAGCATCAATTATTTTAGTAGGAATTATATGTTCTCTATCACCTTTAATGGGTAGAAATGCATTAGTTTGGTTCGTTAACGCAAGTGCTTTTGGTACAGTTGTAGCCTATGTTTTAGTTGCCATATCATTCCTTATATTAAGGAAAAAAGAGGCGGATTTAGAAAGACCATTTAAAGTGAAACATGGTACAATTGTAGGATATATAGCTGTCGCTATTACAATTTTCTTTATAACATTATATCTTCCTATAGGTCCAGGATCTCTTGTTTGGCCTTATGAATGGGGATTAGTTCTAGGATGGTCTATAATAGGCATCGTATTAGCAGTAATAGCCAAAACTTCCTATGGAAATGTTTCAGACGCTGAAAGAGAATACCTTGTATTTGGTGAAGAGTATTCAAGAAAAGAGATAATCAATACAAAAAATACAAACTAAAAAAACTATAATATACAAATGTCACATGGATTATATATTTATAAGCTCGTGTGGCATTATTTTCTACATATTAATGAAAACTTATTAATTCTTTATATGGCATGAAGTTTGCATTAATAACATATAAGATTTTAAAGATAAGCTCTTGGAAAGATTAAAGACAGAGATTTTTCTAGGAGGTGTCTTGTAATTGAGAAATAGCTAAGATGCTTTCTCAAAATTAAGACAAACACATTATAAATGGAGGGATGAAATATGGATAGTAAAATGTACATCAAGGATATGGTTGATAAGGGGAGAGTTGCTCAAAAGGCTTTTGAAGAATTTAATCAACAACAGGTAGATCAAGTAGTAAAGGAAATAGGTAAGGTTGTATATGATAATGCAGAACTTTTAGCTAGAATGGCAGTAGATGAAACAGGAATGGGCGTTTACGAAGATAAGGTAGCTAAAAATCTTGGTAAAGCTAAAGTGATATGGAATGATTTAAAGGACAAAAAATCTGTAGGAATAATCGGTAGAGAAGAAAAAGAAGGTTTAGTTTTGGTAGCAAAACCAATAGGTGTTATTGCATCTGTAACTCCTACTACAAACCCTATAGTTACACCAATGAGTAATGCAATGTTTGCTCTTAAAGGAAGAAACTCTATTATTATAGCACCTCATCCAAGGGCTAAAAACTGTAGCACTCGTACTGTAGAGCTAATCAATGAGGCTTTAAAGAAATATAATGTACCTGAGAATTTAATTCAAATAATTGAAGAACCAAGTATAGAACTTACAAATGAATTAATGAAGGCTGCTGATGTAGTTGTTGCTACTGGAGGCGGTGGAATGGTTAAGGCCGCATATAGTGCGGGTAAGCCTGCATTCGGCGTGGGACCAGGAAATGTTCAGTGTATTATTGATAGAGATGTAGATTTTTCAGAAGTTGCTTCTAAAATGATATATGGTCGGGCATTTGATAATGGAATAATATGTTCAGGTGAACAATCAGTAATAGCCCATGAAGACGATTATGATCAAATCATGAAGGAATTTGAACAAAAGGGAGGATTTATAGTAAAAGATCCAGTAGCAAAAGAGGCACTTAGAAAGGTAATATTTCCAAATGGAGTTATTAATAAGGATGTAGTAGGACAGTCAACTATTAAAATAGCAGAAATGGCTGGAGTGACTATACCTGAAGGTACAAAGGTTATTTTGGTTGAAGCAGATGGTATAGGTGAAAAGGATTTATTTTGTAAGGAAAAAATGTGTCCAGTATTAGCTACCTTTAAGTATAAAGACTTTAAAGAGGCAGTAAAGATAGCCCAGACTAATTTAGAATTAGAAGGAAAAGGACATAGCTGTGGTATACATTCAAATAATGATGAAAATATTGAATATGCAGGAGACAAATTAACTGTAAGTAGACTTGTAGTTAATCAACCAACCTCTACAACAGCTGGAGGAAGTTTCTTTAATGGTTTTGCTCCAACTACTACATTAGGCTGCGGAACATGGGGAAATAACAGTATATCAGAAAACTTTACATATAAGCATATGATTAATGTATCACGTATTGGATACTATATGAAGGATACTGTGGTGCCAAGCGACGAAGAGCTTTGGGGTTAATTTTATATAGGGGGGATAGTTGTGAAAAAACTTATAGAGCCTAAAATAATAACTGAATTGCCTGGACCTAAGTCCAAAAAGCTTTTAGAAATTAGAGAAAAAAATGTTCCTCAGGGGGTTTCGGGAACTGTTCCAACATTTATAAAACGAGGTGAGGGAGCCTTGTTTGAAGATGTGGATGGAAATGTTTTTTTAGATTTTGCAGGAGGTATTGGTGTATTAAACATAGGTTATAGCCATCCAGAGGTAGTGAATGTTGTAAAAGAGCAATGTGACAAGTATTTTCATACCAGCATAAATGTGGTTCTATATGAACAATATGTAAAGCTGGCTGAAAAATTGAACAAATTAGTTCCAGGTGACTTTTCCAAAAAAACTATGTTTGTAAATAGTGGTGCTGAAGCCGACGAGAATGCCATAAAAATAGCTCGGAAATATACAAAACGTACTGAAATAGTAGCTTTTACAGGAGCATTTCATGGTAGAACATTGATGACTATGTCTCTTACAAGCAAGGTTAAACCCTATAAATTTGGATTTGGTCCATATGCCCCAGGGGTTCATAGAGTCCCATTTCCTTATTGTTATAGATGTCCTTATGGATTGGAAAAGCAAAGTTGTAATTTACACTGTGCTAAGCAGTTTGAAGCTTTCTTTATGGAGCAGGTTGCTCCAGAGGATATCGCTGCATTCATTATAGAGCCAGTCCTTGGAGAAGGAGGATTTGTGACAGCACCACTAGAGTATGTCGCAGAATTGAGACGTATTTGTGATAAATATGGAATACTCCTTATAGCCGATGAAGTTCAAAGTGGATATTGTAGAACTGGTAAGATGTTTGCAACAGATTATTGGGCAGAAAAAGGAATTTATGCAGATATAGTAACCAGTGCAAAATCCATAGCAGCAGGTTTGCCATTAAGCGCTGTTACGGCTAGAACAGAGATTATTGAAGCAGCTCAGGTGGGCGGCATTGGAGGTACCTACTGTGGAAATCCAGTAGCAACGGTAGCTGCATTGAAAGTAATAGACATTATGGAGAGAGAATTCTTTGCAGTCAAAGCTGAGCATATAGGTAAGATTTGCATAAACAGATTTGAACATATGAAAGAAGAATATGAATTGATTGGAGAAGTAAGAGGCTTAGGAGCTATGGTAGCTATTGAGTTAGTCAAAGATAGGGAAACTAAGGAACCAGCAAAAGATGAGGCTAGTAGAGTTATTAATGAGTGCTGGAAAAATGGATTAGTTGCTTTATCAGCAGGGGTTAGAGGAAATGTTATCCGCTTTCTTATGCCATTGGTTGTTACTGATAAACAACTAGAAATAGGCTTGGATATTTTGGAAAAAGCCTTAGAAAAGGTAAATGATGAAGTGTTTTCCCATGCGTAAAGGATAGATAATTGAATAACTTTACTTAAAATTCAAAAGGATGTGGATATATATTTATTCACACCCTTTTGAATTTTTTTAGAGGATTTTTAAAGAAAAGAACGAAATCTTATATATAATAAAAGATTGAACATTTCTAAAATTTTGCCAAGGGATACGAAAGGTGATACTTATGCTAAATTTGGAAAATATCGCTGAAACTGCACAACAGGTAGCTGAAGCCATAGCTCTAGCGGTGGGTATAGAAACTGAAATAGTAGATAGTAAACTTACTATCATTGCTGGAAGTGGTCTTTACAAGAAAAGAAGAGGTCTAAAAGAAGAAGGTGGAATGACAGAAGGGAATTATCTTTACGCAAGGGTCTTAAGAGAAGGTAGAACAGTGGTGGTAAAGGAAGCTACCAAGGATTTATCCTATGATGAATCAGCTGTAAAAGGAACTACTGAGGAGCTTGCTGAAATTTGCACACCTATTAAGGTGGGAGATAAAACAATTGGAATAATTGGCCTTATAGCTTTAGAAAAAACTCAACAAGATCATTTAATAAAAAATAGTAATAGTATGATTTTATTTATAGAAAGAATGGCTGATTTATTAGGATCTAAGGCGTTAGAATTTCAGTTTTTTCAACGAATAGAAGACACGAAAAAAGAAATTGCAACTATACTAGAGACAATTCACGAAGGCATGCTTTCTATTGACAATAAAGGGTATGTTACATATTGTAATTCTAATGCTGAAATTCTTTTAAAGGTTTCCCGAGATGAGTTACTTGGACGACATATCTCAGTATATATGCCTGGCACCTCAGCACTTGAAGTAATAGAAAAGGGTGAGGGGTATACAGAGCAAGAGGAAATTTTTAAGTATAATAATAATGAATTTCATTTTATAGTAACAGCAAAACCTATTAGCTCTAGTAATGAGGTTTCAGGGGTGGTTATTTCTTTTCGTGATATCTCTGAGGCTCATAAGCTAGTGTATAACATGAATCAAAGAAATCTTAAATATGGTTTTAAAGATATTTTAGGCAGTAGCGACTCAATTTCAAAAGCAAAGAGCCAAGCATTAAGAGTTGCTAGGGGTAATTCTACTGTTTTAATTAATGGAGAAAGTGGAACAGGAAAAGAAATGTTTGCCAGAGCCATACATTTTGCAAGTCAACGACAAAAGGGTCCCTTTGTAACTGTTAACTGTGGAGCGATTCCAGAGACCTTGTTAGAAAGTGAACTTTTTGGTTATGAAGGTGGGGCATTTACAGGGGCTAGAGACAAGGGGAAGATAGGTAAGTTTGAGCTAGCTCAAGGAGGAACTATTTTTTTAGATGAAATAGGAGAGCTTCCTCTACACCTTCAGGTTAAGTTACTTCATGTTCTCCAAAACAAAAGATTTGAAAGAGTTGGAGGTAATAAGACTATAACTGCTGATGCAAGAGTTATATCGGCAACTAATCGTAACCTAGAAGAAATGATTGAGGAAAAGTCCTTTAGAGAAGATTTATATTATAGATTAAGTGTAATACCCCTGAAAATTCCTCCTTTAAGAGAAAGAGTAAATGATATACCTGTTTTAATGAAGTACTTTCTTAAGAAATACAATGCTTTTATGAATAAAAATATAAATGGGTTTTCTGATGAAGTAGAAAGAATTTATTGCTCTTATGACTGGCCTGGAAATGTACGTGAGCTTGAAAATGCTATAGAGTATGGAGTTAATATGACTTTTACTGATGAAATTCAAATAGATGCAATTCCTCCAAGGGTAAAAAATCTTACGAAGACTATACAAATGTTTGACTTGAATCTTAGCTTAGTGGAACAGGTTAAAAGATTGGAGAAAGAGATATTGCTAAAAAAAATAACAGAACATGGAGAAAGCTCAGAAGGCAAGCTTGCTATAGCAAAGGAATTAGATATAAGCAGGGCTACTTTATATAGAAAACTTTCTGAATATAAATTATAAATTATTTAGAGTACAAATATATAGAAAAAATTACATAAGGACATCCAGTGAATGAAGGCACTGAAAAAAAGTCCTTGTTTTTGTCATTCTGAATGCAACCAAAGTAAAATTAAGAATCTTAAACACCGCCTAAATACTAAGATTCTTCGTTACACTCAGAATGACATTTTCGAGGGATTGCTATATTAATCAACTTTTTCAGTGTCTCAGTAAATGGATGTCTTTTAATTTTAGAAAGTATATAGTGGAAATGTTAAAAGCATAACCAAAAATTTTTCATAAGAATTTAATGGCATAAAGTTTGCATGTTTATATTATAAAAATATAAAATGGAGGAGGATTTTATGGGATTAGAATTTCATGGAGAAAAATGTATTGGGTGTAAGCTTTGTCAGTTATCCTGTTCGGCAGAGCATGAAGGTGTTTTTAATCCACGTTTAGCCCGTTTGTCTGTAGAGTCATATTATGAGTTAGGAATTTTGGTGGTTGAAGGAAAAGTTTGCACCTTGTGTGGAGAGTGTGTAGATGTATGTCCAACATCAGCTATAATAATGGAAGACGATAGACTAGTTTATAATGAAGAAGATTGTATTAACTGTGGTATTTGTGTATCCACATGTCCTGAAGGAGTCATTGTTCAAAAAGATGATAATGTAGGAGTATGTGATTTGTGTGGAGGAGATCCGTGGTGTGTAAAATCCTGCCCTCATGGAGCACTTACTTGTGAAGAGGTTTTAGTAAGGGAGGAGGCGTAGATATGAAGGGATATCAAAATAAAGTATTGCGAATTAGTTTAAGTGATAAAAAGACATCTGTTGAGCCTTTGAATATGGATTGGGCTAAAAAATATATAGGAGGTAAAGGATTAGGAATTAAGTACCTGTATGAAGAAATAGAGCCTGGAACAGATCCCTTTTCTCCTGAGAATAAAATGATTCTAATGACGGGGCCTTTTACAGGAACTACAGTTCCTTGTTCAGGAAAATTAGCTATTATATCTCGCTCTCCAGCTACAGGAACTATTTTGGATTGTTCTATTGGTGGTCATGTGGCAGCTGAGTTAAAGTATGCCGGTTATGACGCTGTAATTATGGAAGGAGCTTGTGATGAGCCTTCATATCTTTACTTAGAGGATAATAAGGTTGAGGTTCTTTCTGCTAAGGATTTATGGGGAAAGGGCTCTAATCAAGTAGAAACAGAGCTTTTAAAAAGACATGGCAGAGATAGTAAGGTGTTAAGTATTGGGCCTGCAGGAGAGAATCTGGTGACTATGTCTTGTATAAATTCAGATTACTATCGTCAAGCTGGTAGAGGTGGAATTGGTGCTGTGATGGGTAGCAAAATGTTAAAGGCAATAGTTATAAAGGGTACGGGTAGTGTATCAGTTGCAAATATAAAGGATACATTGACTAGAATCAATGAAATTATGAAGACGGATACATTAACAGATGATAATTTATGGGCATACACTGATGGTACTGCCATGTTAGTAGATATGTCTCAAGCCTCTGGTATTCTGCCTACACGAAATTTTCAGGATGGTACTTTTGAATATTCAAATAAAATAAATTCTGAAAGCATGCAACGTTCTAGGGCGGGTAAAAAAGGATGTCATAGTTGTGCTTTAGGCTGTGGAAACTTTACAAAGATAAAAGATGCTTTTGTAGAGGGTCCTGAATATGAAACCCTAGCTATATGTGGCTCTAATTGTGGCATAGGGGATCTTGAAGCTATTGTTAAATTTAATCAATTATGTGATGATTTTGGTATAGATACCATAAGTGCAGGTAATGTTACTGCGTTTGCTATGGAATTAGCCGAAAAGGGTGTAGTAGATTTTGGTCTTAAATTTGGAGATATAGAGAGTTATTTGTCCGTTCCTGAAAAAATTGCTAATAAAGAAGGTATAGGTACTGAATTAGGATTAGGAGCTAAAGGATTAGCTGAGCTATATGGAGGTTTAGATTTTGCAATGCAGGTTAAAGGATTGGAGTTTCCAGGATATGAGCCTCGTGGTTCATGGGGTATGAGCTTAGCCTATGCTACCTCTGATAGAGGTGCATGTCATATGAGAGCTTGGCCTGCGGCTGATGAGGCGTATGGAGATGTGGATGCCTTTACTATTCAAGGTAAGGCACAAATGGTGGCAGATCTTCAACATTATAATTCTGTAAAGTTTTCCACAATACTATGTGATTTTTGGGCATTAGGGTTAGATACTTTAGCAGAATTATTAAGTCGGGTTACAGGAGAGAGCTTTAGTGAATCGGACATGGAAAAAATAGGTGAAAGAGTAGCGAATATTGCAAGATTATTTAATGTAAGGGAAGGTTTCGATAGAAGGCACGATTCCTTGCCAAATAGGATATTTAAGGATGCTTTGAAAAGTGGAGCAACAGAAGGTAAATATATACCTAAGGAAGATTTTGAGAAAATGCTTTGTGAATACTATAATATTAGAGGTTGGGAGGAAGACGGTTCTATTCCTCAAAGTAAAATAAAGGAACTAGAAATATAATTAGCTATGGAGATAAAAGTCATACTAAGAGGCTCATTATATAGGTATATGGATGGAAATAAAACAAGTATCCTTGAACTCCCTGAATTAGCTACTACTCAAGAAATGTTGAAAACTCTGGGTATTCCACCTCAGCATTGTAGCTTTATGATGGTAAATGGAGTCAAAGTTTCGAGAGAATATGAACTGAACAATGGAGATGAGATAGTTGTTTTTCCCTTAGTTTCTGGAGGTTGATAATAATCTCTGCTGCTAGTAAGGTCGCTGAAAAAATATATCTTTTCAGTGACCTTTTATTATCATAAATTTGCAGAGGAAATTTCAATCTCGGGTTTTAAACAAAGATCCTTCGCATACATTCGGGATGACATTTGGAAGGTTTCTTTTGTCCTGTAATCTGAGCGTATGCGAAGGATTTTGATTAAAGAGTTTATTTTCTTTAAAAATAGTCTCGTTTATGAGAATTAGAGTTTGCTTATGAGATGAATATGATACAGAGATATTTAAGATTATATTTGTACCTAGTTAATAAGCCTCATATTCTCATGATTGAGAAAAAATATATCTTTTAAAAACAGAAACTGATGAATAGAGTTTGTATACAAATTTTATTCAAATATAATTTTGGTGTTGTTGAAAAAAACTTTGTTTTTGTCATTCTGAATAAAACGTAGTGAAATGAAGAATCTTGAAAACTGACAGGTAGGAGTAAGATTCTTCGTTACACTCAGAATGACATTCTGAAAGGACTGATCATACTAGTTAATTTTTTTAAGAACCTCAAACATAGTTTTTCTTAATTTATATTTTTAAAATAATAGTACGGCATGGTTCTTGCTTTATATAATAACAAATATTAAGTAGAGGAGAGATAGTTTTGAAATCTAATAAAAGTGCCGCTTTAACGGAAGCTAAAAAGATATGTGAGTTTATATTAAAAGATGAACTTAATGATGAAGAAAAGGATCAGCTAGTACAGGACTCTATAAATAATTTTAATGAGAATGTGAATCCAGGATGGCTTGCATACAGAAAATCAGTGTCAACTAATGCCGCCTTTGTAGAATGGGAAGATTCAATGGAATCATTTAAAGATCTATATGGCAATGAATTCATTGATTGCTTAGGGGGATTTGGGATTTATACCTGTGGTCATAGAAATCCAGAAATATTAAAATATGTTCAAGCTCAATTAAACCGCTATGCACTACATAGTCAGGAATTAATAGATCCTTTAAGAGGATATTTAGCAAAAATAATGGCATTATGTACTCCTGGTGATTTGCAATACGCATTCTTTTGTAATGGTGGAGCAGAAGCCAATGAAATGGCATTAAAATTAGCAAGGCTAGCAACAGGTAAAAAATATTATATTTCGACAGTGGGTGCTTTTCATGGTAAGTCATTAGGTGCAGTATCAATGACAGGAAAGGGAACTTATAGAAAACCTTACCTACCTATGATTCAAGGAGTACAGCATGTTGAGTATGGAAATGCAGAAGCAGCTGAAGCTGCTATCAAAAATCTTATAGCTGTTGGTGAAAGTGTTGCTGGAATGATAGTGGAGCCAATACAAGGAGAAGCTGGAATAGTCATACCACCAGAGGGATATTTAAAACAACTAAGAGAAATTTGCGATAAATATGATGTAGTACTAATCTTTGATGAAATACAAACGGGAATGGGAAGAACAGGAACAATGTGGGCTTGTGAAGCAGAAGATGTTGTACCAGATATACTAGTATATGGTAAAGCTTTTGGAGGCGGTATCATGCCTATAACAGGTATCATTGCAAGACCTCATTTATGGACTGATGATATTAAGGAAAATCCATGGATACTGGGATCCCCAACCTTTGGAGGTAACCCGTTAGCATGTTCAGCAGCTATAGCAACTTTAAAATATTCTCTTGAAAATGACATACCAGGTCAGATTAAAGAAAAAGGAGAATATCTAATGGGTAAGTTAAAAGAACTTCAAGAAAAGCATCCAGTGCTAGTTGAAGTAAGAGGAAAAGGATTCTTAATAGGATTAGATTATCCAACACCTGAAATGGGCTGGGCAGTATCTAAAGGCTTGTTTAAGAGAGGGGTAATGACTGGAGGAACATTAAATAGCTCAAAGACCAACAGGATAGAACCTCCTGGAATATTAACCTATGAAACAATGGATATAATTGTAGAGAAACTAGATGAGACATTAACAGAGGTTGAAGAAGAATTTAGTATAACTTGGAAGTCTGTAGCAGCTACTAAATGATTCTATAAGCTACAAAGCATGTATTATTAATTCAGATTGTTAAAAAGTCAAAATCATGGCAAACCTTTGAAAATGTCATTCTGAGTGTAACGAAGAATCTTAGTGCTTGAGCAGTGCTAAAGATTCCTCATTTCACCATGTTTTATTCAGAATGACAAAAGCAAAGGTTTTTAACTCATCTTAAAATATTAAATAAAAATTTGAAATTTTAAAAAGGAATTTTCAAATCTTTATAGAAATGATAAAATACTAACAAATGAATAAATACTCCGAACTTATATGTCTGTGGGAGATAATTCTAGGATATATAGGTCTATAGGGTATAATTGGAAACGATTATGCCTCCCGGTGTGGAAAGGAGAGATGAATGAAAAGCATATATTTTTGTATGTAAAATACAACTTTCCTCATTATTAGGGTAAAGTTGTATTTTTTATTTTTAAAAAGAGGAGGTTGGAGAAATGAATAAAAGATACCAAATAGTAATTTTAATGATGTTAATAGCAGTGCTTTTTATTGCTGTTGCATGCTCTAATGAAACAGAACAAGCTTTAAAAGACAAACCAGAACAAGAAAATAATAATACTGTAGAAAATATTGTTATTACTGGAGTAGAATCAGGGGAAGAAAGTATTAGTATTAAAGAGATTAAAGATATGGAGGCAGTGACAAAGGAGATGGAGTCAATATCGTCTAGTGGAGAAATAAATAATAACAAGGTAAAAGGGGTATTGTTAGAAAAAATACTTAACCAACACGGAACTTCTCAAAAAAATTATGGTGGGATACGATTTATAGCAGGAGATGGATATTCAATAGTAATTCCCAAAGAAGTTTTACAGTTAAGGGACATTGTTTTGGCTTATGAAATTGATGATGAAGAATTGGATAAAAAATCTTTGCCATTAAGGGTTACGGTACCTGATGAAAGAGCAATGTATTGGGTCAGAAACTTAGCTAAGATAGAGCTTATAGAAGAAGAAATTCTAACAATGGATAAGATTTTTTTCTTAGAAACAGCGATAGATCCATTAAATCACGAAGACTATACATATTATGAAAGCAAAGATATGGCTGTAAAAGGCATGGAAATCATAGAAAACTACAGTGAAAATAAAGATTATAAAGGCATGTATTTTAAAGCAATAGATGGATTGGAGAAAAAAGAGGATCTTGAAGTATTTAAAGATGGTTATGTAAAGGTAACTGGTAAAGATACACCATTATTTTTATCTCCAGAGCTTCCTAAAGGTATGCACATAAAGGATATTTTATGGTTTTCTCATGGTAACACAGGATATTTTTCTATAGAAAGTGGATTTAAGGCATTTGATAAAAAAGAGATTGAAGAAAATTCAGGTATATATTTGAAGGAAATAATTAAAGAAACAGATTTTCAAAAGAAGAATAAATACCTGTGCAAAGCATCTGATGGTTATGAAGTAGAAATTAGCGATGAAGATATAGATAAAGGATATATCTATGCTAGAAACAAAGGTGGATATACCTTAGCCTTTGAAGGATTGCAAAAAAATACTAAAATTAAAAATATATTAAGTATAGAATCTATAAAATAATTAGTAGTTGGAGGAGTGAAAATGATAAAGAAAAGATTCTTTGATAATTTCACTATGTTTCAACTGGTTATAATAGCTATGATGGCAGCTTTAGGAATAGCAACTAAGCCAGTGGTGGTACCATTGGCTCATATCATAACGGGACCCTTATATATACCTGGTGGAGCTATTGCAGGGGGGTTTTATATGATGTGGATAGTTCTTGGAGCTGGATTAATCAAAAAGAGAGGCGCAGCTACACTTATAGCCTTGGTTCAAGCTATTGTGGTAATAACTATAGGGGTATATGGTACTCATGGTATTGTTAGCATAATAACTTATACACTGCCTGGTTTAATGATAGATATGTATCTTTTTATTTTTAGAAGAAAGGGACATACATTGGTTGATTGTTTTGTAGGAGGGATACTTGCAAACATTAGTGGAACATATCTATCAAATTTAGTTTTTTTTAAGCTACCTTGGATTCCTCTAATATTAAGCTTAAGCAGTGCTGCACTTTCTGGGGGATTGGGTGGTATAATTGCTTTTAATATAATTAAAGGTCTAAGAAAACTAGACATACCAGGTTTAGAAGCTTAGGGAGTGATTAAATGAATAAGAGGATAATAGCTGTATTAGCTCTTATTATTATAATATCTATAGGATTAATTGTTGGAAGAACTACACAAGTTTTTAAGATCAATACACAGCAGTCAAACTATATGCCTATATTAAAGATCGTTGGAGATGTTAATAAAATAGGAGAAATCAGTAGTGTAGAAGGCTTAGAAGTAATTACAATACAAGATGAAGATAGACAATTTCAAGCAATAACAATAGAAAGTATACTACAAGAATATAAACCTGTTACAGAAAAATACGATATTCTTTTAGTGGGACACGATGGACTTTTTGCTAGACTTGATGGAAATCAACTACAGGAGTGTTATATTCATTTTTCTAAAGAAAGTGGTTGGACTTCTTTTACAAAGCACCACCCAATAAACAGTAAAATAAAAGAGCTAAAAGAAATAGTTGTAGTGGCTAAAGACAAGTCCTTAGATTATGGAGTAAATATAATCACCCCTGAGGAAAATGTGAAAAATATAACCCCGGGACAGTTATATTTTGAGAGTTTGACACTACTACCCTACTATGATGGAGAATCTGTCAAGGAGTCTGGGGGCAAGAATTATCAGGTAAAGCTATATAAAATGCGTAGAGTTTTACCTATAAATGAGATTGTAGATATATCTAATAAAACTCAACCTTTTGTTATTATGGGAGAAAAAGGTGATTTTGAATATATAGATGGAAAAGGATATCTTGAGCTTAGAGACAATACAATAAATTACATTAATATAGACAAAAGAAAACAAATAGAAAATGTGAAAGGCATAGTTACTGATATACCTAATCATAGCATTATGGATGCTTATTATGATGCACTCCATTATCTAGGGAATGATGAAAATGTCTTAGTAATTTATATTGATGGATTTGGGTATCACCAGTATAAATATGGAGTTACAAATGGGTATATGCCCTATATGCAAACTAAGGATGAAGCAAATAAGGCACTTAGTGTATATAAACCAGTGACTAACTCAGGATTCGCAGCCATGATAACAGGACAACCTCCAATTGTTAATGGAATACACGACAGAAAAGGTAAAAACTTAAAAGTTCATTCCATATTTGGAGAAGCCTTAAAGCTTAATAAAAAGGCAGCACTAATAGAAGGAAGTATAAAAATAATCAATACAGAAATAGAACCTATACTAAATATAGATAAAAATAAAAATGATAGCACTGATGATGAAGTACTGGAAACCTCTTTAAAGAAAATAAATGAAGAGATAAATTTACTCTTAGTGCATTTTCATAGTGTGGATGATAAGGGACACGGATATGGAGATTTAGCAGAAGAAACTATGGATACTTTGAAAAAAACAGATGCTTATGTAAAGAAATTAGTGGAGAATTGGGAGGGAAAAGTTATTATTACCTCTGACCATGGAATGCATAAGACAAATGAAGGAGGAACTCATGGGTTCTTTAGATATGAAAATATTGTAGTGCCATATATTACTATGGAGGGAGGTAAATAGTAAATGAAAAAAGCTATAACTATAGTAATAGTTATTCTTGCCATAATTGTAGGGTCTACTGCATACTTGAATATGCAAACTGTAGAAACAAAAAAAGAACTAGAAGAAAATGCACTATTTGTTATAAAAGAAAATGGTAATGAAATAGCAACTATAGATATGAAGACAATTATAAGTTTAGGTGAAACTGATTTTAATGCTAATCTTAAAAAAAGTGGTGAAGATCCAATAGCATATACCTATACAGGGGTTCTGTTGAAAAAAGTATTTGAAGAATATGGAGTGAACCTTGAAGACAAATCTGCTGTAGTGGTAAAAGCCATTGATGGATATACGGTAGCTGTTGATGTAGAAAAGGTTTTAGAAGAGGACAATGTTTATTTAACTTATATGAGAGAAGGAGAGAGTCTAGGAAATAGAGAAAATGGGGGAAAAGGACCTTATCAAACGATTGTGAGCAAAGATCCATTTAGTCAATACTGGTGTAAATATGCCTTAGAGGCTGATGCACAGTGAAAGCTATAGAAATAATAAACCTTAACTTTAAGTATAAAAAAGATGAACAATTTCTTCTAAAGGATATTAATTTATCTATGAGAGAAGGAGAAGTCTTAGGTATAGTAGGACTAAGTGGAAATGGTAAAAGTACACTTTGTTATACAATGTGTGGAATAATACCCCATATATACAAGGGAGAATTAACTGGAGATGTTAGGATTTATGGTAAATCTATTAGTCAAATGAAGATTCCAGAAATTTCAACTAAGGTAGGAATAGTATTTCAAGATCCTGATACTCAGTTATTTTCTCCTACAGTAGAAGATGAAATAGCCTTTGGGCCAGAAAATCTTTGTGTACTAAGAAATGAAATAGGTGAAAGAATTGAAACTGTACTTAAACAAATAGGCATGGAAAAGTATAGATATGAAAATCCAAACAATCTTTCGGGGGGACAAAAGCAATTGATTGCTCTAGGTGCTATATTAAGCTTTGATCCTCAAATATTAATATTTGACGAAGGAATGACACAGGTAGACTTAAAGGGTAAAGAGCAAATAAAAAAGGTGATAAAAGATCTAAAAGATAAGGGCAAAACCATAATAATGGTTGAGCATGATTTTAAAAATCTCCATATAGCTGATAGAGTACTAGTGCTTAGAGATGGTAGATTAGAAAAATTTGAGGGAGAATTATAATTGATGGGATATATAAATGTAAAAAATATGGATTTTAAATATCCTTCAAAAGATGAATTGTTTAAAAATATATCTATAGATTTTGTCAAAGGTGAATTTACAGCTATAGTAGGAGTAAATGGAAGTGGAAAAACCACCCTTGGAAAACTACTTGTAGGAATTTACAAGCCAATACAGGGAGATGTGCTTATAGATGGTAAAAACACAAAAGAGCTATCTCTTGGTCAACTAGGTAAGATGGTCGGGTATCTTTTTCAAAACCCCAATCAACAAATTTTTACAAACTCAGTTATTGAAGAGATTTCATTTTCTATGAGATTAAGGGGTATTTCTCAAGAGCTAATAGATTTAGAGTGTAATAAGCTTTTAGATTTTTTCGATTTAAAGGGTTTAAAGAATTCATTTCCTTTTAATCTAAGTCAAGGGGAAAGACAAAGGGTGGCTTTAGCAGCTATATTTGCAAATAATCCAGAATTTTTGATACTAGATGAACCCACCACAGGATTGGATAATAAACGAAAAAAATTACTGTCTATCTATTTAAGTGATTTGAAGAAACAAGGTAAAGGAATAATCGTGATTAGTCATGATATAGATTTTGTAAAAAAACATTCAGATAGAAAAATTCATCTGGCAGGGGGAAAAATCATTGAGGATAATAGATAAACATTTAGATCCCAGGACAAAACTTATAATGACTATATGTATATCCTCTCTAGCTGTTTGGATTCAAGACATCAAATATTTATTTGTTATTTTGATGATGTCAATAATGGTAGCACACATTGTTGATAGCAAATTTTTTTCTGTTATAAAAAAGATTAAAAAGATGATAGGAGTATTTTTTGCTATAATAATTATCCAAAGCATATTTACTAAAGGTGGGAATCCTTTAATACAGATTGGAGAATTCACCTTACTTACTGACCTGGGATTTGAGCGAGGAATAGGATTTTTACTTAGAATTACAATTATACTAGTATCAGCTACTATTCTTACAACATCAACTTCAAGGGAAATTATACAGGGTCTAGTTCAATGGAAAATCCCTTATGAAATTGCCTTTATGGTATCAGTGGCCATACGATTTTTGCCTATGCTTATGGAAGAAGTACAAAATTCATTAATAGCAATTCAATTAAGGGGCATAGACTTAGAATCTTTAAGTTTTATAGAAAAGATTAAGATATATTCATATATATTTACTCCAATTGTAGTAGGGACAATAATAAAATCTCAACAATTATCAGTTGCTATGGAGACTAGGGGTTTTAGGGCATATGATAAAAGAACCAGCTATATGAAATTAAGTATGGAAAACAAAGATTATTTTGTTATGGCATTAAGCTTAATATTTTTTTTGTTAACAAGCTATCATTATTTGTATATCTAAAATACTTATATAAGGAAGTGTTATTGAATGAAGGTGTTTTCGGTATTTGGCATTTCAGGTTCAGGAAAAACGACTACTATAGAAAATATTATTAAAGAGCTAAAAACTAGAAGGTATTCTGTAGGTTCTGTTAAAGAAATTCATTTTGAAGAGTTTGCAATAGATACAAAAGGGAGTAATACGAACAGACATAGAAAAGCTGGAGCGGAACTAGTTACTGCTAGAGGATACCACGAAACGGATATATTGTTTCCTGAAAAATTAGATATTCCTAAAATTTTAAGTTTCTACAATCAAGAGTATGTTGTTTTAGAGGGAGTTACAGATTATAATTTACCTAAAATAATTACTGCCTATAGTGAAAAAGAAATTGAAGAAAGATTAGATGATAGTGTTTTTGCTATTTCAGGAAAAATAGCTAATAGCCTAAAGGAATACAAAGGAATACCTGTTATAAATAGTATGGAGAGAATAGATGAGCTGGTAGATTTAATAGAAAAAAAGGTTTATGAAAAACTACCAGATTTTGACCCTAAATGCTGCTCGGCATGTGGGTATGATTGCAGAACCTTAGGGATGAAAATATTAAAAGAAGAAGCGAAAAGAGAAGATTGTACTATTTCAGATAGTAAAATAAAGCTTAAAATTAATGAAAAAGATATAGATATCGTACCTTTTGTACAAAGAATCCTAGAAAATGCTGTAAGGGGAGTAGTTAGTGAACTTGAAGGATATAAAGAAAATACTAAAATAGTTATTACATTAGATAATAATCATGAATAATTATAATCTTTTTTTTAAAACAGATGAATTTGAGATTACCAAGATTGTAAAAAAATTTCAAAGTAAGAGAAATCTAGTTTTTTTAATAGAGATAAAAGATAAAAAAGGAGAAGTTAAAGAATATGTTTTAAAAGACTATAAAACATGTGTAGTTAACAAAAACACAGAAACCTATGCTTTAAAGAAACTTAGAGAAAACTATTTGGCAGTTCCTAAAATTTATTATGAAGCCGAGGATTTTATTATAATAGAATATATAAAAGGAAATACATTACTGGATATTATTGAAATAAATGAAAAGAAGCAAGGGGAAGGGTTTGATACAGAGTACAATGTTGATATTTTGTATAAGGTTATAAAATGGATGAATGATTTCTATGGTATATCAAAGGAAATTTTCAATGAAAATATTATTTTGGGAGATATAAACTTTAGAAATTTTATAATAACAGATAAGGTCTATGGCATAGACTTTGAAAATTGTAAAAGGGGATATGCTGAGGTTGATGGAGGGAGATTTTGTGCATACTTAATCACATATAATCCAGCATTTTCTGAGTGGAAGATGAAGCTTTGTAAATTAGTTATAGAAATAATGAAAAATGATTTTAATTATAATAAGGATTTAGTTATTAAAAATTTTCAGCAAGAGCTAGTATGTATAAGTAGGAGAAGAAGAATAAATATTAATCAGAAAGAAATTGATAATCTTGTAAAAATTATAAAAAAACAGATCGAGATACCTTCTTAAATCACAAGAGAAGATATCACGATCTGTTTTTTTATGTGTAAATATTATTTATCTAAAAAAATTATATCAAAAAAATTAAAGTGTAATAAAAAAGAAGAGCTTTTAATAGAAATAAAGATAGTTTAATCTCAAAACGATAAAAATAAATCTCAAATATAAGACATGGTATCAAATACGAGAAAACCAAGAAAAAGCCTCGTGAGCCAAAATATTCAGAATAATTAATTAACAATCTCACTAATAAGAATCAGCCCTGAACTTATCATTTTAAACCTCTCTTGATAGAGGTTTTTATAATGGCATAATTTTTGCAATTACGTATTTATACAAAATCTTTTTGGAAGTGAATGAAAAAGTAGAGTAGGGCATTTATTTGGGAAGGAGGATAGATAATATAAAAAAATAAAAGATATTTGGGAGGGTCAAATCATGGGAAAAGCTGTAAGTATAGTAGATAAAAAGGCAGATTTAAGGAAATATCTAAAGACATATGGAATTATATTTATTTTGTTTGTGGGGGTGTACTTTATTACTCCAAGTGATGGAGAAAACATGGGGATTTTAACTTTGATTCCAGCTTCTTTTCTTTTAGGTTATATATTTTATACAAAGAGAATTCTCGAATCTTTAGCTCTTGGAGCGCTCATGGGATATATTATGAGATATAAACTTGGATTTTTTGGGCCAGTAAATGAATCGTTGCTTAATATAATGCTTAATGAAGATATAGCATGGTTATTTATAGTATGTGGACTTATGGGTAGTATAATTGCTCTAATAGAAAAAGGCGGAGGAGCTTTTGCTTTCGGTGAATGGGTAACTACAAAAACTAAAACTCGTAAAGGAACATTGCTTTGGACTTGGGTTTTAGGTTGTACAATTTTTATAGATGATTATTTAAACTCATTAACTGTAGGCTCTTGTATGGCACCTATAACAGATAAACATAAAGTTTCAAGAGAGTATTTAGCATATATTGTTGATTCAACTGCAGCTCCAGTTTGTGTTTTGATTCCTATTTCTACTTGGGCTGCATTTATAGCAAGCTTAATGGAACAACAAGGAATTGCTCCTGATGGACAGGGATTAATTTATTTCATTAAAACTATACCATTTAATTTCTATGGATGGTTTGCTGCCTTAATAGTTCCATTGGTAATATTGGGAATTATTCCTATGTTTGGACCAATGAAAAAGGCTGAAAAGAGAGCTTTGGAAACTGGAGTGCTTGCCCCTCCAGGATCAGAAAAAATTGATATAAGAGCAGGGGAAGTAATGGAAACCCCTGAAAATCCACGTATTTGGAATTTTTTCCTGCCTATAATTGTACTAGTAGCATCAACCATTTATTTCGATGTTGATTTGCAAATGGGTGTTATTACAACTATCGGATTCTTATTCCTTCTATATATACCACAGGGGTTAATGAATCCAGAAGAATTTGCAGACATGGTTATTAAGGGTTTAAAGAATATGTTAATGCCTTTAGTAATGGTAGTTTTGGCATATTTCTTTGCTGCTGCAAGTGAGGAGATAGGATTTATAACTTATGTAATTGAAATAGGTAAGATGTTTATGACACCACAGATGTTCCCATTTGTAGTATTTATATTATTTGGAATAACTGAATTTATAATGGGTATAAGCTGGGGAATGTATGTAATAGCTTTACCAATAGTTATTCCTCTAGCCCTAGCAATAGGAGCAGATCCCATAGTTGCTGTAGGAGCTGTATGCTCTGCAGGCGTTTGGGGTAGTCATATTTGTTTCTATTCAGATGCAACTATTTTAAGTTCAGCGGCAACAGGTTGTGATAACTTTAGGCATGCTATAACACAAATGCCATTTGGACTTTTGGGAGCTATTTTAACAGCTATTGCATTCTTGATTACAGGTCATGTTATGGCATAGCCAGTAGTTGACATAAGGAAGATAAATTAATTATAGATGTGCATTAAACTAGCCTAGACTTCAGTCTAGGCTAATTCAATTTTTAAGGTCAAAGATATTTGAAAAATGGGAATGAATAATTGACGGAAGTTTTATATAATGATATATAATATATAATCCTGTTTTTGACACTTGTTAAAATGAAAAGCTTGGGATCTTTTGATATATAACAACTAAAAATAATAGTTTCACTATGGAATTAAAGAAAAAAACCACCTAATTTAATACGAGGAGTGATCTAAATGGATAAAGGATATATACATATTTACACAGGAAATGGGAAGGGAAAGACTACGGCTGCACTAGGTTTATCTGTGAGGGGAGTTTGTTCTGGGAAAAGTGTTTACTTTGGTCAATTTGTAAAGGGTATGAAATATAGTGAAACAAAAGCTGTAGAATATTTACCAAACTTTGAGATTCATCAGTTTGGAAGAAATTGCTTTATTTATAATGAGCCTACACAGGAAGATGTGGATAAAGCCAAAGAAGGGTTAGAGATATGTAAAAATATGGTAATAAGTGGCGAATATGATGTAGTTGTTTTAGATGAGCTTAATATAGCTCTATACTATAAACTTTTTTCTATAGAAGAGGTTGTAGAGCTATTGGAAAAAAAAGCTCCCCATGTGGAGATTATAATTACAGGCCGATATGCTCCCCAAGAGTTGATAGATAAAGCAGACTTAGTAACAGAAATGAAAGAGATAAAGCATTATTATCAACAAGGTGTTGAGGCTAGAAGTGGAATAGAAAACTAGATGTAATACTACTACATAAGCACTGTACTCTTATCCATTTAGAGTAAGTGCTTTATTTTTTGTTAATAAAGGCTCTGTTAAAAAGAGCTGTTGAAAAATGATAGGATATTGAATGTTGTTTGTTGAAGGACAAGGCATTAAAAGCAAGATTTTTAGCCATGGGCTCAGAATAACAGAATATGAAAAAGATTATTATACTGAGTAAAACACTTTAAAAAGTTATAATGCCTTAATTTTTTTATTTATAGTAGGAAATACTAGAATTGAGGAAAATCTAGAGGTGATATCTATGAACGAATATTTGATTGTCTTTATTAGAATTATTAGTATCATGGCTTTACTGTTGTTTTGTACTTTATTTATTATGGGGAAGAGACCAATTGGAGAACTGCCAGTATTTGATTTTTTATCAATTATTGTAATGGGAGCAATAGTAGGTGCAGACATAGCTGATCCTAAAATACATCATTTACCCACTGCTTTCGCAGTTGTAGTCTTAGCCTTAGTGCAAAAACTAATTAGCTACATATCTGTGAAAAGCAAAAGATTTAGAAAGCTAATTACTTTTGAACCAACGGTAGTTGCGCACAATGGAGAACTTTTATATAAGAATATAGAAAAAAGTAGCGATACCGTAGATGAAGTATTAATGCTACTACGAGAAAAAGAGGTTTTTGACTTAAATAAACTAGGGTATGCAATTATTGAACCCAATGGAAACCTTTCAGTACTAAAAAAATCCCAGCATGAAACACTTACTCCTAAAATGATGAATATAAGTACCCAAGAAAATAGCCTTCATACGATAGTTATTTCTGAAGGGAATTTAGAAAATGAAAAGATTAAAAGAACAAATTTCTCAGAAAAACATATTATTGAAAAGTTAAAGCAACAAGGATATGAAGATATTAAAAATATATTTTTTGCTTCAATAGATGAAGCTGGAACCATGAACATTTCACCTTATACAGAAGTTGATATTATTATAGAATGATTAAATTCTAATAACAGTTAACATAATGAAAATTTAAATGAAAAAGAATAAGTAACAATACTAGGAAGAAAAGGTGATAGAATGACAAATAATAGAGAAATTACTGGTGTAGGCTGGAACTTAGATGACAGTTACAGTCGTCTACCACAGTTATTCTTTTCTGAACTTAATCTAAATCCCGTGAGTTCACCAAAGTTGGTAATCCTAAATCAATCTTTGACCAAATCCCTGGGGTTAAACTTTGAGGTATCACTAACTCAAGAAGAAGTAGCTGTGCTTGCGGGGAATCGGGTTCCAGAAGGTGCTTTACCCCTTGCTCAAGCCTACGCTGGACACCAATTTGGACATTTCACTATGCTAGGAGATGGAAGGGCACTATTAATTGGAGAGCAAATCACTCCATCAGGAGAAAGATATGATATACAGCTTAAGGGTTCAGGTAGAACTCCATATTCTAGGGGAGGTGACGGCAGAGCTACTTTAGGTCCGATGCTAAGGGAATATATCATCAGTGAAGCTATGCATGGTTTAGGTATTCCAACAACCCGGAGTTTGGCAGTGGTTACAACAGGTGAGTCAATAATTAGAGATACCTACCTACCTGGGGCAATTCTCACCCGTGTTGCTGCCAGCCATATCAGAGTAGGTACTTTTCAATATGCAGTTAACTGGGGAAACGTAGAACAGTTAAGGGATTTAGCCGATTATACAATGAAAAGGCATTATCCAGAAGCTGAAAAACATGAAAATCCATATTTAGCTTTGCTCAAGGAAGTAATATTTCGTCAAGCTCAACTAATATCTAAGTGGATGCTTGTTGGATTTATCCATGGAGTTATGAACACTGACAATATGACAATTAGTGGAGAAACCATAGACTATGGTCCTTGTGCTTTTATGGATACCTATGATCAAAATACTGTTTTTAGCTCCATAGACCGTCGTGGTCGCTATGCATATGGTAATCAGCCAAAGATAGCAGCATGGAATCTCACAAGATTTGCAGAAACTCTTTTGCCGCTAATTCATGACGATCAAACTGAAGCTATTAACCTTGCTCAAGATGCTGTTTCGAAATTTGATGAATTATATCACTACAATTGGATTAGTGGAATGAGAAAGAAATTAGGAATTTACAACGAAGAGGGAGAAGATGAATCTTTAATTGAAGAGCTTCATAGAATGATGCAGAAGTATAAAGCTGACTTTACTAATACCTTCCGGTTTTTAACACTAGGGAGTATTGAAAAAATAACTATGTCTGAGTCAGATGAATTTAGGCAGTGGTATAGTTTGTGGCAGGAGAGGTTAAGCAGACAAAATGAATCAAAAAAATCCTCTCAAACTTTAATGAAAAAGAACAATCCTGCCATAATACCTAGAAATCACAGAGTAGAAGCAGCCCTAGAAGTAGCCGTGAAAGATGGTGACTTAAGTGTAATGAACAAGCTTCTTGATGTTCTTTCATCTCCATATGCACATTCTCCAGAACAAAATGAGTACTGTACACTACCTGAACCTTCAGATATCCCCTATAGAACATTTTGTGGTACTTAATCTTCATTAAAGAAAATTTTTTAAAAAACAAAATAATTCAAAAAAGTTATTGACAGATTTGCAAAAAGACTATAGACTATATTCTAATCACTTAAAAAAACAGAATATTTAAAAGTAATGATGGAGAGAAAAATATTATTGTTAACAACAGAGAGCCGATGTTGCTGAGAGTCGGTGTTAAGGTAGTATATAATACTCACTCCTAAACTGTCTAGGTAAAATGTTTATCAGAGTAATTTAGGCCGGAGGCTATTAATAATAGTGCCACCGTTATAAGGCAAAGTTAAAGCAGGAGCTTTGACTTTAAAGTTAATTCACGTGAGTGAATTGAAAACAAGGGTGGTACCACGAGAATCTCTCGTCCCTAAGCTATAAGTATATACTTATAGCTTAGGGACGAGAGATTTTTATTTAAAAAAATATATTGTAGGAGGAGAGATATAGTGGAGAAGCAAATAAAAATATTTGATACAACTTTAAGAGATGGAGAACAATCACCGGGGTGTAGTATGAACCTCAAAGAAAAAATTCAGATGGCTAAACAACTAGAAACTCTAAAGGTTGATGTTATAGAAGCTGGCTTTGCTATTGCATCTCCTGGAGACTTTAAATCGGTTAAGGCAATAGCCGAAAATGTTAATAACTGTACTGTAGCTAGTCTTGCCAGGACTTTAACCAAAGATATTGACTGCGCTTGGGAGGCTATTAAAAACTCAAAACATCCTAGGATTCATACATTTATTGCTACATCAGATATTCACATAAAACACAAGCTTAAGTCAACACAAGAGCAGGTTTTGGAAAATGCTGTAAGTGCAGTAAAATATGCTAAGAAATTTTGTGAAGATGTAGAGTTTTCAGCAGAAGATGCAACTAGAAGTGATCATGAATTCTTATATAAAATAATACAAGAAGTTATCAAGGCAGGAGCTACTGTTGTAAATATACCAGATACTGTAGGTTATACTACTCCTGAAGAAATGTATACCTTGATAAAAAATATTAAAGAAAATGTTAAGGATATTCACAAAGTAGATATTGCAGTACATTGTCATGATGATTTAGGATTGGCAGTGGCTAACACCTTGGCAGCAGTAAGGGCAGGAGCAACTCAGTTAGAGTGTACAGTCAATGGTATTGGAGAAAGAGCAGGGAATGCCGCTTTGGAAGAGATTGTTATGGCTCTTAAAACTAGAAAAGATTTCTTTGGCTATGAATGTAATGTAGACTCAAAGCAAATTACTCGCTCAAGTAGATTGTTAACTACAATAACAGGAGTTCAAGTACAGCCTAATAAGGCTATAGTAGGTACTAATGCTTTTGCCCATGAATCAGGAATTCATCAGCATGGAGTACTAGAAGAAAGAAGCACCTATGAAATTATGACACCAGACTCTGTAGGATTATCTGAAAACAAGATGGTATTAGGAAAGCATTCAGGACGACATGCTTTAGGAGAAAGACTTAAAACATTGGGATATGATTTAAGTAAAGAAGAGTTAAGTAAAGCATTTGCAGAATTTAAAGACTTAGCGGATAAGAAAAAAGTGGTTTATGATAGAGATTTAGAAGCAATAGTAAGTAAAGATGTATTGAATATAGAAAAGGTGTATGACTTGAAGAGGTTCGTTATAAATAGTGGTAACACTATAACAGCAACTGCTTCAGTGATTCTAAGTAAAGATGATAAAGATATAGAGAAAGTTGCTACAGGAGATGGTCCAGTAGATGCTGCCTTTAATGCTATAGAAAAGATTGTAGGATTAGACCTTACTTTAGAAGACTATGCTCTTAATGCTGTAACTGAAGGTAAGGATGCCCAAGGAGAAGCAAGAGTAAAAATAAAAAATGAAAACAAATTATTCAGTGGAAGAGGTTTAAGCACTGACGTAGTTCAAGCCAGTGTAGAGGCCTATGTAGACGCTGTAAATAAATTGCTCCATGAAAATTCCTATTAAAAACAATTAACCTCTCTAACACCTTCCAACCAAAAGGTTTTAGGGAGGTTGGTTATTTTACAGCTGTTTTTGTCTATACAAATTATTATTTTTTTAATATAAATCGTAAGTTTTTAACATTATGGTTTTCGTAATATATTGAAATATATCTAGTAAGTATTTAAAAGCCAAGTATATTATAATGATAACAGAGAATTCGAAAAAGTGCCTATGTTTTTAAAACATATTGGTGATATATTTTTAATTTAGTTAAACTTATATTAATATATTTTTAATTATAACTATAAAATTAATACAGAAAGGAATGAATCAAATGAAGAGTAATGCAGTAACAAAAGGCATACAACAGGCACCACAACGTTCTTTATTTAACGCTCTTGGGATGACAAATGAGGAAATGAATAGACCATTAATAGGTATTGTAAACTCACATAACGAAGTTGTTCCAGGTCATATGAATTTAGATAAAATAGTAGAGGCAGTAAAACTAGGAGTTGCAATGGCAGGTGGAACCCCTAGAGAATTTCCTGCTATAGCAGTATGTGATGGTATAGCTATGGGGCATAAAGGGATGAAATATTCTCTAGCCACTAGAGAATTAATTGCAGATTCTACAGAGGCTATGGCCGAAGCACATGCCTTTGACGCATTAGTTATGGTACCAAACTGTGACAAAAATGTACCGGGACTTTTAATGGCAGCTGCAAGACTTAATATTCCTACTATATTTGTTAGTGGTGGACCAATGCTAGCTGGAAGGATTCATGGAGAAAAAACCAGCCTATCCTCTATGTTTGAGGCAGTAGGTGCTTACGCAGCAGGACATATCCCTATTGAAGAAGTAGAGGAATATGAAAGAAAAGCTTGTCCAACATGTGGTTCCTGCTCAGGAATGTATACTGCAAATAGTATGAACTGTTTAACAGAAGTATTAGGAATGGGACTAAAAGGAAATGGAACTATACCAGCTGTTTATTCATCTAGGATACAGCTAGCAAAGCAAGCTGGTATGCAAATAATGGAATTGTTCAAAAATGATATTAAGCCAAGAGATATTATGAAAAAAGATGCATTTATGAATGCGTTAGCTGTAGACATGGCACTAGGTTGCAGTACAAATAGTATGTTGCATTTACCTGCTATTGCTCACGAAGCAGGTGTGGAATTAGATTTAGATATAGCAAACACTATTAGTGCAAAAACACCAAATCTATGTCATTTAGCACCAGCAGGTCATGCTTATATAGAAGATTTAGAAGAAGCTGGTGGAGTATATGCTGTGATGAATGAATTAAACAAGAAAAATCTTTTGAAAACTGATATTATCACCTGCACAGGTAAAACAGTGGCAGAAAATATAAAAGGTTGTACAAATAAAAATCCAAATATTATAAGACCTCTTGAGAATCCATATAGTGAAACAGGCGGAATAGCAGTACTAAAAGGAAATCTAGCTCCTGATTCTTGTGTTGTAAAACGTTCCGCAGTAGTACCAGAAATGATGAAACATCAAGGACCAGCAAGAGTATTTGACTGCGAAGAAGATGCTATAGAAGCAATTAAAGGTGGTAAGATAGTATCTGGTGATGTAGTAGTTATAAGATATGAAGGTCCAAAAGGGGGACCAGGTATGAGAGAGATGCTCAATCCTACCTCAGCTATAGCAGGTATGGGTTTAGATAGTAGTGTAGCTCTTATTACAGATGGACGTTTTAGTGGTGCTTCAAGAGGTGCATCTATAGGTCATGTATCTCCAGAGGCAGCAGTGGGAGGAAATATTGCCCTTGTAGAAGAAGGTGATTTAATTAAAATAGATATTATGGCAAATACTATAGAATTTGATGTAACAAAAGAAGAGCTAGAAAAGAGAAGATCCAAGTGGACTCCAAGAAAACCAAGGATTACAACAGGTTATTTAGCAAGATATGCAGCTTTAGTAACATCAGGGAATAAAGGAGCTGTCTTAGAAATACAAGAATAAGGGAGGTTATTTTCATGAAATCATTAGCAAAATTGATTTCAAAGTATTTTGGAGTTATCATTATTGTCTTTATGATGTTGGGCTTTATTACACCAGATGCATTTAAATGGGTAACATCAAAAATATTTGGACAATCAGTTATCACTATTTTATTAGGGATTATCATGTTTGGTATGGGTATGACATTAAGTATCAATGATTTTAAGATTGTTTTAAAGAGGCCAATGGATGTTTTAAAAGGTACTGCAGCTCAATTTCTTGTTATGCCTTTGATAGCTTTTGCACTAGCAAAAGCCTTTGGTTTGGAAGAAGCCCTTATAGTGGGGGTAGTATTAGTAGGTACTTGTCCAGGGGGAACATCATCCAATGTTATTTCATATATGGCAGGAGGGGATGTGGCATTATCTGTTGCCATGACAACTATTTCTACCTTACTTGCGCCAATTTTGACGCCGGCACTTACCTATTTATTGGTTAAGCAAACTGTAAGTTTTAGCCCTGTGGGCATGTTTATCAGTATTATACAGGTAGTTTTATTACCAATAGCATTAGGCTTAATTGTAAAAACTCTTATAAAAGAAAAAGCAGATGTGGTTGAAGATTATATGCCAGCAGTTTCCACAATATCCATCGCCTGCATTGTTGGAGGGGTAATTGGAGCAAATTCAGCTAAAATATTAGGATCTTTAGGAATCATTGTAGTAGTAGTCATCCTTCATAACTTAAGTGGATACGCTTTAGGTTTCTTAGTAGGAAAAATGACTGGTATGGATAGAAGAAAGAGCATCACACTTGCTGTTGAAGTAGGTATGCAAAACTCAGGTTTAGCAGCTTCATTAGCAGCTAGTCAATTTGCAGCAATGCCTTTAGCAGCTGTCCCAGCCGCATTATTTAGTGCATGGCATAATATGTCTGGAGCTGTTTTGGCTTGGGTTGCAAGATCTTTTGAAGAGCCAAGTAAAACAGAAAAATGTTAATTGCCGAAAATTAAATTATATTTTTATTAAAAGCAAATCTATTAATAGATTTGCTTTTAATTTTGATTGGTTATAATATATACATGAGTATTAATAATATCTTTAGGGGGCAATAATGTGAAATTACTCAATAGTTTAGATATACACGACACACAAAAATTTGACTGGGGTGAAATTTCATGGCTACACGAGCCTTTAGATTCCCCCTATGGAAGATTAAGTGTGTCACAAGTAAAAATATATCCAGGTTGTGAACAAGAAAATCATTTTCATTTAGGAGAAGAACAACTCCTATTGGTAGTCCAAGGAGAGGGAAGCTTTACTACCAATGGGAAAAAAGCAGAAATTAATGAATCCATGATTATATATATTCCACCTCATTCAGAACATGGGGTTTTAAATACTGGTAGAGAAAACTTAATCTTTATCATAGTATATGTACCAATAAGATTAATTCAGCTAGAAAAACCATATACAATTACCATGTATAAAAACATACAGGAGATAATCTCTATAGAAGTATTACAAAACATAAAAGAACAATTATCTGAGCTTTTAAAACTTTCAATTCATATTTATGATGCAAATCATCAGATACTTACTGTAAATAATGAACAGAATGAATTTTGCAAACTATGTAATTCATTGAATCAGTGTAGTAAAAGAAAGTATGCAAGTGATAGCAACAATCAATTATCTGATACAATGTATAAATGTGACTATGATTTAATAGAACTAGAAATACCAATAACCATAGGTGAAAATATTTTAGGTTATATCAAAAGTGATAGATTTATTTTAGGGTACCCAAAAGATATTGATAAAAAAACTGATAAGATGGCACAAAAGCTCGAAATATCTAATTGTACGCTTTTAAATATCTATAAAAAAGTACCAGACATTATTAAAAGTCGTATTTATGTTATATATGAACACTTAGTAATTGTGGCACAATTCATACAAGTCATGGTAGAACGGAGTATTCTAGAAGATGAGCTTATGGAGAAGGATAATGAAATCTTAATGAGTGTTAAAGAAAAGATACACCTAAAAAATGCACTTAAAAAGGCAAATAATAAAATATATAATGACAAAATCTTTGCAGGTGGCTCTTCGAATATTGCTACTGAAACTATATATCCCTATGATTTAGAAATAAGCTTGGAAGATACTATAAAAGAACTAAATATAGAAAAAATAGAAACAAGTATTAATAAGTATAGAAATAAATATAGAGATAGCAAAAATATAGTGCAAGAAATGATTATTGTTTTATCCAGAACAGCCTTAAGAGGTTTAGAAAACATAGAAGTAATCTCACACATTAGAAAGAAATACGATAAAAGCTTACAGAGTATGGACAGAAAAGATCCATGGGATATACTAAAATGTTTTTGTATGGATTGTATAGAAGAACACAAAAAAGCAATTCAAAGCAATAAAAGAGAATTAATCGAAAATATAAATATGTATATTAATACTCATTATAAAGAGGATATAAGCTTAAACATAGTTGCTGAGGCATTTTACATTAGTCCAAACTATTTAAGTTCTATATTTAATGAAAAAAATCATATATCCTTTAGTGATTATATACAAGACCTAAGACTTGAAGAAGCCAAAGGATATCTTAAAACTACAAGAATAAAAATAGGAGATATAGCTAAAATGGTTGGATATAAAAATAATAGCTATTTTGTAAACGTATTTAAAAAGAAAATAGGAATGACACCCAATGAATACAGAAAACATGAGGATACTTCTAACTATGTTGATTAATACCTATAGGCTTAATATAACATCTCTAAAAATTTCTGGGATGCTGGAGGTAGATGTATACTATTATTTTTCACAGCACCCAGACCTTTTTTAGGGAGTGAATTTATATCCAATTCCCCAAGCAGTTTCAAGATGTACAGGTGATTTAGGATTATTTTCGATTTTCTTTCTGAGATTATGAATATAAACCATAACTGCGTTATCATCAATGATAGTCTCACTCCAGATATTTTCATAAATTTGTTGCTTGGTAAAAATCTGATGTGGATTTTCTAAAAAAAACTTTATAAGCTGAGTTTCTTTGTAGGACAAGTCAATGAGAACCTCATTTTTATATAATTTATAAGTTTTTAAATCAAATCTAAATGGACCTTCTATTATTAGGTATGGAAGATTTGTATCAGCTTTACTATATTCTTTAAAGCCTCTAATCTGAGCTTTTACATAGGCACATAAAACTGCAGGACTAAAAGGCTTAGTTATATAATTTACTGCTCCAAGCCCCAGCCCTAAGATTTTGTCATATTCCTCCTTTCTACCACTTAGAAAAAGGACGGGTGTAGCAACCCCCATTCTCTTAATTTCCTTTATTAATTCAAAACCATCGATATCTCCAAGCATAACATCTAAAATAATCAAATCAAAGGTCTCTGCTTTTAAAACTTCAATAGCTGATTCTCCACAGGCTGCTTCTTTTATTAAATAGTTTTCATATTGCAGGCTTTTTTTGACCAACTTTCTTATATATTCCTCGTCATCAATGATTAAGATTTTTTCCATAGATATAAAAGACCCTCCTTTTTAATCCAGCATATAAAGCTTAATTTAATAGATTCAAAATAGCAAGTATGTTATTATTATAACAGATTGGATTATGGCACTCAATAATCCCTATATTCCAAGTAAGACTTTAAAATAAAAAGCTTAATGCTTAATATTTGGAGGTATAACCATGAGCCTTAAAAGACTTTCTAATAAAACGGTAATTGCATTTTTACTTATAATTTTATTAATGATAATAGGAGTTATAGGCTATGTAGATTTTGTCCAACATAGGAATACTATTGTAAAACAGCAACAAGAAAATCTTTTGACTATTGCAAAATCAATTTCTAGGACATTAGATTCGTATATAAACCACAAGATTAAAGGTTTGGCTGTACTAGCAAAAAATCCATTAATTTACGAAAAAAGTAGTAAGCAAGAAGATATTATTAGGGATTTTTATAAAGCTTTTGGTGAAGAAATGCAAACCATTGCGTTAGTTGACGAAAAAGGAAATTTAATTTATCAGTACCCTAAAAATGATGTCATAAAAGTAGATATAAAAGATATAAATTATGTAATAAAAAACAATCAAGCAAAAGTAACTAAAGAATACAAATCTGATGATAATCAGTTTTCATTTAATATACTACAACCTGTTATTAATAATACATTTAAGGGCGTTTTAGTAGGTAGAGTTAATATTAATGAATTGTACAATACTTTAATTCAACCAATTAAACCAGGAAAAATGGGTTATGTAATGGTTAAGAATATGAATGGTGTTATTATAATGCACCCTGTAGAAAAACAAATAGGTGTAGTATCACTTAAATATAGAAAGGAAAATTTTCCAGAGTATGATTGGAAGGAGCTTGAAGAGCTATATAGAAAACAAATAGAAGAAAAGGAAGGCTATCATATTTATCATTCTATTTGGTGGCAAGAAAATGATATGAAATGGTCAAAAAAGATCAATTCTTATACAAAAGTTAAAATAAGTGATATATCATGGATAATAGCTGTTCAGATGGACTATGTGGAGATTGAAAAGCCTATAAGAGATACATTAATCAATATTTCATTAATTGCAATAACTATTATAATTCTTTTACTATTTGTATCATATATAATTATTAAAGTTGAGAAAAGACGAAAAGCTTTGGAGATTGAGACAAAATATTTAAAAAAATTAAATGAGACTTGGCAAGAGCTTATTAAAAGTGAAGAGAGATTACGACATTCACAAAAACTTCAAACTATTGGAACTTTGACTAGTGGTATTTCCCACGAATTTAATAATCTACTGACTCCAATATTAGGGTATTCAGAAATGCTATTGCAGAACTCTGAAATAAAAAAAGATATACGTGAAGATGTTGAAGAAATTAAAAAAAGTGCTTTAAGGGCAAAGGAAATAATAGATCAGATTCTTGGGTTTAGTAGAAATGATAATAAAGCATCAGTAGCAACTCCTGTTAGAGTGGATAAAATAATTAAGGAAAGTACAAAACTTATTAAGTCAATCAAACCGAATAATATTAAGGTTATTGAAAAAATGAATACTAGTGAAATAATATTAGGAAGTACAACACAGTTGCAACAGGTTTTACTTAATTTGTGTACAAATTCATATCACGCCATGGGGGAAAAGGGTGGAATACTAGAAATAGAAGTAGATGAAGAAAATATAGATAATAATAGAAGTAAAAATTTAAAGGTATCAGAGGGAAAGTATATAAAAATTCAAGTTAAAGATACAGGTAAAGGTATGGATAAGGAAACATTAAGTCGAATATTCGATCCATTTTTTACCACAAAAGAAGAGGGAAAAGGTACAGGATTAGGATTATCCGTAGTCTATGGAATTATAAAAAAGCATAAGGGAACCATCGTTGCTCAAAGCGAAATAAACGTTGGAACTACAGTAGTAATATACTTGCCTATCTTTAAAGAAGTTTAAATTAAATCTCTCATGTTTTTTTATTTAAAAGTCTGTGCATTTTATAAAAGCATAGGCTTTTAATTTTGATTTATAAAAATCTTACAATTCTTAATGAATTTTAAGATTCTTTCAGAATTTCTTAAGATATTCCTTTTATAATTAAATTATAGTGTTAGACAAATAACAAACTAAGGAGGCGTAAAGAATGAGAAATTTTAAAAGAACACTAATTTTTTGTCTTAGTGTATTGATGATTTTTTCACTTGTAGCATGTCAGACAAAGACAGCAAGTAATGATAATGGTGGGGTTTTTATAGGAGAGGCTCAAGGTAACAATGGTCCTATCAAAGTAGAGGTGACAATTAAAGATAAAGAAATCAAAGATATAAAGATAGTTGAAAATAGTGAATCAGATTTTACTAAAACTGTATTTGAAGAGTTACCTACAACTATAATTGAAACAAATTCAGCTGATGTTGATGTTATCACAGGTGCTACAATGACTTCAAATGCTATAATTGAAGCAGTTAAGGATGCTATAAATAAATCAGGGGTTTCTTTAGTAGCTAAGAAATCTTCAAATAAGGATGATAAAGTTGAAGATACGTCTACTGATATAGTAATTATAGGTACAGGTGGTGCTGGACTTACAGCTGCAATCGAAGCCACTATGGAAGGTTCAGATGTAATTGTAGTTGAAAAAGAATCATTTATGGGTGGAAATACAAACTATGCAACAGGTGGTATGAATGCAGCTGGTACTAAACAGCAAGAGGCAAAAGGATTAGAGGATAGTCCAGAGCTTTTCTACCAAGATACAATGAAGGGTGGACATAATCTAAACAATCCTGAACTTGTAAAAACACTTACTGAAAATTCAGCAGATGTAATAGAATGGTTGGAAAGCATAGGTGCTGACTTATCTAAGGTATCAAGATCTGGTGGTCAAAGTGTAGATAGAATACACACAACTAAGGATGGATCTGCTATAGGTGGTCATCTTATGAATGTATTTGAAGATAATATTAATGAACTAGGTATTGATGTAAGATTAAATACAAAGGCAATAGAAATTCTTTCTGAAGAAAATAAAGCAACTGGAATAAAAGTTGAAACTGAAGATGGGCAGCAATATAATATAAATGCAAAGGCAGTAATAATTGCAAGTGGTGGATTTGGTGCAAGTCAAGAAAAGGTTGTTGAGTACAAACCAGAACTAGAAGGCTTTGGTACAACTAACCATCCTGGAGCTACAGGTGATATTTTAGATATGATAGGAAGTTTAGATATAGCTTTAGTTGATATGGAGCAAATTCAAACTCACCCTACAGTTGTTCCTGTAAAAAACAAAATGATTACAGAAGGAGTAAGGGGAGAAGGAGCAATCCTTGTTAATAGAGAAGGAAAAAGATTTATAAATGAATTAGAAACTAGAGATGTAGTTTCTAAGGCAATATTAGCTCAAGATGGAAACACAGCTTTTGAAATATTTGATACAGGTGTGTATGATAGATTAGCTGCAATAAAAAAATATAAGAAGGCAGGTCTTTTGATTGAGGCTGCAAGCATAGAAGAATTAGCAGAACAAATAGGTATTAATGATGAAGAACTTCAAAAGACTATTGATGTTTATAATGGTTATTTTAAAGCACAAGAGGACAAAGAATTTGATAGAAGAGTTTTAGCAGGTGAATTAAAAGAAGGTCCATTCTATGCGGTAGAGGTTGCACCAGCAATACATCATACTATGGGTGGTATAAAAATTAATACAAATGCTGAAGTTATAAACAATTCAGGAAATATAGTAGAAGGATTATTTGCCGCTGGTGAAGCTACTGGTGGTGTACACGGAGGTAATAGATTAGGTGGTAATGCAGTAGCTGATATTACCATATTTGGAAGAATAGCTGGTAAGAGTGCTACAGATTTTATAAATAGATAGTATTTTCCCCTAAAAAGGACAGACTTAGGAGTTTACTTTAGGTCTGTCCTTTTTTATGTTTTACTTTTGCTTATAGGTTATGTTATGGCATAATGTGTGTTAAATGTATTCAATTGTTACTCTGAATTAGCTTTTGAAAATAATTATGTTTATCTTTTTTATCCTGAATTTCAGGATAAAAGCTCTAAAAACTTATGTGCTGCTGGAGGTAGAGGCATATTACTATTTACTACAACTCCTAAACCCCTTGAGGGGATTTTTTCTTCTATATCCAATGTAAACAACTCTCCACTTTCTAAATACTTCATCACAGCATCCTTCATCAAAAATGATATACCCATTCCTATACGAGTTAATTCAACTAATAAATCAACACTTCCTAATTCAACCTCAGGAGTAATATCTATATTATTATCCTTTATTAACTCCTCAAAATATTCTCTAGTGGTAGAATGTTTTTCTAATGAAAGTATAGGGTGATTTTCTAACTCTTTTAGAAAAATTTTTCTGTTTTTAAGCTCTATAAAAGATTTGCTTGCTACAAAAACATCTTCTATTTCTTGAAGTAGAAATACGTTTAAATGAGAAGGAAGTTTTTCTTTAGATAGATTTACAATGGCTATATCTATAACTCCTTTTGTTAATAACTCAATACAAACAGGAGAAGGTCTATTAGTAACATTTATTTTTATATTAGGAAAGCTATCATGGAATTTTTTGAAAAAAGGCAGTAGATGATACTTACAGATTGTGTCACTAGCCCCAAGCTTCACCTCACCTATCTTTAAAGAATGAATTTCTTGTAATCCTCTTTCTCCTGCTTTTATCATATTAAATGCCTTTTCAATATGAGTAAATAAAATTTCTCCTTCTGTTGTGAGTTTTACATTTTTAGTATGACGTGTAAAAAGAGTCATATTTAATTTTTCTTCTAAAGTCTTTATGGATTGACTAACAGCAGACTGGGTAATATATAGATGATGAGACGCTTTTGAAAAACTTAAATATTTTGCTACATAATAAAAAACCTTATATAATTCAAAATTTATATTCATTTATAATCACTCCTAATAAGTATCATTAGTAATATTAATTTTATTTATTAATTTTAATATGTTAAACTAAAAATGTAAAGAAAAGATCGGAAAATCTATAAAAAGGTGGGGTTAAATGTGTCACAAAAAGTTAGAAGAATATTTGTGGAGAAGAAAAAAGGCTTTGATGTAGAGGCACAAGGGTTATTAAAGGAATTTAAAGAAATCCTAGGGATAGATAGTCTTGCGGGAGTACGACTTATCAACCGCTATGATATATCAGGGATATCTGAGGAGGAGTATATAGCATCAAGAAACACAATTTTCTCTGAACCACCTATAGATAATGTATATGATGAAGTTTTAGATACTAAAGGCATGGACAGGCTATTTGCCATGGAATATTTACCAGGTCAGTATGATCAAAGAGCAGACTCAGCTGCTCAATGTGTTCAAATACTTACCCAAAATGAAAAGCCAGATGTAAGAACAGCAAAAATTATTGCACTACAGGGAAATATAACTGATAGTGAATTTATAGCTATAAGAAACTATTGTATCAATCCTTTGGACTCTAAGGAGGCTAGCTTAGACAAGCCAAGTTCTTTAGAGATGTTTACAGAGACTCCTAAGGATGTGGAGGTACTAGATGGTTTTATTGATAAAACTGATGAGCAACTAGCAGAATATAAAAAAGATATGAGTTTTGCTATGAGCTTTGAGGACCTTAAGCACTGCCAAGGATATTTTAAAAATACAGAAAAAAGAAATCCAACAATTACTGAATTGAAAGCTATAGATACCTATTGGTCTGATCACTGTAGACATACAACATTCCTAACTGAAATAGATGAAGTGAAAATAGAAAATTCTACTGATACAGAAGTTATACAAAAAACTTATAGTTCATATTTAAAATCTAGGGACTATGTGTATGGAGATAAGAATAAAGATGTATGTCTTATGGACATAGCCGTTATAGGAATGAAAGAGCTTAGAAAAAGAGGAATGTTAGAAGATTTAGATGTTTCCGAAGAAGTAAATGCCTGTAGTATAGTGGTAAATGTAGATGTAGATGATAAAGACGAAGAATGGCTAGTGATGTTTAAAAATGAAACCCATAATCACCCTACAGAAATAGAGCCATTTGGTGGTGCTGCTACATGTCTAGGAGGAGCAATAAGAGATCCTCTTTCTGGAAGATCCTATGTATATCAAGCTATGAGGGTAACGGGAAGTGGAGATCCTAGAGTGGCTATAAAGGACACACTACCAGGAAAACTACCTCAAAGAAAAATAACTACTGAGGCGGCAAATGGTTATAGCTCCTACGGAAACCAAATAGGCTTGGCTACAGGTCAAGTAGCTGAGATATATGATGAAGGATATGTTGCCAAAAGAATGGAAGTAGGTGCAGTAATAGCAGCTGCTCCTAAAGAAAATGTTGTTAGAAAAGCTCCTCAAGAAGGAGATATAATTATATTAGTAGGTGGAAGAACTGGTAGAGATGGTTGTGGAGGGGCTACTGGCTCATCTAAAGAGCATACTGAGGAATCCTTATTCCAATGTGGTGCAGAGGTACAAAAGGGAAATCCTCCAACTGAAAGAAAGATTCAAAGATTATTTAGAAATCCTGCTGTAAGTAAAATGATAAAAAGATGTAATGACTTTGGTGCAGGAGGAGTATCAGTAGCTATTGGAGAGTTAACTGATAGTATTGAAATAAATCTAGATGCTGTACCTAAAAAATACGAAGGTTTAGATGGAACAGAGCTTGCTATATCAGAATCTCAAGAGCGTATGGCTGTAGTAGTTTCAAAAGAAGATGCACCTAAATTTATACAATTTTCTAGGGAAGAAAATCTTGAGGCAGTAGAGGTGGCTAAAGTTACTTCTGATGGTAGACTTCGTATGAAGTGGAGAGATAAAGCTATATTTGATATAAGTAGGGAGTTTTTAAATACTAATGGAGTAAAACAACATACAAAGGTATTTGTAGCTACTCCTAAAGAAGAAAATAACTTTTTTGTTCAAAATAAACTTTATAATGAAGATTTAAAAACTAGCTGGTTAAAAAATCTTGAGAGTTTAAATGTAGCAAGTCAACGAGGATTAGTTGAAAAATTTGATAGCACTATAGGTGCAGGAACGGTATTGATGCCTTTAGGTGGAAAATATCAGATGACTCCAGCTGAGGGTATGGTTGCAAAAATCCCCGTACTAGCAGGAGAAACAAAAACAGGAACAATAATGTCCTTTGGTTTTAATCCAAATATTTCTAAATGGAGTCCTTTCCATGGTGCATTTTATGCAGTTATTGAGTCTGCTACTAAAGTGGTTGCCATGGGTGGAGATTATAGTAAGATTAGACTTACACTACAAGAATACTTTGAAAAATTAGGAGAGGATCCTGAAAAGTGGGGTAAACCATTTAGTGCTTTATTAGGAGCATTCCTTGCCCAAAAAGAGTTAGGAATACCTGCTATCGGAGGTAAGGACAGTATGTCTGGTAGTTTTAAAGACCTTAATGTTCCCCCTACGTTAGTGTCTTTTGCTGTGACTTCTACAGATATTAGCAAGGTAGTGTCTCAAGAATTTAAAAAAATGGGAAGTCAGATTGTGTTACTTTCTACAAAAAGAGATAAAAACAATCTTCCAGTTATGGATCAACTTAAGAAAAAATATGATAAGGTATTTAAACTTGCTCAAGAAGGAAAAATATTATCTTCTCATTCAGTTAGAACTGGTGGAATAGCAGCTGCCATAAGCAAGATGTGTTTTGGAAATAAAATGGGTATGAGATTTATTGAAAACATCGAAAAAGATTTATACTTTGAGGACTATGGTAGTATCATACTAGAAATAGAAGGAGCTTATAATTTAGAAGAGCTGTTTAATGGTGTGGAATATAGCATATTAGGATATACACAACGTAAGGAAGAAATCGTAGTAAATGATACAAAAATAGGATTAGATGAAGCTATAAAAGTATGGGAAAAACCTTTAAATAAAATATTCCCTACAGATGTAGATGTAGAGGGTGAAATTAAAAAAATTCAGTACGATAAACGAGGAAGACAAAAAACAGTAAGAACTATAGCAAAACCACGAATATTAATACCAGTATTTCCTGGAACTAATTGTGAGTACGATATGACTAGAGCATTTGAAACAGCAGGTGGCTTAGTAGATACTTTTGTTATTAAAAACTTGACAACAAAAGAAATAGAAGAATCTGTAGAAAGTATGGTAAATAGGATTAGTAGCTCTCAGATCATAGCTATACCAGGAGGCTTTAGTGGAGGAGATGAACCTGATGGATCAGCTAAATTTATAGCAACTATATTTAGAAATCCTAGGGTTACAGAAGCGGTAATGGAGATGTTAAACAATAGAGATGGTTTAATGATAGGTATATGTAATGGATTCCAAGCTTTGATTAAACTAGGACTTGTGCCATGGGGAAATATACAAGAAATAGATGAAAACTCTCCAACTCTTACCTATAATAAAATAGGAAGACATATGTCTAAAATGGTACAAACAAAAATAGTTTCAACTAAATCTCCTTGGTTTAACAATGTTAAAATCGGAGATATACACTCTATAGCTTTATCCCATGGAGAAGGTCGATTTATGGTGTCAGAAGAAATGATGAATAAGCTTACTGACAATGGTCAAATTGCAACCCAGTATGTAGACATAGATGGCAATCCAACATATGATATAAACTATAATCCAAATGGCTCTTTTTATGCTGTAGAAGGGATAACTAGTCCTGATGGAAGAATACTAGGAAAGATGGGCCACTCTGAGAGGGTAGGTTCAAATGTGGGTATAAATGTACCGGGAAGTAAAGAGCAACATATTTTCAAAGCAGGTGTAGAATACTTCCTTTAAATTTCCGAACGATATATTGTATATTAACATTTAATGTTCGAATATACACGTGTAATTATGATAAATTATACTGAAAATATTCGAAAATAGTATTGACGAAATTTGTAACCTTTGTTATTATAAATATACAAGGACAAACCAAAAAAAATTAAATAATGACTCATATATTTTCGGTAATAAGGTCCGAAAGTCTCTACAGGACAACCATTAATTGTCTGGCTATGGGTGAAAGTGTATCTAGGGTTCCGGCTTATGATTCTAACTGGTATAATTTGAGATTATGGTTATACTAAGCTTTAAGGAAGAGTAAAAGCGTCTGGACCGAGCGATACAGGTATTGCAGCCTTGTAATACTACACCGCAGGGAAAAAAGCCCGGACGGGAAGGTTTCACTGAGATTTTGCTCAACCTTCCCGCTCGGGCATTTATTATGTACGAAAATTAATTTCCCTAAATTAGAAGAGGAGGATTATGATGGAAGCTTCAAACAAAAAACCTAACACAGGAGCATTAGAAAGTATGTTTAAATTATCAGCCCACAAGACAAACCCGAAAACAGAAATAATGGCGGGTATCACTACTTTTATGACAATGGCATATATTCTTGTGGTAAACCCTAGCATACTAAGTGCAACAGGCATGGATCCAGGAGCAATATTTACAGCTACAGCTTTATCTGCAGCAGTTGCAACATTTTTAATGGCATTAATGGCTAATTTACCATTTGGTCTAGCACCAGGAATGGGATTAAATGCTTTCTTTGCATTTTCCGTGGTAATAGGTATGGGTTACACTTGGCAATTTGCTTTAACAGCTGTACTAATTGAAGGTATTATATTTATTATTCTTACTATGTTAAATATTCGTGAAGCAATTATTAATGCAATGCCTATGGTAATAAAAAATGCAGTAAGTGTTGGTATTGGTTTATTTATAGCATTTATAGGTTTTCAAGGTTCAGGAATTATAGTTAGCAATGAAGCTACTTTAGTAGGGCTTGGTAAGGTAACAGATCCAGGAGTTTTACTAGCATTAGCTGGAATTCTTATTACAGGAATACTATTAATAAGAGGTGTAAAAGGTGCTTTATTAATAGGAATGATTGTTACAACTATAGTAGGAGTTATAATAGGAAAAGCAGCTATACCAGACAGTCTTATTAGTTTACCTCCATCATTAAAGCCGATATTATTCCAGTTTGTTGGATTTGATCAGATTTTTACTTATGATATGCTTTTAGTAGTATTCACATTCTTGTTTGTAGACTTATTTGATACTTTAGGAACTTTAATAGGAGTTTCAACTAAGGCAAATATGCTTGATGAAGAAGGTAAAGTTCCAAATGCAAAGCAAGCTTTATTTGCTGATGCAATAGGAACTACTTTTGGAGCAATGGTAGGTACAAGTACTGTTACAACTTATGTAGAAAGTGCATCAGGTGTTGCAGAAGGAGGAAGAACAGGTCTTACTTCCTTTACAACAGGAGTAATGTTCTTAATAGCATTGGTATTGTCTCCAATCTTTATTGCAATACCAGGTCAAGCAACTGCACCTGTATTGATTTTAGTAGGACTTTTCATGATGAGTCCAATCTTAAAAATCAATTTTGATGATTTTACAGATGCAATCCCTGCTTTCCTTACTATTATAATTATGCCACTAGCATATAGTATAGCTGATGGAATAGTATTTGGTATTATCTCCTATGTTGTACTTAAAACATTAACAGGTAGGGCTAAAAATGTTCATCCTATGATGTATGTTATCGCATTATTATTTATAATAAAATTTGCAGTAGGTGCATAGACAGAATTTAATAGCCCGAAATAGATTATATCTATATCGGGCTTTTTTAATAAAGGAAGTGGTTAGTAGTTAGTAGCTAGTGGCTAGTAACCAGTAGCTATTAACCATTAATCATTAACCAACTCGGAGGTGTTATAGTTATGAAAAAACTAGATATGCTTTATGAAGGTAAGGCTAAGAAGGTATTTAAGACAGATTATGAAAAAAGATATATTGTAGAATATAAAGATGATGCCACAGCATTTAATGGCATCAAAAAGGGTACTATTTCCAATAAAGGTGTTGTAAATAACAAAATGTCAGCTTTGCTTTTTAAACTATTAGAGGACATGGGTGTTCCTACGCATTTTGAGGAACTGTTAAATGAAAGGGAAATGCTAGTTAAGGCTGTAAAAATCCTTCCTCTTGAGGTTATTGTTAGAAATGTTGCAGCAGGATCACTGGCTAAAAGATTAGGAATAGAAGAAGGGGTAGTTCTTAAAGAAACAGTATTAGAGTTTTGCTATAAAAATGATGAATTAGGAGACCCTATGATAAATGATTACCATATCCTAGCTATGGGCTTGGCAGCAACAGAGCAGATAAAGGTAATTAAAGATTATGTCTTTAAAGTAAATGAAGTGCTCAGAGAATTTTTCTTAACAAGAAACTTAAAGTTAATTGACTTTAAATTAGAATTTGGAGTATTTGATGGTGAAGTTATACTAGCCGACGAAATATCTCCTGATACCTGTAGGCTATGGGACGCAGAAACTAATGAAAAAATGGATAAAGATCGATTTAGAAGAGATTTAGGAAATGTAGAAGAAACATATAAGGAAGTGTTGGAGAGATTGGAGAAGTAAGGAGCAAGTTAGAGTTTGGGGTCTAGTTAGTAGTTAGTGGCAAGTAGTTAGTAGAAAAAGATAAAAAGAAAAAAAGAACTAGCAACTAACCACTAACCACTAACCACTAACAACTAACCATTAACGGAGGTTTTATTATGTATAATTTAACGGATTTTGATAAATTGAAAGAGGAATGTGGTGTTATAGGGATTTATGCTCCTGGTGCAGATGATATTTCCAGAAAAGCATATTTTGGGCTCCATGCCTTGCAACATAGAGGACAAGAAAGTGCAGGAATAGCTGTAAATAAAGATGGGAAAATACAATATTATAAGGAAATGGGATTAGTTCAAGAGGTCTTTAATGATACTGTTATTGAAAGACTTAAGGGAGATATAGCAGTAGGTCATGTTAGATACTCTACTTCAGGAGAAAGCTATGTAATTAATGCTCAGCCTTTAGTGGTTCAGTACAAAGGTGGAAGTATAGCCCTTGCTCATAATGGTAATCTAGTAAATGCTACTAAGATAAGAGAAGAGCTAGAGGACTCAGGGGTGATATTCCAAACATCTACTGATAGTGAAGTTATTGCAAATCTTATGGCCAGATATAAAAAAGCAGGAATAGAAAATGCTGTTAAAGAAACTATGGATAGAGTTAAAGGGGCTTATGCACTGGTTATTACTACAGAAAACAAACTTATAGGAGTTAGAGATCCTAATGGATTAAGACCTTTGTGTATAGGTAGAATGAACGGAGGCTTTGTACTATCCTCTGAAAGCTGTGCCTTTAACATTTTAGGGGCAGAATTTATTCGAGATGTTCAGCCAGGTGAAATGGTTATTATTGAAAACAATGAGATTCAAAGCATTAGTTTTACAAAGAAAACAAAAAAAGCTTTATGTTCTTTCGAATTTGTTTACTTTGCAAGACCTGATAGTGTAATAGACGGTGAAAGTGTATACATTAGCAGAAAAAATGCAGGAAGAATCCTTGCAGAGGAGCATCCTGTAGATGCAGATATGGTCATAGCTGTACCAGACTCTGGAACAGTATCAGCTATAGGATATGCGGAAAAATCAGGTATTCCTTTTGGAGAAGGTTTGATAAAAAATAGATATGTTGGAAGAACTTTTATTCAACCAGATCAAAAGACCAGAGAGCTTAGTGTAAGATTAAAACTAAATGTACTTAAACAAAATATAGAAGGTAAAAGATTGGTGCTAATAGATGATTCCATAGTTAGGGGAACAACCAGTGGTAAAATTGTAGATTTACTTAAATCTGCTGGAGCCACAGAGGTTCATGTTAGAGTAAGTTCTCCACCTGTTAAACATTCATGTTATTTCGGTATAGATACACCTACAAGAAAAAGTCTAGTGGGAGCAGTTAATTCAGTAGAAGAAATAAGAAAAATGATTGGTGCAGATAGCTTAGGTTATATAAGTATAGAAGGGTTGATGAAATCTATTAACATGGCTTCAGAGCAATTATGTACAGCTTGTTTTAGTGGAGATTATCCTATGGAGGTACCAAAGGACAGCAGTAAATTTTTATTCGAAAAAAGTTAGAGGGTGAAAACATGGAAAAAAAGTCGCTTACCTATAAAGATTCAGGTGTAGATGTAGGAGAAGGTGCTAAAGCTGTAGAACTAATGAAACAGCACGTTAAAAGAACTTTCAGCAAAAATGTGTTGTGTGATTTAGGAGGCTTTGGAGGCTTATTTGAGTTGGACTTAACAGGCTATAAAAAACCTGTTTTAGTATCTGGAACTGATGGAGTTGGAACAAAGCTTAAAATTGCTTTTTTAATGGATAAGCATGATACAGTAGGTCAAGACTGTGTGGCTATGTGTGTTAATGATATTCTATGTCAAGGAGCAAAGCCTTTATTCTTTTTAGATTATGTAGCTACTGGAAAGCTTGAGTCTGAAAAAATCGCAGATATTGTAAAGGGCATAGCAGACGGATGTACTCAAGCAAAGTGCTCTCTAATAGGTGGAGAAACAGCAGAAATGCCAGGTTTTTACACAGATGGAGAATATGATATGGCAGGTTTTGCAGTAGGATTAGTTGATAAGGATAAGATTATAGATGGTTCAAAAATATCTGAGGGAGATGTATTATTAGGCTTACCCTCTAGTGGAATCCATAGTAATGGATACTCTTTAGTTAGAAAGTTGTTTTTCGACAAGCTTTCCATGGAAGTAGATAACTATGTAGATGAATTAGGGACTACTTTAGGAGAGGCTTTGTTAACACCTACTCGTATATACGTAGATGTATGTAGAAAGCTTATGGACAAGTTTAATATAAAAGGTATGGTGCATATGACAGGAGGCGGATTCTATGAAAATATTCCTAGAATTATTCCTAAGGGCTTAGGGGTAGATGTAAAGCTTGGAAGTTGGGACAGCTTACCTATTTTTAATGTTATACAAAAGCTTGGGAATGTTGAAACTGAAGAAATGTTTAAAACCTTTAACATGGGGATAGGCATGATTTTAGTTATGAGCCATGAAGAAGCAGAAGATGCAGTAAAATACCTTGGGGGTATAGGAGAAAAAGCTTATATTATAGGAAGTGTTACACAGACCCCAGGGGTGAACCTATGCCAAAGATAAAAATAGGGGTATTAGCTTCTGGTGGAGGTACAAATCTACAATGTCTAATAGATAATATAAAGAGTGGAGATATTCCGGGGGTTATAGATATAGTTATATCAGGAAATAAAAATGCTTTTGCCCTACAGAGAGCTGAAAAACATAATATTGAAGGTATATATATAGGAAAAGGAAATTATCCTGTTCTAAAGGAAAGAAATAATAAGATAAAAGAGCTTTTAATAGAAAGAAAAATAGATTTAGTGGTTTTAGCAGGCTATATGGGTATCTTAGATGAAGAAATTATCAGAGACTTTAAAAACAAAATAATAAATATACATCCTTCACTAATACCAAGCTTTTGCGGGAAAGGCTTTTATGGGGAGCGAGTACACAAGGCAGTGTTAGACTATGGAGGAAAAATAACAGGTGCTACAGTTCACTTTGTAGACGAAGGCACAGACACAGGCCCTATTATACTACAAGAGCCTGTAAAGGTAGAAGATGATGACACAGTAGAAACTCTAGCTAAAAAAGTTTTAGACGTAGAACATAAACTCTTACCCCGAGCAGTTAAGTTGTTTTCAGAAGGAAAGATAGAGGTTCAAGGAAGAAAAGTCATAATAAAGTAGAAGAGGACCCGTGTGTCCTCTTTCAAAAACGTAGGGGAGGGACTCCGTGCCCTCCCACAGCGAAAAGGAAAAATTCCTTTCAGCAATGTAGGGGAGGGACTCCGTGCCCTCCCACAGCGAAAAGGAAAAATTCCTTTCAGCAATGTAGGGGAGGGACTCCGTGCCCTCCC